>Ga0207693_10000106_pt1 | contig 75776 bp, 59 predicted proteins | sample LARL81metaG_FD_184347 | JGI IMG/M metagenome (GOLD analysis project Ga0207693, IMG submission 184347) | Corn, switchgrass and miscanthus rhizosphere microbial communities from Kellogg Biological Station, Michigan, USA - LAR L8-1 metaG... | ecosystem: Host-associated > Plants > Roots >...
GCCATTGCCGGTGCCGGTCGAATTTGCCGCGGGCATCGCCTCGCACAAAGCCATCGCGATGGAGTACGCCTCTTCGCCAGTGGAGCAGCCAGCGCTCCAAATACGGAGCGTGCTGGGTCCGTCATCGGACTTGCGTGAATAAAGTTGCGGAACGACCTGGCGGGCCAGAGCGTTCATAGCCCCGGGATGCCGAAAGAAGCCGGTATTGGAGTTCAGCACGCCGTCGAGAAACGTGGGCAACGCCGAAGGATCCTGATCCGCGGCTCGCAGACGAGCCATCAGCGCGGCGGGAGAGTCCAACTCATGGGTTTCGAGATAATCGGCGACATGCGCCGCCAACGCGCTGTTGGGACAGTCGAGCAAAATTCCAGCCTGGCGCTCGACCAGCAGGCGCAGTTCAGAAAGTTCGTGCTCCAGAATGGTGACGCCCGCCATTAATCTATGCATAAATCCTTCCCTTGTAGGGTGAGCAGAACATTTATTCGCCGGTCCTGAGGACGTCGGCGCTGTGCAAGGGGAGGAGTCTTCATATTTCTAGTTACCTGCGACCGCGGCATACGACTTGCCGGAATCCTGTTCCGCCTGCTGCGCCACCACGTTCATTTCTTTTTCCAGCGAGGAGAAACGCTGCATGATTTCGTGGATGCGAAGCGTCATGTTGCGAATGGTTTCGATCTGTGCCCGCGTCTGCGCGCTGAGGCTGCCCGGTTCCAGCAACAGCAGGTCCGAGTTCCCCAGCACTGAGGTGAGCGCGTTATTCATGTTGTGCCGCATTTCCAGCATGTAGCGGCCAAGCGTCGCCTGGCGATCGAGGGTGGCGCAGGCCGTTTCGGCCGCACGCGCGCGAGACTCCGATCGCGACCGGTGGACCGCCTCGCTCGCAGCCAGCACGAGAGTTTCCAGCCAATGTTCGCTGGGGCGAAGGATCGCGATGCGCGGCCAGCGATCGTGTACCAACTGAGCAGTCGCGGCATCCTGGCAGACACAGAAAATCGGCTGGCTGGTGGAGTGCAGCGGCTCCAAAACTACCGACAACAGCTCGCGCCGCAACTCCCCCACAATCGCCACATCGAAAACGTCCACAGCGAAATGCGGCCACAGGTCCCCGCTCAGCAAAGTAAACGTGGGGACGTTGCGCTCCATCTGCCAACGGGCAGTGATACGCCGCGAGAAATCCACTTCGTCGGAGATGATCAGAACGGTCGGAGCCTGCACTTACCCAATCCTTCTTGGCCTTTTCAATGCGCCTCAGGTGTTGATCGAAAGCAAACGCACGAAGCGTTTCATTTCTTTTTGCCCGCCTGCTCGTCGGAGTCCGAGCCCCAGCCGGGCGTACCTGAAACTTCAAACTCGGGGGCGTCACCGGCATCCGTCTTACCCTTGGGTTTGACTTCTGCATGCGGGACGACCGCGCCCTTCGCGGATACGCCCGCGGCAGCGGCTGTCGCAGTCGGCTTAGCTGAACCTGGTGCTGCCTTAGCGGTCGGAACCGGTTTCGCGGCAGGCTTCGCAGCGAGTCCGGGCTTCCCGCCCGGCGCAAGTTTGGACGCAGCTTTCGTGTCCCCTTCCGCGGCTTTGCCACGACCCAAAGCGTACTCAACCGAGGCGCGCAGGTCGACCAACATGCGCAGCGGTTGTCCTGAGGAATACTCTGCCTGGAACATCACCTTCCATGACTGGCAAATCACGCGCAGGCGAACGATCGGTTCCTGAGCAGAAAACTGAGCTCGTCGGCAGTCGATGGTCTCGACGCCCTTGTCTTCAAGTTCGGTCAGCCCGTCGAGAATGGTGTTTAGATCTCCCAGCATGAGGCGGAAGAACGACCGCCGCATGAGATAGCCGAAACGTGTAAAGGCGGCCAGGGCCACCGGCAAGTAGAACAGATCCCCTGCCAGTCCTTTTGCTTTTCTCCCCTGCTCCAAAACTCCGCCATGCAAAAGCTCGTCCAGCGACCGGCAGCGCCGCGCCGCTTCCAGCACGCGGTCGAGAGCGTTCAACCACACAGGAGGCTTCAGGTCCACCGTTCCGAGCACGGGTTCGAGCGACTGGGCGACAAATGCCAGATCAACTTCGACATCGGTCACGCCCGCAGGCGCAATTTGGCTGAAATATTGCACCAACAGAAAATCAATCTTGTCGCGAACGATATCCGTCCTCGCCGTCTTCGCCAGGAAGTGTTGCAGCAAGCTGACCAGCCCCATCTGGGTGACCAGAGAACTGGTTTGCAGGAACTGGCGCAACTGGTGCACCTGGATGAGTTCATCCATTTGCTCTAGCCACTGTCGGGCCTGCTCGACAGTCTCTTTGCCGGGCGTGTCGACACCAGCCTCGAGATCGGCGCAGGGTTTCACGTCAATGGCGAATTCCCGTGCCAGTTCGAAATAAATGGGATACAGCCGGCGGGCAGAATTCCATTGCGTGGCAAGATCTTGTACGGGTGTTGTAGGCGTCATGATTTCACGATCCAGTTGGGGACTTCCCCCCGAAAACGTGCGGCCACCACGGTTTTGCCGGGGTGGTACTGCAATGCGACGACGCAAGCGCCAACATCGAACGAGCCGTCGGAATTTTTCAAACGAAGATCATCGCCAAACTCGAGCGGCGTGCTGCAAGCGAAAAGAACCTCGCGCGAAGTGCCAAATTCGATGAGGATGCTTTCGGTGAAATGAACACTCGCAGGGTCGCTCCCCTGCAGGATTCGGGCAAGCTGCACCGGCATGCGAACCGGCGATGCCTCGGGAAAGAAACGGGCCAGTCCCGCCACATTGTTGGCGTCCTGTGGGCTACGTGCCGTTGCTGTGGCTTGTTGCGCCAAGCGATTAGATTCTCCTCACCCAGACTCGCTCTGCCCGACAAAAATGCGGTTGGGCTCCCCCTCTTCCCGGTTAGGAAGAGCTGTGGGGAGCCAGAATCCGCGGTTCAGAAAAGAAAGAGCAACGCAGCAACCAACGCTGAGAACGGAAGGACTAGCACCGAGGTGAATGCAGTTTCAGAGGGTTAGAAGAGCTCTCGCAAGTGGGCGATGAACCCGGCCGAACACAGCGTCTCACGCTGAGACGCGCGTCTCAACTCTTGCCGATGGCTTCATCCTCCAGAGGCCGGGCCAAAAGAACAGAACTTGTACGGTTGAGATCTTAGTTGCCCGTCCCGATCTGCTCGCCCTGCTTAAGAGTTCGATCGAAGAAGTCTCCAGTCGCCATGTACGCTCGCACCCAGTCCTTCCACCTGAGAAAGCCGTGGATTTCATCCGGCAGGATCATCTGCTCAAAGGGCACGTGCTGCGCGCGCAGACGCTGGACCAGATCCACCGTTTGGCTAAACGGGACGTTGCGATCGTCGTCGCCGTGAATCAGCAGGACCGGTGACTTCCAGGTACCGATGGAGGAATTAGGCGAAGATTCCCAAGCCAGCTTCACCGCGGCGTCAGCGTCGGGAGGTCGGAGCGCGAGATTGCCGAAGTACGGCCGCTCCGTCAGGAAGACGCTCCAGTCGTGCACGCCGTGGAAGTCGACTCCGGCTTTGAATAAATCGGAATTGCGTGCCAGCCCCAGGGCGGTCAGAAAGCCACCGTACGAACCGCCCCACAATCCGATCTTGTCTCGGTCCACCTCCGGAAGCTGTTGAAGGTACCGTCCTGCAGCCACAACATCTTTGTATTCGGCAGCGCCGCGCCAGACGGTGTTCGGCGCCTCGCGAAAGGCGCGGCCATACATCACGCCGAGACGGTAATTCACCGAGAGCACAGCATAGCCGCGGCTGGCCAGGTACTGATTTTCCGCGTAAGCATTGTGGTAGTAGTCCATGTAATGGAAGCCGAGCATCATCTGGCGGATCGGGCCGCCGTGCATGAACACCAGCCCTGGCACTTTTCCCTGAACATTGCGAGGCAGGAAGAGCTGGCCGTGCAACGTAATTCCGTCTTCACTCTTAAAGATCACTTGCTTAGGAGTTACGAGCGATGAGGAAGGAAAGTCGGCAGGCATGGCCTGCTTCGCGATCATATTACGGCCCTGTGGCATCAGGAAGTAGGGCATCGCCGCTACCGTCGCAGTCGAGCCGAGGCAAACAATGTTCTTGCCGTCCCCGGTTTGAACAGGGGACCACTCCATGGTCTCGCCGCTGGTAAGCGCTTCCTGCGGCTTTCCGCCGGTCACGGGCACGCGCCATAAATGTCGCCGGTCGACGTCATCCTGGTTCGAGGAGTAGATCAGCGAGGCCTTGTCGGGGCTGAGTGTCACGTCTTCCACGTCGAAATCGCCGGGAGTCAACAGTGTCGGTTCGCCTCCGCTCGCAGCAATCGAATAAAGATGATTCCGACCGTCCTTCTCGGAGGCGAAGATTACCCGACCGTCAGCCGCAACGTTGAGCGAGACATCCTCGGTCAACTCGGGCAAGGAATCTTCCAGCTTCTCGCCGCTACGCCACAATAAGCGGCCGGCTCCCGTCGTTGCGTCGGCAATCCAGAGCGCCCATCGTTCAGGACGCACCGGAATCAGCGGCAGCTTCTGCTCGTCACCGGCAGTACGCACAAAGACGATCCATTTGCCATCCGGCGACCAGCGCGGCATGGAGTCTTTATCCACGCTGGGCGCCAAATAGCGGATGGACGCGCCATCAAAGTCGAAAATGGCGATCAAGCTATGCCCTTCGCGCTCACTGACGAAGGCGACATGCTTGCCATCGGGCGACCATTTGGGTTGAACCGCTGATCCGCGCACGACGGCCAACTGCTTGGCGGGCTGTTTCCCATCGACGCCGGCCAGCCACAACTTCTTTTTAGCCGACCACAAAGCCCACTTGCCATCCGGCGAAATCTGAATGTCTTCGCAGTCTTCTTCCGGACATCCCATCTCTCCCAACAGACGGGGATCCGAGCCTTTCGCATCTACTTCCAACGCAAACACCTGCTGGCTAGCGCCCTTTGTAGAGCTTTCCGGGTTGGCGCTCTCCTGCGCTTCGTTCAACTCGCTCCCGAGCGCATAGACAATAGTCTTGCCGTCGGGCGTCAGGCGCAGGCTGGCAATGGGTTGGCCGTCGTCCCCGCTGTAGTGCGTCAGCTGGCGCGAGGAATGAATGAAGTCGGGCCCGTCCGCCACCCACACGTTGCGGACTCCCTTTGCGTTGAACACCCATGCGACGCGGCTGCCTTGGGGAGCCGACACAAGCTCACTGGGAAAAGGAGAACTGGTCACCTGCTCGACGGTGAAGGGAGATTGCGCTGACGCAAGCAGGGCGTAGCTGATGAACAAAAGGAAAAGTACGCGCGAAAGAAGAGGAGCTACTTTCATAGGCTGCTAGGGTAAGGAAAAGACGCCCGTCTGCCAAGGGCTGTTTCGACAACAGCACTCTTCGGAAGTGAAGTCGGATGCGTCGAAGTCAATTGGAGCCTGAGTTTCGGCTAAGGAATCACTGCAGCGTGTGGCTTGACGAGCCCGCACCGGCAGATCCCATGCCAATGTTGTAGCGTTTGAGCTTGCGATACAACGTGGCACGGCTGATGCCGAGCATACGGCCCGCCAGCGCCTTGTCGCCCTTCACTTCTTCGAAGACGCGCTGAATCGTGGCGCGCTCAATGTCTTCCAGGTCCGTAGTCGAAAGCGAAGGCCGCGTCGACTCGCGAATCGTCTGCGCTCCGGCAAGATCAGGATCGAGCACCGTGGATTTCTCGATCTGTGTGGGAGTGCTTGCCGCTGCAGAAGACCCGGCGGCGATCGCGGGAGGGAGATCGCCGAGATCGATGATCTGCCCGTTGCCCAAGGCGACTGCCCGCTCCACGCAATTTTCCAACTCGCGCACGTTGCCCGGCCAGTCGTATTGCATGAGCGCCTTCATGGCCGCATTGGTAACGTGGAGTTCCGAACCAGGCGCATAGCGTTCCAGAAACCAGTGCACCAGCATCGGGGTATCGCTGCGGCGCTCGCGCAATGCCGGAACATATAACGTAACGACATTCAAACGGAAATACAGATCCTTGCGGAAGGTTCCATTTTTGTAGGCGGCTTCCAGATCGCGATTGGTGGCGGCAATCACACGCACGTCCACCTTAATTCGCTGGTTGCTGCCCACGGGACGAACCTCTTTCTCCTGCAGAACCCGCAGCAGCTTAGCCTGAAGTTCCAGCGGCAATTCACCTACTTCATCAAGGAAGATCGTGCCCCCGTCGGCCGCCTGGAACAGGCCTTGCTTCGACTTCAGCGCTCCGGTGAAGGCACCCTTTTCATAGCCGAAGAGTTCGCTCTCAATCAGGGTCGGCACCAGCGATCCGCAGTCGACCGCTACAAAAGGCCGGCTCGCAAAGGCGCCGCGGAAATGCATGGCACGCGCCACCAACTCTTTTCCGGTGCCGCTCTCCCCATAGATGAGCACGGGCGTGCGAGTGTCTTTCAGGCGCGCCACCATGCGCAGGACGTCTTGAATTTTCAGGGATGATCCGATGATGCCGTGCACGGCGGTTTCCGAGTCAGTCCGCTGTCGCAGAAACTCGTTCTCCTCGACCAGGCGAATTTTTTCCGCCATGCGTCGCAGGAAGAGCCGAAGTTCCTCGAGCGGAGAAAACGGCTTCGTAATGTAGTCGTAGGCCCCGAGCTTCATGGCCTGCACGGCGGTTTCGATGGAGCCGTGCCCGGTCATCAGGGCAATCTCAGTGCGTGGCAGCAGCTTTTTGACTTTCTCCAGGAATTCCAAGCCCGACATCCGCGGCATGACCATGTCGGTGAGCACCATGTGCACCGACTGCTCTTCCAGAAGCGCCAGCGCCGACTCGCCGCTTTCCGCTTCCAGGCAAACGAAGCCCAGAGCCTCGCCAACCGTCACGCAAAGTTTGCGGATCGACTGCTCATCATCGACGACCAGCAAACGAATGCGGGAATCTTCCTTGCTCCCCGGACTATTCATCGGCCTTTCCAAACGTCTTCGACACAACGTCAATAAATTGCTGCACGCGGAAAGGCTTCTCCACGCAAGGCGCCCCGGTTTCCCGCAACGTCGCCACAGTCTCTTCGTTGGCGATGTCCCCGGTAATAAAAATGATTCGCGAAGCGAGATCCGGACGGTGGCGTTTGACCCAGGCGTGCACCTGCCCGCCGTCCACGCCGCCGGGAGTGCGCATATCGGATACGACGCCGAGAAATGCACCTTTTTCGAGCAGGCGCAGAGCATCCACGCCAGATTCGCAGCAGATCACCGGATAGCCGCTGCGTTCAAGAGCGGCCTGAACATATGCCATCACGGCGGGCTCATCCTCGATGAGCAGCACGGGCAAAGGCTGAGGTCGTAGAGCTGGAAGGCTCATGGCTGTATCACTCCTGCACCCACACCCAGAGAGGCGGTGTGGGGAACGGCGGGCAGGCGGACCACAAACGTAGCGCCCGGCCGGTCCGAATTGTTGTGACAAAGAATTTCGCCACCGTGCTCCTTCAGAATGCCATAGCAAATGCTCAGGCCGAGGCCGGTGCCTTTGCCGACTTCCTTGGTGGTGAAGAACGGGTCAAAAATCTTGTCGGGAAAGGAAATTCCGTTGCCGTTGTCCGAGAACGAAACTTCGACTGCGCTACCTGCGCGGGTAGAGGTAATCTCGATGCGCGCCGGACGTCCCACCTCGTGAACTGCGTCATAAGCATTGTTCAGAATGTTCAAAAAAACCTGCTGCAACTGGTGGGCATCGCCCATCACTTCCGGAAGCCCTTCGTCCAGATGTTCAACGATATCCACGCCGTGGCTGTTGAAGTCGTAAGAGCGCAACTGGACGGTGCGCCGCAGGATCGAGTTCAGTTGCACGCCGCTGCGCTGGGGAGGCATCTGGCGCGCGAAGCTCAACAGGTTCTGGACAATCTGCTTGGTGCGCTGTGCCTCCTGCAAAATCACGCGCATATCCTTACGCGCCGTTTCGGGCAGGTCAGGATTCTCCATCAACAAATCGGCGAAGCCCAGGATCGCGGTCAGCGGGTTGTTGACCTCGTGTGCTACGCCGGAAACCAGCTGCCCCACCGCCGCCATTTTTTCCGCATGCACCAACTTGTCGCGCAGTACAGCAGAATCGGTTATATCGGTGAGCACCACCACGATGCTGGTGACGGTTCCCTGTTCGTCCCGCATCGGGCTGAGATTGGCAGAGAACTTCCCTGCCCCGCCATGGCCCCGCACGATTTGTAACTCCAGATTGTCAACCTGCTGGCCATTCAGAGTACTCTGCAGCGCCTCAGCTAAGCGGTGCACAAAGCTGCCTTCGACCAGTTCCAGCAGAGGACGCCCCAACAGTTCCCGCTGCTCGAATCCAGCATCGTACCAGCGGCGATTGGCGTAGCTAATCAGACCTGCCGTGTCCGCCACCAGAATCAGGCTCTGCGTATTGCTGAGAATCTTGCTGGAGAAATCGCGCTCGCGATACAGTTCCGACTGGTAAGTGCGAAGACCGGTCACATCGAGCATCAATCCGCGGATCTGCAGAAGTTGTCCATGGTTGTCGTGCAGGCCGAAGGCGTTGATCAGAACGTGAATCGGAGAACCATCTTTGCGGCGCAGCGTCGCTTCAAAGTTGCGCAGGCTGCCACTCTCCGTCATCACTTCGGAGTGTTGCTTCCGCTGTTCGGGCGAGAAATAAAGCTCCGTGGGAATATCGATCTGCAGCAATTCCTCGCGGCTGCTGTATCCCAGCATCCGCACCATGGCGTCATTGACTTCGATGAACCGACCGCTCGGCGTGCTGAAAAACAGACCTTCCTGAATGTTGTCGAACAGTTCGCGATAGCGCCGCTCGGCCTCGCGCCGGTCGGAAATATCTTTCAGCACATGGATGGTCTGCAGGCCTTCGTCCGAAGCGCCATGCACGCGCGAGGTCGAAACCAGGTAGGTCCGATCAAACACCGGATGCGCAAATTCGTCGGAATCGTCGGCCATCGCGCGGCAGAACGGGCACGAGTACGACGCGGTTTCGTTGGTCAGGGCCAGCAATGCCCGCATGTTCACGCCGATCAATTCGGCCGGAGGAACCCCGATCATCGCAGCCAGCGACCGGTTCACGCGCAGAACCTTATCGGACTGGTCGTGCACCACGATGAAGTCGGTGATGGCATCAAAAATCTCCATCCAGTGACGGTTCGCCTGCTCGATACGGGTGAACAGTCGCGCGTTCTCGAGAGCCATGGCCGCGCGCCCAGCCATGGTCTCGAGGAATATCCGATCCTCAGGGTCCAAAGGAGAACGCCGGCCGGAAAGGCATAGCAGCCCGGACAACTCGCCATTGGCGCCGAGGAGCCGCACCAGGGTGCAATCGGACCACTGCAATCGGAACGCCGCTTCCGAACCAATAACTTGTTCAGCAGTATTGGAAACCACTGTCTCTGCGTGCTGCGCCAAAAAATCGGCCAAAGCCGTATGCAGAGCGCGCTCCAAGTTCTGATCAAGCAGGAAATCCGAACGGCGTTTGGGAAACGAAGTCTCTGCCGCGGTAACGCGCCGATCTTCTTCCGGCGGCTGGGAGGCGATGCTTCGATCGACTGGAGGCGCGAGCGCGGCAGAGGTCTTGGGGCCCGGCTGTCCGGCGGCATGCAGCGCCGCCACTTGCCAGCGTCCTTCCTGCATCACCGCGAGTAGGCCGGCGTTCGCAGAGATCAGTTCCGCGGTTCGCGATACGAAGCGGCGAGCGAACTCGGGCAAGCGCAGTGCGCCATCCATTTCTCGAGCCAGTTCGATCAAGGCTTCGGCGCGGCGCCGGTGTTGCTCGGACAGATGCAGATTGCGCGCCACTTGCAGCACCACGGCGGCCTGATTCGACAAGGCTCGGGCGCGGCGAATATCCTCCGGGGAAATTCCGGTCCCGTCGATACGATCGAGTACGCCGAACATTCCCAGCACCCGCCCGCTCGTTCCCAGAAGGGGCACGGCAAGAAACTGATGCACCTTATATTTCGTGACGAAATCGAGATTCGCGCCGGGGGTCCGGCTGGCCTCATCGGTCCAGAACACTTCCTTGGCGCGCAAGGCGCGAGTCGCAATGCCTTCGGGGAACGGCGTATCCACTCGCCGGGGCTCGCCTTTTTCAACTCCATAGCGAACCTGGAAATGTCCATCCTCTTCGAGCGCGATGAAGCAACGCCCGAAACCAAGGAAATCCGAAGCTCGAATAACGAAGGACTGCAAGACGTGTTCGAGATTGCTGCTGGAGTTCAGTGCCGATGAGATTTCGAGTAATTGATGAAGTTCGTGCGCCTGGGCATGCGCGGTGGCGTGGAGTTCCGCGTGCGCCACCGCGACGGCGCCAAAGCCCGCGATCGCCGCCACCAGGGCCTTTTCCTCGGAGGTAAAAACACCGTCCTCCCGCGGGTAAATCAGGATCGCGCCTTGGGTTCGCGAAGTGCGAAAGGGCGCGGCAATCAGCATTCCCGGAGAAACCAACTTGCCCAGCGAATGCACCTCCGCGCCAATCGAGAGTGTGATCGGCTCTGCGGCCGCAACCGCGCGCTGAGCCAGATCCGCCGCAAAACGCAGCGTCTGGCGGTCATGCCGGGCGCGCGCCGAAGTCGCCAGTTGCGGAGTATCCGCAGAGACTGCCTTCAATTCGAACGGCCCTTCACGGCGCAACAAAACACAAACCAGCTTGGTCCGAAGCAGCAGGCGCAGACGGTCGGCCAGAGCCTCGATCACTGCCGAAACGTCTGGCGTTCCGTGGAACGCATGCGCCACATCGGCAAGAATTTCCGCGCGTCGGTGCTCTTCCCGGGAAGCCTCGCCCAGCCTCGCCGCTTCCAGCAGGCTGCTCAATTGCCCGGCAAGGATGGTCGCCTTGGCGGCAATATCTTCATTAAAGAAATCGTGGTTGGAATCGTGCAGGAATGTAACCGCGCCGATTACTTCGTTAAACACCAAGAGCGGAGCCGCCAGAAGCGAGTGCGCTTCAAATTCGTTCGCCGCGGGAAAAGCAGTTGACTTCACGTGATTCGCGAAGACCGTGCGCCGCTGCCGCACCGCCTCCGCCGTTACCGCGCTCTGTTCGGGACGCAGCCGCAGGCCCACGAAACGCTCTACGAGTTTGCCAGCGCCCTGCACCCCCAGTAGTTCTTCCGCAAAGTCACAACGCCAGAAATACACGCCTGAGACTTGGAAAAAATCCCGGCTGGCTTGGCAAAACAATTGAATCAGCGAATTCGAATCAGAACGATCCGAAGCTTTTGCGGCAATCCGTAGCAGAAGCCTCTGGAATCCTTCATCGGACCCTGGGGCAAAACTGTTTTCCGGGGGAACGATTGGACCACCAGAAATGCTCAGTGCCGCTCCGACAATGGAGGAAAAGGATTCTTGATTCACAAGTGCTTGAATCTATTGGGAAAATACCTGCCATCTCAATTTGAGTCAAGGAAAATAGAAGAAGGGGTGCCTTGCTGAGAAATCCCGCTCTTCGGGTGAGACGGTGTTTCAGAGTGAGAAAAGCTAAATCTAGCACCCGGAATGAGACGGCCATTCTGGAGAGGCTGCGCGGCTGGCTTTTTGAAACACAACTAAGCCATTCCTTTACTGCGAGATACATGCCATTACTTTGGTTTTTTCAAGAAGGTTCCTGTGGCCCAGCCGTTGCACGCCTACGGTCGACTGCTTCTTGTGAGCGAGGAGGACTTGTGTCTCAACGAACTGCAACCGCGATGCTGGCCCTTTTGGTTTTGACTCTGACAATGGGACCGATTCGCGTGGGTGCGCAACAGTCCCAGAACGATGAAATTGTCCGGCGCGCCAAGACGAAAGTGCAGCCTGGGTATCCCGAGCTTGCACGGAAGATGAACCTGGTGGGCACCGTGAAGATCGAGATTGTCGTCGCACCCAATGGCACGGTGAAGGATGCCCGCGTCGTGGGTGGCCATCCGGTGCTGGCGGGAGCGGCTTTGGACGCCGCGAAGAAGTGGCGCTTCGAACCGGCATCGGCCGAGAGCACCGGAGTGATCGATTTCAAGTTTGAGCCGCGGTAGGCGGACGGACCGCGGAGGAGACAGGCATGACAATCGGGAAGAAGTTATATACGAATTTCGGCATCATCCTGGCAATGGTGCTGGTGCTGTTCCTGGTGAATTGGTCAGCAGTGCAGCGCGAGCACACGGCCAAAGAACTCGCGGATACCACCAACGCCGTCCGCTTCCAGATGATGCAGAACCGCCTTTATCTCAGCAATTACCTGCTGAGCGGCGACACGCGCGAAGTCGACCGGATGAACGACGGCCTGCGCACGCTGAATGAAAAGCTGGATCAGGCTCTCAAGATGGTGGCCTCGGACCAAGTCAAGGCTGCATTAGGGAAGGTTCAGCAACTGGAACAGGCTTGGGGCAAGGATTTCGCGCAGCCTCTGATCGAAAAACGCAAAGATGTCGACTCGGGCAATGCGACCGTCGCCGAGCTGCAGATCTATTACCTCCAGAAGGACGCTTCTTCGTGGGTGAAGAATTCCACCGACTCGCTGGACGTCGCCGACGGCGAAAGCCGCAAGTCCGATGAAAGCGCGGCCAAGGCAACTATCGTCGTGTCTCTGCTCAGCACTCTGCTGGCCCTATCTCTCGGCATCGCGATCGCCTACCGCACCGCGAAATCCATAACCCAGCCCCTGACCAACCTGATGAATGTGGCTCGCGGTATCGGCAATACGGGCGACCTCGAGCACAACATTGAACTCAACCGCGACGACGAGATCGGCGAATTGGCCCGCACCTTCCACAAGATGGTGACGTACTTGAAGGAAATGGCGGGAGTCTCCGAGTCCATCGCCGGAGGCGACCTGTCGGTCGATGTAAAGCCTCGCTCTTCGCACGACACGCTGGGCAACGCTTTCTCCCGCATGGTGGAAGGCTTGGCCGGACTGGTGCGCAGTGTTCGCGACGCCTCGTCGCAGGTGGCCAGCGCCTCCAACCAGGTTGCGGGAGCGTCCGACGACGCCGCCAAGATTGGATTACAGGCGTCGTCTGCCATTGATGAAGTCACCAGCACCATGCACGAGATGAGCGTCAACGTGCAGAACATGGTGAAGAGCACGCAGGTGCAGGCTTCGAGCGTCAGCGAGACTTCCGCCTCCATCGATCAGATGGTGGCCTCGATTCAGCGCGTGGCCGATACCGCCAAGGTGTTGCTCGACATTTCCAACCGTTCGCGCGAGGAAGTGCATAACGGCATCGGCACCATGGAGAAGGCGACTGACGGCCTGAACCGCATCAACACCACCATCACCTCTTCGGGCGAGATCATCGGAGCCCTGGGACAGCGCGCCGACGACATTGGCAAGATCATCGAAGTGATCGACGATCTGGCCGAACAAACTAACCTGCTGGCACTGAACGCGGCCATTGAAGCGGCACGCGCCGGGGAACACGGCCTTGGCTTCGCCGTGGTCGCCGACGAAGTCCGCAAACTGGCCGAGAAGTCGGCGCAGTCTACCAAGGAAATCTCGGAACTCATCCAGAGCATTCAGAAGGAAGCTCGCAAGGCGGTCGAGAACATGGACCGCTCGACCACCATCGTCAACGAAGGACTGGAACTGGGCGGCGAGCTGAACGCCGCGCTGCGCAAGATTTCCAATGTGGTTACCGAGGTGTACAAGTTCGCCCAGGAAATCGGAGCCGCCACCAACGAACAATCTCACGGCTCGTCTCAAATTGCGCGTGCCACCACGCGTCTCAACGAAATCACCCACGAAATCAACTCGGCGGTTGAAGAGCAGGCGTCCGGAGCGCAGGCCGTGGTCAAGGCCATGGAACGCATGCGGGAACTGGTGCAGTCCTCCACTTCCGGATCCACCGAGTTGGCAGCGTCGTCCGAGCAAATGTCGAAGATGTCGCGCGGGCTGCTGGAATTCCTCGACCGCTTTGCCCTGGCCGAAGCTTCGCATTCGCAACTAGGCGGAGAGAGTTCCGGACGGACCGCCAAGCGCGCTGCGGCCGGAGCGCAGTACTAGGACCGGGCGGAGGAGCCAGCAAGCAGAGGGTGAGTTTATGAGCCGAGAACTCCATATCGTCGGTTTCAAGGTAGGACGCGAGACTTACGGCGTGCCCATCACTTCCCTGCACGAAATCGTACGCGTTCCCGAGATCACTGCAGTGCCGGACGCGCCCGACTACCTCGAAGGTGTGATCAACCTGCGTGGCAAGATCGTCTCCGTGATGGACCTCCGCAAGCGCTTCGGAGAAAAGCAGATTACGCTGCGCAGACAGAACCGCATTCTGGTAGTCGAACACGCGGGGCGACTGGCCGGCTTGATTGTGGATTCAGCCTCCGAAGTTCTGAAGATTCCCGCGGATGCCGTGGAGGCTCCACCCGCGGTTTTTCAGGACGGTGGACTGAACTGTGTAACTGGCCTTGGCAAGGTGGCAGGACGTCTGGTTGTGCTGCTCGATATGAGCAAACTGCTGGCACCGGGCAGCCTGCAGGTCAAAACCGAGAGCGCGGAGAAGAAGGCGGCTTCCAAGTCCGAGGCACGCGGTGCCGCGGCGCGATAGGCGGGATGGGAAAAGACATCCTGCAGAATTCTGATTTCAGCGTAAGACGAGAACGAGAGAACGCATGAGCACATCTGGGGCGGCACCTGCTCCCATACTCACCGAAGCGGAACTGAAGCTGTTGCAGGCGCTCGTCTACCAGGAGTGCGGCATGCATTTCGACGAACGGCGCACGCACTTCCTGCAGGACCGTCTGCTGCGCCGCCTGAAGGAGTGCCGTGTCGAATCCTTCTATGCCTATTACCGGATGCTGATCAGCCCGCAGGGCAAAGACGAACTGGCCAAGCTGCTCGAGAACCTTACGGTCAATGAGACCAGTTTCTTCCGCCACAAGGCACAACTCGATCTGTTTCAAAAGACCGTGCTGGAAGAGTTGTTCAAGCACAAGAGTTCGCGGCGCGAATATTCAATCCGCATCTGGAGCGCTGGTTGTTCTACCGGACAGGAAGCTTACACCTTGGCCATGCTGGTAACCGATGCGCTCGCGTACTACTACCTGCGCAATCCCCTGCCCGTGGATCTGCCGCTGCCGAAACCCCTAGTGCCACCGCCGTGGCGGGTAGAGATTCTGGCCAGCGACATTGCCTACTCAGTCTTACGGCATGGGCAGGAAGGCAGCTATAGCGAGAACCAGATGTCGATGGTGGATTACGGCTACCGCTTGCGCTACTTCGACAAGGTGGGCGAGCGCTATGCGATCAAGAAGCCGCTGAAGGAAATGGTGCACTTCGATTTTCATAACTTGAAAACCGAGTACCTGCCGCAGCGCAACGACGTGATCTTCTGCCGCAACGTGATGATGTACTTCGATGAGCCGGAACAAAAGCGGCTGATCGAAAAGTTCTACCGCTGCTTGAATGCAGGCGGCTATCTATTTGTGGGGCACGCGGAGAGCCTTCTGGGCCTCACCAAGAAGTTTCAGATGCTGCACAAGGACAGCGGAACCGCCTACCAGCGGCTTGAGGTAAGGGACTAAGCATGACGAATTCCCCCGATGAACGCGGCCTGGAACTGCGCGAGCTCTTCTTTGAGACTTCGCAGGAACTGCTGCAGGCGCTGAACGATGAAGCGCTGAAGCTGGAGAAAAAACCCGGCGACGAGGAGATCGTGCGCGCCATCCGGCGCACGGTGCATACCTTGAAGGGCGATTCCGCGGCCTGCGGCCTGCGCGAACTGAGCGAACTGTCACACCAGTTCGAAGACGCGTTGTCTCTGGATGGGTCCGCCACTCAGGCTGCCGTGGCAGAGATCGCTTTTGCGGCTGCGGATCTATTTGCCGAGATGATTGGCGCTTACCGCAACGGCAGCAAGCTGCCTTCCACCAAGACTCTCAGTAAGAAGATTCATGAACTGACCGATGCTCCATCCCCGGGAAAGACCCGTCGTACCCGGAAGCCCACAGCCAAGGCGGCGCCCGCCAAGGCCTCCGCGTCGCGCTCGTCCGCAAAGTCGGCGGCGCATTGGAATGAGTACGAAAAGCTCGCCATGACCAAAGCGCAGGCGAGCGGCCTGGCGGTGCATCATGTCGTCGTCAAGATTGACCCTCACTGCGCCATGCCCATCGCGGGCCGCCAGTTGATTCACAATGCGCTAGGCGGCGTCGGGCAGGTCATTGCGGTCCACCCGGATGCCAAGTCTCCGGCTGCGTCCAAGCACGTGGAGTTCGTGCTGGCCAGTTCGCAGACCGTTGAACAGATTGCGGCCAAGGGACGCATTCCGACCATCTCCGAAGAAGTAACCATCGAGTTGATGCTCGAGCCGAGCCCGGTTCCCGAAGCGGGTCTCGTCACAGCCGTGCCTCCGATTGTCGAAGAGGCGAGTCTTCTTACGGCCGAGCCGGGCGAGCCAGAGGCTCCCGCTAGCGCGGCAACTGCAACGGTGACCGCCGCACAGGAGAACCTGCTGCGGGTTGACGCCGGACGCATCGACAACGTGTTGAACCTGGTGGGCGAACTGATTATCGGCAAATCGATGCTGCAGCAGGCATTGAGCGAGTTCTCCAAGCGGTATCCCAAGGAACTTCTGCGCGGCAAGTTTGCCGACGCCATGGCCTTCCAGGCGCGGGTTCTCAACGATCTGCAGCGCTCGGTCATGAAGATTCGCATGGTGCCGGTCGACCAATTGTTCCGCCGATTTCCGCGCATGGTGCGTGATGTGGCGCGGCAATGCGGGCGCGAGGTCGAACTCGACATCAGCGGACAGGATACCGATCTCGACAAGGGAATACTCGACGCCATCGCGGAACCCCTCACTCATCTTGTGCGCAACGCCGTGAGTCACGGCATTGAGCCTGCCGAAGAGCGGCGCAAGTTGGGGAAGAAGGCACAAGGGACGATTCGCCTGAACGCCTATCACCACGGCAACCAAGTGGTAGTGGAAGTCACCGACGACGGCCGCGGCATCGACGCGCAGAAGATTCGCACCAAGGCGATTGAGTTGGGGCTGACCACGCCGAGTGAAGCAGCGCGTCTCACTGAAGCAGAAACGCTCGACTTCATCTTCCGTCCGGGCTTCTCGACTGCGGAACAGGTCACTGAGGTTTCCGGGCGCGGCGTTGGCATGGATGTGGTGCAAAGTGTTCTGCACCGCCTGAAAGCGTCCATCAGCGTCGAAACGCGGCCCGGGCAAGGCACCACGTTCCGCCTGAAACTGCCGCTCACGTTGGCCATCATCAAGGCTCTGCTGTTCTGGGTGGAGCAACGGTTGTACGCCATTCCGCTGAATGCGGTGGTGGAGATTGCGCGCACCTTTGAGACCGAAGTTCATCAGGTCGATAACTACGAAGTTCTGCAGTTGCGCAACCAGGTCCTGCCGCTGCTGCGGCTGGGACGTCCGGCGGCAGAAGATCGAAAATCCAAGCTCTTTGTGCTCGTCATTACCGTAGGAGAGAGGAAGTACGGCTTGATTGTCGATGCGTTGGAAGGCGAAGAGGAACTAGTCATCAAGGCTCTGGATGACAGCACATTCCACACCGATCTGGTTTCGGGCGCCTCGATATTGGGCGACGGGCGCGTAGTGCTCATCCTTAACTTGCCGGCGGTGGTGGAACATGTGGCCCGCTCGCGGCCGCAGGAAACCGGACATTCGAACTCGGGATTATTGTTGACCCACACCGACCGGGTGCGGCTGGCGTTGACTCCAGCCGTGGGAGGCCAGGCATGAGCAAGAAGACGGTGCGCGTGCTGGTGGTCGACGACTCGGCGTTGATGCGCAAGCTGATTCCGCAGATGCTGGCGGTGGATGAGTCCATCGACGTGGTGGGCACGGCCATGGACGGCAACTTCTGCCTGAAGAAGATTGAAGAGTTGAAGCCGAACGTCGTGACCCTTGACCTCGAAATGCCGGGGATGAACGGCATCGACACTCTGAAGGAGATCATGCGGCGGCAACCGGTGCCGGTGATCGTATTCAGTTCGCACAGCATCGATGGCGCCTCGGTCACCATGAAGGCGCTCGGCCTGGGGGCATTCGACTTCGTGACCAAGCCGAGGGACGCCAAAGCGCACATGGCGGAGACCGCGCGCGAGCTGATCGCAAAGGTCAAAGCCGCGGCCGAATGCAAGCTGAAGCCACGCATGTTGCCGGGAGTTCCGCCGAAGCCAGAGAAGGCGCCGGTTTCATCGGCTTCGCCTAACAAGGTGGTCGCCATCGGAGTCTCGACTGGGGGTCCGCAGGCGATGGAGTACGTGCTGTCGCAGTTGCCGGGAGACTTTCCGGGGGCGATCACCGTGGTGCAGCATATGCCAGACGGATTCACCGACATGTTCGCGCGGCGGCTGGATGAACTTTGTCCGCTGCGCGTGAAGGAGGCGCAGTCGGGAGATGTGCTGCAACCGGGACGAGTGCTGATCTGCCCGGGAAATCGCCACATGAAAGTGAAGCGGCTGCCGCTGGGAGACATCGTTGTGCTGAGCGATGAAGCGCGGGTCAACGGGCATCGTCCGAGCGCCGACGTGCTGCTGCGCAGCGCTGCCGAGGAATTCAAGACGCAAGCGGTAGGTGTCTTGATGACCGGTATGGGCGACGACGGCGCGGAAGGTTTGGGAGCGATCAAGAAAGAGGGTGGCATGACCATTGCGCAGAGCGAAGAGTCTTGCGTGGTGTACGGCATGCCAAAGGCGGCGATCGAACGGGGCTATGCCATCCGGATCGTGGGACTGGATGTGATGGCATCGACGCTGCAGGCGATTTGCGGAAGAAGCAGCGGATCGGATTTGGGATCCGCCGGGCGCGCGGTGCGCGCCGGAAACTAAGATCGGGCGCTGCTTACCACCCGTGACCAGAGTGATCTGGTGCGGGCCAGCGGCGCATGATACCAGTAGACAGGGGGAGGTCTGTATGGAGCAGTTTGCACCCGTGAAACGCAGCAAGGACGGGCAGTCGGTCCGGTACTTGATCGTGGACGACTCAGTGTTTGCCCGTAAGAATCTGGCCCGCATGATTGAGACGTTCGGCGGGCAGGTGGCGGCTGAAGCCGGGGACGGCTTGACTGCCATCAGCGAGTTTGACCGCACACATCCTGACATTGTGCTCATGGACATCACCATGCCGCAGATGGAAGGGATCGAGGCGGCCGAACGAATCGTGCAGGCGCATCCGGAAGCGCGCATCGTGATGGTCTCGTCGGTGGGGTACCAGGAGAACATCGTGGCGGCGCTGCAACGGGGAGCTCGGCACTTCGTGCAGAAGCCGGTGAAGCCGGAAGTGCTGTATGAAGTCATCAAGTACGTTTTGGGTGAGGACGGCTCCGTGGCGGCCGCAGCCGGAGCGGGAGTCTAAGTCGATGAAGATGGAACTGATCCAGCCTTTCATCAACGCGGCAGATGCCGTGTTGTCGCAAGGTTTGCAGGGCTCGACCAAGGTGGGCAACCTCACCATGGAAGAAGACGCCTACCGGCGCAAAGGCGTGGCCGGCATGATCGCACTCACGGGCGACATTGAGGGGCGGATCATACTGGACCTTGAGCCTCAGACTGCTGTCAAGGTGGCGAGCCATTATGCGGGTGCGGAGCTGCCGGAGTCGGATGCGCTGATCAAGGAAACCATCTTCGAACTGGCCAACCAGGTTGTGGGCAATGCCATTTCCGCGCTCAACGACCAGGGGTTTCATTTCCGGGTACATCCGCCACTGTTGCTGACGGCGCAGGAGGGCGACAAGACAAGTGAAGACACCGAAGCACTGATGATCAGCTTCGAGACCTCCCTCGGTTACGTCTTCATGAACGTCGCGCTGCGCTATAACAAACGCCGAATGGCCGATCATGCGGCTGTGGGCGCCTAAAAGGATAGCCACAGCAGAGCTTCGCTTTGATTTTGCTTGTGATCAACGATCAAGGGTGAACCTCGGGTTGAATTCGATGTCTCCGGCTTGATCTCGTAGGGTGTACCCCGCCCTGTTTTTTTTTGAGCACTTCCCTCAAAATCTTGATTCTGAAGTACTTGCCTTCGGCAGATCGCCGTTTTTGGCCGCAAAATCTTGCAAACAAAGGGCTTATTGGTAAAATATTCTGGAATAAGGAGTTAGCGGTCCCTATTGGGCTATCGCCTCCTCGAGTTTCTTGGACGGCCTCAGTTAAGCTATTGATTTTTAGTAACTTACGGGAACGGCACTTTTCATCATGCTGGCAAAATCTTGTGGACAAAGGGCTTATGGGCAAAATATTGCAGGACAAGGAGTTCGTGTTAGCTTCGTGATCTTCGGCCTTCTGAACCGCCTTTGCGAAAGCCAGTGGATTGGTTTCCATCAGTTGATTTGAGCCGTGCAGTTTGCGGCCGCCAAGGGTGGCGGATTTGGCGAACAATCTGAACAGACCCACCGGCATTTCATCCGAACCAAAAAACTGTGACATTTACGCTTTCCTTACGAAGAAGCTGATACGTTCGCCTTGGCAGTGCCCCTGGTACTTACCCTCCCCTGCCAAGGGCCCCGGAAGCGAAGAGAGCCGGGGCCCTTCATCTGCCTGTGGCATCCGGTGCTCCTATCTTGTTTGGGTACGCTTCCATTGTGAGCTGTCTACAGGCTCGGTCAAGGTTGTTCGTCACAAAGGGGAACTTTTTTATTGTGGAAAGTGTGGAAAACGGCAAGAAGTGGGATGTATCGATTGACGCGGTGCCGCTCTTTGCGGTGCATTGCGAATGGGCGGCAACCCCCTACGGATTCGGGACCCAACCCTACTACCGAACAGAAGCAATTCGGCCTTCTAGCTCCTACTATGCTCTAGGCTCTTGCCGCCTGATTGCACTATTCAAGACTTCTGTTGTGGTTTGCAACATTAAAGTCGATTTTTTACATGTTGCGGAACCAAATCGGGAGACGATCTAGAGATGACAGGTTTCCAAAACCACAACTCGGCAGCCATCGAGCAGGAGTTCGAATCAGGGGTCGACGTTCAAGGCCAGCTAAGGAACTTGCAGAATTGCGTAGGCGCGCTCGTCGTCGGCGATGTCGGAGTAGAGCTTCTTGAGATCCTCTATCTTCTCGATCGGGATCCGAACCTCTTTCCGTTCGTAGGTTCGGCTGTAGTGGAGTTCGTGAGCGGAGATCTTGGTCTCGGTCTTATAGTCCGCGAATGGGAAGCTGTAAGTGGCGTCCTTGGGCGCTTCATCGATTGAATATTCCGCGGGCAAGGAAATTTCCACGACATCCCTCTCGGATGCGGCATAGGGAAACACTAACGGCTGCTGGCGCGGTTTGCCTTCCAGGATGCTGCTTCCCTTATGGCCCAACACACATGGTCGGAATAGAAAAAGATTTCCGGTGTGCTGCGCGTAAGCAGGCACGGTCACGTCATAACTGACCGTCATCGCAGCTTCAGAGTCGTGGAGACCTCCCACGCGTGCGCCGGTGAGCACGGCCCCGTCGATCATTTCGGTCAGCATGCTCTGGAGAATCGTTTGGCGCTGCTTGGCGGGCAAATTCAGCAGGTTGTCGCGCAGGGTGGTGGCGAACGGTCCGAATCTGATTTCTTCAATCGTGCCCTTCAGGACTCCAGTTGTTTCCAGGCTCAATTTGGCAGTCCGATGAATTCGATTGGCCAAGGGGGGCAATAACGGAGTGCTCACGAGTTCGCCCTCGCCGTCGGTCACCAGCAATCCTTGACTTGCCTGGAGACTCGGCGGCAGATAACCCAGGGGTGTGGAATCATCGGTCGGATCGAACAAGAGGAGACGGCCGAGCTTTTCATGGCGTAGGATTGGCATCGTTGAGGTTGTGTCGGCAGGATCGGGTAAGAGGATCGCGAGTATCACGTGATTAAACGCGAGCATGCTGGGAAAATCTGGCGACAGGTAATCACGATTGTTATTGATGAGCACGTAGTACGAGTCGATTCCCACTTCGTGTAACAGCGCGCTCAGAAGTGTTGCCTTATCTTTGCAATCCCCGTAACCGCTCGCGAACACTTCCGGAGCGGCATGGGGCTGGTATCCACCGATGCCAATCTCAATGGCAACGTATCGCACGTTGTGCTGGACATAGGACGCGAGCCGCTGAATCGTCTCCATTGGGTTTGCGCCTCCAGCCGAGATTTCGCGAGCTTTGGCGCGCATCGCCGAAGTAAGCTCACGACGGCCGTTGGCGGTCTGCGCATACCAGCGACCGAGTTGCGCCCAGGAACCGTTGTTCGGACTTGATGAATCGGAGGCCTTGGGCGAGAAAGAGACTCCGAAGTGGCCAGCCACCGCCCTCCAGTTCGGCATCTCGGGCTCGGAGCGCACAGCCTCAATGTCGCTGAGTTCCCATGTCCAGCGGTTGTCTCCTGTCTGCTGGGGGATGACCGGCTGGTGATTCCGCCAGGAGGCCGCGTAGGTCCAAGACGGTGGCAACTCGAGAACAAAACGCGCATGGCGCACGGGGATCTCGTCCTGGAATGGCCATTGTGCCTGCAATACGAATGGCCGCTCCAGTTGCTGATACTCATATCCGACAACGTTTCCCGGCTGAGCGGCAGGAATCTGCAGCACTTGATAGCGGGTGTCGGAATACAATTCTTCAGAGTACCCTGCAGTCGCCGCATCGCCCTTCTTGACCTCGTACTCCTCGCCCGACGCAGTGAGAGCCCAGCCTTTTAATGACGTGATCTCGGTTTGGCTATCGAAATAGACATACAGCATGCCCTTGCTGCGTCCTGAGGGTCGGAGAACTTTGAACGCCTTACGGTAGGTGGAGTGGACTCGGCCGTCGGGTGAAACCGTGACCAGCCTTTCTTGCAGCAGGACGACGGCGTCGGTATCGTCCGGATATTTGGCCAGCGGCGCTTTTGCTGCCTCTCTCAGCCAATCGGGGGTTCCGGCCAATGCGTAAACGCTCAAGAGAACGATCGAGAGAGTCATGCCCAGCCCAAGAGCTCTATTGAGCATGTTGCGCATCCTCCTTCAGCAGAACTACCTTTTGAGCATCGCTCTGCCGCAGTTTCTGGAAATACGCCCGCAGCGAGTGATAGGACTGGACAGGGAAGAAGTAGCCCGTCATCTGGGTTTGGCGCTCCAACCGGACGATGCCGGCATCGCTGCTGCGCTTGGCGTGAAAATTTGCAAAGTCGCTTGTGCTGGCCGATTCCGCGGGCAAGGCTTCGAGTTTGTAGCCGTTTGGCAGGGCGATCTGAATCTTATCCGCGGTACGGTATCCGCGACTAAAGTACACGGGTTCGGTTCGGTAGACTTGAGGGAAAGGATTCTTGCTGTTCGTTTGAAAAACCGAAAGGGGGAACAACATCCGCCTGGAGGTGAACGAAGCAAAGTGAGGCGCGTGCAAATGACACTTGACTCGCAAGGGTTGTTCGGAAGCCTGCCATCCGATTACTTCGTCGATGTCGATAGTGGCACCTGCCGGAGCCAGGTCGCGCACTTCATCCTCCATCAACTTCCGACGGCCTTCGTCGTCCTCGTCGGAAGCTAACAAACGCCAGTCCAGTGCCTCCTGTCCCGTGAAAAGGATCTCCAACGTCCCCTCGAGACTTCCGTCGGATTGCAGCCTCAAGTCAGCGGTGCGCTCGGTCGCGCCGAGTTCGTCCGTGACTGGCTTGACGAAGAGGATGTTCCCATTCATCTTGTCCCATCGGATTCCGTGGGTATCCGACTCAAACCAGGGCACGAGACCGTAGGGGCAATAGCGGGTAGCGGGATCGAGATAAACATCCTGTCCGTTGATTCGCACTAACACCACGATGGCATTGAGTTGCGAGGCATCTGGCACCTGGGATTCGAAAGTAGAGGAACTTCGGTCGACGACTTGAACGATGGACGCGTCAAATCCCGCGGAGCGCGCCAGAGCGGTGAAAAGATAGTTGATCTCGTTGCGGAAGGCATAGTTGTGCCGGAATATATCCTCTGCGCTTTTGTTCTCGGCGAGATGCTCGCGTTTCGCTTCCTTCTCGGTCTTCTCAGGTTCATAGCTAAGGTAACGAACTTTCTGGGCGTGTGCGTAGAGTTTCCGCAGCCTCATCTCCGGTGGATCGGTCACAGGGGCGATCTCGTTCGCCGCTCGCTCCAGGAAGTGGGTTGGCTCAATCAGCTTTGCGTTGAGATTGGCTTCCGCCTTGCTGATATTGCTCCAGTAGCTGTAGATCAAGCCGATGCGATAGTAAAAGTGAACGCGGCTGGTCAAAGTCGATCGCGGCGGCATTCGATCCTCCTCTTCGATGGCCGCGACCTGGTTGACTTCCATGCGCATAGTTCCGTCAGGCTGCGTCGAGGGGTAATTGTCCGGCAACCGGACTCTCGCGTATTCGAGCATCCCGTTTTTTACTGGACGAATTACGAACGTAGCGTGTCGGGTGAACAAGTTTTGCTGAATCGTCCAGGTGGTGGTGGGATAAGTAAATCCCTCGCTAATGGCGTAGTTGGCGGGATTGCGGATGTAGTCGGGCAGCCGGTCTTTCCAATGCACTTCGTAGGAGTATTCAATGATCGATCCAACCTGCACGCCAGGAAGGGTAAAAGCTTTCGCGTTATATGCAAATCTCTTGTACTTGACTACGACCTTGTCGAATACGACTCCTGCAAAGGGAATTACGGTGCCATCCGGTTGCATGGTGCGGCCCCGTATGTTTTCGACAGATGTGCTCTTCACAACGTAGGGGATCTCGACATCAGCGTAAGATCTTCCAGCTTCTGTAAACACCTTGATGCGGATGAACTCGGTCTGCAGACGCTTCTCGTCGTCGGTAAAGACCTGCCGTTCCAGAATCATTGCGGCCGAGCCAGGGTCGGCAGGGTTCTCGGTGAGCGCTAGATCTTCCTTGGAGACGGCAGGCCAGGCGTCTGCGGCCTGCCCGAGGAGATCGGGGACGAAGGCGAGCAAGCACACGCAGAAGAAGAGAGACTGCGCCAAACCCATGAGATGTCGCATAGACGACCCCTTGAGCATGTCGTAAGTCAGAGGCAGCGATGACGCCAGTGGGTCAGCCGCTTGTTTCCCAACTTCAGAACGTAAGGGACTGGGACGCGAGCTGACCGCATACTGAATGTCGGCGCAATTGTACCTGCAAATAAGAGGAGAGCAATCAAAATCAATACGGAGTCAAGGTCATTTCCCCCGCGGGAAAACAGGCCTGTGTTCATGGATGAGGCGGAGGGATTTTCGCGCTGGCGCAAATGGATTTGAAATCGGAGTAAGAGCCCCAGTCGAAGGTTATGGATGCGTGCTCGAGTCTGAGGCCGGAGCGAAGGCTGGAGCTGTATGCGCCGTGATCATCCATGACCAACTGCGGGCCCTGCCAGTGGCCAAAGAGGTCGAAGTAACCGCGATGCTGGCCGAGATCGATGGCATTCCACTCATTGAGGCGAAATCCGATCTGGCTGCCTTCGGTGGTGCTCCAGCCGTTATAGATTGTGCCGGATAGCTTCAGGCGTTCTATTGAGCCCGGGGCCGTACACAACCAGCCGTTACCCTGCACGCCGCCGGTGGGGCGCAAGCCAGCGGAGTGAAGCCGCGAGAAGTGGGACGAGGGATAGAAGGTAATGTAGAGGGGATAGGTTCCGTTTTTCGTGACCAGCTTGCCGTATCCGGACCAGGTCAAGAACGGAGTCCAGCGGCCGCCGATGTGAAATGACCACGGGCTGGTGATGGCGGCCACCGCATAGACGACGGCTACGCCAAATAACAATGCTGCGAAAACTCTGGTCAGACATCCAAAGCGGCGAGCCGTCGACATGCGCGGCAGTATATCCCGGTTCGGACTTTGTACGAGGGCTATTGGTGGAGATTAGTTTCTGGCAGCATTTACAAAGAGTTGACAACTGCACGAGTTAGGGGATGCTAGACCGATGATATGCGGGATTTAGAATCGGCCACGGTGGAATCGGTGTCGGACATTGGTATCAGGCTGGCTAAGTTATCGGATTGCGACCAACTGGTGCGTATGCGTGAGGCGCTCTGGCCTAAGACTTCCGCCGAGGAGCATGCACGAGAAGTTATAAAACTTCTCGAAGGCGAGGCTGTTGTAACGCTGCCTCTGATCATTCTGGTTGCGGAGGCGAGTGATCAAATCCTGGCTGGTTTCCTGGAAGTTGATTTGCGTTCCCATGCGGACGGTTGCGATCCATCGCGACCGGTCGGCTATGTCGAGGGCTGGTACGTTGCTCAGAATTATCGGCACAAGGGCATAGGCAGGAGACTACTAGCTGCGGCAGAAGATTGGGCACGCAGCCAGGGGTGCGTGGAGATCGCTTCGGATACGTGGGTCGATAACGAGGTGTCGCAACGGGTGCATGAGGCGCTGGGGTACGAGGTGGTGGACCGATGCGTGCATTATCGTAAGACGTTGTGATGTGGAGCGGGGTCGCGGGCCCAAGTTGCGCGCGTGCAATTCAGCTTACGCAGAGCGAGTAACCCCGTATACGCGCGGCATGCTTTCTATCTCCGATCGCTTGCGGAGTCGCTATCGGGCCGAGGTTGCCGGTGTTCCCTTTTCTGGCTGGGCGCCTCGGTTCATGAATCTGTCATCATCGATCGGGACGTTTTGCTGAATCGCGTCAAGCTGAATCGTTGAGCGACTTCCGACGCGGGCAATCGTGCGCGTGAAAGGGATTTGCACGCCGGCAACCGCGCGATAGTCTCCATAATCGATTTGTGTGGGATCGAGACCGAGGGGAGAGTCAGCATAACGCACGAGCCGCACTAGAAGGCCAGACTGAACATCGAAGAAAAACTTCCAAGAGGGCTGGCCTTCGCGAGTGCCCACGACCACATAGGCTTCATGACCTTCGACTGCTTCGGGATATTCCAACCGCAGTTCGGGGAAAGTTTCTCTGATGTGTAAGGCGAATTGCAGGTCGGCATCAGCGCGCGCTGCGTCAAGATCGGAGCCGGTGATATCGCGCGTCGGGTGGTGGGGGACTTTGATCCACCCCGAGTTGCCGTTCAGGACCGAAATATTGTCTCCCGCTGGCGTGTGTTGAATGAACAACTCCTTGTTGGGAGTCTTATCGAAGAACTCCACGGGAAAAGATTTTCCGTCGAACTGCATTGTGCCAGTCCCTACCCGCGTAGTGATTTTCTCCAGCGCCGCGGCCCCGCCGATTGCGCGAACATAGTTGTCGATGATCTGATCGGGAGTGGGTTGATTGGGCGGTGAAGCGACGGTGTCTGCTTTTCCTGGTGCGTTTTCGGCCGCAAGCGCCGGAACATCGCTCGGTCGTGGGGCTCCACGGTGACAGGAATAGCAAGTTACTTCACGGGTTCCGTCGAAGTGGGTCTGATTGATGGCGAACATCATGCGCATCATGCTGCGAGCGGTCTGTTTCGGTTTCTTAGAGTCGTCGTCGAAATGATCTGCGACGTGGCAAAAAGTGCACTGCACGCCCAGCGAGGAAGAGATGAAGCGCATGCTGGGGATTAGTTCATCAGAGGGGATGCTATTCAGCACTTTGAGGTTTTTGAAAACCTCCTCCGCTATTTTCGGCGGGGTAGAAGCCGATTGGGGTTGAGAGGGTGAGTGTTGGTTTTGTGCGGAGCGAACCTTTTCAGCGAGATCATTGGCCTTGGCTGGATTTCCCTGTTGCCGGTAAAGATCGATCAAGGCGGTGGTTGCCGGCAAGTGCAAAGGATCGAGGGCAACGGCGCGCTCCAGGTGCGTAATCGTGCCATCGATATCTCCAGCCTGCTGGTGGGCGGCGGCGACATTGGTCTCTGCCACGGCAGAGTTCGGGCGCAGCGACAGGACACGCTCAAACGCGAATTCTGCTTCAGAAGGCTGCGTTCCAATCAGTAAGGCTGTTCCCATGGAGGTGAATACTTCGGGATCCGTGGAAAATTCCTGCTGCACTTCAGTCAGCAGACGATATCCCTGAACCAACGAAGTTGCCGAGCGACGCTGCAGGCCTGCACTGATGTAGGCAATGCCAAGGCTGCGCTTCTGTAGATCAGGAGCGGGTTCGCGCCACGGGGCTATCTCTCCGCCGGGAGGGGAGCCGCCGGGTGGAGATTGTTGCGGACGCCGCTGAATGCGGTGATCGGTGAAGGCCGAATGTCCGCCATCCTGAGCGTCTCGCCGTGGCATGTGACATCCGATGCAGTTGCTGTCCGTGCCGGGGTGTGCGGCGGGGAACTTTGTGGTGTGGCAGGTCAGGCATCGGGAACGGTAGTACTCCACGGGTTGCGTTGGCGGGAAGTGTGGGTCGTGGCAAGTCCCGCACCAGAGACGGCCCTGGCTACTCCGGGCGCATTGGCTTAATGCCAGCTGCTCGACATGGCTGATGACTTTGAACGTGCCGGGGGGCGCATCCGGGGGCAAAACGTCGTGATACGTAGTAAATGTATTTTCCAGTCTTTGGCCGGGCTGAAAATCGCGGAACTCCCGCCCGGGATTAAGAACCCGCGTGACGCCCATCAGGTGGCACTGCTCGCAAATGCTGTCGCGGGCGCCGGGCTCCAGTTTTGCCGGATTGACGATCGTGCCGGCTTTCGGGTCCGCAAGATGCCTTCCGCTGGGACCGTGGCAGCGCTCGCAACTGATGGCCGCATCCGGGAACACTGGTTCGCGATACTGATTGTCAGTACCGGAAACGTGAAGTACAGATCCTGCGTGACAAAAGACGCAACCTTCCGCGACTGGTCGTGTGAAATCCGGATCCTGTGTCTTCTCATATCAGGGAGCCAAATCGTATGAACTGCGACTCTTATAAAAAGCGATGGGAGATTGGAAAAGGTGCCCGGCGATGTCGACCAAATACCCGCTGGCATGGTTGCCGGAGCCGATTACGTAGTCGATTTGGAAGTTGCTTATTACTCCGCCAGTCTCCAAGCGCTGCCAAGAGCCGGTCGGCAAGGAGTAGGCGGTGATCTTTCCGTTTGGGATCGCAACGGTGCCGGCTGGTTCCTGGCTGGCGCGGCGGAGAGAGTGGGCCATCGCGGATTGGGCGTAGCCCTCGACCTCAGCAGAATGGCAAACCTTGCAGCGACTGGCGCCCTCGGGCTCCTTAACCATGGGTGGCGCCTTCGTCTGCATGTCCGCGGGAGTGGCCTTGCTGCTTTGTGTCTGCGCGAGTCCGGGATACATGAGACCGAGAAGCAGAACAAAGGTCGCCAAGTATCGGATTTTTCGTTCCCCCATAAATCTCTGGCCAATCAGACAAACGTCTGACTTGAGCAAATGCGCTTTCGCGAGACGCCCCGGTGTAGCCTACTCTATCCAAATCAACCGTTGCTGAACACACCCGGCGAGAGAAAAACCGAGCTTTTGCTGTTGTGACTTGGGTTTTCTGGTAAGCTCCTGCGGATGCGTTGGCGCGTCTGTGGGAGCAAAGGAAGTTCCGCCACCTGAGCCACGCCTAGCATGACGGGCCCCGGCTGTAGTGCGGAATTTCTCGCAGCACCATCTCGAACCTGATCTCGGCTCGATCGTGAAGAGTTGGTGCCAGGAGGTTGCAATGCGCTGGTCGGTCCGTCGTCTCGCGGGGAGGGCGCGTGTTATATCTTTGCTTTCCTTCCTCCCGCTCTTGTTCTTCCTCCTGAGCGCCGCCGGTTCCGCGCAGACGGTACGCCGAGGGCCGTCGCCGAGGGCACATCGGCCTCACCATCCTGATTTCTCCGATAGCGGGAGCGTTGAGGTGTCACCGGGAGATTGGTCCCAGCTGGGCCGGTTGCAGCGGTATAAGCCCGAGCCCTTCTGCTGTAGCGATTTTGGCGGCGCGGTTGCGATTTCGGGGGACACGGTCGTCGCCGGAGACACGGAATTTCCACTCAGTCCAGGCGCTTTCGTTTTTGTGAAGCCGCACAGTGGCTGGAAAAACATGCTTTTCACGGCGAAGCTCAACGCTCCGTTAGGCGGACCCTATTTTTTAACCTCATGCGTTGCAATTGACGGCGACACGATCGTGGCAGGCACGGGCGAGAGCGTCGCGTATGTATACGTGAAGCCGGAGGGCGGTTGGTCTGACATGTATCCCACAGCGATTCTTAGTATCGGGGACTTGGAAAATGGATTCGAGTGTTCGGTGGCGATCAGTGGGAACACAATCATCGTGGGGTATACGGTCAACAACCAGTACTCCGGAGCGGTCAATGTATTTGTGAAACCGGCGACTGGCTGGCACGATATGACACCCACTGCGACCCTGACCGCTTCTGATGGACAGCCTTACGATGACTTTGGCATGGCCGTTTCGATCAGCGGCAAGACCGTTGCTGTGGGCGCAACGCAATATGCGGCGGCTGGCAAGGCCTATGTATTCGTTGAGCCACCGGCCGGTTGGACGAGCATGACACAGACTGCTGAACTTCGGGCTAGTGACGCAGCGCAGGGTTCCGAATTTGGATTTTCGATCTCAACCTCCGGTGAAAGTGCTGGTCGGATCTCGGGGCCTCTCTGACCTTGTCGCGGCATACATGTTCGTCAAGCCTGAAGGCGGTTGGGTCGATATGACGGAAACCGCCAAGCTTACACCCGCTGACCGCCGCTCCTTTAGTGGATATGGGGTTTCGGTCGTCGTGAGTGGCAAGACGGCGGTGGTGGGATCGCCGTATCGGTCAAGACGGTCGTTCGGAGAGGCCGGCGGAGCTTACGTATCACAGAGCCGAGCGGCGGGTGGCGGGATATGACGAGCAGCACGGTAGTAACCGGGTCCGATGCGCGCTATGAAGCCGACTTCGGCACCGCCCTCGCCATGACTGGGAATCTGGTGGTGGTGGGAGCGCCGGGATCTCCTGCAACGTTTGTCTTTGGCCATCCTTAGTTTGTCCGTTGGTCTGCTCGGACGGCTTCGCGGCGGCGGCGAGTTAACGATAAAGAGATGGAGGAGAAGATGTTGAACTCCGACGTGAATGGCAAGCGTTCGATTCCGCGAATCAAGAGTCCAACACCACTCCCGGAAAACCTGAACCGGCGGCTGGCGAGCTATGCGATGGCGGCGGCAGCGGCAGGGGTGGCAACGCTGGCATGCGCGGGTCCAGCGGAAGGTGAACCAGTCTGCAAGAACATTTCGATACAGCTTTCCGATACCACAACCTTCACTCTGAATCCCGGGAAACAGATCGCGGGAGCGTTCAACATCGCGCAGACTACGTTCAGTTCGTTTCCATCGAGCGGCTACTACTATTTCTGGTGGAATCGCGGCTTCTTCACTCCAAACTCGGCGGGTGCGAACGTTCTGGTAGACGATAACGACCTGGTTGCCGATGCGGCGGCTGGAGCCTTGATCGGTCCGGCCGGGAAGTTTGGGAAAGGCCAGTCGTACGGAATGATGTTTACGTACGGCAACGGAACGTGGAGTGATCGCGCCCACGGCACTTTAAAGAAGCATCGGGGAAATCTCAACCTGCGGGACGTCAACTACATCGGTTTTGAGTTTCTGCTGGCCGGGAAGATTCACTATGGGTGGGCACGACTACAAGTGACGTTTGTCCGCCCCCAGTACTACCAAACAAAGGCACACATCCATATTCTCGGCTATGGATATGAGGCCGCGCCCAACACTGCGATCGCGGCGGGCAGTTGCGGGGCAGAGTCGGCGGAGAACACTATCGGCAAAGGCCCCAGTCACGCGAACGGTGACTCTACTGTCGGGGAGACGGGCACAGGATCCAGCGTGCCTAAGAAGGCTACGCTAGGGATGTTGGCGGGCGGCAGCGCAGGGCTTCCGTTGTGGCGCAAAGATTTTGAGCAATAAGGGATCGTGATGGCGCCGGTATTATCCAGGGCGAGGGACCGAAGCCGTGAAGACGCGTCGACTAAAGGTTCGCAATCAACTCGGGCGAGTGGCGGTCCAGATTTTTGCCGCCAATGAACGAATCAACCAGACTCTGATCGAACAACTTGACCCTGACGCCTGGAGAGCGAAACCGCCGGGAAAAGCGCGCAACATTGCGGCGATCTTCACGCATATGCACAATGTGCGCTGTAAGTGGGTGAGGCTGACGGCTCCGCACTTGAAGGTTCCGCGACAGCTGAACCGTGCGGACTGCACGCCGCAGCAGGCCCGGGCAGGATTGGCAGAGAGCGGCGCACGCTGCGGGGAGATGCTTGCGGAGGCGCTGGGCGGTGGAGGACGCGTCGAAAAGTTTCTCAGAGACGGCTGGGCGAAGGCGTGGCCGGCTGGTCCGGAAATGCTGTGCTACATGCTTTGTCACGAGGCGCACCATCGTGGACAGGTGTGCACGCTGGCGCATCAGATGGGATTTCCGTTGCCGAAAGAAGTGGGATACGGCATGTGGAATTGGGAGAAAATGTGGAGAGAGTCTGGGGCGCGGATGGGGCTCGGCGTCGAGTCTTAGGAAATCATTGATGTTGTTTTGTTTCGTCCGGACTCACAAATGAAGAACAGAGATCGCGCCTATCACAATTGACAGGTTTCTGTTCCGGTTGACAAGGTAGGCTGACTCCTGAGCAGCGCTCGGGGGAGAAGCTGTTCAACTAACGTCCCACGACACTCGGAGTCTGGGGCGTTTTGTTTTGTATCAGCGGCGGAGGCGGCAAGGTGATGCGAACAAGCTACGCTAACAGCGGAAGTTGGCTACCGGGGGTCTCGCCGGAATCTTCGGCGGGATCGGCGAACCGGCGGAGCTCGGGATATTTCTGGACGAGGGTTGGCGGGGCCACGACTCGCTTGCCCGTTACCATTGCCTTCAACTCAAGGGCGTTGACTCCGGCCTTGCTCTCGAAGTGATTATTGGTGATCACGTAGGTCGTTTGCGCCTTGGCAGCAACGTTTTCGATGCGTTCTTTCCATCCGGCGAGCTCTTTCTCACCGTAAAGATAGTTGTAGCGGTCGTCGCGGTTGTCGGAGTCGAACCACTGATCGTAGTTGCGCCCGTGGAGTCGAACGTAGGCGATGGGCGCGGTGACGTGTTCGGTCGGGGCAAGCGAACGGCCGAGGACGGGCTGATCGATATTGCAGAAGGCGACATTCTGGTGCGCGAACGAGGCGAGAGTTTCGGCGTTGTCCCAACTGGAGTCGCGCACTTCGACGACGCGGGGATACTCGATGAACTGGCGGAGGAGGCGATCGAGATATTCGCGGTTGAGCGAAGTGTTCTTGAACGACAAAGGGAATTGAATGAGGAGGGCGCCGAGACGTCCGTCATTGGCGAGGACGTCAAGACCCTCACGGGTGCGAGCTTCGTCGTCGTCGGTGGGACGGATGGTCGCGGCGGAGGTAGGACCTACTACCGCAACGGGGGAGTGGGTGAAGGCGCGATACAGCTTGGCCGTGAACAGAAAATTGGGGTTCACGGCCGCGACCCTGCGGCACCAGAGCTTGGCGAGCTGGGGCTTGATCGGTCCGTAGAAAGACGTGTTGATCTCGGTGGTGTCGAAAAAGCGGGCGAGATATTCAAGAGGATGCAGCTTGCGGTGCTGCATCCCGGATGGATAGAAGACACCTTCCCAATCTTTGTAGGACCAGCCAGCGGTGCCGAAGCGAATGGTGTTCGGCTGGGGCTGAGGCAGGCGGACTTGTGCAGAGGATCCCATGAGTGGAATCGCAGACGGAGGGCAGGGCAAGATTAGCACATGGGGCGCGGAATGGGTGTTCACGAAGGAACTTGTGGGGAGATGTGAATTATGGAAGATCGTGGATATGCGAAAAATAGTGCTTTGGGCTTTGATTTTGGGGATGGCCACAGCTCCATTCAGTAATGCGGCGGCACAGGAGGAATCGGACTCCGCCAAGGTGCGTGCGCTGGAAGTGCGATTAATGGAGTCTTACAAGCAGCGGCAGATCGATCTATTGGCTTCGCTGTTGGACGACGACTTCGTGATTACGTTTGAGGACGGGAGCATCTACGGAAAGACGGGATACATCAGCTACAGCGCGACGCCATCGGTGCGTGTAGATGTAGCGGAGATGTCGGATGTGAAGATTCGAATGCACGGCGACACCGCGATATTGACGGGGGCGTATCACGAGCGGGGGGATAACAAGGGGAAACCTTACGACTACCGCGACCGGTTCACTGATGTCTGGATGAAGTCCGGGGGGAAGTGGCGGCTGGTGGCGTCGCACTATGGGGTGCCGACGAAACCGTAAGTCTGATGCACTATTGCGCAGGAGCCTGTTGCGCAGAGAGAGTTTGATTGAGTTGACTGGCTAACTGATCGGCCTGCTCGTTGGAGATTTCGACCTGGCCATCGAGAACAACGCTGAGGCCACCCACGCCCAGATCTCGGAATCTTGCGCTCTGGATGTTGGCTGAGTTGCGCACTGCCGGCGGAAGTGCTGTCCCGAAATCCATTCCGGCGCGCCCCGCGGACAGCAGCGACTGGGCGGCCCCGTCTTGTAGATCCTCACCCAACGCCCCCGAGTGCAACACCTCGCTCAACATACCCGAAGCATCGATGCGGCCGAAAGCGGCGCTAACCGCCAAAGTGTTCGGCTTCTGTTTTTCTATCGCGGCCGCCAGCTTAATCTCGACGGTTCCTTCGCTCTCGGCCAGTTCGGTGGAAGTCGGTTGACCTGAGTTGCGGAGACACATCCAGCGTTCGAAGTGCAACCGCACGACCAGCAGGCTTGCGGGCGCCGCGGGCGTAAGGCTGGCTTGCTGGATAGCGACGCGTTGTCCGCAGGTCTCAGAGGAATCGAGTTGGGTGCGCAATAGGCTGGTGATGTTTTGTTGCAGCTCGGTCAAATCCGCTATCAACTCGAGTTTGAAGATGCGCTGGCTGCCCTGTGCCGAGATCTGCGAAAGGGATCCCGAAACTGCGACCGGGATCATAAGATTCTGCACCCTGACGGAAGTCTTTACCTGAGGAAGGGTGAACGCCAGGTCCTGGCCCGTCGCCAGAGTGACGCTCATTTCCCTTCCCAGCGCGAGTTGCTGGTTGTAAAAATCGGTGAGCGCTTTGTCGAGACTCTCGACATGCGGAGTGATTTCGGGGGCGGCCACCTTCGCGTCAAGACTCTGATCCAGTCTCTTCTGTTCCTGGTCCAGGTCAACGTCCGCTTTGGCCAATCTCTTGACGATATCTTTCAATCCAGCCTTTTGCGCGGCCGAGAAGCCCTCCGAGAACTTCTTGTTTCCGATGCGCACGTTCCCGAGAGCGTGATCCAAGGACTCACGCCGGCCAGAATCGGGAGCGACATTTTCCTTGCGCAACTGCTGCAGAACCGATTGCACCTCCGCTTGCGCGGTTTCGGTACTTTTGATCAGGGTCTGAAACTCCGCGACTTGCTCGCTGGTCGCCTGTAGGGCGAGAACCTGGTGAAAATCTTTTAGGCTATCTTTTTCGTCGATGCCGGTTGGGCGGCTGATCCCGCCGATGCCACCTCCACTGGCCATACCGTGCCCACCGTGGCGCTGTGCATTGGCTGCGGTAGAACAGGAGAACAAGACACAACCGAGGACTAAACCGTTGATGGCGGAGAACGAAATCCCTCTTCGAAGCATGACTCAAGTCTCCGGACAAACCGTCTGTAGACATTACGGCAACAGCCCAGAATGGCAGCGACCCGAGACCGCTCGTCAATCAGGCCAAATCGGCGATCTGGCCAGCGACGTTGTTTGCAGATTTGCGCATGCGCTGGAAAAAAGCCACCATTTTTACAGTTCTTTGCAAATTTCTACATTCGTGTGTGGGCATCCAAGCAGACTGCACAAATCCCGCTCGACTACTCCAGTGACAACACAACCCAATAGACGCCGTGGGATAGGCGTCGGTGCGGGCATAGCAGGTGCCGATGGACAAGGTGTGTAGGTTGTGGCTGGAGAGAGCGTGGGCGGCGCTGCTGGGCAACGTTGCGGGGTGCAGGCTGGTGTATGTGAGTACGGTGAAGCGTTCGGCCACTTTGCGGACAGGAGCGGTGCCCAGTTTGTCGGCCTGGGCCATGGAGCAAGCGGCGTCATCGGCGGTGAGAAGGTCGCGACGCTGCAATTCGGGGCGTCCACTGTGGCGACGCCTCTCGTTCACAGAGGCGGCAATGCGGTCTTTCACTTCGACGGGAGAATAGTTGGGAAGGGCATGGCCGAAATCTTGGACGATATACAAGCGGTCTCCGCTACGAACCACGCCCAGCCCGATAACGTTGTAGGCCGAGTTCAGCAAGTTCGTGCGATGCGGTGGTGACAGCATGAGATGTTCGTGTCCGTGCTGCGCGTCATAATCGAGGGCAACGTTCTCGCCTTCCTGGTCGAGTTGGAGATCGGTCGTGGCGGCCAGACGCGAAGAGAGAGAGGGCTCTCCGGGAAATTGATGCGAAAGCTGGCGGGCTTCAAACATGGCCAGAGCATGGGTGCGGGCCGCACGGGAGAGTCCGGCGTCGAGGGTTAGGGGAGGCGCTCCGGCTTGGCGGCGCGACTGGTTGGCCAGCGCGAGAAGCTGAGCTTCGGTCTCAAACTCGTCGCTGTCAAAGGGGATGTCGGGAGCTCTTGCGGCGGCCGTCTTCAGCGTGGGGTGTTGTCCTTGAGGAGCGGATCGGGAACCTTCGTCGGCGGAAGCCATCAACCGGGTCGTGGGGTGTACGGTCGCGGCGCCCGTACCGAGCACGAACGCCAACACTAGTCTGAGGCCTCTGTGCATCCAGTCTGCCCACGCAACCAGATCCTGGGAGGGATCGTTTTACGCTCAAGCCCCATTGCTGGCTTGAGTCGTTTCGGCGCAAACTTTGTTGCTGGTGCTAGGCTAGGGGTTGGAATTGAGGTCGAGTAGTTACCTGCGTCTATGGAACTAGGGATCAGTGGGGGCATTGGCCTGTTGTTTGGTTGCCTGCTTGCGTGGCTGGCGCTGCGCTCGCGCGCGGCTACGCTGCAGGCTCGTTTGTCATTGACAGAAAAGGAATTAGCGGGCGAAAAGGCAGAACTGGCGCGGCTTTTGCAGGATCAGAGGCAACTTGTGGAGGGGCGGGCCAGGCTCGAGTCGGCGCTGGAATCGGAACGAAAGACCAGCAACGAGAAGATCGAATTGTTGACGAAAACGGGGGATCGCGCTGCCGCCGACCTGCAGAATGCATTCAAGGCGCTCGCCGCGGATGCGTTGAAGAGTAACAATTCTTCGTTCTTGCAGATTGCCGAGGAGCGCCTGAAACGGTTTCAGAGCGAGGCTCGCGGGGATCTGGATGCACGACAGAAAGCAGTCGCTGATCTTGTAACCCCGGTGCGGGAGTCGCTGAGCAAGGTCGATGCGCAGATTCAGCAGATGGAGATTGCGCGGGGCGAGGCTTATGGCGATCTGAAGGCACAGGTGCAATCGCTGATCAGCACGCAGAAAGAATTGCAGTCGGAGACGGGGAACCTGGTGCGAGCGTTGCGCACTCCGAATGTTCGGGGACGGTGGGGAGAAATTCAGTTACGGCGAGTGGTGGAGATTGCGGGGATGCTGCCATATTGCGATTTCGCTGAACAGGAAACAATCACGGGCGAGACTGGGCGGCTGCGTCCGGACTTGGTTGTAAAGTTACCGGGCGGTAAACACGTTGTAGTGGATGCAAAAACTCCACTGCAAGCTTTTCTGGATGCTTTCGAAACCAACGATGAAGAAACGCGGCGCACTTGCCTGGCCAATCACGCGCGCCAGGTGCGCGACCACATTAATACTCTCAGCGGGAAGAAATACTGGGAGCAATTCGAGTCGACACCGGAATTCGTGGTGATGTTCCTGCCGGGCGAGACTTTTTTCAGCGCAGCGCTGGAGCAGGACACCGGGCTCATCGAACATGGCGTGTTGAACCGAGTGATTCCGGCATCTCCAACCACTTTGATCGCCCTGCTGAAAGCGATCAATTACGGATGGAATCAGGAAAAGCTGGCACGCAACGCTCAGGAGATCAGCGCGCTGGGCAAGGAACTGCACGATCGCCTGCGGAAGCTTGCAGGACACATCACCGGAGTTGGCACGAATCTGGACCGCGCGGTCGAAGCCTACAACCAGGCGGTGGGATCGCTCGAAAATCGCGTACTGGTTTCGGCGCGCAAGTTTTCTGAGCTCGGGGCATCGGTGGCGGAAGACATTCCGGAGTTGGAACCGATCGAGACGACAGCGCGAGCACTTTCTTTCGAGTGGGATGACGAACCGATTCTGGATGTGCCGAAGCTCGATGTGCCAAAAAAGGATGAACGCAAGGCGGGATAGATCGGACTATTTGAAGCCGCTGAACTGGACAACGTCGGTGTTGTTATAGCGAGCACGGGTAATGGCGAGTTTCTTTCCGTCCGGGGACCAGGCATAGGCTGGGAGCGAAGCGGGCTCCGAGTCGAAGTGGGTCAGTTGTACGGGCGAGCCACCGTCCAAGGGCTGCAGGTAGACGTTCTGGACGCTACCGGTAGTGTTGTGGACAAATGTGAGGGCGCGGCCACCCGGCGCCCAAGCGAGTTGAGTCCAGGTAAATGTTGGCGACAGCTGAATCTCTTTCACGATCGATCCGTCTTGTAGACTCTGGAGCACAATCTTCGACTTCGCATTCGCGCCCTGACCCTCGGTTTTTCCGTATGCGATCAATTTTCCATCGGGTGAGATGGGTGGACTGAACTGGGTTCCGCGAGCCAAGTCCACCGGCGTGCCACCTTCAATTGGAATTTTGAGGATGTGCGGCAAGGGATCATTGGGCAGCATCCCGTTGAAAACGACCCATCTGCCGTCGGGCGTGCAGTATCCCTTCTCTTCGTCTTTCCCAGACGTGAGTTGCTTCAACTCGCCGGTGGCTGTGTTCAATCGCCAGAGATTGGGCGAGTTATTTTCAAGCACACGGGAGATCACGACGAGGTCTCCGGGGCCGCAGGCGTTGGGAGCGAAAATCAAGTCGTCGTGTTCGAGCAAGCGCGTTCGACTGCTGCCGTCGGGTCCGCTGAGGTAAGCGCGGAAAGCTGAATCGCGCTGGAGGAGTTTGCCACCCGCAGTCCAGGACATTTCGTATCCAGTCGCTTGTTCGGTGGAGATAGGCTTCAACTGCCAATTGGTCTTGTCATTGAGGGCAGCGGGAACGTCGGCGACGAAGATGGTCGCCTGCGCGTGCGACTGGGTGGTGACGAACGACTTGCCGTCCGCGGTCACGCTGAGAGAGACGTAGTCACTCAAGTCGTTGGTGATTTTGAAGGGCTCGCCGGCAGGATAAGGTTGAAACCAGATTTGGGAGCGCAGGCCGCCGGATTTTTCCGCCGCGGCGAAGAACAATCCGGAAGAGTCGGGCAACCACGCGACGGACCGAATTATCGTGAAAAGAGGAAATTCGTTTACCACTTGCCCGTCGGGCTTGAGCACATGAATGGAGGTGATTGTGCTTTTGTCGACGCCAAAGACACCGACCGCGATGAGGTCGGATGTAGGGGACCAAGACGGATCAGTACACAGCCCGGTGGCTCCGGTTTGCCGACGAAAGATGACCTGCTCCCCGGTGCCGTCGACATTCGCAATCAGGAGTTGGTCTTCGTTTTTGTCCTGAATAGAGCGGCGGTAAACCATACGCTTGCCATCCGCCGAGAAGGAGACGGCGCTGGCGACATCACTCAAAACCGGGCGCGACTCCCCGCCCAGAGCGGGCACGCTGTAGAGGTTGACGTTATTCGGATTGGCTGGATCGGCGTGGTCGTAGTAGAGATAGTTACCATCGGGCGTGAATGTGGCACCAGCGCCGAAGAAACCGGTCTGCGGGGGAACAACTGTGACTTCACTGCCGGTGGCTACTTGTTTGACGCGCAGACTGCGCTCGCCTTCGCGCCTGCCGTAGGCTAACAGGCGGCCGTCGGCAGAAATGCTAGCGAAATCGATGACCTGTCCGTGTTCGGTGAGGGGGCGGATACTGAGATTCCGAGTATTGATGGTGGGAGAACTCTTGCTGAGGAGCTTGTAGACGCCGAATGCACCTGCGATGGCGAGAGCGACCAATCCCAGCGCGAATGCGATTAGAACTCCTTTATGGCGGCGGGCTTCGGCGATCAGCAAGGACGACGACGAAGCCGAGGACGCCGAGATGGCGGAGTTTGTCGGAGCAGGCGCCACCGACGAGGAACTCTCTACCACGACTCTTCCCGATTCGGTTTCGCGCTTGAGGCGCTTCAAGTCGGCGCGCAGTTCGGAGGCGTGCTGATAGCGCAGATCGCGATCCTTCTCGAGCGCTTTCTGGATGATGCGTTCGAATTCCGCGGGAACTTCGGGGTTGAGGCGCACGGCAGCAGTCGGGGACTTGTGCAGGATCGCGTCAATGATGTCGCCGGAACTTTCGCCGCGAAAGGGCACGGTGCCGGTGACCATTTCATAAAGCACGGCTCCGAATGAGAAGAGGTCGGTGCGTGCGTCCAATTCCCTGCCCCGCACTTGTTCCGGAGACATGTAGGCTACGGTTCCCAACATGGCGCCGGGGCTCGTGAGGTGTTCTTCATTCACCAGATTCTCGGGCATGGTGGCTGTAGCACCGTCGGAGACCCGAGTGCCGGCAATCGATACTTTAGCTAGTCCAAAATCCAAGACTTTGGCGTGACCTCGCTTGGTGACGAAGAGATTCGCGGGCTTGATGTCGCGATGAACGATTCCGCCTTCGTGGGCGGCATCGAGGGCGTCGGCGATTTCGATGGCGAGAGTGAGGACACTTTCCATTTCCATGGGACGTCCGGCAATGCGATGCTTCAGCGTCATGCCGTCAAGACATTCCATGGCGATGAAGGTCTGGCCATGCTGATCGTCGATCTCGTAAATGGTGCAGATATTGGGATGGTTGAGAGCGGAGGCCGATTTGGCTTCTCGCTGGAAGCGGCTGAGAGCTTGGGGATCTTTGGCGACATCGTCGGGTAGGAACTTGAGGGCAACGAAGCGGCCGAGTTTAACGTCCTCGGCCTTGTAGACGATACCCATGCCGCCACCGCCGAGTTTTTCGACGATGCGGTAGTGCGAGATGGTTTGGCCGATCAAGCGGAAGGATTCCGGTGTTTGGGTCGCCCCATCTTACGAACGCGGACTTAGGTCGTCAACGGGAGGGGTGGGGAGTAACTGGAAGCAAACTCCTAAGCGTAAGAAACACAAGGAGAACAGCTTACTGAATTTCACATAAACGTCCCAAAAAGCGTAGTAGGTGTTCGAAAATGCATCTATAATTTCAGAAGTCGCTTGGTTTACAGGACTTAGCCGCTGAGAAAAGGGGCCGGACGTGGCAGCGAAGTTGCTCATTGATGAAGAGTGGAGGTCTTCCACGACTCCTCAGCCCCCTGCGGGTTCGGGGCCAGCACCGAAGCCCATGAATCGGGAAAGCCAAGCTCGTTTTGTCGCAGTCGTCCTGTTCTTGTTGACGGTGGCTGCCGTCGTGTTTGCCGGTTTCAACTTCCAGAAGGAGCGGGAGTCGACCGCGCCGGACGATGGCGTGTGGTGGGTGGAGCACAGCGGCCGCCTGATTGCCGAGCGGGTTGACCCGAATGGTCCGGGTGCAAAGGCCGGTGTGAAGTCGGGCGACCAATTGGTTTCCGTTAACGGCCAGGAGATCAAGAGCACCCCGGGACTGGAGCGGCAGCTTTACAACACCGGCGTGTGGTCGAAGGCTACTTATTCGCTGATCCGCGCTTCTGTGACTCTCGACTCGAATGTCATTCTGGCACCTGCGGATCGATCTCTAAACAATTCCTTACGGTTAATTGCCCTGATCTATCTGGGCATCGGTATTTATGTTTTGTTGCGGCGCTGGACGGCGCCAGGTTCCACGCATTTCTATATTTTTTGCTTGATCTCGTTTGTCGCCTATTCGTTCAAGTACACCGGCAAGCTGAACGACTTCGACTGGACGATCTACTGGAGCAACATTGTCGCGTGGGTGTTGCAACCGGCGCTGTTCCTGCATTTCGTTCTCACATTCCCTGAGAAAAGACGATTCGTTCGAAAGCATCCATGGTTGCTGGCTTTGGCATACCTGCCAGGAGCCTTGCTGTTGGGTCGCCACATCATCGCGCTGCGCTTAGCGCAGGCGACGGGCTACCTGCGCTGGGACATGGATCGGCAGGAAATGACTTATGGAGCCGTGCTGTTCGTAGTGGCAGCGGGCGTCCTGTGGTACAGCTACCGACTGGCCAGCACGACGATTTTGCGCCAGCAGTTGAAGTGGGTAACGCGCGGGACCGTGCTGGCAATTGTGCCCTACACACTGTTTTACGTGCTGCCCTACCTGATGGGTTCCCTGCCAAACACGACCATGAAGTTGTCGGTGCTATCGCTGGGATTGCTGCCGCTGACCTTTGGCTATGCGATCTTCCGCTATCGACTGATGGACGTGGATTTGATCTTTAAACGCGGTGTGGTCTATACCCTTGCCGCGGCGGCCGTGGTGGGGATGTACTTTGGATTGGTGGCGGGAGTCGCCACGCTGGTTCACATGCGGCAACCCGGGACCGGGCCGATGGGACTGATCCTGGCGGTAGTGGTGACGGCGCTGTTGTTTGATCCGGTACGGAAATGGATTCAGGATCGCGTCGATCAGTTCTTCTATCGCACAGTGTATGACTATCGTCGCACGTTGATTGAGTTCGGACGCGAATTAGGCTCTGAAACAGATTTGAATGCGTTGTTGTCGTCAGTATTGGATCGCCTGTCGCGCACGCTGGCTGTCGACCGCATAGCAATCTTCCTGCGGGCGAGCGAGGAGTCCGGGGATTTCGTCATTGCCAAATCCATGGGCATGAATCCCACGGGGAAGCTTGATCTGACATTTCTGAGCGCGCCCAGGCCTGAGCCTGCGGGCCACATGTTCTTCGAAAATACGCACCAGGTTCCGCGAGAGACGACGGGATCACAGGATGCGATTGCGCGTCTCGACCTGAACTATTACGTTCCCTGCCGGGCACAGCAGAAGACGGTTGCCGTGCTGGGGTTGGGGAAGACCACGAAGGGCGACTACCTATCCAGTGAAGACATCGAGTTGCTAGAGACGCTGGGCGGGTATCTGGGCATCGCGATTCAGAACGGGCGGCTTTACGCATCGCTGCAACAAAAGGTCGCCGAGTACGAGCGACTAAAGGATTTCAACGAAAACATCGTCGAGTCGATCAATGTGGGCGTCATGGCGCTCGACATGGAAGATCGGATCGAGAGTTGGAATTCACAGATGGAAGTAATGTACGCGCTTCCACGATGGCAGACTCTCACGCAACCGGTGCGCAGCATTTTCCCAGCGGAGTTTGTGGAAGAGTTCTATCGCGTCCGGCAGAATGCGGGCATCAACAACTTATACAAATTCCGCTTGCAGACTCCGGCTGGCGAGACGCGCACGGTTAACGTGGCCATCGCGCCCTTGGTGACACGCAAATTCCAGGTGATCGGGCGCCTCGTGATTATGGACGACATCACCGAGCGCGTTGAACTTGAAGGCCAGCTCTCGCAGGCCGACAAGCTTTCCTCAATCGGGCTGCTAGCGGCGGGTGTCGCCCACGAGGTGAATACTCCGCTTGCCGTGATCTCTTCGTACACGCAGATGCTGGCCAAGCAACTGCAGGGCGATCCCCAGAAGTCGGGATTGCTGGAGAAGATAACGCGGCAGACGTTCCGGGCATCGGAGATCGTGAACAACCTGCTGAATTTCTCGCGCACCAGCGGGACGGAGTTCGCAGACGTCGACATCAATAAAGTCATAACCGACACGCTGGCGCTACTGGAGCACCAGTTCAAGACAGCGAAGGTGCAAGTGCAGGCGGAGCTCACGCCGGGAATTTCGGCGATCCAGGGAAATCCGGGAAGACTGCAGCAGGTATTTTTGAATCTGTTCCTGAATGCGAAAGACGCCATGCCGGGCGGCGGGAAGCTGAGTGTCGCTACCAGCAACGGTGACATGGTGAGCGTAAAGGTTTCCGATTCTGGGTCAGGCATTGCGCCGGAACACATTCAGCGAATTTACGATCCGTTCTTCACCACCAAGACCGCACCGAAAGAGGGCCAGAGCCGGGGAACCGGGCTGGGGCTCTCCGTGACTTACGGCATTATTCAAGAACATGCAGGCAAGATTCGAGTGGAAAGCAATCCGGGATCCGGGACCACGTTTGGCCTGGATTTCCCCCTGAGCAGGAAGGCAGTCCATGTCTGAAGCAGCAGTCATTACGCGCGGGACGTTGAACGCGAATCCGTCGCCCGCCGGTTCGGTGCTCATCGTTGATGACGAGGCCGAGATCCGTGAATCTTTGCAGACTCTGCTCGAAATGGAAGGGTTCGAAGTCGAGACGGCGGACAGCGGTGAAGATGGTATATTGCGCATGGCAGAGCGGCCCTACGATCTGGTGCTGCTCGATCTGACGCTGCCGGGGCGCAACGGCATGGAGATTCTGTCGGAAATTCGTTCTCATGACTCGCGCCTGCCGGTGATCATGATTACGGCTTACGGCACCGTGGAGAACGCGGTGCGCGCCATGCAGTCAGGCGCCGCGAACTTCGTGCAGAAGCCGTGGGACAACGAAAAGCTCCTCGCGGACGTACGGGCGGCAGTGGGATGGCGCCGCGCCGAAGAAGAGAACGTCCAACTTAAGCGCGCGCTCAAGCAACGGTACAACTTCCAAAACATCGTGGGTAAGAGCGAGCCCATGCTGAAGATTTTTGACCTGGTCGCGCAGGTCGCGAACAGCCGCTCGACCGTGCTGTTGCAAGGGGAAAGTGGTACCGGCAAAGAAGTGATTGCGAAGGCCGTTCATCTGAACTCTCCGCGCCGCGACAAGCCGTTCGTTCCGGTGAACACGGGATCGATGCCGACGGACTTGCTGGAGTCGACGCTCTTCGGGCACGTGAAGGGAGCGTTCACGAGTGCCATCGCTTCGAAGAAGGGACTGTTTGAGGTCGCTGACAAGGGGACGCTATTCCTCGATGAAATCGCGACAATGGGACTGGAGACGCAAGCCAAAATCTTGCGCGTCTTGCAGGACCGGCGATTCATGCACCTGGGTGGAATTCAGGAAGTGCAAGTGGATGTTCGAATCATCGCCGCGACGAACATCGATCTGCGGCAGATGGTGCGAGAGGGACGTTTTCGCGAGGATCTTTTCTACCGGCTGAACGTGATTACGGTAGAACTTCCACCGTTGCGGCAGCGAAAGGAAGATATTCCTCTGCTGGTGGAATTCTTTCTCAAGAAGTATGCGGAAGAAAATGCACGGCCCGCGCCACGCATCACGCCGGAGGCGCTGCGCCCATTGATGGCGTACTCGTGGCCTGGGAACGTGCGCGAACTGGAGAACGTCATTGAACGCGCCGTCGTGCTGTCTTCCGGGCCCGAGATCAGCATGGATTTGTTACCCGAGTCCATGATGGGACGCGGCTCTTCGCTGACACTACACGAGGCGCCGTCCGATGCTTCGCTGTTCGAGATTCTGGAAGACGTGGAGCGGCGGATCATCACCGACATGCTGGAACGGTGTAACTGGAACCAAACCGAAGCGGCGGAGCGATTCCATGTTCCGCTTTCGACGCTGAACCAGAAGATCCGGCGGCTGAATATTGAGATTAAGCGGAAGGGTCGAGGTTAGAAGGCGACCCGGATGCGGGACCTGAGCCCAGCAGCAACAAAATCTGCCGCCGCTTCCATTTCTGAAGGATGAAGCCCGATCCGGGGTCTGATTCTCGACAGCTTTCTCTGTTATAGTTCGGTCAAGCCGGTGCAAGCTCATGGGGCGCTGGCGCTCCGAATCGCATGGAAATAATTTCGCCCACGGAATTTGCCAAGCAGAAGATTCTTGCGGTTCAGGAATACACCTTGCTGGCCGCGCAATCCGTGGGCAACCTGTTTCGCAAACCTCTCTATTTTGCAGATATGGTGCAGCAGGCAGACCTGATCGGGGTCGGGTCGCTGCCCATCGTGGTGCTAACTGGTTTTTTCACGGGCGGCGTGCTGGCGCTGCAAACTGCCAACACATTGCAGCGGTTCGGCTCCATCACACTCATTGGCCAGCTGGTTTCGACGTCGATGGTTCGCGAATTAGGACCGGTACTCACTGGGCTGATGGTTGCCGGAAGAAATTCCTCGGGCATGGCCAGCGAACTTGGATCGATGGTGGTGACCGAGCAGATCGATGCGATGCGCGCGCTGGGCACCGATCCGATGAAGAAGCTGGTGACGCCGCGTGTGACCGCCACCGTGTTCATGCTGTTCTTCCTCAGCATTATTTCTGATTTGGTCGGCCTTGCCGGGGGATTGATGGTCGCGAAGCTGTTTCTCAGCCTCGACGCGCGCCAGTACTGGAGCAATGCGTGGCAGGTACTGGTGTTGCAGGACGTGTTCATGGGATTGCTGAAGCCGGTGATGTTCGGTTTCATTATCGCGACCATCGGCTGTTACTACGGCATGACAGCGCGCGGGGGCACGCAAGGCGTGGGCCGGGCGACGACGCAGGCGGTGGTGGCTGCGTCGGTGCTCATCCTGGTAACCGACTTCTTTGTGACGAAGCTTTTGATTTCGATTTTGTCGTACAGGTAATCCATGTCTGCGCCCACGTTACCGATCGACCAAGCAACCGACGTCAGCCAGCAGACGTCTGGGCCGGCGATCGTATTCGAAGATGTACATCTGTCGTTTGAAGACAACCACGTTCTGCGCGGAGTGTCGTTCCGGCTCTCTGTCGGTGAAACCAAGGCGCTGTTTGGGGTTGCAGGATCAGGCAAAAGCACGATCCTGAAACTGGCGCTCGGACTGCTGTTGCCGGACTCGGGACGAATCACTGTGCTGGGCAACGAAGTCACACAAATGCGAGAGCAGGATCTCTTTCCCATGCGGGGACGACTAGGCATGGTTTTCCAGGAGAGCGCGTTGTTTGATTCGCTGACGGTGCGGGAGAACGTGGCCTACCGACTGATGGAGGAACACGGAATCTACGACGACGAGATCGATGTGCGCGTGCGGGAATCGCTGCGATTCGTGGAGCTGGAACATACGCTGGATCTGTTTCCCTCGGAACTTTCTGGTGGAATGCGCCGCCGGGTGGCGATCGCTCGAGCCATCATCACCAAGCCCGAACTGCTGCTCTATGATTCTCCAACCGGCGGGCTTGATCCCATCACGTCGAACACGATCATCGAGCTGATTATGAAGCAGCGCGATGTGTCCCGCACCAGTTCCCTGCTGGTGACGCATCGCTTGCAAGATGCTTTCACTCTGGCCGCGCACGAATTCGACCCACAAACCAATCAGGTGAAGGTCTTGCCGCGGGGTCAGTACTGCGATGTGCCAATGAGCTTTCTAATTTTGAGAGACGGCAGGGTGATTTTCGACGGCGACATTCGTGAACTGACCCACACCAAGGACGAATACATCAAGGAATACATTTCGTAGGTCGCACCTCGGCCCCTAAGGAAGCCTGGCGAAGCCCTACTTTCCTGCCATTGCTTTCTCCACATCGGCCGCCTTCGAGGGTAGCGCCGCGCTTAGCTTGATCAGTTTGCCATCCGCATCGACGTAGTAATCGTCCTCGATGCGGATGCCGATGTTTTCTTCCGGGATATAAATCCCCGGCTCGATGGTGAATGTCGCTCCGGGGCCGAGGGGAACTTTGTAGTCGCCAACGTCGTGCACGTTGAGTCCGATGTAGTGTCCCAGGCCGTGAATGAAATATTGATCCAGCGGTTGGCCGTGCAGATCTTTACCATGGGCCTTGATGTAGTCCCTGGCGACCTTGTTCAGGGAGACATCAGAATCTCCGCTCAACAATGATTTTCCCGATTGGAATGCGGCGGCCGCCGCCTCCTGCGCACCGAGCACGATGTCGTAGATCTCGCGCTGCCGCGCCGTGAAATGACCGTTCACAGGGAGCGTGCGTGTGATGTCGGCGGCGTACATGGAGTATTCTCCGGCGGCGTCAATCACCACCACATCGCCAGCCTTCATGGTGCTGGTATTTTCCATGTAGTGCAGGACCGTGGAGTTGTGGCCGGAGCCTACGATGGGCGAGTACGCCGGGCTCTCGCAACCACGCTTGCCCCATTCGTACTGCAGGAGAGCGGAAATTTCAAATTCAGGGACGTTCGGCTTGACCGCCTTCATGGCCGCGGCGTGCGCCACAACGGAGGCGTCAACCGCCTTGCGGAGCAGAACGATTTCGCCCACGTCTTTGCTAGTGCGGAGCGAGTCGAGGACTGGCTTGACGTCCTGAAGAATCAGAAAGGCATTCGTCCTTCGAAGAAAGGTGAGCGGCTCCGAACTGGCTGAAGTCTCGCCATCGGAAGCGACATCGGTATAAACGACCGGCCGCCCATTGCCGAGGATTTTGAAGAGTTCCTCGGGCAACTTGGACATGTCTTCGACACGGTCGAAGCCGGTGATCTTCCGAGCCTCGGGATTCTCAGCTCCCAGTTTCGGGCCGGTGAATCTTTCCAGACGCACGTTGTGAGGCGGGAGAAAGAGAATTTCGGAATAGGCGCGTGCCGTGACATTTTCCTTGGCCTCGGTAGCTGGGGCGATGACCAAGGCAACTCCAGGCTCCGTCACCCCGGAGAGGTAATAGAAGTTGTCGTCCTGACGAAATCCATACTTGGCGTCTGCGCCCGGCAGAGGAGCGAAGAGAACGACTACGCCCCCAGCTTTCTTCGTGAGAGCTTCACGGCGGGAGTGGTAATCGGCGCCGGGTTGACGATCGAAGGCGAATGTTAAAGAAGAGAGAGCTAGCAGGGTGATCCAGAGAAGCAGCCACTTCCGCATTCAGATTCCATCCTGTACGAGTTGATATTTGTAGCGAGCCTGCCGTTACTTCGGGGCAGTTGCCAGATTCTTCCCTGCCTGCACGAAGGAATCGACGTTGCTCTTGTCAATAAGATCTGATCCGGTATCGACAAAACTGGGAATCGGCGCAAAGCTATCCTTCGCCCAGTCTCTATCGAGTGATGTCGGCTTGTGATGGTAGAGATTGTCGAGCATCTGCATGCCGACAAAAGCCATGGTGTAAGGCTTCTGCGCGATGGTGGCCGCAATTACGCCCTTCTGAATCCAGTCGATCGTTTCCTGATCGGTGTCCATGGCGATGACGACTTTTCCTGACACCTTATAGCTATTGAGCACGCCCGCGACTTCCTTGCCTGACTGCGCTTCCAGGCAGATGAAGCCATCGACCTTATCCCGCTCTTTGCCGATGATCTGAGTTGTGGTATCGAAGGCGATGCGCGGATCGCCCTGGATGTCGACCACGCGCGTAATCTTGATCTCCGGCGTTTTGGTGAGAGCGTCCTTGTAGCCGCGCAGTCGGTCCTGGAGATTCGACTGGTCCGGCATGGTGAACACAACGACGTTGCCTTTGCCCTTGAGTTCTTGAGCAAGTCGCTGTCCGCCGGTAAAGCCGGCTTGATAATTATTGGTGCCGATAAAGAAGAGACGTTTGCTGGAAGGCGCATCGGAGTCGATGGTGATGACCGGCACCCCGGCTGCTACAGCTTTGTCGATACTGTCTTTCAGGAGCGCAGTGTCAGTGACGCCTACGAGGATGCCCGTCGCTTTCTTCTGTACCGCTTGATCAATGGCATCGCGCTCGGCCTTGGGATCGTAGGTCTGCGGTCCGGTGAAGTCGGTGCGCACCTTCATCTGCGTCGAGGCGTTCGCGAAACCCGCGCCAGCGGCTTTCCAATACGGAACCTGCAAGTTTGCCGACACCAGCACAAAATATTCGTCGGAGTCGTGGGAGGCACCGCAACTGAGGAGTACGAACGACAGGACTGCGACGACGGCGGAGTGGAGAATCCTGCGCGAACGGAGCATCGCATCCTCCTTTCGGAAGATTCCCATCTCGAAGCTTGCGGATTGCATACGAGAATCTTCGGCGACTGGATTGTAAACGAGCGGTCAACCGAAGACCAGAAGTCAGCGCAAGGTTTTGTCGAGGAGACCGGAGATTACCGCATCATCAACTTCTCCGGAAGAGTTGTAGAGAGGAGATCCTGCGGGGTCGAGGACGACCACATGAGGGATGTAGCCACGAAAATATTTTTTCTTGAGGTCATCGTGCGCGGGGGACAGTTTGTGATCAAGATCAATCACCACAAATTGCACTCGGTTCTTGTACTTCTCGTACAGTCCAACCGTGCGCCGGGCCTGGCGCTTGGAGTTGAAGCATCCTTCGCCATAGAGAATCACGTAGGCGGGCTTGCCTGGGACAAACCCGGCGTCCATGCTGTCGCCGGTAATGAGGGGACCATCCTGGCTGTCGCTGGTGTAATCGAGCTTGGAATTCAGCTTCAGATTTTCTCCGGCAAACGCGAACGTAGCCAGGATCAACCAGGCGATTGCCGAGATCGCGATTCGCTTCATACAAAGTCCCCCGCAGACATGGAAATGATTGGAGTTTATCTCAGGGATAAGACCTCTCGAAGGCGAAAAAGTTACAACCAGTATTGGCCCGATGCGGCAGGCCGTGCGCTCACTATACCCCCACCGGGAAGGGTTTAGTGTGCGTGGTAGCGCGCCGGGATGCTCCACCGAAGCGGCCCTGCAGAAGCGACATCAATCCGGTGTACCAGTAGCCCACAACAAACAACAGCAGGAACGGAACTGTTATGTAATTTTCGTTGTCGATGGCGTAGTACACGGTGGCGGCGAAATAGGTACCGATCAGGAGTTCCAGCCAGGGAACCCATCCCAAACGCTTGCGGTACTTGGTGGTGCCGACCCTATCTTGTTTCGAGATGACGCTGTACTTGGGCGTTCGCGCGAAGGCGCTTTCCTTTCCAATGAGCGCTTCAAGCACGGCCTTCGTGTTCGTGATGGTCAACCCGATTCCGAGGGCCATCAGGAACGGCAGGTATAGCAGCGCTCGCGGCCAGCGACGGGGGAATAGTTCGCGCTGCGAGACCAGGTAAAAACTTGAAATGGAAAACGTGGATGCCATGAACAGGGGCAGGTCGATGTAGAGCATCTGAAACCAGCCCTGGTAGAAGCGGATGATCATTGCGGGAAGCAATAGAACCGACAGCATGATCATCAGGGGATAACTGATGTTGGCCGTGAGGTGATACCAGGCCTCAATCTTGGTGTGCCGGGGAGCGTCACTGCGCAGAACTCGCGGAAGAATCTTTTTCCCGGTCTGAATGAGTCCCTTGGCCCAGCGAGCCTGTTGCGTCTTGAATGCGGTCATCTCGACCGGCAACTCGGCGGGACATTCCACATCCTGCAAGTAGATAAATTTCCATCCCTTGAGTTGCGCGCGATAAGAGAGATCGGTGTCTTCGGTGAGAGTGTCGTGCTGCCAGCCTCCGGCTTCGTCGATCGCGGCGCGCCGCCACATGCCGGCTGTGCCATTGAAGTTGAAGAACAATCCCGTGCGGGCGCGCCCCGAGTGCTCAAGTACAAAATGACCATCGAGCAGAATGCCTTCCACCTCGGTAAGAAAAGAGTAATGGCGGTTGAGATGGGTCCAGCGCGTCTGCACCATGCCAATCTTCGGGTCGGTAAAGTGATGAATGACGCGCATCAGAAAATCTTCGGGTGGGGTGAAGTCGGCGTCGAAAATGGCGACGAACTCTCCTCTTGCCGTATTTAAGCCTTCCGCGAGCGCCCCCGCCTTGTAGCCCTCTCGATTTGTCCGGTGGTGATAGCTGATGGGATTGCCCAGCGCGGCGTAGCGCTCGACCAAACCGCGCGCCACTTCGACGGTTTCGTCGGTGGAGTCGTCGAGCACCTGGATGTCGAGTTTGTCTTTGGGATATTGGAGTTTGCAGATCGACTCCAGCAGGCGCTCCACGACATACTGCTCGTTGAAGATGGGGAGTTGCACCGTTACACGGGGCAGATTGTCAAAGAAGGCGGCTGGTTCCGTGGTGTGATTCTTCCGGTGCTTGTAATAGAGGTAGACGAGCACGTAGCGGTGCATTCCATAGCCCGCGAGGAGAATCAGGACGATGAAATAGGGGACCAGCAAGGCTATATCGAAGGCGTTGGCGTGATAGAGACCGCGAAACGTGGTGTCGAGAAAATGCTGGCGGATGTACGGACCAATGCCCTTGGGGGCAGTCCACACGGCTAGCGTCGCACTGAAGATGAGGTCAGGATTTAGCAAGGCATCCGGTGAAACATCTATTTTACCGGATTGCGGCTCGAGGCATGCGGCGCGTGGGGTGAGCGAGGCTAGGGATGCTAGCGCCTGCCGTCGGCGGGATTTGGTTGAATCCTCACGTTGGAGAAATAGCCATCGGTACTCGAGTGGATCCAAAGAGCGATTTGGCCCCGAGTTTGTCCGAGCTTTAAGTCATTGACAATCAAGCAGGGCTGAGGGGCGCCGTTGACGTATAGGCGCGCTGTCGTTCCGGAGACGACTATCTTCACGCGAGTCCATGCACCCGCTTCGAGGTCTGCGTAGGACTCATAGACTCCGGGGCTTTCCTGCCTCAGACGATGCCAGGGATACTCGGGCTCGGACGTGTATTGGACGGAATGATTGCGGCGAAGTTGGTCGTCGGCGCGACCGTTGGTGGGACGGATATAAAGATTTTCGAATTTCGCACCGTGCGGTTGAACGCGGAAAGAAATCCCGATAAAACCCCGCGAATCAGAAGGAGCAGTCTTCAGGGGAGTGCCGGCAACCTCGGCTTCAATGACTCCATCCTGAAAATCGGAGTGCGTGAGAATCGCCAGGACAGAATCCTCGGCACCCTGATGATTGGTCGCGGGAATGAGGTGGACGGCGCGGCGGCCGCGATAGGTGACGACCTCGGCGCGTCCGTTCAGCACCTCGAGGTCATTGAGTGCATTGGGAGAAAATGCTGACGGCGCCGTGGCACTCTGCCCTCTCGCATGGATTTGCGGGTAGAGCAACAAGGCCGATGCTGCGAACGCCAGCAAAAGGACGAATCGATACGCGGGAACTCGGATGGCCTTTCCTCCTCGAATCGCTTAGCGAAGAGCTGCTTCGTTGAATGCGATTTTCACCAGATGAGTCGTCATGTCGTCAAACTCTGCCTGAAGATCTTTCTCGTCGCCGGCGAACTTCTGCCGGAAGGGTGTTAGATCGATCGAGGCCTTCACATCGTCGACCGTATGGAATCCCGGATGGCCGATTTGGCGGATGCGGGCCTGCAACTGCTCGACCGCGCTATTGAGCAGATCCCTCACCAAATAGAGGTAGGTCTTGTCGTGCAAGACAGGTCCGTGACCGGGAACAATGACAACCGCATCCAACTGCGCCATGTTTTGCAATGTCTGCACCCATTCTGCCGGGTAACCGTCGTAAGTATAGGGAATGGGATGAACGAGCAGATCGCCAGCGACCAGAATTTTTTCTGCGGGCAAATAGACGACGGTGTCTCCGGGGGTATTGCCACGGCCCAGATGCTTGACCTGGACTTCGCGGTTTCCAATATCGATATCGAGCTTATCGCGAAAAATGAGAGTGGGAGGCTGGTAGACCATCGATTTGAATTCCGCCTCCTGCTGCTCGAGGCTGGGAAGAAGCTCCTGCACCTGCTTTTTCTCATCTTCGGAGAGTGCACGGCCGTTTGGAAGCTTGCCCTGTTTGAGGGTGGCGATGGTCGCGGCCGTCTGCTTGGGGGTACGCTCGATATTTCCAGGCTGGATTAAATCCATATCTCGCTTGGTCTGTTCTTGCGCGACGATGGCCAGCGACGGAAATGCATCGAGATATGCCTTGTTGCCGTTATTGTGATCGTTATGAAAATGGGTGTTGAGCAGAAAGCCGACAGGTTTGTTGGTCCACTGGCGAATTTGCGCGATGTCTTCGCGCGCCAGAGAGGGTAAGTAACAAGAGTCGACGACGAAGACCTCGCGGTCACCAATGATTACCGTCGTATTGCCGCTGGGGTTGCCGTCATTGGAAGACTGGTGTTGGATAGCGTAGACGCCATCGGCCAACTTCGTGACTTGTCGTTGGCCGGTCGCCGCCGAATCGGCGAAGACAGAGGCAGCGTTAATCAACACGGCTAACAGAGGCAGCAGGAACAATCGGCATAGATGACGACGCAGGGTGGTTGTCAATTCGAATTCCTTCCTTAAAGGAGCAGGTCTCTCCCAACGCGATGGAAAACTACAAGCTTCCTGTTGCGCGGGGGCCAACAACTCCATTAGCCGCGGATCTGAGAAAACATCCACTTCAGAAGCTCAGGCTCGGTGTAAGCCCATTCCCAAACGTTGTGGTCGACGCCTGCGTACTCGGTATAGAGGGGGTGTCCGCCGGCCTTCCGCCTTGCCGCGATGCGGTCACGCGCGGAGGACACAGGCACGGTCTGATCGGAGCCGCCATGGAAATCCCAGAGCGGAGTGCGGATTGACCCGGTGCCATCGTCGGGAGAGAGGCTGCCACAACAGATCACGGCTGCGGCGAAAAAGTTGGGACGATTCGTGATGACATTCCATGTGCCAGCGCCTCCCATCGATTGACCGGTTACATAGATGCGGCGCTCGTCGATGCTGAATTCGTGGCACAAGCCGTCGATAATCTGGAGGGCCAGCCGTGAGCCGTCGCCGAGGCCAGGCAGTTGCTTCGCCGGTTGCTGCGAAAAATCGTAGTGGATCCATCCGCGGTCGGTCTGAGGGACGACGACGTAACAGGGAAATTTCTTCTGGTTCTCGGGAAGCAACCAAACGCGCGTGCCAAAGATGTTGCCGAGGCCGAGCTGCTTGAGGTTATCGTCGCCTTGTCCACCACTGCCGTGAAGATACATAAACAGCGGCAATCTTCCGCTGGCGGCGGGCTGGAACAGTCGATAAGGCATGGTCCAGTCACTTTTGTGAGTACGCGCCTCGAACTTCTTCTCCAATCCGTCGGATTGTTTCTTGAACGCCTCAATCAGAGCCGTTCGTTCGGGCGACTTGGGTGCGCCGGACGCAAGCGGAGGAGTCGGGTCATCCTTGAATACGATCTTTGCCAGTGCTTTGGGAGAGGCAACGAAGTTGAGTCCGACCTGTGCTGCCGTGAACCAGGTTGCGGCGGAAGCGGCACTCAAAAGGCGAACAGCTTGTCGTCGATTCATAGTCGGCACTGCTGCGAGACTCGAACATGTAGACGCGTTGGGCAGAGAATGGGTAGCACATCGAAGGAAATGCTGCCCCAGGGCTACAACGCAAATTCACAGCGAAGGCGGCGGGTTGCCCGCGGGCTGCGCCTCAGCTACAAATAGACATTCATGAAATCCAGACTAGCGCCGGCTGAAAAGCGCGTACGCAGCCTGCACGAAACATGGGCACACATCCGCGCCTCGACGGTCTGGATCGTTGGCATCGCCCTGCTGCTGCGTGTCGGCTGGATTGTTCTCGGACACACCTACAAATTCAAGAGCACGGACAACAACTTCGGCTTTGGATGGGAGATGGGGCGCATTGGGGCTTCGCTCGCCTCGGGGCGCGGCTTTAGCAGTCCATTCGGCCCGGGGACGGGGCCGACGGCATGGGAGCCTCCGCTTTATCCTTATCTGATTGCAGGTGTGTTTCAGGTTTTTGGAGTCTACTCGAGGGCTTCAGCGTTTGTGCTGTTGGCGATCAACAGCGTGTTCTCGGCGCTGACTTGCGTCCCGATTTTTCTGATCGCCAAGCGGATCTTTTCTGAGAAGGTTGCGGTCTGGTCAGCATGGGCGTGGGCTCTTCTGCCTAACGTGATGTACTGGTGCACAAAGTGGGTTTGGGAAACGAGTCTGTCGGCGCTTTTGCTGGCCGTCCTAGTGTGGCTTGCTCTGGCTCTAGAAGACCGGGATGGCTGGTTGCCTTGGGTACAGTTCGGATTGCTGTGGGGCATTGCCGCCTTGAACAGCACCGTTCTGCTTTCGTTTCTTCCGGCGGCTGGTTTGTGGGCGTGGTACCGGCGCGCGAAACAGGGAAAGCGCTCTCTGGCTGGCGTTGTGCTGGCGTCTGTGGTTTTGTTTGGCTGCATCGCGCCGTGGCTGATACGCAATTGCCAAACGTTCGGCCAGTTCATTTTCATTCGCGACAATTTCGGCGCGGAGTTGCGGCTGGGAAATGGCAATGGCGCTGACGGGACGTGGATGGAGTACCTTCACCCGGCACAAGACGCGTATGCCCTGCGGCAGTACCAGGCGATGGGCGAGTTGGCGTACATTGCGATGCGCAAGCGGCAGGCTCTGGACTACATTAAGGCAGGCTATGCGCGATTCGCGGGCCTCTGCGCGAAGCGGTTCGTCTACTACTGGGGTGGTCCGCCGAAAGCCACGCGGCCTTGGTGGATGAACGACGTGAAGAACTCCTTGTTCCTGGCGTCGTCGGTATTGATGTTCTGGGGATTGGGCCGGGCGTTGCGCCAGAGGAAACCGGGCGCGTGGCTCTTGTTCTGGCTGATGCTGCTTTATCCGGCGGTGTACTACATTGTCTTTCCCAGCCCTCGTTATCGGGTTCCGATTGAACCGGAGATCGCGATTCTGGCGGTCTATCTAGTGACCGAGGCGCGAACCAATCCTAAGGCTTTTCGTCCAAGTCAATCTTCAGAACGTGAATCTGCTTGAGCTTGGCGTCGAGGACGCCAGTGATGACGACCTTACGACCTTCGAAGCCGTGCACCATGTCGGAGCGGTCGAGGCGATAGACGTCGTTCCCGACGGACAGGACGAGGTAGCCGCCCAGATGCTCGATGCAATATACCGAGCAGGTGTTCGAGGTGCCTCCCATCGACTTCGATTTCAGCATCTCCTGATGCGATCGGGTAAGGGAGTGGACATTCAGTGCACACTGACTGTCGGAGACTTCACCGTGAAAGAGGCGTGAGGTCTGTGCAGGAAGCACACTCGCCAGTGCCATCACAGTTACGGCATAGCAAAAGACGTAATGAAAGCTCAAGGTTCGTTGATTGATGCGAAGTCTGGCTGAGCTCATAGAGGCGCTTGCTCCTGATTGTGTCACGGCAGCACCGTAAACTTCATGTGCATGCCTTCGTGATCTTCACTGCAGATGACCGTACAGACCACTTCGTACTCACCCGGTTCCGTTGGGGCGATGAGTTGAAATTCCTGCTTGCCGGGCCGGAAAAGCAGGTCCCAGCCGTCAACCCTGGTTCGATCCTTGGCTCGGAGCAGGGTGAAGCCATGAATCGAACCATCGCGGTTCCACGATTTGCCCTTGTTTGCCGTCACCCGCAGGAGCAGTTTCTCGCCTGCCTTGACGGTGATTGCTGGAGTTCGTTGGCCGGCGATCTTGTAACGGCTGTCGCTATCAGCCGTTACCTCGATGACGTGCATCTGTGCCCTGGCTCGAGGAACGGCAACCAAGAGAGCAGTCGCAGCCGCGATCCACACAAAGATACGACGGATTCTCAGGCACGTTGTCATAAGCGCGGCACGGTAATCTGCGTGGTTACTGGGTCATGTAAAACAGGATCAAGCGGCGGTCGTCGTCGGTGATGGTGGCGCGGACTCTCATATGGCGCAGGACGGTGCTCATCATGCGCGGCGGAAACTTTTGCGGGGCGGCGTGACAGCGGCCGCAGTTCGCGTGATAGCGTTGTTCGCCTGCGACTCGCATAGCATCGGCGTCGGTAATGTGGACAACAGGCGTAGCCACGCCAGCATCCTTCGCGTTCGAAGGTGATTTAGCAAAAGAAGCGACCGTCAGAGCGCATAGCAGAGCCACGATCAAAGTCTTTGCGCGAGAATTTGTTGTCATGGTTGCGACTCCAGACGACCCAGGGGGACCAGGAACCGGTAGGCGATTCCGAAACTCCATTGGTTCGCGTTGCCGGCCGAACTGAATTGCCGACCATAGCTGAAAATGCCCTTCAGCCCATCGTGCAGGAAGTAGTTGATTCCAAAATCGGTCTCGCGCATGTTGGCGGTGGGCAGGTCATACTCGGAGGCGTCGTCGGGTTCGATTTCGCCAAGGTAAAACTGCTGCATGCGTCCGACGAGTTCTGTGCGACGCAGCGCCTTCTGCCAAAAACGCGCCTGGCTGAGGCGGTAGGCACCCTCGATCCAATATCCGCTGCCCTGATACGAGCGTGCGAATTCGGAGCGGAGATTCAGGGGAACTTTCGCCGGCTGCCATCCCATGTGGAGCCCGAAAGCGTTTTTGCGCTCGTCCTGCCAGGTCTTCTGCCAGGATCCGCCGACTTCGAGGCGCGGTCCGGGAAAGAAAAAGCCTATGCGTCCGCCGACCTGGCGCTCGGAATCGACGCTCTCGATACCGATGCTTGTCGCCGAGAGGTAGGCGGCATAGTTCATGTTGACGTTGCTGCTGAGCGCAAAACCACCGCGGAACATGGCACCGTCACTGGGCTCTGTACCGAGCGGAAGGATTAGCGGATCAGGCTGCAGGCTGCGAATCCAGACGGGGTACAGACGTTCGTTGAAAATTCCGAAGGGAGTAAGGAAGCGGCCCGCCGTAATCGTTACATATGGGTTGGCAATGTAGTCGATCTGGGCATAGTCAAGGTGCTTGTCGAGCGGGCCGCCGTAGGGTCCGCCATCAAGAGGACGTTGAAACTGACCTTCGAATTCTGCCCGCGCCTCAATGAGCCAGCGGTCTCCGAAAGGTACGAGGAGCACGGGATTGATCTGGGTATCGATTACGTTGTGGCCGCCGGTAACGAAACTGAATGCGCCGGCACTGCCAGTGAGAATGGGGACTGGTTTTTCGGTGTCTTGATTCTGGCTCTGGGCGGCGATCAGAGCGGGCGACAGGAGAAGGAGAAGCAATCCGAAGCACGACAGGGCAGTTCCCTGCCCGTGGCCGGAAGCGGTTTTTCTGCAAGAATACGTCACAACGAACCCCAGTAAACTCTTGAAGAGATTGTCTTTGAGAGGCGAGATCAGGGGAACATCACGGAGGTAACTTTCGTATCTCAGGTGTGGGGAAAGACGTTTTTCCGGAGTGTTTCTCACGAACGGTGAGGGTCCGCGTCTAACTCATTGAAACGGAGGGATTCATGAACCGCCATCGCCAATCCGCCACTTGGTTGGGAGCTGTCCTGGGAACCGTTTGTGCGCTGCTCGTGCTAACCCTGGGAGCGCATGCGTCGGACCACCGCGGGGCGCTGACCGAGGAGTTCCATCAGACCTATGCCCTCTCGGCCGACGGCCGGGTCGAACTGGACAACATCAACGGTCCGGTGCACATCTCCGGCTGGAATCAGAATCAGATAAAAGTGGACGCCGTGAAGTATGCCGACACCAAAGAGCGGCTGGATGAGGCGAAAATTGAGGTCGACTCGAGCGCTAACTCGATTTCGATTCGCACCCACTATCCCAACCGCGACCAAAACTGGAACTGGGGTTCGCACAACAATCCAGCCAGCGTTGAGTACACGTTGACGGTGCCACGCAATGCGCGGCTCGACGAGATCAAGCTGATCAACGGCTCGCTTGATATCACAGGAGTGAGCGGAGAGGTGAATGCTTCCTGCATTAATGGCCGGCTGGAAGCGAAAAACCTGGCGGGACGCTCCCGGCTGTCAACGATCAATGGCCGCCTGGATGCGAAATTCGATCAGCTTGCTGGAAAGTCGGTAGATTTGAACTCCGTGAACGGCTCGCTCGACCTGACCATCCCATCAGACTCAAACGCGGAAGTGGAAGCCAGCACGGTTTCGGGAAACATCAACAATGATTTTGGGCTGCATGTGAATAATCATCGCTTTGTTGGCCACGACCTTAGCGGAGAGCTGGGCCACGGCGGGACGCGCATCAAATTGTCGAATGTGAATGGCAGAATCGATGTCCACCACGCGCAGGATGGACGGGCGATGAGCCCGGTGAAGGACCGGAGCCAGCACGACAAGGATGAGGACGACGACACGATCTAGCCGTGGAAGGATCGGCGATTCTTCATTTGAAGATCAGTAGATCGTGTATCCCGGAGATGGCGTGCGCAGGTCGGGCTTGGATGCCATGATCAGCAACGCGCCTTCGCGCTTGAATGCCTTCAGATCCTCGAGACTCTTGAACGATTTGGTTTTGTAGTCATCCGGAGTGGGTGTGTCGTCGGGGACGCGGATGGCCTGCACATCCTCGAACGCGTGCTTCCTGAACAGATCGATGTATTCGGCTGCGGAGCGCACGTGTACCGGGACCTTCAGTTTGTCGACCCACTGTAGCGAATACTGGTTGTCTTTGTAGAGATTGATCAGGATGAACAGCCTGCCACGCGGAGCCATCACGCGGAATAGCTCCATCAGAGCGCGATCCTGGTCGGGATAGTAGTAGAACGATTCCACCGACAACACCTTGTCGAAGAAGTTCTCTTCCCATGGAATCTGCTGCGCCGATCCCCAGACGTAAAGGATATTGTCAAAGTCTTTGGAGGCCTCGCGGGCCTGGCGAACCATTTCATCGGCGACGTCAATGCCAACCACTTGCCCGAAACCTTCAGGGCCTTCGCCGACGAGGCGAGCCAGCAGGCGCGTCGCCCATCCGGAGCCGCAGCCGAGATCAAGTACGCGTTCGCCGGGACGCAGATTCATGAGACGGATGGTCTTCTCGGTGATGTCGAGATGATGGCGCTCCATCTTCTCGCCTTCACCAGCGGCTGCCCACTGATTGAATTCGTGCTGCAACCTTTCGTCGGGGGACTGAGGTTTATCAGGCATAGAGATCCTCATTCATCCTTATCATGCGTGGTGACCGGTTTCTTGGGTCGTTCATCAACGTGCAGTTCGAAAATATCTGGGCGCGCATAGTGGCCGACGACATCGAGATCGTATTTTCCGCGGACGATCTGGGCGCGGTCGATCTCGACTATTAGGATCACTTCGCCTTCTGTGTTCGGTCCGGCAAGAAAGTTTCCGAAGGGATCGACAATGCAGCTTCCGCCGCGCGTCACGACTGCGTCGGGATCGTTGCCAAGGTCGCCTCCGTAGTCAGTGGGGAAATCGCGGCGGCGGTTGAACTGGTTGCAGGAAAGCACGAAGCAACGTCCCTCGACCGCAATGTGACGCATGGATGCAAGCCAGGAATCGCGCGGATCGGCGGTGGGGGCACAGTACAGCTCGATGCCCTTGGCATACATAGCAGCCCGCATTAGGGGCAAGTAGTTCTCCCAGCAAATCACGGCGCCGATTTTTCCGAGCGGGGTATCGAATACGGGCATGGTCGAGCCATCGCCGAAGCCCCACACTAAGCGCTCCGACGCGGTGGGCATGATCTTGCGATGCTTGCCGAGGTAGGCGCCATTGGGCGCAAAGAATAGAACGGTGCAGTAGAGGGTACCGTGGTCGCGTTCGATCACGCCGATTACTAGATAGATTCGGCAAGCCTTTGCCGTTTTTCCCAACTCTGTGACGGCTGGGCCGGGCACATCGACGCTGCTCTCCCAGTAACGTCGGAATTGTTCGCGGCCTTTGTCGGTGCGCGAGCCGACCACGGCCCCAAAATCCATCCCTCGGGGATACGCGGAGACGAAGGCCTCGGGAAATACCACGAGGCGGGCGCCTTGGCGGGCAGCTTCAGCGGCGAAGGCGTGGACCTTCTTGAGGGTCCGCTCACGGTTAAACACAACGGGGGAGGCCTGCACCACCGCTACCTTGAAGCGGTCCGCAACTGGTGTTTCTTGCTTCGGTTTCCGTTTTGCCGTCTTCATGTTGGGATCGGCTGTCTCAATCCCCGGTCACTATAAATCAGGAGGAGCCATGGCCGCATCGCGTCCGCGACGCGCATGCCGTTACTATGCTACAGTTTTCCTTTCTTCATGGTGACACGGCCTCCGAAACCGCCATCTGACCCCGATGCAGAGCCCGGATCGCTCTATTGCCCCAATTGTGCCGAAGAAGTGACTGATCCCCTCACATGCGGGGACTGCTCGTCTGTAATTTGCCGGCGCTGTGGCACCGCGCTGGAATCGTCCGATGAACTAGGCATTGGCTAAATGGAACCCACCCCCGTTTTACCGGCCCCCAACAATTCAGCTCAACAATCGGACTCAACAGGCTCGAAACCAACTCTGGTGCGGGGACTCGGGCTGCTGGATTCGGTGTTGCTGCTGGTCAGTGGAATTATAGGTTCGTCGATTTTTCTGACAGCAAAAGACATTGCCGGGCCGCTGCCGCAACCGGTGCTGTTTCTGCTGGTATGGGTTCTGGGGGCGTTGATTTCGCTTTGCGCGTGCTTCGCGTTCGCAGAGTTGGGGTCAATGTACCCGGACTCTGGCGGGCAGTACATCTACCTACGCGAGGCGTACGGTGACCTGACTGCCTTTCTCTACGGTTGGATGTTGTTCAGCGTTGCGAATGGTGGAACGATTGCTGCTCTCTCGGTAGCATCGGCAGCCTATGTTGGGCAGGTATTTCCGGTTGTGTCGCAAGGCCATGTCGTGGTCGCGTTCGGCGGTATTGTGATCACCCGAGCGCACTTGCTCGGTTTGGTCCTGATCGCAGCTCTAACCTATGTAAACGTCGTGGGGTTGCGATGGGGAACGCTGCTGCAGAATATCTCTACCTGGACAAAGTTCACGGCCATGGCGGCGTTCGTGGTTTTGGGCTTCGCCATCGGCAAAGGCGACTGGTCGAACTTTCGCTCGCATAGCGTGAGCTTGAGCATGGGGCTCTCACCCACACAGCTGATTTCGGCGCTGGGCGTGGGCCTGATCGCGGTTTTCTGGGCTTATGACGGATGGGTCTACATCACGTGGGTGGCAGGTGAAGTAAAAGAACCACGGCGCAACGTGCCGCTGGCGATGGTGCTAGGAGTGCTCGCGGTGGGAGTGATTTACGTCGCGATGAACTTGACTTACATGTACGCGCTGCCCCTGAAGGAAATTGCCACGCACGAGACGATCGCGCATGCGGCTGCGGCGGTGCTGTTCTCTCCGCGTGCGGCAGTGTGGCTATCGCTCATGATTGCCGTGTCGTGTTTCAGTGCGGCGGCGACCTGCACGCTCTCGGGGGCGCGCGTTTATCTTGCAATGGCGCAGGATGGAGTGTTCTTTAAACGCATGGCGGTGATCCATCCGAAGTGGCGGACACCGGCGTTCAGCCTGATTGGGCAAGGGATCTGGGCCGCGGCACTTACATTGAGCGGGCGCTACGACCAACTCTATACGTATGTGATCTACGGCATGGTGTTGTCGTACACGTTAACCGTGATCGCGATGTTCTGGCTGCGCTGGAAGAGACCAGAGATCCCGCGACCCTATCGGTGCACGGGATATCCGTGGCTGCCGGGAGTCTATGTGCTGATCGGAACGGCATGGACGCTGAACACGATCATCACGCGGCCTACGGAGGCGTTCTGGGGAACGGCCATTGTGCTGATCGGAGTGCCGGGATATTTGTATTGGAAGCGCAGCAACCGGGGAGGAAGCCCGGTGCTTCCAAGTCAGTAATGACTGAATCACCTTTGGGCTTGCTCCACGCCCGGGTCGGTGTTATTCCTCTTCTTCTCGCACACGTTTGGCCTGACCCCGGGACACATCATTGGCAGAATCCATTCCGAAGCAGCAAGCAGAGAGCATCGGGTTTCTTTCTCCCGGCGTTTCCATTGCCGACGCCGAAGACTCCAATCGTCCGCGGCAGGTGATGGGATTCCGCGATCTGGTTCTGTTCTATGTCATCACGGGAATCAGCCTGCGCTGGATCGCCACGGCCGCGGCGGCTGGTCCGAGTTCCATTGTGATTTGGGTAGGAGCGTGGCTTTGTTTCTACACTCCTCTGGCACTTTCGGTGCTGGAACTTTCATCGCGTTATCCCAATGAAGGCGGGCTCTATGTGTGGAGCAAGCGCGCGTTCGGGGATTTCTCGGGCTTCATGTCGGCGTGGACCTACTGGACCAGCAATCTTCCCTACTTCCCTGCCGTGCTCTACTTTGCGGCCAGCAATGTGCTGTTTATGCGGCAGGCGAATTGGGAACATCTGTCGGGCAATGCAACGTTCTACATTGTCTTTTCCCTGCTTACGCTGAGCGCGGCTACGCTGCTGAATATCGTTGGGCTCGATGTGGGAAAGTGGCTGCACAACGTCGGCGCGATCGCGATGTGGATTCCGGTTTGCATCGTCATCGTGATGGGCTTCATCGCGTGGCACCGGTATGGGTCGGCGACGTCGTTCACGTTGCATTCCACGATTCCGAGCACGCACTTCAACGACATTATTTTCTGGTCAGTGCTGACGTTTGCGTTTGGCGGGTGCGAGACCGCGTCGTTCATGGGCGAGGAGATCAAAAATGCGCGGCGGACGATTCCTCTCGCGCTGCTCTCTGGCGGAGTCACGGTTACCATCTGCTACATCCTGGGGACGGTGTGCGTTCTGCTGGCGTTGCCTTCGACGGAGATCAACAGCCTGCAGGGATTGGTGCAGGCGGTGTCGAAGACAGCATCGCGCGTGGGATATCCAGGGGTATTACCACTCGCAGCGTTTTTGATTGCCCTCAGCAACATTGGCGCGGCGGGGGCTTACCTGGCAGCGGTGGCGCGGCTGCCTTTTGTCGCCGGGCTGGATCGATTTTTGCCGCCAGCGTTTGGGTCGCTGCACCCGCGCTGGAAGACTCCGTGGGTGGCGTTGCTGACGCAGTTCTTTCTGGGTGCGGTGTTCATTTTTCTGGGACAGGCTGGGACCAGCGTGAAGGGCGCTTACGACGTTCTGGTAAGCATGGGCGTCATTACGTATTTCATTCCATATCTCTATTTGTTCGCGGCGATGATCAAGCTACAGCGCGAACCCGCGGGGGCTGACGTCATTCGAGTTCCTGGCGGATCGAGTGTGGCGAAGTTGGTGGCGGCGGTCGGATTCTTGACTACGGGATTGACGATTGCGCTCTCGCTGATTCCCCAGCCAGATGAGCCGAATAAGCCGCTGGCGATGTTTAAGGTGATTGGAGGGACGGGGGCGCTGGTGCTGGTGGGGGCCTGGATTTATTTTGCCGGCAAGCGACGAGCTACACGCGGGTCCAAGCAGCCTCTGTAGCCCCGGAGGCATTCTTCCGGGGCCGGCGGAAGAATGCGTCCGCCGCTACACGACTTACACCGGGGTCGCCGTCTTTCGCGGCGGGTTGAAGAAGGGAAGGTTCGTCACCTTAACGTTGGTTTTCAACCGCATTGCTTCGATCGTGATTTCCATCTGGAGCTGGTTTCCGGGCTTCGCATATTCGGTTTCCACGCTGGCCAACGCGATGAGCTTCTTCAGGATTGGCGACCAACTCGTAGTCGTTGCTTTGCCTGCCTGTTTCTCGCCTGAGTACACGGGCACGGCTACGCGCGACGCTTGCGACGGGGCTGCCGGAGTGAGGCCGTAACGGTCGTAGAGCTGTTCGATGTCGGTCCAATCAACTTCCAGGCCCACCAACTGACGCGGCACTCCGTTCTTCGCGTCTCGCTCGAGGGCGCGTTTGCCGATGAAGTTTTCCTTTCCAAGGTGGACCATCTTGGAGAAGCCCAGTTCGTAGGGAGAGAACTTTTGCGACGGGATCAGCGCTTTCTTGGAACTAGTGTAGTCGACTTCGATGAGCAGGAGTCCGGCTTCCACGCGAGCGACATCCAGCGCCAGCATGCCGGCGGCGTGCAGATCGAATTGCTTGCCCTTATCGGCGAGAGCGTCCCACACTTTCACGGCGTCATTCCAAGGCATCCAGATCTCGTAGCCGAGGTCGCCGGTGTAGCCGGTACGCGAAATGTCAACGGGCACTCCGGCGATTTTGCCACGCGTAACGCGGAAGTATTTCAGGTTGGCGATGTCTGCGTCGGCGACGGCCTTCAAGAGTTTTGCGGAGGTCGGCCCTTGCAGGGCGAGCGCTGCAACCTTTTCGGAAATATCTTCGACCTGCACGTCCATGTTCAGGCCGTTCTGGCGGAACCAGCGGAGGCTGGGATCGGCGGCGGTCCAGCGATAGACGTTTTCTTCGAGGCGCGAAATGGTGCCGTCGTCGATGACCTTGCCCTCTTCGTCGCACCAGCAGCAGTAAATGACCTGACCCACTTTGACCTTGTTGATGTCGCGAGTGATGACGCGGTTCACAAGGCGGGTGGCGTCTTTACCGGTAATCAGATACTTGTACAGCGGCGAGATATCGATGAGCGCGGCCGCATTGCGGATGGCGTTGTATTCGTGCTCGTGGTGAACCTCGTAGACGCTCACGGTGTAGTAGCCGGACCACTCGCGGTAGTTCAGGCTGTGGCAGAGGGGGAAAGTTCGCTCGTGAAATGCGGTTCCGATGGGCAAAGGGATTCCTCGCAGCGGCAGACTTTTTTCGTGAACTAACAAAAACCATTAACCACAGAGGACACTAAGGTTCACGAAGCAAAATCGCCGAAGTCGGATTATATTCACCTGTATGCATGGCGGGCAATAGTCGCGGCGCGTGACTTACAGTCAGCGTCGCGCAAATTTGCAGACAAAACCTGCGCTTCCGGATAGAATGTCGATTCGACTTCCGGTCATCTTCAAGTCCATGCGCCAGTTCATATCAAATTTGCGGAGCATTCTGAGAAGCTGGACAGTCCTTCCCAGCGGGCTCTGATCTCGCTTCCGCCCGATTCCCTGCGCGAGTATCATTGCGTTTCCCAACACTCGAACGTTAAAGCGAAGAGCTAGGAGCGAAAAGCTAATGGCTGGTTCTAATTCTTACGACGTGATTGTCATCGGCGGCGGCCACAATGGGCTGGTCAACGCTGCGTATCTGCAGCGCGCGGGCAAGAAGGTGCTGGTGTTGGAGCGGCGCCACGTGCTGGGCGGAGCGGCTTGCACGGAAGAGATCGTGCCGGGATTCAAGTTCTCTGTCTGCTCCTACGTGGTCTCGCTGCTGCGGCCGGAGATTATTCGCGACCTCGATCTTCCACGGCACGGGCTGGAGATTCTTCCTCTAGATGGCACGTTTACGCCCATGCCCAACGGCGATTACCTGTGGCGCGTGAATGATCATGGCAAGACGCATCGCGAGATTGCGCGGCACTCACGCGTCGATGCTGAGGCCTATGACGAGTTTGGCAAGGCGATGCAGGCGATGTGCCGCTTCGTGAAGCCGATTCTGAGCATGGTGCCGCCGGATCCGACGACGCTGAATCCGCGCGAACTGATGAAGCTGCTGTTTATCGGTCGACGGTTCCAGGGAATGTCGAGCTACGACAAGTACAACCAGGTACAACTGATGACGATGAGCGCCATTGATTTTCTCGATCAATGGTTTGAGACCGATGTGCTGAAGGCGACGATGTCGGCTTCGGGAATCATTGGAACGTTTCTGGGCGTCAGGTCTCCGGGGACAGCCTATGTGCTGCTGCATCACTATATGGGGGAGATCGACGGAGCGTTCCGGGCGTGGGGATTTGCGCGCGGAGGTACGGGAGCGATTTCGAATGCGATTGCCGACGCGGCGCGCGAGGCCGGGGTGGAGATCCGCACGCAGGCGGCCATTTCGCAGATCATCGTCAAGAATGGCAAGGCGAAGGGCGTTGTCTTGTCGAACGGCGATGAAATCTATGCCGATGTCGTCTCATCCAGTGTGGATCCGCGGCTTACGTTTACCAAGTTTATGGGTGCGGAGCATTTGCCGGGCGACTTCCTGGAAGAGATCAATCGCTATAAGTTCCGCGGTTCGTCGGGCAAGGTGAACATGGCGCTCGACGGGCTGCCAAACTTCAAGTGCATGCCGGGGCCGGGAGCGCATTTGCGCGGCGCAATTTCGATTTCGCCATCCGTCGAGTATATGGAGCGCGCATATGACGACGCGAAGTACGGAAATTTCTCAAGACATCCGTATATCGATATGGTGATTCCGTCGCTGACGGATCCTTCTGTGGCGCCTCCGGGAAAGCATGTGCTGTCGTGCTTTGTGCAGTACGCTCCTTACAAACTGCGGCCCGGCTTGAACTGGGACGATCAGAAGGAAGCCTTCGGCGATACCGTGGTCAACACGATTGCGGAGTACGCGCCGAACATCAAGGATCTCATCATTCACAAGCAAGTGGTCACGCCGCTTGATTTGGAGCGCGAGTGGGGGCTTAGCGAGGGGAATATTTTTCAGGGTGAGCTTTCGCTGGAGCAACTTTTCTTCCTGCGCCCGGTGCCGGGTTGGGCGCAGTACCGGACACCGATCAAGAATCTGTACATGTGCGGATCGGCGACGCACCCAGGCGGAGGCATTATGGGCGCCAACGGGCGGCTGGCAGCGTTGGAAATATTGAAAGACATCAAGGGAGCGGCGTAGACATGGCGGAGCAAGGGCGCGACATCGTCATCATCGGCGGCGGCCATAACGGGCTGGTCACCGCGTTCTATCTGGCCAAAGCGGGGTACAAGCCGCTGGTGCTGGAGCGCGGTGCACAGGTTGGGGGAGCGGCGGTTAGCGATGAGTTTCATCCCGGATTTCGCTGTTCGACGCTGGCCCACACCGCGGGGCCGCTTCTGCCTGAAGTTGTCCGTGATATGCAGTTGGAGAAACATGGGCTCAGGCTGATTACTCCCGATGTTTGCGTGACAGCGTTCTCGCCCGAGGGGCGTGCGCTCTCGCTCTATCAAGACGCAGACAAATCAGCGCAGGAGATCGCGGCGTTCTCGCAGAAGGATGCGGCGAAGTATCCGGAGTTCGAGCGATCGCTGGGGAAGATCAGCAAGGTGATTGGCGAAGCGCTGGCGACTACCCCGCCGGATATCGATAACCCCAGCCGCGGCGATCTGTGGAGCATGCTGAAGACCGGACGTGCGATTCGCAAGCTAGGCAAGAAAGATATGTTTCGGCTGCTGCGCTGGGGACCCATGGCGGTGGCCGATCTGGCGTCGGAGTATTTTGAGACAGAACTCTTGCGTGCGGTGATTGCGGCTCGCGGCGTGTTCGGAACGTTTCTGGGTCCATGGTCGGCGGGAAGCGCGCTGGTGTTGCTGATTCGCGCGGCGGGAGATGCGCATCCTGCGGGATCGGCTTCCTTCGCTGCGGGCGGTATAGGCGCGGTTACGCAGGCGATGGCTGCTGCCGCCAAGGCCGCGGGTGCGGAGATTCGCACTGGCACAGATGTGATTGAGATTCGCGTACAGAATGGGGCGGCGACGGGCGTGTTGCTTTCGACGGGCGAGGAGATTCGTGCCAGCGCAGTGATCTCGAATGCTGACCCGAAACGCACTTTGCTGAAGCTTACCGATCCCACTCATCTGTCGCCCGACTTTGTGCAGAAGCTGCAGCACTATCGCGGGAACGGGACGGTCGCGAAGGTAAATCTCGCGCTCTCAGGGCTGCCGAAGTTCACCGCTCTCAAGGATGGCGATGCGGGGCCGCTGAAGGGGCGGATTCACATCGGGAATGAGATCGACTATCTGGAGCGCGCGTTTGACGAATCGAAGTACGGCAAATTCTCGCGACAGCCGTATTTGGAGGCCGCGATTCCCTCGTTGACCGATCCGACGCTAGCACCGGAAGGCAAGCACGTGATGTCGATTTATATGCAGTATGCGCCCTACAAGCTGAAGGGCGATTGGGAAGAGCAGCGCAAGGCACTCGGGCAAACGGTGGTGCAGACTCTCGCACAGTACGCGCCCAACCTGCCGGAACTGATCTTGACGCATCAGATCATCACGCCCCGTGATTTGGAGGAGAAATACGGATTGACTGGTGGGCAAATTTTCCACGGGGACCTCGCGCTCGACCAGTTCTTTACGATGCGACCTTTGCTGGACTGGGCACGGTATCGGACGCCGATTGAGAATCTGTATTTGTGTGGGAGTGGGACGCACCCGGGAGCGGGGTTGACGGGCGGGTCTGGCTTGAATGCGGCGCGAGAGATCTTGAAGGAATTGAAGAATTAGCGCTGGCACCCACGCCGACGCTATAGCCGCCGGGACGGCGGCGCTACGATGAAGAACTCCGCCATCCTGCTCATCTCGTGTCCTGACAGCAAGGGCGAAGTCGCCACCATCGCCAACTTCGTCTATCGGCACAATGGGAACATCCTGCACGCGGATGAGCACGCCGACGAGGAGTCGGGGCTGTTTCTGATGCGTGTGGAGTTCGATCCCAAAGACTTCGACATCGATCTGGCCGATTTTGGAAAGCACTTCTCGCCGGTCGCCGAAGCTTTCCAGATGAAGTGGCGGCTCGCGCAATCGTCGCTACGCCAGCGCATGATCATTCTGGTTTCGAAGTACGATCATTGCCTGGTCGACCTGCTTTATCGTCACAAGAGCGGTGAGTTGGCGTGCGACATTCCTCTGATTATTTCCAACCATTCGGATAACCAGGCGATTGCAGATTTCTACAAAATTCCCTATGCGATCGTTCCGGTCACGAAGGACAACAAGGCGCAGGCTGAGGCAAAGATCCATTCTCTGATTGACGAGCAGAAGCCGGATTTCATGGTGCTGGCGCGGTATATGCAAATTCTGTCGAATGGGTTTGTGAACCGGTATCCGCAGCGGATTATCAATATTCATCATTCATTTCTACCTGCATTTGTGGGAGCGCGACCCTACCACCAGGCCTTTGAGCGTGGCGTGAAGCTGATTGGAGCGACCAGCCATTACGTCACCGAAGTGCTTGATGATGGGCCAATCATTGAGCAGGATGTGGTTCGGGTGTCACATCGCGATACCGTGGAAGACCTTATTCGCAAGGGACGGGACCTGGAAAAAGTTGTGCTCTCGAGGGCGGTGCGCTGGCACGTGGAAAATCGCGTGCTCCTGTATGGGAATAAGACGGTTGTGTTTTAACGCCGCTCTCGGGACTAAACCGCACATACACTTCGCCCTAAGACTGCAGCTGAAGCCGTCCCTTCATCCAGAATCCGATCGCCGAAACCAGTCCAGACCACACTCTCTGCCAAAGTGAATCGAAGGCCGGTTCCGAGCCCAGCTAGCCTGTGCACGGAGGGCCATGTACTTCTGGAAGCCACGTTTTCATTGAGAACCGCCTCGCTCCGGTAGTAACTTGCACCGGAAGTAACTTTTCGTTTTAACTTGAACATTAGTAAAGTTTCAGAGGAATTCTTGTACTCGGGGGCAGGTTTGGCCGAAGATCTTCGGTTTGAATTAGCCATTTTGGCGACGGTCCAGGGCTTCTACCAGAAGCTCATGCGGGACGCGCTCGGCGGGGACGTTCCCATTCCGAGCGGTCTTGATGAGGACGCGCTACGCCATTCCGAGCGCGAATTACCGACTACGCTATCACGAATGTATCGCTGGCTGCATCTGCTGGATATGGCGATTACGCCGGCGATGGTGCGGCTGGCGCTGACGCCGGACACGGATTCTGAGGTGGCCGAAGCTTTGCTGCGGTATTTTGTTCGGCGCCGCGAGCCCAGTGACGTCAACCGTGACAAAACTGATCTGATTGCAACATTCCTGTACCGGCATCCGCGCGTGCCAGGGCAGTGGGAGCAGACTGGCTACGGGCTGGACGGCGCATTGCCGCTCTCGCCATTTGAGATCGCGTTGATTGAAATCCTGGCAGACTCGGACGTGCCTTCTCTGCCTGAGGAGCACGTGCAACTGTTGCGGCGGTTCGATCCGTTGCGTGAAGAGGTTGCCCGCTTCCGGGATTTCAACATGCTGATTGATTCCGGCATTATCGGGCGGGTGCGCGAACTGAAACAGTGGCTGGATGCGTCGTTCTATCATCCAGGAGTTCTGGCCACAGTCGCCGCATACAACGCGAATTTCGGGAAGAAGTTCGACGAACTATTCGTGAAGGCGTTGGGCGAGATCAAGAACTTTGGCCAAGCGCTCGAGGAAATGGGTGGAACGATTCTTACCACCGTGGACGGCGTCGAAGTCACGGTCGACCACGTGGCGGCGATTCAAGAGAAGCAACTGCTGGAAGCCGACTATGGCAGCACGTTTGAGAAATTTCGCCGAGTGTCAAAGCTTAAGAAAGAACTGGACCGGCGCCCGCCGATCCGGCGCTCACTGCTGAGTCCGGCGGCGCACTCATCGCGGGCGGCGGGGAGTGCGGGGGCTGCGCCCAAGGCAGCCAAAGCAGCGGCAGCGAAGGTTCCCCCGGCAGCGGCGGTGTTCCAGCCTCCGACGGTTACGGCGCAACAGATCTCGGCCGAGGAAAGCAAGCTTCGCCGTGTTGAGGAATCGATCCGGGTCTTTGTGCGAGTAGCCGATCCGAAATACCGCCAGGTCGTGCCGATGCGATTTTTCAACCTGACGCTGACGACACCGGAGGCCGATGCGTATAGTGCAACGTTCCTGGAAGAGAAGAGTCAGCGCGCCGATGTGGCGCGGACTTTGATCCGGATGGTTTCGATTTCCGCGCGCATCTCGACCGAACTGGAAGAGTTGAAACGTAGTCAGAAGATGTCGTCGGTGTGGAAACTCCATGCCGATGCCGTCGTTGTGCTGCTGGATATGGCGAGCACTTCCGCTGAAGACGCGGGAAGCGTTGCTCAGACGGCAGAGCAAAGCGGCGCGGGCGCGGCGGCGCGGACGATTCACGAGTCGGCGCAAAAGCTACGGAATCACGCGGACGTCGCCGTGAAGACTCTTGCCAATGTGAATTAGTTTCTTCTCTTGTGTCCTCTGTGGTTAGAGTTCGAGAACTAACCGCGGAGGACACAGGGGACACAAAGAAGACCCAGCGATATAGATCGACCAGATTTCAACCAACCTAAAGAAAAAGACGGGCAAAGTTGCCCGTCTTTCTATTTTCAAACTCATACCTGCCAGCTCAGTTGATATCGAACTGCTGCTGGTGGACTGCCGGATCGCTCTTCACGATGATGGTGCGCTTGGTCATTTCTTCCATCTCGTTCAGCAGGCGGCCATTGTTGGACTTCAGCTCTTTGGCCACGTCGGGATGCACCCGCAGCATGACGTCTTCGTGCTCCAGATGCTTGGCAATCTTCCGCATTTCCACGTAAATCTCGTTGCACACGGTGGTCACAGACTTCACGTACCCGGTGGACTCGCAATACGGGCACGGAGCGCCAATGGTGCGCTCCAGCGATTGCTTGACGCGCTTGCGGGTAATCGCTACTAAGCCGAAGTCATTAAACTGGAGCGTCTTTGACGGCGCACGGTCGTGACGAAGCTCTTCCTCCAGTGCCTGCATGACGCGCTGGCGGTTGCGGCGTTCATCCATATCGATGAAGTCGATAATGATGATGCCGCCGAGATCACGCAAGCGGATCTGGCGCACGATCTCTTTAATCGCGTCGACGTTCGTCTTGACGATGGTGTCTTCCAGACGTGCCGTTTTGCCGACGTATTTTCCGGTGTTGATGTCGATCGCGACTAGCGCTTCGGTCTGGTTGATGACGATGTAGCCGCCGCTCTTGAGCCAGACTTTCGACTTGAGGGCCTTGTTCATCTCCTCGGCGAGACCAAATTGCTCAAAGAGTGGCGTTTCTTTGGTGTAGAGCTTGACCCGCTTGACCATCGCCGGCTGGAAGCGGTTGAAAAAGCGCAGTACGCGCTCGTATTCCGGCTCAGTGTCGACCCAGATTACGCTGAAGTCCGCTGTAACCTGGTCGCGCAGCACGCGCTCCACTACGTTGAGATCGTGATAGATCAGCGCGGGTGGCTTGGAGCTTTCGGCGCGGTTCTTGATGTCCTGCCAGAGTCCTTTCAGGAATCGGATGTCGGCGCGGAGTTCCTCTTCGCTGGCGCTCTGCGCGGCCGTACGGACGATGAAGCCTCCGTGACCGTTCTCGCGCTCACTCAGGATGATGCGCTTCAGACGCTGGCGCTCTTCCTCGGAAGAGATTTTGCGCGAAACGCCGGTGTGATTCACCGTGGGCATGTAAACCAGAAACCGGCCGGGCAGCGCGATATGGCTGGTGATGCGGGCGCCTTTCTTTCCGATAGGTTCCTTGGCAATCTGGACCAGAATTTCCTGACCCTCTTTGAGTAAATCGCTGATGAGGGGAACGGGAGCATTCTCGCGCCGGCGGAAACGGCGTCCACCACCACCGCGGCGCTGACGGTCGCGCGGACCACCCTGACGATCGCGATCATGACTGGGCCGGGGACGTTGCGTGCGCTGTGTATATCCGGCGGTGGCCGACGGAGCGCGAACTTCGACGCGGGCGTCGACCGTGCCGTTGCCGCGAGCTTCGGCGTCGAGCATGGCTTCAGCTTCGGCCTGCGCCTCTTCGAGTTCCAGTTCCTCACTATCTTCTTCGACCTCGGCGGGAGCGCCCTCCGCGGGATGCGCCTCGCCGGTCTGTGCCATCGACGACTGATGAATCTCAGCTACAGTCTCACGTGCATCGTCGTTGAGGTGCAGGGGACCGGCTTGGGTCTCTTCTTCAAATTCCTCATAGCCCTCATCGGAAGTGGATTCATAGCGAACTGTGTCGGCCTCATCCTCGTCGATGGTCTCCTCTTCCATGGTTCCGGGAGCCGCGAAGACCGGGGTCTCATCCTCGCGCGACGAACGGACAGGCTGGTCGACCTGCTGGGGGACAGCCGCGACTCTGTCATTCTGCTCTTCGCGCTCGGCCTCTTCTTCCACTTTGACGATGGTTTCGCCAGGCCAGCCAAGATTGGGGAGACTCGCGGCTTCTGGACGGCGGAATTCCTGATTCCATTCGGCTGAAGTTGAGGCTGACTCCGCGGGTTCCTCGGGGATCGGCAAAGTGTCGTCGTGCTCCTCATGGAGGGGCTCGGCGACGGTTTCGGAAGCGGCAAAAATGGGCTCATCCTCGGGAAATGTCGCCGCAAGAGGCGCTACGGGTTCTGCGGGAATCTCCGGCGCCTCATCCATGACCGCCTGCTGCGCCGGCGGATACTGGGCTGGCGGTTGCTGCGCCAAGCGCTGGTACTTTGAAATCGATTCGCCAGGAAGAAGAATTGGCTGATAGCCAGGGGGCGGACCTGAGGGCTGATATCTGGCGGAATCCGAGGAGCGGGATGAAGTCGGCTCGACAGGACGAGAGAAGCGTGATTCGGAGCCGCGGTCGGAGGTTCGCTCCTGGTTTCGGTCCGAACCCCGATCAGAGTTTCGATCGGAACCTCGATCACGACCGTCGCCACGGCCATCGCGGCGTCCGCCACGGCGGCGCCGGCGTCCGCGAAAACTTCCGCGATCCCGATTCTGGGAATCGCCACCTTGCTCGGGCATGGGCGCTGCTGACATAGACGGTAGGACTTCACTTTGACCGTCGGCTTCGACAAAAGGTTGTTCTGAATCTGGGATCGGATCCGTTTCCGATTCGTCCGCGGTCGCAGAAGTCTCTGTCGTGCTCGGGATGGCATCAGCTGGCGCCGGTTGCGGACGCATGTCTGGCACGTTTCGACTAGCGGGTATGACGTCGGTCAGATCGTCGTCGTGCTCTTCGAGTTCCATGAAATCGGAAACGTAGAGGAAGGCATCGCGCTCGAGGCCGATGTCGACGAAAGCCGACTGCATGCCGGGCAGCACGCGGGTAACACGGCCCTTGTAGATGGATCCAGCTAAGGTGTACTCGTTCTCGCGCTCCAGATAAACTTCCGCGAGCAAATCGTCTTCTACCAGACCCACCTTGGTCTCGTGGGGGGTGGAAGAGACAAACAATTCTTTGTTCATTGACACTCCGGTCCCGTCCGCTTCTTTTAGAAGCTAGGCAGGATTCACCGGGGTGGAGTCAGAAGAGGTGCGGGAGGATGAAGCGAAGAGCGTCGCGATGCCGCCCCGAACCGGGGACAGACTGGGGTGGAGAGTTTTTCTCTGCACCGAGTCCGCTGCACAAGCTTGGGAATCTTTTGCACTTATCGCTTTAACTTCCGCCGGGGTTTGTGACCGCACTCTCAGACCCAATTGGGGTCGGGGGGCCGTTCCCTGCCCGGCTGACTGCTCAGCTTCAATCCTGCCCGGCCTTCTGCTGCTCGACTAGCCGGTGAAATACCCTCTTTACGCGAGGGCGATCGATATTTTTGGGGCTGCGCCTGCGAGCGCAGCAAAACTGCTTTCCTGCCGTTTCTTCCCGTTCCTGAACCCGTTGCTTCTGAATTTTGTTCGACCTGACTGGATCGGTTGAAAACGCGTGTCCAATCAGTTCACGAAGCGGCGCATACGAACATTCATAACCATCCCCAGCGCCAGGAACATGAACAATACAGAAGACCCACCATAACTCATCAACGGCAGAGGTATTCCGGTGACCGGCATAAAGCCAACCACCATGCCGACATTGACCAGGATATGGAAGCTAAGCACAGCCACCACACCCATCACCACAAACGTGCCAGCGCGGTCG
>Ga0207693_10000108_pt1 | contig 75296 bp, 57 predicted proteins | sample LARL81metaG_FD_184347 | JGI IMG/M metagenome (GOLD analysis project Ga0207693, IMG submission 184347) | Corn, switchgrass and miscanthus rhizosphere microbial communities from Kellogg Biological Station, Michigan, USA - LAR L8-1 metaG... | ecosystem: Host-associated > Plants > Roots >...
GCGCTTTCCCTTTCCTTTCTCAGTGAAAGTCTTAGCGGCCGCCTGCACGGGAACATCTGCACCATGGAGATTGATGGAGTCGAGGCGCACTTGTAGTACGGCTCCGCCCTTGAACTTTCCGAGCGGCTTGGCATCAGTCACCGTGCCACTGACGTTAGTGCCCTGCGGAATGGCGACGGCGCTTCCAGCCATGACGTCACGAGCGACGCTACCGTTAAAGGTCTGACCCGGCTGGCTTAGCTTGGATCCGATCGCGGAACCGAGGCTGATTGTGATCCCAGTTCCCGATGGAACTGTGAGCGTCTCCCGCTTCGCTTCTTTTTTGGCATGCTCGTGGTGCTCGCTGGCTGGCTTGCTGTCCTTGGCGGAGTCTGCAGAAGATTGAGTGTCGTTGGCAGCGGTATCAGTAGAGTTGTCGGCTGCCGGCGGCTTGTTGCAGCCGGTCACGATGAATGCAAGAAACAAACACAATACGAATGGGAATACACGTGCACGCATAAGGGCCTCCAAGCTTTCTGCCAATCGTAATGGAACTAGTTGTGCAGGTACAACGGGAGGACATTAGCGAGCAGCAATCGAAGGTTCATGTGCTCTAGTGTACGAACCGCCGAGTGTATACAAAATCGCGAGTGCATCGATTGAGCGGCGAGAGCCAAATCTTCTGGCGCGCGCAGGTGCTCGGCTACGCCTTCGCTGAACAGCCGAAGGCGGCTGTTCCCACTATTTCTTGCTTGCTGACTAAGCCCACATGCAAAATTCCCACTTCTGGCAACAGCGGCCAGAAGTGGGGCACCCCGGCCGGATACGTGTGAAGGGTATTTAACGCTGGGGAACTAGGCCGGGCACGGTTGACGCCGGTTCCTTGGATTCTGAGCGCGATTCGTGATGATCGCTGACCGGTTCCTCGGTCTCTTCTTCCATTGCGGGCTTTTTCGGAGCAAGAAACTTTTCCGTGCTCAGGAGAGGGCGTCCGAGGGAAGCGTTGTAGGTTGTCCACGGACCGTCGAGCGTGGAGTCGCGCTCGAACTGGGCGCGCATCGCTTCCATTTTCGAGTCGAGATCGTCCAGGTAATGCAGCATCAAGGCTTCGGGAAACATGGGAAGCTTGGGTGATCCGAACTCGTACTCTCCGTGATGACTGATGATGAGGTGCTCGAGCATTATCTTGAGCTCTTCGGGAAAACCAGGTTGCAGAGCGAGCTTTGCCTGGAGCATCTCGAGTTCGATGATCATGTGGCCAAGGAGTTGGCCTTTCGTCGTGTAGGAAAAGGAGCGATTGTAGGTTAACTCGTGAATTTTTCCGATATCGTGCAGGAATACGCCGGTGAGCAGAAGATCGCGATTGACCTGCGGATAGTTCTTCGACATGAGGTCGCAGGAGCGGAACAGGGAGACCACGTGATCCAGTAGACCTCCGATATACGCATGGTGCAGCGTCTTCGCGGCAGGGGCGCAGCGATATGCCTTGGAGATCTCAGGATCGGCCATGAATGCCTGAACCAAGGCCTTCAGATGAGGGTTCTGGAATCCTGCGACGAAGTTTGAAAGTGTCTGCCAGAGCTCGTCGATATCCTTGGTGGTCTTGGGAAGGTAGTCGTCAAACTCGATTTCCGAGTTGCCAAGCTTACGCAACTTGTGGATGGTGAGCTGGAAACGCTGTTTGTACTTATTGATCAGACCTTTGACTTTGAGGAAGTCGTCTTGTTCGAAGGCTTCGAGGACTTCCTCGACGTTATCCCACATTTTGGCTTCGAGCTGGCCGCTGCGATCACCGAGCGTGAGAGCAAGGTAGGGCTCTCCCGTTTTCTTGGGTTTGATTTGCTTGGCGACTACGACGAAAGTTGATGTGATGACCTTGTTCTCGTGGCGCGCGCAATCGCAGATATAGAAATCCTTCATGGATGTCTGGAGTATAAGGCATCTCGGCTGGAATGGCGCACGGGGCTCAAGCCCCGAATGATGCTGCCCTCAACGGGGCGCTGGGAGCGCGACTCTTCTATCGTTTGGCCGGGGTCCACGGGACCGAAAATCCCCACTTCTGGCAACACCGGCCAGAAGTGGGGCACCCAGTTTCCGTTTGGATGAGCGGCTACAGGATGCCTAGTTTCTTGTGTTTCTTGTTCAGCTTCTTGGCGTCTGCTTCTTTCGCGGCGGTGGTTTCTACCGGTCTTGTCTGGTTGGGGCTGGCACCGCTATCGACGTATCCGGGCATGGTAACGACATAGGCATCTTCGCGAAGTTTCGTCAAATACGCGCGCAGGGCAGGTTGCAGCTTCTGGTAGTAAAGCGCGTCCTGGATGCGTGGAAGGGCATCTTTCAGTGCCGGGACACCGGCCATCTGGTGATCCTCGACCTTGAGAATGGCGTAGCCCTGTTTTACGCGGATCACGTCGGTAATTTCGCCGGCTTTCATCGCGAACGTTCGATCCTCGAGCTCCTTGGCGAGTTTGCCTCGTTCGAAAGTGCCAAGAGCCCCGCCATCGGCGGCCGATGGGCCGTCGGAATTCTTCTTGGCGACCTCATCGAAGGGAGCGCCATCTTTCAACTGCTTCAGCAAATCCTTCGCTTTGGTTTCAGCTGCGCTTAGGGCAGCGGCATCGGCGGCCTGCTTGGCGGCATCATCCGGTTGTGTCTGATCGACGCTGGGGGTGTTGGGGTCGGCATTCGGAGCCGGAGCGGGCGTGGTGGTCTTGGGAGTGATCAGAATTTCGCTCAAGCGAATAAATTCGGCGTGCTGCATCTCATCTTTGTGTTCATCGTAAAATTTTTGCGCTTCATCTTTATTGATGGAGAGATGCCCGCCGACTTCCTCGCCGATTACTTTTCGCGTGATGATCTGGTTGCGCTGCGTCTGCTTGAAGTCTTCCCAGGAGACGCCTTGCTTTTCGGCTTCCTTCTCAAGGGCTTCCATGGAGTCGAGGTGCATATCCTTGCGCATCTGATCGAGCTGCTTGATCAGGTCGGTATCGGCGCTGATGTTGAGGTCCTTGCCTTTGTCCAATAAAAGTTGCTGATCGATGAGGTCGCGCAGCACGTCTTTCTCGCGGTCGGCGAACAACTTGTCGGCATTGTTCGGATCTTGCGACTTGATTTCATCGCGCAGCTGATCCTTACTGCGGGCATATTCCGAGCGAGTAATGATCTGGTTATTAACGCGCGCGATAATTTCTTCGACGACTTGTCCGGTCGCGAGAGCAGACGTACAAGCCAAGACGATAAGGATGAGGGGAAGTCTCTTCATAATGTAAGTTTCCGGGGCCGCACGCTTAGCGACTTGCGGGCAAAAGGTGACTTGGACCGATTCCACATTTTAACTCTATTCGAGGGATGCAGGGGACTTGGGAATGGGTTGTCAGAGGCATGCCCTGGCCGACATTTTGGCGGTCCCCGGCGGAAGGCAGTCGCTTCCTGACAGTGTCAGGCGCTACGAATCAACGCCAAGGCTGTGCGGTCATCGCAGAGCGGGGAGTTGCCTGAGAAGTCAGCGACGGCTTCCAGGATTGAAGTGCATAAGGATTGAGCCGCAGTCCAGGGGGATGCCTGAAGAACATTCTTTACGCCATCGAGTCCGAACCCGCCCGAGTGGCTGTTTCGGTATCCATCGCACTCAACCACGCCTCGAGAAACCAGGAGCAGAGAGGCTCCTTTAGAAAGAGCGACGGTGGGAGCCTCGCAGGTGGCATGGGAAAACAAGCCGAGAGGGAGGCCGGTGGAGGCAAGCTCAGAGATACCGGTGCCGTCGTCGAGAAGCGCGGGGGTATGTCCGGCATTGGTATAGCAGAGGGTGCCAAATTTCTCGTGGTAGCAGGCGATGAAAGCGGGACAGGAGTGAACGCCGCAGCAGACGTCGATAAGCTTGCGGTTGATGTGAAGACAAAGTTCAGTCATCGCGTCGGATTCGTTGATGTCGGGAGGCGAAAACAGCTCGGAACCCAGAGTGCGAAAGATTTCCTGAGAGGCAACAAGGAGATTGCGGTTTTCATCGCGCCGCCCGGCAACGTCCAGCAGGCCTATGAGCACACGTTCTGGGCTGACGCGGATGGAATCATAGAAATCTCCGGCCAGCCGCTTGCCTACGAAAACCGCAGCGATGTCAGCTCCATCGAGTTTGGGGAACACGGTTGGGACCGGCTCCACCCGAGGAGTTTCAGTTTGGCTGGAATGAAATCGGGAAAGCATGGGACGACGGCTCACGGCGAAGGTAGCACACGGGTGAAGGTCGGGCAACCTCTCTAATCGCCGTACTTGTCGGCGAGGTAGCGCGCGACGTCGGATTCGAGTTGTCCGTAGTCGGAATGGATGGTCGCTCGCAGGGCTGCTTCGGTGGAGCTGCCCTGGCTGAGGCGCTGCAGGATGCGCTGCACGTCGCTCATGCCGTAGGAATCATTGATATAGGAGACCGCGGCCAACGATTCTGCATATGCGACGTAAGCCTGGGCCCCGGTGAACTGCAGGAAGCTGCCTTCGAGCACGTTCAAGGGAATGTTTTGTTGCGCTTTGAAAAGCCGGGAGAGCTGGCGTCCGTCGCTGCCGAGATTTTTCGGTTCTACGAACTGAGCAATGCCTTCATGCAGCCATGGAGGGCAACGTCCGGCGGAGAGTTGGGTGATAAATGAATGCGCCAGCTCATGTCTGAGGACGTGGGCTAGTTCCGGGGTAAGCGATGAAAGCCCGCTGATCGGGATGCGAAGCTTCCCGTCATTCATGGCGCCCGACCACGTGGGTGCGTGAGTTACGTCGAAGAAGGCCTGCTCGGTATAGAGCGTGACGAGAATGTTGTCGCGGGGAGGATTGCCTAAATCGCGAACGAGGTCATCGTAATCGGCTTCGAGAGCCTGAAGAATCTGCGACCGTAGTGTTTCAGAGGTCTGGCGTCCTTCATAGTGAAGGGTGAAATGTGAGCTTTCGCCTTGGGAGAACTCTGATTCGACATTTTGCTCGCGCTGGGCTTTGGATAGATATTGCTGCACGGCGGGATCGGGACGGAGTTCGAGAGATCGCGTCCAGGAAGTGATGGCTTCCTTGGTGTGATCCGAGGCGAACCGGGCATAGCCCAACATGGTGTGGGCATCCGGGGAACTGGGAGCGGAGCGCACGGCACGCTGTGCATAAGAAACGGCCTGGCTGGCATTCCCGGTGCGCACCAGGACCGCCGCATAATAGATGAGGATAGTGGAACTTTCGGGCTGGAAGCGAAGGGCGCTGTCAAAATATCGCTTAGCCTGATTTACGTTTCCGTGATCGAACTCGAACTTGCCAGCAATAAAGTGAGCGGTGGCGCTTAACTCGGCATTGCCTTTGCCCTCCAGAGTTGCAAGCGCCTCGGTATTGACCTTACCTTCCTTGATGATCTTTCCAACGAGGTCTCCTTCATTGGCGAGACTATCGGGAGGCGTGAAGGTGGGAAGATCCCCGACCTTCGCGGCACCGGTTCCAGAGTGCGTGGGCATGCCACCGGCTTCTATACGGTCGACAGAAGCCTTCGGGATGGCATAAGTATCCTCGCCGATCTCGTATTCGTAACGATTGCCGTTTTCGCGGACGCGATCGGCGACAATAGTACGGCCATTTTTGAGATGGATCGTGTCAGCCAGAGCGCCGGATGAGGCAAGCGCAAGGCAGAAGACGAGAAAAGTGACACGGCACCGCATTCAGGCGCATTCTAGCAATGCGGAGACGAGGAACCTACGTGACGAAGGTACTATTGAAGCGCCGAGCCACGCGGATCGCGGCATGCTGGACAGTGCTCTGGGCGCTGTTTACGGGAGTTGCAGCTGCTGCCGAGAAACCAGCGGAAAATCTCTATCTGAAACTGGGAGAAATTGGGCTGGATGCATCTCGAGTTTACAAGGTGCGGGGAGCGTCGCTGAACCGACCGTCGATGCAGATCAGCCTTGACGATGGCATGATCTGTTTCACGCAGGATGTAATGGGCCGCATCACAGGAGCATTCTTCGAGGGCGAGGGCGAGATTCTCCTTACACCTCCGAGTGAAGTGGAAAGGCGGTCCATGAGCCTGTTTACCGGGATGGCGATCCTGGAGGAGCGATTTGCTACAGCGTATTTCCGGTTCAATGACGACGTCATGGCGGAACTACGTCCGGATCTCCGTGAGGCGGAAGATAAACAAGAGTTTTTTGAACAGTGGAATACAACGGCGAAAAATCTCGCGTCCGGTGATTCCATGCGGCTGTTACTGACATTTAGCCAGATGCTTCCAGTCAACGGCGGGCCGGCGGAAGCGGCGTCAATGCATAGTGAGAGTTCCAGTGACCGTTTTCTTCATGCGCGCCTGCAAAGCACGAAGCTGGGTGTTTTCGATGTCTATTTCGACTCCACGGTGGCCGAACAGGTGCAGGTTGGCCAGGCAAAGGCTGCAAGCAATGGCGAGACTTATTACGACGTCTGGACATCGTTTTCAGCCGGCCTGGGTAGAGCGTCAAGCCCAAAAAAAGATGCTACTGAGCCGGGCAGGATCGAGGGGGAACATGGACCCACAATCGCCCTGCGAAAGTTCACGATTACAACGGAAGTGCTGCCTCCGAAGAAAATCCGCGCGAAGGCGATTGTGCAATGTGAAGTGAAAGAGGGTGGCGGCCGGATGCTTTTGTTCGAGCTGTCGCGGTTTCTGCAAATCGAGAGCTTGAAGCTTGATGGTGAGCCGGTGGAGTTCATTCACAATCCGGCGCTGGAAGGTACCCAGCTTGCGCGACGTGGCAACGATGTTGTGGCAGTGATCATGCCGCAGCCTTTGATGAATGGGCAGAAGTTCGAGATGGAGTTTGTCTACAGCGGAGAGGTGCTGGCCGAGGCGGGAGACGGGCTGTTGTATGTGGGCGCCAGAGGGACGTGGTATCCGAATCGCGGGATGGAAATGGCCGACTTCGATTTGCAGTTTAGCTACCCAACTGAGTGGACGCTGGTAGCCACCGGGAAGCAGGCGCCATATGCGACGGAGAGCATCGCACAAGGAAGCGGCGAACAAACATCGCGATGGATTTCTGACCGGCCGATCCCGGTAGCGGGATTCAATCTCGGAAAATACCGCGAGGCGAGGGCAAAGGCTGGAGATGTAGAGGTTGAGACCTATGCCACGCGGGGTGTGGAAAAGGATTTTCCAACCCGAGGACTGGAAGTAATCCCACCAACCCATCCCAGCCTGCCTGCACGAGCTCCACATCTCATCGCTCCCCTCCGTCCGGCGCCTTCGCAGAACGAGGTTTCGGTAGTGGAGGCAGCCGCTCAGGCCATTGAGTACTTTGCGCAGCGGTTCGGTCCATTTCCCTACAGTCATCTGGCGCTGACACAACTGCCGGGACACGCAAGCCAGGGATGGCCGGGCCTAGTTTACTTGTCCTCCTATGCATTCTTGAACAAACAAGAGCGCGAAGACTTGCACTACAGCCCGCCAAGGCTGTTCTTGCTGGAATCGGTGCCGGCGCACGAGACCGCACATCAATGGTGGGGTGACCTGATTCCATGGAGCAGCTACCGCGATCAGTGGTACTCGGAAGGCCTGGCGGACTATTGCGCACTGATGATGCTTCAGGACAAGAATCCCGACGGGTTTCGGATAGTCATGGATTTTTACCGTCAACAACTCGTAGAGAAGAATCAGGAGGATGTGGCTCCGAGGGAGGCCGGGCCTGTGACTTTGGGTACGCGCCTGCTCTCGTCGAAATTTCCGGGTGGATACGAGGCCATCAGCTACGGGAGAGGGGCATGGATGTTCCACATGCTGCGCACAATGCTAAAGGATGCTGCTGCGCAAGAGGCGGGACACAAGCCGGCCGCTGGAGGGGAAGCGGACGAGCCCTTCATGCGGGCACTCCGAAAAGTCCGGCAGCGCTATGAAGGAAAGCCCGTGAGCACGCGAGAGTTGCTGGCCGTATTCGCGGAAGAGCTCCCACCAGCAGTGCGTTTTGAAGGGAAGAAATCTCTGGACTGGTTTCTCGATGGATGGATCAACGGGACCGCGCTACCGAAGTTGGAGTTAAAGGGCGTCCGGTTTACGGCGAAGGGGACCAGTTCGGTAGTCAGCGGAACCATTCTGCAGAAGGATGCGCCTCAAGATTTGGTCACGTCGGTACCGGTGTACGCAGTAGTGGGGGCAAAACAAATGGTGCTGCTGGGGAGGGTGTTTGCCGATGGAGATGAGTCATCGTTCCGGCTGACGACGCCTGCAGGAGCTCATAAGATCGTGCTCGACCCTTACGGCACGGTGTTAACGGCTCCCAAATAAGAATCACATTGCTACTTATCTAGTCTTGGTGGCCGGTTATGCCGGTTTGCGGCGACGCGCGACGGCCTGGACGATCCGCGTAGGAATATCGGAGAGGGAAATGACACGAGTGAGTACACCGCGCTCTGCACAAGCTCGTGGCATGCCGTAGACGGCGCAGCTTGCCTGGTCCTGGCCGAGAGTCAGACCTCCTTGATGGAAGATGGCTGCCATGCCGTCGGCGCCATCGGACCCCATTCCGGTCATAATCACTCCAATCGCGCGGTTCTTGAAGACTTGTGCCACATCGTTCATGAGGACATTGATTGACGGAACGTGTTCTGCGTCTTTCGGGCGGCGGTCCAAGGTGATCATGGGTTTGGAATCGGAGAGGCGAGGCACGATGTGCATGTGGACCCCGGCCGGGGCGATATATGCAACTCCGGGGCGAATGAGTTCGCGGTGAGAGGCCTCGCAGACCTTAATCGAAGAGAGTGAGTTCAGCCGCTGCGCTAAAGAACGAGTGAAACCAACGGGCATATGCTGCACGATCAGCATCGGTACAGGGAGGTCCGCCGGGAATCGTGGCAAGATCTGCTCGAGCGCCCTGGGACCGCCAGTCGACAGTCCAATTGCGACCACTCCAGGAGTGACGAGGACCGATCGATCCACAGAGAGAGCGAGTGATTGAGAATGCCTTTTTCCATTGCGGGGCGCGTGGGCCGCGGAACGGATCTTGGTGACCAAATCCCCTCGGATGTGAGTGATCTCCAGAGATGAAGGCGAGAGCTGCTTAGAAACACAATCGAAGGCACCGGCGTTTATGGCAGTGCGAGATTCTTCTGCGTCGGCCTTGGTTGCGGCGCTAACCATGATGACGGGGCCTGGGAACTGATCCATGATGCAGCGGAGAGCGCCGATGCCATCCAGTCCCGGCATGACAAGGTCGAGAGTGATCACGTCCGGATCAAGCGACAAGATTTTTTCGAAGGCATCGGACGCGCCGCAAGCGGTGCCCGCAACTTCCATGTCGGGTTCCGAGGAAATCATTCGCGCGAGTGAGGTCCGCATGAAAGCGCTGTCATCCACGATGAGCACGCGAATTCGATCTCCGTTGCCGAAGTCGAGGCTCATTTGCGATAGATGGCATGAACGAGGGAGTGCACCTCATCCATGTAGGAATCCAGTTCGAAGGTGAGCCGTGCCCAGTCCAAGTCTTTCAACCCGGGGCATTGCTGGGACAGGACCGAGAATGCAGCACGCTCGAGAAGATTGACCTCGCGCTTTTCGATGTAGCCGTGGTTGAGCCCGCTCATGCGGGCATAGCAGGTCGCTCAGTTCCACCAATGCGATCAGTCCGGCATGTTCCTGCGACTCGTAGGAGCTGTGGTGAAATGAGACGACCTGGCGGAGATCGTCGGAGAGTTCCCATCGTTCGGCCAGCAGACGGCCGCTCTCGCAGTGTGTAAATCCCAAAACTGCCAACTCGGCCTCATGCAGGGGAACTCCTTCCGCGCGCGCATGTTCAAAAGCAGCGCGGAATTCCTTCGGCAGTACCCACAGGTTCACGATGACTCCGATATCGTGCAGCAGGCCGGCAAGATACGCTTTGCCGGGATCAAGGTAAGAGATTTTGCGGGCGAAATTGCGGCACACCAGCGCACAGCCTAAGGAATGTTCCCAGAAGACGACTGGATCGATGCCGCCAGTTTGGCCCGGCATCATGTTCAGGACGCCACATGACATGGCGATATCTGAGACGCGCTGGATTCCCAGGCCGACGATTGCGCTCTTGAGAGACTCGACTTTTTGCCAGCGCCCAAAGATGTAGACATCGACAACGTTAGTGGTTGTGTCGAACGTAAGATTCCACACATTTTCGATGATCATCGACCGCGTGACCTGGCGGCCGGCATGGCGCATCAGGTATTCCAGCAGCGCGAATTCTTTGGCCGTCAGTTCAATCCTCAACCCGGCGCGTTCCACCAAATGTTGCACGCGGTCCAGCTTGAGATCACCTACTATCAGCACTGACTCTGACGGCAGATGACTGCGCCGGATCAGCGCTCGGATTCGGGCCGAAAGCTCGCTGAACGAGAACGGTTTGCCGAGATAGTCATCCGCCCCGGAATCGAGACATTGCACACGGTCTTCCACCTTGGTTCTCTGTGTAAGCACCAACACCGGGACGCTGGGCTTCTTCACGCGCAGGTGACGCAATACGCTGACGCCATCCATCTTCGGCAGGTTTAGATCGAGAACAACCAGGTCATACTCCGACTCGGTCGCAGCCGTTCGTGCCTGTTCGCCATCTTCAAAAACATCCACACTGTAATGTTCCGACTCGAGGCCTTGCCGTACAAACTTGGCTAGCGCCTCATCATCCTCGGCAATAAGAATTCGCATAAGTGAACCTTCCTTAATCGAACAACTCAGTCTAGTTAGAAACGGCTGATCTGAAGCCGTTTCCTGGCAGGCACCAAGGTATCGGGTTGTCGAAAAGGCTCACGGTTTCAAACGGGGAATTCGGTTGGCCCTGAACCTTCCCTTCTCTACGAACCTCTTCGGCCAATACCCTCACCGGAGGGGTCACGGGATAATCGACGATGGGTTTCTACGGACTGGAGTTCACGATTTGCGTTTTCTCAATTCGGGAACGGTGAAATCGCTGCTAGTCCCCGGCGGCATCTTGCTGCTCACGGCGTCGTTGCTGGCCAACACGGCTTGGTTGACGCTCACGCAGCCGGCGCTCACGTTTCTCTACTACTGCGGGATCACAGGAGGAATTTTGCTGGCCTGGAGATTCCACTCCAGCCGTATCTTTCTGGCATTAACCGTCGTTTTTCTGGCTCAGCAGGGCGCGGCGATCTCGGCTGGACAGCCGCCTTACATTCCAGCTACGTTTCACGCGCTAGCGGTTCTGGTGCCGCTCAATTTCATCCTGGTTTCGATGATGCAGGAGCGTGGGTTCACCCTGGAGTCCATCGGACCCGTGGCCTTGTTTCTCTTCGTACAATCCCTCACGGTCACCGTACTATGCGGGGCAGCTTTGCGCGTTCGTAGTCTGTCTGCAGCGACCATCTTTCCACGGTACGCCGTAATAGTTGTCGTCTCTGCCGGGGTGTTCCTGGGCATACGATTCTTCCGCAATCGCAAGCCGGTGGACAGTTCGCTGCTGTGGTCCCTGGCAGCATTTGCTCTCGCACTGCGGTCGCTGCCGTCCATCCGTGCCGCAACTACTTACTGGGCGGCGGCAAGCTTCATTCTGGCGACGTCGATCATCGAGAATTCATACCTGCTCGCGTACCACGATGAACTGACCACGTTGCCATCCAGACGCGCCTATAACGACTCTTTGCTACGGTTGCGCACTCCCTATTCCATCGCTGTGGTCGATATCGATCACTTCAAGCGTTTTAACGACACCTACGGACACGACACTGGAGATCAGGTGCTGCGACTTGTCGCGACACATCTGGCGCGCGTTACCGGAGGCGGAGAAGCCTATCGTTGCGGCGGAGAAGAGTTCAACATCCTCTTCCCTGGCAAGAGCACCACTGAGGTTGTTGATCATCTCGAGGCGTTGCGGGAATCCATTGAGAAGGCAGAGTTTCGGATGCGAGGCGAAAATGACCGACGGCAGGTGCCCCGCGGACCCGATCGTCGCAATCGGAAAGGTAAAGGACCGACGCGCAAAGGGGATGCGATCCGGAAACTCGCGGAAAAGAAATCTCCATCTGCGCTGTCTGTGACGGTGAGCATCGGCGTCGCGACTGCCACGGGTGATCGATCAACGCCCGAATCGGTATTGGAAGCGGCTGACAAGGCACTCTATCGCGCAAAAGAGAACGGCCGGAACCGGGTGGAAACTGCGTCAAACGTGCGAAAGCCTAGAACGAAAGCCGCAGGAATTGCCTAGAGGAACTGCCGACACCCAGGAAAGGTACGTCCGGCCCGGACCGTCAACCGTTGGACGGGAAGTGTAGACGGCCCGGTTCCGTACGTTTCGCAAGCACCACAGGCCGTGCGGTCAGCCCGCGGTCGTAGGTGAGATCGGGCGCTTCCGGCCACTGCCCCCGCAGACGGGACACTTCATCCGGATAAATGCGACGCCCTCGGACTTCCCGTTCAAGTCCACAGGCTTCGCAACAAATCCAGAACCGCCGCAGTTCGGGCAGTCTTCCGGAGCCACTCCTTCTCCCCCTCGTGTTAACCGATTTTCGCCCAATTTGGGCGATTCTCTACGCAAGACTATTTTGCGTTACGAAACACGAACAAAGCCTAGCGGAAGCGTCCGCGAAGCACGGTTACCGAGGCAGGAGGCAACATATATTGTGTGTTTTCTTCGCCATTTAACTCGGATCTCTTCAACGGCCCGTCAGGGTCGGCATATCCTTCCTTCCGGGCCGGATGCCACTGATACTGCTCCCTCCCAAAAGTGATCATCGAGAGCTTGCCGCTGAAGCTGGTGTCCTGGTGACGTTCCGCATCGCGAAAGACAATCCGCACGGGGTGGGCGTGGTCATGGTCCTTATTAATGAGCATCACAGACCACAGGCCATCCGGGCGTTTTAGCGCATAAGCGGTCACCAGGTTGTGGCCCTCGGAGTCTTTCAAATCGCCGGACGCAGCATACAAAAGATGTTCCGAATCTTTGGGCTCCGCCCATTCCTGCGTCATCAATTGCGCCGCGAAGAATTGTGACGTCGGCTGTTTGATCACGTATTGGTCGTCCACCATGAACAGGTGATACGTGCCCCAACTGTTTGGGCATACAGGATGAGGTGGCGAATACGAAAGATCGTGGTAATAGTGAGTCGATTCGCCCCCGGCACTCAGGAACCCTGCAAACGAGTCGGCCAGCCAAAGTGCACCAAAGATGTCAACAGAGGCCTCACCGCCGTGGGCATTGGTTTCCGTATCGAGCAGCGGAATTCCCGAAGGCAGTCCATCGTCCCGCCATACCTTCATGACGTGAGTGATCAATTCCGGTTCCTGGAACAGGTTCTTCCACGGTGTCTCACAACCGTCGTAGGGATAGTGCTCAAATGACATGAAGGCGAAATCCTGCATCCGGCCGTGAGCCTTCAGATAGTCGAGAAAACGGCCGAGCCATGAACTGCGTCCTTGTGCGTCGGGCCAAACTTTGACATCTTCGGTGACTCCCTGGAAGGCAGGACCACCGAGCTTGTAACTGGGATCAACTCGATGGAGCGCCTTCGCGAACTGCAGGTATAAAGCTCCATAGTCCTCGGGGACCATGTATTGACCATCAGCCTCTTCGCCCATTTCGACGTACGAGATGGGATATCCGCGCTTTTTGATGTAGGTCATCTGAGCGGCCGCATCTTCAGGCGCGCTGTACAGCATCGCAACAGGAATGATCGCCGGCAGACCGCGAGTAATACCACTTGTGAAGAAGAGATCGAATCCAGGCTGGTCACCGGACTCCATTCGGTCAGGCGCGACGTAGAGGTCCGATTGCTGATGCCAAGGATCGACGGAGGAACACAAAGTCAGAGTTTGCTTCTGGTCGGGAGAATGGTGCAACAGATCTTTGAATTCACCGTTCTGGTTGGTCCCCAGGTAAATTTCTCGGATCGCGTAACCGACGCAGTTGCGGCGATCGGCCGATCCGTGGGTGTCGCACGTTCCAGACGATCGGGTCATCAGTACCCGAACGAACTTCGTGCTGATCGGACTGGGGGCCAAGTCCATTCCTGAGGCGCCTCCATTCCGATCGGTCGCGACTCCGGCCGGGAAAGTCTTCCACTCTCCTTTGTCTTGCTCATCCATGGCGTCGCCGTCGCCGACCCAGTACTGCACTTTGAAGTCCTTCGCATAGGGATCACCCCAGTGAGTACGAATCGCATTGACGTCTTCCTTTTTGTCGAGTGCGATCACCACCCACTGCGGATGCAACGAATCGTCCTCTCCGGTGAAATCCTTCGCCAGGTATGGATTGCTTTTCCAATAAGACTCCGAATCTCCATCGTCCAGGCGCGAGTAGCCATCGAACTCCGTTCCTCCGTTACGGGTAAAGCCCCTGTGCGGCAAGGAATATCCAAACGAATGGCGGATCATCTCGCTCGTAGTCATCGAGTCACCGGTGAAGTACCCCTTTCCCGCAGGATCGCTCCACGTGCCCTTCGGATTCCAGTGCCATGCCTGCACGAACAGGTCTGTATTCTGGCGATAACTGATCACGCCCCATCCCGCGGACAGAACTTTTTGGATCTGATCGGGCCGAAAGAACACGTCTGTCGCGTTGCTCGGGACACGATCAACGGTCGACCCGAGCGCACGCAACGGGCTGAACTTATTGAGCACGTGGCTGGGGGTCGCATCGACGGTGATGGTCTGACCGTGAGCGGCGAAAGAAAGCGAAAAGCATGCAACTACCAGAAGCAAAAGAAACGCTGTCAAAGTCTTCATAAATCGCTTCGGTCCTCAAACATCCCGAACATTTTGGCGTCATCCTGAGCGCAGCCGTTTTTCAGGCGGAGCGAAGGATCTCCCACGAATCGTAAGCCCCTCCGAACAAATAGACCGCCTTCTGTATAATTGCCGATCTTGTTGAGGTTCACTCCCGCACCTCGTCTGGAGAGTGCACGATGCTTCTACGAGTATTCACCGACAAAGTCTCGCTGGGTCAAGCGGCAGCCGAACAGGCCGCGACAGCTATCCGCCGTGCAATCTCTGATCGAGGCCAAGCTCGAATCATTGCCGCAACAGCCGCTTCCCAATTGGAGTTTCTCGACGCGCTCACGAGAGCACCCGCAATCGACTGGACGAAAGTCGAGGCCTTCCATCTTGACGAGTACATCGGTCTACCCATCTCCCATCCCGGGAGCTTTCGGAAAATGTTGATGGAGCAACTTGTCACAAAAACCGGAATCCAGCGATACCATCTGCTCGAAGGCGATGCCGCTGATCCCGGCGCCGTCGTGCGCGAAGTTGGTAAGGATCTCGCCTCCGCACCGATTGACATTGCCTTTCTCGGAATCGGAGAGAACGGTCACATCGCCTTCAACGATCCGCCTGCGGATTTCAACACCGAAGATCCATACATCATCGTCGCGCTCGACCAGGCCTGCCGTCAGCAACAGGTCGGTGAAGCCTGGTTCGCCGACATCTCACAAGTCCCGCAATACGCAATGTCGATGTCGGCTCGCCAAATCCTGAAGGCCAAAGAGATCTTGGCCGTCGTTCCGGACAAGCGCAAAGCCCAAGCGGTGAAGGCCTGCTTCGAAGGCGAAATTAGCCCTCTTGCCCCTGCCTCGATTCTTCGCCGTCACCCGAACGCCACGATCTACCTCGACACAAACTCGGCATCGTTGCTGGGACCACAGTTGCAGGCTGCAATCGCGAAGGATTGCCAAGTGACCGTCGGAGCTTGAAGCGTACTCTACTCCGCCGGAATGCCTACGGTGGTGTTTTCGATGCGCGCCGGTGACAGTTTCTTTGACGGATCAACGAACAGCCAGCTTCCTGCTCCGATTACGCAGAGCGCCGCCGCCACCAGGAAAGATGCATTCCATCCAAATCGTTCCGCAATCCACGGAGTGAGCGCTGCGGTGAGAGCCGCTCCCGCCTGGTTGCCCGTATTCATCACGCCGGATACCGACCCAGAGGACGCACCGGCAATGTCCGCCGTCACCGACCAGAACGAACTCTGCGAAAGATATAGCGCTCCCGCGCCACCCGCTAACACAAAGCTCGCCATGCGCACACTCTGGACTTGCGTTCCCCATGCAATAAAGATTCCAGCCAGACAGATTGCCACCACAGCCACACCACAGCGCCCCAGTCGCGCTCCCCGTGTTCTTGTGACCCGATCGTTAATGAGTCCGCCCAGCAGGCAACCCGCGAGCATCGCAAGAAAGGGCAACATCGAATACAACGCACTCGCCTTAAGATTCAGTCCCCTCACCTTCGAGACATAAGTAAAGAACCAGCTGAAGAAGATCCACGCCACATACCCGTAACAAAAATAGCTGATGGTGAGTAACCGCACCACGTCGTTGCTTAGCGCCTCACTCCAGGTGACTAGCCGCTTCTGCACGGAACTATCAGTTGCCGGCGATGCTAAAGTGAGTCGCGATTCGATCATCTCCAACTCCGATGCCGAGACTGCCGGATGTTCTCGCGGCGTATTTCGCGCCGACATATACCAGATCGCTCCGGCAATCAGCCCAATTACTGCGCAAGCCCAGAACGACGAGCGCCATCCGTGATGGATCATCAGGTAAGTCACAAACGGCGGAGTCAACCCTGCGCCCGCTCCAACTCCTGCGAAGATCCATCCATTCGCGATGCCGCGCTCACTGACCGGAATCCATCGAGACACGAACTGATTCGCCGATGGATAGATGACCGCCTCACCCGCACCGAGAAGAAAGCGTACGCCCATAAATACAAATAACGCGCCGGCAATATCTGCGGGTACGAGAGCGGTGAGAGCTGTGAAGATTCCCCACCAGATCACACCACCTGTTAGTACTCGCCGTGGCCCAAACCGATCCGCCAGCCGACCGCCGATCGTCTGAAACAAACCATAGCCGATCAGCATTGCGCTGAACACTTTTCCCATCTGCACATCGGTCAGGTGGTAAGCGTCGGCGATTGGCCCACGCGCGATCGAGATGTTCACGCGATCGAGATAAGAGACTGCACTGAGGAGAAACAGCAGAAAGATTAGAAACCAACGTACGCGGGTTGTTTTCGCGGATTGCATCCCTTGAAAATCGTCGATGACTGCTACGCAGAGTGCTCGCGTAAAACTCGTGATAGCTGTTGAGCGACGATTTTATCTTCTCCGGGCTGCAGCATGAACGAGCACATGGACAGTCCTGGCCGGCCTTCACCGCCGCCGATCACGATTGAAGGCTTCGATTGTCTCAGCAGTTTCGATGCGTCACGGGGTGTCAGAGAAATTCGCGAATCCCATTCGATATGCATATGCGGAACATGATTCGCGATATCGGGCGTGAAAAATGAAGTAGTCACTCCGGGCACTTTAGCAAGCTCGTGCGCAATTCCGTCGAGACGGCCCTGCCACTCCCGCGACAGCGCTTCGTGATCTTCCTTCAGATACAGCTCGAGCGCTTTTACCATTCCGATGATCTCTTCCTTGCCGACTTTCTGACTTCGCCCGATCACGTCCTCATGCGGACTATTGTTGAGCAGCGCGTACGCAACCAGATCCTTGCGCCCGATCAGTAGCCCAGCGCATTGCGGACCTCTCATCGCCTTCCCGCCGCTGAAGGTAACGAGATCGTAGCCCATGTTCGTGTAGTCCCAGAGATGAGACACAGGAGGAGTGTCTGCCGCCGCATCATTCATGCAAGGAATGTTGTATTGCTTCGCGAGCTTGACCCACTCATCGACCTTGATCTGTCCAACAGCATTGGCAAAGTTCGAGAAATGCATCATCGCCGTGCGATCGCGAACGGCCTGCCGCAGCTGATCCGGCGTTTCGATCTCGATCAGTTTCACTCCAGTGTTGCGCAGTTGATGATCGAAGGGATTCCGATGCGATTTCTGGATAATGACTTCAGACTTCATGCCGGTTAGATCGGGAATTTGGCGAATTAGCGCTTCGTTGTCACCAGTGAGAATTCCCGCCAATCCAGACTGAATCGCCGCCGCTGCCCCCGACGTCACTAGAGCCGTATAGCCCTCGGGCAGCTTCAGCATCTCCGCGATGCGCTTGCCCGCGGCGACCTCAAGATCCGGGATACTGACGAAGTGTTGACCGGCCATCGCCATGACGGCTTCGAGTTCAGGGCGTAGCACGGACCCGCCCAGCATCGTCATCGTGCCTTGGCAGTTGATAACCGTCGTCACTCCCAATTCCTCGTAAGGATTACCGGTCTGCCCGAACCCGCTCACTTCCGTCTTTAGCCGTGCCGCGGTCGCCGCGGAGCCGAACAGCTTTCGTGGAGCAAAGATGGATCCTGCAATGGCCGCAGCCGTCCCCAGAAACCCACGGCGATTCCACTTCACGTCGATTCGCATCGCAGTCCCCTTATTTGTGAGCTACGGCCGCGATGCAGTTAATTTCAACCAGCGAATCGCCGGGCAGAGCCGCAACCGCAACCGTCGTGCGCGACGGACCGCCGTGCGGAAAGTACTTCGAGAACACCTTGTGCATTCCATCCCAATGCTCGATCTTGGTGAGAAATACGTTGGCCTGCAGGATGGTGTCGACCGTGCCGCCGCCTGTTTCGACCGCCTTCTTGATCTTATCCATCACGATGGTGGTATGTGACTCGATGGTCCATTCCTTCTGATCGCGCGAATCATGGGCGCCGATGCCCGCCACGTAGATCACGCCATTGTGAATCACGATCGGCATAATGATGTCCTTCTCGCTGCCGGGCTTGCCTTCCGCATTCAATTTCTGGATTCCAGCATCAGAGGCGGTCTGTGCCGCGCTCGTTTGCGGACGCACGACGGCCGTGAGTCCCAAGGCCGAGAGAACCGATGCCAAGCGCAATGCGAATGTTCTGCGGGTAGAAGTGAGATTCATGACTGCTCCCTTCGAGGCGAATAGATTTGTGACCAAGGCAAGGAGTCTTCCGCATATCGCAGTTTGTGCCTTGATCGAGCGAACCCCAGCCGTTGTATTAAAACGATTTTATAGTACTTTTTCAAGAACGTTTACTGAGCGTTCTAGAAAATTTGCTCTGAGCCAATCCAGCCCGAATCTCTCTTTATAGCCGGCCGAATTTCTTCACTGCCTCCACGATCGATTTCATTTGCTCAATCGCCGGATACATCGAATGTTCTTTGAAGTCCATCTGCTGGGCAAGTGCAAGTATTTTTTGTGCCTCTGCTCGGGGGACAACCGCCACGCCGTCGCTATCCGCCACGACGATGTCGCCAGGATTCACCGGTACTCCACCGCACGTGACCGGCATCTGTGCTCCTGCGAAACGATAATGATGAACCGAGGTAGACGGAACAATTCCCTTGGCGTAGACCGGGAAGCCAATCTTTCGTAGATAAGCCACGTCACGCACTCCTCCATCGATTACCGCGCCAGCATAGCCCCGCGCCGCCATAGCGGTTCCCATCAGACCACCCATCCCGGCGATGTCATCTCCATCTTCCACGGTCATGACGTAAACGGAATCCGTCGAGCCTTGATCGATTGCCTCAAGCATCCCCGATAGAGCATTTGGGTCTTGATTCCCTTCATCTTTCTTGAGTTGAACGGTTCGCGCGAACCCGGCGAACTTCGTCGTAAAGATGGGTTGCATATGATGGCTCATGTACATCCGCTTGCCCAGGATCTGCTCAATCGCGTCTGACACCGACGCAACTTCGACGTGCCGGAATTCCACAACGAGTTCCGCATCCGTCATTCTCGCAGCAGTCGATGGGTTGGATTGCGCCCGGATCGTATTCGCACCAAACACAGTAATAACGGCAACCAAAATTGCAAATGAAGCAATGATCGCTATACGCCGCGTGGTTATCAACTTGCCAGTTCGTCGCATTCTTCCCCCCAAGGATTCTTCTCGCGGACTCTAACACTCTTCCTCTCTGCTTGAAAAGTGCGCTACGCGCAATCCGCATTATTCCGAATACTCGAAGTTCATTTTGTAGAATCGCGCCGGATGAGTAGACTGTTCGCCGGGGAAAATGTTCTCGCCTGCCAACCTACGTCTATCGATTGTGACCGCTGTCCTCTGGTCGGCCGGAATACTCCCTGGCTCCTACCTGACTAGTCAGCAAGTGAAGTCCAAAAGCCCGGCCGTAGAAGAGTCTCAGTCGCTTGGGAAGCTCACCTATAGTTCCGCTTGTGCCAGTTGTCATGGCCTTGATGCACGCGGCACCGAGCGCGCTCCCAATATCGCGACTAGCACAAATATCCGCACGCGTACCGACGCGCAGATTGCAAGCATCATCTCCAACGGTATTCCCGACACTGGCATGCCCGGCTTTCATACCCTTTCGCCGGTGCAGATCCAGTCGATTGTCGGATACTTGCGTTCCCAGCAAGGAGAAGGAGACGGCGGATCAGTATCCGGCGATTGGAAACACGGCAAAGAAGTCTTCTTTGGAAAGGGGGGGTGCTCGAGCTGTCACATGGTTCAGGGCCAAGGAGGATTCGCCGGGCCAGACTTGACTTACGATCCCTCGATGTCAGCAAAAACGATTCGTGAGGGAATCGTCTCCGCAAAACGCGTCGTACGGAGAGGGTACAAGCGAGTCGTTCTCACTATGCGGAATGGCAAACGGTTGCAGGGCTTGCTGCGTAACGAAGACAATTTTTCCGTTCAGCTACAAGACGAAGACGGCCAGTACCATTTTTTTCAGAAATCGGATTTGAAGAGTTTTGAGTATGTGAAAGAGCCGCTGATGCCGACCGATTATGGCACTCGACTGACCGTCTCGGAAATCGACGATCTTGTCAGCTTTCTGATCCATTCGGCTGGCTCGGCAGGCAAAACCAATCCCGTGAAGCGAGGAGAGTACGAAGAATGAGGACGATGGCCAGGATGCTGTTGCTGACCGGCACGGCACTCCTGTTGATGAGTGCCAGCCGCAAAGAGGCTCGCAAGTTCGAGTTGCAAGCTTCATCGGATAACTTCTGGCAGTTGATCGATCGCAACGCGAAGCTCGAAACCGTCGCCTCTGGTTTCGGATTCACAGAAGGCCCCATGTGGGACGCCGCCGGGTTCCTCTATGTCAGTGACGAGACAATCAACAAGATATTCCGCGTTTATCCCAACGGGAAGAAGGAAGAGGTCATCGCGTTGGGCGATCCCGACGGAAATACCTTCGATCGTGAGCATCGCCTCATCGACTGTGCGAGCGTGTTACGAGCCATCATCGCAATAACTCCCGAAGGCAAGTACAAAGTTCTCGCCGACCGCTTCGAGGGAAAAAGGTTTAACAGTCCCAACGATGTAATCGTCGGCCCTGATGGCGCTCTCTATTTCACCGACCCCACACTTGATTTGGTCGCCGGTGAAAAGCAGGAAATCCCATTTCAAGGTGTTTACCGCCTCGACGACAAAGGCTCCGTCCGCTTGCTCACAAAGGATCTGACACAACCTAACGGCTTGGCATTCTCACCCGATGGCAAGCGTTTCTACATCGATGACAGCGAGCAGAGAAACATTCGTGTGTACGACGTTGGTCCGGACATGACGCTCAGCAATGGCAGAATCTTTGCGGAAGAACCAGGCGACAAAGGCGATGGCGTCCCCGATGGCATCAAAGTCGATGCATACAGGGATGTATTTGTAACCGGACCGAAAGGCATCTGGGTCTGGGGCCCGGGCGGTAAGCACCTGGGAACGATCGTCCTACCGGAACAGCCCGCCAACCTTGCCTGGGGGGACAAGGACTACAACACCCTCTACATCACGGCGACAACTTCGGTCTATCGTCTCGAAACGAAGACGAAGGGTTTCATCCCTTATCTTCGACAGTGAGGACGCGGATTACGCTTCGAGCTTGAAGATTCGCTCCATCAGCATCCACTTCTCGCCCGGCTTGGCTTGAGGCAAAGCCTGCTGGAACTTCCACATCAGCTTCTCCCACTCCTGCACCTTCGGGTTGCGCCTGTCCTCCGCGTCCTTGGCGTCAAAAGAAAACGTTTCGTCTACTTCCATCACCATAAACATGCGAGTGCCGAGCAGATAAATCTCCATGTCCCTGATGCCGGAGTCCTTGATGCTCTCCGCGATCTCGGGCCAGATCTGTTCGTGATAGCGCTTGTACTCCGCGATCAGCTTGGGATCATCTTTCAGATCGAGGGTCAGGCAGAAGCGACGGTTCATTTAGACCTCTTCCGGGAGGGCAACAGCATTACCTAGAGCAGATGTCGATGGACGATATCCCCGCATGCCGAAGTAGAAAACGAAAGCATGGCACACAAGGGGAACTAGAAATGCGCGCTGGATGTTCCAGGCATCAGAAATTCGCCCCATAATTAACGGACAAATGGCGCCGCCGATGATCGACATCACCAGGAACGAAGAGCCCGTCTTCGTGTAAGGTCCGAGACCCTTGATACTCAGCGCAAAAATCGTTGGAAACATGATTGAGTGAAAGAAGCCGAGCAAGATGATTGCTCCAACGGTCGCCCAGCCCGAAGCCGTAAGAATGACAACCAGGCAGAGCAATGATCCCGCCGCAAAAATGCTCAGCAGCCGGCTGGGAGCGATCTTGTGCATGAGCGCCGACCCCGAGAACCGACCGACCATGAAGCCCAGCAAATGGGCCTGTAAAAATTCCGCTGCGGCCTTCTCATGAGTTCCTGACAGAGTGAACTCACTGAACCGTATGATGAAGCTCGCGACGCCCACCTGCGCGCCAACGTAACAGAATTGCGCCACCACGCCCTTTAGGAGATGTGGAAACGCAAACGCTCCACCAGCCTTGACAGCGCCGGTGCCGGCACCTGCCTCGGTCGACTCCTGAATTTCCGGCAACTTCGTGAAGAAAATCAAAGCGGCGATAAACAAGAATATTCCGGTGATGACCATGTACGGCGTCTTCACCATGTTCGCCTCAGAGATTCGATAGCTCAGTAAATCGGCCGGCGACATCGCCGCTTGCTGCGCCGATGTGTATTCGATGCCCGAGAGAATGAATTTCGATCCCAGCACAGCGACCAGAAAAGCACCCGTCGCGTTGAATGATTGCGCCAGATTCAAGCGCTGTTCGGAACTCTCCACCGGACCGAGGGTTGTGACATAGGGATTCGCGGCGACTTCGAGAACGGATTGCCCGCAAGCCATTATGAAAAGCGCGAACAAAAAGAATCCATAGACGCGGACGGAAGCAGCTGGGATAAACAGAATCGTTCCCGTTGCACAGACGGCAAGACCGGTGAGAATTCCGCGCTTGTAGCCGATCCTTTGCATGAGCCATCCAGCAGGGAGCGCGGCCAGAAAGTATCCGCCAAAAAATGCGAACTGAATCAGCGAAGACTGAAAGTCCGTCAGCCCAAAAGCCTTCTTCAGATGCTGGATAAGAACGTCATTCAGATTGACGCCAATGGCCCACACAAAGAACAAACTGGTCACCATCGCGAGCGGCACAATATAGCGGCGTTCCGTGATTGGCGCAGGTTTTGTCATGGTTGTTCTCGAAGGCTAAGTCAAAGCGCGGTCCAGGTGCACATATCCGCCGTCCACAAACAAATGCTGCCCTGTGGTGTGACTGGACTTTTCCGAAAGCAGAAACACCACCATGGCGGCGATCTCTTCCGACGTTGTCATCCGCTTCTCCAGTGGAATTCTAGAGAGGATGAGATCGAGTTTCTCCTTGGGATTCGGAAACGTATCAAGCCAGCTTCGATACAAGGGAGTCATGACCTCAGCCGGAATCACTGTGTTCACACGAATTCCATAGGGCAACAGTTCTGCGGCCCATTCCCGCGTCAGCGCCATGATCCCGCCCTTCGACGACGCATAGCCGGACGTGCTCCCCTGTCCAGTCACCGCAGTCTTCGAACCAACATTCACGATCGATCCGTGCGCGCGCTTGAGATGAGGCAGGCTGTAATGCGCCATGCTGTAGTAATGCACCAGGTTGCGATTCAGCGATGCTACATATTCCTTTGGGTTACCTTCTTCGAGCCCGACTTTGTCATTCCGCCCGGCATTGTTCACGAGTGCATCGAGCCTTCCAAATTCCTTTACTGTCTGCGCAACGGATTGCTCGCAGCTTTCCGGAGTGCCAAGCTCAACGCTGATTAATCCGCATCGTGAGCCATTCTTCCGAAGTTCATTCTGCAAGTTCTTCCCGGCGTCAGCGTCGCGGCCCACAATCACCGGCACCGCGCCCTCGACAGCACACTCGCGAACAATAGCCGCCCCAATCCCTTTTGCGCCACCGGTCACAATCACGACTTTATCTTTCAGCCCCAAATCCATACGCTAACCTCGCAAATTGAAGAAGCCGCCATCCAGCGGATAATCCTGTCCAGTGATGAACGAAGCTTCGTCTGAACAAAGATAAAGCGCCATCGTCGCTACCTCCGACGGCTCCGCCATTCGGCCAATCGGTTGCGCTGCTGATAGCTTCCCGAACATCTCCTTCTCTTGTCCCGGATACGTTCGCTTCAAATAATCGTCGACAAACGGAGTGTGAACCCGGGCCGGAGAGATGCAATTACAACGAATGTTCTGCGCCATGTAATCCCGCGCTACCGAATACGTCATTGCGATCACCGCTCCCTTGGTCATCGAATAAGCAAAGCGGTCTGCCAGCCCAGTCGATCCCGCAATCGACGCCATATTCAAAATGACACCTCCACCTTTGCCACGCATGTGGCCAACGATCTCATGCATGCAGTTATAGAAACCCTTGACGTTCACCCGAACAAGCCGGTCGAAATCAGCCTCGCTCGTGCTCTCAACCGTGCCGATATGCGACACGCCGGCGTTGTTTACGAGAATGTGAATACGCTCGCGGTTGAACAGATCAGTGAAAGTTGACCGCACTTGCGGTTGATTCGTTACATCGCAGATATGTGCCGTCGCAGTTCCGCCGCGCTGTGCAATCTGCTCGCAGGTGCTCTCAGCGCTCTGCTGGTTCACATCGAGCACACGAATGGTGGCACCATGTGCCGCAAACGCGAAAGCAATCGCCTGCCCAATTCCGCTACCCGCGCCCGTTATGATCGCAGTTCTGCCATCAAGCCGAAAACCCCGCTGCCAATTTCCGTCGCTCAGAGGGAGACACCTCGCTTCCACGGAATAAAATCTTCCTGTGTTTTCATCTCGGCTTTGGTGTGCATTTCGCCGCTCGCTACCTTTACAACGAACTCCAGGATCGCTTCTCCCATCTGCTCGATCGACTGTTTCCCGTCGATGATTGCCCCGGTGTCGACATCAATAATGTCGTGCATGCGCTGCGCGAGTGAACTGTTGGTCGAAAGTTTCACGACCGGCGTAATCGGATTTCCTGTCGGCGTCCCCAGTCCCGTTGTGAATAAAACAACGCTCGCCCCCGCTCCCACTTGCGCCGTCACACATTCCACGTCGCTGCCCGGCGTGCACTGCAGGTTCAAACCCGCCTCGGTGGAATATTCCGGATAGTCCAGGGCTGCCGTCACCGGCGACGTTCCGCCTTTCTTCGCGGCGCCCGCCGACTTCATTGCATCGGTCAGCAAGCCGTCACGACGATTCCCCGGCGACGGATTCATCTCGAACGCCGCTCGCACCGCCGCAGCCCGCGCCGCGTAGTCCGTCATGAGCTTCATGAACCGGTCTCCGACTTCCGCGCTCTTTCCTCGATTGATCAACTCCTGCTCAACGCCACACAGCTCAGGAAACTCCGACAAGATCGTTCTCGCTCGCAACGCCGCCAGCAAATCGGACGTATGCCCAATCGCAGGATTCGCCGAGATCCCCGAAAAGCCGTCTGAACCGCCACACTTCAGCCCCACACACAACTTCGACAGAGGAGCGGGAGCCCTCTGCGCCCGATTCGCTTCGACGAGTCCTGAAAACGTCTGCCGGATCGCCTCGGTCATCATCGCCGCTTCTGATCCGCTCTTCTGCTGCTCAAAGATGTACAGTGGCTTGTCGAATTGCGGGTTACGCCTGCGAATCTCGTCTTGCAGAATGTCGATCTGCGCGTGCTGGCAGCCAAGGCTCAGCACCGTCGCGCCTGCCACGTTCGGATGATGGATGTAACCCGCCAGCAATCCGCAAAGATTCTTAGAGTCTTCGTGTGTCCCGCCGCAACCGCCTTCATGCAGCAGAAACCGGATCCCGTCCACGTTCCCAAACAATTTTTGATGCCTTGCAGCCGTCGGCTCCCCGTCCGCCTTGTGCTGATCTGCCCCCGAGAGCCTTCCCTCGCGATATAGCCTCGCCAGCTCCGCAACCTGTCGCCGGTACAACTGCGGCGTCGCAAACCCAAGTTCTTCCTCGAACGCCTGTTTCAAAACTTGGATGTTCTTGTTCTCGCAAAACACCAGCGGCACAACCAGCCAGTAATTCCGTGTGCCCGCCTGCCCGTCGGAGCGCACAAAACCGTGAAATGTCTTATCCCGCCAGCGCGACACATCGGGAGCCGACCAGCGGAACGCCTGCGCCTGCGCCTTGAACCCAGAGGCCTCATGCCGAATATTCCCCAGAGTCAGTGCTTCGCCCGCCGAGATTGGCTTTACTGCCTGGCCAACTAACACTCCGTACATCACCACGCGATCTCCCGCCGCGAGATCGGTGGTCGCAAACTTATGCTTCGCGGAAACATCCGTTTTCAAGGCGTACGAGCGGCCAGCCCATTGGACAGCCTCGCCCTGCTTGAGATCAGCCAGTGCAACCAGAACGTTATCGCGGGAATCGAGTTGGAGAATCCGGGACTTCATATGGACTACCGCCGAAAAAAGCTGTGATGTTGGGCAGTCTAAATGTTTATGCAGGCGCTAGCAATTTGCGTTGCGTTTTAGAAGTTCGGAATGTCTCGAGCCAACGCAAGATGCAAAACGCGGGATTTCCCTGTGTAACCCTGTGTCCCCTGTGGTAAAGCTGTTGAATCCATCTACGTTTTCAAACGCCAGAACCGCCGCGCATTTTCTCCAAGCACAGCATCCCGCGTTTCGCTGGAGTGCTGCTCTAAGTATTTCTTGACAACATCCATCACCTGACCGTACTTCCCAGCGACCAAGCAAACAGGCCAGTCGGACCCAATCATCAGCCGAGCCGGGCCGAACGCCTCGAACGCGACATCCAAATAGGGATGTATATCCTCCGGCGTCCAATGCTGCCAATCCGCTTCGGTCACTAGTCCCGACAATTTGCAGAACACGTTCGGAAATGCCGCCAGCCGCCGAATTCCGCGTGCCCAGGAGTCGATCTCGCGATTCTTGATCGGAGGTTTCGCCAGATGATCGAGCACAAACCGCAGCCGCGGAAATTGTTCGACAAACTCCGCGGCTACGGGAAGGTGCTTCGTATATATAAGGATGTCGTAGGCAAGGTCGAACTCCTCGAGCAGGGCGATCCCGCGGCGAAAGTCCGCGCGCAACAGAAACCGGTCATCCGGCTCCGCCTGCACAATATGCCGCACGCCCACGAATTTCGGATGTTTCGCGAACCGCTCGAGCTGCGAGCGGCAATTGTTAGAGCACAGATCCACCCAACCGACGACCCCCACAATCTTCGGCGAGCGATCGGCCAACTCGAGAAACCACCGTGTCTCCTCCAGGGTCTGGCGGACCTGCACCAGTACGGAACCCTCAAAGCCGTTTCGTTCTAGTTCTGGAGACAAATCTTCCGGCAGGAAATCTCGCCGCAGCGCAGCCATGGACTCATCGATCCATCCATACTCTTCTGCCTTGTAAAGCCAGTAATGCTGGTGAGCGTCAATATGCACGGCGGATACTAGGCCTATGAGTGTCTGTGTCTTTTGCGAATACTGAGAAGAAGCGTGATGACTCCATAGTAGACGACTAAATTGACCAAAAAGCGTGCCAAGAAAGCGACAGTTTCTACACCAACATTTCCACCATGACCACCTGTGATCAACAAGGAGATCCACCACCCGGGAAGCAGATAGAAGAACACAACTGAACCACTTGATCGACCTAACAAGGCTAGGGTAGTGACGACCACGAGTGAAAAGATCGCGGCGTAAGCTCTCTCCTGTGCAACCACAATCTCAACTTCCTTCCCAAGTCTTCGGAACATTCACATACGACCGGTCAAGCGCCGCAACCGACGGGCAACCGAGCAATCGCAGCGTGCGTTCGAGATCAGTGTGCAGTATCTCCAGCGCTCGTGCCACCCCCGCTTCTCCTGCGGCCGCGAGCCCGTACGCATAGGCGCGTCCGCAGAGCACCGCCTTCGCGCCCATGCAGAGCGCTTTCACAATGTCGGTCCCTCTCCGAATGCCGCCGTCCAGCAAAACTTCGATTTGACCGTTCACCGCGCGGACAATTTCCGGAAGCACGCGCAGCGACGCGGGCACGCCATCGAGCTGACGCCCTCCGTGGTTCGACACCGATATTGCCGCCGCTCCATGTTCAATTGCCAGCCGCGCATCATCCGCGGTCAAGACTCCCTTCACAACAATCGGACCCTTCCAGTGCTCGCGAATCCACTTGAAATCCGCCCAGGTAACTGCCGACTCGGCTAGTGCCACGCTGACATCGGTCAGCGTCATCGGTCCTTTGCCCGGAACCACGACATTCGGCAATGGTTGTAATCCGCCGTCGAGCAGGAAATTCATCAGCCATCCCGGCCGCGAAAGAATCTGCGGAAGATACGGAATCTTCGCAAACACGCTGCCCGTGATCAGTTCCTTCATACCGTTGCGGTAGTCGCGTTCGCGGATTCCAGATACCGGAGTGTCAATCGTGACCACCAGCGCTGAAAAACCTGCCACACGCGCCCGTTCAATCGCTGACTCGGAGGCGCCGCGTCCGCCCATTAGATAAAGTTGATAGAAGACCGGTCCGCTCGACGCAGCCTTCACATCCTCCAGTTTGTGTCCTGAGATGGTCGAAAGAATGTACGCGGTCCCGGCATCTCCCGCAGCCCGCGCCGCCGCTACCTCTCCACTCGGATGCATCAACCGGCTGTAACCAACTGGTGCGAGCAAGAATGGCACTGCCAGATCCAACCCCAGAACCCTTGTTCGCAAATCGCATTCCGGTGAGACGACCGCGTGCCGCGGTTTGAACGTGACGTCCTCAAACACGCGGCAGTTCTCGCGCAGCGTAACCTCGCCTTCGGCGCCGCCGTCGAGATAATCAAAAACCGATTTCGGAATTCGCCTCTCCGCGATCGGACGTAGATCCCCTACACACACAACCCGCGGAGACTCTACCGCGCGGCTTCTTTTGGAGCGTGATGTGCCCATCTGCCCTGTGCCTAACCGGGATAGATACTAACACCGTAGCCCAACAGTATCGCGGGTTGACGCGAGGATGACAATCCTTCAAAGATTCTCTTCAGACGTTGTTATGCGTTCGTTCATTGCGTTAGTATGCGTGGCGACCGATAAAGTTAAACTTCGGCGGAAGCTCATTCGAGCGGGAGCTCGAGGGAGGAATCATGACCGAAACCGCTTCATCTCATTCCCGTTCAGCCACGTCCCTATCTCGTCGCGAATTTCTGGCAAAAGGTGCGACCGCAGCTGCTGTCTTCACCATAGTTCCTCGTCACGTTCTCGGCGGCCCCGGTTACGTTCCTCCCAGCGACAAGGTGAACATCGCTTTCATCGGAGTCGGTGCCCAGGGTTTGCGCGTGATGATTCACTTCTTGCGCGAGGCTGACGTGCAAGGCGTGGCTGTGTGCGACGTAAATAAGGGTTCCGCGGGATATCCGCAGTGGAGCACCCACGAGTTCTGCAATTCCGTTCGCAAGCTGCTCGGCGTCGACAGCGGATGGGACTGGCTTAGCCCCGATGATCCGATCGAACTGACCCATTCCCTCAAGGTGACCAGCGGAGTCGCCGGCCGCGAACCAGCGCAAAAGATCATCGACGGCCTCTACGCTAGCCGGCAGCGTTCTGGGCAATATAAAGGATGCGCGGCCTACAACGACTTTCATGAACTTCTCGATAAAGAGAAGGATGTCGATGCAGTAGTCGTCTGCACCACTGACCATCTTCACGCGGCAGTCTCCGCCGCGGCCATGAAGAAAAAGAAGCATGTCTTCTGCCAGAAGCCGCTGACCCACACCATTTACGAAGCGCGCAGGATTGCGGAAATTGCGCGAGAGACGGGCGTCGCCACTCAAATCGCCGTCGCCAACCAAGCTTCGGAAGATACGCGCCTCCTCTGCGAATGGATTTGGGCCGGCGCCATCGGCCCGGTGCGCGAGGTAATCAACTGGTCCAGTCGACCCTTCTGGCCGCAGGCGATCGAGCGTCCGAAAGAGTCGCAGCCCATCCCAGAAGGCCTCGATTGGGATAAGTGGCTAGGACCCGCACCGGAGCGTCCCTTCAACCACGCGTATCTTCCCTTTTCCTGGCGTGGCTGGATCGATTTTGGTTGCGGCTCGCTCGGAGACATGGGTTGCTACAGCTACGACACCATCTTTCGTGTCATGAAGCTTGAAACGCCCCTCAGCATTCAGGCCAGTTCAACCGATCGTTACGATGAGACCTATCCACAAGCCGAGATCTTTCACTACGACTTTGCTCCGCGCGGCGACATGCCCGCGCTGCGCTTCACCTGGTACGACGGCGGTCTCAAGCCACCGCGTCCTGCGGAGCTGGAAGAGGGTCGTCCCTTTCGAGGAGAAAGCGATGAAGACGAAGGTCTCCTATTCGTGGGAGATACCGGCAAAATCCTCTGCGGCTTCAACGGAAGAAATCCCAAACTGATTCCGCAATCAAAGATGGACGCCTACAAGCAGCCACCCAAGACGCTGCCTCGCTCTCCAGGCAACGAGCGCGAATGGCTCAACGCCTGCAAGGGCTCCAAAGAAAAGCCTGGCGGCAATTTCGAATTCGAAAATCTGGTAACCGAAACTCTATTGCTAGGCAACGTCGCGGCCCTGACAGGCGAGAAACTAACCTGGGACCGCTCAACGATGAAGGTGAACAATTCAGACTTAGCCCAAAAATACATCCATCCCGAGCGCAGAAAGGGCTGGGAACTCTAGCAAACTCGCGGGTTTAGAATGTAGCCCCGGACGCCTTCGTCCGGGGCGCCCCTCGCGCGCGTCGTTGGCGCGGGGCGTTAATAGGCAAATCGCTTCTACCACAACCTTCTCGAGCGGTTTAAGTACGCTGTCACTTAATAATGGAGGGTCCAATGCCCGCAATTACACGAAGAGACTTCTGCAAAACCGCCACAACATCCGCTGCCGCAATCGGCTTGATGTCTTCCGGCGTACTCAAGCTCCACGCCAACCCCCTGGGCCTCCCCATCGGCTGCCAAACCTGGGCCGTCCGCGACATGATCGCTAAAGATTTCCCCGCGACGCTCAAAATGCTGGCAGACACCGGATTCCAGGCCATCGAACTCTGTTCGCCCGCTGGCTACACCGAATTCGGATTCGGCGCGCTCGCGAAATACAAGGGCTCCGAACTGAAAAAGATGATCAACGACGCTGGCCTCACCTGCGTCAGCTCTCACTTCGGTATGGACGAACTCCGCAAGAATCAGGAAGACCGCATCGCCTGGGCGTCCGACGTCGGCCTGACGCAAATGCTAGTCGCCAGCCTCGGCGGTCCGAAAAACCCCACCATGGACGACGTGAAACGCGCCGCCGACGAATACAACAAGATGGGCGAAAAGGCGGCTAAAGCCGGCATTCAGCAGGGCTTGCACAACGAGAACTTCGAAACCTCTACGGTCGACGGCAAACGCACCTACGATGTTCTCTTCCAACTGCTCGACCCCAAGCTGGTTAAATTCCAATTTCAGGTCTCAACCATCGCCGAGGGATTCGACGCCGCCGAATACTTCAACAAATATCCCCGGCGCTTCGTATCAATGCACGTCCAGGGATGGTCCGCCCCCAACAAGAAAATCGTGGCCGTAGGCAAAGACTCACTCGACTGGAAGAAGATCTTCACCGCCGCCAAAACGGGAGGGATCAAGAACTATTTCGTGGAGATGAAGCTGGAGATGATGAAAGAAAGCGTTCCTTACTTGCGCAACCTGCAGGTGTAACGCCTCTACAGACCACCACCTGCCGAAGACAAGTGTAACGGCATGAGGCCGCAACTCAACAGCTTCTGGCTGATGTACGCCAACTGTGTGCCAGACATGTCCTGCAACGAGAGCTGATTTCCCGAACTGAAGGCCTTGCCATCAATGAAAAAGCGGTGTTGGCCGGTCTCGTCTTTGACGACAAAATCGTCGCCCCCGGAAAACAGCTTTTGCTTCATCACGTAGATCATTGAGGCCATCCAGCCTGGAGAATTTTGATGAGGTCACTTACCACTTGGGAAGTTCCCAACTCGTTAAAAGTGGCCGCGCTGTTCCAGGACATCCCGGTGGACGGGTTGTATGGACAGAATCGATGAAGAAGGCGTGATTTCTCTCACTGATTAGAATGTAGAGTCTCTCGTTCCTGTTGGTTGGGTTCAGCTTTTGATCGATCCATAATCCGGCGAGCCATACCTTGTCGGACCCTCCTTGTTCACGGCATGGCTGAACGAACTCGATCTCCGTGGAATCGTACGCCAGCGTGTTGAGTATGGAATGCCACGTTGGAAGATCTGAGGAGGGGCTGCTCAAGTGTGTGGCCTCGCTCCAGTCTAATTGCACCCACTCATCGAGAAAATCGTCTGGCGCCAGTGCCATAGGCTGCATTCGCGTTATCTCGTTTCGAGTCACTTGATAACGATCGATAGAAATTCCGGGTTCTCCGTCAAGTTTCCGTTCCTTACCTTTGGTCACCGCAAACCAATCATCCTCCACTTCCAGGCGGAAAGGAGGTTGGAACTTCTCATTCAGCGGTTCACGGCGATCCAGAAGAATGCGCGGCTCATCGGGGGACCCGCCCGGCCGCAGGATTTTGTAGCGCAAACTGGATGGAGTCGGACCCGGACCACATGCCGGTGGTGCCTGGGCGATGGCAAGGTACCACTCCCCATTACCATCCGGAGGAGACACTTTGAACTGCATCCCGCTTTCTTCTGGCGCACCAATGGGGTCAAAGTCCGCATCAGTTGCTAAGACCAGTTTCCAGTCTCTCGCCCGTCCCTGAAAAACATAAATTGCGGTATCGGGATCACTGCTGCCACACGGAACCCAAAGCTGCGTGGAAACAACGAGAATTCCCGGATCGTACTCAGGTCTTATGTCAAAGCGGATTTGGCTGATTTCCCCGTAAGCATTCCACTTGTATCGCGGGATCTCCTTCCAACCGGCTGCCTGAAGCTCTAAGAGTATGTCTCGCTCACTCGCAACACCGGAACGCCTTCGATCATTCAGAGTGCTGGTGACTAGGGTTCTCAGCTGTCTATTAAGCGCCCGCAGCAATCCTGGAACCTTGGCGGGCGGTCCACTCTGACCCGCGTCATTCGGCAGGCCGATGGCTCTTAGCTCACGTATTGTCTGCACAGTCTCCAGCGCTTGCGGCGAGACACTCTGTCCTGCGACGTGAATACAAGCCAACACTATCGAGGCAAGGCACAGCAAGCGTTTCATAGGTCAATTCACTTCGCCGGAATACTACTACCAAGGCAGGCGTCGCATCCGCCAGCCAACCCGCCGACCAAAAAGAAAAAAATAGTGGTCCCAACTTCTGGTCTGGCTGATTACATCAGACACCGACTGACCGGCACTACCCGCACCGAATGATTCCCCGCATCAAATCCATCCAACAGCGAGTTGTGATGCGCAATAATCTGATCGAACATAAGCGCTCCGGAATCCGCCGTCATGTGTCCGTCTGCGACCAACGTCACGTCGTACCCAAGGCTAACCGCTCGGCGTACTGTGGTATCGACGCAGTATTCAGTCATGCAGCCAGCGACAATCAACCTGTCGATCTTTCCTGAGGTAAGTTCCAATCCCAGAGTGGTCTCGAAGAACGCATCGCACGCTGTCTTATGCACAATTGGTTCACCAGGTGCTGGAAGAATCTCTTGCCGAATCTGCCACCCGGGCACTCCCCGTTCGAGGCGGTGACCACTCGGTCCGTCATGTTGAACAAAAATCACAGGAACGTTGCGCTGGCGCGCCCGTCCGATAAGTATCGCGATTCTGCCTACTAGAGCATCCAAGGCTGCATGTATCTCTCTGCGCCTTTGCGTGCCGGGAAGGTCAAGAATCGCATTCTGAACGTCGATAACGACAACTGCGTCCTGAGCCATACAAGACGATTTTGCCACGCCGTCAGTCAGCTTGCCGCAGCGCCGGCCTCCGCCTGCTGCCGCGGCAAGCATTCTGCCCGCGTAGCTCGCTGTATCTCATTGTCCCGACAGGCACAAATAGTTCCGGGCTGGATGTAATAATCCTCCTCCCCCTCCGTCTTTACTAATGAAACTGAGCTGCACGGAGGAGTACCCTGCGAAGCGTACTAATAGAAGAGGATCCGGCAATAGCCATCCCCGACGAACTCGAGCGCACCTTCCGTTCGCACCACGGACTGGTATTCCGCACCGCGTATCGCATCACCGGCAATGCAGCCGATGCCGAGGACGTCTTGCAAACAGTCTTCCTGCGCCTGCTGCGTCGCACCCAGGCCGACTCCATGGACAACGAAGAGAGCTACCTGCGCCGCGCAGCCATCAACGCGTCGCTGGACGTCATCCGCTCGCGCCAATCCAATCCCACCATGGAATTGGTCGAGGTCTCGAGCAACCGCTCCGACACAGATGCCTCAGACTTACGCCAGGCACTCGCGCGAGCCATTAGTCAGCTCCCACAGCGTTCCGCCGAAATCTTTACCCTCCGGTTCATCGAGGGACTGAGCAATCCCGAGATCGCCCGCATGCTGGGCATCTCCCAGGTACTGGTAGCCGTCACCGTCTATCGCACCCGCCAACAACTCCGCAAGGAGCTGGGAAAGTTTCTAGGAGACAGGTCATGAAAAACGATAAATTCGAGCGCTTGCTGTCGACAATCCGCAACGAGAACGTGGACGAGAAGGTTGTCGCCCAGGCTCGCGACCGAGTGTGGAAGTCACTGATCGACAAATCGACGCTCGAAGCCAGTCCCGCGGCCGAGCAGGCGACCCCGCATACGCTGCGTACCTGCGAAGACTTCCAGTCTCTGATTCCCGCTTACACAGCGAAGCAGTTGGCCCCGGCCCGCGTCATGCTGTTTGAAGACCACGTCCACGCCTGCGTCGCCTGCCGTCACGCCCTCGAGCGCGCCAAAGATGGCGAGCGCCAGCAAGTCTGGAAGCTCGAAACCCGTCGTTCAGGCTCGCGAATCTGGGCCTGGACCATGGGCGCAGCCGCAGTTGCCGCCGTGGTCGTCGTCGCTTTTGCCTTCACCAACGGCCTGCTTCCCGGACAGAACGCCGTCCGCGCCGAAGTCCAAAACGTCGATGGCTCACTCTACTCGGTCGATGGCGACAATGTTCGCGTGATCCCCGCCGGGTATAAGATCCGCAGCCGAGACGAAATCCGTACCGCCAAGGGCTCCACCGCGGTAGTCCGACTCGACGATGGCTCCCTGGTCGAGATGGGCCCCCGCGCCGATCTCTCTGTCTCGCGTCAATGGACCGGCACCACCATTCGTCTGGTCGGCGGACAAGTCATCGTCCAAGCAGCTAAGCAACACACCGGACGTCACCTCTACGTCGCCACCGACGAAGGCCTGGTCTCGGTAAAAGGCACCATTTTCTCGGTAAATCGCGGGACCAAGGGTTCGCGCGTAGCCGTAGTCGAAGGCGTCGTCCGCGTGGATTTCGGAAACAACACCACCGACCTCACCGCAGGCGAGCAGGCCACTTCCAGCGCAGCGGTGTCAAAAGTTCCAGTGCAGAATGAAATCGCCTGGAGCCGCAACTCCGCAAAATATCTTGCGCTGCTCGGCGATTTCGCGATCCTGCAGAAGCAGATCGCAGCGATCCCTGGCCCCGGGCTCCGCTACACCTCTGACCTTCTCCCGCTCGTCCCCGACCACACCGTGGTCTACGCGGCCATTCCGAACCTGAGCAACACAATTGGCCAAGCGAACCAGCTCTTTCAGGATCGCCTGCAGCAAAGCCCAGCCCTGCGCGACTGGTGGAAGCAGCAGCAAAAGGGAAGCGGACCGAAACTCCAGGATCTGCTCGACGAGGTCAAGAACTTCAGCAGCTACCTGGGCGACGAGGTTGTTTTCGCTGTCGACAAGCAGGGACCCGACTACAGCGCCCCGGTAATCCTAGCCCGCGTGCGCCAGCCCGGTCTCGACACATTCCTTCAGACGGAAAGCAAGCGCTATAACACGAATCCGTCTCAGGGCGGCCTGCAGATCGTTCACGATCCCTGGTCGTTCACTCCGGCTGCCGGCCATCCGCTGCTGGTCTACATCAATAACAATCTCTTCATCGCCAGTCCGGACCTGCCGCAACTCCAGCTGACGGTTAAGCGCTCACAGGAGGGCACGACCAGCGCTTTTGCCGGAACTCCGTTCTACCAGCAGATCACTACCTCCTACCAACAAGGTATCGAATGGCTTTTCTGCGCCGACATGGAACAAATTGTCGAACAAAACGTACAAGCTGATAGCAGCCATCACGACCTCCCTCCCGGAATCGGCGACGTTCGCTATCTGATGATGGGACATCGTGAAGTTGGCGGCAAAAGCGAGAGCCACGCAGATCTGACCTTCGCGTCTGAGCGACAGGGCGTCGCGTCGTGGCTGGCTGCTCCAGCGAACATGGGTTCACTGGAATTTGTTTCGCCGGACGCCAGCATGGTGACCTCAGCCGTGATCAAGAACCCAAGAAGCATCATGGAAGAAATCTTCAAGATGGCCGGAAGTGGTGATCCCGAATTCCAGCAGCACCTCGCTGAATTCGAATCCAAGAGCGGCGTCAGCGTGCTCAACGACATCACCGCTCCTCTCGGCGGCGAAGTCACCATGGCATTCGATGGCCCCATGGTCCCGACTCCGCGCTGGAAGCTGATCTTCGAGGTCTACGATCCCACGACGCTGCAATCCACGATTGAGAAACTCGTCGACAGCTTCAACCGTGAAGGGAATGAGCACAACCATTCCCTGCAGATCACCAGCAAGCAGATCAATTCGCGGACGTACTACACGATCAGCAGTCCGAATCAGCGGAACTACGAGGTCGACTACACCTATGTTGACAGCTACCTGGTCGCTGCGCCCGACATGGGAACGATCTCCCGTGCGATCCAGACTCGTGAGGCCAGCTATAGTCTGCCCCATTCCTCAACGTTCCAGGCCTTGCTGCCGACAGATGGATACACCAACTTTTCGGCGATCTTCTATCACAACATCGGCCCGGTCGTTGGACCTCTCGCCGCGCAACTGAAAGCCAGCGGCGCGCTCAATGCCCAGCAGCGCAAGTCGGTAGACGCGCTAACCGCGAACTCCGCCCCCGGTATGATTTATGCCTATGGCGAGCCCAGCCGCATCGTCGTCGCCAGCAACACCGGCTTCATGGGATTTGATCTGGGAACGCTGCTGACAATGGGGCATAATGGCCCCTTTATGCCGCAGATGTTTCTCGGCGGCGTGGTAACCCCAAGCCATTCAGCCGAAACTCAATGAGCACGATTGCACAACCCGGAGCACCCGCCAGCGAGAGCACCAACACGCCGGCTGGTGCTCCGCCTGTCTCGGTCATTGAACTCCAAAACCTCACCGTTCGCTTCGGCAATCGCGACATCCTCCGCGGACTCAACGCAACCCTCCGCGGACGTTCCATAGGATTGCTCGGTCCCAACGGCGCCGGCAAATCCACCCTCATCAACACGCTTCTCGGTTTTTATCCGCCAGTCGCCGGCTCCGCGAAAGTTTTCGGTCAGGATATTCACAATGACCTGAGAACCATTCGCCGCCTGGTGGGCTACATGCCTGAGAACGACGCATTCATCTCCAAGATGAACGCCGTTTCGTTCGTGCAGATGATGGGAGAACTCTCCGGCCTGCCATCCCGAGTCGCTCTCGAGCGTGCCCACGAAGCGCTCTTCTACGTGGGCCTCGCCGAAGCCCGCTACCGAAAGCTAGGCACCTATTCGCTAGGCATGAAGCAGTTGGCCAAACTCGCCCAGGCGATTGTTCATGGTCCGAAACTCCTGATCCTAGACGAGCCCACCAACGGACTCGATCCCTCGGCTCGCCAGCGCATGATCCGCATGATCCGCGAAATCCGCGATGGCCAGGAGATGCGCATCGTCCTCTGCTCCCACCTGCTGCGTGACGTCGAAGACACGTGCGACGAAGTTTTGATCCTCAAACAAGGACAGATTGCCCACTATTCGAATCTCAGCGAAGAGCGCCGCGCCAACAAGCGTTTCATCGAACTCGAAACTTACAACGCCAATGGCGACTTCAGCGCGGCTATCGAGAAGCTCGGCTGCGAATGCGCCGTTACTGCAAACCGCATGAAGATGGTTCTTGCCGACGGAGTCGAGACTTGCGACATTTTCCGCATCGCCGCCGAGCAGCAGGTTCGAATCCGCCGCCTGAATTTCCGCCGCGACACACTCGAAGACATTTTCCTGAAAGCGATGGAGAGCTAAGGCGTGACATATACCAGAATGAGGAGCGACGATGGCCGTCTATAGGCGTAGCTACAGACCGTATTCCGGCTCGCTGACTAAGGAATGGTCTCGCTTCCTCGTGCTCTTCCGCTATTCCCGGCGTAATCTCTTCCGCTCCAGATTTTTAACCGGTTTCTTCGTTCTCTGTTTCTTCTGGCCCATCGTGTGTCTAGTGATGATCTATCTCGCGCACAGCGCAAGCTTCCTGGCGAAACTCGGGGTGCCGCCGGAACTCATCTCCATCGACAACATGTTTTTCTTCCGATTCATAACTGTGCAAGGCGTGCTTGCCTTCCTGATGACTGCCTTTGCGGGGCCCGGCTTGATCTCCCCCGATCTCGCGAACGGCGCCCTGCCCCTCTATTTCTGCCGGCCGTTTTCGCGCGCGGAATACGTACTGGGAAAATCGGCTGTCCTTGGAATTCTGCTGTCGCAAATCACCTGGATTCCCGGCATCATCCTTTTCATCATTCAGTGCAGCTTCGCCGGCGCAGCCTGGACTTGGCAGAATCTATGGATCGCCGGTAGCCTCATTCTGGGATCTCTCATTTGGATCGCGATCCTTTCGTTGCTCGCGATGGCACTCTCCGCCTGGGTGAAATGGAGAATCGTTGCTGGAGCCCTGCTCCTCGCCGTAATGTTCTTTGGCGCTGGTTTTGCCCAAGCCGTCAATGCTGTCCTCCATATCGACGGTGGCCACTTCTTCGACCTGGGATATTTGGTGGCTGCTGTCTGGACACGCTTGTTTGATGTCGAGGCCCAGCCGGCGATCACCGCACCCGAGGCCTGGATCGCGATTCTTCTCTACTGTTCCGTCTGCCTCTGGCTCCTGATGCGAAAAGTCCGCGCCTACGAGGTAGTCCGGTGAACGATCGCATCATCTTTGAAGATGTCTCCAAGTTCTACGGCGAAATCCTCGGCGTCAATCGTGTGAACCTCTCGATTCCGCCCGGGATCACCAGCCTCGTCGGTCCCAACGGTTCGGGCAAGACCACGCTGATGAATCTAATGACGGGACTGGTGAAGCCGTCACGCGGACGGATCCAGGTGCTCGGCATCAACACCGATGATCCCGAAAATCTCTTCAAGATCGTCGGCTACTCCACGCAGTTCGACGCATTTCCGCGCGGCCTCACCGGTTTCCAATTCATCTATTCCTATCTCTGCCTCTCCGGCATCTCAGCGCAAGAAGCCGAGCGCACTGCGTGGGAAGCGATCCAGCGAGTCAACCTGGTCGATGCCGCGTCGCGGAAAATCGGTGCCTATAGCAAAGGCATGCGCCAGAGAATCCGTCTCGCCCAGGCTCTCGCGCACAATCCCAAGGTCCTCGTGCTCGATGAGCCCTTGAATGGCCTCGACCCGTTGGCTCGCGCCGAAATGATCGCTCTCTTCCGCGCCTCAGCTGCTGCAGGCAGTTACGTCATCATCTCGAGCCATATCTTGCACGAAGTCGACGTGATCTCCGATCAGGTTATCCTGCTCAGCAACGGATACGTTGTCGCTGAAGGTCAGATTCAAACCGTTCGCAACGAAATTCAGGAACATCCCACGCAGATCCTGATCCGCTGCGACCGGCCCCGCGAACTTGCGGCTAAGCTATTCGAATCCGAATACATGATTGAGGCCTCCATTCACAAGGACGGCCGCGGCCTGCTTCTGAAAACGAAAGATGCCGACCGCTTCTATCTCACCCTGAACCATCTCGCGCTCAATGGCATTCAGATCGAATCCATTGCTCCCGCGGATGACGATGTGCTGTCGGTCTACGAGTATCTGATCGGAAATGAAGAGGTGGTCCGATGAACCGCCTATGGTGGACCCAGGTCAAGGCCGTCATTCGTCTCGAACTAAAGAAGACCTTCTTCGCGAAGCGTGGCCTGTGGATCTATGCCGTTGCCGCTTTGCCGGTACTTCTCTTCATCGCCTACGCGGTCGTCACGTCGAATCAGCAGCACCGCAGCGCCAGGATTGCCCGCGAGGGCGAGAAACCGCTCTCGTATCAGGATCTGCTCGCAGTGAAACCAGGCATGACCAAAGACCAAGTCGTTGCCACCCTGGGCAGGCCTCCCCTGGATATTCATTGGACCGAACGCCGCCCCACCGGTCCGGGTGCTTTCGACGAAATTCAGCACGAGCGGTTTCAATACTCCGACGGCCAGAACGATCTATTTGTTGAGTTCGTGGGTGACAAAGTAGAGGGCGCCAATGTTCAGGATGCCTACAACCTCGGCGAAGACGCGATCGTGTTCGCTGGTGTCTTCCAGTTCTTTTTCCTTCGTCTCGCGATTTTCTTCGGATGCCTCGGCGTCTTCATGAATCTGTTTCGCGGAGAGGTTCTCGACCGCAGTCTGCATTTCTACTTTCTATCGCCGGTCCGCCGCGAAGTCCTGATGGCTGGTAAATTTCTCGCTGGACTTCTCGCCACCTGCACGATCTTCGTCACCAGCGAGATCCTTCAAACCCTCGCGTTCCTCTGGCACTTTAGTCCTCGTGCGCGCGACCTCTATCTCTATCACCACCATGGGCTCGAACACGCTGCGGCTTATGTTGGCGTGACGATTCTTGCCTGTATCGGATATGGCGCTTTCTTCCTGGTCGCCGGCATGCTCTTCCGCAACCCGATCATTCCTGCCGCCGTCATTTTGATTTGGGAAGGCATCAATCCTTTTCTTCCGGCGTTGCTCAAGCAATTCAGTGTGATCTACTACCTCAAGTCGCTCTGCCCAGTTGAGATACCCGTATCTCCCGGCACTCCAGGCCTGTTTGCGCTTCTTATCTCCAATGCCGATCCCGTGTCCTCTCCGCTTGCAATCATTGGAATCCTGGTCGTCGCATTCGTCGCGCTTGCGGTCTCCAGCTTCCAGGTGAAGCGGATGGAGATCAACTACACCACCGAGTAAGTCACCGCCAAGGTCTTCCACTTTTGCTTTTAGGACCCATCCCGGTCAAGAGTCACTCCGTTCTTTTGACTTTGCCTTTACTGTTCCGATTCGAACATTGCCTTTGACTGTAGAACCAGGATGGGTAACGATCACATCACCTCGCAAGTAGGCGAGCCACTCTTGCGCCCCGCGGCGTGGGTCCTGCAAGCTCCTGGCACCTTCGGAGAATTCCAAGCCGTAGCCGACGGCCGTGTAATGCAGTTCGCCCTCCGCTACGAGTTCTAGAGAAGATGTTTTGGGTGCCCCACTTCTGGCCGAAGTTGCCAGAAGTGGGGATTCTTCTTCGATCTAAAGTTCTCGCCAAAAAAACCAAGCCGGCCCGGACCAAAGTCCGAACCGGATTGGGAGATGCGGCAAGCGATCTCAGCTACTCCCTGCCGATATACCTGCCGTTAACGTTGATGTTGTCGACCACGGCCATACCGCTACCCACTGGTTGGTCCATCACCAGTGCGATCGTTTTCACCGCCATCCCCGGCGTTACCGCCGGAGACAGCTGTGCCGAATTCGCAGGATCGAAGCTCACCCGCTGCCACCCGGGCACGGTCAACGACTGCACTGTCCCGCTGCCACAGCTCGCTTTGTGAACCACCTCATCAGTGGTCACAATCACAAACTGCGGAGCTTTTGCCGTGCACTCGCTGTCACTGCGCAGATCGAAGCTCAACCGTGAGAGCTGCGATCCCGCCGCGCCTTTGAGCACCGCGCCTGCGATCGCCGACTTCGCTGCTGACGGATTCCTGGTCAGCACCAGGCCCTGGCTGGTCGGATCCTTTGGGCTCGCAACCGGCACTCCGTATCCGTCCATCCACATCGCGTCGGTCGTTCCCGTTACACCCGGATCGAGATGGAACGGCCGCACTGCGGAGTCATCGTGCCCCCCTCCATGCCCTCCTCCATCTTCTCCATCGTCATCTCCGCGCGCGACCACCAGCACCACGTACACGCGCCTCGTGGAACTGCCAGCCGACACCTTGATCACGCACGAGTAAGTTCCCGCCGTGAGCCCCGCAGGATACGCCGACACCGTGATCGTTCCCGGAGTCGCTCCTGCCGTCGGACTTACTGTCATCCACGATCCACCGTACATATCCACCGTGAAGTTCAGCGCTCCGCCACTGCTGCTCGTCACGCTGATTCGCTTCGGCGATGGAGTCGACGATCTATCCGCGTAGAACACGAGTCGGTCTGCCGAGAGCACGAGCTTGCCGCTTCCCGTTCCGGTCGAGCTATTCACCGTCAGCATGGCATTGCCGCTGGTGACGCTTCCGGCAGAATTGCTCACTACAACCGAGTACGCGGAACCGCTCATTCCCGTAGTCGTCGCCGAGGTCGTGTATGAGCTGCCGTTCGCTCCGCTGACATTCGTGCCGTTCATTCTCCACTGATAACTCAGTGGTCCTGTGCCGGTCGCCAGCACGCTGAAGGTCGCCGTCTGACCGACTGTGACGGTCTGACTGGCAGGCTGGGTTGCGATCGACGGCGCAATTGGCGCCGCCTGGTTCACCGTTAACGTCGCGTTATTACTGGTGACGCTTCCGGCCGAGTTGCTAATCGATACCGAGAACGTCGATCCGCTATCCGTCATGCTCGTCGCTGGAGTGGTGTAAGAACTAGCCGTCGCTCCACTGATGCTCGTGCCGTTCTTTCTCCACTGGTAGCTCATCGGAGCCGTTCCGGTAGCGCTCACGCTGAACGTCGCGGTCTGTCCTGCTGTTACAGACTGATTGCCAGGTTGAGTTGTAATCGACGGAGCCACTGCCGCCGCGTTCACATTCAGAACGGCGTTGTTGCTGGTCGCGCTTCCCGCCGAGTTCGTCACAACCACGGAGAACGTTGAGCCGCTATCCGTAGTCGCAGTCGCTGGCGTTGTGTAGGAGCTCGACGTTGCTCCGCTGATGTTCGTCCCGTTCTTTCGCCACTGATAACTTAACGGAGCAGTTCCGTTGGCGCTCACGCTGAAAGTCGCCGTCTGGCCCGCGGTTACGGTCTGGCTTGCCGGCTGTGCCGTAATCGACGGAGCTACCGCCGCCGCATTCACCGTCAAGGTTGCGTTGTTGCTGGTCGCGCTACCCGCAGAGTTCGTGACTACAACGGAGAACGTCGATCCGCTATCCGCAGTTGCCGTAGCAGGAGTGGTATACGAACTCGAAGTTGCCCCCGAGATGTTCGTCCCATTCTTTCGCCACTGATAGCTCAGAGGCGCGGTTCCGTTAGCAGCGACACTGAAGCTTGCAGTTTGTCCTGCCGTTACAGTCGGGCTCGCAGGCTGTGAAGTAATCGAAGGAACGACCGCCGCGGCATTGACTGTGAGAGTCGCATTGTTGCTGGTTACACTTCCACCCGCGTTAGAAACAGCGACTGAGAAGGTCGACCCGCTGTCCGTAGTCGCAGTTGCCGGAGTCGTATAAGAACTTGATGTTGCACCGGAGATGTTCGTCCCGTTCTTTCTCCACTGATAGCTCAGCCCGGTTCCACTCGCAACTACGCTAAACGTCGCTGTTTGTCCTGCGGTGACGGTTTGGTTCGCAGGCTGAGTGGTGATCGTCGGGGCCGTTGCCGCAGGGTTCACGGTAATCGTCACGACTGCCGAACCAGTCGATCCTCCATATCCGCCCGAAATCGACGCGCCATACATAGAGACAGTGGTAGCTGTTGTCACCGTCGGTGCCGTCCAATTGAAGCTCCAACTCAGAGGTGTGGATGTCGCAGCCGACGTCTGTGTAATCTCACCGCTCATGACCTGGGTCCCTGATCCCGCGGAAAATGTTCCCGCCGACGCTCCAACGTCCAGTCCGCTGTTGGGCGTACCGTTATTGCTCAGGGTGTAGGCGTTGGTGGAACCGGAAGTCACGGTCATCGGACCGCTGATCGTCACAGTAGGCTTCGAACTGCCGGAGCTGTGGCACATCGTGCACGTCGATCCGCTCTTTCCGGACGCGCCTGAAACACCATTCGGATATGCGAGTGCTGAAGTTGTTAGGCAGACAACGGCGAGCACGATCATCGCCGCAACGGAGAGGGGGAGTTTTCGTTGCATCGTTCTTCTCCTGAATTTTGACTGGGGCGGAGACTCCTCAGCTGTTGCCGGCTCGACCGCTTGCCTGCGAGCTGACACACGCATACGCGCCCTGATGCATGTGGAATTAATTTCGGAACAACGGCCAGAGAGTCAGTGGCGAGGCCAGAAAATCTTGTTTAGAAGTGGCGGCGAGCTGCTTTCAAGCAGAGTGCCCGATGCAATTCGCAACAGCAAGTATCGATGGGAGGTAAGTCAGACATGTTCTTCCGCATGCATCGCAAGGTGTGCGATCGCTCGCTTACAAAGCGCCTTTAGTAATGTCCCTCCGAGTCGTTTCGCTTGGACACGGTGAGGTACTTAATGTGGGGTGCCCCGGGTCTCGCTGGTTTTGCGAGACCTGGGAATCCCGACGACATCCACCCGATTCCACGCTTACCTTCCCGGGAACAGGTACAATTCCGCGCACGGTTGAAATCAGCGATCCTGACGTCTCCATCTGGGGTAGACACAGTCCAAATGCCGAAATCCAAATCACTTTCTTCGGCGAGTCACTACAGCGCCAACTATGGGAATTTCCAGAAGGAGCTCTACGCCGAGATCCGTCGTGAGGCCTTCGGCGAGGATATCGGTCAGAACAGCTGGTTAACCGCGAGTGAGCAGAACAGCTTTCTGAAGTGGCTGAACCTTTCCCCAGGTAAGATTCTTCTCGATGTGGCTTGTGGATCGGGAGGTCCTGCACTTCGCATCGCCGCCCTCACCGGATGCTCTCTCGTCGGCATCGACGCTCATGAAGACGCAATCGCAGCAGCCAATTCGCTCGTCACACGGGAACTAACTACTCATGCCGAATTTCACGTCGGAGATGCTACTAGTCCCTTGCCTTTCTCCGACGCGCACTTCGACGCGATTACCTGCATCGATGCCATCAATCATCTTCCCGAACGTCCCCGCATCATCGCGGAATGGGCCCGGCTTCTGAAACCAGGAGGCCGCTTGCTCTTCACCGACCCCATCACGCTTACCGGCCCAATGACCAACGCGGAAGTCGCGGTAAGAAGTGCCTCGGGATTCTATCTCTTTGTCCCGCACGGCTACGATGAGATCGTAATTGCTCAATGCGGGCTGCGCCTATTGGTCTGCGAAGACACAACTCCAAACATGGCCACCGTCGCCGAATCCCGACGATCTGCTCGGGAAAAGAGAAGCACTGATCTTCGTGAGATCGAAGGCGGCCCAGCATACGAACAACAGCAGGAATTCCTTGCCGTTGCTGCCCGTGTCGCGCAAGAAGGTCGACTGTCCCGCTTTATGTACGTTGCCGAAAAGTGTGAGTAAACGCCTCGAAGCAGGGGGCGGAGTTGGAAGTATTTTATGGATATTCAATCGACAACGACGAGAACGACTGGTGAAATCGGCAATCTTGCCCAGCGTACCAGGACGAAAGTCGCCTTCCGGCTGCTCCCATTTGTTTTTCTTCTCTACATCGTCAACTACATCGACCGTGTCAACGTTTCCTTTGCCAATCTCAGGATGAGTGCCGATCTCGGATTGAGTGACCGCGCCTACGGTTTAGGTGTTGGCATGTTCTACGTGACTTACGTCTTGTTTGAGATCCCCGGCGCAATCATTGTCGAACGCTGGAGCGCAAGGAAGTGGATAGCGCGCATCATGGTCTCGTGGGGAATCGTCACCATCCTCACGGGATTCGTACACACGACCACTCAATTCTATTTGGCCCGGTTCTTTCTCGGTGCTGCCGAATCCAGCTTCTTCCCAGGGATGATCGTCTACTTGACGCACTGGTTCTGTGCGCGCGACCGTAGCCGCGCCATCGCGTGTCTCTACTCAGCTAATCCAGCCGCCGCTTTGATCGGCTCACCCTTGGCAGGATGGCTTCTTGGAGTGCATTGGTGGTCGATAGCGGGTTGGCGCTGGCTCTTCATCGTTGAGGGTGCTCCAGCCGTCATCGTCGGCATCATCACTCTGTTCTATATGACGGACCGGCCCTCGGATGCGCGCTGGCTTACTCCGGAGGAACAGCAGTGGCTGGTAAATGAACTACAAACGGAGCTGGAAGCGAAAAAGAAGGTCCGAAGTTACACAATCAAGGAAGCGTTCTGTGACCGCCACATCCTCACGCTGATCACCGCATACTTCCTGGCTCTTACTGGATTACTGGGGACTGTTTACTGGATTCCCACCTTCTTAAAGCGTATCTCCGGATTTCCAACCCAGACGATCACGTCGCTGCTGCTGATTCCAGCTTTGATGGGTTTTGTCGGAATGCTAAGTAACGGGTGGCATTCGGATAAAAGCGGGGAACGTCATTGGCACAGTGCCATTCCGCTTTTGGCTGCGGCCCTGATGTTCGCGCTGTTGATTCTTGTTCGGCGCGACATACCGGTGGCGATTGCCTGCCTACTGCTTGGCAGCGGTGTCGCGTATGCGTATTTCCCGACGTTCTGGGCGATACCTACGATCATCCTTGGCGAGGCCGCAGCAGCCGCTACGTTTGGATTAATTAATTCGATCGGACAGCTCGGGGGTTTGTTCGGCAACTCCACGATTGGTTTCCTCAATGATCGGACACACTCGCTCACGGCTTCCTTCGGTTTCATCGGGTTCGTCTATCTCGTGGCTGGCAGCCTTATCGTTATCCTTAGAATTCGGCCCTCGTCCGATGCCGCCAAAGTGAGTACCCAGCGATAAACGTCGATTGACCATGATCCGTACAACCAGCATCCCGGTCATTGTTCAATCCCAGCTACACAACGAGCGGACAGCCATCATCGATGGAGGAGGAGTCTATAGCTACGCCGATCTGCTGCAAGCATCATCGAGCGTGGTGGCTGGATTGCTTTCTGGACGCTCGGACCTCCAAGAAGAACGTATCGCTTTCGCAGTTACGCCCGGATTCGCGTGGGTTGCTACGCTCTGGGGAATATGGCGTGCGGGAGGAATCGCCGTTCCATTGGCGCTGCACTCTCCCAGACCAGAACTGGAATACTTCATTGACGATTGCCGGGCGTCATCGATCCTTGGCGATGCTTCTACGCTGCCGCAATTGTCCCCGATTGCAGAATCTCGCGGCATACACGCATTGACCCTGGATTCACTCCGCGCTCCTGCAAGATTGGAATCTCTGGAGCCCCTTGTGGGTGCGTCGAGTGATCGGCGCGCCATGATTCTCTACACCAGCGGCACCTCCAGCCGGCCCAAGGGAGTCGTCACGACCCACGCGAATATCGCGGCGCAGATCACGAGTCTCATCGAGGCTTGGGAGTGGCACTCCGGCGATCGCATCCTTCTCTGTTTACCACTCCACCACGTTCACGGAATCATCAACGTTGTCTCCTGCGCGCTCTGGGCCGGTGCGTCCTGCCAGATGCTGCCCCGCTTCGATGCGAATGCGGTCTGGGACTCGATCGCCACGGGCGACCTGACACTCTTCATGGCTGTCCCGACGATTTACACAAAGCTGATCGCTGCCTGGGATGCCGCCTCGCCGGAACGCCGCAAACATCTCACAGCGGGATGTGCCCGCATGCGTTTGATGGTGTCCGGCTCTGCCGCTCTGCCCGCAAGCACGCTCCTGCGATGGGAGGAAATTAGCGGTCATACTCTCCTCGAGCGTTATGGAATGACCGAAATCGGTATGGCGCTTTCGAATCCGTTGCACGGCGAGCGTGTGCCGGGAAGTGTCGGGCGCCCGCTGCCTGGCGTTGATGTTCAACTGGTGGACGAGGATGGCAAGCCGGTTCCTCCCGGAACCGCAGGCGAGATCGAAGTGCGCGGTCCGAATGTGTTCTCCGAATACTGGGACAAACCGGATGCAACTCGTACGGCTTTCCGAGATGGCTGGTTTCGCACGGGTGACACAGCAGTACTAGAGGACGGCGTCTATCGCATTCTCGGCCGCACAAGCATCGACATCCTTAAAACCGGTGGACACAAAGTCTCCGCACTGGAAATCGAAGAAGTCCTGCGCGAACATCCCGCCATTGCCGACTGCGCCGTCGTCGGGGTGCCCGATCCAGAATGGGGAGAACGTGTCGCGGTCGCAGTGGTTCTCAACGAAAGCCAGGATCTCGATCTGTCTTCCCTTCGTGCCTGGGCCATGAAACTACTCTCCACGCACAAAGCTCCTTCCCGCCTCCTAGTACTCGACACCCTTCCGCGGAACTCAATGGGAAAAGTCGTAAAGCCGTCTGTGGTGAAATTGTTTCAATGCCAAGATGGTTGAGCTGTCTTTAGCGCCAACTTGTCGCAAGCAAGATAAGCCCTGGCCTCCCCCGAAGTCAGGGCTTGTTCTTAGGAGAAGAAAAGACGTGCTGACGGAGAATTTGCCCGTTTCAGGTGTTTACTGCAATACAGGGTTTTCCGATGTAGTAAAGAAGCAAGGCCCCGATTCTCTCTCACGGGATGCTCGGGGCCTTTTGGGGGAGGCGCGATTCCAGCCTCTACTTGCGGAAGCAAATATCTACTATCGACGATAGTTTGTCAAAACCTCGAATGTACTAGTGAGTTTTGTCGGGTTACGTCTAGGCTGGGTCTTCCCGTCTAGAACGTCACAAAGCTGCTCAACCAAAGCAAACAGTTTTCGGGAGTCGGGTTCCTTGCTGGCTTGTTCTGCAATATCGAACCACGGAGGTTTAGGGCTGTCCAAGGACATGGCTGGACTCCACTTCTGGGAAATGGCAGATTTAAGGAAAGACTACTCCGGGTTGCAACCAACCGTTTATGCAATATTGCTCGCTCAGGTAACGAAGGTAATAGAAACCCCGCTCGAAATAAAAACGCCCGACTAGTGGAGGCCAATCGGGGCAGGACGCTGGAAACTTTCTTTCGTTTTTATGAAGCCGTTTCGGTCGCAAACGAGCGCCATTCTAGGGTGGGATAGTCTTGCTGAACTGAGGCGGCATACGCATCAATAGCCGCCTTGAGTTCGTCGGAGACGATTTGGATTACCTCCGGATTTGTCGTCCTGAGAAGTTGGGCACAAAGCATTTTGATGCGTTCGTCGGACGACACACAATGAATGTAAAGAAAGTTAACTCTGTAACGTATACAGGAAACCCTCTAGAAATTCTTAGCGGCGGAAGCCGTGGGATTTAATCAATAAAAGTTTGCGAAGCGCCGAAGGGGCGAAAGAATGAACCTCGAAGACGTGTCTTAAAGATGGATGCGAATGAATCTGGGCGAACGACCAACGACCAACGACGCCGCCTTACGCCGTCGCAAACACCGGTTCCGGCGCCCGCGCACTTCCGGAAGCATGTTCGAGATGATGGACCAGCACGGGAATTTGCTGTTCGTGGCAAGGCTCTGGTACCGACATGTCCATCGCGACCTGTGCGCCGGTTTCATCGGACTCTTTTGCCAGCACGATTATGCGGCTGCCGAGGTGGAGGGCCTCCAGCGTGTTATGCGTGACGAACAACACTGTGACGCCTGTGTCTCGCCACAGTTGCCGGATGAGCCGCTGCATGTCTTTGCGCGTTCCCGGATCGAGCGCGCTGAAGGCTTCGTCCATCAGCAGGATTCGCGGGCAGGTCACCAGTGCCTGCGCGATCGCCACGCGCTGTTGCATGCCGCCCGAGAGCTGGTGCGGATATTTTTTCGCATCGCGCTGGTGCAGTCCGATGCGCTCGATGTAACGCATGGCTTCGTCACGAATGTCGCGGCGCCGGCGGAAGTAGCGCGGCGTGAAGCGCGTGAACATGTTGAACTCGCTGACCTCGGGCCCGAACGCGATGTTGTCGAGCACGGTCTTGTCGGGAAACAGCGAGTACTTCTGCGGTACATACCCGCGAGTGCGGTCGGGCTGATTGTGCTGGACGCCGTCGATCAGAATGCGCCCATGCGCTGGCATCTCGGCGCCCAGGATCATCTTGAGCAGCGTCGACTTCCCGCATCCCGTCTGGCCGAGCACACAGACGAACTCGCCTTCACGAATGCTCAGATCGATGTTCGTCAATATAGGCCGCGAAGGCTTGCCGTAGGCCACCGAGAGATTTTGGATTTCTATCAGCGCCATGGAACTCAAGCCTCCTGAAACCACGGATGAAGTCTGCGGTTCGCGAACCGCATCGCGAAATCGACCAGGAACAAGAGCAGCGCCACCCACAGCACGTAGGGGATAATCACGTCCATCCCCATATGACGCCGCAGCAGCGCGATCCGGTAAGCCAGTCCATCGGTCGACGCGATCATTTCTCCCGCGAACAGGAAGAGCATCACCGCCTTCAAATTCAACCGGATGCTGTTCAGCACGCGGGGCATGATCTGCCGCATTACCACGCGATAGGCCACATCAAAATCGCTCGCGCCCAGCGTAAATGCTTTCACGATCTGCTCGTTCGGAACACCTTTCGTCAGGTTGAACGTGTCGAGGATGATCGTTGGCGTCACGCCGATGACGATCAACATGATCTTTGACAACTCGTCGATACCGAACACGATGAACAAAATTGGCAACAGCGACAGCGCGACAATCTTGTCGAAGAACAGGATGAATCGCAGGAAGAACACGCCCACGTATGGGAACAATCCCATGTGCATTCCCAGCAGGACCGCCGGTATCAGAAGGAGGATCGAGTAGATGAAGCGCCGTGAAGTCGCAACCGTATCTTTCCAAAGCATGCTGGCAGAGAACCGCTGCCGCAGCGATGCGTTCTCGGGAAGCGCCTCGTCATCTTCCGCGGGATTCGTAGACGCGTTTGTCATCCCGTGGAACATTTGAGAGACAGTCGGCATGATGCGGTCTTCAGGATTCTCCTGGTGACGCTTTTGCGCGGCGTAGAAATACAATCCGATGCCGACAGCGAACAGCATCCACGACAGCGCGATCGTGGTCATTCGGTTCGGCTTCGTGTGCACGAGTTGGAAGCTGACAGACATGTTGGGTGCCCCATTTCTGGCTGGTTTTGCCAGAAGTGGGGAATTTGTTTCTTACAGCTTGCTTTCTGCGGCCATCTGCATGTAGGCCGTATCGAAACTCAAGCGCACGCGGTCTTGCTTGCCCTGCACGCTGCCGTCCGGATACCGGATCGCTACGTCGTCGACCGAGCCGATGTTCTTGCCTAGCAGGCCGTGCTCGAAGCAGAACTGGCGAACGAGCGACATCTTCTGTTTCAGGTCGCCGGATTTGCCAAACGAAGCCGCGGCGTTTGCCTGATAAAACATCTTCGTCGTGCTGAGCTGTTCCTTGTACGATGCCAGCGAATCGCCCGATCCTTCTGCAATCGAACCCAGTACTTTGTCCGCGATAGAGCCTTGAGACGACATCAGCGACATCATTTCGTACCACGCACCCGCCAGCGCCTTGGCGAAGTTCCTTCCAGAGCCATCGGGGCGCTCCAGAACGTCCGTGCGCACCACCGTCAGATCAAGAATTTCGCCGGGAATCTGGGACGAGTTGAACAAAGACTGGATTCCCTTCGCCTGCGAGATCTGCGAGAGCATCGGTTTCCAGGTCACAACGGCGGAAACGCTGGAGTCGCTTAGAAATGCTGATTGAATATCGGCATCGGAGGTGTTGATCATCCGCACTTTGCTGATCTGGTCACGCAGAGAATTCAGCGTGAGGGCGCGGTCGAAGAGATATTCCGAAACTGTCTTCTCGACGAGCAACATCTTCTTGCCGACGAGATCCTTCATCTGGAGCCCGTTCCGCACCATCAGCGCATCATTCCCGTTCGAATAATCGCCAATCAGGATGACCGTAGTTGGCACGCCCGAAGCGGCGGGCATGTCGAGCGCTTCCATGTTGGTCATGGTGCAGGCGTCGATGTTGCGCGCTACGAAAGCGTCGAGCGAGGGCGCGTAGTCAAAGCGCTGCACTTTGATCGTGATTCCATACTTGTCAGCCCACTTCTTCAGCAGGCCTGATTTCTGCATGTAGTGATACGGTGTCCACCCCGCATAAATGGACCAGCCCACGGTGAACGTGGGCTTCTGGGCAAGGGCAGGAATTGCCAGCAAAATGCAAAACAGAAAAATGCCGCGTCGCATGGTAGTCACAACTGTGTCCATGGTGGTTGAATTCTAGCTTTGAGGGGGACGGTCAATCGAAGGCAAAGTTTCCATGGCTTCGATTCAAGACTTAGCGGAGCGCAGAATTTTCAATCGGGACTATCGACGATTTCGATGATGCACGATACGCTCTCCATCCGCCAAAGTGCGTGATTTCGGTCGCACCGGCCATGGCATGAGGCTCGCACACGAAACATTTCACCTCGTCGCCGTCGTCGATGGTGACGGTGCCGATTCCAAGCGGCGCGGGAATCACAGCGACAAAGTCTCCGAAGCGGTCTTCGGGCATCGCCCAGATTTCCAGTTCAATGCCAGATCCGCGGAAGCTGGGATCGCGCACGAGTCCAGGCTTCGCAGGAACAGTCCCAGCCAGAGCATACAGGCGGTAGTCGGTGGCTGTGCGGCAGGTCTTGAGCAGGCGCGCGCCTCGTTCGGTTAGCTGATAGTTCAAGGGTTCTCCGCTGAGGTGGGCTCCAACGACCGCAACTTCTACACAGCCCGGACACTTGTCGACCAGTGGCGTTGTCCCTCCCAGGTATCGGTGTGCGAGAGCGAGCAGCGCCTCGTCGGTGAAAGCGGTCCCGATCAAGGAGATGCCGAAAGGCAAACCATTTGGACGGAAGCCACCCGGAACCGCGACGGCGGCGAGATCCATCAGGTTAACGAAGTTTGTGTAATAGCCGAGATTCGAATTCAGCCTGATCGGCTCAGCGGCGATCTGGTCGTGCGTGTAAATGGTGCCGGTGGTCGGCAAGACCAGCACATCCATCTCGCGCCATTGCGTCGCGGCTTCCGCGCAAAGCTCTCGCAAGCGATACTCACTTGCGAATGTGTCGGCAGCTGTGAGCTTGGTGGCTCCTCCGATAATGTTCCGGACGACAGGATCCATTTCTGCAGAATGCGCACAGAAGAAATCCTTAATGGCCACGAACCGCTCCACGACCCACGACCCGCCATACAACAATTCGGCAGCAAGGCGAAACGGAGTGTAGTCGATGACGACCTTTTCTCCACCGATTTGCTGAAGGTGTTCGACGGCCGTCTGGAACAGGTATGCGGCTTCCTCGTCGCCGAAGAACTCCAGTTGTTCGGCCGCCGGCACACCGAAGCGGAAATCGGAGTAGAGCCAAGGTGCAGCTCCTTGTCCCGCACGTGGTTCGCGCGAATATGCGTCGGCTCGATCAATTCCGCGGGCTATTTGCCAAACCTCGTGAGCATCAATGCAGTTGGCAGCGAAGATTGAGACACAATCGAGGCTTCGGCATGCGGGAACCACTCCGTGCGTGCTTAACAGACCGCGAGTGGGCTTCAGGCCGATCAAGCCATTGAAGGCGGCGGGCACGCGTCCGGAACCTGCCGTGTCGGTACCGAGCGAGAAGGTAACTTGCTTCCTTGCCACTGCGACAGCCGAGCCGGAACTTGATCCTCCAGAAATGTAGCGCGAATTGAATACGCTAGAGCAGGCGCCGTAAGGCGAACGAGTTCCAACCAGGCCTGTGGCGAATTGATCCATATTTGTCTTGCCGATCAACAGCCCCCCGGCCTCTTCGAGTTGCCGGACTACAGTTGCAGTCTCGCTGGGTTGAAAGGCATAGGCGGGACATCCAGCAGTTGTATCCATCCCGGCTACATCAAAGTTGTCTTTGACGGCGAACGTCATGCCCGCAAGGGGTAGTTCAGGGTGAGTCTCGATCTCGCGAGCACGTTTGAGAGCGCTTTCGCGGTTGACGCGAGAGATCCAGACCGGGTTCAGTGACTCAGCGTCTAGACGATCGTAGAGCGACGCAACCTGGTTGACGAATTCAACCGCCCGTTTCACGCAGTGGCCTCCGCACGCAATAGCAACAGTATTTGCCCGGCCCACACCAGAGCGCCGGCGGCACATGCCAGGCTTTCTACAATGCCAGCCCTTGGTGCGGTCACAGCAATTTCGGTCTTCATCGCTTCAAGCACCATCAGCTTTTGCCCCGCCTCAACGCGCTGTCCGGTCGCGACGGCGACGTTCCAAACGCTCGCCGCAATCGGTGAGCGGACTGGAGAGCACCCGTCGGGAACGTCCGCCTCGGCCGCAGGACCTGGCGCCTCGGGCGGCTCAAGGTATTCGGCCTGTCCGGCCGCCGCCCATCGTTCACGCTCTGCTTCGAATGCCGCCTGCTGATGTTTCTTGAACGACTCAGCTTCTGGCTTGATCGATTGCAGAAACGCATGATAATCGCGGAGTCGAAACTCGCGAGGCTCGATGCGCAGGGGATAACGTCCTCGCGGAAATGCTTCGCGAATCTCGAGCAATTCTTCCGCGCTCACCGGATAAAAGCGCAACTCATCGAAAAACCGAAGCAGCCACGGCGTTCCGGCAGGAAATTCCCGGGTCGTATGGAACGTGTTCCACATCTGCAACGTGCGGCCGACGAACTGATAACCTCCCGGACCCTCCATACCATATACACACAAGTAAGCTCCGCCGATGCCGACAGAGTTCTCGGCGGTCCACGTTCGCGCGGGATTGTACTTGGTGGTGACCAGCCGATGGCGTGGGTCCACGGGCGTCGCCACAGGAGCGCCGAGGTAAACGTCGCCCAGTCCCAAGACAAGATAACTCGCGCCGAACACAATCTTGTAAACGTCGTCAATCGAGCTTAGCCCGTTGATGCGGCGGATGAATTCGATATTGCTGGGGCACCACGGCGCGTCCGGCCGGACGCTCTGCATGTATTTCCGAATCGCAAGCTGAGTTGCTGGATCATCCCAGGAAAGAGGCAAGTGCACGACGCGAGATTCAACGGAGATGTCGTCGAGTTCCGGGATGCGGCGCTCGCAAGCATCCAGGGCTTCAAGCAGTTCTTCGCGCCGCAGGCGGGCATCGTAGTGAATGTGCAGCGAACGCACGCCAGGAGTTATGTCAACGATTCCAGGGAGATTCGCTGCGCGCAGTTGTTGTTCGAGCGCGTGAACACGGAAGCGCAGATTTAGATCCAGAACATTCGGGCCGTATTCAATGAGCAGATAGCGGTCGCCATCTGCACGGCAGACGACCGCCGGCGATCCATTCGAAGCAGGCTTTCGCGAGATGACCGCTTCTTCATTGATGGGAGCAGGCAGCTGCGGCAGAAATCCATCCAGCGATGCAACACAGTTCTCGACTTGGATTCGCAAATTCTCAGCTTGTGTCGACGACAAGCGACGGAATCGAACAAAGTCGCCCGCCTTTAGTTGTCCCATCTTCCAGATCTCGGCTTCAACGATAGTCGCGGGACAAACAAATCCGCCGAGGCTGGGACCATCAGGACCGAGGATCACGGGCATGTCGCCGGTGAAGTCGACGGTGCCGACCGCATAAGCGTTGTCGTGAATGTTTGAGGGATGAAGCCCGGCCTCACCTCCATCTTTGCGCGCCCAGCGCGGCTTTGGACCGATCAGGCGAATGCCGGTGCGGTCGGAGTTGTAGTGGACCTTCCAAGCCGTGGAGAAGAACATTTCGATGTCTTCGTCCGTGAAGAAATCGGGAGCACCGTGCGGTCCGTAGACTACGCCGACCTCCCACTCGCGGCTGTACTGCGGTGTAGCTGTTTTTGCCAGAGATCGTGTTTCGGTGACCGCTGTTTCCTGGAAGTGGAGGACGTCTCCGGCGCGAAGAACGCGACCCGACCCGCCGAATTTGCCAAGTATGAAAGTGGAGCGGCTACCGAGATATGGCGGTGTATTAAACCCTCCCGCGATAGCTAGATACGCACGCGCCCCTGCGGCTTCAGCATTGGTCAGTTCGAGCGCAGAATTCTGTTTGACGCGAATAGCTTGCCAGCGCAGCACGGGGCGGCCATCGATTTTCGCACCGAAGTCCGCACCCGTGATTGCAATCGTCGCGTCACAGGCAAAGCGAAGCCTGGGTCCAGTCAGCGTGATCTCGAGCCCGGCGGCATCTTCTTTATTACCTACCAGCCGGTTCGCGATCCTGAAGGCAAGCGTGTCCATCGGCCCAGACGGCGGTACGCCGACATGCCAATAACCGAGACGACCGGGACAGTCCTGGATCGTGGTCTGTGTTCCCGGTTCGAGGACTTCGATTGCTCGCCTGTGATATCGGAAGCCTTTGAGAAAGGATGTCGTGAGGCCGCCAATTGCGAAGTCGCCGCTATCGCAGACCTGACGGAGATAGGAAAGGTTGGTCTCAATTCCGAAGAGTTCGGTGTCAGCGAGTGCGGAGCGAAGCTTGGAGAGGGCGTCCGCTCGATCCGATCCGTGAACGATGACCTTCGCCAACATGGGATCGTAGAATGGAGTGATCTCGGTACCTGAGTCGATCCAGCTTTCTATACGCGCCGATTGTGGCCATCGAACGTGCAACAAGCGGCCTGCGCTGGGTTGGAAGTTCTGCGCAGGATCTTCGGCATAGACGCGAACCTGGATTGAACTCCCGGCCGGTTTGATCGTGATGTTTTCGAGCTCAGGCATCTCGTTAGCTGCCTGGCGCACCATCCACTCGACCAGATCCACGCCAGTGACCTCTTCGGTGACCCCGTGCTCCACTTGAAGCCGCGTATTCACTTCGAGGAAGTAAAAATCTCCACTCGAATTGTCGTAGATGAATTCGACCGTCCCAGCAGACTGATATTGGACGGCCTTCCCGAGCCGGACGGCCGTCTCGAGCAGCTTTTTGCGAACATCGTCGGGCAGGCCGGGAGCGGGAGTTTCTTCAATCACTTTCTGATTGCGCCGCTGGATGGAACAATCACGTTCGCCGAGAGCAATCACCGATCCGCGGCCATCGCCAAAGATCTGTACTTCGATGTGCCGTGCCGCAGTGACGAAGCGTTCCAAGTAAAGGTTGCTGCTGCCGAAACTGGTCTGACTCTGACGCGAGACTGCTTCGAAAGCATCGCGGAGTTCGTGGGGAGAGCTGCATAACCGCATCCCGATGCCGCCACCACCGGCTGTACTCTTCAGCATCGTGGGATACCCGATGGCATCGGCAGCTTCCAAAGCAGCGTCGACGTTCTTCAGCACCCCGGTGCCGGGAAGCATCGGAACACCATTCTTGGCTGCGATTTCGCGCGCGGTGTGCTTCAGTCCAAAATCCCGCATTTGCTGAGGTGTTGGACCGATGAACACGATGCCGTGTTCGGCGCAGGCTTCGGCGAATTTCGCATTCTCGCTGAGGAAACCATAGCCGGGATGAATGGCCTCGGCTCCTGTTTCCTTGGCGGCTTTCAGAATCGTGGGAATTGAAAGATAACTCTGTGCGGCCGGGGGAGGGCCGATACAGATGGATTGATCCGCCTGATCCACATGAAGCGAGTGATGGTCGGCTTCGGAATATACGGCGACCGAAGCCACTCCCATCTTGCGGAGAGTCCGAATGACGCGGCAGGCGATTGCGCCGCGATTGGCGATGAGGACTTTATGCAACATCGGTTGCTCGGGTCATTCCTAAGTAGATCTTTTGTGTGCGGTCAAAATCCCCACTCTGTCGCAAGAAACGCGACAAGGATGGGGCACCCACGACTACGGTTGCGCATCCCAAATGAGTACTTCCACCGGCGTCGGATTGTAGGCATTGCACGGGTTGTTCAGCTGCGGACAGTTGCTGATCAGAGCAAGGACATCGGTTTCGGCGCGCATCTCGACATACTTGCCGGGCTCGGAAATTCCATCTTCAAAAGTAAGCTTGCCCTCCGGAGTAACCGGAACGTTCATAAAGAAATTGATGTTGCTGGTGATATCACGCTTGGACATGCCGTGGTCCCACTCAGTGACCGCCTTCAGAAAGCTGCTGCGACAGGCGTGCATGTGACGCTTCTCGATGGCGTAGCGCACCATGTTGCTTTCGTTGGCACACGCTCCACCGAGCGTGTCGTGCCGTCCGCACGTATCGGCAACGATCGTAAGCAGGACGGTTCCGGCGGTCGACATTAGTCGGGTCCCGGTGGTCAGATAGATGTTTCTTTGCTGCTGGATTGTGTCCTGTGCGCTGTAGCGGTCGGAATAGTCGTGTGCGTTGTAGAACAGCGTGTCGACAGCCTGGTTCCCATGCAGGTCGACGATGCGGACGAATTGTCCCTTCTTGATTTCGTAAATCCAGGGATCGCCCGCGTTGATCACGTGACGGTAGATCGCAGCTTCGGGTCGGAGCTTGCTCTCAAATAGGTTCTTGGCGGTCGTGATGGTGGCGGTCATGGTCTGTTCCTCAGAGGAAATATCGTTCGGTCAGGGTGAAGCCGCGTCCGTTTTCGGCGCGGGAAAGGCGGCAGGGATCATCCACGGTCGGAGCCGCGACTCGACGGATCGAAACCTGAACCGGCTTGGGCTGATATTTCGGATTAGGATCAAGCGGATGTTGGCAGGTATTCAGGATGACAAGCACGTTCATCTCCGCGCGCAGGTCGATCGAATCGCCGGCTCTTGAATTTCCCGGAACGAAGCTCAGACCTCCGTCATCTGCAACATCCACACGGCTGAAGAGATTCACGTTGGCCACCAGATCGCGTGGACCCAGTCCCCACTTCCCAAGCTCCACGAGGAAGCTGTCGCGGCCGTTCTTGTGATAATCGTTGCGCTCCAGCTGGTAAGTGGAAGGCCCGTATTTTGCCTCGACGATCTTGCGATTCGACGTGCCGCCGATCGGGTCGTGCCAGCCGACGGAATCGCCGATGACCGAGAGAAGGATGCGTCCCATATCGGAGTAGAGAACGAATCCCTTCGTAAGCCTCGCAATGTGTTGGGCCTTCAGCGTGTCAGGCATGTTGTAGCGTTCAGTGGGGCATTCGAAGTTGTAGAAAATGCCGCCGATATTAGCTCCGCCTTCTAGATCGGTAAGGCGAAGAGCTGTGCCGCGTTTGAGTACATGCGACCACGAGGCTCCGGGCTGAATGGTCTCTTCCCAAAGAACGGTCTCGTTCATCGGACACCTGCTGTGTGGAATTTTTTGAAACGGACTTCAGATCAAGACGGGCTAAAGCGAGGACGGAGGGCCGCAGCAGACAAACATGCGGGTCAGGCGGAGATAGACGTCGAGAGAGATATTAGCTCTGGATCGTCGGCCGCAAGCATCAAGCATGGAGCGTAGTCTTTCATAGTCGTATCAATCAGCGCCAATCGTAAATTCAGTTGGGAGGCATCTGGTTCTTCGATGCGAGGAAAAACTTGAAGGACCGGCGCCGCAAGCAATCGCTTCTTTCGGCATTCCAAAGACAACACAGGCGGCCTCCTCCTGAGCAACGGTTTCGCTCTCTCGAGGTTGAGCCTGAACGTCGCGCGTCAGCCTGAAAACGAACAGGCAGAAGTGTACACGTTTCGGTTTCTACAGAACCTTTCTGAGGAGGTACGCAGAGCAACGGGTGTAGAAAGTTTGTTTATGGACAGCTTCCTGCTTTGGAGCAGGGCCTGCCGGCAGCGCGCACAGCTGCCATCCCGCGACAATGAACCAGATCGCCTGCCCCAACCAAACGGCGCCCATACCATGTACATTCAGTCGCAAATGGCCGATCAAGATGCCGATTATGATCAGCGCCGAAAGGATGCAGCCATACACGGCCACGCTCCGGCTAAGCCCGCCATTCCGCAGGACGGAGACCGACCACAGGATCATCGCTACGGAAGCAGCCACAGAGTAAATCTGCGCGAAGGCCTGGTTGATCTGGAAAATTCCTTCAATCACAACCTGCCACGTACGCATGTCGGCAGCAGTGTCGCGCGCCATGTGCTTCATCGTGGCCGGCACAATGAATCCGCTCACAGTGGCGGCGATGAAAATAGCGACACAGGCAAATCCGAAGGTCACAATGCCTGCAAATGCGAAGCCACCCTCGCCCACCAGGCTTCTCGTCAACCCACAAGCTCCCAGGAACAATACGATGACGCTGGCAATCGCAAGCCCGTGCGCAACTTCCGGAGACGATTGCCAGCCGATCCACTTGCGCCACGGTCATCACACCACCTGCGGTAGGATGAATCGCCATGGTGACGATGCCGCCCACCGAACCAGCGATGAGAGCAATGCCTGACTTACGATTGTCTGTCATGCTGCCACTCTAGCTAGAAGAACTTCCGTTCGGCACGTTGTAATTTTCGGAAGTGGCACGATACGGGACAAAACCGCAGCATCTGTCCAGGAACACGAATTTCGTGAGAGCCAAAAAATCCAAAGCCGCCAAGGCTCCTCAGAAAACCGATCGCCGCATTGCCCGGACGCGCAATCTGCTTGGGGATGCTCTCATCGAACTCCTGCAACAGAAAAAGTTCGATGACATCACCGTACAGGACGTCCTCGATCGCGCCGGGGTCGGCCGCTCAACCTTCTACGTGCATTACCGGGACAAGACCGATCTGTTCCTGAGCGACGTCGAAGATTTCTTTGAACTTTGCTCCGGGCTTTTAAAAAAGCACAATGCCAATCCCAAGCGCCTGCTGCCCGTACAGGAAGTGTTCGCGCACATCCGTGACATGCGCGAGTTCTATGCCGCCGTGGTTCGGTCCCGCAAAATCCATGAAGTGCAAGCGCTCGGTCGCGGTTTCTTCGCGCGCTCCATCGAAGAAAGACTGGAATCTGCTGGCGTAAAACTCGAGCCGTTAGAACGGTCCGCGAAAGCCTACGCCTTGGCCGGAAGCTTTTTCTCAATTGCTCGATTGGTGGATTGACGAGGGATTGAAGGCCGAGCCCAAGGAAATGGACGCGATCTTCCACCGCATGGCCTGGAACGGGCTAACAGAACCGCGTGCCCAGCCCTAATGCTTCAACGAGAAAGTCGTGTAAGATTCTGAGTTCTTTTTTTGTATCGCTAAATAGGACGATAGGCCGACTGGGGCGGCATCCGCAAAGAGGAGGTCTGTCGAAATGCCGTCATCCAGGCGAACATTCCTGAAGAGCAGTGCCGTTGCGAGTGCGACCGTGGCACTCGGAGCGATCCCAGGTTCCGGCGCGATTCTGAAGAACGAAGAGACCGCGCTTGCCACCGAACCGCTGCCTTTGGATTCTCCTGCCGTGCCGGGCACCGCCGCCGCGACGCCATTCACCCGCGGCCTCGGAATCTATCCCGGCGATCCGCGCGAACACTTCAGTCCCGACATGGTGATTGATACTGCACGCTACCGCAACCTCGCCCTGTTGCGCCCCGCGTACCACTCCAGCAGTTACGACTACAATCTCACGGCGCAACTCGTCACCGACGGCATCAAAGACACCGACTGGCCCGATTGGGTCGCTACGTCAACGAGTTCGGCGGGCGTTCTCCCCAAAGTTCAGCGCGAATTTGTTCTGGACCACGCCCACACAACCACTACGAACGTGCAAGGCACTGCCGCCACGGTACAAATCCAACTGGGTGGCGGGAAAAATGTCCCTGAGGTCGATCGCGTCGATATCGTGGTCATCCCGCCGTATGGAACGCCCAAGTCGAACCTGGAATTCACCGTCTCGGTCTCCGACGATGCCCGCACCTGGAAGCAAGCCGGCAGCGTGAGCGCTCCGGAACCCGCGTCGGTCGAAGGATATCCCAAGGAATTTGCGCGACCTGGGCAGCTGTATATTCCTTCCGTTGCCCTCACTCCAGCCTGTCGCAGCCGCTTTTATCAGATCGGATTCGGAATTCAGAATGCCCTGCCGCAAAACTCCTACCTGCAATGGCGGGTCGGTGAGGTCGCATTCTTCAGCCACGGCCAGCGAGTCAACATAGGCGGGCCACACAAATTCACCAGCGCATGGATGAGCGAAGGTCTCGGCGAGGAATGGGTTTACGTCGATCTCGGCGCACTCTGCACTTTCGACCGGGTGAAGCTGTACTGGATCGCACGTGCCGCTGAGGGCTCGATTCAGGTTTCCGACGACGCTGAGAAATGGACGAACCTTCACCGCCTTGCATCCGAGTCTGGATTGATCGACGACGTGAAACTCTCCCACCCTGCGCGAGGCCGCTACGTGCGCGTATTGATGACGCGTCCTACGTCTCCCGATGGTTATGTCCTCAGCGAGATCGAGGTGTACGGCCGCGGTGGTCCGGTCCCTCGTCCGAGACAGAAGCCAGCAAAGCCGGCAACGCCAGCTCAGGTTCGTCCTGGCGAGCGGTTCAATCTCGCCAAGCAGACCTGGCGCGTCCAGCGTTCCTCGCTGGTCACTCAGGATGGAGTGTCTCTGTCAAAGCCAGGAGTCGCCGATGAGGATTGGGTCCTAGCCACGGTTCCCGGAACGGTCCTGTGCTCTTACCTCAATGTGCACGCTATCCCTGATCCGAACTTCGGCAAAAATCAGCTCTACATTTCCGATTCCTACTTCTATTCCGATTTCTGGTACCGCACGGAATTCACCGCCCCAGCAATCGCCGACTGGCCTAACATCTGGCTCAACTTCGATAGCATCAACTGGAAAGCGGAAGTTTTTCTCAACGGAGCATCTCTCGGCCGCATCGATGGCGCGTTCCTGCGCGGACGCTTCGATGTAACTAAGAAGCTGCGCCCCGGCGAGAAGAATGCTCTCGCTGTTCGCATCGAGAAGAACGCCATACCCGGCAGTTGCAAGCAGAAACTCTGGGAAGACAATGGCCCCAACGGTGGTGCTCTCGGCGCCGACAATCCCACCTACCATGCCTCGGTCGGCTGGGACTGGATTCCCACCATTCGCGGCAGAAACACCGGCATCATCGGCGGCGTGTACCTCACCACAACCGGCGCAGTAACCATTGAAAACGCCTTCGTCACGACAGCACTGCCTCTTCCTGACATTTCGCGCGCAGATGTGATTATTGAGGCCGACCTGGTTAACCACAAATCCGCGGCAGTAACCGGAAGACTTCGCGGCCGATTCGGCGATGTGCAGTTTGACCAGACCATTCAGTTGGAATCAGGCAGCAAGCGCGTTCGGCTGGATCCCTCCACGCATCCCGCACTGCAGCTCAACAATCCGATGTTGTGGTGGCCGGTCGGATACGGCGCCCCCTACCTCTACGACGTCGAACTCCGCTTTGAACTGGCAGATGGCAGCCTTTCCGACATCAAAACGCTGCAGGCCGGCATCCGCCAGATGTCGTACAAAGAAGACGACGGCGCGCTGAAGATCTGGATCAACGGCCGACGCTTCATCCCGCGTGGCGGCAACTGGGGATTCAGCGAATCGATGCTGCGCTACCGCGCTCGCGAGTACGACGCCACCCTGCGCTATCACGGCGAGATGAATTTCAACATGATCCGCAACTGGGTGGGCCAGATCGGCGACAACGAATTCTACGAAGCCTGCGATCGCCATGGCGTCATGGTCTGGCAGGACTTCTGGCTGGCCAATCCCTGGGACGGCCCCGATCCCGACGACAACAAGCTATTCCTCAGCAACGTGAAAGACACAGTGCTGCGCATTCGTAACCATCCCTCGATCGGTATCTACTGCGGACGCAACGAAGGCTTTCCGCCCGCACCACTCGAGGAGGGAATCCGGAACATTCTGTCTGACCTTCATCCTGGCCTGCACTACATTCCCAGCTCCGCGGACAACGTCGTCGGCGGAGGCGGACCCTATGCTGCGATGCCGCTGACCTACTATCCAAACTTCGCGCAATATCCGAAACTGCACAGCGAAATCGGCATGCCGACAATTCCGTCTGCCGAAAGCGTGCGCGCGATGATCTCGAAAGACGCTCTCTGGCCTCCCGGCCTCGAGTGGGGCCTGCATGATTTCTGCGAAGGCGGCGCACCTCGCGGCGAGAACTTCATGTCGATGCTCGAACAGAGCTACGGCGGCACCGACAATCTCGAAGACTGGATTTCCCTCGCGCAGTTCGTCGACTACGAAGGGTTTCGCGCCGAGTTCGAAGCGCAGAGCAAGTACCGCATGGGACTGCTGCTCTGGATGAGCCATCCTTGCTGGCCTTCGTTCCTGTGGCAGACCTACGACTACTATCTCGAACCGATGGCGGCCTACTTCGCCTGCAAGAATGCTTGCGAGTCGCTTCACATCCAGTGGAATCGCGTGACCGATGCAGTTGAGGTTGTGAACTACAACGCAGGAAACGTCCGCGCCCTAACCGCGATCGCCGAAGTGTTGAACATCGATGGGTCGCGCAAGTGGAAAAACACTGCGGTGCTCGACAGCATGGAAGACAGTGCGACGACGATCTTTCAGATGGAGTATCCGCCAGATCTGACGCCAGTGCATTTTGTCCGGCTAACCCTGTCCAGCGCGGATGTTACGCTTTCGACGAACCTTTATCTGCGGGGCGTGCAGGAAGGAAACTTCCGTGCCATCCGCCAGCTACCCAAGGTCCGCCTGGAAACGTCCACCGATGTCATTCGACTCGGGGATCACTGGCACTTGACCACCCAGCTAAAGAATCCGTCTCCGCATCCGGCGATGATGGTGAAACTAACGGCGGTGCGTGAGACGCACGGCGACCGCATCCTGCCAGCGATCTACAGCGATAACTACTTCACTCTTCTGCCCGGTGGGCAGCGCACGATCCAAACAGAATTGAATCACGCCGACACGCGCGGCCAGAAACCACGCATGCGAGTGCGCGGCTTCAACGTAGAGACTCCGCCAAGCGAACGAACATTAGCCTGAAGGTCTATCTCTTGTCGTCCCGAATGAACTCCGGTCCCGGAGGGACCACTGACAATAGCCCGCCAGTTCACTGGCGGGTATGCGGAAGCGAGCCGTACTCGTGCCGTAGGCACGACTGATCCTTACTGCCGGGTGTTCGATTTCCTTTTCCGCGACGGGGCGGCCTTCCCGCCCCGCATCATCCCGCACAAGACTGGCTTGATATCAATCACCGGTGTCCCGTCAATCGCCTCAATCGGCCCGATTCGCAACCGGCCCCTACTTACCTTGCGTACCGTGACCTCATGCAGCCCAATCGGATTCGGCCGATCCGGCGATCTCGTCGCAAACACTCCCATGAGCCGCCGCTTCGGATCTGACCGGGGATGAACCTTCAGAACCTCCCGATGCGCTTTATGGAACCACGTCAACACGATGATCTCGTCCCCCGCCGCAACCCCATCCAACGCTTTCGCGGCAAACGGATGCACCTCCAGCCACGCGTCAGGCGCTCCTTCAGATCCCTGCTTTGGTGCCTTGCTTCGCTCCTTGATCACGGACCGTATGACTCCGATCGGCTCCAGTTGCGCTGCAGTGCCGCCTGAAACGAATAAGCGCGGTCGCTTACGTTTTGTTTTCTTCGTGATCACGCAAACCTCTGCTTACACTATAACCAGATCGCAGCTCACTCGCTGATAACCGCCAGCTCAAGATCGCGCAACCGTGCTGGCTCCGCAATAATCTCGACCTCCGCAATCTTTCCGTCGCGAATTACGAATGACAATCGCCCGCGATGCTCTTCCATCCGGAGCCCAGACCAGCCCCACCGCTCCGTTGACCAGCATCGGTTCGACCAGCCTTTTCACAATTTATGGCCCCCCGGCATTTTTGACACGAATTTTACTTCCCGTTAATCTTCCCGCCCGCCGTAGACACGTAAGATTCCCCGCGCGCCCCAGCTTCGTTGATTACACATAGGAGACTTCGATGAAATTTCGTACCGATCGTGCAGCCGAACTCAGGAAGAGTCCAGCCGCTTGTGCTGGGTCCCGTTGGCACCGCAAAGCTCTTGCCATGGGAACTGCGTTGCTCCTCGTCTCTTCATCGGTGGCGCCCGCGTGGGCGGCGCCGGCAGGCGCTGCGGCTTTATCCGCTGGCACAGCCGGGAATCTCGCGCTGGCGACGCCAGCAATTACTCCTGCCGGAGCTTGCCAGCTCAACTCTCCGCGCGGAAAGATCAAGCATGTGGTCACCATCATCTTCGACAATACGCACTTCATGCGCGACCCTGCGCGCGACGGCTCGACGCTCGTGCCCTCCGATCTTGAGCAGATGCCGCACCTGCTCAACTTCATGAAGCAGAAAGGCGCGCTTCTCTCCAATCATCACACTCCGCTGATCGCACACACCTCCGACGACATCATCACAATCCTCACCGGCGTTTATCCGGCGCGGCACGGTGTGGCGAACGCGGCCAACAGCTACCTGGAATACACGGCAACCGGGCTCAGATCCCAGTCCGCCTTCACCTATTGGACTGACCTGAGCCTCGACGGTGCCTACAACCTGATCAGCGGTCCTGTGGATACTGGTCATCCAAGCGGTGTCAACGCTCCTGCGCCTTGGGTGCCCTTTACTCGCGCGGGATGCGATGTGGGCGCCGCCGCCGCAGCAGACATGGAGATCGAGAACACCGGCGTAGACCTCTCCACCGTGTTCGGACCAGGTTCCCCACAGACCACCGATCCCAACGCCTTCGCCAACTATGAAGGTGTCGCCATTCATTGCGCGGCGAACAGCATGCTCTGCTCCACCGCAAATGGCGGCTTTCCCGACAAGTTGCCCTGGGAGCCGAATCCCGATGGTTCAGCGGCAACGACGGACCCCGCAACCGGAACTTCTACTGCCTACGAGGGATATAACGGCCTGTTCGGCCACAAGTACGTCACGCAGGCGTTCCAGACTCTTGGATTCCCGCTAGGCGGAAATGTCCTCGACAGTAATGGCAACCTGAAGGACATCAACGGAAACACCATCGTGGATGACTTCAATGGCACCTTGACTCCCGGCTTCCCGGGTTTCAGCATCGCGCCGCAATACTCGCTGGGATATGTTGCCGACATGCTGGAGGCCGGCGTCCCCATCGTGTATGCCTACATCAACACTCCACACCGGCCGATGCAAACGAACCCCTACGGCTATGGTGTGGCCGGAGACACGAGCGACTATGGACCGGGCGAGGCACACTATGTCGTCCAACTGCAGCAGTATGACGACGCGTTCAACAAATTCTTCAAGCGTCTTGCCAAAGACGGGATCACTCCCGCGAACACGCTTTTTATGATCATGGCAGAGGAAGGGGATCACGTGGTCGCCGCCAATCCCACCAACCCTGGCTGCGACGGAGTGCACACGCCGTGCACTTACGGCAACACGCCGGGCAATGAAGTTGGCGAGCTGAACCTGAATTTCAGGGGCTTGCTGCAGGCCGAAACAGGCATCACCACGTCAGCGTCGGTGAACAGCGATGATGCCCCAGATATCTATCTGACGACAAACCCCGGCCCAAATGATCCCACCCTGCGGGCTTTTGAGCAGGCGTCCGGCACTCTAACGGTGATCAATCCGATCTCCGGAGCGACGGACACCATCGCGCAAGACATGGCCAACACGGTCGAGTTCAACATGCTGCACATGCAGACCTTCGACCCGCTCCGCACTCCGAGCTTTACCATGTTCGCCAACCCCGACTACTTTATTACGGGATCCACAGCCTGCGGCACGAGTACCACGCCACAGACATCCTGTGTTACGCAACAGGCGGGCTTTGCCTGGAATCACGGTGACGTTCAGCCGCAGATCACCACCACTTGGCTGGGCATAGTCGGCCCTGGAATCGATGATGAGGGCGTGGACAGCAGAACGTTCTCCGATCACACCGACGTGCGGCCCACAATGCTCACACTGCTTGGCCTGAAAGACGACTACACGCACGACGGACGCGCGCTCGTGGAAAAATTCGACGGCTTCGCGGGGCCTTTCGCAGTTAAGAGGAGTGACAACTTCGTCGCGCTGGCCCGGGCGCTGAAGCAGATCACGGCCCCAGTTGGGCCGTTGGCGCTCGCAAGTCTGCACGCGTCCACGGTTGCCATGGAGAGTGGCAACGCCCAGGACGATTCCACTTACACCAGCATCGAAAATCAGCTGGTGTCTTTTACCGCCCAGCGCGATGCGCTCGTGGCGCAAATTACTCCATTACTCGAGGCTGCCGAAATGGATGGCACCCCGATTCCGGAGGAGGTTGCAAACAGCCTGATTCATCAGGCCGCCGCCCTGCTGGCGAATGTGCAAGCATTCGCGAACGGGCTGTGAGCAGGAACTACTGCTAGCAGAATAGGGGCGCGATTTTTTGGGCGCCCCTTTCATCGTTGAAAGCGCACGGTCCCTTCGCGACCTGCGTCGTAAGAGAAATCTCCGGAACGGTCCCGGAGGACCACTGACAGTAGCCCGCCAGTTCACTGGCGGGTTACAGCGCAAAGAGGATGCTCTCGTGCCGTAGGCACGACTGAACCTGCACCAGGGTCCGGAGCGGCGCTTTTCCTCTCTTGTCAACCGATAACCTCGTTTTCCCACAGCTTCTCCACAACAATTCCGGGTTCGGTATATTCAACTGAGGCGCTTTGTGCCCGACAATTCTTGCGGAGACTTCCGTCCCCAAAATGGCGAACCCCGGCGATTTCGCGTACACGGTCAAACAGCAGGCGGACATCGTCCGCATCGTCGGCGACTACATCAAGCTGAAAAAGGCGGGAGCGCAGAACTATTCGGGCCTTTGCCCCTTCCACGGCGAGAAGACCGCATCCTTCTCCGTCCACGCCACGCGCCAGTTCTATCATTGCTTCGGTTGCGGTGTTTCCGGCGACGTCTTCAGCTTCGTCCAGAAGATCGAAAACATCACTTTCCCCGAAGCCGTCCGTCTGGTAGCGCAGAAGCTCGGCATCCCTCTGCCCAAAGCCAGCTACTCCACGCCCGGAGAAGCCAAAGAAGCCCGTCTCCGCGGGCAATTGCTCGACGTTCACGAGCGCGCAGTAGCGTTCTTCCAGGAATGCCTCCGCCGCCCAGAAGGTGCGAGAGCCCGCGAATACCTCGCTGGCCGCGGCCTCAACGAAGAGATGATCGCGAAATTCCGCATAGGCTACGCCCCCGACAGCGGCTTCCTGCTTCGCGACCGCCTCAAAAACGAATTCCCCGAAGAAGTCCTCCGCGAAAGCGGCCTGTTTTCGTGGAAACAGGAGGAAGGATCTCCCCAAGCATTGTCATCCCGAGCGGAGGCGGGACGCTCGCTTTCGAGCGGCCCACCGGAGTCGAGGGACCTTGCGTCCGCTCGCAGCCCAGAAAATCCGGAACCCGGAAGCCGAAAGCCGGAAGCCGCGTCCATGTACTCCAAATTCCGAAACCGTGTGATGTTCCCCATCACCAGCGAAGCGGGAAAAGTCATCGCCTTCACCGGACGCACTCTCGCCACCGACGAAAAGGCTGGTCCGAAATACCTGAACTCCCCCGAGACCCCGATCTATTCCAAGAGTAAGGTCCTCTTCAACCTCGATCTCGCCAAGGAATGGATCAAGAAGTTCGACTACGCCATCCTCGTCGAAGGACAGATGGATTGCATCTCCGTCTTCGCCGCGGGATTCCACAACGTAGTCGCCAGCTCCGGGACCGCATTCACCGAGCTGCAGACGAAGCTTCTAGGCCGCTTCAGCAAGAACGTCGTCGTGAACTTTGATCCCGACACCGCGGGCGCGAAGGCCGCCGAGCGTACGATTGGCCTGCTGGTCGAAGAAGAATTCAACATCAAGGTCCTGACCCTGGAACAGGGATTCGACCCCGACCTCTACATCCGCCGCAAAGGCAAAGACGCTTATCAGGACGCTCTTCGCCATTCGCAGAAATATTTTGACTACCTTATTGAACGTGCCCGAGCGCAGTTTCCCATCCGCAGTGCCGAGGGCAAGCACAAGGCGGTGAACTACCTTCTCCCTCATATCCAGCGCGTTCCCAGTCGCATCATGCGCGACGAACTCGCACAAGAGATCTCCCAGAAATTGCAAATAGATTCCTCGGTTCTCCGCCAGGAACTCCGTCACGCCGCCAGCACCCGTTCCACCGCGGCCGTGAAAGCCCCTGCGGAAGCCCAGGTCACCGAGGCCGAAAAGGTCCTGATCCGAGCGTTGGCCTCAGCCCGACAGATCCAGACCAACGAAGAACACATTTCCATGCGCGACGGCGCCGAAGAGGAATTCGACCCCGCGCGCCAGGCGCAATTCGTCCTGCTCAATGAGGGCCTCCACCGCGGCCTTGCGACCGAAGCCCTGACCGAAAGACTCCTGAACTCCGGCGCCGAAGTGCCGGACGTCCTGGATATCCCTGCCACCGAATCCGACCGCCGCATGCTGGCCTCAATCCTCTTGAAAGAGGAGGAAGAACTGACGGCCGAGATCCTCGAAGCCGCCGTTCGCGCTCTCCGCCGCGTTCACCTGCGCCGCCAGCTGGACGAAGTCCAGCGCCAGCTCAAGGGTTTAGGCCCCAACGCCGATTTGAAGCAAAAGATTGCCCTAAGCGAAGAAGCCCGCCGAATCAGCCTAGCCCTCCGCGATCCCGGCCCCGAAGCTCGCGCTTCCTAGGCTCTGTTCCCGGGCAGGTTTTTGTCGCCCCGGGCGCCTCGCCCGGGGTTGCGCAAGGCGCAATGCATGCCGCAAAAGGGCAGCGCCCAAGGATGCCGCCGGGATGTCCGTGGAAGAGCGGCGCTTCAGCGCCGCGTTCCTGCGACCAACATGCAGGCTTTAGCCTCTGAGAACGCATTTCCGCTGCCAAAATAGGCCACACAATCCCTGAAATTCCCGAAAACTGCTTGAAACAAAACACCTTCCGCAACCATCTAATTCCTTAAGGATTTCGGGATAGGCGCGGCGACAGCGAAAACTACGGCGGGACCTCGATAGACACAGAGCTGTGGAAATGCTAAACTCTGTAAGTTTGTGCCAGCTGGCACAATCCCGCTGGACCCCAGCCCACCTATCCGTGAAATTACCACACGCATCTGGCGTGAGGGAAATTGAAGTTTTTTCAGAGGACACCTTTTGGCTCTAGACGATAAGTTTGACGACATAAAAAAGCTGATCGACACAGGAAAAGAGAAGGGATATCTCACGTATGACCAGGTCAATGACCTCATACCGCATGACGTGCACAGTCCCGAAGACCTCGACGATCTGCTCACTACAATCGGTACGCAAGGCATCGACGTCCTGGAGGGCCCCAAGCTTCCATCACAAGGACTCGATAAGAAAGGCTTCGAAGATTTAGAAGAAGGCGAGGACGTCGAGCTCGACCTGACGCCCGGCGCTTTAGAGAAAACCAACGACCCCGTCCGCATGTACCTGCGCGAGATGGGAACTGTTCCGCTGCTCACGCGTGAGGGCGAAGTCGAAATCGCCAAGCGCATCGAGCGCGGACAGCTGCGCGTGCTCAAGGCGCTCTCGCGTTCACCCATCGTGATCCGCGAGCTGCTGACCCTGGGCGAAGACCTCAAGAAGAACGTCCGCTCGATCAAGGAAGTGGTCACCTTCGACGAAGAGGAGATCACCGACGAGATCCTGCAGAACCGCCTCAACGAGTTCACCGGCAAGATCGACGACATGGCCAAGCTCTACAAGAAGGCCGGCGTCCTCGAAGAGAAGTTCAAGGAAGTTTCGCAGAAAAAGAATCCGCGCGATCATCGCCGTGCCCGTCGCAAGCTGGCCCGCGCGATCGTCGCGACTTCGATTGCCCTGCGCAAGCTCGGATTCACCAACACCGAGCGCAAGCGGCTGATCGAGCGTCTCAACAAGACGGTCGACGGCATGCGCTCGCTCGACCGCCAGGCGACGAATCTCGAACGCAAGGCCGAATCGACCCGCAGCGAAGAGCAAAAGAAGGAATACCGTCGCCAGGCGCGTGCAATTCGCGGCGAAGTTGAGAAGCTGGAACTCGAAACCGGCGTGTCGTTCCCGGAGCTCAAGCGCACACAGCGCGAGATCATCCAGGGCGACATGGACGCCGAGCAGGCCAAGCGTGAGCTGATCGAAGCTAACCTGCGACTCGTCGTTTCGATTGCCAAGAAATACACCAACCGCGGACTGCAGTTCCTCGACCTGATTCAGGAAGGCAACATCGGACTGATGAAGGCCGTCGACAAATTCGAATACCGCCGTGGCTACAAGTTCTCGACGTATGCCACGTGGTGGATTCGGCAGGCCATCACCCGCGCGATTGCCGACCAGGCGCGCACGATCCGCATCCCGGTACACATGATCGAAACGATCAACAAGCTGATCCGCACCTCGCGTCAGCTTGTGCAGGAACTGGGACGCGAACCCACGTCGGAAGAGATCGCCAAGCGCATGGATATTCCCGTCGCAAAGGTGCGCAAGGTGCTCAAGATCGCGCAGGAACCGATCTCACTCGAAACGCCGATCGGCGAAGAGGAAGATTCGCACCTGGGCGACTTCATCGAAGACCGCGCGGTAGTTTCTCCGGCCGAGGCGGTGATCAACGTGAACCTGAAGGACCAGACAGGACAGGTCCTGCGCACGCTGACCCCGCGCGAGGAGAAAGTTATCAAAATGCGCTTCGGCCTGGAAGACGGCTCGGAGCACACCCTGGAAGAGGTCGGGCAGAGCTTCGCAGTAACCCGCGAACGCATCCGCCAGATCGAAGCCAAAGCGCTCCGCAAGCTGCGCCATCCGTCAAGGTCGCGCAAGCTGCGCGCGTTCATGGATGGGGTGAGGGACTAAACTTCGGCGCCGCGGATTAACGCGGATCAACACAGATTGGCTTAGGGCACGGCAAAAGCCGTGCCTTTTTTTTTATGGCTTGTCATCCTGAGGCCCGCGCATTTTGGCGGGCTGGTCCATACTTTTCAGGTCGGCCCTCCTCCAGAGGTTGCCCCACCCTTCCCGCGATCTTGGCGGGAGGGTGGGTTCTGGCCATGAGCACGGTCCCCATTTGTTCTCGCCTCCGGGCGGTCCATCCCTATTCGATCTCGACAATCCCTTCTGTCCCCGTTGCGTAGTGAACAAAGCTGCTCCATTTCCAGTCCTCCGGCCTCACCACCAATCCTCTCTTTACTGGATTGCGATGGATGTAGCGGAGCTTCTCAATGCGTTTCGCTTCGGTCCATACCGGAAAATCGTAATAGCGGACTTGCCAAAAATGCGGAAGCTGTTTCGGACGTAGCTTCTGTGACGTGATCTGCTTGAGCATCTGCATCACCACCGATAATTTCAAGCGTTCCGGTTAGCTGATTAGCAGGTGCACGTGCTCCGGCATCACGACATAACCCGTGATGTAACAACCGTACCAGGCGCGGACGCGCTCGAGTTCTGTCTCGAAGGTCTCTTTGGCCGCTAACGTATCGAGCAGCGGCATCCGGTGATAGCAACTAAACGTGATGAAATGCAGGCAGCCCTGCTCTTGGTAGCGGACTGGTTTGACGTGCATTCATGCAGATTGTAGTCCGCGTGGAAAGCCCACCCTCCCGCGAAAAACGCGGGAAGGGTGGGGCAACCCTATTTTGGGAATTATGAAAGGATGGGCCAGCCTGCCGAGTGCTGCACGGCGCATTGGCATTCCCATTTTGGGAATGCTTTCTGCATTTTTCTTCGAATTTGCTTGCCTCTGGGTTTTCAGAAAATTCCAATAGAGAGATAAGGCGGCGTTCGCGAAAATCCCCACCCCTTCGGCAGGCTCAGGGCAGGCTCTTGCAAGGACAGGGAGAGATGGGGCACACGTGTCATTTTCCGAATTTCGACTTACAAAACAAAACACAAGGTCCCTCCACGCGCCTCGGACTGGCTGCGCCAGCCCTACGGCTTGGCCGGGATGACAAGATGCGTGGGGCGGGTGACAGGGGTTGAGGATGAAGAGGCGGAGAACGAGAATTATCAAAGACAAGAAGCCGCGCTCGGGATGACGCCCGATTTTCTATTTCACCCTTCGCCGCTTTGCTTTCTTAGGTTTTGATGTCATTACACAATCGTATATCCCTTCTCATCATGACATAATGTTCCTGCAGGAACACTCTCTGAAAGTAGGGCGTCCCCGCCCCGTGACTCAAAAGAATTTGCTTTTAAACGCTTGATGCCTTTGATGTGCTGCTTCCAGGATCTGTCCGAACTCGGGTTCTGCGCGGACTCCGTTTAAGAGGGGATCGGCCGCGAGGTAGGGGTACGAGAAGAAGCCGGATTCCACGCTGCTGCGCAACGTACGCAGCGCGGACGCCTTGTCTTGCAGGAACGCATAGGCTTGCGCGATTTTGTACAGCGCTTCCGGATCGCCGACGCCGCGCTCCTTGATCCTGCTTTCCGCCGCGTGCAAGATTTCAAGTCCATTGGCCGGGCGGCGAACGATCGCCTCGTTCAGTGCCTTTCCGATTTGCGTGTATAGCGTCGGATCGAGTTGATAGGCGCGTTCAAAATCTCTCGACGCAGCCTCCATCTGCCTCTCATAGAATTCGCCAAAGCCGCGATAGAACAATAGGAAAGAGGATTCGCCTGGGTCCGGCAGGCTCCCGAGGAACTTCTCGTACTGCCCGAGATACAGATAGGTGTTCAGGACGGAGCCGTTCGCCTTCACGAAGGGATCAAGCTCCCGGGCGCGTTGACATTCCGCGAGCGATTCTTCCAACATCCCGGCGAAGCGATAGGCATATCCCAGCTCCCAATGAGCGGGGGCATAGTTGGGATTTGTTTTCAGGGCATCGAGCAACAACGGCACCGCCTGCTCGACTCGTCCGGTATCGACGAGCAGGTTGGCGAGAAAAATCTGGGCATCGAGTTGCGAGGGCTGGATGGCGAGCGCACGCTCGTAAGCGGTCTGGGCGCGTTGATATTGTTCGCGGCCGCCGAACTCGAATGCAGCGTCGGAAGTGTAGGACGCACCCAGGTATGCCCATGCGGACGCATAGTGGGGATCGATCTCCGTCGATTTCTCGAGCATCTTGATGGCTAGCGGGAAACTGTGTTGGCCGTGGAGATCGACTCCGCGCAAATAATATTCGTAGGCGAGAGGATCGATGCGAGCTTGCGCTTTGACTCGCTCGGCTTCGGAAGCGGAAAGGTTCACTTGCAGCTTCTGGACGATCTGCTGGGCAACACTATCCTGAACCCTGAGGAGCTTGTCGTATTTCAGATCGATGGAGCCGCCGCCGAGAATTCTGCTGGTTTTGACTTCGATCAGTTGGTAAGTAATTCGCAGGTCATCGCCATCACGAAGAAAGCTTCCGGTCAGGATTGTGTCCACGTTCAGCGCCGTACCTACCTTTTGGATATCGATCGGTTCATTTCGATACTGCTGAACCGCGGTGGAAGGTCGAACGCTAAGCGCGCTCACGTAGTC
>Ga0207693_10000109_pt1 | contig 74596 bp, 112 predicted proteins | sample LARL81metaG_FD_184347 | JGI IMG/M metagenome (GOLD analysis project Ga0207693, IMG submission 184347) | Corn, switchgrass and miscanthus rhizosphere microbial communities from Kellogg Biological Station, Michigan, USA - LAR L8-1 metaG... | ecosystem: Host-associated > Plants > Roots >...
TTCGGGCGGCATGGACATTACGACCTGCACGGCTGATTGCAGCGCTATGCGCTCGATGCCCGCCTGGAGGTAGAGCCGCGCCAGGAGCGCGGTGACGGCGGGAACGGTGAGCGCGGCTCCGAGTGCCACGATCGACGCGTTCACCAGCTCCTCATCGCTTGGGCCCGCAGTCTGCTGTGCAGGCGGCGCGGGCTGCTGGACGGGTGCGGCGGGCTGGAACGTCGTGGTGGTCATGCCGGCCTCGGACCCGGCGGGTTGGCTCCGCCCGCGCCGAGGCGGGATGTCTGGTCCGGCGGGGACGGCGGGCCGGATACGCCGGGTGTGCTGCGCAGACCCTCGGGTACCCCTCCCTGCCGCTGCGCGGCCTGGCGGGTGAGGTTCTGCGCCGCGCCGACCAGGCCCTGCACCTGTCCGAAGCCTGCGGCGGCCGAGGGCGGCATGCCGGGCGGAGGCTGGGCCGCCAGTTGCTCGGCGCGCTGCTGCGCGGTCGACACCAACGCGGTGTGCACCTGGTCGATGTCGAGTTGCAGGATGGACGCCATGCGCTCGGTGATCAGGTCGAACACCGGCACGGGGATGTGCAGCACGGGAGCGGCGGCGAGCTGGCCGAACAGGGTGATCAGCGATTGCAGCTGCTCGTCTTGCAGCGGCCCGAACCGCCAGTTCGGGAAGGCCGCGCCCGGCCCGAAGTTCAGCAGCACCAGCGGACGCAGCACATCGTAGGACAGGGATTCGGAGATCTCCTTGGCCACGGCCTGGCGGGACTTGAGGTAGAACGCACTCTGATCCTGGGAGAGCGCGTACGCGCCGCGGCCGGCCGTGGCTCCGCCGACCAGGCCCATGAATCCGGCCAGGACGCTCTGCGTCTGCCAGCCTTCGAGGAACATCATGGCTTCGGAGAAGAACTTGCCGGCGTCGGCGGGCTGCTGGATGACCTCGAACGCCTTCTTGCCGTCGGACGGGTGGACCAGGCCGACCACGCCCGCGCCCTTGAGCTGGGCGATGTCGTCGGCCCGGACGTTGGCTTCGGGTTGGTCGCCGCCGTAGGCGACGATGCGCTGCATCGCCTGGTTCTCCAGGAAGTAGTACCAGAGGAACAGCAGCTTCATCTTGGTCTGGTAGACCCAGTAGCTGACGTCCATCTCCGAGATGCCGCTGAGCGGTTCGCGGTGCTTTCCGTGCGTGTGGATGTAGGAGCGCACCTTCGGGATGTCGACGTATCCGGGGACCTTCTGGTCTTTGGTCAGCATCAGGTTGCCGCCGAACAGCCAGACCTGCTGGCGGAAGCCGTTCGGGACCGCGGTGCGCGAGTTGTAACGGGCCTGGCAGGTGGCGGGCGGGCGGAACGCGATCTTGTCGTAGACGATCCGGCCGTCGGATTCGCGGACCTTCCAGACCTTCTCGAAGAACGCCCGGCGGTATACCTGCGCACTGGTGACCTGGCCGACCAGCTCGTGTGCCGGAGTGGACATGCCGCCGTCGGTGTCCGGAGTCAGCAGCACGCTGCGTGCGAAGTCGGTCTCCCCGCTGTCGCCCTTGGCGGGCTCGATGGAGAAGTCGGCCTCGCGGATCGGCAGGGTCAGCACGGACTCCACCGCAGAGCAGATTCCGTCCCGGCGGAACATCGCCTTCATGTCTCGTGCGGTGTACTCGCCGTAGTCGAAGACGTCGCCTTCGCCGTACCAGGCGAACAGCCGCTGTCCGAGGTCGAACTGCGTGCCGAGCTCCTGGCCGAGCAGCTCGCGCTTCGACTTTGCCTTCAGGTCCGGGAACGCGTAGACGTTGTCTCCGAGTGCCGAACTGCCGTTCGTCTTGGCCACGGCTCTCCCTCCCGGTGATCGCCTGTGTGCAGGGTAACGCCGAGCGGTCAGAACGGCGACGCCCCGTCGCCCCACGAGCGTACGTTGCCGCGCCGGCCGTGCTCGGGCGCGTCGTCGGGATCGCGCGGACCCCACGCGTCCAGATCGCCGAACCCTCCGGCGGTGGCGGCCTCTTGGAGCAGTCTGCGGCGCACAGCCCGAGGCACTGCGACGCGCTCGTCCTCGGGGTCCGGTGCGGCGATCGGATCCCCGCCGCGTTCGCGTTCGAGCGGTACGGCGGCGGCCAGGGCTCCGCCGTCGCGGGACCACTGTGCCACCAGCGCGCGCTGCACCGGTCCGAAGCTCATCTCCAGGAACGGGTGGCACGCCCACACCAGGGAGTCGAGCCGGTCGGGAGAGCGTTCGTTGGCGGCTCCAGTGAAGGTCGCCTGCTGGTCTTCCAGCTCGGTGAATCGCTCAGTATCCAGGCGCCATTCGGTCTTGCCGGTGTCCGGATCGAGTGCCTGGTATTTGGTCGTCTTCTGGCAGTGCTTGACGATGCCACGTTCGTACAAACCGGATATCGGTTCGGCGCGGGTGCGTTTGGCCTCTCCTGCGTGGATCTTCTCCACTTTCACACGCTTCTGGATTACGCCTTCCTTGAGCAAGGCCTTCTGGATCTGCTCGATCAAGTCCATCATCCACTGGCCGCCGTGGTTCTTCTCCACGATGACTGTGGCGTCCAGCTGCGCGGCGCGGATCAGGAACCGACGGGCGAACGGGGCCGGGGCCTCCTGGCCGCCCCATGACTCGATGACGTAGACCTGGTCCCGCATCGGTCCGAGTCCGACGATCGTGTACGCCTGTTCGTCGGACTCCTCTGTGCCGTCGGACGGGTCCACGCCGATTTTGATTGACGTCAGGTATTCGGGGCCGCCATCTTCGCCGACTCCCGGACACTGCGCGGCCTCGATCATCTGGCGTGTCCACAGCGCGTTGGCGACGTCGTCGAGCAGTTCGCCTTCAAGCTCCTGGCGCTCCAGCCGGGTGCCCTTGGCTGCGCCGACCACTGAGCGAAAGAACGATTCGGACAGGTTCTTGATGTTGTCCAGAGTGCGCAGCCGGCGCAGGATCACCGGTCCGTCGCCGAACTCGTCGTCTCCTCGGCTGGCGCGGATCAACCGACGCACCAGCGCGCGGGCGGGACGGGACGCCTTCGGCGTACCGGTGAGGATGATCTTCGAGGAGCCTTTGCGGACGGCGAACCGGATCGACTCTTCCCAGGCGGTCTTCCAGCGCTTCCACAGGCCGACCTCGTCGCCCCAGGCCGCGCGCAGGTTCTTGCCCTGCACGCGCAGCGCGCCGTCGTCGGCCGAGTCGACGTAGATCACGTGTCCGCTGCGTAGGCCGATCTCGCCGTAGCTGCGGTAGGCGTAGTCGACGGTGCGCGACAGGCCGTGCTTGACCTCTCCAGCCGTGGTCCCCAGCGCCGCGAGGATGCCGGACTCACCCTCGACGCATACCGTCCAGGCGTCCCGGTAGGTGGGTGCGATGATGCCGTACTGGCCGGGCGGGTTGAATTCGAGGTCCGCTTCGATCAGCTCTGCCAGGCCGGCGGCGCCGGATCGAGTCTTGCCGCTGCCACGGCCGCCCTGGAAGTAGATGACGCGCCAGTCGCCTTCGGGCAGTCTCTGCTCCGGCCGGGCGTCACGGTGCCAGCGGGCGGTGGCGGACTCGACCACGACTCCGGGGTCGAGCCGCCGTGCCCACTCCTTCAGGATGTTGCCCATAGCGGCAGGTTAGCGCGCTGCCGACGCGTTCAACTGTTGTCCGGGTCCGGGCCTGAGTCCGGCTCCGGCTCCGGCTCCATCTCCGCGACTTCGGGCGGTGGCGGAGGCGGGTACACCTCCTGAAGATACGGCTCGGGCCGGACGACCTTCACCTGGCGCATCGGCGTGAGGTGGTACTCCCACGCCGCTCCCTCCGGATTGCTCTCCAGCCAGCCGACGACCTGGCTTTCGAGGGTGAGCAGACCGACCGGCCACTCACCGCGGTTCTGCACGAGCCAGACGCGGCCGGTCAGCTGCTCGTTGGTCCGCTCCGGCTCGCTGCGCGCGATCTCGCCCTTGAGCGTCGTCACTCGCCGGCGCCGTCGTCGAGACTGATGGAGAGCAGCGGGTGCGTCTCCTGGTCATGCAGGTGCTGGCGCAGGAGGTAGCCCTCCAGCGCCCAGATCTCGGACCGTGCCTTGTCCTTGGCCAGCCTCTTGCCGATCTCGACGTCGAAATTGTCGGGACTGGCCGAGGCGGAGTGCCCGACGACGTGGAAGCCGTTGGCCAGGGTGAGCACGCACACGGTCAGCGACGTGCCGTCGGGCTGCCAGTACCGCTCATCGGCGATCAGCGCGTCGATGCGGTCGGGCGTGACGCGCGGCGCGGTGTGGCCGGTCGACTCGTGGTCGGCCTGGAGCTGTTCATCGGTGTATTGACCCGTCACGGGTGTCTCCTCCTACTGCCATTGTCCGTTGAAGCGCCACCAGTCGGCGGGCGTGACCAGTTCGGTCCTGCTCATCGGCGGCGAGATGAGGCCCAGGTGGGCGTAGGCCCATGACGCCGCGCTGGAGCAGACCACGTGCGCAGGGCGGGCGACGCCGTCGTCCCAGCCCCACCAGTGATCGATCAGCTTGGCCAGTTCGACGGCGTGCAGCGCGACGTTGAAGTCGGCGAGGATGCCGCCCACCCAGTCGTATCGTGTGCCGAGCAGGCCCTCCATCAGCTTGCACACGGCCTGGCGCTGTTGGTCCGTCTTGGGCTGCCCGGTGTTGCCTCGGGCCGCGCGCAGCTGCGCCTTCGTCGAGAAGTACGTGGACATGTCCACCCACCCGACGCCGGACGGCCGTCCTTCGATGCCCCAGCACACGCCGTTCTTGTCCGTGTGGTGGACGACGACGACGTGGTCGACCGGAGCGTGGTGCCCGGTCAGCCATGAGCCGATGATGATCGGGATGCGCCCGAGTCCGGGGGCGTCGACCGCCCAGACGTCGCCGGGGTTGAATCCGAGACCGGTCACAGCGACTCAAGCCATTTCTTGATCTTGTCGATCAGCCATTGGATGCAGCCGGGCGGCGGCGGGTCGGGCGGACTGGGATTCGGAACCGGTCCCGGAGACGGCGGATCCGGGACCGGCGGCACCGGAGCCGGGAACGGCTTGCCGGTGATCTCGGTGTAGTCCGCGGCGAGCTGCGCCAGGTTGACACCCTCCTGGAATTCCCGAGAGCCGAGGTGCTCGGGCCAGATCACGGCCCAGCACTCGCTGACCTGCTTGGTCCAGAAGCGGTCGGTGAACGAGGTCTCCTGCGCCCAGGTGATGAACTTCTCGTCTCCGCCGAGCTGCGGCGAGCTGCCGCCTGGTGCGGTGCCGTACCCGCCGACCAGCACCGAGTGGCCGCCGACGTCGGGGGAGCCGGAGACGTAGTCCCACTTCTGCCCGGCGTCGAACTGCTGCTCGTTGGCCTCCAGCACGTCGAAGCCGACCCACACCGCGCCGAAGATGGCGATGGCGGCCTTGACCTCGGCCGGGTTGGTGTGGTCGACGGCGGCGAAGCCAACCGCCTTGACACCGTCCGGGCCGCCGGTCTTGACCAGGTATTCGAGCAGCGTCTGGATGTCCATGCCGTCGTCGGCGCCGTTCGGGTTCTGCGTGGCGTAGACCTGCAAGACCTGGGCGATCGGCGGATAGAACTCGGTGCTCAGCGTGCTGGTGGTCACCCTGCGCAGATTCGCCCAGGTGACCGCGACGCAGTCGCCCAGCCTGTCGTTGCCGAGCATCTGCCACCGGTCGAGCGTGGCGAGATAGTCGGCGGCGCTCGGGTAGCTGGGTACGACCCCGGTCAGCGAGCGGGATAGCCGGATCCGCGGCCGGGCGGGGTCGTTGGGCCGGCGCCCGTACTTGCCGCGCTGCCGCCCTGGCATGCCGTCATGAGTCATCTGATCCTTCTCACGTGAGGGGTGCGGTCCAGGACGCGCCCCAGGTCTTCGGGCCGACCTCGCCGTCGCGCGTCAGGCCCTTCTCGGACTGGAACTGCTCGCAGACGCCGAACGACTGGTCGCCGAACCGGCCGTCCACGCTGATCGTCCAGCCTCGGTCCTTCATGCGCTGCTGCCACAGCGCGACCACGTGGTTGTCGACCGAGCTGTAGTAGCCCGAGTGGCAGTGCGGGTCCGAGCTCGGACGGCTGAGATAGTCGGCCGGGCCGAACGGCCAGGTCGGTACGTGCGTCACGGGCTTGGGCGGCACGGGCGGCTTCGGCGCCGGCGTGCCGGGCAGGAACGTGTTCAGCCAGCTGGTCAGGCCGACGTCGATGTCCTGCTGGGCCATCGCCAGTGTGACGTTCGTTCCGGGAACGAACGTGTTCGGGTTGCTGGCCGGGTCGCCGAACTGCACACCGCGCACGTCCGGGTGTGCGGCGATGAAGTTCTGCGCCGCCGCCAAAGACCAACTCCAGTTGGCGACGACGTAGTAGACGTCCTTCGGGTTGGCGATGGCCGCCTTGAGAGCAGGCCAGTCGCCGTATCCGACGTACAGGACGGACTCTTCGCCGCGGGACTGGCGGGCGGCCACGGCCCGGTGCGCCGCCGCGTTAGTGCCCGCCTGGAACTCCACATCTGCTACGGCGCAGGGCACGCCGAAGCGCGACTGCCCGGAGGCGAACAGGTCGAGCGTCGGCGTCTGGTCGATACCCATCAGGCCGACGCCGGCGGCGCGGGCCTGATCGACCTGCGCCTGGGTGATCTGAATGGTGGCGGTGCTGCCCAGCTGCGTGAGGTAGACCGCTCGGACGAAACCCTTCGCCAGGGGTGCGCGGCCGAAGTCGCCGCTGGTGACGTCGCTGTACTCGGTGAACTGGCTGCTCATGGTCAGACTGCGTGTGCGAGCAGCGCCGCGAGCGCGGCTTCGACGTCGGCCTCCAGCTTGGCCGCCAAAGCGCCGGCCGCGGCCTTGACCTCGGGTTCGGCCGCCGCGACGGCGTCCTCGATGTCGGCCTTGGCCTGCGAAATCAGTTCGGTGACCTCGCTGTGGACGTCGGCGGCCTTGGCCTCGACGTCGGCCAGGGCCGCTTCCGCCTTGCGTGCCACTTCGCCGGTGATCTGGCCGAGCAGGTGCTTGGCCTCGGTGATCAGGCCGCTGAAACCGGACATGATGGATCTCCCGCTATCTGACGACAAGTGCTGACGCGGCACAGCGTACTGCGGACTACACGCGAGCCGCTATGCGGAGACGCCGAAGGCGCGGACGCCTGTAAGCGGTCCGCGCCTTCGTCCCTGCGGGTCTCACCTCGGTTGCCAGCCGGTTCCCAGCCACTACCAGACTCGCCTGTCGTCGGTCGAGCGTAGCAGCGTGCCGATCGGCTCGGTATCGGCCTGCCGCAGGGTGATGATCCTTTCGCACTGCGCTCCGGTGGCGTGCAGCACCGACCGGTTCTCCATGACGGCCATCTCCTCGTGCAGCCGGTCGATCTCGGCGTCCTGCTCGGAGATGACCGCGGCGGCGAGCATGTAGACCTGCGCGGCCAGGGCATTGCCCTCGACTGCGGCGCGAAGCGTCCTCAGCCGGCTGCGGGCATCGGCTTCGGTCACGCCTTGACTTCTTCCCAGCCGTAGTCCTTCGCCAGGTCTCGGATCTCAGAGGCGATCAGGCCGTGGCAGGCGATGAAGGTGCGCGGCACCCGCCAGGCGGCCAGGCCGTTGCCGACCGGAACCGTGTCCGGCTTGCCGTTCACAGCGCGGCGGTATTTGTCCCAGGCGGTCTGCTTCATCCGGTGGCGCACACCGCAGCAGCAGTTCGTGATCTGCACGAACGAGACGTCGGATTTGTTGCCCATCTCAGACCATCATCCTCTCCAGATCAATCACGGTAACTTTGCGAGATCGTCGTCACTGCTCTGTTTCCTGTCCTGCCTCTCGGCACGCCGTGCGAGCAGGCGGCGCAGTGCTTCTGCGCCCTGCTGCGGAACCACGCCATTGCCGATGGCTTTGAGTTGGTGGTTGCGCGGGACGCCAGAAACTGCGGTGACCCAGCCCTCCGGCAGGCCCATCATCCATTCCGGGAACCGTGTGGTCATGCGTGGCCCGTTGAGTCCGGGTTCGGTCGGCTCCGGGGCGGGATGGCCGAATACGCGCTCCCACCGCTGGACGGCGAGCGTGTACGGACCCCAGCTGTGTACCAGCAGATGCTCCACCTCATCCGCCAGGGTGGCCCCGTGGCCACCCTGGCGGCGCTTGTCCGGGTGCTGCGAGCCGCCGTTGATCGCGAGCTGCGCTGTCGGTGTCTTCAGCAGTCTGATAATGCGTGTCTGAAGATCGTCTTTCGATTCGGGCCGAGAGAGGGGGAACGCACCCTTCCCGTCTGTCGCTCTCGGCGTCGGGAGCATACGCATAACCGCTGAAGGCAGCATCAGATCCCCCGATGAGCCGCGCTGATTCGGGCCGCCTTTGGATCCGTCAGTCGCTCGGGGGGTCGGAAGAGGCTTCTGGTCGCCGAATAATGCCCGGATCATGCAAGCTTCCATGTCGCCTCCACCGCCGTTGGCCCGTGCCAAGCTGAGCGCCATGGCTTCGTCAAACGATCGGGGCGGATTAGCTGGTCGGCCAGGCGAGGAGAAAGATCCTGTTGCGAGGGTGGGGGGCGCCGACATCGGATGCGCGTACACACTCCCACTCCGCATCGAACCCGAGCGCGGCAAGATCTGCGAGAACGATTTCGAGGCCGCGCCTGACGAGGGCTGCGACATTCTCCAGCAGGACGAGAGCAGGTCGTAATGCGCCAATGGCCCGTGCGACCTGCGGCCAGAGCCAGCGGTCATCATCCACCCCTTTTCGCAGCCCTGCGTCTGATATCGGCTGACATGGAAATCCCGCTATGAGCAAGTTGACGGGCTCTACCTGCGTGTAGTCGATGGCGCTGATGTTCCCGAGGTTCGGCACGCCTGGCCAGTGGCTCGCCATGATCTGGGCGGCGTACTGATTGGTGTCCGGTTTGCCTGTTTTGCTGTCCGGCGGCTCCCACTGGGCGTACCAAGCAAGACGGGAGTTCGGGAATACGTCCTCGACAGCCATGTCCAAGCCGCCGTATCCGCTGCACAGAGAGCCGACGACCAGTTCACCCATCAAGCACCTCGCAGATCCTCCCTGAACGCTCCTGCTGATGACAAGTGTAGCAGGCTAGGCGCTGGCCGCCAGTGCATCGGCGAGCATCCGCGCCCGGATCTCACGCTGAATCCCGGCCATCATCGCTGTCCCGCCCTCGGCGTACTGGCTCTCCAGGAGCATGGCATCGACGTCTCGGTCGCCGTTGACCCGCTTGCCGCGCATCCACTGCGACCACTTGACCATCTGGCCGTCGTCAAACGCCGACTTGTCCGTGACAAATTTGGTCAGGGCGGCCAGCCGGTCGTCGATCGAGCTCCAGAGCGTTTCGAAGCGCTCCTCCCACGTCGGCGGGCGCGGCACGGGCACCTCGCGCACGTCCGCCACGTGCCTGCGCTGCTCGGACGGGAGCATGGCCGGACCGGTGGGGATCGGCCTGCGCGTCATGAAGCCCGTGGCGGGCCGCAACTCGGCAGGAAGCTCGCGATCTGCGGGGAATCCGGACTCATCGACCACGCGGCGGACGGGCCGGCGCTGACGCCGACGGGGTGTCGGAAAGTGGAACGCCATGATCAGGTCTTCCTCTCCACGGTCCGCACCCGAGAGTTGCGCGCCCGTAGGATGGCGCAAGCGGGATTGCCGGGTGCGGCCGACAATCCCGCCTAGTGTTACTTGGTATCACTCTGTGTCGATCCTCGCACCCGTTTCGCGGGAAAGCAGGGCAACGCTCTCGGGGAAGCCGATCGATCCGCCGCCCGTGTCGACACCGGTCACGGTGATCGTGAACAGCTTCCCGACCAGCAGCTTGTCGACGTCGCTCGGGCCTGAGTTGCGCGCGACGCCGACCGCGAAAGCCTGTTCGTCCGCATAGGTGTAGACGGCCACCTGTTCGCCGTCGGCGAACTGCCCTACTGCGTACCGGTCGCCGTAGATGTCGACGTTTCCGTCAACCACACCCGAGGGGATGGGGACGTGCATCCGCTGCAAGATCGGAACGGGGTTCGCGGCGTTCGCGGCCGTAGGCGCGGTCGCGGCGACGCTGCCGACCGAGCCTTCGACCCAGAACACGACGGATCCGGCCAGGGCCGCCGTCCCGACTGTGACCGCGATCACAGCTGTGCGTGTATCTATCCGCACGGTTGCCGCCTCTTAGTTGGTGATGCCGCGATGCCACTGCGGCATCGGGACCTGCGTGCCCGGCTCGGCGGTTCCCGCGTCGGTGAAGTCGCTCTCGTTGGCGTCGCGCAGCTCGACGCGCGATGCCTGCGGCGCTCCTGCGGACACATCTCGGCTCACCGCGCTGTAGACGCTCGCGACGATGCCGGGGTGGATGCGGATGCGCAGAGTCACGTCCGGCCGCGGCGCGCGCACCGCGGCGCGCGGCGACGGAGGGCGGCGCGGGGTGAGCGCCATCAGCTGTTCACCGCACCGGTGAAGGCGGTCCGCCGGTCCAAGTCCGTACCGATCTCGCGCACCATATAAGGGTCATTACCCGGTCCGTGGCTGGGCGCATAAGGACGCTCGCCGGCCACGACGAAATCCTCCATGCGCTCATGCGTGTCGACGTCGCCGAGCCGGTCGAACAGCCAGCGCTGCCAGCTGCGCCGGTCGTACGTTGCGGCCGGGACCGGGAAGTAGTGCGTGACGCGCATCATCCGGTCGTGGTGGTACGTGTCGCGGCCGTTCCGGGTGACGATGAGCGTCAGCCCTCCGGCCGCAGCAGTGTGCACGCCGTCGTGGTCGCGCTCGACGTCGTCCAGCCGCACGTCCCAGCCCAGGTCCTCGCGGTACTCCAGGTGTGCGACCAGGTAGTCGAGCTCGTCCGGGTACGGAGCGTACTGGCGCATGGTGCCCATCACGGCCTCCATATCCTCATCAGCCAGAAGAACGCGCGCACCACGCGACCGCGCGCTCCGTCGGCCGCTCCGATGTTCTCGTAGCGCAGCAGATCAGGGCACAGGTGCTCTGGAGTGAGCAGCGTGCCGAAGGTCGCGGGTGACGTGGTTATCTGCTGCATCAGTTGCTCACCGCCTTGTGCAGTCCGGGAATGCCGTCGAGCAGAAGAAGATCGTGGTGTGGATACGTGATCGGAGCTCCGGGGGCGGCGACGGCCGATCCGTTGCTGATCAGCCTGGCCGCGTTGACGTCGTCGGTGTCGTCCCATACGTCGCCGGGCACGATGTCCGGCCAGCGGGCCCGTTCGGTGCCGGCCCGGATCGTGGTCAGTGCCTGCAAACGGGTGGTCATGCCCCTCAATGTAACGCTCATGTGCGCTGCCCTGGAGTCCTTCGGCCGGTCGCCAGCTCCCGCGCGGTGGGCCGGTGTGCCGCGCGCAGCTGCGTGCGCCCGAACCATGCTCCGGCGTGTTCGTCCGGCACGACGCCGAGCCCTCTGCACGCGCGGCAGCGGTCGTACGGGTAGGCGCGGGACGCGGCGGCGCGTAGCTTGCGGGCCGCCGGGACGCGGTTCTCGCTCGCCTCGGCCTGGCGGACCAGATCGGCGATGTACCGCTCGCGCAGCTGGTCGGTGAACGCCCGGTTGACGATGCCTTCGTCGCAGCTCCCGCATGCGACCGTCGGACCGGCGTAGCGGGCACGGCCGGACTGGCGCACGGCGCGTTCCTGCTTGCGGTCGAGGTTTCCGCGCGGACGGCGGTACTTCGCGTCCAGCCAGCCGGCGATGCCGGGCAGTCCTGCATCGGTCATCGCCCGGCGGCTGAGTACCTTGCGCCCGCCGCGGGCGTTACGGCCGTGCACAGGGCAGGAGACGGACCCGGCGACCAGCGTGACGCCATCGCGCTGCTCCACGGTGGCGATGCGTCCGGTGCCCTGGCACTTGCAGGTGGCGGCCAGGTAGATGCCGCGCAGGCTCTTGCCGGGCTCAGGCGGCGGCGGAGGCGGCGGGGGAGCATTCTTCGCTGGAGCCTTCTTGCGCGGCGCGGTTTTCTTCGCTGGTGCAGGCGCCTTGGCCGATCGCTTGCGCGGTGCCCGCGCAGGTGCATCGGCCGGCTTCCCTGCGGCGATCCGGTCGGCGCGGGCATTCGCCTCTCGGTACGCCTTCATCGCCTGCGCCAGGGTGATCGGCTCGCCGGTGCGGGGGTTGGTCGCGATCACCGGACTCGGCGCGCGCTTGCGCGGCGGACGGGGTGCGGCCTTTTTCGCTGCGGCGGCCTTTTTGCGCGCCGCGGCGGCTTCGCGCTGTTCCCTGCGCCGGGCAGCCTGCTTCTCCCGTTGTTCGCGCCGCTTGCTCGCCTGGTACTGCTTGCGCCGATTGCCCTTGTTTGTGATCGTTTTCGTGCGCAGCGGCGAGCGCGCGATGTCCGTAAACGTCTGGTGCTTGCCGCCGCTGATGAACCTGGCTGCGACCCGGTTCGGTTTCATCGCCCGTGCGGCCTGGCGCCACGGACTGCGTCGGCGCCTACGTCGGGCCATCATGCGTCCTTGCGCGCCAGTGCGCTCAGCCGGCGGCGCGCGGTCTCATCGTCGCGCCAATACCGGAAGTCGCGCCCTTCCCGCTCGCTGGTGACGTACTCTGCGGTGCGCCACTCGGCGCACAGCGTGCGCACCCACGACAGGGATCGGTCGTGGCCGGCGCGCTTGCCCGTGACACACAGCTCGGACACGGTCGCGCCGCGGTCGCCGAAGGTGGCCAGCAACTCCCAGTACGCCAGGTGCTTGGCCTCGATCTCGGTCTCGTCCGGGTACCGGGGCACGACCCGCGGGATCCATCCGCCAGTGCCGCCGCGGGCCGGGGTGTCGTTGACGGCGGCGTCCTGCACGCCGTCTCCGTCTCCGTCCGGGTCGTCGAACGGCGGGGGCGTGGTGACGTCCGGCTCGACGCCGTTCATGATCGCCTGGAACGCGGCGTCCGACTCCTCGTCCAGTTCCGGCCGGCTGTTCTTGTACTCCTCGACCAGCTGCGCGATCCGCTCGTCGCCGAGCCAGAACCCCTTGCGCTCGACGGGGACGCGCTCGTCCAGAGTGACCATGTAGAACTTCCCCTTGGTATCCAGTTCGTTCGCCCTGAAGTTGTCGCCGTGCGCACCGTCGTACAGCACGATGTTGGTCAGCCGCGGTCCGACGGTCGCCACGCAGATCCGGTTCTGCGCCTGGTCGGTGCCCGACTTGATACCACCGGTCGCCAGGGCGTCGGGCTTCTGCGTGGCCACCACGATCGTCACGTCGTAGGCTCGGCCGACCTGCATGATCCGCACGTAGTTGGTGGACATGCACGCGACCGCGCGCCGCAGCACCGGGTTCTTGTACTTTTTCAGGTCCGTCTGCCCCTGCTTGCGGAACAGCTCGGCGATCTCGTCGATGATCCCGACCAGCGCCGGGCCGTCCGCGGTGTCCCAGCCGCGCTCGGACTGGCCGGACTCCTGCCGCTTGCGCTTGAGGATCGCGCCGCGCGTGTTGATCACCGCGACCATGGCTTCGAGCAGCAGCGCGGCCTTCTCGAACGAGTCGGCCGAGGCGTAGGCGGCTTCCTCGTAGATCCCCAGCTCCAGCGAGCCGGGCTTGTTGTCGAGCAGGACCAGCAGCGCGTCGTCCATCGCCATCACCTGAGTGGCGATCACGTTCACGACACCGCTTTTGCCGTTGTTCGTCGTGCCGCCGACCACCGTGTGATTGCGGTACAGCGGCAGGTACGTCATTTCTCCGGTGGCCGACGGGCCGAGCGGAATCGGGTTCTTGATCGAGCGGACCGTGATTCCCGGAAAAGGAATCTCCTCGGCCAGTTCGTCGATCTCCCCATACCGCACGGTGAGGCGCACTTCGTTTCCGTTGCGGGTGCGCTGGGCGATGATCTGATTCGCGCCCAGAGCCGAACGCAATTCGTCGCGCCGCGCAATGATCGCGTCCGGGCCGACCCCCTTGGCCGGCGCCAGGCGCACGGTGATCCGGAACGAGGACTCGTTGATCCGCTCGAAGCCGTAGACGTCGGTGAGCTTGATCCCCAGGCCCTTGATCGCCGCGCCGTCGCCCTCGAACGCCTTCCAGACGACCGACTCCTCATGCGAAAGGATCTTGCCCGGCACGGCAGTTGCCGGGGCGGAAGTTCCGCCCGGCATTCCGAGGATTGCCGGGTTGGAGGCGGCAGTCTGGCCGACGATGAAGCCGCGCTGATCCTGAAGTCGGGAGTGCCGGTTCTCGAACCAGGCGTAGAAACTTCCGGCAGTCAGCGGCATCGAAGTTCCGGCACTAAGCCACGACCGGCCGGTGATGCAGGCGGCTCCAAATGCCACCCCCCAGGCTCCGGCGAGGCCGACCACGTGTGCGCCGCGGGAGATCACACCGTCGTCTCCGTTGATCGCGTGGATCACGTGCACCGCGCCGTACGCCAGCAGTCCGACGATCCCGAAGCCGAGGAAGACTGCGCCGAACCACGGGTGGTTGGGCTCGGTGGCCGCCGCGCCCCAGCCGCAGACGTCGCCAGCCAACACGCCGAGCGCGGGCACCAGGTGGCGGTCCTGCATCCACTGGAACAGGGACCAGCCGGTGCGATCTGCCAAGCCGGGGGTCAGCTGATCCGCCACGTAGTCGGGGATGCCGGCCTGCTGGCCCCAAGGCTGCGTGGCGGATGGCTGAGACACAGTCGGGCGCTGGACCTGCGCGTTCGACATTGTTGCGAGTTGTTGCGCCACGCCACGCAGCACAACTTCGCCGTCGCGGCGATCCGAAATCTCGATCGCGTCGATGATTTCGTCGAGTTCTTCTTCCTTGGCGTGGCGGATGGCGTGGCGTCGCATCATCCCGCCTCCCAGCTGTCCGAAGCTGTCCGAAGCTGTCCGAGGCTGTTCGAGAGGCGTTCGACGTCGGCGCGCAGGTTGCGCTCCCAGCGATCCGAGGTGGGGATCTTGAGCGTGGGGTGTGCGTGGCGCAACGCATCGGCCAGCTGCGTGGCGTTGGGTGCGCTACCCGTCTTCAGGACGTGGCGGGTCCACAGCGGTTCGGCGAGTTCGGCCCATACGGCGGCGGATTTGCGACCAGCCGAGCCAATGTCGACGACGTTGCCGGAATTACGGGTGGCAGCGGGGGGCGGAACGAGTGCGGCGCTGCCGCCCCCCGCTGCCGGGTCCGCTTCCGCCCGGCTGCCGGGTGCGGCCGGCGTCTTCAGGGCGGAAACGGACGTCTTGTGCCGGGCGGAAACTGCCGGGCGGAAGTTCCGCCTCGCCGCAGTCAGCTGCCGCCACAGCCAGGGGGCCAGAGAGCCCCAGCCGAGCAGGAGTACCGGGCCGACGCAGTCGACCGCCACCAGGCGCCAGTGGCTGTCGTGCAGCGCGACCGCGGTGTTGAGCCACACCATGATCAGGCCGCAGGCGAGTGCCGCCAGGTGCAGCGGCCAGTCGGCGCCCTCGTGCTCGTGCGTGGAGAGGTAGGACGCCGCGATCACCAGGACCATGACGGCCAGGTCGACGGCCGGGCCGGTCAGATATGCGATGCGGTGCTCGACGCCGAGGCTTTCCAGGAATGAGCCGACGTTCCCGAAGGAGAAGAAGAACACCAGCAGCGGAATCAGGGACAGGCCGATACCGACGATCCAGAACGTGATCGTCTCCACCGCGTCCGCAGACTTCCGGCCCGGCATTATTCCGCCTCCCCGATACGCAGGTCGTATTCCATGTCGAAGATTTCAGCGGACAGGATGATGACCAATGCGTCGACAGGCCTGTCGTTGTCCGAGCGCGTGAGTCGCAGCACTCGCATCACCGGGATCCCCGCTGCGGCGATGCGCAGAATCCGCGCCTCTTCCGAGGTGGGCATGCGCGCCGAGACCCACTCGCGCGCCTTGCGCGGCGGGTAGCCGGCGCGTACCAGGGCTGCGGGCATGGCTCCGCGCAGACGCGCGGGACGCTCCAGCTCGGTGCCGCGGGCGATCGGGACCGGGATGTAGTCGATCGCGATCTGTGTCGGGGTGCCGTCTTCGTCGAACATGACGCGGCGCCGGCAGATCACCGGCTCGCCGGGCTCGACCTCCAGCTTCTCGGCCACGTCGTCCGGCGGGACGATGCCGCCGACCTCCGGTTTGCTGGACCGGCCGTGGTTGATGGGCGCTCCGTCGGGGACCGGTGTCACGAAGTCGGCGGAGCGGCTGGAGCGGCGGCGCACTTCGCGCACATACACCCCTTTGCCGGAGACGGCCTGCACCAGTCCGGCCGCCTTCAGGGCGCGCACCGCCTTCTGCACGGTGTTGGACGACACGCCGTACTGCGCCACCAGCTCGGTGACCGAGGGGATCGCGCGGCCGGGCGGTATCGTGCCTGATTCGATCTTTCCGCGCAGATCGTGCAGGACCCGCTGATACGCGGGAACGGTCCACTCGTCCGCCATCGGACGGCCTCCCTTCGGTGACTATGGCGCTATAGCGCTTGACTTTCACAGTACACCGAAGGTGACGCATCGTGACAGGGGATCGGATGGCAAACTTGACTGAGTCCAGTTACGGCACACGACAGCGAAGGCGCCCGCGACCGTGTCGCAGAGCGCCTTCGGAGTTTCTGGGTGCGGTCAGGGCTTGTTGATCGCGTGTCCGCTGCTGTCGACGTTGCCCGCCCAGGTGCCGTACGTGCCGGGGTAGCCGGACAGGTCGCCCACGTACCCCCACACGCCGGCGCCGAAGGTGTTGCCCTCGACGTCCACGCTGATCCCGGTCTGGTTGCGCAGCACGTACGCGCCGCCGCTCAGGTAGTTGCCCTTGACCGTGATACCGGTGTCGGTCGAGCCGCGGTCTTGGATGAACACCGCGGCCGTGGTGTCCGACCGGACCGGCGCGTCCACGTAATTGCCCTGGATCAGGATGTTGCCACCACCCTGGCTGAAGATGCCGTCCAGGTGCGTGGGGGTGCTGGAGGTGCCGTTCTGGAACAGGTTGTGTATCCAGTTGTTCAGCACCACCGAGTCCGCGCCGGGGTCCAGACCCTGCGGCATGCCGGAGATGTCGCTGCGCTCGACGTCGATCCGGCCGCCGTACAGGCTCCAGACCGGACCCGCGTCCACCCCGGAGGGCATGCTCTTGCCGGGCAGCCAGCCGACGGTGGAGTCCTTGACCACCATCCCGGCGTTCGCCGAGTGCCCGAGCAGCGCGTACCACGCGCTTCCGGTGCCCCCCTGCACGATCGAGTCGGTGACCGTCATCGTGCCGGTGCCGGTCCAGTAGACCGAGCCCTTGATCCAGTCATGGTCGAAGACGAGGTTGGTGCTGTCGCAGCGCAGGCCGTAGGCCTGCCACGAGGAACAGCCAGCGGGCACCGCTCCACCCGGCTGATACACGGTCAGGGCCGAGGTCGCGCCGAGGTAGCCGACCGTGCCGGGCTGCACGTAGGAGGTTCCGGTCGACGGCGACGCAGAGGGTGAGACGCTCGCCGACGCGCTCGGGCTGGGCGATGTACTCGGCGACGGCGACGCGCTCGGACTCGGACTCGCCTCGGGCAGCACGGTGAGCGCGCCGTACCAGGTGCAGGTCGAGTAGACCGTGTAGGGCCCGGACATCCCGGTCAGGGACACCTGCGGCGGGGTCGCGCTGTACGCGTCGGTCTGCGACGTGGATGAGTTGCCGTCGTCCGAGACCGCAGACACGGCGGAGAGGTAGTAGCCGGTCGTACACGGATCCGTGTAGGTGTGTGACGGATCGGTGACGTGCTGGCTGTAGACGGTGGTGGGATTGGACGCGTCCGCGTTCGACGGCGCCGCCAGGAGGAAGGTCGCCAGCATGCCGGTCACCGCTACTGCGGCTGCGGATGCGCTGGTGATCAGTGTCTTTGCTCGCATAGAGCCGAGTGTCTACGCGCGGGACGGCGCTGGCAATCGCGTGGTGAAGGCGAGCACTGCGGCAGCCATGGCGGCGTACACACAGTCCCGGACCGCGTCGGCGGGGTGGTATCCGTAGCGCACCAGCACGACCAGTGCCAGTCCGGTGCACGCCTGGGCGACGCCGGCCAGCCATCGCGTGTACGCGCGGTCTTCGGCGGCTGCGGTCTCGCGGGTGATCAGGCCCATGAGCGTGGCGGCGATGCCGAGCAGCAGGCCGAGGGCGAACAGTCCGGCGGCGATAGCGGTCATGATCTGTGTCTCCTGTCAGTAGGGCAGTTCGTCGGGCTCCATGGAGAAGAACGTGACAACGACTTGGCTCCTCGACCAGCCTCTGTCCGTGCACATCTCGGCCAGGGTGTCGTTGAACACCTTGCTGCGGGTCGTCCTGGCGGGCGGGACGATGACCTTCGCGGTCGATCCGATCTCGTATCCGCTGTTGAAGCCCACTCGCGTCGCGCTCATGGTCACGAAGTACTTCTTCACGGCCGGCTCCTCCGGGTTCGGTCGGTCTGAGAGCTGCGCGCGGAAGCGATTCGCGCGCAGCTTTCGGCCCGGCCGGGCCTTTGTACGTCAGCTCTCTACGTCCGTGCGGAAGTCGTCTTCTGCATGCCGCAGTCGGTCCAGTCTGACCACCGCGCTGCCGTGTGTTGTGGTCTGCACATCGCTGACCATGAGATCAGCTTCGAACAGCCGGTCCCCACGGCGCTGCGACAGCAGTGCGATGGCGTCTTCGGTGAGCTGGTACTCGATCGGCATGTCGACGTTCTCGATCATCTCAGTGCCTTCCTTCACGGTTCAGGCGCTCGGCGCGCTCGTTGGCCTCGGCTTTCGATCCGCGCCAGGTGTACTCCATCCCGGTGATCTTCACATCGGCGCGCTCGACCCTGTCGAACACGCTGTACGTGTCGAAGGCGTGGCCGGGTACGGCGACGTAGCGGACAGCGGGCTCGGTCTCAGCGTCCATCGGTCTCTCCCAGTGCCTTGAGCAGGTCGGTACGGCTGATCGTCTTGCGCTTGTAGCTCTCGCGCGCCAGCTTGCGCACCTTGGCCAGGGCGATGGCGTCAGCCGAGGAACCGCCGTGCGCCCAGCTCGCAACTTCGAGATTGGTCAGCTTGGTGCCGCTGTTCAGCTCGTCCACGTTGTGCACGGTGCCGATGTGGTCTAGCTCGGCGATGAAGCTGTCGGGCATGACGGCTGCGGCGATGTGCGCCATGCGGCTGTAGGCCTTCATGCGCGTCTCCAGCAGCGTGCGCGTCTCCACCGCGATCTTGAAAGCGCGCTGCTCGTCCTCCACGTCGCGCAGCAGGCCGGCGTCATCCAGCAGCTGGAGCACGCCGAGCAGGTAGTCGCGGGCGTGGAAGAGGATCCAGCGCTTCTGGTCGAACTTCGCCAGCACGCGCTGAACGAGCTCGGACACGCGATCCTCGTGCAGGTACTGTGCGGCTTCTGCGGAGTTGTCCTGGCCGACGGCCATGTTCCTTGATCCTCCCTGAACGAATCGTGCGGTTCTCAGCCTTCGAGGGCGGTCCAGCCGTACGCCTCGCCGAAGTAGAGGCGCTGGCGCCGTCCGCCGGTGCGGGCGCCGTTCTCGTCCACCGGCAGCAGCCACGCGAACGACGCCGGGGCGTCGTCGGTGCCCGCGTCCACCATGGTGAACCGCTTGCCGGCCGGGGAGACCAGCACGGTGCCGAATTCGGTGTTGTCCAGATCAATCATGGCGACGGCGGCAGACATCTCGATCCTCCCTGAACGGAACCTGTTAACTGATGACAACTATAGCGCGTCCCAGCGGCCCGCACTACGGCAGAGCGCCGGTGAATTTGCCGATCAGCCACAACGCGGCCGATCCGCCTGCCCAAATGCCCAACGCCGCAAAGGTCAGTGCGATAAGCACCCCCGCGACGTTGGCCAGGCGGATCGGCAGCGATGTGCGGCGGCGGTTCATCAGGCGTCTGTTGCCTGACGGGCCAGCACGGCGGTCACGTTCGGCTTGCGGTAATTCGGACCCTTGACGACCTTGCCGTCGATCACGATGGGCTGGCCGTCGTCGTCGAGCTTGGTCATGTTCGCGGCGTGCACCTCGGCGAGCACCGCATCCAGGTCGATCCCGTACGTCAGCGCAGTGCCGTAGAGCACATATACGCAGTCCGCCAGCTCCTGCGCCACACCGTCGAGGCTGCCGTGCAGCATCGCGTCGTAGACCTCGGTGACCTCGGACAGCAGCAACTGGTGGCGCTGCCTCGCCAATCCCGCGTCGACCAGCGCAGGCAGTTCGGCCATCGGCAGGCGGAACCTCTCGTGAAACTCGCGCACCAGGTCAGCCGGACTTCTGTTCATTCCCCCACACTCCATCTCGATCGTTCTGCTCCTTCACCCTGCTCCACGGTCCGAGAGCGCCGAGGGTGAACAGGCGGGCCTCCACCGTTCGGCGCCGATGCCTCCACACAGCGCGCCGGATCCGTCTATCCGGCCGTGGCTGCCGCATCACCTGGTCGTGCTGCGCCCACTTCACCGCGGACGCCTACGCGACGGCTTCATGATCCGGAGCTGGGTCTTCCCGAATGCGACGTACAGGGAGTCATGGCCGCGCCAGATGATCCGGCGCCTGGACTCGCGTGCGCGCCAGATGCCGTTTTCCCTGTGCCTGCCCCACATCATCGGCGCCGCTCCTTCTGCTGCGGCACCAGCGGATCCCAGCGCTGCATCCACCTGAACCCAGGCACGGCGGGCACCGTGATCAGGGTCACCTGTGCCCATGACGTCAGATGCCAGAACTGGCGGCCGAGCCACTGCGTCAGGTGCCAGATCGCATTGAAATCCGCCGGGCTCAGGCGCACATGCGAGCCGCCTCCGCGCGAGCTGCCGCGCGCCTCGATGGCGACGAGGATCAGGTTCACCCGATCGCCGCCTTCGCCTTCTGCGCCGCCTCGAACCGCGCGTCGATGATCGGGCCGATGTCCCGGATCCCGATCGGTTTCGCGCCGAGCCGGATCGCCAGCTCCCGCTTGCGATCGATCACGTCGTAGTGCCAGCTCTCCGCGGCGCGCGATCCCGGCGTGGCTTCCAGCTTGCCGTCCACACACGGGTCCTGGAACCACTCACGGCGCAGGCCGAGCCGCTCCGCGAACGCGTGCAGCTCCTCCGGCGTGTCCGCGATCAGGTGCGACCACCGGCCGGCCAGACCGCGCACCCGGGCCGGAATCCGCGCGTCGTCCACGTAGATCATTGGAACGCCACCCCGCCATCGACCGTACCCACGAACGTGAATCCGGGCGGAGCCGGCTGCGCATCATGCCCGTCAGCCGGATGCGTGTGGTGCGACCACCAGGCATCCAGGACTTCGTATTCGCCCGCGCCGCTGCCCTGCTGGTGCTCGACGTACTCGATCTCGCCGCCGCAGACCGCGCACACGCCGATGTCGCCGTGCTTCGGCTGGTCCACGTGCGAGACCTTCCAAGACGACGTGGCCGGGTCGAAGGGCTCGGTTTCGCTTCTGAGCACCGCATTGTGTGCGACGAGCGGCGGCTTCAGGTGCTCCCACCAGCGGGTGACCGCCACTCCGGTCGTACCTGCGGCCTCCTCGTGGAACTCGATCAGGCCGTCGCAGACCTTGCAGACACCCCGCCTGGCTGTCGGCTGCTGCTTCTCTTCGACCAGCGGCTCGATCGCCGACCACAGCGGTGACAGGTGTTTGATCGCGGCGTCCCACAGCGGCCTGATGACATTTGCCGCGGCCTTGACCGCCTCGGTCAGCTTGAGGTTGTCCTCGCGCAGCTGCTTGTTCTCGGCCGCCAGGGCGCGGATCGAGCCGATGGTGAGCGTGCTCTGCACGGCATCATCGTGGTACGCACGGTCGATGGCATAGCTGTCGGGTATGTCCCGGGTCAGTTCAAGGTACCCCGGAAGATCTTCCCTGTCCCCTTTCATCCGAACGGCCCTCCCCCGTTCATGCCCATCCCCGGAGGCATGCCTGCTCCGCCGGGGACCGGCAGGTGCAGGCCGCTGGTGGTCTTCAGCTGGATCGCGGTGATATGGCTCCAACACAGGTCCAGCACGCCGATCTGCAACAGGGATCCGTTGATGCCCTGCGCCACGGCGAGCGCGGGCTGCGGGACGTCGTCCTGCGTGCCGTCGATCACCGTGACCGTTCCGTCCGGCGCGACGGCCGCCGCGGCGATGTCGGCCTGGTGCGCCTCGTTCACGGCGTTCTTCCAGGTGTAGGCGCACACGAAGCACCAGCGTTCGCCGGGCGGCGGCGTGGGGCCCTTGTAGACCACTTCTGCGACCATCAGTGTCCTTCTCTCATCAGTGTGTCCCGCCGTGCGGCGGTGGTCTGCGGTGTGTCGCCGTACCGCGCGGCGTAGTACTCGGCCAGCCAGTTCGGGCAGGCCAGCTCCCACGGGTGCAGCGGCTTCGGCTCGCGCGGGATGAAGACGGCCGGACAGTACAGAACCGGCAGCTTCGCCTTCTTGCGTCTGCGGCGGGTCACGGGTGACGCCAGGTGCTCAGCCGAGCCAGGTCCCGTGTCCTGTGCGTCGTCGGGTCGGCCGCTTCGCAGCCGGTGCAGGCGCGGTAGAAGCCGAGAGTGATGTGCCCTTTCACCCAGTCGGCGTACGGCGGCACCAACACCAGCTTCACGACGGTCGGGCGCACGGCCCGCACCTCCAGGGCGTGCTCAGCCATCGCTACCCTCCAGGCGCCGCCGCTCCATGTCGACCTGCGCCTGCGGGACTTCGTGCGGGAAGCGCGGCGTGGCGGAGGTGGCCGCCAGGCGTCGGCGGATCTCGTCGTCTGTCAGCGGCTTCGACGGCGCGTACTCCGCCACTTCCTTCTCCAGCTCGGTCCGCGGCAGCGGCCTCAGTGCGTCGATCACCGCCTGCTTGTTCTCCGCCGTGGGGTTGCGCTCATAGGCGCAGATCAGGCACTTGGACTTGTCTCCGGTGTCCACGCCCATCACGACCGCGCACTTGTCATGCCCGAGCAGCGAGTGCGCGGACGCGATGATCCACCCGACGCCGTCCATCACGCGCTCCGCAGGTGCGCGCACTGGCTCAGGCGCTTGACCTTGACCGCGCGCTGAGGGATGCCGCCTTCCTCAACCAACAGCGAGGCGAGGAACTCCGAGGCGTACTCATTGTCGCGGGCTACATGCACGGCAGCGTCCGTCAAGCGGGTCAGCCTGTTCTTGAACTCTTCGGTGGACCGGAAATCAAGCCACCACGCAACACCCTGTCCGGTCGCGTAGATAGAAGCCTCGTTGACGTACACGCCCCAGTCGTCCACTGCGGCGGCAGCCCGCTCCGCACGCAGCAGCTCGGCCATGATCTCGTCCATCGCGGTCATCAGGACCGCGCACGCTGTGTCAGAACGGCGCGCTCCAGCGCCGTGAGGTCCCACACGGCGGACACGGCCCACAGGTCGCCGCGGATGTACCGGATCAGAGCCGGATCCTTCGGGGGCGTGACCGGCTTCCACTCCTCGACCTCCCACAGGATGTGGAAGCCGTGCAGCCGGCGCGGCCGGGGCCGAATCGAGGGCGGGATGACCGGCACGATCGTCGCGGCGATCCCGCCGACGTGGTGCGGCGGGGCGTCCTGCGGCTGACGCAGGCGCACCGACTTGCTTCCGACTGCGGCGCCTCGGTTGCTGCGCCAGTCGTTCTCGCTGGAGAAGACCAGGTCCCGCCAGTCCCACCAGCAGAAGCACGTCGGCGCGTCGGCTCGCACGACCGCGATCTTCGGCAGCCCGCTGTTCTCGAAGTAGCCGCCGAGTCGGATCGCCTCGGACAGCCGGATGACGCCGAGCCCGCGCGCTGCGGCGCGGTATCCGAGCCGGATCGCTTCGTCCTCCGTGGTGCGGTCGGACGCTAGCTGCGCTTCGTACTCGGCCAGCTTCTCGCGCGCCTCGGCCGGGTCGATGATCAATGTGCCGAGTTCCATGTCCGTTCCTCCCTGAACTTGTCCTCAGACGAGCCTACAGCGGCCGGCGCGAGCCGACCACTGTAGACGCGCTACACCGGTGCCGGATCGCGCAGGTACTCCATGCGCACCCGGTCGAAGACCGCGGCTTCCCCGGAGGGCAGGGCGTTGGTCGCGTGCACGGGCAGGGCGAACAGCTGCGCGCCGTCGTAGGCGCCGATCGCTTCGAAGTCGCCGCGGTTGAGCCACAGCTCGCAGTCCTCGTGCACCCAGTAGTACGCCTGGATCCGGGTGTACGAGTCGAGCAGCTTGTACGCGACCGCGGGCAGTGGAGCCGACACGTCAGTACCCGCCCCCGACGGCCCGGTTGATGTCGCCCACCACGTCGGCGTCCGGCTGCGTCCACGGCGTGTCGGTGCCGGGTACGGGGACGATCATCGCGACCCGCCGGCCGTCCTCGACCAGGTACACCGTCTCCGCGTCGTCGATAACCCGGTCGACCAGTTCAACGAGCTGGCCGGGCCAGTAGCCGGTGCGCCGGTCGATCACCACGCCTTCACTCGCCAGCTCGTTCAGTTCGCCGACCGGCCGGAACTGCTGTTCGTCGCTCATAGGTGTCCTCCTACGCTTTTCGTGGTCACGCTCGATGTGGTCAGTCCTGTGCGCTTGATCTTGCCGTTCGGCGAGCGCAGCGCGATGTGCTCGTCCAGCTGGACGAGCGCGCCGATCACCTCGTCGAGCATCTCACCCTCGGTCGCGGTATCGGTGATCTCGAACTTCATTGTCACCTCGACCAGCGCGGTCCTCGCCGGCCCGCTCATTGGTTCACCTGGTAGAAGGGGACGATCTGCAAGTGGTCGGACACGCCCAGCTCTCCAAGCGACTCGACAGCGGTCTGTGCCGCTTCGTCGTCCGAATAGATGCCGTACACGCCGAGGATCGCTGATCCGTCAGAGTATGCGCGCACGATGGCGCGCATGGGCTTCAGGTTGACACTGTTGATCGACGCTCTCCGCGTCGGCGGCTCGCTCACGTCGTCACCTCCGTTATCTGCAAGTCGTAGTCGATCTCGAACGTCGCACCGTCCGGAGCGGCGGGTATGTGCACGTCGCTGCCCTGCCACACGCCGGTGCCGTCGTCGCCGAAGACGGTCAGCGGCCCGGACATGGCCTTGTGCGGACCGCGGATCTCGTACGACACGGTCAGCCGGCCGCCATGCAGACGCACCGCGGTGATCTCGAACCGCTCTCCGTCGCACACCACGTGCCCGAGGCCGCTCATGCGTCCACCAGTTCGGGGAACGCTTCGTAGTTGTCGAACATCCGGATGAACTCCTGGGTGGCCGAAGGGAATCCGACCCAAGCCTTCAGAGCCGGGCCGCCTTCGTCGTCGCACCCGCTGCGCCAGTCGAAGGCGGTCACGTTGTCCGCGCCGACCGACACGAACAGCGAGTTCCCGCCGTCCGGGTCGATGCGCTTGGCCACGAACCGCGCGACGGGGCATTGGCACGGCTCCAGGCGTTCCCCCTTGATCCCTTCCGCCGTCAGGAACGCGGCGACCGCTTCGGCGTCCTCGAACGCGCCCAGTTCGCGCACCGCGTCGAGCACCTTGCGTGCGAACTCCTCCGGCGTCACGGCCTACTCCTCGACTACGGCGAGATCGGCGCCGCGGTACAGCGCGTCCCAGTTCAGCCGACCGTCGGCCAGCAGCACGGGGACGGGCGCCGGCTCGGCGGCCGAGGTCTGCTCGAACCCTTCCACGTCGCGCAGCACCGGGTGGCCGAAGTCCAGCACGTACCGTCGGCCGGGGGTCAGTTCGTACTCGCGGCCGTCGACCACCAGCACGGCCATCTGCGGCGCGGCGGCGCGGACCGTCTTGTCGATGAACTCGGTGTATCCGGCGTCGGCCTGAACCGGCGCCGCGCCCCCAGGCAGGTCGAAGATCGTGCCCTGCCCCTCCTGCGTCCACGTCTCCGCGGCGCCCTCCAAGGAGGCGTTCCACTCCTTCTCCGCGGTGGAGATCACCTCATCGCCGTTCAGCCGCTGCCAGTCCTCGCCGAGCCGGGCGGACAGAAGCTGGCCGATCGACTTGGCCGTGTGGACGCGGCCGTAGTTGTTCGTCTCCTTCAGCTGCTTCCAGGCGCGGGCCATGGCGCCGATCGCGTCCTGCCGCTCGGCCTGCTCCAGCAGCCACGGCCCGAACTTCTTCTTGCCGGTCTCGGTGCTCATCGGTCTTCCTCCCTGGCGGACTCGGCCGCTGCGGTGATCTGGTGTCTCAGGTCGATGGCGTGCGCCCTCTCGAACTGGTCGAGCAGGACGGCCGCCATCCGGTGCGCGGCGCACAGGTTCCGGTACCGCTCCTCGTCCTGCTCGTCCAGCCGGGCCAGCGTCGTGTGGTGCCAGCTGATCAGCTCGGTGCGGTGCGCGGGGTCGTCGTCCCAGCGCACCAGGATGTTGCCGTCCCGGCCGGAGCCGACGCACACGCCGTGCCGGATGACGCCGCGGTCGTTGACCGTGAACGGAACCTCGACCTTGACGCCGAGCTGCGCCCGCACCTGGTGCCCGAGCGCCGCCAGGGTCTGCGCCTCGTGCAGCGTTCCCGCGACGGTGGTGCTGAAGACGCCCTGCTCGCTGACCTGGACGGGGTACTCGGCGCCGTGAACGGTGATCTTCACTGGCCAGCCCTCGGGTACTCCAGCGCCAGCCCGCCGAGCTCCGCGACGTGCTTGACGTCGTAGAGCCAGGAGAAGGTCCCGACGGATACGGTCACGGTCGCCTCAAGGTGGTCGTTCTCCCACCCGGTCAGGTTGTTGCGGATACCGCCCGTCAGCATGTCCAGCACCTGCTCGGGCGTTGCACGGTCAAGCGGGACGTACTCACCGGTGATGCACTCGGTGCAGCCGCAGCCGAGCGGGTCGATGGCCGTGGGCTTCCTCACTGAGCTCTCCTTCTTCCCTGAACTGTTCACTTGTCCGCAGTCTACCGTATCGGCGCCTCTTGCAGAAGCCGCATGTCCGGATGCGCCATGGCGCGGCGGAACTTCGGCCCGTGCGTCCCGCCGTGCGCATTGTCGTCGACCGGGACCCACGCCCGGCACCGCCCCGCGCACGCGTCGTCGCACACGATCAGCTCGTAGTGCTCCAGGTCCGACCCCCACGCCACGACGGACGTACCGCGGTGTTCGCAGATGTGCGGGCACGGCCCGGCCGCGATGAGCCGGCGCTGCTCCTGCGGGTAGCCGGCGAACCAGTGGATCACGGTGTCCGGGTGGTCGATGCTCACGTGGCTGCCCATCGCTACTCCGTCCGAACGGCGGCGGTCTCCGTCCCGTCCTCGGCCGCCAGGATCTCGGCGCGCAGCACGGTGCGCACGGTGCGCTGCGCCTCCGCGGACACGCCGGCCTGCGCCAGGGCGGTGTCCAGCGCACGGTCCAGCAGTGCGATCTGCCGCTCTTGCAGGTCGAGGCCGCGCTGGTCCAGCCCGAGCCGCAGCGCCTTCTCCGCATGGACGCCGGCCTGGTCGGTCGCCTTGAGCAGCGCGCCGATCTCCGGGCGCAGGTGCAGGTTGCCGAAACCGTCGTAGTACGTCAGCTCCGGGTGCTCGGCCAGGGCGGCGTGCAGCCGGGAGGCCATGGCCCGGCTCAGCGCCATGATCCATTGCAGCGTCTCCCCCGGATTGCCGTACAGCTCGATCAGCTCGCGGTCGGTCAGCTCCAGCACGCTCTTGCGCGCCTCCATGATCGCCTGACGCTCGGCGGTGCGCCGCTGCGCCGCGCCCTGCGTGGTCGGCGCCAGCCCGCCGTGCATGCGGCAGACCGAGGCGCCCTCCACCGGCCCGTTCGCGCACTGCTCGCCGGCCCGGTTGTGGGCCGTGCACCGGTGCGACGGCGGCTTGCCCAGCAGGTCGGCCATCACGTCGTCCATGTTCCGGCGCTGCTCCAGCTCATCCATGTCCGACACGATACGCCGACATGATCGGCCGTCCATAGGGCGAAAAGGATCATGGAATCGGCAGCCGATCGATCGGCGTCCCGGACAGTCCTGGACAGCCGTCAAAACAACTCTCTGACCTGCACCGACGTACGTCTCGCATGATCCATCTGTTCGATTTCCCGAACACGATGTCGACCTAGAAAAGCGGATACGCTACTGACGTACATGGTGTTTGATCCATCTACACTGACGCACATCTCGCATGATCCATCTGATTTTGACGCACGTCTCGCCTTCCTCATCTGCTATGACGCTAACGAGATTGACACTAAAAACACATCCCTGTTCCCACTCCCTACTTTATCTGTTGTTGAAAAATAATAGGGAGAGGGGACCAGATACATAGGGGCCGAGTAGAGATTGTGCGTTCTAGCGTTAGTACCGTATACACTGCTGTCATGGCTACCAAGTATGAGATCGAGAATCGGAACGCCCGTCAGGACGCCGTCACCCTCGCCGTGCAGGAGAAGATCACGAAACCGTGGTGGGGCACGATGACCGAGCTGGTCGAGTTCCTCGCGGTGCAGCTGCCGTTCCCCCACGTGCTGACGCCGCGCACGCTGTCCGCCACCCTGGCGAAGTTGGAGGACGGCGGCTGGATCGACCACACCGTCCGCCACTGGCACACCGGCAAGGCCCGCATGGTCGCCCTGATCCCGCCCGGATGGCGGTGGGACAACGAGCATCGGCAGTGGGTCGTCAACGGCTCTCCAGTCCCTACTCAGGAGCCGTCCCAGACTGTCCCGCAGTAGTTGCGGACATCTTCCCGCCCGTGCGACATTGAGAACGGCCCGTCTTCGCCACGAGTCCAGCGGCGTGTCAGCGCCATGGCCCCTGCGGACTGGACGCACCGGTGAACGCGAAGTCCCCGCGACCGCGGTCCTGACAGACCCGATGGCGGGGACTTCGCTGTTGCCGCGGTCAGCCGCGCACCGCGGTCACGGCGGTGTCACCCGCACCACCCGCGAGCCGTCCCCCGCGCGCCCGCGCTCGATGCGCCACCCGATCGCGTTCAGGGCCTGCGTCGCGCGCTCCAGCCGGTCGGACAGCAGCCGGGGCGTCCAGTGCCGCCCCGGTTCGTCCTGAAGACCACCGTGCATCATCAAGTGCCCCAGCAGCTCGGTGGTGGTGCCCTGCCAGGTGCCGCGCACAGCCTGGCGCAGGGCGACGGCGACCGTGTCACCCTCGGCGATGTCCTCCAGCGCCGAGAACCGCCCCGCGCGCCACGCCCCCAGGGCGTTGGTGTGCCAGCGGCGGTCCACGGCCGCCACGATCTGCGAGAAGCGCGTGAGGCGGTCGGCGGCGTTGCTGCGCGGCAGCGAGAGCATGTCCCCGAAGATCTCCGCCGTGCGGTCCAGCAGCCACGCCAGGGCCGAGGGGTGCGCCAGTGCCCAGGTGGCCGCGACTTCGTCGTCGTTGCGCCAGGAGGTCAGCCGCGAGAGGCGGTGCATGGCGATCCGGTCCGCCAGGTCGCCCTCCAGCCCGCCGAGGGTGATGCCGTTGATCACGATCACGCTCTGGAACGCCGAGACGTACAGGTCGCCGTCGGTATATAGCGCGCGGTCCACCCAGCCGTCCCCGGAGGCGGCCTTGCACAGGGCGTCCGACCACCAGCGCGCGATCCCGGAGACGTTGTCCATCGGCAGCACGTACCGCCCGCTGGCGTAGGCCGCCCAGGTCTTCCCGTCCCGCGGGACCGGGAGCATGGCGGGGGACGCGTCGATCCAGTTCGACGTGATCTTCGTGGCACCGGTCTTCGCCGAGCCGGGCGGTCCGCTGATCACCTCGATCGGGTGCGTGATGCCGGGGAAAAGGGACGCGATGCGGCAGGCGACGTACAGGGCCCAGTCATCCACAGACGCGATGTTGATCAGGTCGCGGACCAAGTCCATGCCGCCGTCGTCCGTCGGAAGGGGCAGCTCCGCCGTCAGGGACGTCCTGGTGAACAGGACGGGCGGGCGGTCCACCACGCACCAGCGGCCGGGCTCCAGCATGACCGCCTTGCCGTCCGTGCGCCCCAGGTCGAGGAACACCGCGCCCTCGTGCCCGGCGATGCGCAGGTTCGGCGTCACCCGGCGCCGGCTCATCGCCGCGCCCTCGGCCAGGTTCAGCACCGTGGTCAGCGCCTCGGAGTTCGCGGCCCGGCCGGTCTGCGCGTACATGTCCGCGGCGAGGCGCTGGCGCATGCCGTTCGTGCCGCGCATCGGGATCATGACGGACGGGGTGTCGTTGCGCACCGCGAACAGCCGCCCGTCCGTGGCGCACGAGACGTAGTAGTCCCTTTGCAGGATCTGCATCAGCACGTCCACGGCCGCGATCTGGCCGTTCCCCCCTGCTCCGCTCATGCTGTCGCTCCCTGGCCGCGCAGTGCGGCGCGGCGGCGTTCCACCGCGCGCTTGAAGGTGTCGCCCGACATGTGCAGGGCGTTGGAGATCCGCGAGGTGACCGTGCCGGGCGTCTGCGCGACCAGGTCGACGATGTACGCGCGGTCCGCGTCGGTCACCGGCACCGCGTCGCCGTGCCAGATCCGCCAGACGGCCACCAGGTCCACCGGGCCCCAGTCCGTGTCCAGGGTCAGGCCGTCCGAGGCGACGCCGGGGTCGTGGACCGGCGGCGTGTCCGTGTGGGTACCCGCTGTTATGGTGGACATCGAGCGTCCTTTCCGATCAAGAGGGCTACGCTCACCCGAAGATCGACGCGGGTCCGCTGCCAACGGGCCCGCTCGACGGATGGCGCGGGTCATGCCAAACTAGCGCGCGCCGCCGAGACGTACGAGGGCCGCGGGAGACCGGGCTCTCGTGTGCAGGATTCCCGACAGGGCTGCGGTCAAGGAGGGGATGGATCGGTCCCGAGCGTCACAGACGCGAGGCGCCGGCCGGTTGCGCCGAACCGCGAGAGGCGCCCTTGCAGCCCGCGCAACGAGCGCGAGCGCCCCGTCCGCCCAACAGCCGGTCGGGGCGCTCGCCGTGTGCGGACCGATCACAGCAGGCCTTCGTCGACCAGGTGCTCGCGCACTGCGGCCCAGTTCTCCGAGACCGCCGTCAGCTCCTCGCGCTCGCGCTCCTCGCGGGCCAGCCGCTCTTGCCGCAGCCCTTCGTCCAGGTGCTCGCGGATCTTGCCGTCCACCAGGTCCGTCAAGACCTGCGGTTCCAGCGCGTCCAGCTCCCAGCAGTCGGTGCCGTACTGCTCGACGTAGGCGGCGAAGCGGCTGTCCGTGGCTTTGGCGTAGTTCGGCGGCGGGTCGTACTGCCGCACCTGGTCCATGGTCAGCGCGATGCGCTCGACGTAGCAGGTGCTGCCGAACAGGTACAGGCGGTCCTGGATGTCGCGCGGGATGTCAAGCCCGGTCGGGTCGTGGTCGCCCAGGTACAGGATCCGGGTCTTCACGCCGCGCCGCTCGAAGTGGCGCAGCCGCAGCGCGGCGTCGTGCACCAGCGAGTGCGAGGGGGAGCCCTTGCACGCGGTCCAGCTCACGTCCAGCGGCGCGGCGGCGCGGGCGACCACGTCGACCAGCGCGTCCTTCTCCACCCAAGCCTCGACGTGCTCGTTCTGCCCGTCCCAGTGCGTGATGCCGTACTGCGCCGCGATCGAGTCCAGCGCGTCGGCCGGGTCGCGCCAGCCGCCGTCGCCGCCCGCGCTCTCACGGCCGCGGTCCTCGATGTGGTCCCAGTCCACCAGGCCGGCCACGCGGCCGTCCGCGATCAGGTCGCCGAGCCACTTGTAGTTCTGCTGGCAGTTCTTCGTGCCGGTGCCGCTCGGGTTGCCGGGCGTGCGCTGCCCGTCGGTGAAGTACCGCGTGTCCGGGAACGCGTCGGTCGCGATGAACCGGTAGTACAGCTGCCGCAGCGTCAGGCGCAGCCCCTGCGCCGCGTAGGCCGCACAGATGGCGTCGGCCTGCCGCACGACCTCCAGCCCGGCGTCCGTGAACGACCGGTGCTCATATCTGATCTTGCTCATCGTGCATCCTCCCTGAACCCCTGTCGTGCTCACTGATGACAACTTAGTACGCGCCGCCTTGGCCGCGCAACCACGCTTCGCGCAGCCGCCGCTCGCGCTGCTTCTCCCCGTCGATGAATTTGCGGGCGCTCTCGCACAGGGTCAGCACCTCGCGCCACGGCATCCCGGAGGTGTCCCCCGCCTGCCAGATCGCGCGCAGCTCGCCCAGCACCTGCTCCGCAGGAAGGCGGCGGTGCAGCGAGCAGGCCGCGCGGTACAGCTCGCGGTTGCGCGCGCCGACCGGTGCGCCGCGGGTCTTAAGCTCCTCCAGGTCGACGTCCTCGCCGCTGTACGCGCCGCCCGAGGACGCCGGCCCGGCCGAGGCGATCCACGCCAGCAGCCAGGGCGGCGCGTCCGGCGCCGAGCAGAAGCAGCCGTCCGTCCACCGGTAGGGCACCGGGACCTGCTCCCCGGAGCGGTCGGTCATCACCGCCATCGACGGGGCGGCGACCACGAGGTTGCCGTCGCCGAGGATGTCCACGCCCGGCAGGATCCGGTTGCGCCCCGGCACCCGCATCCCGGCGGGCGTGCGCAGCCACAGGTGCACGCCGCCGGACGGGGTCGTGGACACGGCGGGCCCGCGCAGGCCGAGCCCGTGCTGCTGCATGAACCGCCACAGCTCGCCGGGCCCGTCGTCCCCGTGCTTCACGTCCAGGTCGAGCACGACCAGCCGGGACGGCGAGCCGCAGGCGACGCCGATGTTCGCGGCGCGGTCCTGCCCCCAGCTCCAGCGCACCGCGCGGTTGTCGATCGAGGCCCAGTGCACGCCGCCGGAGTCTCCCAGCATCCGGTGCGGGCGCTTGCGACCGCGGACCAGCGCCAGCACCGCATAGCCCTGGCCCTGGTAGCGCAGGGCGGCGGCGCCGAGCCCGAGCCGGCGCACCGCGGGATCGTCGGCGGCGAAATCCTGATGAGAACAGCGCATGTGCACTTCCTCCCTGACCGTTCGTGCCTTTTCAGTGTACGCTCTAACTGCGGACTAGTTCAGGGAGGAAAGACATGATCGTCATCAAGGACCATCGCGGTGAGATCGTCCGGAACGGCCAGTTCGAAGGCGAGCTGGTCGCCGAGGTGTCCACCGACGACGGCGAGCGCGCCCGGTGGATCGAGATCAAGCTCTACCGGCGCACTGACGCGGACGGGTGGATCATCCACCGCATGTCCGACTCGGTGCTCTACCACCACATCGACACCACCTGCCGCACCCCGAAGAGCGCGCGTCCGGGCCAGCCGATGACCGCAGCCGACTTGCAGGATGGCGCCGAGCCGTGCGGCAACTGCCGTCCGCCGGAGCCGGACGACATGCCGCCGGACCACCCGATCCGCATCGAGGTGGCCAGGAACGTCGTGCACCCCTGGAACACCGAGAAGCAGGTTGTGGACGACCTGGTGATGGACCGGCGCACCGGCACGCCGTACTGGTCGGAGCCGGTCATCGAGCTGGTGACCGCGGCCGGCATGCAACACCGCGAGTTCCTAGCGCTGCTTCCGACGGTGGATGCAATGGCCCAGTCGTACATGGACCGCGCAGAGGCACGGAGGCAGCCGTGATTCGCTACCTGCTGCACCGCGTGCGCCGGCACGACGCGACCGTGAACCTGCACGGGTTCCTACACGTCTACCACTGCTGGACGTGCAGCCGGAACTGGAACGGGCTACTGCTGCGCGGCGGCAAGCCGTGGGCGGTGTGAGATGGCCGGACAGAGTCTAGCCTGGCCGTCCTCGACCAGGCTCGTGTACGCGATTCCGAGCACCGAGGCACATCTGCTGCCGCTGTACGGAGACGGCAAGACCGTCATGTGCGGGAAGTACGTCACCTTTCTGCGGTGGCATGACGACGACCACGCCAAAAGCCTGCCCGTGTGCAGGGTCTGTCAGAGAGCGGTGTGACGTGTCCGGCGTACTCGACGGCGTGCAGCTGCGCCTTATCCGGTCGATCGACGACCTGGCGGAGTGCAAGCGGTGGGCAGGCGAGCGGCGCGAAGGTCCGTTGTGCTTCGACACGGAGTCGGCGGGCCTCTCGCCGTATCGGGACGAGTGCCGCCTGATCCAGATCGGCGACCTGCACACCGGGTGGGCCGCACCCGCGAAGCTGTGGGGCGGCGGCATTCTGGAGATCCTGCGGGACTACCAGGGCGAGCTCGGCGCACACAACAGCCCGTACGACTGGCGGGTGGTCAAGCAGTTCTCCGGGCTCAAGCTCAACTGGACGAAGATCCACGACACGCTGATCGCCTGCCACCTCTACGACTCGATCATGCCCCACGGCCTGAAGGCGGCGGGATCGCGCATGGTCGACCCGCGCGCCATGGCGGGGGAGAAGATCCTGAGCGAGGCGATGGCGGCGAACCACTGGACGTGGGCCACGGTCCCGGTCGACTACCCCGGCTACTGGGCGTACGGCGCGCTGGACCCGGTCCTGACCGCACACCTGTGGCAGAAGGTCGGGCCGAGCGCGACCGGGGTGTACGCGCAGGCGTACGACCTGGAGCGCGCCACGGTGCGCATCGCCGCGCAGATGATGGACACCGGGATGATGCTCGACGTCCCCTACATCGAGCGCTCGATCGAGAAGCTGCTGGACTGGGAGAAGCAGGCCGTGGCGTGGCTGCGCGGCGAGTTCGGGATCACCTCGGTCAACTCGGCCGCGCAGATCGAGCGCGCGTTCCACTCCCTCGGCATTCCGACGCTCGCGTGGACGAAGACCGGGCAGATGTCGATCGACAAGGACACGCTCAAGCTGTACGCCCACATGTTCCCGGCGCACCGCAGGCTCATCGAGACGATCTCCGGCGCGCGCAAGACCGACAAGATCGTCAATACGCACCTGCGCAAGTTCCTGGACCTGCGCGACGCCGACGACGTGATCCACCCGACGATGAACACGATCCAGGCGCGCACCTCCCGCCAGTCCGTGACCGACCCGCCGATGCAGACCTTCGACCGCGACGTGCCGATGATCCGCGGCGCGTACCGCCCCAGGCCCGGCAGCGCGTACGTGACGGTGGACGCCGACCAGATCGAGGCCCGGCTGTGCGCCCACTTCAGCAGCGACCCCGGCATGATCGAGATGTTCCACCACGCCGAGCAGACCGGCGTCGACTTCTTCCGGCTGATGGCCGGGCGCATCTTCCAGACCGAGCCGGAGAAGATCGACAAGAAGGACATCCGGCGCCAGCTGACCAAGAACTCCACCTACGCGAAGATCTACGGGTCCGGCCTGGAGAAGATGGCGCTCACGGCCGGCGTGCCCGTCGATCAGGCACGCCCGGTGTACACCGCGTTCGGCCAGCTGTATCCGGGCCCGGACCGGCTGATGGCGGAGATCACGCGCAAGTGCCGCGCCGAGGAGAACGCCGGCCGCCGCGGCTTCGTGACCACGCCCACCGGCCGCGTGCTGTACACCGACCGCGGCAAGAGCTACGCGGGCCTGAACTACAAGATCCAGGGCCACGCGGCGGAGATCCTCAAGCAGAAGGTGGTCGAGCTCGACGCGGCCGGGTTCGGCCCGTATCTGCGCCTGACCATCCACGACGAGGTGCTCGCCGAGTTCCCCCGCGAACACGCGCTCGAAGGCCTGGCCGCGATGTCCCGGATTCTGACCGACCGCACCACGTACGCAGTCCCGATCACCTGGGACGGGAAGGTTCTGGAGGAGCGATGGGTGAAGTCGTGAACGGCTTCGGACAGAAGCTGCCGTGGGGCTACGATCCGCAGATGTCGGCCGCCGTCGCCAAGGCGGAGGATGCGGTGAAGACCACCGGTCCGCGCAAGCTTCTGGAGTGGGCCATCGTTCAGTACATGGACGAGCACTACCCCAGCTACGGCGTCAAGCGCTGGTCACCGCCGCCGAACCTGCGGCTCGAACTGCACCCGAGCACGCATCATCTGATCAGACAGGACCCTGACTTCGAGTATCCGGGGTCCGAGATCTCCGAGAAGCTTCAGATACCTATGAAGATCAACCGAGATCTGGGCGAAGGCGAGTGGCGGCTTGTCGTCGTCACCGAGGATGTCAAGACCGAAGGAAGGCTCTCGTGAAGTACCCCGGCGCGCAGACCGACATGAAGCTGCACGAGGGCGAGGAGTGGAAGGTTCCCGTCGACCCGCACGGCCAGCCCTTCAGCTACTGGGTCGAGGACCAGGACGCGGACGGCGACGCGGTGCGGCTGATGGAGAAGGCGTGGAACGCCGCACCGCACCACTTCGCCACGCTGCGGCGCATCGGCTGGATCGACCAGAAAGGCCGGGTGTGGACGAAGATCCCGCCGTCCGACGGCTTCGACGGCGGATCGCTCACCCCGCTGCTGATCGACGCGAGGGACTGACATGTTGCCGCCGGCTGTGATGTGGATCGATCCCGGCGGGATGACCGGCCTGGCGACGCTGACCGACGGACGGGACTTCTGGACGGACGAGTTCCCGCCCCAGCAGGCCGGGCACATCGTCGAGGCGTTCTGCGAGCGGTGGAACTACGGCGGCGTGATCGGATGGGAGAGGTTCCACATCGGTCCGCAGACGCACAAGCTCACTCAGGAGCCGGTCCACCAGGCCATCGAGATGATCGGCGTGGTCCGGTACCTGGCCACCGGGCGCCACGTGCGGATCCTCACCCCCGCCGCGCCGGACGACCGCAAGAGCGCCAGCCGGGCCATGCTCGGTGCCCTGGGCGTCTGGCCGGCCGGAAAGGACGATGCGCAGAGTGCGACACAGCACCTGGTCGCATGGCTTCTGCGGACGGGGAGCCTGCCGACCGCATGGCGTGCTACGCTCGCAACTGCTGACATCTTGAGGTAGTCGGCACGCAGGATCAGGGAAGAGAGGCACGGCCGATGGCGTGGGCTGAGATCATCAACGGCAAGCTGACGATCGGGTGCAGCCAGGTGGAGAACCACCTGGCCACCCAGGTTCCCGGCTGCAACTTCGACAAGAGCTCGAACACCTGGCACGCGCCGCTGTCCTGGGCGACCGTCGTCACGGTGCACATGCTGTGGCACGGCCAGGAGCTGGACGTCGGCCCGGACCTGGCGGCATGGTCCAAGAACGCGTACGAAGACGTCGTATACGCCTGGTCGCTGCGCAGCCAGCTCGGCGACCTGCTCCTCGACGACGCCGAGGCCGCGCTGCTCGACGAATTCGACGACAAGAGCGAACCGTTCCCGGACGGCAGGCCGCGTACGCTCTATCCGTTTCAGCGCGCGGGCGCCTACTACCTGTACAACCGCCGGTCCGCGGTCCTCGGGGACGAGCAGGGCAACGGCAAGACGCCGCAGCTGATCCGCGCGCTGCAACTGGCCGAGGCCCTCGGCCCGGACCCGCTGCCCGCGCTGGTCGTGTGCTCGGTCGCGGCGATCCGCAACTGGGAGCGCGAGCTGAACCGGTGGGCACCGCAGCTGCGCACGGTGGTGGTCGACGGCACGGCGCTGCGCCGGCGCCAGGCGATCGAGCGCACCGACGCCGACGTGTGGATCATCGGGTGGCCGAATGTGAAGGCGCACACCCGGCTGGAGGCGTATCCGGGCACCCGGTTCATCCGGTGCAAGGCGTGCGGCGGTATCGACGAAGGCATCCCCGCGGCGCGCTGCGAAGTCCACCTGAAGGATCTGAACCAGACCGGCCGGCCGTGGCGCACGGTGATCGCCGACGAGGCGCACCGGATGCAGGACGCGCGCTCCAAGCAGACCCGCGCGCTGTGGTGGCTGCTACACCAGGCCGAATACCGCTGGCTGGCCACCGGGACGCCGATCGCCGACAACATCGGCCAGCTCTGGCCGCTGCTGCACGGCTTGGACACCGCCACGGCTCCGTCCCGCAGCCGGTATCTGGACCTGTTCGCCGTCAAGGAGCACAACTTCCACGGCGGGGTCACCGTGCTGGGCATCCGGCCGGAGACCGCGGAGACGTTCCACTCCTTCGTGCAGCCGATGATCCGGCGCATCCCGCGCAAGGTCGCGCTGCCGTTCCTGCCCACGCGCCTGGAGCCAGTCTTCCGCTATCCGGCGATGAGCCCGGCCCAGAAGCGAACCTACGACGCGCTGCGGAAGCAGGCCGTCGTCGAGCTCGAAGGCCAGCTCATCGTTCCGCCGAACACGCTGGTGACCTTCTCCCGGCTGTGCCAGCTGGCATCCGCCATGCTGGAGGTCGTCGAGGGCGAGGACGCCGAGGGGTTCACCCTGCCTCTGCCGCGCATGACCATGCCGTCCTCGAAGGTCGCCGACCTGCTCGACTTCCTCGAAGACGAGGAAGGCCAGCTGGTCGTCGCGGCCAACTCCCCGCAGTTGGTGGCACTGGCCGAGAAGGCCCTGGCCGCCAAGAAGATCACACATTGCAAGATCGTCGGCGGGATGAGCGCGGACGACATGGACCAGGCGGTCACCTGGTTCCAGCGCGGCGACTGCCGCGTCATCTTCATCACCGCGGCCGGGGCGGAGTCGGTCACGCTCACCGCCGCACACACGATCTTCTTCATGCAGCCGGATCCGTCGTGGCGCTCGCGCGACCAGAAGATCTGCCGCATCGACCGGATCGGGCAAGAAGGCCACCCGCAGGGCGGTGTGCGCATCGTCTACTCGATCACCCCCGGCACGGTCGAGGAACGGCTGTTCCAGCTCGGCGAGGAGAAGGGCGAGCGCGCCGCGCAGGTCACCCAGGACGCGAACCTGCTGCGCTGGCTGATCAAGGGCGAGGAGAGCACCGAGACGCAGGCGGAGCAGCTGACGATCCCGGAGACCGACGATGAGCAGCAGTGAGATGCAGGGCGGTTGGGTTCTGGACATCTCGTTTCCGCGTCCGTACAGCGGTGTTGACGTGCAGGTGTCCGCCAGTGGCTATCTGGTGATCACTATTCCGTTTGAAAGTGAAGAGTCGGCGAATGCCGCCCGCAGCGAGATGGAAGTGAGCGTCGTCCCCGGATATCGGGTGATCGCCGGAGAAGTGGTGAAGGGAGAGCAGGGAAGATGTTGATCTCGCAGTCGGAGATCTATGCGTGGACGCGGTGCCGTAGAAACTGGTATCTCACCTACTACCTGGGCTTCGTGCCCGCCGACGAACCCCCGGTCGGCAACCGCCAGCTCGGCACGCGGGTGCACACCGCGCTGGAGGCGTACTACGGCTACCAGCTCGACCCGGTCGCGGTGCTCGCGCTGCTGTACCGGATCGAGACCGCCAAGGCACCCGAGTTCGCGGCCGAGCTGTCGGCCGAGGCGAACCTGGCCGAGGCCATGGTCTCCGGCTACCTGGAGTGGCTGGCCGAAGAGGGGGCGGATGCCGACTTCGAGACGGTGGCCACCGAGACCGACATCCGCGTCGATCTGCCCGGCGTGCCCGGCGTGCAGCTGCGCGCCCGCATGGACCAGGTGGCCCGGCGCATCTCCGACGGCGCGCTGTTCTTCCGCGACTACAAGACCGGGTCGACGTTCGAGCTCGCCGAGCAGCTGCGGCTCAACCCGCAGATGAAGTTCTACACGCTGGTTCAGCACCTGGCCTCGCCGCCCGACGGTCCGAAGCTGGCCGGCTTCACGATCGACACGCTGCGCCGGGTCAAGCGGACCGCCAAGGCCGAGCCGCCGTTCTACCGGCGCGACCCGTTCGTCTACACCCCGGACGAGATCACCGCTACTCTGCGCCGGGTGCAGTCCGTTGCTTCGGAGATCGTGCAGCACCGCGCGATGCTGGACGACATGTACCGGCGCACCGGCGGCGCGCTGGACGTGGTCGACAGCGTGCAGCAGTCCGTGCTGCGACCCACGCCGATCCTGTCGGACTGCAAGTGGTGGTGCCCGGTGCGAGAAATCTGCCCGATGATGGATGACGGCAGCGACTGGTCTGGTAGTCTTGTCCGCAGTGGGAGGTTCCGCCAGGCGGACCCCTACGAGTACTACCGGGACGACGCGCTCCGCACGATCAGGGAAGAGATGGCGAAGATCTGATGACTGAACCGACAGCGGAATCCGGTTCCAAAGGCTGGCTCGTGGACGCCCTGGAGACCAGTGCCGAACGCCAGCGCCAGCTCTCGGACATCACGCTCCGCATGACCGCCGCAGAGGCCCGACACAAGCGGGTCCGTGACAGCATGTCGACGGCTCTCGCCGCGGTGTTCACCCTGGCCTTCCTCTTCGGCCTGGTTATGGGCGCCCTCGCGATGTGGAACGCGGTCGTCGGATGACCGTCCAGCCGTACCAGCAGCAACAAGTCGCCCCGGCCTTCAACCAGCAACCGATGCGGCAGCTGCGTCGCAGTGCTCAGGGCCTGTCGTTCCTGCTGCACGGTCTGCCGAAGGCCGGCAAGTCCAACTTCGCCGACTCCGGCCCGGCGCCGCGCTTCGTGCTCGACGTCGAGGGCTCCTCCTACTGGACCCCGTCCCGGAAGATCTACTGGGATCCGATGCGCGAGCCGGTGCCGCAGCCGGACGGGAGCTGGGAGACCGCGATCGTGCTCGTGCGCGAGGCGCGCGTCGTGATGGAGGTTTACCGGGTCCTCAACTCCGGCCAGCACCCCTTCAACTCCGGCGCCATGGACTCCGTCACCGAAGTGCAGCAGCGGGTCATCGACGATCTGGCCAGGGGCCAGCAGATGGACCGCGACAAGTGGGGTGCGCTGCTGCGCCAGGTCAACACCATGGTCCGGGCATACCGCGACCTGATCACACACCCCGTCAAGCCGCTGTGGACGATGACCTTCGTCGCCGGCACGCACCTGAAAGAGGGCCGCTGGCGGCCGTTGGTCCAGGGCCAGGCGCAGGACTACCTGCCCTACTACGTGGACGTGCTCGGATACCTGGGCGCGGAGCGGGACGGTACCCGGCTGATGTTCATCGGGCCGCACCCGCAGTACGAGACCGGTGAGCGCCTGGGAGGGCGTCTGCCGTACACCATGAGGATCGGGGATCCCTCCCACCCCGGCTACACCGCAGAGAGCATGCTCGCGCAGGTTCTCCAGGGAAGAAGGAGTTAGACGTGGCACAGTACGACTTCGGCACGCTGTACGGCCAGGCGGACAGCTCGATCTTCGTTTACGAGCCCGGTGAGGTGGACGCCGTGGTCGAGGCGTCCACGTGGGGTCGCACGAAGGACGGCACCAAGGGGCAGTGGGACGTGCGCTTCCGCACGACGACCGGCGCCAACGCCGGCCGCGCGCAGCTCAAGACGCCGATCACGATCAGCGCGGACAACCCCCAGGCGCTCGGGATCATGTTCCGCCACCTGGCGGCCATGGGCATCCCGGTTCCGGACCCGAACAACCCGCAGCAACAGCCGTTCTGGGCGCTGGGCTGGAACGAGGAGCAGGTGGCCCAGGCGATGATCGGCAAGCCGGTCCTGCTCAAGATCACCGTCGAGGAATGGGAGGGCGTCCAGCGCAACAAGGTGCGCGACATCCGGTCGCCGCGCCCCGGCGCCCCGACCACCTGGCCGCAGTTCCAGCAGCCGCAGGCCGCCGCGCCCGGCTACGGCGCGGCGCCGGGTTATGGACAGCAGCCGCAGTTCCCGCAGCAGCAGCCGCAGGCCTACGGTCAGCCGCAGTTCCCGCAGCCCGGATATCCGGCCGCCTCCGCGCCCTACGGCGGTCCGCAGCAGCCCGCTGCGGCGCCCGCGCCTTCCGCACCGTGGCAGCAGCCGCAAGGCGCTCCTGCGGTGAACGGTGGCCAGCCCGGAGGCAACCCGGCCCTGCCGCCGTGGGCTCAGCCGCCGGTTCCCGGCCAGGGCGGCGTCGGCGAGTTCACACAGCAGGGTCAGAGCTACCAGCCCTCCACCGCGCCGTTCCCCGGAGCGCCGCAGCAGAACGCGCCGCAGCCGCAGTACGCCGCGCCGCAGCCCTTCCAGCAGCAGCCGCAGGCCGCCGCGCCCGGCGCGATGCCCTGGAACGGACAACAGCCCGGAACCGCCCCGCAGGCCGGTCCCGCCGACCCGCAGGGGGCTCCTCCTCCGCCCTGGGCTCAGTGATACTGGCCCTTGCGCGGGCACAGACCCGGCTGCGCGCGAGCTCCTCTCCTCCCCCGCCGAGGAGCCGCGCAGCCGGGGACGCCCGTCCCTCGCCTCTCCGGTAGTAGGCGATCGGACGGGCGAAGAGGGCCTTTCGTCGCTCTGGAGACGGCGAAAGGCCCTCTTTCGCGTTCGGGCTTGTGGGCACCTTCACCGGAATGCTAAGTTGTCATCAGTAAGGCACCGCACCGAGCGGCCCGAACGAAGGAGATCAGGGAAGATGACCGTCCAGCTCACCGCCCGCAACGCCAGCGCCCAGGAACTGCTGAACATCCTCAACTCGCAGAAGGCGCACAAGCTCGACGTCGTTGCGCCGTCCCGCGCGATCTGGAGCCGCAACGGCCAGCTGGTCGTCGGCGGCACCGTCGCCGAGATCACCGAGGACGGCGTCACCCCGGTCGCGGGCACCTACAGCCTGACGGAGATCGCCGACCGCGGCCTGGCGGACAAGCTGGGCATCGGCCAGACGTACTTCCGCCGCATGCGCGAGGCGGGCCGCACCGACCTGATCGACGGCAACGTCAACGGCTGGCTGCACGGAAACAAGGTCGACGGCAACGTCGTGCACCCGGCCGACGACCGCGCGTTCCTGCTGCGCCTCTTCCGCGGCGACGAAGGGCAGCCGGGCGTGGCCCGCGCGATCCTGTCCGACCGGTTCAACCTGTCGATGGACAACCTCGACATGCTGATGGCCGTCACGCAGGGCATTCAGGCCGCCGGTGTGCAGCCGGTCGTCAACGTCTCGGACCTGTCCGAGTCCCGGATGCGCGTGCGGTTCGAGTTCCCCGACGTGTACGCCCGCGCCGAGGGCCTGCTGGAGGGCTACCGCACCCCGTTCACCGGCACCGACCGCGGCCCGCAGCGCGCCGGACACCGCGACCTCGCGGCGCTGCGCGCCCAGTACGGCGACCACCACATCTTCAACCGCGGCGAGGAGCCGATCGCGTACATGGGCCTGGACTTCGACAACTCGGAGACCGGTTCCGGCGCCTACAACCTGACCCCCGTCGTCGTGCTGGTGCGCTGCACGAACGGCTGGACCGACGTACGCCAGGGCATCCGCAAGGTCCACCTGGGCAAGGTCCTGTCCGAGGGTGTCATCAAGCCGTCCGTCGACACCGTGCGCGCCGCCGGCCAGCTGATCAAGTCGGAGACCACCGACGCCGTCACGCAGTGGCTGACCACCGACTACCTCGCCGGTCTGATCAAGGGCTTCGAGGAGAAGGCCGCCGTCGAGATCGCCACCCCGACCGAGACCGTCCCCAAGGTCTGCACGGGCCTCGGCCTGACCGCTGACGAGGCCAAGAGCGTCCTGGACTTCTTCATCCTCTCCGGCCAGCCGACCGCGGGCGGCGTCGCCAACGCCATCACCGCCTACGTGCAGACCGTGCAGGACCCGGACCGGGCGTACGAGCTGGAGCGTCTCGCCGTTCCCGCCCTGGAGGCCGTCGCCGCTCGGCGATAGCCTGTAGTTGACCGCAGGGCCGTCGTCTCCCCACGGGACGGCGGCCCTGCATGTACACGAGAGGACGACGCGATGCCACCCGTCGGGAAGCTGTACGAGATCAGGGACGACCTGGCCGGATTCCAGGCCCTGGCGGACATCCTGACGGACAGGTACGCCATCGATCCGCCGCTGGACCGCCGGCGTATCCGCGACTGGTGGAACCGCGGCACGCTCAACGCCGCCGGCGAGCACTTCCCGCAGCCGGTGGAGACCACGCACAAGAACGAGGACTCCGGCCGGGCCTACCGGTGGTTCCGGGTCGCGGAGGTCGACGCCTGGTTCAGCCGCGGCGTGCCGGGGCCGCGAGGATCCGGCTGGAAGTTCTACACCGCGACCGAGAACTCTGCTAAGCTGTAGTTGTCATCAGTTAGACCGCAGGACCGGATCAGGGAAGAAGATCGAGATGACGTATAGCGAGACTGCCCGCAGCATCTGCCAGCCGCGCGACAAGCAGGCCAAGGCCGCGCCGGTGCGCACCGGCCGCGCCGCGCGGATCCGCGTCGGCACCTACGACAGCCCGGCCCGTCGCCGCGACGTCCTGCTGCGCCTGGCCGACCGCGTCAACGCCGCGGCGGGCATGGTGACCGTGGCCGGCGAGCTGCGCGCCCGCGGCGCGAGTGACGACCTGGTGCGCCGCTACGCCAGCCCGGTCGGCCGCAAGACGGCCGAGGTGGCTCGGGCGACCGGTGTGCGGACCGAACAGACCGCCCTGGCCGTCGCCGGACGCAGGCTTGTCCCGGCGTTCGGATACTCGGCCGACTGCCGCGAGCTGGTCGAGGGCGTCATCGACGTCTACGAGCTGGCCGACCCGGACTCGCCCGTCAAGGGCCGCAAGGCTCCGCGCATCCACCTCACCGACCTGATCGGCGGCTGAGATGTACGCCGAGACTCCGGCTGCTCAAAAGCTCAGGTACGCGAAGGCCCGTCATGCGGCTGTCGATAATCTGCGTGCGCACGGACTGGTGATCGCACGTCCCTGGAGCCTGTCCGACCTGCACCTGTTCGCGGTCTCGCAGCTGCTGGACAAGCTCGACGCGATCGTCGAGGACGTCTCACCGAGTTCAGGGAAGTGATATGAAGATCGGAATCAAGTTCGCCGCCGTCCTGCTGACGGCCGCTGTCAGCGCGGCATGTGCCTACGGTCCTTCCGGCGGCCACCGCAACCCGGCTCCGGCGCCGTCGCAGGCGGCGCCCACGCAGAACAGCGACTGCCGCGGGTACACCTGGGATCCGCCCGGCTGCCCCGACTCCACCGCCGGCGCGCACCCCTCGGTCGCCGTATCGGCCAATCCGCAGCCGACCAACCCCGGCGTCGGCCAGGTGTCCGGCGACTGCCACTTCAGCATCAAGGCGCCGTCCGGAGACACCACGGGCGACACGGGACTGCGTCTCAAGAGGATGTCGTCGGTTCTGGTCGAGGTCGTGGGCATCGTGTACGGATGGTGCTCCGACACCGTCCACGATTTCACCATCGACCTGCACATCTACGCGGCGCCCACCGGCGACGCCAGCGGCGACTTCACCAAGGACCCGAAGGCTTTCGAGGTGAAAAGCAGGACTGGAGTCCGCACGCCGGTCCCCGGACCCGTCCCGGTCCCGTACGCCATCACCGCGCAGTGCCTGCCCGGCCTGGAGTACCAGCTGGTCTGGTTCGTCACGGCGTACGACTCGGCGAACAACCTGATCGGCAGCCGGTCCCATCCGTACGGCGGCCGGGTAGCCGAGTTCACCGCCGAGCAGTGCGGCGTGCAGAGCCGCTAGGACGTCCAGAGCGGAACCGGGTGGCGGCCTTCCTCCTGCCACCCGGTTCTTTTACGCCTTGCGCACGTAGCCGTGGCTGACCAGCTCGGATGCGTTGACCGAGGAGAGGCGCACCCTGTCGCCGACCATGCGCTGCTCGCCTTCGATCGCGATCGGCCGGATCACCTCGTACTCGGCGTCCGTCTCCACGCCTTCCTCGGCGTTCTCCTCAGCGGCCGTCTTAGCCGACGAAGCCCGCTCGGCGGCGGTGCGCCTCTTGTCCGGGGATGCTGTCGTCTTCTTCGCTGCGGTCATCGGAACCTCCCTGTGCGCTTACCGGCAGGCAGCCGGTAAGCGGATCGGCGCGTGGATCGAGTGCAGGCGGTCTCTCGGCTACCCCGGCCGACGCCGGTACGTCGCGGCCGAGCAGCGCGAGCACGTGGCGCACCTCGACGTGCCGCACCCCAGAGGCGAGCAACGTCTCCATGGCCGCCGCAGTACGGTCGATCAACTGGCTGCTCTCTCGCCTGCTCATACCGGCCATGCTAGCCGCCGTCTACGCATTGTCATCTGTGCAGGCTCGCGTAGACACCCACCGCGGTCCCCGCAGCCACCGCCAGTGTCGTGATCACCGCGAGGAACTTCTGCCACGGCGACCATGATGCTTCACTCTTCGCCCGTGCATCCCGATCTGCTGTGCGCCGGGTGCTCTCCTGCTGCCGCAGCGCCTCGGCCGTCGCCACCACCGTGTCCGCCGCAGCCCGCGCAGTGGCGATGACCGTGTCCAGACTGGCCTGCATGTCGCTCGCCAGCTTCTGGAGCGACAGCTTCACCTCGGCGAGCCCGCCCACACCGCGGTCGATCGACCCGTTGATCGCTCTGAGGTGGTTCTCGTGCTCGACAAGCCGAGCCTCGACTCCACCCTCACGCCGCCCGCGGTCGAACGCCTCCTGCGACGACTCACTCCCGGTGGTCATCGACTGTGTCCTTGTCCGCCCTGATCAGGTTGGTGTCATCCCTTCGGCGCCCGCGCGGAGTGTCATGCTGCTGGACGCGGTAGATCCACCGGATGCGGTAGAGCTCGATCGACCCGGCCAGGTACAACGACCCGGTGTAGTACCAGGCGAAAAAGTTATTGCTGACGTTGATACCGAACAGTAGATGAAGAATGGTAGGCAGCAACAGCAGTGTGGTGGCGGAAGAGAATGCGATCATGCCGCGGCCCCAAGGGTTCCTCCACCAGGGTGCGAGCATGGTGTACACGGTGATGTAGGCGACCGAACAAATGAACGAGTAGTAGAAACCCGACTCCAAGAAGTCGATGACCACGCTGTCTCCCCCCTTCATGCCTTTCGTCCCTCATACCCTTCACGCAGCGCTTGTGCCACACGCTCCCCAAGATGATTCACCCTTTGCATCTCATGGAGCCTTACTATCAAACGCTGCACCTCAGGCTCTCGCGCCCTCGCCTCGGCCACCCTGAGCTTCGCGGACGCCTCGGCGTCCACGGCCTCCCGCAGGTTCTCCCGGTCCACCTCCTGCTGACCGGACTCGTCCTTTCTACTTCTCCGCAGACGCAGACGCATCCGGTTCCTCCTTGGGCGCGAGAGGGAGCGCGGAGATGATGCGGTTGCTGGCATAGCCCAGGTCAAGTAGGTGCTCGGCGTGCTTTGCATCAATTCTGCGTGCCTCCTCGCTGTACTCGTAGGCGCTGCGCCAACGCGAGGTTTCGGCGTTTGCCTGCGCCACTCGCTTCTCGGCATCCTCCCGGACGTCTTTGAGCTGCTTGTGCCAGACGAGCTTCCCAGTGACGATCAAAACCACGATTAAGGTGACCAGTGCGCCCGCACTGGCTTGGAGTGCGGAGGTTCCGAACCCGAACATCCTCAGTACACCTGCTGCACACCGGCGAACAGTGCCGGAATCTCGGGTGACCCCTGAATCTTCGACCACACGTCGTAGCTCTGTCCGGAGGTCAGCGTAACGACGCCGCCCGGACCCACAAGACACTGTGCGACATAGCCCTTGATCGTGGTACCGGTCAGCCAGCTGGCCGTGTACCAGGTGACCGGTTGCGCGGGCATGGCCGGTACACCACTGGAGATCGGGAACGCCATCTGCACGGCCAGAGGCGCCGTGGTCGGATTGATGGACGTGCCCGCCAGATCCGAGGTCCACAGGACGTTGACCTCTTGCAGGCTGATTGCGGCGATCGGCGTGAATCGGTCCATGAGCGCCACCCTCCATCTCGGGCCGGCCGCCTTAGCCGCCCATCTCGGTTGCTGTGGAACGGCACGCCACCGCGGCGGCATCTTGCCGACCCGCCAGGACACCGTGCCCGTGACACCGGGCGGAGGCAGGGCCAGTGCGTCGGCGCCATGGCCGGAGTCTGTTGCGGCCGTGCTGAGAACGACGACGTCGAAACCGGATCCGGCATCCGTCAGCGTAAGGGACTGCGCGGTGACCGACAGGACGTCTGCGCCCGCGCCGGGCTGGGTGAAAGCCACGACGACCGCGGCCGAGTCGGCGCCTGCGGCCGTCTCGGCGAACACGGCCGCCGCCGCAGCCGACTCGGCTGCGGACCCCGCGTCGGCCAGCGTGACCGCAGTCGAGGCCGAATCGGCTCCGGATCCGCTGTCCGCCGACTGCACCGAGACGACGATCGTGTCCGATCCGGCGCCCGAGTCGGTCAACGAGACGGGCAGGGCCACCGCCACCCCTGGCGAGAGCAGCTGCGGAGGGATCGCAGGCGCAGCGGCGGCTGGGCGCATCGGACTGAGGATCAGCGCACTGATCTGACCGGTGAGGGCGACCGACAGTGTGTCGGCTCCCGTCCCGGTCTCGGACAGCCCGGCCGCCGCGGCGACGAACAGGGTATCGGATCCGGCTCCAGCGTCGGGCAGGGAGGGTGTACCCGGAGGAACGGCTGCCAGGGGTTGGATGAGGGGGGCGGGACCGGCTATCGGCGGGGTCGAGCCTCTCGGAGCGGTGATCAGCCCTGGCAGGAAGCTGGTGAGGACGGCCGCGAGCGCGTCCGACCCTGCGCCAGCGTCGAGTAGCGCAACGGTGTTCGCCTGCGTGTCCGTTCCGGACCCTGAGTCGGCGAGCGGTGTGACGACGGAGAGCGCGTCAGATCCCGACCCCGCGTCGGGAAGGGCTGTCGGAACCGCCTGGGGCTGCATGAGCGCGGGCGGTGCGGCGGCAGATGACAGAGGTCTGCTCGGCGGAGTGACGAGCGGTTGGCGCAGCCACGGCAGGACGTTGAGGCTGTCCGATCCGGCGCCCGAGTCGGTCAACGAGACGTTGACTGCGGCTGCGTCGGACCCGGACCCGGTCTCGGTGAACGCGGGCGCCAGATTGCCTGGCGGCGGGAACAGCACGGGCTCGACGGGTGGCGTGACGAGCGCCTGTGTCGCGGGGGTGCGCAGGACCGGCAGCGCAACCGCCGGAGCGGACGCGGCGGGTTGGAAGGCCACCGAGACCGCGCCGCAGAACGTGGTCGAGCCTGTGGAGGTCCAGGCGTTCGTCTCTGCGCCGCCGGCGGAGTTGCCGTAGGCGACGACGACGTTTGCGTCGGCGTTGTTGTTGACGGACTTGTTGTCGACGCTCCAGCCACCGGTGACGGAGGATGTTTCGGGTCCGCCGTCGTCGGCGAACACGGTGACGAAGAACTCGCCGGACGCGGTGTCCGAGTACGACGGGGTGCATGCGCCGGCGGATCCGAACGCACTGGCCGCACTGCCGTCGGTGGTTACCTGGATTCCGGAGACCTCGGCAATCCAGAGGCTGCCGACGACCGATGAGCTGAACTTGATCGTGATCGTGGGTTTGGTGCCCACGTCTCCGGACGGCGTGGCCACGGCGTAGAGCGCGCACTCGCCGTGGCTGTTGTTGTTGCCGAGGTTGACGACTTTGATCAGGGAGAAGTTGTTCAGCGCGCCGTCTTGGACGCTGTTGATCGTGCCTGCGCCGGACTGTCCGACCGCGAACAGCAACACCGTGCCTGCGGTGAGGTTGGCGGTGGTGTACGAAAGCGTCCACGTGTTCGACGCGGCCGTGACGGTGTTGCTGTTGGATTGCAGGACTGACCAGGACACGGCCGCCCCCGACTAGTTCAGCGATCCACGGTCAGCGGCGTACCCGCTTCCGCGCTCGGTACGTTCCGCTGAGCCATGGCCGGTCCTCCCTAGCTGAGAGGGCCGATGACGACGCGCTGGCTCGTCCCGAACTTGTACGTGCCCGGCGTGACGTATCCGGACGGCGGCGCCGTCAGCTGGCCCGTGTTGTACAGCTGGTAGAGCGCTTCGGCGTCGGCCGACGCGTTGAGGGCGGCTTGCGCGGATGCGGCGTCCATGCCCGCGGCCACCAGGTCAGCTGAGGAGTAAGCGCTGATCCATTGGTACAGGTTGTTGCAGTCGTCCAGCGCGTTGCGCAGTGCGAGCAGCTTGGACTGGACGTTGTTGACGATGTACTGCGCGGTGATTCCCTCGGGGAATCCGATGCCTGACATGGGCTCTCTTCTAACGGAGGGAGGAGCGCGGACGGCTTACTCGGCGACCTTGATGTAGCAGTCATAGGTGACTGCCTGTGCGGAGATTTGCCAGAGCACGATCGTGTTGATCGTCGCGCCGGCCCACATGGTGAACTCGCCGGGGTTCCAGGTCCAGATGATGCCGGCTCCGGCCACGGCCTGAAGGTCGGCGCGGCGCCGGAACGTGCCGGGTGCGGTCGGCGCGGTGCCCCAGGTGGCGGCGACCGTGGTGTTGCCCGCGATGGTGTCGAAGGTGTTGGTCGCCTGCACGGTGGAGATCGTGCCCGGCGTCACGCCGATGGCTGCGGGCTGGCCGAGGCCGATCTGCGCGACACCCGCACCAGGGGTGTTGAGGAAGACGCCGACTTCGCGGATCTCCGGCGGGCGCTTTCCGGCGGCGAGCGTCGCAGGGATGATCTCGATGAAGGGTGCTGCCGCGGCGCCGGTGGTCTTGGTCCACCCGACTTCGTAGAGGTGCTCTGCCATTGCCGTTTCTCCCTAGGTGAAGCTCAGCGTGACCGTGACGGTCCACGTGGTGCCAGCGCCCTTGGTGCCGGGGGTGGCCAGGCCGTGATTGACCATGTCGGCGACTGCGGCCGTGGTGTTCGAACCGCCGGTCGCGGTGCCGGAGTCGACGGCGAACTCCTGCCAGGCGGCTCCGGTGCCGAAGGCGGAGGTGAAGCTCGCGACGAAGGCGACGGTGACCGGCGCGGCGGTGTCGGTGATCGTCGGTGCTGCGCCGCACAGGACCCAGTTGCTCGTGCCGGTCAGGCCGGTGACCGACGTCAGCGCCGTGTCGCCAAAGGCCGGCGTGGTCGATCCGGTGCCGATGCCGATCCGGCCGACGGTGGCGGAGAACTGCGTGTTGTGCGTGCCGCCGTTCCAGTTGGCCGCGAGCAGGCAGTGGTCCCACCCCGCCTTGGTGATCAGATTGCAGTCGTCCTTGCTGTAGACGTCGCATGGCGCGACGCCGAGCCGCAGGAATCGCCGCTTCGGCAGTTGCAGCCCTGGCACGTCGCCGAGCTTGACCGCGCCCAGGTGCCCGTACAGCTTCCGGGTCACCCAGTCGCTTTGATCCGCGTCCCACTTCTCGACCAGGATGCTGCCCTGTTCCCGGCCGCCGTCCGTCAGCATAGAGCCGACACCCATTCCATCGCCCGCCTGTCCCTGGTCTCCGGCCACTGCCTGCCTCCCTGCGTTCTTGCGGTCATTGTGCTCTCTGCGGTCACACTGCGACAGCTATGTGATCCGGATGATGGCGTCCACGTTGAAGTTGGTGTTCGATACGGTCGGATTGTTGATCAATGACACGTTTCCGCTGGTATCGATGGTTCCGACGTTCGGGGTGATGGTCGTCGATTGCTGCCCGTTGACATTGAACCGCTGCGAGTTGACGGGGTTGTAGTACCCCGATGGCAGAACGAAGATCGTCGCGGCGGGCGTCGTGGACGTGTTGTGGAAGACCCCCGACAGGTGGACGTTGCCGTCCGGCAGCAGGCGGTACTGAAACGCCTCGACGTTGCCGCTGGATGGCCCGATGGCCCAGCCGGATCCCACACCGCCCGGCGTGTGCCAGACCTCTTCGACTGCGGGCGATGATCCCGGCTGAACGGCCGCCAGTCCGTTGACCATGACACCGACCGGCACCGAGTTGCCGTACACGTCGGTGAAGGCCGTTCCGGAGAATGACGCGATCAGGGCCACCGACGCGGTGTAGGTGACCTTCAGCTGGCCGGCCGCCCCGGCGCCGGACGAGACCGGGCTGGTTCCGGTGTGGCTGGTGACGGACAGGTGGGGTGCGTTCCCTCCGGTACCGCCCTGGAAGTATCCGTAGTAGTTCAGGCTCTGGTTGGGTGCGTGGAAGTACAGGCTCTGCGCCGACCCGCTCTGGAACGCTGATCCGACGCTGTTCGGGACGGAGAAGGTCGCCGTCTTTCCTTCCCCGATCGCGTAGCTTCCGATGTGTGTGGAGGACGGGATGGAGATGGGTGAGGGGAACGAGCTGACCCCGGAGTAGTCGAGGTAGACCGTCATCCCGGAGTTGTACCAGGAGTGCAGGCAGTCCACGGTGATGCTGACGGAGTCGATCGTCCGACCGCTCAGCGCGCTGACGATGGCCGATGAGTTGAAGTGCGCGAAGCTGAAGAACGTGCCCAGGCTCGGGTCGTTCGCGCAGCCCTGCTGCATGTTGCCGTTGGTGTTGCTCAGGGTGCGCGGGAAACCCTCGGTGTTGTCGGCGCCGTAGTAGGAGTAGGTCCCGGTCGGGTAGAAGGTGTCCGTCCGGCTGCTGGATCCTCCGTTGTCTCCCGAGCCGCCGCCGCCTCCACCAGGTGCGGTGCCGCCTGATCCTGCGGCTCCGAAGTTGCCGCCTGTGCCTCCATTGCCTCCGCCGGCCGGCGCGGTACCGCCTCCGCCGCCGCTGCTGTTGTGCGGTGAGTCGCTGCCGTCTCCGCCGACCGCGGCCGGGCCCGCCGAACTGCCTCCGCCTCCGCCGCCGCCGTTGGGTCCGTATCCGTTGCCGCCGTTGCCGCCGTGGTTGCGGATGGTGTTGGTGGATCCTGCTCCGCCGAGGCCGCCGATCCAGAAGCCCGACGGATTGGTACCGCCGCCTTGGCCGCCGTACGCGTAGACGCTGCGTGCGTCGAACCAGGTGTCGTTACCCTTGCCGCCCCTGCCGTTGGTTGTCCCGGCGCCTCCGGCGCCCACGTTGTATGTGTAGTCCTGGCCTTCGACGATCGGGTAGTTGGGTTCGCAGGCGTACTCGCCTCCGCCGCCTCCGCCGCCGCCTGACGCGGAGGTGTTGTTGCCTCCGCCGCCGCCGCCGCCCCAGCATTCGATCTTCGCGGTGCCGGTGGACCCCGCCGGCGCCGTCCATGTGCCTTCGCCGGAGAGCGTGGTCGTGGCTGTGGTCTTCGCGTAGATCAGCAGTCTGCCGCCGACTGTGTCGAAGACGATGTCCGTCTCCAGGATGGTGCCGCCGACCACGCTGGGGTTGTTGATCGTTGAGTTGTCGATGTTGCTGAAGTTGATCTCGCTTTGTTCGATGTCGGCGTTGGAGATGCCGATACCCGTCAGCTGGCCCTGTGTCGCAGTCAGCCCGGCCTCGTAGGGGTTGCCGAAGACGTCCACGCCGTCGGCCGCCGCCCATGATCCGATCAGGTTGCCGAACGTGCCGATGCCGTTGTAGATGAACGCGCCTGAACCCGAGCCGGAAGTGTCGAGGATCAGCGTCGCGGTCTCGACGATCGTGCCGTCGATGATTCCGGCGACGACCGTGCCGGCCGCGATTTGGATCGCGGTGACCGTCCCCGCCTGGATCAGCGCGCCGGGTACCTGCGGCAGCGCGACGACGGCCTGGCCGTACATCGTGTACTGGCTGCCCATTCCCGGCGTGAAGAAGACGGGCCCGGCCGAGTTGACTCCGGACGGCGCGGTGATGACCGAGGTGACCTGCGTCCAGGTGTTCGCGGACACCGGGGTCACCTCGGTGACATCGGCGATCCACACGCCGTTGAGCAGGAACGACAGACCGAGGGACACCGACGTCCCCGGTGTGTAGAACAGGCCGGTGACCAGGTACTGCTGTCCGGGGACGACGGGGAAAGCAGGCGGGCCCGGCTCGTACGCGGTGCCGCCGCCGGTGACGTTGGATATCAGGCGCAGCGCATACGTGTAAGGCGACCCGGCCGGCTGGTTGGTGACGACGCTGACCACGCCAGGGGTGCCGAGGAAACCCGCCCCCGCCAGAGGCATCAGCGATGGTGCGGCGGACGGCTGCAAGGTCGGCGATTGGAACGCCGTGCCGACGACCCGTGACGCGGCGGATCCTCCGACGATGTCCGAGGTCGGCTGCTGCGGATAGGGGTAGGGAGAGGCGGAGTCCTGGCTGGCGACGGTGATCGAGGCGCCGGGTGTGCCGCCTCCGCTCGCCCAACCCGCGCCGTCGCCGCCGGTGAGGTACGGATTGGCGTTGAGGACGCCGATGTATCCGATCTCGCTGGCGGTGATCGGCGAGATCAGCGCTGCCTGGGGTATGCCGGGTACCTCGGTGCTGACCGCGCTCTTGTTGCCGGAGGTGTTCACCGCCACCAGGCCGATATAGAAGGTGGTGGTGGACGCCAATGGCTGAATGGTGATCTGGCCGGCTTTGAGCAGCGTCCCGCGCAGCGTGGTTCCGCTGGGTGTGAATCCGGGGGTCGCAGAGAGGTGCACTTCGATATCGGCGAAGTCGGCCGGCTGCGCCGCTCCGCCGGTGAACGTGCCATCCCAGATGGCCGTCAGACCGCCCGGAGCGGGGACCACACCGGGTGCCGAGGGGACCGGTGGTGCCGGGCCGTTCTGGTCGACCGTGGTGACGGTGCCGTCGGGCTGGACGCCGATCGTCTGGCGCACCGTGCCGCCGCTCAGGACGAGAAGTGTTCCGTCGTCGATGCTGGATCGGCCGAGCTGGCTGCGGGTCTGCCCCTGCTGGATCAGCCGGACCTTCTGTTGGAGCTTGGCCAGCTCCTTGTTGATGGCGGCGACCGCTCTAGCCAGCTGCGGATCGATCATGACGCCACCGTAGTGCCGGACGGCTCGTAGGTGAACGAGTCGCTTCGGGCCATGGTCAGTGTTCCGGTCCTGGTGGCCGGCTGGTACGTGTAGGAGGTGATCCGGTGCCAGATGTCCTGTCCGGCCAGCCAGCCGTTGCGGACCGACACCAGGATGTCGTCGCCCTGGGCGAAGCTGCCCAGCGGTGCGTCCGGATGGTTCACCCACGTGCAGCTGTCGATCTGCCCGGCCAGGGGGGACTTGAGCGCGGTGAGCACGCGCTGGGCGAGTACCGAGAGCTGCCCCGCGTCGGTGACGGTCTGGTTGACGACGGAGCCGCACCGGCGCAGCCGGTTCGCGTCGGGAGCTCCGATCGAGGCGCGCACCGCGGTCGACCCGGTGCCCGCGCCTACCCCGAGCAGCTCGTTGGCGTAGCTGGTCCCGTTGCGGGACGTCGTGGCCAGCTGGCTGATGTTCTGGCCTTCGACGAACCGCAGGTTCTGCTGCCGGGTGCCGATCCGCGGATAGCCGAGAATCAACCGGTGGGAGACGGCATTCTGCGTCGAGTCCGTCCACGCGTGCGATTCGGACATGTCGAACGGTGTGCCCTGTGCGAGATCGGACAGCGTCTGGCCGCAGTCGGAGGCGTTGTACCAGGCCAGAGTGTAAGGAGCCAGGGCCGTGATGACGGGGGCTCCGGCGGGTACGTTGCCGGTGGCGGGCAGCACCTGGAGTGTGTATCCGTTGGCCTGGCGGTTGGCCGTGGTGTTCAGCGTCTGGATCTGGGCCAGGGTCAGGTTGTTCGCCGTCGCGATCTGCGTCAACGTCTGGTTGCCGGGCGCTACGACATATTGGGCTGCACCGACTCGGGATGTGCTGGCCGTGGTGTCGACGGACAGCCCGAGGTTCCCGTTCGGTTGAGATTGCAAGTAAGACCAGAGGTAGCGCACCACGTTGAGGGGGTCGACGGCGTTCTGCGAGTAGACGGCGCCGTTGTAGATGTTGCCGTTCGGGTAGCCGCGGAAGCCGACCGCGTTCAGGACCCAGCCGGGCCCGGTGAAGTCGGAGTCCACGAGCAGGCCGCCCCAGCGGATGACGCCGGACTCGACGGCGTAGAGCGCGGTGGACCATTCGTCGAAGATCGGCCGTCCGTCGCTGCCGATGCGCTCCTTGTCCTGCGGGGTGATCGTCCCCTGGAACTGGTCGGTCGACAGGTCCCAGGTCATCGTGACGCCCGACATCTGGGCGCCGACCCGGTCCAGCCAGGTGCCGTCCAGGATGCGCTGAGCGATGATCTGCCAGTTCTCTGCCATGCCGCCTACTGCGGGGCTTCGAGGAAGTGGCACTGGAGCGTGAGTGTGCTCCAGGTGTTGATGGAGATCGACCCCTGCACGTTGGCGATGTTCGCGATGCGGGCCTGCGGCTGCACGGTGACGGTCTGGCCTTGCAGCGAGGAGACATTGATGTTGTCGCCGAGGATGCCGGTCGCGTTGTAGCCGGTTGTCGTCGCGCCGGTGCCTGGGTCGCCCATGCCACCCGGCTGGCTGAGGATCGACGATCCGATCTTCAGCTGGAGTGCGATGGACACTCCGTAGGTGACGCCGCCGACCGCCGTGGCCGCAACCATGAACACCACTCGCATCGTCACCGCCCATGAGGGGATGGCGACGGCGGGGAACGCGGGGCCCCAGTTGCGGTACACGGTCTTGCTGTCCGTCCCGACGACCATCGAGTCCGTGGACACTGGTGTCAGGACGTAGAGGTCGTTCTGGCGGATCGGGTTGGCCAGCGCTCGCAGATCGGTGATCATCGCGTTGGTGATCGCCGAGGTGCTGGCCGGGATGTCGATGCGGGCCAGGGGGATGCCGGTCGTTCCGGCGGGCACGGTCGTCGTGCTGCCCGACACGCCCGAGATGTTCCGTGAATAGATCAGGTTGTTCACGGCGGGGTTCCAGGTCCACGGGGATCCGCTGAACGTGGGGTCCTCTACGCGGGCGATGATCAGATCGGATCGGGGCGAGCCGCCGGTGGCGGACACCGACACGGTGTCGGTTCCATTGTTGAAGCCGTAGTAGCTGCCTTGCTGGCCGCCGGAGAGCTCCTGCCCGGCGATGACGCAGGACCCGCCGGCGATGTTGACCCCCGCACCGGGTGTGCCGAACGCCGTGACCTTCAGGTCGGTCGGAGCCATGATGCCGGACTTCTTCAGAGTGCCGGAGTACAGCTGCTGGCGCCAAACTGTCGCGTCAAGGGTGTTACCGTCGACAGCCCACAGGCCTTGGACCCACGTCATGCGACCGAGCCTCCGATCATCTTGAAAGCATTGCGCCAGGAGACCGTACAGCGCGAGTTCCCGGTCAGATCCTGCGCCGAGTAGGCGACCGGGACCACCAGTCCGGCGGGGATCATCAGCTGGTCCAGCGAACTGCCGCGCACGACTCCGGACAGGGACGCGGCGACCGGCGTCGAGCCGTAGGGGTCGGCGCCGATCGAGCTGGTGATTCCGACGTAGCGGTTCCAGGGCACGGTGGAGATGACGGCCGTCTGGTTGGGCGCCAGTGTCGTCTGCAATGTCAGGGACGCGGATCTGCCCTGGTACTTGATCGAGGGGTTGACGCACGGCCCGGTGATGGTGATCACAGGCCAGGTGTCGGTGGTGCCGGCGTTCAGGATCGCGCTGGACTGGTACTGGCCCTGGGTGACGATGACGTCGTCCACGTAGAAGCTGACGGCGCCGGAAGCGCCGTAGCTGACGGAGAGGGACAGCCACGCCGCTCCGGCCGGGGCTGTCTGTGATCCGCCGGCCTGCGCTCCGGTGCCTGTGCTGCTTGTCGTCGCCGTCGCCGAGCCGAAGGTGACCGGCGAACCGATGGGCGCGAGGGCGCCATTGAGCCACTGGCCGGTCACCGTGGCGGTCCCGCTGCCCGAGCTGACGCGCACGTACAGACTGGCCTGGTACGACAGTCCGGCGAGCACGGAGAGGTTCACGTACTTGACGACCGCGTTTCCGGCTCCGGTGATTGCGGCTTTCATCGAGTAGGAGCCGGTCAGCGCCCAGTCCGTCGACTGGCCGAGGGAGGAGATCAGGTTCTGCGCCGTCCAGTTCCCGGTCCAGGGCAGCTCGAAGTCGGAGTCCGCCGCGGCCACCATGTTGTCGGCGGTCTGCACTGCGGCCAGCGCCACCGGCGGTGTGAGCGGCGGTGCGACGCCGCCTCCGGTGAACGCGAAGGCCGTGCCGACTGTGAAGGACTGGAGCACGTCGCCGTAGAACGCGTTGTCGGCGCAGTCGAACTCGGCGGTGAAGGGGATGTACCCCTGGGTGATCATTCCGAGGACGGGCGTGCAGTTGCGGCCACGGCCGTAGACACGGCGGGTGACCGTGCTGCCCGGATACTTCATCCGCAGCGTGCTGACCGCTCCGGGCGACCACCGTGCGGTCTTGTTCTCCCAGGCGGCTGCGAAGCTGTCGTAAGCAGCCATCTGCGCCGCTCCGGTGCCGCCCTGCTGGAACGCCTGGCCGGTGAAGGCGATGGCCATGCCGGGCAGCACGTCGAAGCCGAACCGCCGTCCGTCGTTGTTGACCAGTTGGATGTCCTGGTTCACGCCGGCGCCGGGCTGGATCTCGGTCTTGGCGATGGACACCGTCTGGCCGGCGCCGAAGACCAGGCCGTCGATCGAGTATTGGCCGGAGGAGAGGACGGGGTCGCTCATGGGCCTGCCACCGCCGCTTGGAGCTCTAGAAGGCGCAGGGTGCGGGTCAGTTCGCGCAGTGCGTACGCGGTGTCCCCGGTGCCGTAGTAGGCCGTCTGGTAGGTGCCGATCAGCGGCCGGTCCTTGCCGAGCGCGTCGATGAGCCTGGAGAGGTCGCTGCGCCGCCCGGTCAGGGATGCCAGCGGTGTGACGCTGACAGCCTCGGGGCCGCGCTCCCCGACTCCGATCATCGTCGGGTGGCTGAAGACGGCGTTCAGGCCGCTGCCGTACCACCCGTAGGCCAGCTCGTGTGCCCACGCTCCCGAGGGGCTGCCGTAGCGGCCGAGGATGTAGGAGACCATCCACATGATCTGTGTGGCCGGATCCGCGGAGCCGCCCGCAGACGGCGGCCAGCCGGCCTTCGGGTACTTGGTGTAGGGCAGCGCCTGCGCGATGCCGTACGCACCGGAGGACGGATTCATCGCGGTGTTGGACCAGCCGGACTCGCGTGTCGCGACGTTGTTCCAGTCGAGCCAGGGCTGTCCGACCGACCATGCCGGGTACAGCCGCTTGGCCAGGGCCGCGTTCGCACCCGTCGCGCCGCCGGCGTACGCGCCGCCGGTGCTGCCCTGAGTGCTGAACTGGCCGCCAAGCAGACCGCTGAAGAACTTCGACGCCCAGCTGACTGCGCTTCCGATCATCTTCTTCGGAATGCCGGTGAGCATCTGCGCCAGGTCGCCCGACGCGTTCGGGATGCCGATCAGGTCGGTCAGGGCGCTGGTCAGGGCGCTGGTGTCGCCGGTGATCAGGGACCAGACCACCTTGCCCACGTCGGCGGCTCCGCCGGTGAGGGATCCGACCAGGCCGCCGTTGGCGTATCCGGGGATGCCGACCGCGGCGAACAGCGGCGCGAGTATGGCCGAGTGCGCGGCCGAGACGACGGTCTCGCCGCGGCTGGCGCGGATCAGGACGTCGTCGGACTTCGGTCCCGTACCGGTCAGGATCTTGCCGCCCGCGGCGAAGGTGCCGATGTTCGGCAGGTCGAGCTTGCCCAGGCCGATGGCGTCCATCACGTCGTTCCAGAACCGGCGGATGCCGTTGTCGTACACGGTGCCGATCAGGAAGTTGACCGGGACTTTGAAGACGTCCTCGACTTTGTTCCACGCGGTCTTGATCGCATCGACGCCGGTGTCGAACCAGCTCGGCACGGTCTTGGTGATGAAGTCGGCGATCTTGGCTCCGAAGTCCTTCCAGATCCACTGGTAGAAGTCTGATGCAACCTGCTTGATATCGCCCCAGATCTGCGACCAGTGCTTGTACAGCTCGATAGCGCCGAGGGCGATCAGGCCGACCGGCCCGAGCAGCGGCAGCAGGAACTTGCCGAAGCCGTTCCAGATGAAGTCCCAGGCATCTTTCGCCCACTGCTTGATATCGCCCCAGATCCGCTGCCAGTGCTCGGCGAGGTAGCCGATCGCCAGCCCTATCAGGCCGATCGCGGTGGGGATGGGGTCGATGGCCAGCAGCAGCAGCCCGAGGACGGGCAGCAGCAGGTGCGTCGAGTTGAGCCAGTTGACCACGTTGACGATCAGCTTCGCGATCAACAGCAGCAAGGGGGTGAGCACATTGACGATCCCGACGATCGCGTCTCCCAGGCCGCGCGCCATCAGGTCCGCCAGATGCTCGATCGTCGGGGTGAGTGCTATCAGGACCTTGAGTAGCGGCGGCAGCAGAGCCATCACGAGCTGGGTCAGCGACGGCAGCAGGGTCAAGATCGCCTTAGTGAATATCTCTATTCCGGCGTTGATCAGAGCCTGGAAAATCTGAAGCAGCGGCGGTACGAACGGTGCGAGCTGCTTCACCAGCATATTGATAAAGGTGGCGAGGGGTCCGACGACGTTCTCCAGGGCGTCGCCGAGCACCTGGAAGACCCCCGCGTTCTCCAGCACGTTGAAGACGTCGCCGAGCACCTTGGAGAGCAGGGCGAAGGACGGTGCCAGGGCGCCGATCAGCTGGACGAGCGGCTGGAGGATGCCGACTAGGTCGGCCAGCACGGCGCCCGCCAGCTCGGCGAGGATCTTGCCGATGGGGATCAGCACGGGTTCGAGCTGCTTGAGCAGGCCCGCGAACAGCTGGAAGGCGGGAGCCAGGGATGTGGCCATGATCCCTGCGAGCTGGCCGATGAGCGGCAGGAAGCCGAGCACAAGATCGAGAAGTGCCTTCAGCAGCACGGCCGCCGGCTTCATCACGGGGGCGAAGGCGGCGAACATCTTGCCCAGCTCGGTGCCGACGGTGCCGAGTACACCCTCCAGCGTGCTCAAGATCGGCTGGACGGCCTTGAACATGGCCAGCAGTCCGGGCAGCAGGTTCTTGAACAGCTGGCCGATGGAGGAGAGGAACGGCTCCATCAGCGGCGCCACGGCGCGGAAGGCCTGGCCGAGCCCTGGCAACACGTCCTTCGCCAGCTCGGTGATCCCCTTGACGAACGGTTGGATCAAGGTCGCGGCGCCGGCGAACAGCTGGGTCAGCGGCCCGGTCAGACTCTTCATCAGCGCCGGAACCTGGGAGAATACCTGCTCCAGCGGTTTGAGCAGCGGCTGCGCCGACTTCTGCAATCCGGCTTGCAGCGATCCGAGGGCCTTCTGCGCCGGATCGTAGAGCTGTCCTGGGCTGTCCTTCGTGCCGATCAGCTGCTTGGCGCCCAGGGCGACCACGCCCGCGCCGACGCCACCGAAGCCGAGCGCCGCCGTCGGGCCCAGCAGCGCGGGCAAGGCGCCGAGCGCCGAGGCACCGAGGCCGATCTGTGTCGCCCTCTTCGCGGAGAGGCCGAGGATGCCCGGCCCGGCTGCCGATCCCAGCTTGCCGAAGAAGCTCTTGAACCCCTCGGCGGTCGGCTTCAGCGCCGCTATGACGTCGTCCGCCTTTTTGTTGCTGCCCAGCATCTGAGAGAGCAGTCGGTACAGCAGGCTGTTGTTGCTGCTTCCGCCTCCGCCTGCACCGCCAGGACTGGTGAACTGCCCCTTGGCGTTCCTCGGCTGCCCTGAAGACCCGCCGCCGCCCGGAACGGTGCCTCCCGGACCGACACCCCCAGGACCCGGCGCCGGGCCCGGAGCGGACACCGTGGGACGTTGCTGTGCGGATCCGGGTGCCGGACCGCCCGCCCCGCCTCCGGCGCTGGGCGTGTTGAACATCTTGCCGAGCAAGCCGCCCTGTGCGGCCTGCTGCGCGGACGGAGAGCCGGTCACGGGGTGCGGAGAGAACAGTGCGTTCAGAGAGCCCAGGACTGAGCCCTGCGGGCTGGTGCGCAGCCGCATGGCGGCGTCGCGGGAGATCTGCTGGTCCAGGTCCGCGAACATCTTGCGAGCGCGAGTCATCGACGCGGTGTCGAAGACGGCGGAGATCTTCACGACGTGCTTCTGCGACTCGAAGTCGCGCACCCGCTGCTCGGCCCGGTCCATGTCGCGGTCGAACTGATCGAGCCGGACGGTCAGGGTGGCTTCGATGGCTCCAGCATCGAACATCAGCCGCCGCCACCCTTCCGCGCGTTGCGCGCCGCCTCCAGATCCTTACGCATGGCGTTGATGTCCAGCACATCCGCGCCGGTGTCCACGTTCTCCCGGACCGTGGGTCCGACCTGCCCCGACGACTCGCTGAGCGGTGCTGTGTCGACACTGAACGGGACTTCTTCGTCCTCGCTCAGCATCTCCAGGTACATCCGCTGGTAGTCCCAGCGCAGTGCGTTCCACTCGGCCGGCCCGATGTTTAGATACCGGCGGACGACATAGAGGATTACCCGGCGGCTGCGGATCGCAGAGGAGTCACTACCGCTACTCCACCGCCGGTCTCGGCTTCCGGGGAAACCACCTCCTGCTGGAGCCACGCGAAGAACCGGACCCGGATCCGCATCGGCAGGTCGGAGATTTCTTCGGTCGAGGGTCGTCCCGAGCACAGCTTGGAGCAGGCTGCGGCCATGCCCCGGTACACGTTCAGAAGCTGCTCGGGGTCGTATCCGTCGAGCTGCTGGAAGAACTCCTGCGGGTTGGCCAGGTCCAGTCCGGCCACGTCCCCGACGATCGCCCCGGCCTCCTTCATCAAGTCGCGCAGATCGGCGATGAAGGAGGTGATCATCTCATCGGAGGGTTCTGCGATCGTCCCCTTGGCGCTCTTGTGCGGATAGCCCTTCACCGTGGTGAAGTCGTAGTCGAGGGGATCGACTACGGATCCGGCGTCGAATTTGGGCATCGTGCGGCTCCTACGGCTGGACGGGGATCAACTGGTAGGCACGGACCGACAGGTTCGTGATCGTGGTGAATTCGACCACCACGCAGCCTTGTGCCGCCGCGGGAATCGATCCGCCGATCGTGCCCGTGTACGTCGCGCTCGGATTCTGGATGTTGTAGGTGGCCGGGCTCCACGGGCCGAGATACCCGTACGACGTGGCGCCGAGCGTCACCGTCTCGGTGCTGGCAGGCGGATAGAGTCCGGTGTTCCCGATGGCGTCTCCGACCAGCACGTTGGTGACCCCGGCACCTGCGGCGCCGCAGTAGTACCACAGGATCACCTGGCCGTTGTTCGGAACGTAGATGCTGTTGTTCGTGCTCCAGGCCGTGAAGGTGCCGCCCGGCGAGCCGGTGTCGTACCCGGCGGACGGTGCGGTGGGCAGGATGCCGTTCAACGTCCCGCTCAAGGCGCCTAGCCCGCTGTTGAACGGGACTGCCTGAATTGCCACTCGTCCGGCCATTACGCGATCACCCTCCACCAGCGGACTTCGGTTTGTGTGCCGGGCGATGTGAGCCAATAGAAGTACTTGGCTTGTCCGCCGGACTCGCTCCACCCGTCCGGAACGAGATATGTCCCGGCGGACGGCAACAGACTGTCGGTCTCTCCAGGCCAGAGAGTACTTCCTGATCCATCTTCCGGGGGAGTGTCCGACCAGTCGGTATTCGCGTATGGACCGGATGCGGTAACGCAGTAGGCGCCGAGGTCCATGACAGTGACGCCGTCCGTCTCGCCACCGGTGATCCATTCTCGCGCGGACACGACCCCGTTCGAGTCGGCGTTCTCGGCGTCGCTTCGCCACTGGACAGTCGTCACGTCACACTCCCGCGATCATGATGTAGTCCGCTGTGAATTCGAACCGGCGGTCTTCCGGGTCCAGTGGCAGCGGTTGGGGTCTTGCCGACATTCGGTGCACGTGCTGGATCTGCACACCGTCGATGTTGACCGGGAAGGGTGCGCCGAGGATCAGTGCGTCGAGCTGCTGAGCGGCTTCCTCGGCGGCCAGGGGGTTGTTGGAGGGGCCGCGGACTCGCGCCTGGAAGCTCCAGCCGTCGGTGGCCGGCTCCTCGGTGGTGTATCCCGGACCTCCGGTCCCGGTGATGTGTACGATCTTGTCCGGTTCGGACACGATCTCCGGCCCGGCGCGCAGCGGGTATCCCGCCTCTTGCCGGGTGTCCCAACCCAGGGAGGTGATCCAGTCCATGATGACCTGAGTCTGCGCGGTCACAGCCGCCCTCGCAGTGCGTGCGGCTCGTTCTTGCCGGGGATGCGGACGACCTTGCCGCGGCGCATGAAGTAGACCGTCAGACCCGCCGCCAGCCGGGCGCGCAGGATGGCGCGGCTCTTGATCCGCAGTTCTTCCTTGGTCAGCCGGTGCACCTTCGGCGACCGGTCGTAGATCTCGTGTTCTCCCAGGTGCACCTGCGGATGGCCGGACTTGAGCAGGTCGCCCCACTCGCGTGGCGCTGTGATCTCTACCTGGCCTGACAGGTGCTCGACCGAACGGCGCATCGCGGCGTGGCCGCCGTCGCGCAGCACGCTGCGCGCGTAGTCGTCCAGGTAATCGCGATAGTTGGCCATCAGCGGCCTTTGAAGGAACTTCGCCATGCCGCCGCGCGGGTGGTGCAGCTCCAGATGCTCGTGCTGGAAATGGGCGTACACCTGGTCCACGACAACGGTTCCGCGCAAGTGTCCCTCGCGGCTGCCGGTCATCTCCCGCAGCTGTGCGATCCGCTCGGCGAATGCGGCGGCCATCACTGGTACCAGGCGCTTCCGCCGCCGAACTGCTCGGCGATGTCGGCCAGGCCCGGCCGCCACATGTCCGAGGGGACGTCCGCCTGCAACGCGCCGGTCATCGGGTTGGTCGCGGTGTTCGAGTCGTCCGGCGTGAAGACCGGCGGCAGCGGGTTGACGACGTGGCCGGTTTCCTGGCCGACGCCTCCGGGCGCGACGACGTCCAGGCGCAGCTTGCCGTCGCGCACGGCGTTGAGCAGGGCCTGTGCGTCGTTGTAGCGCAGCCGGACCGGATCGTCCGCCGCCATGGCCTTGCTCTTGCGGTAGGTGACGGTCGCCCAGAACGCCGCCAGGTCGAGCGTGAGGTCGTGGAAGATGTCCGGCGGAGTGGCCTGCGGGGTGGAGCTGTCGTAGACGCTGCCCGCGTAGACGCTGACCCGGTTGGACGCGGCCTGGAGTGCGAGGGTGAGCTGCTCATCACTCAGTTGCGCCGCGGTCCCGGTGCCGGCGTCGGTTCCGTCCATGATCAGACGCAGGTCGGAGACCGTGGCGTACAGGGTGGTCACGTCACACCGATATCGAAGACGAAGTGCCCGATGTGGAAGGAGAGGTGACCGCCGCCAGCCTGGTGGATGATCCACGCGATGAGGATGAGCACCAGGAGCACGACCAGCACCCAGAACAGCACCCAGACGATGCCGGGGACCGTGAAGCTGCCGATCGTGCGCGGTGCCATCAGTTGCTCACCCCTACGGCGAGACCGGTTGCGGAGCTCGTTCCGTTCCAGAAGCCGGAGCCGCCGCCCATCGACCGCGACGCGTTGCCGACCGGCAGCTGCTGGAGCAGGTTGTTCGGCGACGCCTGCGCGGTGATCCCGTTCGGCGACGCGTACACCGACGGATACGCGTAGGGCTCATAGGCGGCCAGCCAGGTCCAGGCCAGCGTGCCGCCGCCGTAGGTCATCGAGATCGAGCCGCCGGGCGGGACCAGGAACGTGCCGTTCGCAGTGCCGAAGTCCACCGAGTTGCCCGCCTGGTCGTAGACGAAGACGTGGGTGATGCTCGTGGCGCCGGACGTGGTGATCCACACGTACTGGCCGGTGGTGTTGGGGACCTTGACGGTCGAGGCCGGTGCGGTCGGGGATGGGACCGACATGTCAGCTCCCTATGTCCTGGATGTCGCCGAGGTACGCGCCGCCCGTCGCGATGGACGTCGATGTCGGTCCGGTGGCCGGGCCGACGGCGGCCAGGTTGCCCGCGCCGATCGCGGTCTCCAGCGCAGACCCCGCAGGAACGTCGATGAGCGTTCCCATCGCGATCGTCTGGCTGACGCCGTCGTAGATGAACGTCGTGTCGGCTTTGACGATGCGCAGGTTGGCGGCCATGCTGCTGTCTCCTTACGACGTCGCGATGGCGGTCAGATCGGTGTAGGTGATCTGGTTGAACGGGCAGATCGCCGACAGGGTCAGCGGGTACAGGCGCTGCTGCGCGGCGCGGCGGTACGCGGTCTGCACCTGGCCGGCCGACACCACGGTGGGGATGTAGACGACGCGGGCAAAGCCGTAGAGGTTCCTGCCGACCACCGCTACCGACACGCTGGTGAAGTTGGTGGACAGCGTCAGCACGCTCTTGCCAGGCTGGCCGGCTCCGGGCGGGGTGACCGCGATCGTGCCGCAGTTGCCGTATGCCAGGTTGACGTTGGACAGGGTCTCCTCCGAGAGCGACGTCGTCACCTGCAACTCGGCGGTGTTGACGGCGACGCCGACCGGGGTGGGCTGCTCCTCGATCGAGATGTTCTGCGTGGTCGGGTTGAAGGTGACCGTGACGCCGGCCTCGGTCGCGCCGACGTACGCCCAGCCCAGTCCGGTCCACGCGGTGCCCACGCCCAGGTTCTGATCGGACGGGACGGCGGTTCCGGTGGCCGCGACGAACAGGATGCCGGTTCCGTACACCACGTTCGTCGTCGTGTAGTTCGGCGGGGTGAAGACGAGGGGCGGTCCGGCCATGTCAGCTCTCCTGGTCCTGGGTGAGAGTCACACCGGAGTCGGCGGCGGCTTCGAAGAACGCCGCAACCTGACTCGCAGGGACCTCGGTGTATTCGGTGCTGAGGACCCGCCCGGCGTAGTGCATCTCCGAATGCGGCGGCTCGACCTTCAGGCGTACGGAGGTGGCGCTCTCCTGGGCGCCGACCACCGTCGGACGGCGGCGTGACTCTTCGAGCTGCCGTTCCAGATCGGCGATCCGTGCATCGCGCGGATCCGGTGTCTCGTCCGTCGTGGCCGCGTCGGCGTCCGCCGCGACCGGTTGCTGGCTTTTCGCCGTCGGCATCTGCGCTCCTCAGTTGCTCAAGCCGGAGTGGCCGACGTCGTCGGCCGTGGTGATCTGGGTGAGGTTGCCCGCGCCGATCGCTGTGTAGAGCGCGCCGGCCGGATCGAGCAGCAGCTCCATCCCGGCCAGCCAGGTGGCTCCTCCGCCGCTGCCCCACTTGCCCGATCCCTGGGCGTAGCTGCCGGTGCCGAAGTTGCCGGGTGCGCCGATGCCGGTCGTGGTACCCGCCGTGGCGCCCGTGATGACGTCGGCGGTGAAGGATCCGGCGGGCAGTGTGACCTTCGAGTTGAGCCGGTATCGGTTGATCGCCACTAGAACCCCCACCCTGCGGCGGCCGGAACCGCTTCACCGACTCCGGGGTTCGAGTATGCGGGGGTGAGCACCAGATCGCCGAACGACTTTCCGCTGCCGTGCGCGTTCGCGAATCCCGCGCCCTGGAGCGCGATCGAGGTTCCCGTAGAGCCGGGCCCGACGACGACGATCTCCGACGCGGCGCCGTCGCTGAAGTACAGCTGCTCGCCGGAGGCGAACGAGGCGCCGCCCGCGGCGATCGGTATCGCGGTGGCGCCGGCCGACACGCCGCTGCTGTTGGTCGGCAGCAGCCATGTCCAAGTACCCGCTACCGAGTACGTCACGGAGATCGTGCCGCCCGCCGGGACGGCGTAGGCCGCGTTCGTGGTGCCGGCCTGCACGCCATTCACGTAGACGAAGGTCAGCGTGAATCCGGACAGGGTGACGATGATGATCGAGCCCTTGTTGTTCGTCACCAGGTTGGTGGTCGCGTTGCCGCTGGAGGGCACGCCGGGAGCAGCGCCCACGGTCACGTTGCCGGGTGTGAACTGCCACTCGCATCCGGCGCAGCGGTACAGCGTGCCGTTGACGTTCTGCATGCTGCGTTTCACCTGGCTGCCGCACCGCGGACAGTTCACCACGACATCGGCCGGCACACTGGGGATCCCCGACGACGCCATGGCTTAGCCCGCCTTCGCTGCCCGCGTCCTGCGCGGTGGGATGTCCACCGCGTCGACCTCGGCGTCTCCCGAAGGCGTCCTCTCGGAGTCCGGGCTCGGCTCGGTCAGCTCCGGGATGCGCTCCAGAACCTGCACGCCGCTGGAGCCCTTCGGATCGGGCCGGGCTCCGGCCGCCGGACCGAACTGCCGGTTGGAGACGTGCCGCGGCAGGATCAGCGGCATCTCCTGCCCCTGTTCCTCGATCCTGCGGATGCGCGGCGGTCCGAACTTCGGGTGCAGCAGGTTCGCCACCCGAGGCTCCTCCGCCTCGAACGTCTCGCCGACGAGGATCAGATCAGTCTGCTTCTCGGCGTCGCCCTTACGGGGCAGCGAGATGTTCACCAGGGCTTGCCAGCGCGGCACGTCACACCCCCGACAGCAGGCAGACGGCCAGCGGCTGGTCCAGGCCGATGGCGCTGGATCTCTGGGTGTCCGACCGCCAGGTCTTGCGCGGCTCGTCCCGGTAGAGCGGTCCGGCCACGAACGGGACTTCGTCGGCGTAGAAGCCGGCGCGGTGCCGCTGCATGACGATCGCGTTGCCCGCCGGAACCTGCCGGGAGACCAGCACGTCCAGGTTGAAGATCTTCTGTGGCAGTACGCCGGTGTACAGCAGGTTCTCCGAGGCGATGTCGCCGATGTACGGGGCGGCGAACGTGCTGCTCTGGAGCAGCGTGTTCTTCGTGCCGTGGTTGATAATCAGCGTGTCGGCCTCGAAGCCCAGCCACTGCGTGATGCCGGAGGGGCTCACGATGTTGGCGTTCTCGACCAGGTAGCAGGCCTGGGCGATGTCGGCGCGGATCGTCGCCGCGGCGGAGGACCACGCGTTCGACACGGCGAGGGTCTGGATCGAGGCGTTCGCCACGACCGCCGAGTAGAACGCGGTGTTCCACGAGTAGACCATCGTGTTCTTGACCTGCAACAGCTGGCGGGTCACCGGGTCGATGGTCTGGCGGCGGCGCATCTCGTCCGACACCATGATCGCCATGGCGCGCTCGTGGGTGAACACGACGCGCGGGACGCCGATGGATGTCGGCACGACCGGGACCTCGCCGAATTCGGGCCGCACCTCGGGGTAGTCGTCCGCGTACAGCGGCGTCGACTCCGAGTAGCGAACGGCTCCGGACGGCGCGGCGCCGCCGTTGCGCAGCACAGAGTCCACGATGAACTCGTTCTGCGTGATGTCCAGGATCAGCGCGGGGATGACCAGCGGATCCTTCAGCAGCTCATTGACGGTTATCCGCGGAGCGTCTGAATATCCGCGTGCACCAGCAGCCATGTCGTCACTCCCCTCTCAGAAGATCCGGGCCCGGCCCAGGAAGTAGGTCGAGCCGCCGATGAGCGTGTTGGCGGCCAGCATTCCGGCGGTGACCCCGCCAGGATGCGTGCAGCGGCCGATGGCCAGCTTCACGTCGGTGACGGCGCTGCCGCTGATCACGGTGCCCGCCGTGGTGGCGCTGCCCGTGATGATGTCGCCCTCGTCCACTGCGCCCTGGTACCAGACCCAGATGTCCACGCCGCCCCAGTAGACGGCGGTGTAGTCGTCCAGGACCGAGATGTCGATCGCGGGCTGGCCGTAGGTGTTGGCTCCGCCGGTCTGCACGGTGATCGGAGCGGCGTCCTTGCCCGCCACGCCGAGGCAGTGGCGGATCTCCGCGGCCGAAGTCCCGCAGGGCTTCACAGTGAGGTCGGTGGCGGAGCCGGGAGTCGTGGGATTCACGATCATCCCGCCGATGACAAGCGCAGAAACCTGCTTGTTCATCGGCCCTTGCTTGTAGTGCGGAAGAACCGCGGACATCGGCTCCGCCTCCTAGTTTCCGTTGCTCACGGCGAACGCCTCGCCGGACGTCTCGTGCGTGGTCGTGGTGGACGCCGCACGCAGGTTGCCCGCGCCGATCGCTGTGACCTCGGCTGCGGTCAGCTCCACGGACTCGCCTCTGTGTAGGGTGCGCGGCGGCGAGTTGTACCCGCTGCCGGCGACCGTCACGGGAGCGGTCACGACGTAGCGGGTCATGAGCGCAGCCCGAACATCTGCGCACGGGCGCGCGAGACGACGTCGTCGCGGGCCTGCTCCGCGGCTCCGTGCTGCTCGGGCTCGTCGACCGGTGAGCCCAGCTCGACGGACAGGTCCATCATGCGGGCGGCCTTGGAGTACTCGGTCAGGACCCTGCGCATGATCTGGCCGGCGTCGACCGAGGTGCCGTTGGACAGGTCGACGGTGTGGCCGGTGCCCTCCAGCAGAGGCTTGGCCAGGTCCACCAGGAACGGCGGGACACCGTGGTCGCGCACGAGCCTGGCCTTCTCGGCGGCGAAGCGCTGTGCGTCCAGCTCCGCCGTGATGATGGACAGCTGGCGTTCGTTCTCCTCTGCGCGGACGTTGGCCATCTCCAGCGCCATGGCGGCCTGGTTGGACAGTCCGGGCGCGGCGGCTGTGACCTCCGCTTCGAACTCGGACTCCAGGGCGGCCAGCTCCTCTTCCGACATGCCCTCGATCAGGGCAGCCAGCTCCTCATCGCTCAGTTCGCCGCCTTCGCCCTCACCCTCGGCGGTGAGCCGGTCGAGATCCGCATCGGCCAGCGCCGTGAGCTTGTCGAGCTTGTCTTCGGGGATTTGCAGCAGCTTGGCGAGCCGCCCGCGCTCCTCGGTGGTGAACTCCTCGGCCACGTTCCTCTCCTCGCCTGTGAATACCGCTGTCGATAGGTCCAAAGTCGTGTCGACGTCGTTGGACGCCTCGACGGCTTGCCATCCGCCGAGTTGGGGGATGCGGGGGTCGAGCGTGCCGAGGACGTGCTGGACGGCGGCGGAGAAGAACTTGCCGTCGGCGCGTGCGTAGTCCTCCACGATCCGCGCGGAGACTCCGAGCTTGGGGTTTTCCCGCAAGACCCTGTCACCGCGCTCGGTGGCCGAGAGCTTGATGTACAGCCCGTCCTCGTCCACTTCGAAGTCGGTGATCTCGCCGGCGAACCGCTCGGGGTCGTTGGTGTGCTTGTTCTCGGCGTCCGCCAGTTGAAAGGGCACCTGGTCGTATGCGCGTGCGCGGAACGAGCGCGCCAGCTCGGCCAGGTAGTCCTTGGTGAAGTGCAGCGTCCGGCCCTTGTAGTCGATGTCGCCGACGGGCAGGACGCGCTTGCGCCACAGCCGGTTGCCCAGTTCGATCGCCTTCGAGCCGCTGAACGGCGTCAGGACGGCGGCCGTCATGCCTCGGACTTCCCGCTCATGTTCTGCGCCCGCTTGGCGAACGCGAGCGCCCGCTCCGCCGAAAAGCCGCGGGAGCGCAGCTTGGCGTAGATCGCCTTGCCTCTGGGCGACAGGCCGTCGGTGTCCTCTCCGCCGGAGGTGTCTGCGCCGGAGGTGGTGCGCGGTCCGTCGCCGGCGGACATGGTGGGGGTGGCCAGGGCGCGGATCGCCGGGACGCCGAACTTCTCCATCAGTGGTGTCTGCTGGGCGGGCTGGGCGTAGGGCACTGCGGAGCGTTCGGGCGTTGCGGAGCCCTTGTTCCAGGTACCCAGCAGGTCCATCAGTGCGGCGCGCTGGTGCGCCCGCTCGGGCAGCGGCTGGCCGCCGTCGGGCGCGGCCGACCATCCCCCGGTCTCCGTCTTTTTGATCGATCCGATCGCCATGCCGCCGCGGCGGTGGCGTACCTGCGCGCTGCCGTCGGGGTTGCGGCCGACGACGATGTCCCACGGAGACGTGACCGGCAGCTGATGAGAGAGGGAGACGGCTCGTGCACCGGTGTTGGACATCGAGTTGTAGTCGCCGGGACGCGAACTGACCGTCAGGCGTTGGGCCTGGAACCCGGTGGCCTTCTGATCGGCCAGGGCCGGGGTGCGCAGTTTGGCCGAACCCTTCTCGAAGCTGGGAACGCCGCTGGAGGACGAACGCCCCTCGTGCATGTGCCCGCGCGGCGTGTAGCCGGGTCCGGTGCCCGCGTGCGTGTGGCTGAGCGACGCGTGCTGGTGGCTGTGTGTCACGGTGTGGCTGTGCGCGTAGCCGCCGGAACGGTAGCCGCCCTCTTCCGAGCCGGTGAAGCCGAGGACGTTGCTGTGCGAGTGGCTACCCATCGCGGACAGCTTCTTCATACCCTTCCGGCCGTACTTCTTCCGGCCGATGAAGGCGGCCAGGGCGTCGGGATTGTGCGCTCCCCGCTTCGCCAGGGCTCCTGACAACTTCTTGAAGTTGGCCCCCGATCCGGGCGGGGCTTCGGCGTACGTCGCCATGTTGACACAACCTCCGGTGCGCAGGCGCGCAGAGATCAATCTGCGGGCATGATAGCGCCTGTCAGGCGCGTCAGCACTGTTCGCGCACGATGGACACCGGTTAATCCGCGTTCAGGAATCCGGCACTGATCCCTGCGGGCCTGGTTTGCGCTGAAATCGTGTTTGAAGTCCTCATGATTTTTTGAGAGCCGAATTCCCGCGCCTGCCCGGAGATGGTCGACAGATCTTCCTTCCGCTCCGGTTCGCCGAGCCATCCCGCTTCGTCGGGGTAGTTGTCACGGATGTGCTCGGCGAGCTTGTCCGTGTGCTCCTGCGCGCCTCGCAGATGCTTATCGGCGTGTTCCGCGTCGAAGTCCCGCTCGGCGTCGCTCTCACCGGTGAGCATCGACTTCGCGTGGCGGTCCGCGTGCGCCCCGTCATACATGATCGTTTGGAGTAGATGGGCGAACGACGCGGCCTTGGCCGCCGGGCTGACCGACACGGCGAGGTGCATCGCCGTGTTCACCGACGTCCATTCGGACGCCTCGTCTGGATAGTGCGCCAGCACGTGGTCCTTCAGCCGGGCCGCCTGGTTCATCGCCTGCTCGACATGATGGCTGAGGTGCGCGGAGTGGTATTGCCGGATCTCTCCGTCGGAAGCCTGCACGCCTCGCATGTGTCCGGAGGCATGCGCTAGCTGTGTGCGGACGTCGTTGAGCCGGTGGGCGGTGAACATCGCCGCCGCGCCGCGGTCGTCCGGTACCGGCGGCAGCTGCGTCGGCTCGGAGTCGGTCACAGCTTCGCCGCCTGTGCGGTCAGCGCATCCGCTTGGGAGAGCAAGTCGGAAATCTGCGTGCGCAACGTCGTGATGAGCTGCTTCTTCGTCGGCTTCCTCGCTGTGGCTGTCGCCGTCGTCGCGGTCTGCTTGGCTGTCGACGGAGCCGCCACGGTCGTCTTCGCTGGGGTCGGCGATGCGCTCTTGCCCGTGGCACCTGCCTTCGTGGCTGCCGCGGTCTTCGCAGTGGCGGCCTTCGAACTGGCGAGCAGCGCCGCGAGCTGTGCCGAGAGCGCTCTCGCTTTCACCCGGTCGGCGGCGGCCTGCTTGAGCATCAGCGCCTTGCGCTGCGCGTCGGCGGACGAGCGTCCCTTGCCCTTGCCCTTGCTCGCGGACTTGTCCTGCTTCGAGCCGGACATCGAGCCGAACTGGCCGCCCTGCGGACTGCCGGCCGGAACGCGAGGCTGCACAGGCGCCGCGCCGCCGGACTGATTGCTGGGTGCGTTGCCGCCGTCGGGTGCGGCGATGGCCATGTCCAGCGCCCGCCAGGCTGCTTCCTCGTTGGCGTGTGCCCGCGATCTGGCTGCGCGCTCCTCGCCGAGAGCTCCGCCGGCCGCAGCACGCACCTCGGGATGCACGTGTCCGCGACCGCTCGACCAACGGCGCAACGCCCCCCACGCGATTGCCGAGGCGCGGCCCTTGTCCATGCCGCGCTTCTCCATCAGGGCTTTGACGATCTGTTCGAAGTAGTCCGAGTGCTTGTTGCCCTTCACCCCGTACAGGCCCGGACCACCGGGTTTGCCGTAGGGCGCGGGCGTGGCCGCGAGCCGCGGCGTCTGCGCGGACAGTTCGATCAGTCGGTCGATGTCCGACCAGGACAGCACCGCCTGCGGGATTGGCCGTCCGGGTAGCCGGTTCTCGCGGCGGCTCGGCGCCTTCGGCCCGCCGGCCACCGCGCGGTCGGTGCCGGTGTTCTGCACCGGTGCGGACACCATCGCAGTGCGGACGCTCTTGGGTGCTCCCGGCCCGCCGGTCTGTGCCGAGCCGCGCACGTGCAGCGGATCCATCGAGGCGCCCATCGGCAGGTGGCCGGGCTGGGTGTAGGTGGCCGGTGCGGCACGCAACGCCTGGTTGTGCGCCTCGCCGTCCTCCAGATCGCGGATCAGCAGATAGTGCCGATTGATCAGATCCATACTGATCTTGGCTTTGGAGTGGCCGTCGTCGTCGAGCACCCCGTGCCGCGTCAAGGACGTCGGGATCATCGTGTGCATCGCGGATTGCAGATGGCGCTTGGCGCCTTCGTGGTTGCCCGCTTCCAGTGCGCGCGCCGCGTCGCGCAGGTGTTGCGGCGTGGCCATGCCGGGCAGCTCCGATTCGATCTTTCCTGCCAGAGTCCGCAGGCCGCCGGCAGTACGCCGCTTGTCGACGGACAGCGGGACGGGTGTCTTCCGGTTAAGCATCGACAAGTTCTCCGTTCCGGATGAAGCCGTGCCAGCCGGTCGGTTGGCTGTGCCAGATCGACGGCGTCACGTCGATCATGGGCGGAGTGCCGTTGACGGTCCAGAAGTCGCCGTCTCTCGCGGGCTGACTGGTGATCCACTGTCCGCCGTCGGGAAGAACCACGCACCACGATTCGACACGCTGCGGGTGACGGGCACTCATATGCTCGTCTGCCCACTCGACGCGCCACATCGTGCCGGGTGGGACTTCCTTCAGGCTGCCCCAATGTGCGAACTCGTATCCGTCCGGCCGACGGTAGATCCGGGAGTCGTTGCGTTGCCACTGGTCGTCGAGGAACCGGTATTCGCAGTTCGAACACTGCTTCGGCCAGCGCTGGTCGTCGTGCGGCCAGTTGTCCCCGTGCACCAGCTCCGACTCTTCCCAGGTGACCTGGTCGATGATCACCATGGCGTCATGTCCGCGCCATGGCGGTTGCTCCTGTTCCCGGCCGGCGCAGATCCTGCCGTCCGATCTGCCCCAGGTGAACCGGCGTAGATCCCGGCGGTACAGGCCGGTCGGCTCCGCGATGACGAGCGGGATCCCCATCTCACACACTCCGAAGTGCGCGGATCAGGCGCTGTGTCCGGGCGCCGCGGAACGGTCCGGTGCCTGTTGACGGCAGCGTCGCGGCGTCGGCGAACGGCGCTCCGGGTGTGCATCGGCAGGTTCCGCCGTGCACGGTGCCTGGATAGCCGATCAGCGGCATGGCGTCAGCCCGGAAGTTCTTCCCGTCGGCGTCCCTGCACTCCGGTGTGGTGCGGTCGTCCAGGTGTGTGTACCAGCCGAGCAGCAGGCCGTGTTCGAGCGCGGCCATGTCGACGGCCATGGCCGCTTTCGCACGGGCCCAGATCGCATCCCGGTGCTGCCCGAAGTAGCGCGTTTCACGTGAAACACCATCAAGCAGAGCTTTTCCGACGCTCTCGCCGTTCGAGCGGGCCCGGCGCAGGTCGTCGTTGAGCCGGCGGCCGACCGCCAGCACCATCTGCCCGCGCCGTACTTGGTTCAGGAGGGCGACTTGCGCGGTGGCCGGGCCGGCGATCCCGGTGACTTCGGGCGGCATGGACATTACGACCTGCACGGCTGATTGCAGCGCTATGCGCTCGATGCCCGCCTGGAGGTAGAGCCGCGCCAGGAGCGCGGTGACGGC
>Ga0207693_10000111_pt1 | contig 74259 bp, 66 predicted proteins | sample LARL81metaG_FD_184347 | JGI IMG/M metagenome (GOLD analysis project Ga0207693, IMG submission 184347) | Corn, switchgrass and miscanthus rhizosphere microbial communities from Kellogg Biological Station, Michigan, USA - LAR L8-1 metaG... | ecosystem: Host-associated > Plants > Roots >...
TGGACGCGACGATGGACGACGCCAACCATCGGCGGCATCCGCTCCACCTCGCGATCGTCAAGCGTCGCCCGGAATCGCTGGCCGAATTGCTCGCACTCGGCGCCGACACCGAGACGCGCGACGGGGTGACGCTGCCGAGCTATCGCGGCGACCTGGTGAACCGCCCCGAGTTCAGCGCCGCGGCCCGGGCCTCGGATCCTGAGCTGCTGCTGCGCGGCTACGAGCGCGCCGCGCTCACCTTAAATTTCGTGCGGGCGCTGGTGGAGGGTGGCTTCGCCGACCTGCACCATCCGGAGTACTGGGACTTGGGGTTCGTGCATCAGGCGCCGTTGAAGGATGCCTACCAGAGGATCGTGCGCTCGATCGGCGATGCGCTGGATTTCTTCGAGGGCATCAGCGGGCGGCGGGTGCACGAGGCCACGCTCGTTGATTTCTACGCCAGCCACGAGGGCCTGCACCTGCACTACGAGCAGGCGCAGACGCGCTTCATCCCGCGCCAGAACCGCTGGTACAACCTCTCGACCCACATGCCCTGGATCGGCATGCGCACGGCCGCCCTCGACGGGGCGCACGTGGAGTACTTCCGCGGCATCGCCAATCCGGTGGCGGTCAAGGTCGGCTCGGCCATGGACGCCGCCTGGCTGCAGGGCCTGGTGGCGACGCTCAATCCGCAGAACCAGCCCGGACGGCTGACCCTTATCCATCGCTTTGGCGCGAAGGATGTGGCAGCGGCGCTGCCGAAGGCCATCGAGGCGGTACGCCAGACCGGGCAGTCGGTGCTGTGGGTATGCGATCCGATGCACGGCAACACCGAGACCACGACCGGGGGCATCAAGACGCGGCGCTTCGAGAACATTCTCAAGGAAGTGGACCTGGCGTTCCGGATTCATGCGGAGCTGGGCTCCTACCTCGGCGGGGTGCACATCGAGCTCACCGGGGATGACGTCACCGAGTGCACCGGCGGTGCGCGCGGGCTGACGGATCAGGACCTGCAGCGCGCCTACCGCTCCAGCGTCGACCCGCGGCTGAACCACGAGCAGGCCCTGGAGCTTGCCATGCTGATCGCCGAGCGCAGCCAGAACCGGCGTGCCGACAAGCGCGCCGCCTCCCTGCCGTCCTAGGGGCGCGCTTGCAGTACGAACACATCGCCGTCCCGGCGGCGGGGCGCCGGATTCAGGTCAACCCGGATTTCTCCCTGGACGTCCCGGACGAGCCGATCATTCCCTTCATCGAGGGCGACGGCATCGGTATCGACGTGACGCCGGCGATGCAGCGCGTGGTGGATGCCGCGGTCGCCAAGGCGTACGGCAGCCGGCGCCGCATCCGCTGGATGGAGGTGTATTCGGGCGAGAAGGCCAACCTGCGCTACGGCACCTGGTTCCCCGATGAGACGCTGCACGCGCTGCGCGAGTTCGTGGTCTCGATCAAGGGTCCGCTGGGCACCCCGGTGGGCGGAGGGATGCGCTCACTCAACGTCGCCATGCGCCAGAACCTGGACCTGTACGCCTGCGTGCGCCCCATCCGCTATTTCCCCGGGGTCGCCAGCCCCATGCAGGACGCGAGCCTCACCGACATGGTGGTGTTCCGCGAGAACACCGAGGACATCTACGCCGGCATCGAGTGGCCGGCGGGCTCCGCGGACGTTCACCGCCTCATCGCCTACCTGCAGAAGGAGCTGCACGTCACCGGCATCCGCTTTCCCTCCAGCTCCGGCATCGGCATCAAGCCGGTTTCCAAGGAGGGCAGCCAGCGGCTGATCCGCAAGGCGATCCAGTACGCCATCGAGCACGATCGCGTCTCGGTGACCCTGGTGCACAAGGGCAATATCATGAAGTTCACCGAGGGCGCCTTCCGCAACTGGGGGTACCAGCTGGCGCAGGAGGAGTTCGGCGCGCAGCCGATCGGGGCGGGCCCGTGGCTGGCGTTCAAGAACCCGCTCACCGGCACCGACATCGTGGTGAAGGACGTGATCGCGGACAACTTCCTGCAGCAGGTGCTGCTGCGGCCGGAGGAATACGACGTCATCGCGACCCTGAACCTCAACGGTGACTATGTCTCCGATGCGCTCGCCGCGCAGGTCGGCGGCATCGGCATCGCCCCGGGCGGCAACCTCGGCGACGCCCTGGCGGTGTTCGAGGCCACCCACGGCACCGCGCCCGGGTTTGCGGGCAAGGACCGCGTCAATCCCGGCTCCCTCATCCTCTCGGCGGAGATGATGCTGCGGTACCTAAAGTGGCGCGAGGCGGCCGATCTCATCATCAAGGGGGTCACGCTTACCATCGCCAACAAGGAACTCACCTACGACCTGGCGCGCCTGCGCGAGGCGATCAAGACGCCCAAGCGCGAGCTGGCCGCGCGCCGCAACGTCGAGGAGGACCTGCAGCGGCTGATCCCCGGCGCGACGCTCATGAGCACCTCCGGGTTCGCCGGCGCCGTGATCCGGCACATGGATGACTGAGGTGTCGGGCGGCACGCCGGCGACGGGGGCGTACGATCCTGGCTGTACGCGCTGCCCGCGCCTGGCCGCGTTCCTGCGCGAGACCCGCAGCCATTTTCCGGATTACTGGGCGCGTCCGGTGCCGTCCTTCGGGGACGCCGAGGCGCGCATTCTGATCGTTGGTCTCGCGCCCGGCATGCACGGCGCCAACCGCACGGCACGCCCGTTCACCGGCGATCACGCCGGCATCCTGCTGTACCAGAGTCTGTTCGAGGCCGGCCTTGCGACCGCGGCCACCTCGCACAGCGCCGCGGACGGTCTGCGCCTTACGGGCGCGCGCATCGCCAATGCGGTCAAGTGTGTGCCGCCGCAGAACAAGCCGCTGCCGGCGGAGATCCGCTGCTGCAACGCCTACCTGGCCCAGGAGATGCGCGACCTCACCGGCGTGCGGGTGTACCTCGCCCTCGGCCGGGTGGCGCACGAGGCGGTGCTCTTGGCGCAGCAGCTGCCGCGCGGGCGGTATGCTTTCGCACACGCAGGCGAACACCGCCTGAACGAGGCGCAGGTGATGCTCGATTCCTACCACTGCAGCCGCTACAACACCCAGACCCGGCGCCTGACGGGCGCCATGTTTCGCTCGGTGCTGGCGCGCGCCTGCGAACTCGCCGGGCTGCCGGTGCCGGCGGCGCTCGCGGGCGCCTGAGAAGGGCCGGCATGGCCGCCGCCTTCGATCACAAGCAGTTCCTCGCCGCGCTGCCCAAGCGCCCGGGGGTGTACCGCATGTACGGGCCCGAGCAGGAACTGCTCTACGTCGGCAAGGCGCGCAGTCTTAAGGACCGGGTCGGCACCTATTTTGCCGCGAGCAACGTCGACCCGAAGGTGCAGGCGCTGGTGCAGCAGCTCACCGCCATTGAGGTCACGGTCACGAACTCGGAGACCGAGGCGCTGCTGCTGGAATACAACCTCATCAAGGCGCACAAGCCACGCTTCAACATCGTGCTGCGCGATGACAAGAGCTTCCCCTACATCCAGCTCTGCGACGACCATCGTTTCCCGCGGCTCGCCTTCTACCGCGGCGCCCGCAGCGCTGCCGGTCGCTACTTCGGTCCCTTTCCCAACGCCGGGGCGGTGCGCGACACCCTCAATCAGCTGCAGAAGCTGTTCCGTATCCGCAATTGCCGCGACACCTTCTTTGCCAACCGCAGCCGGCCGTGCCTGCAGCACCAGATCGGTCGCTGCTCGGCGCCATGCGTGGGGCTCATCACGCGCGAGGCCTACGCGCAGGACATGCAGTCCGCCGTCAAGGTGCTCGAGGGGCGCAGCGAGGAGGTCACCGCCGAGCTGCAGGCGCGCATGGAGGAGGCAGCGGACCGGCTCGAGTTCGAGCGTGCGGCGCAGATTCGCGACCAGCTCGCCGCGCTGCAGCGCGTGCAGTCGCAGCAGTTCATCACCGCCGAGGGCGAGCGCGACGTCGATGTGTTCGCAATCGTGGGGGAGACGGGCGAGTTCGCGGTGAGCGTCATGCTGGTGCGCGGCGGACGCAACCTCGGCACCACGAGCTACTTCCCCCGCGCCGTGCTGGCCGAGCCGCACGAGGCGCTCACCTCCTTCGTCATGCAGTACTACGCGAGCACCGAAGTGCCCCCGGAGGTGCTGCTCGGCAGCCGCCTCGAGGAGTCCGCCGCGCTGGCGGAAGCGCTCGGCGAGCGCAGCGGCCACAAGGTCGGGGTGCGTCACCCGGTGCGCGGCCTGGCGCTGCGCTGGGTGGAGCTCACGCGCGAGAACGCGACCCAGGCGCTGCGCATGCGTTTCATGCAGCGCCAGGGAATGGACGAGATGCTCGCCGACCTGGCGCGCGAACTTGACCTGCCGGAGGCGCCGCAGCGACTGGAGTGTTTCGACATCAGTCACACGGGCGGGGAAGGCACGGTGGCCTCCTGCGTGGTGTTCGGGCCGGAGGGGCCGCTGAAGAAGGAATATCGCCGCTTCAACATCCAGGGTGTCACCCCCGGGGATGACTACGGCGCGCTGCGGCAGGCGCTCGAACGGCGCTACCGGCACGTGCGCGACGGGGAGGTGCCGGCGCCGGATGTGCTCTTGATCGATGGCGGCCTCGGGCAGATCGGCGAAGTGCACGGCGTGCTCTCGCAGCTGGGGTTTGCGGACCTGACGCTCGTGGGCGTCGCCAAGGGTCCGGACCGGCGCGCCGGCCAGGAGCGCCTCCATGTCTATGGGCTGCCCTCACCGGTGATCCCCGAGGCCCATGGGCCGGCCTCGCGGCTCATCCAGCGCATCCGCGACGAGGCGCATCGGTTCGCGATCACGGGCCATCGCCGCCGGCGCGCCAAGCGCTACAACGAGTCAGTGCTCGAAGCGGTGCCGGGCCTTGGGCCGGCCAAGCGGCGCGCGCTGCTGAAGCACTTCGGTGGCCTGCAGGGCGTCATGCGTGCCGGGGTCGCGGATCTCACCCAGGTGAGTGGCATCGGCGACACGCTGGCGCGCAGCGTGTACGAGCATCTGCATCCGGGCACCTGAACACAACATCGTTGAGCGGCGGCAGCACGAACTCACTATGATCCGTGACAGCGATTGCTTGGGCGCCGCCGATGCCGTGGAATCTGCCTAACTCACTCACCTGGGCAAGGATCGCCGCGATCCCGGTCATCGTGTTGCTGTTCTACATGCCCTATCCCTGGGCGGATCCGGCCGCGGGGCTGCTGTTCGCGGCCGCCGGCATCACCGATGCGTTTGATGGGTATTTCGCGCGGCGCTGGGGGCAGATCTCCCGGCTCGGTGCCTTCCTCGATCCGGTCGCCGACAAGCTGATCGTGGCGGTGGCCCTCGTGCTGCTGGTGAGCAAGGATCCGCGCGCCCTCATCGTGCTCACCGCCGCGGTGATCATCGGGCGCGAGATCACGATCTCCGCCCTGCGCGAATGGATGGCGGAGATCGGCGCGCGCCGCAAAGTCGCGGTCTCGCAGCTGGGCAAATACAAGACGATCCTGCAGATCACCGGGCTGTCGATGATGCTGTTCCGCTGGCCGCTGCTCGGCCTGCCCACCTACCGCCTCGGGGTCATCCTGACGGAGATCGCCGCCGCGGCGACCCTGGTGTCGATGGGGGCCTATCTGCGGGCTGCCTGGCCTGAACTTAAGCGTTAGAAAGCAGACCTAACTACCTGGTTCGGCTGTATAATTCAGGCCGAAGTTGAAGTAGTTTCGAGGATTGGTCGCGACGGCGTCTGCCTTGACTTCCCTAGGGGTGTCCATAGAATCTCGCGCTCCTCGATTCCGGATGCGGGAATAGCTCAGTTGGTAGAGCACGACCTTGCCAAGGTCGGGGTCGCGAGTTCGAGTCTCGTTTCCCGCTCCAAATTCAAGAAGGTGCAAAGGGTGCGTGTGCTGACCTGGCACGCACGTGGCGCGCAATAGCTCCGGAACGGATCATCGGGTGAAGGTTGATCGGCCCATTCAAGTCCTTTGAATGGTTGCTCGACAGAATTCGCTCCGCGCGCGGAAGCGTTGTGGCCCATGAAGACCTCCGCTTCGGCGTCGGGCACCCCGGGCGGACCGAGCGTCGAAGTGTCGAACACTACTGGCGACCACCCAAGAATGAGCGATGCAGGTCATCAAAGAACGCTGCGGAGCGCTCAAGCCGCTCCTCATCGCGCTCGCAACTTGCCGTGATTCCAGCGAGTAGCTGCTTCACCCCCGCGGTTTCTTCTCGCTCGTACTTCTGATCCTTGATATCGAGGTCGTGAACCATCTCGGCGATGGCATGCAGGCCTGCGTCCTTTTTCTCGACCAAATCCAAGAGCACCTCGAACGTACAGCGATCGGCGTCGTGCGTGTACTCGGCATCGTACATGTCGAATCGCAGCTCGCCGCGCTTCGGCTCATAGTGCCGCTCCGCAGTGAAACTGAAACTGGCGTCGGGGTCGATGAACCGCTTTATCAGCCACGCGCTCGCCATGCGGTCCACTTGGATATGCGCTCGAGTTACCCAGGTGCGCGCACGCAGAGATGTCTTCTGCTCCTCACTAGCCATGATGGGTACCTCCGGTACTGGCGAAACATGAGCCTCGAGCTTTGCGAGCAGCGCTCCGGCGCTTTCGCGGCCGTTCGCGTTGAAGAAATCGATCTGTTCGATTGTGCTCAGGCGCTTGCGAAGGCGCCCCAGATCGCCACTGAGGCTGGTGCTCGCTGCGTCTTGTGGCTTGTGCCCGGCTTCGGCGGCGAGAGAGCGCAGCTCCTCTGACAACAGTCGGTAGTCCTCTTCGCGCGCCTTGTTGAAAAGCGAGCGCAGGCTTTCGTCGCTGGTGCCCTCGAGAAGGCGGGAGTCGAATATCGCGCCGTCACCACCGCCTTCCCTGACTGCGCGCAGGATCCATTCGAAGTCCTCGAGCGTCGACTCCTTCGCGGGGAGCACTGAGAGTGAGTTGCGATACGAGATCGCCCCTACGCTCTGCAGCCGCCGCCAGATCTTGACGCGCAGATACGCCGGTTGCGCCGGCAACGAAAAGGCCAGCAGCAACCAGTCAGACGGCCCGGCTTCGCTCATGCAAGAAAGGGGGCGTTCCCATGGGGGGATTATCCTTGATATCTATATATCGCGAGCTATTTGGAATGATACACTCATATCATATCTTGGGAACGGGATATCAGCCGGCTCACTGGAGAGAACATGCTCGCCAATCGTGTCGCGCGTCCTCGGCTGCACGTGCGCGCACCCACGTGAAGCGCCGCGAGCTGGGTCTGGCCGCCCTTGCAGGTGCGGCCACTGCCTGCTTGGGAGGGTGGGGCGGCCGTGGGAAGGCCGCGGGTGCTCCGAGCCGCCCGCTCGGTATTGGCCCTGATGTCTTTCCCGCGCTCAACCAGTATGTCAGGGGGCGACCCCTGATCTACCTGGACAGCGCAGCGACTACGCAGCGTCCGTCCGCCGTTCTCGATGCGATCGACGACTTCTACCGGCGCGACAATGCCAACCCGGGACCTGCGTTTCACGAACTCGCGCGCCGCGCGAATGCTCGATACGAAAGCGCGCGAAGCACGCTCGCCGGCTTCCTTAATGCCTCGAGCGCCGAAGAAATCGTCTGGGTGCGTGGCACTACGGAGGGAATCAACCTCGTCGCCAGCAGCTGGGCGAGCGCGCGGCTGAGGCCCGGGGACGAAATCCTACTGACGGTGGCCGAGCACACGTCAAACCTGCTGCCCTGGCGCCTGGCGGCAGACGCGACCGGAGCGAAGGTGCGTTGCGTAGACGTGGACGAGGAAGGACGTATCTCACTTCAAGATCTCGAGGGAAAGCTCTGTTCACGCACGCGCCTTGTCTCGTTCAGCCACGTGTCGAACGTGGCGGGATATATCAATCCCGCCGCCGAGATCTGCGCGCGTGCGCACCGCGCGGGCGCACGCGTCTTTGTAGACGCGGCGCAGTCCGCGCCCCATTTGGCCCTCGACGTTCAGGCCATGGGGTGCGACTTCCTTGCCTTCTCAAGTCACAAGATGCTGGGCCCTATGGGCATCGGCGTTCTCTGGGCGCGACGGGAGATCCTCGAGGAAATGCGGCCGTATCAGGCAGGATCGAATATGGCCCACGAGGCGGATCTGAGCACGGAGACGCTGGAGCATGCTGCGCGAAAATTCGGGGCCGGGACTCCCAACGTGTCAGGACCCGTCGGGCTCGCCGCCGCCGTTGACTACGCGGCGGCCCTCGGGCACGAAAAAATCGAGCGCCACGAGGCCGCGCTCGTGGCTCATGCGCTGGAGCGCTTGAGGAGCGTCCCCCGGCTGCGGCTGCTCGGGCCCCAAGCCCCCGAGGGCCGCATTCCGGTCTTTTCATTTACGTTGGAGGGCCTTGCTCCCCAGAACGTTGCGCGGCGCCTCGACGCGCAAGGAATCGCCATCCGAGCCGGTGACCTTGCCGCGCTGCCGTTACTAAAACGGTTTGGCCTCACGGCCGCGGCACGCGCGTCCTGCTATCTATACACGCGGTTCGACGAGATCGATCAGTTCGCTGAGGCACTAGGACATATCGCGCGCTCCTCGTGACGAACAAACGGAGTACGAGCAATGCGTTGGGTCACACGGGAACATCCGAAGATCGATCGAATCGCCTGTCCTTGGCTCATCTTGCGTTTCATTGAGACAAACGCGGAATTCCTCTATGTACCCTCGGAGCAGGTGCTCAGCGTCGCGCAGGAGACCGGCGCCACGCCTTACGATGTTCCCGGCGTCGAACTCAGTCATGTCGGCGAGTGTTGCAGTTTCGATGCGTTTCTAGCGAAGTATCGCCTGACGCAACCCGCACTTCAGCGCCTCGCCGTTATCATTCGGGGGGCCGATACCTCGCGCCTTGACCTTGCGCCTCAGTCTGCGGGTCTCTACGCCATCTCGCTCGGCCTCTCGGCAAACTTCACGGACGATCACGAGATGCTGCGTCACGGGCTTGTCGTGTACGACGCACTCTATGCTTGGTGCGCGCGTCTGCAGGATGAGAAGCACAATTGGCCACCCACAGGTTACGCGCCGTCTTGACGGCAAGGAGTTCCCGCAATGGCATGCATCAGCCCGTTCACGGCGTGGCTCGGTGGTCTGGCATCGTCGGCGCTCGCACTGTCAGCGGGTGCTGCTGAGACCGATTGGACCAAGGTCGATCAGGCATTGGGCCGCAAGGGTGTCGAGCTTGCCGGCGGAGTACACAAGTATGGCTTTCCACGCTCCGACCTCAAGGTGAGCATCGATGGCGTTGCTATCAAACCGGCACTGGCGCTGGGCTCATGGGTGGCCTTTTTGCCCGAAGGCTCGGAGGCGATGTTCATGGGCGACCTTGTGCTGACGGACGCGGAAATGAGCGCGGTCATGAAGCGACTGATCGAATCAGGAGTGGAGATCACCGCGATTCACAACCATCTGTTGCGCACGACCGTCCCGGTCTTCTACATGCACGTCGGCGGCCACGGCGATCCGGTCAGGCTCGCGGCAGCCTTGCGCGCAGGGCTCGCGCTCAGCCGCACACCGTTGCAGCCGGCGGCGCCCGCGCCGCTCCCGCCGCTTGCTCTTGACGCCGCCGCGATCGAAAAGATTCTGGGATTCAAGGGCAACGCGAACGGTGGCGTGTACCAGGTGAGCGTACCTCGGGCGGAAACGATCTCCGAGGGCGGGATGGCCCTCCCTCCCTCGATGGGCACCGCTATTGCGATCAATTTCCAGCCCACGGGAGAGGGAAAGGCGGCGATCACCGGCGACTTCGTACTGCTCGGGAGCGAGGTAAACCCAGTGCTCAAGGCACTGCGCGAGCACGGTATCGAGGTCACCGCGCTGCACAGCCACATGATCGATGACTCGCCACACCTGTTCTTCATGCACTTCTGGGCGAACGACGACGCGGCGAGGCTCGCACAGGGACTACGCGCGGCGCTGGATCTTGCGAACGTGAAGCGCCCGCCCTGATTCGGCGGCGCACCGGTAGACCGTCAGGAGGGTTCGTGGTCTCGGATAGTGCCGATCCGGCCGGATCTGTGAAGGCACTCGTGCGCTACTTCCTGCGGCTGGGTGCGTTGGGATTCGGGGGTCCCGTGGCGCTCGTCGGTCAGATGGAGCGTGAGCTGGTTACTGAGCGTGGCTGGCTCAGCCGCGAGCAGATGCGCGAGGCCATTGCCGTATGTCAGTCACTTCCTGGGCCGCTCGCGATCCAGGTCGGGATCTTCATCTGCTACCTGCGTGCAGGCGCTCGCGGGGCGTGGGCCGGAGGCTGGGCATTCATCCTGCCGAACTTCCTCGTCGTCGCGGCTCTCGGTGCTCTGTATGTTCACTTCGGCGGACTCAAACTGGTCACGGCCATTTTCTACGGCGTCAGTCCCGCCGTGATCGCGCTGATCCTGCACTCATGCTATCGCCTCGCGAGGCTGGGCATCGAGGATCGCGTGCAGTGCGCACTGGCGCTCGTCTGCTTTGTCGTAACTGTGTTGCTGCAGGCGGAAGTAGCGTTCATGTTCATCGGGGCCGGCGTCATCGGCGTTCTTTACTACGGGACCCTGTGGCGCTGGCCGCCCCCAAGCACGTTGCTCGCGGTGAGTATTGCGACACCCGCCGCTCCGGCATCGACCGTTTCAACGATCGGAAAACTGTTGTTCTTCTTCCTGAAGGCTGGCGCGCTTACGTTCGGTAGCGGCCTCGTGATCGTGCCCTTCTTGCAACAGGGGGTCGTGCAGCAGTATGGCTGGCTCAGCGAGCGCGACTTCCTGGTGGCTGTAGCGGTCGGCATGATCAGTCCCGGTCCCGTCGTGATCACCGCAACCTTTGTAGGGTATCTCGTTGCCGGCTTCGGCGGCGCATTGGCGGCCACCATCGGGATCTTCCTGCCGTCTTTCCTCCTCGTTCTGCTGGTTGCGCCGATCGTCGCGCGTCATCGCGCCAACCGCAACGTTCAGGGCTTCATCAAGGGTGCGTTTGCGGCCGCGATCGGAACCATCCTTGGTGCGTGCGTTCTACTGAGTCGTATTGCCATTGGCGACTGGTTCACGATCCTCGTTGCAGTCATGGCACTCGCTGCCCTGTTTCGCTGGAAGCTGAGCAATCCGCTACTGATGGCGGTCAGTGCTGTGGCGGGATTGATCGCGTTTCCTTTATTGCATCCGGTCTGGGTCATGGTGAGGTGAGTCGCATGAGTCTTCGCCTCTGGAGCAGCTGGTAATGGAATTCGTGGTGCGCGGACCCTTTTACATCGCCGTGCTGTGTTGTGGGACCTACGGGTCCGCGTTGGGCGCAGTGCCTCCGCGTTCGAGCCTACCACTCGAAGTTATCGCCGACGCGCCGCTGAGTGGACAAGCAACTCGCTGGGACTACGAGAGCGTGGATGCCAGCAAGCACCGCTTGTATCTCGCGCACCTGGGAGACAGCGTGGTGACTGTATTCGACACCCAGCGCCGGGAGGTCGTGAAGGACATTCCGAAGGTGTCTCACGTCCACGGCGTTCTCGCGATTCCGGAGCTCGGGCGCGTCTACGCCTCAGCCACGGGGACGGACGAGGTGGTCGCGATCGATGACGGGACGCTCGAGATCACGGCACGTGTGCCTGCAGGGCACTATCCGGATGGGATGGCCTACGCGCCGAAAGTCCACAAGCTCTATGTGTCGGACGAGCACGGGAATACCGAAACCGTGATTGACGTCGAGTCCAACAGGCGTGTCGCGACCATTGCCCTGGGTGGAGAGGTCGGAAACTCCCAGTACGATCCGGTATCCAAGCACATCTTCGCCAACGTGCAGACACTCAAGCAACTGGTCGAGATTGATCCGGGAACCGACAGAGTTGTCGAGCGCATCGACCTTCCCGATGCTGATGAGAATCACGGCCTGCTGATCGAGCCGGAGGGGCGCCGCGCCTTCATCGCCTGCGAGGGCAACGACCGGCTGCTCGTCTTGGATCTGCAAACGAAGAAGATCATCGCGTCGTTCGACGTCGGGAAGGATCCGGACGTGTTGGCGTTCGATCCCGGGCTGCATCGCGTCTACGTGGCCGGTGAGGCCGGAGTCGTTTCGATCTTCAACGCCCCGGTCGGCCAGGTATCGAAGATCGCCGAGGGCTTTCTCGGTCCGCATGCGCATGTAGTGGCCGTGGATCCCACTACGCACCAGGCGTATTTCCCCCTGATGAATCTATCGGGTCGCTCCGTGTTGCGCATCACGCGCCCGAAGCCCTAGCGATGCACAGCCCATGGTGACGAGGTTCGATGAGTCGCAGTTTTATGGACACTGTATCCGCCGAGCCAGTCACGGCGTCGCTCGGTAATTGGAAGGAGACGCTCCGCCGTACCACTGAAGCTGGAGGGTGTCATGAGAAACCTATCGATCGCGATCGTCACAGTCACCTTGGCGGCCGGCATCCACTCGGCCTGGGCTCAGGAGACTAAAGGCTCGGAGAAGGCGGAAGCGGCCGAAGCAGCGAAGAGCGCACCAGCGCTCGCGAGCGCTCTGAAGGACGTGAAGATCTCACTGGAAGAGGGCCTGAAGGCAGCCGAAGCACAAGGCAAGCCGATATCCGGAAAGTATGAGGTCGAGGAGGGCAAGCTGCAGTTGTCGGTCTATACGACGAAGGACGGCAAGTATTCTGAGGTAATCGTCGATCACCAGACCGGCAAGATCGTCAAGGCAGAGCCCATCACTGAGAAGGAGGATCTCGCGGAAGCCAAGAGACAAGCCGCCGGCATGGCCAAGGCGAAAGTGTCACTTGCCGACGCCGTCGCCAAGGTTGAGAAGGCTCACCCCGGTTATCGCGCCGTCGGCATCGCCGCCGAGCTTGAGGGCGGTGCGAATGCTGATGTGAGGCTTCTAAAGGGCGCAACCATGAAGCAGGTCGATGAAAAGCTGTAGCCCTGGGGAGGCCCGCTTCGCACTGGGCGCCGTCCGGTCTGCCGGACGCACCTGAGGGATACCTTAGCGGCCGTGTCGATGCCGGTGGTGGACGTCGGGGAAATGCGGATGGCTGTGGGTCAGCGGCACATGCTCGTGCTCATGCGTGTGCGGTTCCTCTCCGTTCCACGTGAAGGCGTGCCCATGCTGATGGTGGGCATCGTGCGTGTGGCTGTGAGTGTGCGCGAGCGTCTCATGAGTATGCTCGTGCTGGTGCTGCTCGGTCAGGTGCAGCCATACGCCCCCTGCCATGAACGCGGCAGCCACCCAGAAGGCGGCGGAGGTCGGCTCGTGAAACGCCGCGATCGCCACGGCGGCGCCGATGAAGGGGGCCGTGGAGAAGTACGCGCCCGTTCGGGCTGAGCCCAGACCCCGAAGAGCCAGAACGAAGAACACCAGGCTGACGCCGTAGCCCACGAAGCCGACGAGCATTGCCTCGGCCAGCAGCGTCGCGCCCGGGAGGGTGGCGCGAAGGGCCAGTGCCAGGGTGAGATTGGTGACCCCGGCAACCAGGCCCTTCGTGCCCGCGACCACGAGCGCATCCGATGCGGACACCTTGCGGGTGAGGTTGTTATCGATGGCCCAGCAAACGCAGGCGCCGGCCACCGCGAGCGCGCCGAGGGGGCTTCCGCGCGCGTCTCCCTGGGAGGGCCATGCCAGCACGGCACCGCCGGCGACGATCAGTCCCATGCCGAGGACGATGCGACGGTCGGCGTTTTCCCGGAACACCACCCAGGCCAATATGGCCGTCAGCACCGACTCGAGGTTGAGCAGGAGTGATGCGTTCGCCGCTGATGTCTGAGTCAGTCCCCACATCAGGAGAACCGGCCCGAGCACGCCGCCACAGAGGATCGCCCCGAGCAGCCAGGGCCACTCGGCGGCGGGCAGGTGAGGTGAGGAAAGGCCACGGTCACGGACCGCTCGAACGATCCATAGGCCTGAACCGCTGCCGAGATACAAAAGCCCGGCCAGCAAAGTCGGGGAGATTTCCCCGGACAAGGACTTGGCAAAGGGAGTGCTGGCACCGAATAGCAGTGCTGCGCCGAGTGCGGCGAAGATTGGAGTGCGGCCGGTCATGGGGTACCTCGCGTTCACCATAGCCTTGCTTCAGGTGCGATGTCTTCGCGGTGCTGCCGCGTTCAGGCAAACGTTACTATGCGATGCTCTAGGCCATGCAGCTCGGTCGGTCGTGCGTGGAGTAAGGGAGCATCAGGTGGATGAAACTCTGATCTGGAACGCCAACTGGGCGTGGGCGCTGCCTTTGATCTTTCTCACCGTGGTGTTGCACGTGACGGTGCTCGGCGTGATCAATACCCGGGTCGTTCGGGCGCTTAAGGGTCTTCAGGACAGCCGCAACTTCCTGACCCTGTTCGTGATGGTCATGGGGCTGGTGACCATGCTCGCCACCGTGCTGCATGCGCTGGAGGCCGGAATCTGGGCCGGGGCCTACCTACGGCTGGGAGCGCTGCCGAACGGCCGCGAGGCGATGCTGTACTCGCTGAGTGCCATCACGACGTATGGGCACGCGGAGCTTTACCTGGCACCGCACTGGCGGCTGATGGGCACGCTTGAGGCGCTGAACGGGCTGTTGCTGTTCGGGCTGACGACGGCATTTCTCTACGCGCACCTGCAGCGGGTGTGGCCTGTGCAGGGCAGCGTAACCAGCGTCCGGCACGGCTAGAGCGTAGTTTCGCCCGCTCGCACAGGCGCACACCGGGACGGCGACGCGTGCCGCATCACCGCCCGTGAGCTGCTACATGCCGAAGAGAATCGCGGCCTTCTGCAGCGTGATCCACACGCCCCACAAAAGCGGGATGCCCACCGCCAGCCAGGCGGCCGCGACCAGCCAGCCGGGCGAGGCGTGGGCGCTGCCGCTGGCCACATCGGCGCCCGCTGACGCGGCGGCGGCCGCGTGCTGCTCGGCGTCCAGCTGGGCAAGCTGCGCGGGCGTCATGAAGTTTTTCTCCGCCACGGGACGGATCAGCAGATTGCAGATAAACCCCAGCACCAGAAGTCCCGCGAGCACATACATGGTGGTGCTGTACACCTGTGACTTCGGCAGCCCCTGGGCGAGCTCGTACTCGCGGAACTGGCCGATCAGGAACGGTCCCAGCACGCCGGCGACCGACCAGGCGGTCAGCAAGCGGCCATGGATGGCACCCACCATGCGCGTGCCAAACAGATCCGACAGGTACGCCGGCACCGTGGCAAAGCCGCCGCCGTACATCGTGAGAATGATGCAGAAGAAGAGCACGAAGAGCGCCAGGTTGACGGTGGCCACCGTCCACGGGATCGATGAATAAAGCACGATCCCCAGCAGGAAGAAGATGCCGTAGGTCACCTTGCGGCCGATCTTGTCCGAGAGCGAGGCCCAGAAGATGCGGCCGGCGATATTGAACAGCGACAACAGGCCGGTGAAACCGGCGGCCAGGGCTGCGATGCTCGCCAGCTGTGCGGGCGTGAGCTGATCGAACGAGGCATTCACGCCGATCAGGTGACCCCCGAACACTTCCTGCAGGATCGGGGAAGCCATGCTCAGGACGCCGATGCCGGCGGAGACGTTGAGCATGAGCACGAGCCACACCAGCCAGAACTGCCGCGTACGCCAGGCGACGTTCAGATGCACCTGGCCCTTGGTGACGAGGGTCTTCTTGGCCAAGTCAGGGTTCCAACCCGCGGGCCGCCAGCTCTCGGGGGGCAGGCGGTAGCCGAGCGCGCCGCCCATCATGAACACGAAGTAGCCCGCCGCGAGCACCAGAAAGGTCTGTGTGACGCCCACGGAGGTGGCGGTGGCGAAGTGCTTCATCAGCTTGTCGGCCAGGGGCGAACCGATCATGGCGCCGCCCCCAAATCCCATGATCGCAAGGCCCGTCGCCATGCCGCGCCGGTCCGGGAACCACTTGATCAGCGTGGAAACCGGCGAGATGTAGCCAAGACCCAGGCCGATGCCGCCGATGACGCCCGAGCCGAGCCAGATCAGCCACAGCTGGTGGTTGGCGACACCGAAGGCGGAGATCACGAGCCCCCCGCACCAGCAGAGTGCGGCGACCACGCCGGCCTTGCGCGGGCCGACGCGCTCCAGCCAGCCACCCCACAAGGCAGCGGCTGAACCCAAAAACACGAAGAACAGCCCGAACATCCAGGTCTGCAGCTGCGGCACCTTCCAGTCGCAGGCGGTGGTGGTCAGGTAAAAGAAGAAGAGGCTGGCATCCTTGGGGCAAGGCACGGACTTCGTGATGCCGACCGCCTTGGAAAGCGGCAACCAGAAAACCGAGAAGCCGTACGCCATGCCGATACACAGGTGAATTGCGAGGGCGCAGGGAGGCACTAACCAGCGGTTGAAACCCGGGCGAGCGATGGTACGTGCCCGGTCGAGAAATCCGGCAGTGGAAGGTGCTACGTAGGCGGTGGACATCCGGCGCTCCTCTGCTATTGGCTGCGAGTTTTTAGGAACAGGAGTCGTCCCGGCAGCCTTTGGGCTGTCAGGAAATCGACGCATTGTCGCCTTTTTGTTACTCTTAATTGTACAGTAATTGAAGCGTCCGCCCGCTCGGTGCGAAAGCCTGCAGGGACTGCGTCCTTGGGTTTATTGTTCCCGCCGCTTCATTCTCACCTTTGGCTAGGTGGCAGAGTGGTCATGCAGCGGCCTGCAAAGCCGTCTACGCCGGTTCGATTCCGACCCTAGCCTTTCCCCGAATGTCATCCCTGCCGATTCTTTCCCGGGGGTTGATGTCTCCTCGTCTCACGAGCGGCAGTTAGCTTGCGGGGTGCCCGCAGCGCCATGAGTTCGATTACCCAACACGAGCCCTTTGCGTGCCCGGTCGTCGGCGTCGTGATCGCCGGCGGGCGGTCCGTGCGTTTCGGCGGCGAAAAGGCGGTCGCGTTGCTTGCGGGCACTCCACTGCTACTGTGGGCGACGAGGCGATTGCAGCGCAGCTGCCGCACGGTCGCCGTCAGCGCGCGACCCGGCACGCAGACCGCGGCACTCGCCCACGCGCAAGGGTTGCCCGTACTGCGCGATGCCCCGGGTGATGCGGCGGGCCCGTTGGCTGGTGTGAAGGCTGCACTCAGTTGGGCACAAGACCTGGGTGTCGGCGCGCTTGCCGTGAGTCCTTGCGATGCACCGTTGCTGCCCGACGAGCTGTTCCCGCGACTGATCAGCTGCAGCAGCGGCCGCGCCGCCCTGGCCGAAACGGCCGATGGCCCTGAGCCGTTGTGCGCAGTGTGGCCCACCAGTGCTCTTGCCAAGGTTGCCAAGGCCCTGGCGGCCGGTGCCCACCCGCCCATGTGGTCGGTGCTGGAAAGCATCGGTGCGGTGCGCGTGCGCTTTGCGGACGCCGCTGCATTTGCCAACGTGAACAGCCGCGAAGACCTCGCCGCCGTCGCAGCCCGTCTCGAAGTTTCTTAGTTGGGGCACCGCTGCTCGCCAGGGCAGAGGTCCCCGTTCTGCGAGCGTTCATCGGGGCGCAGCAGTTCGTGGGTGTCCAACGAGGGTACAAACGGCGAGCCAAACCGATGCATGTCGTTCGGCCTCCTGACGGGCATGGCAGCGGCCCCGCGCGACCTGAGATCGCGATCAGGTTCGGGAGGCAGTCCCGAGATGCGGAAGAACGGGAAACCCGCAGCGGCCTAGCTTGTGTGTCGCCGCTTTGCGACCCAGAATCGCGGGCGCGGGGCGGTCTGAAGGGCGGTCGCTAATACCAGTTCACCGCTTTACGGAAGCCGCGGGTATCGGCCCGCGAACGCAGCGCCTGACGCCCAGCGTGCGGGCTGCGCAGACCTCCCCCTGATCCGCGTCCTGGCCCCCCAAACAGGGCCTTGCTGGGCGCCGGAATTTCGATCCCACTTTCCCGGAGTGTAGTGCGCTGTCCTGCCTGAACCCCCCGCAAACGCAGCTTCTTGGCAGGGGCGGCCGAATATCCGCCGTCCTTGAGAAACCTAGCCCTGTCGCACAGACCGGAGGGCCACGATCTGGAACCCTTTGCGCGTCAAACGCCGCACACGCGGGTGACGAGGGCTGATGGACGCATTTCCGGCATGGATACGGTGGAACCGCCAGCAAGGCGGGAGTTGCGGCCGGCGCCGCGTAGCGCTGCCACTCGAGCTTGCGATTGCCGCCGGGCTCTTCCTTTGGGGTCTGATTCCGGGTGCCGCCTTCGCGGCATCCGCAACCACCGACCCGCAGCTCGGCGAGCCGCAGCAGGTGGCGCTCGACCCGTTCCTGGACGACTTGGAGGCGCGCACCTTCCGCTTCTTCTGGGAGACCGCGAACCCGAAGAATGGCCTCGTACCCGACCGCTATCCGACGCCTTCATACGCCAGCATCGCGGCGGTGGGCTTCGGACTCACCGCGTATCCGATCGGTGCCGATCGCGGCTACATCTCGCGCGCCGCGGCGGGCGAGCGCGTGCTGGCCACCTTGCGGTTCTTCTCCCGCGCGGCGAACGAGCACGGGTTCTTCTATCACTTTCTCGACATGAGCACCGGCGAGCGCGCCAATGCCAGCGAAGTCTCGACGGTGGACACCGCGCTCCTCCTGGCCGGCGTGCTGTTCTGTCACAGTTATTTCAATACCCACGATCCGCAGGACGTCAAGATCAGAAAACTGGCGGATCAGATCTACCGGCGCGTGGACTGGACCTGGGCGCAGCCGCGGCCTCCCGCGGTGGCACTCGCGTGGACCCGGGAACTGGGGTTCATCGGGGGCGACTGGCGCGGCTACAACGAGGCGATGCTCGTGTACCTGCTGGCGATGGCTTCCCCCACCCACCCCATCGACCCGGAGGCCTGGGCGTTGTGGACCAAGGGCTACCAGGATCACTGGGGCACGCTCTACGGTCAGACGTACTTGAGCTTCGCGCCGCTGTTCGGCCACCAGTACACCCACGTGTGGGTGGATTTCCGCGGTATTCGCGATGCCTACATGCGCGAGCATGGTCTTGACTACTTTGAGAACAGTCGCCGGGCCACCTACACACAGCGACGCTACGCGATCGCGAATCCGCAGCACTGGCAGGCCTACGGCAAGAACATCTGGGGCATGAGCGCCTCGGACGGGCCGGGGCCCTCGCAGGAGACCTACCTCGGCAAGCAGGAGCGACCGTTCCTGCGCTACGCCGCGCGCGGTGTCGGCGTGGGCCGCATTGTCGATGACGGCACCATCGCACCGACCGCCGCCATCAGTTCGCTGCCGTTCGCCCCCGAGATCGTGCTGCCGGCGACACTCGAGATGTATCATCGCTTCGGCGCCTCGATATATTCGTCCTACGGATTTCTCGACGCCTTCAACGTGAGCTATCGCAGTACTTCAGACGGACAGCCGGCGCGCGGGGATGCGGGGTGGGTAGACACCGATTACGTCGGCATCGACCAGGGCCCGATACTGGCCATGATCGAGAACTATCGCAGCGAGCTCGTGTGGCGCGTCATGCGGAACAATCCAATCATTCGCGAGGGCCTCGAGCGCGCCGGCTTCACCGGCGGCTGGCTTGCAAAGCTGCCATAGCCCCGTTCGCCCGCGGGCTACGCCAACCATGCGCTCGCTAGTGCCCGGGTCGATCGCCGCGCTGCTGCTGGCGCTCGCCGCTGCGCCGGTGGCCGCGGGGGCCGCGGAAACCATCACGGTGGATGCGACGGCGCCAACCCGGCCCTTTCCCCATTTCTGGGAGCACATGTTCGGATCCGGCCGCGCGGCGCTGACGTTGCGCGAGAGCTACCGTGAGGACCTGCGCGCCGTGCGCGGCGTGACGGCGCTCGCCTACGTCCGGTTTCACGGCATCTTCCATGACGAGCTCGGCGTGTACACGGAAGGCCCGGACGGGGAGGCCCGCTACAACTTCTCGTACGTCGATCAGGTGTACGACGGGCTCCTGGCCAACGGTGCCCGGCCGGTCGTGGAGCTGAGCTTCATGCCCAGTCAGCTCGCCAGCAGCAATACCCGGCACAGCTTCTGGTACCGTCCGGTCGTCTCGCCGCCCAAGGACTACGGGCGCTGGGATGCCCTGATTGCCGCGTTCGCCCGTCACCTCGTGGAGCGTTACGGGATCGATGAGGTGAGCCGCTGGTACTTCGAGGTGTGGAACGAGCCTAACCTTGATTTCTGGGCCGGCGAGCCGCGCCAGTCCACCTACTTCACCTTGTACGACCACACCGCCAGGAGCCTCAAGTCAGTGGACGAGCGGTTGCGGGTCGGGGGACCGGCGACCGCGCAGGCGGCATGGGTGGCGGCGTTCATTCGTCACTGCCAGGAAAACCGTGTGCCGCTGGACTTCATCTCGACGCACGTGTACGGCGATGATTCCGCCAAAGACGTATTCAGCTCCACGGAGAGCATTCCCCGCGGCCGCATGGTGTGCCGCGCGGTGCAGAAAGTGCATGCCGAAATTCAGTCCTCACCGCTGCCGGCGTTGCCGCTGCTGTGGACGGAGTTCAATGCGACCTTCCGGACCCAGACGGAGGTGACCGACGCCCCCTTCATGGGGCCCTGGCTCGCAGAGACGGTACGCCAATGCGACGGGCTCGTGCAGGAGATGTCCTATTGGGCCTTCTCCGACGTGTTCGAGGAGCAGGGCGTGGTGAAGACCCCGTTCTACGGCGGGTATGGCCTGCTGGCGGTGGGCGGCATTCCCAAGCCCGCCTTCAATGCCTTCGCCTTGCTGCACCGGCTCGGCGAGCAGCGCCTCCTCAGCGATGCCCCAGGCACGCTGTTCACCCGCCGCGAAGACGGGACACTGGTGCTCGCGATCTGGAACTATGCCGAGCTCGGGTCAAGGCCTGTTGCGCGCCGGGTGTTGCTGAAGCTGCGGCATGTCGACGCACGCACGGCGAGCGTGCAGGCACTGGATGCCGAACACGGCAATGTCCGCCCCGCGTACGAGCGGATGGGAGCGCCGCGCTACCCGACACCGCGGCAAGTTGCAGAATTGCGCGCGGCGGCCGCGCTGCCGCCAGCGACCGAGCGCTCCCTGGAGCGGGGCACTTTGAATCTTGAGATTGCCCCGGACGGGCTGACCCTCGTCACCATTGCCGTCAAGCCCGCAGCCGCGCAGCAGCCTGACTCGCGGTAACGGCGACTAAGTGATTTTTCGTTCGCCCGAGGCGAGCAGGCCAAAGAACAGCGCGCCGAACAGCGCCACGCCGGCCGCCAGCAGGAAGGCGGTGGCGTAGTTGCCGGTGCGGTCAATGAGCCAGCCGGTAATGAGCACTCCGAATATTCCCGGCAGTGTCGCAAAGGTGTTGCTGATGCCGAAGATCACGTCCGCGTAGCGGGGCGCAATGTCCAGGCCGTTGGGGGCGAAACCGGGCATGCAGCAGGCGAGAAAGCCGGTCGCCCCGCACATCAGCACCGATGCCACCCTTACCGAGGTGACATCGCCCAGCAGTAGCAGGAACACCGCGGTGCCGATCAGGCCGCCGCACTGCATGAGCTTGCGAACCCGGGTGGCGCGCCAGCCCGAGCGCAGCAGCCGGTCAGCCACCGCCGCGGCGCTGTTGGCCGCAACAAAGGCCACCAGCCAGGGCGCGACCGAAAGCGCTCCGGCACTGGCGATGTCGACCCCGAAGGTGGTCTTGAAGTAGCTGGGCAGCCACGCCAGCAGCATGTACAGGGACCAGTTGGCGCAAAAATGCGCGACCGCTATGGCCCAGACGCACGGCAGGCTGAGGATGCGCTTCCAGGGGATGGCCAGCAGCGCAGCGTGCGTCGCGGGCGGTTCGACGGCCCAGCCGCTGCCGACTCTCTTGAACCACACTGCCGCCCACACGAGCCCCGCCGCGCCAAACAGGTAGAAGGGCAGCGGCCAGTCATACTGATGGATGAGCCAGCCGGTGACGGGCAGGGCGAACACGGTTCCCAGGTGGATCGAACTGGTGAGCAGCGTCACCGCGCGCGAGCGCGCACCAGTGGGCACCCAGCGTCCGATCATGTTGATCGAGGCCGGGAACACGGCCGCCTCGCCCAGCCCGAGTGCGATGCGGGCGAGGATGAGCGCCGGCAGCGACAGCAGGGCCGCAGGAGGGGTGAGCGCGGTAAACAGCGACCACCAGATGACCGCGGCTCCCAAGATGATCCTGCCGCCGAAACGATTGGCGAGTGCCCCGCTCGCCACCATCATCAGCAGATACCCGACGAAGAACGCGGACAGCACGAGGCCTTTTTGCGTCTCGCTCCAGCCGAGCTGGTGCTGCATCGCGATGGCGCCCACGGAAATATTGGTGCGGTCCACGTAGGAGATGAATGCCGCCGCGCAGATGAGCAGCACCACGGTGTAGTGGACCGGCCAGCGCCTGGCACCCCCGCTCAACGGCGCTGCCGTACGCAGGGCTTTAATGCGAGGCTCCGTGGGCCGCTGGGCGCCGCCGCGCCCCTCGCAAGCCCCCTGGCGGTCGAGCTGGAGTCACCCGTTGGCCGCAGCGGCGACCCAGCGGCCGAATTCATCGACCAGCCAGGGCCAAAGATCGTCGGCGGGGAGCTTTTCGTATCGGTACGGTGCCGGGGTCTGCGCCCACGGCAGCCTCTCGCTGGTGAAGGTCTCCACGAACGGGACGTACCAGGAGGCATCATCCAGGCTCGGTGCGCGTACGTTGACGAACCAGTCAAAACCCTCGGGTCGCGTGAACAGCCAGCTCATGCAGTATTCACAGAAGAAGTGGCGTGTCGGCCCGTGCAGGCCGCCGATCACCGGCGTGCCCTGCACCAGGCTGAAGCCCTCGGCGGGAATTGCCACGCTCAGGGAATAAGCACTCGCACTCATACGCTGGCACCCGCGGCAGTGACAGCACAGGGTGATGAGCGGCGCGGCCGTGATCCTGAGGCGCACCCGGTCACAGCGGCAGCCGGCATCCCACGGCAGTTTCCAGTCCGTCATGGCACTCCTCCCTCGCGAACGCAGCGAGCAGGTGGGCGCACCTCAGGGCGCCCGGCGAGATTAGCACGCCGTTCGCACCGTCAATCCCGCGTCCCACGGCGCGCGCTGCATGGGTTTCGCTGATCAAAGCGGCCAACTCAAGAGCGGGCCCTCAGGTAGTCCCGGTCCCCTGGTGGAGACCCAGTGGGCCTTGGCCGCTGAGTCCGCACCGACCGCAGGGCGATGAGTTTGCAGGGGATGTAACATTGGCGGAGCGCACGGCGAACGCTGTGCCGGAAGAGGACGGCGGCGCGGGTCGCTGCTCGCGGCGCGCCCGGTGGCCGAACGTTCAGGGCAAGGAGACACGATGGACACTGATGCGCGCAAGAAGCTCATAGCCGGACTGGCCGCCGAGCGGGACGAACTGGAGCGCAAGGCCGCCGAGTGCGAGCGGCAAGCGCAGCGCTTCAAGGCCGGCCAGCAAAAGTCCTCCGCGCAACTGGAGGCACGCAGTCTGCGCCAGCGGGCCAACGAGGTGGGCCGGCGCTGGGCGGACCTCACGGAAGACGAGCTCCACGACGACGAGCGTCGCTGAGTACCGCTGTGGGCTGGGGATCTCGAGAAGCGGGGCCGCGCGGCTGTGTGCCGTGACTCGCACCGCGGCGCGCGGCGCGTGCGGCGCTGGTGGGTGGTCCCCTGCGCGGCGCTGTTGTGGAACGCCGCGGGTGCGGATTCGCAGTCTCGCCCGCTGGTGATCGAACTCTTTACCTCCCAGGGTTGCAGCTCCTGTCCTCCCGCGGAGGCCTATGTGGGCAAGCTGACCGCGCGCGCGGACGTGCTCGCGCTGGCATTTCACGTGGACTATTGGGACAGCCTGGGGTGGCGTGACCGATTCGCGCTGCCGCAGGCGGTCGAACGCCAGAACCTCTATGCGCGCAACCTCCACCGAACTTCCGTGTACACCCCGCAACTGGTAGTTGACGGGCAGGCTGATGCGCTGGGTTCGCGCAGTGCGGCCCTCGAGCAGGCCCTGGCTAAGCCCAGGGAGGGCACGCCGGTGGCGGTGTCCGTGAGCGGGTCCGATGTGGTGGTCGAGGTGGGCGGCACGGCCCCCGCGCCGCGCTGTGACGTGCTGCTGGTGGCCTTCCTGCGCCATGCGGTTTCCGCCATCGGCCGGGGCGAGAACGCGGGCCGCACGCTGGAGGAGTTCAATATCGTGCGCAGCATACGCACGCTCGGACAGTGGCAGGGGGCGGCGGCGCGCTTTCAGGTCCCCCTCTCGGGGCTGCCCTCCGACGCCACCGACGTGGCCGTGCTGGTGCAGTCATCCGGCCAGGCAGCGATCGCGGGCGCGGCGGTTCATCGATTGTGCTGAACCGCCCGCGTGTCAGGGCTGTAAGCGCATGCCGTCTGCGGCGAACTTCACCGTGCCTGCGTAGTGGCTGGCGATCGAGGCGGTGACGGCGGTGCGATGCTGGTCTACCGCGGGTGACAGGTGACTGAGCAGCAACGTCCTGACGTGGCTGTTCTCGGCGAGCGCGCCGATTGCCTGGGGCGGCGAGTGCAGGCCGTACAGCACAGCGGGCGAAGCCGGCGGGTCGAGCACCACCGCGTCGAACACCAGCAGACTCGCCCCGGCCGCAATTTTCGCCAGCGCGGGCAGCCCGCTCGCATCGATGTCGCCGCTGAAAACGAGGCTCTGTCCGTGGTAGTCGATCCGGTAGATGATCGAGGGTGCATCGCCGTGATGACCGGCGATGGCGCTTATCGCAAGATCATTGCGCGAGCGAATTACCGCCGGCTCCCCGCCGGACCCGGGGCGTGGCAGGTTCACGACTTTGAAGGTGACCGGTGCCGCGAAGTCCTTGAGGTAGGCGAAGGCGCCCTGTGGGCCAAAGAGCAGCGTCATGAAGCGTTCCGTGGAGGGAAACGCCGCAGCCTCGCCCTGTGCCGCACGGCCTGCAGGACCGTACACGTCAAATTGGATCGGCCCCGCGGCGGAGACCGCCCGCGCCTTGATGATCCCGGGCAACTCGGCGGCGTGATCAACGTGAAGATGGGTCAGAAGTACTGTGTCGAGGGACTCGAGGGAGACCTTCGCCTCGCCCATGCGGGCAAATGAACCCGGTCCCGCATCCACGAGAATTTGCGGCACACCCTTGACCAGTACCAGATAGCTGGAGGCCGCGCGGCCGGTGGCGCCCGGACCGCCTGAGCCAAGCACGAGCAGCTCGAGGCCATCGGCGGCTTTGGCGACCTCGGTGGAATCTGCGTGCGCGAGGTTGCACGCACCGTAGGCCACCGCCGCAACCGCGAGGCAGGCGCACACGTGGGTCCGGCTGCTCTTCAGCATGAGGGCGGCGGCGCCGGGCGCATCAGGGGTGGCGCCCACGCGCGCCGGACTGCCACTCGGGCCAGTAGCCCAGCGTCTTCAGCTGCTGCTCCAGGCCGGTGGTCTTCATCAGTGCCTCGATCTCCTGACGCGACTGGCGCGCGCCGAGCAGGGCGCTGCGGTCGGCGATGCCCCAGGTGGTGAGCGCGGCGATCGCCACGTGCAGCTGCACGTTGCGCAGATCCACCTTGTCCAGCGTGTCAGAGGCGGCGTGGTAGTTGGGCATGTAGTTGCTCTCGTCCTGGTTGGCAACGAGTGTCGGCACTCCCTCGAGCAGGAAGTCCAGGTTGTCCGTGCCGGTGCTCGCATCCAGCGTGTGCGTGTTGACCCCCCAGGCGCTGAGGGGCTCGAGCACCTGTGTCACGCCCGCCTGAATGTCCGCGCGGCCCCCGAGGGAATACCCGGTCACGCGCCCCGCGCCCGAGTCGTAGACGATCACGGCGCTGGTGCGGTCCAGCTCCGCCTGATGCTGCTGCACGTACATCCGCGAGCCGACCAGACCCTGTTCTTCGCCGGAGAAGAGGATGAACCGCAGCGTGCGCTTGGGGTGCACGCCGGCGGCTTTGAGCGCCCGGGCCACCGCGATGACCATGGCGGCATTGCAGCCGTTATCGAGCGCGCCGGTGCCAAGCTCCCAGGAATCCAGGTGCGCCCCGAGGATCACGAACTCGTCCGGACGCTCGCGACCCTTGATCTCCCCGACGACGTTGTATTGGGGCACCGGTCCGCCGATGCGGTTCTCGATCGACAGCTGCGCACGTTCCTGTCCCGGATAGGCGCCGAGCACGCGCGCCAGCCGCAGGCCATCCTCGCGCGCCACGATCCCCATCGGCAGCTTCGCGAGCTCCGCCGCCACCGCGTCGGTGTGCCGGTACAGCAAGCGGTGCTCACGGCTGCTGATCCAGAGAATCGCGCGCGCCTGGTGCGCGAGCGCGCGCTCGATGATCGCCGGCGCGCGGAAGTACTCCTCGGACAGATCCGCCCAGGTCACGAGAACGTTGCTGTGCACCAGCAGGATGGCGCCCTGCACCGCAGCGCCCGCGCGGGCGAAGTCAGCCTCGCTGCCGTCAGCGACATCCACCAGCGGCGCTGCGATGCCCCCCACCGGGGTCGAGGGCGCCCACGCCACCGAGACGATGCTCACGGGGAACTGTACCGGTCCCGTCAGCAGCACCTGCGAGTGCTCCTCCTGCCAGGTTACCGGCAAAGAGTACGACTCCGTGTGGACCTCGACGCCGGCCGCGCGAAACGCCGCGGTCGCCCACTCGACCGCCCGCGCCATGGCCGGCGTCCCCGAGACGCGTCCGCCGGTCTCATCGGTGAGGCGTCGCAGATCCTCGGCGAGCGGGGAGGGTGCCAGCGCTTGACTGAGAATCGCGGCGACCGCGCCGCGTTCGGCTGGCGCCGCCTGGAGCAGGCAGCTGCCCAGTGCCAGAGCGCACGCCGCACACCGAAGCAGTGCCCGACGAGCGGGGCGCCCGACATCAAAGGATGTGTCCCGAGAACGGTCAGGCGCCATGGCTTGTTACCTTGTTGGGTTGGCGTTGCGTCGATTTAAGCCCGGCAAGCTTATCGCAGCCCCTAGTGGCGCGGGTGGGTCACGGCCGAGGCGATCTTGGAAGCTCTACGGGCCTGCTGCGGCTATCGTGGCCGCGTTCTGCTGGGGCAGGAGTTGTTGGAGGAGCGCGCGGGCCGAGGCGCTCGCTCAAGAAAAGCGCAGGGCGCCTGGCGGTGGCGGCTAATATAGTCTTTAGAGTCAACTGACTGGATACACTCCGGTGCTGGTGTCCCACGGGGTTTTTGAATAGGGACGCCGCCTGGGTTCCCTTGCGTTACTGCGGTCGCGATGAGTTGAACACTCGGGGGAAGCGGGCCGCTAGAATCCGGGCAGACAGAAACAAAGACCACGGGGGAATACGTGAGAACTTTTCAGCACCAGCCGCCACCTGGGTTCGCCCTTGCCGTCAGCGCCGTCCTGGCGTGTAGCATTCCCGGGGGTGTCATCCATGCCGAGCCACCCGCCACCCCGGCGGAGGTACCGAGCGCTCCCAGCGGCAGTTTCATGTCGTCACTGAAGCAGGCCTTCAGTCAGGACTTTGATCACGAGTTGGTGCGGGGTCACTTCGACGTCGGCGCAGCGCCGGACACGCACCGTTACTACTGCCTGGTCGACCCGAAAACGGGCAAGAGCGAGGCGAACGGCGTGGCCGGCGAGTTAGTTCCGCGGCATGACAAGATGACCGGTATCAAGGGGGCGTCGGTTTCGTTCTTCAGCTGTGCCGATGCGGAGCGCAAAGGCCTTCTGGTCACAGCGCCGTACGTGTTGAGCGCCAGCGTTGCGAGCAAACTTGCGCCGCCGCCCGCGCCTGCCGTGGGGACCGCGGCCGCTCCTGTGGCGATCGCCGCCGCTCCTGCAGTCGCTGCGTCCGCTGCCGCGCCTGCGCCTGCCTCCGCGCCTGCCACCGCCGCCGCTGCCACGCCTGCGGTCGCGCCCGCGGTCGCGCCGCAAACGGAGGTCATGGCGCTCTACACGCGCTTCATCGCGGGCCAGAACGCACACGACCGCGCGATCGTTTCCGAGGTGCTGCTGGATTCAAACGATTTTGTGTTGGCCCAAAACGGCGCCGCCTCAATCTGGGGACGCAAGGAGGCGCTGGATGCATTTGAGGCGGAATGGAAGGGTACCTGGAAGGTGGATCCGCAAACCCAGGAGCTGCGCATCGCCAACATTGCTCCGGGGGTTGAGATGCTGATCACGCCGTTGCTGTTCACGCACGGCGCGCCGGGTAAAAGCGCCGTGAGCGCCCCCCAACGCTGGGCCGGCGTTTTCGTGAAGACGAAGGCTGGCTGGCGCATCGCTTCGATCTTCATCACCCCCTACGAGAGCTGGCGCGCGCCCAAAGCGGACTGAGCCGCCCGAGCGACAGCGCCGATGCCCACGCGGTTCGCGGAACGCGGAACAGCGCATGAAGGAACCGCGGAACCGACATCATGAGTGAGCCGCAACACGGGGAGCTGCAGACGGGCCCCGCCCCCGAGGTCCGCATCGGCCTTGACACCGGTGGCACGTACACCGATGCCGTGGCGCTCGATGGCGGCCGGCACGTCGTGGCCAGCGCCAAGGCGCTCACCACGCACTGGGATCTTGCGATCGGACTGGGCAACGCGATGCGAGCCGTCCTGGCCGCCCTGCCGGCGGCGCTCACCCGTGAACACATCACACTCGTATCAGTGTCGACGACGCTCGCCACCAACGCCGTCGTGGAGAACCGCCACAGCGCCATCTGCACCATCCTGGTCGGCTTTGACGACAAGATGGTGGAGCGCTCGGGACTCAAGGGCATGGAGGGCTGCCTCATCGTGCGGGTGCGCGGCGGCCATGATCCGACCGGCGAGGAGCTCGAGCCCCTCGAGGAGGCGGCGGTGGACGCGGCGGTGCGCCAGTTCGGCTCGCAGGTGGAAGCCTTTGCGGTGGCCTCGGTGTTCTCGGTGCGCAATCCCGCGCACGAGCGCCGCGTGCGTGAGCGGATCCGCGCCGCCGCCGCGAAACCGGTCACCTGCAGCCATGAACTCAGTTCGCGGCTCGATGCGCCGCAGCGCGCCCTCACCGCGGCCCTGAACGCGCGCCTCACCCCCCAGATCCGGCAGCTGCTGGAGGCGCTCGGGGAGGTGCTGCGCCTGGAGGCGATCGCCGCACCGCTGATGATCGTGAAGGGCGACGGCACTTTGATGAAGGCCGAGGTCGCCCTCGAGTATCCGGTGGAGACCGTGCTCTCGGGCCCCGCCGCCAGCGTGGTCGGTGCGGGCTTCCTCAGCGGCCTTGCGGATTTCGCGGTCGCCGACATGGGTGGCACGACGACGGACGTGGCAGTCGTGGTCGGTGCGCGTCCGGTCATTCGCGAGGAGGGAGCGATCATTGGCGGCTGGCGCACGATGGTGGAGGCGGTCGATGTGCGCACCTGCGGCCTCGGTGGCGACAGCGAGGTGTACTTCGATCGCGAGGGACGTCTGGCGGTCGGCCCGCGCAAGGCGATGCCGCTGAGTCTGCTCGCGCAGCAGTTTCCCGAGGTGCTGGTCGGACTGCGGCGGCTGGCGCAGAGTGAGCGGCCGCCGCCCTTTGCGGCGCAGTTTGCCTACCGCAACCCCGGGCGCGATCCGGGCGTGCGGCTGGACCGCCTCGAGCAGCGCGTCTGGGATGCGCTGGCGCAAGCCCCGCGCCCGCTGAGCGAAATCGCCCGCACCGGGCAGGGGTTCGAGGCGCTGCGGCGCCTGGTCGACCGGGGTCACGCCACCCGTGCGGCCTTCACCCCGAGCGATGCGATGCATGTGCTCGGACGGCAGCGCGCCTGGAACGCGGAGGCGTCCGCACTGGGTGCGGCGGTGCTGGCCACCGAAGAAAGAAACGCCAGCGGGCGCCAGCACCGCGACAGCCCCGAGGGCCTCTGTCAGCGCACCCACGAGCACGTGGTGCGCGAGGCGGCGCGGGTCATCCTGGAAACCACGCTCGCCCAGGATCCGGGGCTCGAAGCGCGCAAGGGTCGCTGGGGACCCCTGGGCGCCCTGATCGAAGACACGATTGCCGGGCGTCGCTTTTCCGCACTCCTGGATGCGCGCCTGCAGCTTGCGATGTCGCTGGTCGCGATCGGTGCGCCGGTAGAGGCGTATTACCCCGAAGTGGCCCGGCGCCTCGGGGCGCAGCTGCTCATCCCCGCGCACGCGGCCGTCTGCAACGCCGTCGGCGCCGTGGCCGGGGTGGTCTCGGAGACCTGCGAGGTGCTGGTGAATCAGCCGACGTTCGGGGTTTTCCGGGTCCATGATCCTGCGGGCATCCGCGACTACAACGAGGCGGACGCGGCCATCGAGGACGCCAAGCGGGTGTCGCGCGAGCAGGCGCTGGCCGCGGCCCGGCGTGCCGGGGCGCGCGATCCGCACGTGGAAACCTCCGTCCTCGAGCGCCGCGCGCACGCCGGCTCCGCGGACGAGTATCTCGCCGAGGCGCGGGTGCGCTCGCGAGCGACCGGCCGGCCGGCGACCGGACGCGGCTCCTGAACCAGGGGCCGCGTTCCCAAGGCCGGATGCACGAACCGCTCGGCGGCGCGCGGCCTAGCATCATCGGGCGCTCTGGAGGGTTAGGATGCAGGACGGCCTCAGATGACTCAGTTGGCGTTGACGGGAGGGGAGCCGCAATGAATGCCAAGAACGCGCCCGTGCGAACCGGCCGCAAAAGACGATGGCTCGGGATCGTGCTCCTGGTGCTGCTGGCAGCGCTGGCGGCCGCGTGGTTGTACCGGCCCGCGCCGCGCCTCCTGCGGGCCGGGGGGACACCCATGCAGGCCATCGTCTATCACGACTACGGTCCGCCGGAAGTGCTGCGCCTGGAAGCGATCGACCGCCCCGTTCCGGGCGACAAGCAGGTGCTGATCCAGGTCCGCGCCGCCTCCGTCAATCCGCTCGACTGGCACTACCTGCGGGGCATTCCCTACCTGGTGCGTATGGAGGCCGGCCTGCACCAGCCACAGGACCCGCAGCTCGGGGTGGACCTGGCCGGCCAGGTCGTCGCGGTGGGCAAGTCCGTCACGCGCTTTAAGCCCGGGGATGAGGTGTTCGGGGTGGGTCCGGGCGCCTTCGCCGAATACGCGCGGGCGTCGGAGAGCAAGATTGCGCTCAAACCTGCGCAGCTCAGCTTTGAACAGGCCGCCGCGGTGCCGGTGGCCGCGATGACAGCGCTGCAGGGCCTGCGCGACAAGGCCAGGGTGCAGGCCGGACAGAAGGTGCTGATCAATGGCGCTTCCGGCGGCGTCGGCACCTTCGCGGTGCAGATCGCCAAATCATTCGGCGCGGACGTGACCGGGGTATGCAGCACGCGCAACGTCGAACTGGTGCGCTCGCTCGGTGCCGACCAGGTCATCGACTACACCAAGGAGGATTTCACGCAGGGCGCCACGCGCTACGACGTGATATTCGACACGGTGGGCAACCACGCGCTCTCGGAATACCGGCACGTCATGACTGCCAAGGGCACCTATATCGGGATCGGCGGCGGCGGGCCGGACGAGGGGGCCTGGATAGGGGCTCTCAAAGGTCCCCTCAAGTCGTTTGTGGTGGCTCCGTTTGTAAGCCAGCAACTGGTGACGTTCATGGCGTCGATCAACAAGGATGACCTGACTGTCGTGGCCGAGCTGATCGAAGCCGGCAAGCTCAAGCCGGTCATCGATCGCACCTACCCGCTGGCGCAAGTCCCCGAGGCGATCCGCTATGTCGAGCAGGGGCACGCACGCGGAAAAGTGGTAATTTCCTTGAAAAGCGCCGAGGCGCCCTGAGTGAAGCAACTCCGTCACACTGCCGCCGGGACATCGCGATGAGCCACTTTGACCTGCGACCGCCAACTGAAGCGCAACGGGAAAAAATTACCGCCGCCCTGAACCCGGACGAGAAGCGCGTGCTCCTGGAGCACGGCACCGAGGCGGCCTTCTGCGGGGTGTTCCTCGACAATCACAAGGACGGGATCTACAGCTGCCGCTTCTGCGGCCTGCCGCTGTTCCGCTCCAGTGCCAAGTTTGATTCCGGCACCGGCTGGCCGAGCTTTTTCAGGCCCTACCAGGAGCCCCATATCCGGCGCATACGCGACACCAGCTACGGCATGGTGCGCGTCGAGGAGGTGTGCGCGCGCTGCGGCAGTCATCTGGGGCACGTGTTTCCGGACGGCCCGCCACCGACCGGTGAGCGGCACTGCCTGAACTCGGTGTCGCTGTCCTTCACCGAGCAGGGGCAGCCGCTCCCCGATGTGTTGCAGCGTGGCGCGCCCGAGGGGCACGCCGATCAGGCCTGAGCCGGGCGTTGCAGGCGGCGCAGCCACTGTGGGGTAGACCGTGACGGCGACGGTGATACATCAACGGCGACGCGATCTCGGCAAGTTCGAGGTCGGACGCGTGCTGCCCTATGCGCAGCGCCACATGGTCGGGCCGTTCATATTTTTCGACCACCTGGGCCCGGTGGACCTGCCGCGCGGGCTCGCGCGTGAGGCCGACGTGCGGCCGCACCCGCACATCGGCCTGGCGACGGTGACCTACCTGTTCGCGGGGGAAATCATGCACCGGGACTCCACCGGCGTGGAACAGGCCATCCGTCCGGGCGAGGTGAACTGGATGACCGCCGGCCGCGGCATCACCCATTCGGAGCGTTTCGAGCAGGCGCGCCGCGAGGGCGCACCGATGCACGCCATCCAGGCATGGGTGGCGTTGCCGCTCGAGGCGGAAGAAACGGCGCCCGTGTTCGCGCACCACGCCGGGAGTGACCTGCCGCTGCACGCGGATGGCGGGGCGTCACTGCGGCTGCTGGCGGGGGAGGCGTTCGGCCTGCGATCGGCCGTGACGACCCATTCTCCGCTGTTCTATGCGCATGTGAGCCTAAAGGCCGGGGCACGCACGGCGCTGCCGGATGACTACCCGGAGCGTGCCGCGTACCTGGTATCCGGGGCGGTGAGCGCGGCGGGACAGGAGCTTGCGCCCGGCCAGATGATCGTGTTCGACGGTCGCGCACCGGTCGCGTTGCAGGCCCGGGCGCCGAGTGTGCTCATGCTCCTCGGGGGCGAGCCTGTCGGACCGCGCTTCATCGAGTGGAACTTCGTGTCCTCGTCGAAGGAGCGCCTCGAGCAGGCCAAGGCGGATTGGCGCGCCGGGCGCATGAAACTGCCGGATGCGGACAACAGCGAATTCATTCCGCTGCCCCCGGATGTGCATGAGAGCGCGGGGGCGATGTCCTGAAGGGCGTGCCTGAGGGCAGACTCCCCGGCGCGAACTAACAAAGGGATTCCAACGTGGCACACGCGAGCGCGGACATCGGCACCAGCAACTACGAGGTGTCGCTGCGGGCAGGCCAGCACCCGCTCACCGCCGATGAAGGGATCGCAGCCGGCGGTCAGGACCGCGGCCCGGCGCCGCATGAACTGCTGTGCGCGGCGCTGGCCGCGTGCACGGCGATCACCTTGCGCATGTACGCGCAGCGCAAGGCGTGGCCGTTGCCCTCGCTGCACGTCGACGTACGTCTGCAGCTGCAGGGCCGGGAGCGCTCGATCACCCGCACGCTCGAGCTGGGCGGGAACCTCGACGAGCCGCAGCGCGCGCGGCTCGCCGACATCGCCGAGCGCACACCGGTGACACTGACGCTCAAGCAGGGCCTCAGGATCACCACCGTGCTCGCACCTGCGCCGCCGACGTCGGGCGTACCTGCGCCCGCGTGACGACCTGAATCAGCAGCGGGCCGGTGCAGCGGCCGGCCGATCGTTCGGGGAACGGAGGGTGCCGCTGCAGCCTCGCACGCCGGCACGCGCGCGAGGCGGCGCCGCTAGCGCAGCGCAAGGGCGTCGTGCGTCAGGAAGTGATCAGGCCCGAGGGCCGCATCCAGACATTGCGCCGCGCGGCCGGCGAGCGCGCGCGTGCCGGCGGCATCCCCCTGCGCGCGCCGCTCCTTGGCCAGCAGCAGCAAGGCCTCGCCCACGTCGGCGCTTTGTTGCGGCTCTCGCGCGCGTTGTTCAAAAAGGTTCAGCGCCTGCTGCGCCTTGTCCTGGGCTTCCGGGTAGTGCTGACGCGCCGCGGCGATCTTGCCTGCCGTGAGCAGTGCCGAGCCAAGATACAGCGCATCGCGGCTGCTGGCCGCGGCGCGCAGCTTCTGCAGCGCCGCCTCGATCTGCTGCTGTGCCTGGGGCAGCTCACCGCGCGCCAACAGCGCCTCGGCTTCGACCATCTGCGCACGCGCCACCGGCCGGCGCGCCGCGGTTTCCCGGCCAGCGGTGAGGCGGCTGACGTTGGCGAGTTCGGCTTCGACTTCCGCCATCCGGCCTTGCGCCAACAGCGCCCGCGCGCGGTTCACGCGCGCAAACAGCTCCGAGGTGAGATCACCGGTACGCGTGGCTTCCGCCAGCGAGGTCTCGAAGGATCGCAGGGCGGCGTCCGGCTGGTCCAGACGCAACTGCAGCATGCCGTACGTGGTCATGATCGCCGGAATGACTGCGCCGTCGGGACTCGCGGCCTTCTGGCGGGCGATCACCTCGTGCTCTCGCGCAAACGCCGCGCGGATCTCGCCGAACTCCATCAGCGCGGCCGCGATGCTGTGCTCCACCGACAGGGCGCTCTCGGTGCTGGCCATGCCGTTGCGTTCCAGGATCACGCCGTCGCGCTGGGCCACTTCGAAGGACTTCTTGATGTTGCCGCTGTCCCAGTACATCTGTGAGATGTGCGAGAGGATGTCGGTGTAGTGCACGTCGTAGTTGGCGCCGGCGGCATCGAGCGCGCCGAGCGCCTGCTCCGCTTTGCGCATCGCGGCCGGTGCGTCCCCCTGTGCCTCCAGCAGCGAAGCCTCGGCATCGAGACACTCGACGCGGCTGTAGAGCGTGGGAGCGCGCAGCGTGGCAAGCGCGCGTTGTCCGGCGGCGAGCCGCCTTGCGGCCTGCGCGGGGTTGCCAAGGGAGAGCTCCGGTTCCACGGCGTCACATTCGATCGTGGCGAGGCCGTCCGCATCATGCAGCTGGCTGGCGAGTCTCTCCGCCCGCAGCAACGCCTGGTGCTGCTGCGTGGTCTCGCCCAGGTCCATGAAGCGCGCCGCCATGCGGATGAGCATGTCGACCTGAAACTTCGGGTCGTTGCCGTACTGGCGGTCGAGCAGCTGGATGCCGTTGCCGAGGATCTGCGCGGAGGTGACGGGGCGTTCGCCCGAGCCCACGGTGGACATCATGAGCGTCATGAACTGGCTCTCGGCTTCGGCTCGCTTCTGCTGGAAGCGGGCCTGATCGCGCTGCGCCTGCGCCTCGCGCATCTGCAGCACGGCGAACACCGTGGCCAGGAGCAGGGCCACCGCGGCCGCTGCGGTACCGAGTACCGCGGCGCGATAGCGGCGTACGAACTTGCGGGCACGATACGCCAGCGCGCCCTCGCGGGCACCGACGGTTTCATGGTTGAGGAAGCGCTGCAGGTCCCCGGCAAGCGCCGCCGCGGAGTTGTAACGCTCCGCGGGGCGCTTGCGCAGCGCCTTCGCGACGATGGCGTCGAGATCGCCGCGCAGCTGCCGGCGCCAGGCGGGCGCGGCGACATCCGAGGGCCGGGTGGGCTCGGCTTCGAGCGCCGCGCGCACCCGCTCCGCACGCGTCGTGCCACCCTGCTCGAAGGGCAGGTGCCGCGTAAGCAGGACGTGCAGCAGCACCCCGAGCTGATACACGTCGGTGGCGGTCGAGGGAGGCTCCCCGAGGATCTGTTCCGGGGCCGCGTAGCCGGGCGTGAGCGCCACATCCTCGATCCGGGTGGGCGCGGAGTAATCCTCGTCGCCGGTATCGCGTGCCAGAAACTTCGCGATCCCGAAGTCGAGCAGTTTCACCTCACCCGCCGGGGTGATCAGTACATTCGAGGGCTTGATGTCACGGTGCACGATCAGGTGGGCGTGCGCGTGCGCCACCGCCGCGAGCACGTCCAGGAACAGCCGCAGCCGCGCCTCGATGCCGAGCGCGCGCCGTTCGCAGAAAATATCGATGGGTTCGCCCTCGACGTACTCGAGCACCAGATAGGGCTGGCCGGCGGCGGTCACCCCGGCGTCGATGAGGCGCGCGATGTGCGGATGCGTCAGGCGCGCCAGCAGCTTGCCCTCGCGCCTGAAGCGGTCGACCACGCTGGCCGCCGTGGCGCGCGCGTCGAGGAATTTTATGGCGACGTGCCCGCTGAAGCGCCCGTCATTGCGCGAGGCGAGCCAGACCTCGCTCATGCCGCCGTGCCCGATGCGCGACTCGATGGTGTAGGCGCCCACGGTTTCCGCGGCACGCGAGGGGCGGCTCACCAAGGCGTCCGTCAGCGGCTCCGCCAGGAACTTGTTGGCTTCCAGTTCCTTCAGGTCCGCGAGCAGCTCGGCGAGCGTGGCGGCGATCGTGGGCTGCTCGATGGCCAGTCGCGCGAGCAACGCCTCGCGTTCTTCCGGCGGCAGGTCGAGCGCCTGCTCGAGGTAGGGTGCGATCAGGCCCCAGCGTTCGCGATCCAGCTCGAACTTCATCGGGGATTGCACCGGTGCGCGGGGTCCCGGGGTCTCATGATGGCGGCGCCTCGTCGCACGCTGGCAGCGCCAGCCGCAGGTGATGCTCGCTCGCGAACCTTCCCTCAAACTGCAGGGCCTCAGGCTCGCTGCCCCAGAGGCTGAAGCCGGCGCGCTCGTACAGCCGTCGGGCTGCCGGCGCGGCACCACTGACGCTCACGTGGACGGAGCGGGCGCCCTCGAGGGTGCGCGCGTGCGCGAGGGCCGCCGCCAGCAGTTGTTGCCCGGCTCCCTGGGCGCGGCACGACGAACGCACGAACAGGCCCCAGAGATTTACCTTGTGCACGGCTTTGAGGTGCTGGCCGCGGTGCAGACCCAACATGCCGCACAGGCCCGCGGAAAATGCCCCCAACACCGCCGACCCTGCGCGCTCGAGCAGCTGCGCGACCGCCTGCGCGGAGGCAGCCAGGTCATCCTCCGGGGAGGCGAGGAAGGCCAGCGGTGAATCCCGCAGTGCCTCCCGCCGCAACTGGAAGAGGGCCTCGGCGTCGCCCGTGCCGAGCCTTCGAATCGTAAAATGCGTCACCGCGCCCCACCCGCAACTGCGATTCCGCCCCGCTGGGTGAGCCTAGTGTGACTCCGCCCTGCGCCGCTTTTCCAGTACCGCGGCGCGGCGGCCGCGTTACCCGTAGCGCCGCTGGCGCCATTCGTTACCATAGCATCCATGAAGATCGTCACTTACAACGTAAACGGCATCACGGCGCGTCTTGCGGCCCTGCTGCGCTGGCTCAGCGAAGCCTCCCCGGACGTCGTTTGCCTGCAGGAGCTGAAGGCGCCGCAGGAGAAATTTCCCGAAGGCGCGATCCGGGATGCCGGGTACGGGGTGATCTGGCATGGGCAGAAGAGCTGGAACGGCGTGGCCATCCTGGCGCGTGGCAGCGAGCCGGCCGAGCGGCGCCGCGTGCTGCCGGGCGACCCGGAGGATCTGCACAGCCGCTACATCGAGGCCAGCGTGCGCGGCGTCGTGATCGGCTGCCTCTACCTTCCCAACGGCAACCCGGCTCCGGGGCCGAAGTTCGACTACAAGCTTCGCTGGCTCGAGCGTCTGATCGTGCACGCCGGTGAGCTCGTCGCCAGCGCCGAGCCGGTGGTGCTGGCCGGCGACTACAACGTCATTCCGACCGAGCGGGACGTCTACAAACCGGAACGGTGGGTCAATGACGCGCTGTTTCGGGTGGAGACCCGCGCCGCGTTCGCGCGCCTGATGCAGCAGGGGTGGACCGATGCCATCCGTACCCTGCATCCGGCCGCGCAGATCTACACTTTCTGGGATTACTTCCGCAATGCCTACGCTCGCGATGCCGGCCTGCGCATCGATCACCTGCTGCTCAACGGCGCCGTTCGCGAGCGGTTGCGGGGTGCGGGCGTCTATCGCGAGGTGCGCGGCTGGGAGCGTGCCAGCGATCACGCACCGACGTGGGTGGACTTGAAGGACTAGCCGCGCGCGGCGCTGCCCCCCGCATCGCGAGCTTGATCTTCACAAACCTGGCGTCGAACCGGGCACCGCGTGGTGCGCGCAAATAGCGCCGTCGTTACATTGAATTCGCCGCAGTCGGGTGCTACATGAGGCCTCACGATGCGTTCGGGCTGGTGTGGAGGAGTTCGTAGGCATTTGTCATCGAGCGGTCCAAGGAGGAGCACATGGGCAAGGATTCACAGGTGAAGAAACGCGGCGCGGGGGAAGGGCGCAGTGCCGGCACTGCGGGCGGCCCGGGCGTGCAGGGCGAAGGGGATTACGAGTCGGCACGACGCTACCGCAAGGACGTCCAGAAATTCGTGCAGACCGCCGACGTCGAGCGTGCCGCGCACGAGGCCGCGCCCCGTGATGCGCAAGATGCCGCGGAAATGGAAGCGGCCGAGGAAGCCGGTCGCAAGCGCGCCAGGGAGTCCGCAGTCAAGAAGAAATCCGGCTAGGGCTCGGACCCACGTCGTCACGCTCAACGGCGGCACTGGGCGAGTAGGCGTCTTCTGACGGGGGAAAGTGACCCCAGGGGCTGCTGCGCGTGAGCCTGCAGCCGATAGGATGCAGCTGCCGCTGCGACGGGCGTGGTGTGTGCGTCGCCAGAGTGGGGCATAGCTAAATTTCGGGAGCGAACGTATGGCGAAAATGAAGCGTCGTCCGGCGCGCAAGTCGCGCGCGAAGCCGAGCACCCGCAGCCGCGCTGCCGCCAAGGCGGCGGGCAGCAAGCGCCGCGCGTCCGCGCCGGCGAAGCGCGCCAGTAAGCAGGCCCGGCGCCGCCGCAGTCCGACAGTCAAAGTGGCCGCGAAGCGCGTGCTCGTAAGCGCCGGGCGTACGAGCAAGGCGTTGGCGCGGGCCGGGGCCGAGCGCGCGGCACTCGTCAGCCGCGAGGCGCTCGCCAGCGGCGCGCGTTCGGTCGCCAAGGGCGTGCAAACGGTCGCGCACGGCGCTGGCGACGTCACGGCCTCCGCGCTCGATTCACTGGCCGATCGCATCGAACCCTAGGGCCGCCCGGGTGAGTTCGGGGAGGGCGTCATGATGGATTCAGCGGCCGTGCATCGCCTGCAGCGGGCAGTGGAGCTCGCGCGGCAGGCCTCACACTCCGGCAAGCTGGATGACTGCGACGTCGGTGACGTGGATGAGGCGATCGAGGCGGTGCGGCAGGAACTGGCCCAGCCGCATCCGAACAAGAATACCCTGACGCTGTTTCTGAACTCGATCGCGCGCAGCCTGATCGCCGCGCCGTCCGCTGACGATGCGCGCGAGGCCATCGATCATGCGCTGCGCACGGCGGGTCTGCCGGCCAACTGGGAGCAGTGAGGCCTGGCGGCCGCGCCCACAGTTTCACGGCTCCGTCGGTGCCACCGGCTGCTCGTCGGCGCCGGCCGGGACGTCGGCCTGCGCTAGCAGGGCGGCACAGTCAGCGTCGCGCTGCAGTCCCGGATTCACGAAGGCAAGTACCGCGGCGAGCGGCGTCAGCAGCACCCCCAGCGCTACGGCGGCACCGGCCTGCGCGGCGACCTCACGCCCGACCAGGCGTACCTGCGGGTGGCTCAGGGTGCCGCCGACCGTCACCGCGCTGCGCAGGGCCAGTTGCGGCTTCTTCGGACGACCGCGCAGCCGCAAGTCCAGTGACTCGGTATCAAGGTGCACCTCGCCGGTGGCGGTAATGAGGGACTCATCCGTGTCGATGAGGAAGGTGCGCAGTGACAGCACGCCCTGGTGCGCATCGAAGCTCGCCACGCCACAGCGAACGCCGGTTTCCTTGTCGCTCTTGCGCAGCACCCCGAGCGCACCGGACAGATCAAGGCTGGTCGCTTGGGCGATCGAGGCGCGCAGCGCGCCATGCGGCACCACCGCGGTGGCAGTGCCATTCGCGGAGGCGGCCAGTTCGTGCAGGGACTTTCCGCTACCGTTGAGCTGCACGCGCGCACTCAGCGTGCCCTGCACGAACGAGTCGCTGTCGTCCCCGCCGCTTAGCTGATCCAGGGGCACCCCCGTGAGGCTGAGGTTCAACTCGCCGCGCGGTGTCTCGTGTGCCGCATCAAAACGCGCCCCGCCTGCGAGACTGCCGTCCCCGAGCGCGGCCTGCACCTCTTCAACCGACAGCACGCCATGCCGGATCGCTACCACGCCGGACACGGACCGCAGGGTCTCGGGGCCAAGCTGCAACGCACGCAGGCGCACCTTGACGCGGGCCTCCATGCGCCGCAGGCCGCCGGTGCGCAGCGGGGTGTCCGGCAGGCGCAGCGCCGGGTCAGGGTCCGGCGCAGTGCGGCCGGCGGCGCGGGCACCGAGGTCCGCGAGTCGCAACAACTCGGCCGTCAGTTCGCCCTCGATCCTGATGCGCGAGCGGGAACCCTCCACGCTCAACGCGCCGCGCAGGTCGCTGGCACCGGAGCTGACCGCAAGCTCACGGTAGTCAAAGCGCAGCCCCTGCCGTGCCACCTTGCCGGAGGCACGGAACGGCCCGGTGTGCGGGAGTCCCAGTCCGATGACGAAATACAGGTCCTTCAGGTCCGGGCCTGCCGCCGTGAAGCTCCCCTGCAACCTGCGAAAATCAAACGCCCGCTCGAGGAAGCCGCGCCCCGCGAGCTGCGTCGCCCCGGAATGCTCCTGCAACGAGAAGTGATACGGCCGGTCCGGCCGCGCCAGCGCCAGCGGCTCCCCCTGAATCACGAACGCGGCCGCGCGTCCGTTCAGCTGCCCGGCGCCAGTAATGCGCAGTGGCGGCGGCTGCCCCTGGTCGCCGGCATCGCCGGCCGAGACCGTGCCCTCGAACTCAAGGTGTCGCCGCGCGTCGTGCAGCTCGACGCGGGCCTCGGGCATGGAGAGGCTGCGGATCAGCGGCGGACCGCTTCCGGCACCGTTCTCGGAAGCCAGCCAGTTGGCCCGGCCGTCGGCTGCGCGCACCAGATGGAACTTCGCCTGCTCAAGTTCGAGACGCCGGATCTGTAGCGGCCGAGTGGAAAACTGCCATTGCAGCAGCAGCGCCAGCCGCCCGACTTCCGCGGTCACGCCTGGCGGCATCCAGGGGGGGTTGTCGATCGTGACCCGCGTCGCCGTCAGGTGCGGATGCCGCGACAAGAGGTGCAGCTGAAACTCCCCGTCGACACGCACCGGTCGGCCCGTGTGTGCAGTGAAGCTGCGCAGCAGGTAGCGCTGGAGGTGGCCCTCGGTCATCCACAACAGCGCCGCGCCCGACACCATGACGAACGTGCCCAGGAACAGCAGGGTCTTCTGCAGCCGTGTCGCAGGGGCGCCGGGGCGACAAGCGTCCGCGCTCACGTGTCAGCGTCCGAAATCATGGGCGTCGCTGACTCATGGCTTGCTGGAGAGCATCGAGGACCGGCTGCCATTCAAGTTGATTTGCGCGGCGCAGGTAATGTCGCACCGCGCGTTTCGCACGTAGGGGTGCTCTTACAGCCGCTGCCACGGGCTGCGGCGCGTGCCTGTAGGGGCCACTGGGCGTCCCCGGCCCCTTGATGGAGCCAAGAGGGTAGTAGCCCCTGGAGTCAGGAACCGCCGGGTCTCAGGTCTTCGCCGCCGTCTTCGCGGCGCGAGACCGGCCGGCCATCTTCTTGCGCGACTGGGTCGCCGCCTGCGGCGCTGCTTCCAGCAAATAGCGCTGCATGCGGCTGATCAGCTCCGGCGGGATCGCCGTTGCGCGCGCGGAGGCGGCGGAGATGAATACCAACACCTGCCTGACGCGCATGCGCATCTCGCCCTGGTGGGACGCTTCGATGCGCAGCTCGCAGGACGTGCGCCCGATCTTCAGCGTCCACAGGTTGAAGGTCAGACGTTCGCCGTAGTGCGTCGGTTTCATGAAGTCGACCGTGAAGTGCACCGAGGGAGTGAGCAGCTTCTTGTGATGAAACAGCCCCGGCGCACTGGCCGCGAGGCCGTCCTCGAACCAGTCCTCCACGAAATCGCTGATCATCTCGAAGTAACGCGGGTAGAAGACCCAGCCGGCGGCGTCGCAGTGTCCGAAGCGCACGAGCATCTCACGTTGGAACGCCGCCATTCTCAGCCCCCGCAGAAAGCGCCAGCGCGCAGCATAGGCTGTGGGCCGAGGCTTGCCCAGCCACCGCGCGCGCCTCACCCCAAGAGCGGCAGCACGATCTGCTCCAGGCGCTCGGCGGTCCACGCGGGCTGGTGTTCCCGCCAGCCGTCGTTGCGCAGCCGTCCGCTGCGATCGATCGTGAAGTTGACCGGCAGGCGCCAGATGCGGCCGTAGCCGCTGACATCGGAGCGGCTCAGCAGGCCCACGGGGAAGGGGAGCGATTGGGCCAGCTGCCTGACCTCGGCGAGCGATTCGGCGCCATCGAGGCTGAACCCGAGCACCCGCAGTCCGTCGGCGGCGTGACGCGCGGCAAACTGTCCCAGCAGCGGCAGCTCGCCGCGGCACGGCGGGCACCAGGTTGCAAAGAACGTGAGCACGACGACCTGACCGGCAAAGTCGGTGCTGCGCAGCGTCTGGCCCTCGAGCGTCACCAGAGTCGCGACCGGCGCCGGGGCGCCGACGCGCAGTTCATTCGCCCCGGCGCGGCGGCCCAGTTCCTGCCACGCCAGCAGCGAGGCCGCACACCGCTTCAGAAAAGCACGGCGTGTCGGGGAGGGTGGCGCGGCGGATTCACAACGCATAGCCGGCACCGACGCTCACGGTGTAGCGAGGAAACAGTTGGTAGCCGTAGAGGTTGCTGTACACGGGCACCTGCACGAAGGCGAAAAGATCCAGCCGCCGGCTCAGCGCCAGCGTCAGCCCCGGGCTCACGTAGGCCGCGCTGCCGGCGCTGTTCTGCACGTCCGCCAGCGCGCCCTGATCCTTGGACTTGTGCAGCAGGTTCACCTGCAGTTGCGGCGCCCAGCGCGGCCGTGCCACATAGCGCAGCCCCAGACTCACGGTGGTGGCATTGCCGGGGCGAAAGTCATTTCCTGGCTGATCCATGTGGTGCCTGAGGGCACTCTGGAACTGGCCGTTGACGAAGAAATCGAAGTCCTGGCTGACGGCGCGGTAGTAGTAGGCACCGAGGATGATGTCGGTGCTGCCCGTGCCGGGCTGCAGGCTGGCGTCCAGCGGCATGCCGGTCAAGGGGCCGCCACTGAATTTTACCGCCGTCCCGTACTGGCCGGTCGGCAGCTTCAGTCCCAGTTGCACGCCGAGATTGTGCGTCGCCAGCCAGCCCTGGTAGCTGGCGATGATCCGCACGTCCCCGATGCTGGAGCTGCGCGAGCTGCTAAGCGGCGCCAGGGGCTGGCTGGCGTCGAACTCTCCGTAGGTGGAGTGGGTGCGCACGACGTAGGGGGCCAGCAGGCTCACGCTGAAGGAGGCGTTCGGGCTGTAGCTGACGGCGGCGGTGATGTAACGGTTGAGTGTCTCGCGTTCGAGCTCCTGTCCGTCCGGCACACCCGTGACGGCCTGCGTGCCGCTGCGCAGCTGGTCCTGATGCAGGTAGTCGTACTCCAGGCTGAGACGCCAGCCGCTGCTGCTGGCAAAGCCATGTGCGGCATCCGCACTGAGCGTGCAGCCGCAGCTGGCACAGGCGAGGCTCAGTGCCGGGGCGCCCAGCAGCACGGCGGTCCCGAGGAGGGCGGTCCAGCGCGCGGCTGGGCCGTGCGCCACGCTGACAGCACCCGCCTGAGCGGGTGCTGCAGCGATGGCGCGTGAGCCTGGCCTCACTCAGCCGCCGGGTTGGTGATCGCAAACGACGTGCGTATTCCAGTCGGCGAAGTTGCCGTTCGGATTGTGCTCCCATGCCCACACGTGCAGTTCATAGAACGCCGGCAGGCCGAAGCGGTTCGGCGTGGCGACCAGGTTGAACAGATTCCCGTCGAGTGCCGGCGGACTGTTGGGGTGCGCGCTGTCCCACGGGTCCGCCAGGATGATGTATTCCACGCCGACCAGGTGCTGCCCGCCGCCGGCCAGGGGCTCGTAGATCAGTGCCTGCGGCTGGTTAGCGGCCAGCACCCCGCTCTTGACGCGGTCCATGCGCACGTAGTGCACGCCCATGGCGCCGAAATCCGGGCCACTGACGCAGGGCGTGCCGACGACGAAGCCGTCGCCGGTGGCGTTGAAGACTTCCTTGTAGCGCTCGGTCGCGGCGCGCACTTTCTCCAGCAGCACGGCATTCACCGGTACGTGCCCGTCATGCAGGTTGGCAGGCTCAGCCACGCCTGCGGCCACTGCAGCCAGCGGGGTGGTGAGGGATAAGAGCGCATAGAGGGCACCACGCACCGGGCGCGGCTTGGACAGCTTGGTATTCATCGTTTCCCTTTCGCCGGCTGCGGCCGGCCTGTTGATGAGGGACAGTTCAGGCAGCCGATTCCCATCGCTGGCTGAAGCGCCCGAAGCAAGTGCGCGCCCGAGCTGCCGCGTCCTGGAATCGGCTGGCGCAGCCACGGAGCAACACTCTCATCTGCAGACACGGCTGGCGGACGGGATTCCGGACACGGAGGCGCCGCGCCACCGCGGCAGTGGACCGTCGGCGCGAACGTCAGCGAGGGCCACCTGAGACGATCAGGCGGAAGCGCGGGGCGGGCGGGCGGGTCGCGAGAGCGCGCTAACCCGGGGGATGCTTGGCGTTGTAGGCGCGCACCAGCGTGTTGAGCTGATCCGCGACCGCCTGTTCCTGGTCGATCGCGGTATTGTGCGCACTGGTACCGAAGGTCTTGAGAGTTTCCAGATCCGCCTCCGAAGCGCTACCCGCCGACTTGCGCGCGGACTCCATGGCGGCATCGACGCACTTAAGATAAGTGTTGGTGGCGGCGTCGTAGGCTTGAAACGCCTCGCGGGCCGCGACGATCTGTTTCTTGGTGGCGGTCGCGGCCTCCGGCAGGGACGGGGCCGTCGGCAGTGGGCAGTCTTCCAGCGCCAGGGTGGCGATTCGCATCACGTCCACGGTCACCGGCTCGGCGGGCGCGGGCTCGGGGTTCGTCACCGCGGGGCTTACCGTGGGCGCGGGCGCCGTCAGCTGCGGGACCAGAATCCAGCCAAGCACGGCCGCGCCGCCGATTCCGGCAAGAACGCGCACGAGTCGGCCCGCGGCCGGCGCGGTGCGGCCGAACAGCAGTCCGCCGAAGGCGGCCACTAACAACAGCAGCACGCCGAGCACCAACATCGCGATCCTGAATTCGGGCGATTCCACTTTACATTTCCAAACAAACCCGAGGGTTAAGCGCGGCGGCAGAATAGCACGCGGCCTCAGGATCAAGCGCACCGCCACACTTGCGGGCGCCTGATTTGCCACAATATGGAACCTGAAGCAGGATTAGGGCTGGAGGCGACGCACGTGGCGACCGGATGGGCCGGAGACAACGCGGTTAACGAGCAGATTGACGCGACGGTCAAGGACGGCATTCGCCGCGCGCAAAGCCGGCTGCCCCAGGGGGCCTCGCTTACGCACTGCGCGAACTGCGGTGGTGTGATTCCGGAAGCCCGCCGCGCTGCGGTCCCCGGCGTACGCCTGTGTGTCGCCTGCCAGGAAGCCGAAGACCGCGAGAGTGGCCAGTTCAGCGGCTACAACCGTCGTGGCAGCAAGGACAGCCAGCTGCGCTGAAGTGGCGCGTCAGATTCCCGGGGTTGTCCCCGCGGTCGGGGCGCGCGCCGCGGCTCCCCGCAGCAGGAAGTAGGCGCTCGCCGAGGCCGCGACACAGGCAAGTACGCAGGCGAACATTGCGACGTGAAACGCACCCAGGAGTGCGGTCCCCGGTACCAGTACCGAACCTAGCAGCGCGGTCGCAATCAGTCCGCCGGTGCGCGCCACGGCGCTGTTGAAGCCCGATGCCGCGCCGGTGTGCGCGGCGTCGACGGAACTGAGCACCGCAGTCGTCAGCGGGGCGACTGCGACGCTCATCCCGATCGACATCAGCACCAGCGCCGGCAGCACTTCGCTCCAGTAGTTCGCCTGTGCGCCGATGCGCAGCGCGGCGAGAAAGCCGGCAGCGACGATCAGCGATCCGAGCGCGAGCGGCAGCCGCGGGCCAATGCGCGCGGCAACGGCGCCCATGTGCGGCGAGGCGAGCGTCAGCACCAGGGGCAGCGGCAGCAGCGCGGCGCCTGCGGCGGTTGCGGAGTAACGCGCAGCCTCGATCATCAGGTACGGAATCAACACGAACAGCGCCCCGAGCGCTCCGTAGAGAAAGAGCGTCAGCAGGTTCAGCCCGACGAAGCCTGCCGAGGTGAACAGTGCGACCGGCATCATGGCCCGCTCGCCGCGGCGGTGCTCCACCACGACGAAGAGCGCGAGGACCGCCGCCGCGGCGCCGGCGAGCAGCAGTGCGCCTGGGGTCCAGCCGCTGCGTCCCGAGCCCAGCGTCAGGGCCCACGTGAGCGTGCCGAGGCCCAGCGTGGCCAAGAGGCCCCCGGTGACGTCGAGCGGTTGTTGGCGCCGCTCCGAATCCGGTGGCGCGTAGCGCCGCGCCAGCCAGATGGCGGCGGCCGCCAGCGGCAGGTTGATGAGAAAAATGGCGCGCCAGCTTCCCAGGTCGATGAGCCAGCCGCCGAGCACCGGTCCCGCCGCGCCCACGGCGGCGCCGCTCGCCGCCCAGATGCCCACCGCACGCCCCTTCGCTTCTCCCTGAAAGGTGGCGCCGAGAATTGCGAGGCTGTTCGGCATCAGCAGTGCGGCGCTGATTCCCTGCAGGAAGCGCGCCACCAGCAGGACGACCGTGCCCGGGGCGAGGGCGCAGCCAAGGGAAGTCAGACCAAACAGCACCGTGCCGATGATCAGCAGCCGCCGGCGCCCGAAGCGATCGCCCGCAGCACCGCCGAGCAGCAACAGCGCGCTGAGCGGCAGCAGGTAGGCGTTCACCACCCACTGCAGTGCCGCGGCATCGGCCCCCAGGCTGGCGCCGATCGCTGGCAGTCCGACGTTCACGACCGAACCGTCGACGAACGCGAGGCTCGAGGCCAGAATCGTGGCGGCCAGCACCAGGCGCGGATGCGCCGCGCTGCCAACGCCGGTGGCGCTGCGGGCCGCCGCGGCATCGCAGGAGGGTTGTAACGAGGTATTCATGCGGTTGCGTGAGTGATTGATGCGCGGGCAGTGAGCTCGGTCGCTGCCCTGTGGCAGGTAGCTACCCGCGCAACTTCAGCCCTTGCGGATCGTACAGCGGCTCGAGCCGCACGATGGCGGTGCGCATCTCCCCGAGGATGTCGATCTCGAAGCGGGCGCCGTCGCGGGCCAGCGGCGCGGGCACGTAGCCGGCCGCCAGACTCGCGCCGACGCAATGCCCGTAGGCGCCCGAGGTGACGTATCCGACCGCGGCGCCGTCCTTCATGATCGACTCATACCCCACGACGTCCGCGTCGCCATCGCTGAGCTGCATGACGACGAAGCGTCGCTTGGGTCCGGCGGCCTTCTCGGCGAGCGCCGCATCGCGTCCGGCGAACACGGGCTTGGCGAAGTCGATGAATCGATCGAGACCGGTTTCCCCGGGCGTGTAGTCCGGCCGGAAGTCCTTGTTGAAGGAACCGTAACCTTTTTCCAGGCGCAGCGAGGAGAGCGCGCGGCCGCCGAAGTGCACCAGCCCGAGGTCGCGCCCCGCGTCCCAGAGCTCCTCGTACAGGGTCTCCAGATAGTCCGGAGTCGTCCAGACTTCATAGCCGAGCTCACCGGTGAAGCCGGCCCGGGTCAGGATCGCCGGCGCGAAGCCGACGGCGGTCTCGCGCACGCTGAAGAGTCTGAACACCTCCGCCGCCAGATCGATGCGCACCAGCCGCGCGAGCAGCTCGCGGGCACGCGGGCCGGCGATCGAGAAGCCAGCCAGGGTTGAGGCGGCCGAGCGGACCTGCACATCCGCAGGTGGCTCGGCGAGCCAGAACCAGCGCAGGTGGAATTCCTCCGCGAACCCGGAGCCCACGATGAGGAAGCGCTCATCGCTCAAACAGGCGATCGAGAGATCTCCGACGATGCGCCCGGCGGGGTTGAGCATGGGTGCCAGTCCCAGGCGGCCGGCCTTCGGGATGCGGCAGGCAAACACCCGGTCAAGCCACGCGCGCGCGCCGCGTCCGGTGACCTCGTACTTGCCGTAGTTGGTGGTCTCGTAGAGGCCGACCTGGCGGCGCACCGCCTGGCACTCGGCGCGCACGACGGCGAAAGCCTCCGAGCGGCGGTACGTCGGTGTCTCCACGGGCGCCACACCCGGCGGGGCAAACCACAAGGCGTGCTCGAGCCCGAAGTTCGCGCCCATCACCGCCCCGGCCGCCTTGAGGCGCTCGTAGACCGCTGAGCGCCGTACCGGCCGAGCTGCCGGCAGTTCCTCGTTGGGGTAGGCGAGCCGGAAGCGGCGCCCATAGTTCTCCGGTACCTTGAGGGCGGTGTACTTGGGGGTGGCAAAGGCGCCAAAGCGTGCGACATCCATCGAGAGGATGTCCTGCCCCGGGTCGTTCTCAGCCATCCAGCGCGAGAGCACCAGTCCGATGCCGCCGCCCTGACTGAAGCCGGCCATGACCGCGCACGCCACCCAGTAGTTGCGCAGGCCGCGCACCGGGCCCACCAGCGGGTTGCCGTCGGGCGCAAACGTGAACGGTCCATTGACGGCCTTGCGGATCCCGACGCGTCCGAGCGCGGGGAAATGCCGGAAGCCGACCTCGAAGTAGGGCGCGAGGCGCTCGAAGTCCTCCGCCAGCAGCTGCATGGAGAAGTCCTCCGGCGTCTTGAGCGCTGACCAGACGATCCCGTGGGGCTCGTAGGTGCCGATGAGCGCACCGCCGCGCTCCTGGCGCATGTAGATCTCGCCCAGGTAATCGGTGGTGTTGACGATTTCCTTGTCGCGTCCCTTGAGCTCGGGAATATCCTCGGTCAGCAGGTAGTGGTGCTCCATCGCCAGCACCGGCAGCTCGATCCCGACCAGCTGACCGACCTCGCGCGCCCACAGGCCGGCGCAGTTGACGACGTGCTCGGCGTGCACGCTGCCCTTGTCCGTGAGCACGTCCCAGGTGCCATCGCGACGCGGGTTGAGCGCCAGCACCCGGGTGAAGCGCTCCACCGCGGCGCCGAGCTTGCGCGCCGCCTTCACATAGGCCTGCGTGGTGCCCGAGGGGTCGCAGTGCCCGCCGTCCGCGCGCCACAGAGCGCCGATGAAGTGACTGGGGTCGATCAGCGGATTTAAGTCACACGCCTGTGCCAGGGAGATCATCTCGGTTTCCATGCCGAGGTAGCGGGCACGCGAGCAGATGAGCCGCAGGCTGTCCAGTTCGCCCGGCGTGGCCGCCAGCATCAGCCCGCCGTTCGGATGCAGGCCGCAGGACTGTCCCGAGAGTGCCTCGATCTCGCGGTACAGGTCGATCGTGTACTTCTGCAGCCGCGAGATGTTCGCCTCGCCGTTGAAGGTGTGCATGCCGCCGGCGGCATGCCAGGTCGAGCCGGAGGTGAGCTCACTCTTCTCCAGCAGCAGCACGTCGCTCCAGCCGATCTTGGCGAGGTGGTAGAGCACGCTGGCGCCGACGACGCCGCCACCGATAACGACGGCTCTGGCAGTGGCCTTCATAGGGATCGTTCTCCGCACACATCTGCAAAGGACACACCGGCAAGGGGCGTGACCGCAAAGGAGCGGGCCGCCGCTGCCAGCCACTCCCTGAAGTGCCGCGCGGTGCTCGCCGGCGTCAGCAGCAGGATGCCGGCCGGCAGCGCCGCGAGCGTTACCGCGACCTGCCCCATGATAGTGGCGGCGGCGTGGCCGGGTGCGAATACCGCCGCATCCAGGTCGAGGCGGCAGCCGCGGCTGAGTACCGCCCGCGTGCCGGGCCCGGCGAGCACGAAGGTGGCGAGTGCGGAGGACAGCTCGACGAGGGCCGGCGGCTGCGCGCACCGCCGGTACCAGGGCGGCGGACTGCGGGGCGCGAGAGCAGGCGCTGCGAGCAACAGCCAGCGACCCGGGCGCACACACAGCGTGAGCTCGCCAGGTGCGCGCGCCAGCCGTCCGCAGTCGGGAAGTATTGTGCCGCCTTCGGCCGCGGCGCTGCGCAGGGCCGCCCCGGAGGGGCAGTAGTCGGCGACCTCGATGATGTCCGGCTCGCACTCCCCGACTCGCAGCGCGCGCCCGGCGTCGGTGGCGGCGGTGTCAGGCGCGGACACGGGCGTTCTCCGGATCGAGCATGTGGGCGCTCAGAATGCGCAGCTCGGTGCGCTCGCCGTGCACCGCGGCGACGCCCGTCAGTTGCTCGCCGACGCGCTGCCGGCCGCTCGCGAGCAGCGCGAGTCCCACCCAGCCCTCAAGCTCGGTGGACGGAGTGCAGGAGGTAACGTAGCCGAGGCTCTCGCCCGGGGCAGCGGTGTGAATGAGCTGCGTGCCGTTGCGCAGGCGCCGAGCCGGATCGAGCGGGCGCACCCCGACCAGCTGCAGGCGCTCGCCGGCGAGCATTCCCGGGCGCCCCGAGAGTGCGCGCCCGATGAAATCACCCTGCTTCTTCAGCAGGTGCCCGAAGCCTAGGTCCGTGGCGCTGGTGTTGCCGTTGAGCTCCGCCGCCGTCACGTGTCCTTTCTCGATGCGCAGGGTGTTGAGCGCATCGAGTCCGTAGGGACGCAGGCCGAACGGCGCGCCGGCTTGCAGCAGCGCGTTCCAGGCGCTGAGCGCGTGGCGCGCCGGCACGGCGAGTTCGTAGGCGAGTTCGCCGGAAAAGGAGATGCGGAACAGGCGTGCGCTGAGCCCGGCGAGGCTGACGCTGCGGGCCGCCATGAAGGGGAAGGCCGCCGCGGACAGGTCCTCCTCGGGCAGCAGCGCGGCGAGGACGGCGCGCGAGCGCGGACCTGCCAGCGCGAACTGTGCCCACTGATCGGCGACGTCCGTCAGGCTCACCTTGAGGTGCGCGCAGTGCGCCTGCAGCTGAAATTCCATGTGCTCGAGGACCGCCGTGGCATTGGCGGTGGTGGTGGTGATGAGGAAGTGCTCGGGGGCCAGACGCGCCGTGGTGCCGTCATCGAACAGCATGCCGTCCTCGCGCAGCATGATGCCGTAGCGGGCGCGGCCCACCGCGAGCGTGGAGAAGGTGTTGGCGTAGATGAAGTCGAGGAAGCGCGCGGCGTCGGGTCCCTGCACGTCGATCTTGCCCAGGGTGGAGACGTCGGTGAGGCCGACACCGCGGCGCACCGCGCGCGCCTCCTCGAGCACCGCGGCCCAGCCGGGCGAGCGTGAGTACACCAGCGGCCGCAGCCACAAGCCGCTGGCTACGAAGGTGGCGCCGGCGGCAGCATGCCATTCGTGCAGCGGCAGCCGGCGCTTGGGCTTGTAGTGCTCGCGCACCTCCGCGCCGGCGAGCGCGGCGAACGGCACCGGCTGCGCGTAGGGGCGCGGCTTCGGGACCCCTACCGCGGCGACGGACTCACCCCGCGCCTGCGCCAGGATGGCGCTGCCGAGCAGGCCGCCGATACGGCCCTGGTCCGTGGCCATGCCGTGGGTGGTATAGCGCTTCATGTGCTCGACGTGCTCGTAGCCTTCGCGGTGCGCGAGCCGCACGTCCTCGGCGGTGACGTCGTTCTGCAGGTCGACGAAGGACTTGCCCGGGCCGCGCACCTCGAAGAACGCAGCGCTGCGGGCGCGGGGCGGATCAGGCGGTGCGGCGGGGGTGGCCACGGCCGCGAGGCGGCAGCCGAGTTCGGCTGCGACCGCGACCGCCGCCCGCTCACCGTCAGCGGCTGCCGCGGCGAGCCCGAAGATGCCGTGCGCGGCCCCGGCGAGCGTGCCGACCGCGCCCGCCAGCTCGGCGGTGAAGGCGACCAGATCCTCGCGCCAGCTGCCGCCCGCGCCCGCCTGGGTCGCGAGTGCCGTGAGGGGTGAATGCCCCCCGCAAACCAGCACACAGTCGGCCGCGAGCGTGCGCCGGTGGGAGCCATCGAGCGCGCTGACGGAGACGGCGCGCACCGCGGCCCGCCCGTGCACGCCCACGATCATCGAGTCGGTGTGCACCGGCAGCCCCACGGCGCGGGCGCGCTGCGCCGCCGCCGTCTCGGCGCGCACGTCGATGAGCGCGCACCGCACGCCGGCCGCGCTCAGGGCGATGGCGGACTCGTAGGCCTCATCGGCGTTGGTAAAGAACACCGGGCGCGCGCCGACCGCGACCCCGTAACGGCGCAGATAGGCCAACGCGGCGCCGGCCAGCATCACACCGGGCGTGTCGTTGCCGGGAAAGGCGAGCAGGCGCTCCACGGCACCGGTCGCGAGCACCACGCGCCGCACGCGCAGCACGTGCAGCCGCTCGCGCAGGCCGCAGCGTTGCGCCTGCGCGGGTGCGAGCACCTCGAGCGCCCCGAACACGCCGTGCCCGTAGGCGCCCAGCACCGTCGTGCCCGGCAGGCAGCGCAGGTTCGCCAAGCCCGCCAGCTCGCGCAGCGCCGCGGCGCGCCAGCCGTGCCAGCGCTCATCGAGCAGCGCCCCGGCGCCGAGGCAGGGGTCCTGCTCGGCGAGGATGACCCTGAGTCCCGCGGCGGCCAGTGCTCGTGCGGCGCTGATGCCGGCGACGCCGGCACCGACCACCAGCACGTCGGCGTGCGCGTGCACGGTCTCGGCCGGGCTGGCGTGATCGGGAACGACGGCCGCCAGCCGCCCGAGCCCGGCGGCGCGCCGGATCAGCGGCTCGTACAGCCGCTCCCAGGCCCAACCCGGGTACATGAAGGTCTTGTAGTAGAAGCCGGCGGGCAGGAAGCGACTCACGAGGTCGTTGATCGCCATCAGGTCAAAGCGCCGCGACGGCCAGCGGTTCTGGCTGAGCGCGCCGAGTCCCTCGTAGAGCGGCAGCGTGGTGGCGAGCTGATTCGGTTCGCGTCCCGCAGCCCCGATGATGTCGACCAGGGCGCACGGTTCCTCCGCACCCGCGCTCACGATGCCGCGCGGACGGTGGTACTTGAAGCTGCGTCCGACCACGCGCACGCCGTTGGCCAGCAGCGCCGAGGCGAGCGTGTCGCCGGCGAGCCCGCGCAGGGCGCGCCCGTCGAAGCTGAAGGACAGTGGCTGCCCGGGGTCGGTCAAAAGACCCGCCGTGATGCGCCAGGGTCCCGCCATCAGGCGCCCGGCTCCGGGGCCAGGGTCGCGGACTCAGCGGCATCGACGCTGGCGCGGATCTCGTGGCTCAGCGTGTGGCGTACGACCAAGAGCAGGCGCCGGCAGCCCCCGACGTGCAGCCACCATTCGCGATGCCAGCCCCGCGGATTGTCACGTTCGTACACGTAGGCGCTGAACGCCGCCAGGTCCGCCTCCGGTGGCGGCCGCGGGCCGGCGGCCGCGCCGCGATAGCGGAACTCGGTTTCATCGCGTTCACCACACCATGGACAGGGGATTCTGAGCATGGGGTGGGTTTTCAGTGCGCGAACGGAAACGGACCCACGCCGCGCTCATCGATGGTGCGTCCCGCGGCGAAGCGCCCGAGGTCCAGGTGCGCGGCGAGCGGATGCGCGCTGCCGTGGGCGATGAGGTGGGCGGTCGTCATGCCGCCCGCCGGGATCGCCTTGAAGCCCCCGTAGCACCAGCCACCGTTCAGGATCAGTCCCGCCAGCGGCGTGGTCGAGATGATGGGCGAGCCGTCCATGCTCATGTCCATGATGCCGCCCCACTGCCGCAGCACTTTCAGGCGCGCGAGCCCCGGCAGCAGCGTGACGGCGGCGGCCGCCACTTCCTCGGCCATGGGCAGCGTGCCGCGCTGCGCATAGGTGTTGTAGCCGTCGATGGCGCCACCGAACACCAGTCCGCCCTTGTCGGACTGGCTGACGTAGAAGTGCCCGGCCCCATAGGTGAGCACCACATCGATGACCGGCTTGATGGCCTCGCTCACGAACGCCTGCAGCACGTGGCTCTCGATCGGCAGCTTCAGTCCCGCCATCGCCGCGAGGCGCGACGAATTTCCCGCCACCGCCAGGCACACCGTGTCCGCCGCGATAAAGCCCTGCGAGGTCTCGACCCCGCTGACGCGGTCCCCGTGTCGGCGGATGCCGGTCACTTCACAGTGCTCGATGATGTCAACGCCGTGCGCGCAGGCGCCGCGGGCGTAACCCCACGCCACCGCATCATGGCGCACGGTGCCGCCGCGCCGCTGCAGGAAGCCACCGAGAACCGGATAGCGGCCGTTGTCCAGGTCCACCAGCGGCACCAGTGCCTGCACCTGCGCGCGGCTGACGGCCTCCGCGTCCACACCGAGCAGGCGCATCTGGTTGGCGCGGCGCGTGAACAGATCCCGCTGCGCCTCGGTGTGGAAGAGATTGAGGGTGCCGCGCTGGCTCACCATCGCGTTGAAGTTGAGCTTTTGCTCCAGGCCCTCCCAGAGTTTCAGTGAGAACTCATAGAAGCGGATGTTGGCCGGGTGGAAGTAGTTGGAGCGCACGATGGTCGTGTTGCGCCCCACGTTGCCCAGTCCGATCGGTCCCTGCTCCAGTACCGCGACATCGGTGATGCCGTATTCGCTCGCAAGGTAGAAGGCGGTCGCCAGACCATGACCGCCGCCGCCCACGATCACGACGCGATAGGCGGGCCGCGGACTCGCCTTGGCCCACGCGCGCGACCAGCCCCGCTGGCCGCGCAGGCCCTCGCGCAGCAGCCGCAGCGCCGAGTAACGGCCACCGGCCGGGCGGGCATAGCGCGTGCTTGGGGGAGCAGAGGCCGGCGGGGGACTCATGGGTGGCCTCATGATAAGGCGCGGCGTGCCGCGGCACACGGTCCGCGCGGCGCGCACCGGGTCCACCAGCGCTTGACGCGCCCGGCGACAACCGACAACGTGTGGTGCGAGCCCTCGGCGCGGCCACCAACGGCCGGCCGCCGGCGGCACAAGCTTGAACGTCCCCGACCTCGGTGTTGTACGGATGCTCGGGCAGGAGGCGTGGCGCAGTGTCCAGGGTGCTGAAGTCGCTCGCAGTGATCGTGGCCGTGCTGTTCACGTCCGGCGCCCACGCGGCGGTCGTGGTGTCTTCCAAGCTCTCGAGCGAGTCGGCGATGCTCGGACAGATGATCCGCCTCATGCTTAACGCCAACGGCGTGCCCACCATCGACCGCACGCGTATCGGGGCCACGCCCGTGGTGCGCAAGGCGCTGCTGGCCGGGGAAATCGACCTGTACGTGGAGTACACCGGCAACGCCGGCTTTTTCTTCAACGACGTGAGCAACGCGGCGTGGAAGGATCTCGCCAAAGGGTACGAGCTTGGTGCGCGGCTCGACTACGACACCAACCACATCGTGTGGTTGACGCCGGCGCATGCCAGCAACGCCTGGGCGCTCGCGGTGCGCGGCGATGTCGCCGCGGCGAATCAGCTGCGCACGATGAGCGACTTTGGCCGCTGGGTGGCAGGCGGTGGCCGGGTGGTGCTCGCCTGCTCGGCCGAGTTCGCCAACGCGGGCACGCTGCGCTCGCTGGAGCGCAGCTACGGTTTCAAGTTGCGTTCGGATCAGCTCATCGTGCTCGCCGGCGGCGAGACCTCGGCCACCATCGGGGCCGCGGCGGCGGGCACCAATGGCACCAACACGGCGATGGTCTACGGCACCGATGGCGGCATCGTGGCCGCGAACCTTGTGATCCTGGAAGATGACCGTCACGATCAGCCGGTGTATGCGCCGGTGCCGCTGATCCGCGAGGCAGTCCTCAAAGCCAATCCCAGGATCGCGCAGATCGTGAAACCGCTGATGGAAAGCTTCACGCGCGCGAGCCTGCAGGAACTCAACGCCCGGGTGCAGATCAACGGCGAGTCCGATCAGGAAGTCGCTGCCGACTATCTAAAGAGCAAGGGCTTTCTGAAGTAGGGGACATACGCTTGCCGAGCACCGCAGGGTCCGCGCGGGGATTGCCCGGAGTGCCGCTGAGCGCGGCGCCGGGCGGCGTGCGCCTTGATCGCCTTGGCACGCTCCTGAGCCTCGCCGCGGTGGCCGCGCTGGTGCTGCTGCCGTTCGTGGTCTTCAAGGCGAACCGCATCGTCCCGGGCGACCCGCGGGGATTTTTCCAGGCGCTGCCGGGGCTCCTGGCGGGCGCCTGTGCGCTGGCACTGGCGGCTACCGCCGCGGTCGCGGTGAGCGGCGCGCGCGCCCGGGTACGCCTGGCCGCGGCCCTCATCGGACTCGTCGCGCTCGCGCTTGCCGTGGCCGCCGCCGGCAGCGCGCTCACGCCCCCGGGCAACAAGGTGGTGCGCATCGCCCCCGGTGCGGCCTTCTGGGTGCTGCTGGTGTGTCTGGGGCTCATGGCCACGGATGCGATCACGCGACTGCGGCCGTCCCCGGGCCGGCGGGTGCTGTTCCTGGGGCTGTTTCTTGCGGTCGCGGTGTTGGCACTGGCCTCGGGCCTGTTCGATCAGCTCTCGATCATGCGCGAGTACGCGGTGAACGCCGAGCGCTTCGCGCGTGAGTTGCGCCAGCACGTCTATCTTGCGCTGGGCTCCCTCGGCGCGGCGGTGCTGGTGGGCCTGCCACTCGGGATCTTCTGCCACCGGGTGCCGCGGCTGCGCGACGCCATCCTGGGCACGCTCAACGTGATCCAGACGATCCCCGCGATCGCGCTGTTCGGCATCCTCATGGCGCCACTGGGCGCGCTGGCCGCCGCGGTGCCGCTGGCCGAGAGGCTCGGCATCCGCGGCATCGGTGCGGCCCCGGCCGCCGTGGCGCTGTTCCTGTATTCCCTGCTGCCCATCGTCGCCAACACCGTGGCGGGCCTCAAGCGCGTGTCGCACGCAGCGGTCGAGGCCGCGCGCGGCATGGGGATGACCAACGGGCAAGTGCTGTTGCGCATCGAGCTGCCGCTGGCGCTGCCGGTCATCGTCACCGGCATCCGCGTGGTGCTGGTGCAGAACATCGGCATGGTGACGGTGGCAGCCCTGATCGGGGGCGGGGGCCTCGGGACCTTCGTGTTCCAGGGCATCGGGCAGACCGCCATCGACCTGGTGCTGCTCGGGGCGATCCCGATCGTGGTGCTGGCGTTCTCGGCCGCCGTGCTGCTGGACGCACTGGTGGAGAGGCTGGATCGGGCGCACCGATGATACGCATCGAGAACCTCACCAAGCAGTACGGGGGCACGAGCGTCGTGGATGGCGTCTCGATGCTCATCGAGCGCAATTCCATCACCGTGATCGTGGGCACCTCGGGTTCGGGCAAGTCGACCCTGCTGCGCATGATCAACCGTCTGGTCGAGCCGACCAGCGGCCGCGTGCTCATCGAGGAGCAGGATACGCGCGCGGAACCGGCGCACCTGCTGCGCCGCCGGATCGGCTACGCCATCCAGGGACACGGACTGTTTCCGCACCGCACGGTGGCGGAGAACATCGCCACCGTGCCGCGCCTGCTGCGCTGGAGCGCCGAGCGGGTGGCGGCGCGCGTCGATGAACTGCTGCGCGTGTTCCAGCTGGACCCGGCGCTCTATGCGGGCGCCTTTCCGCACGAGCTCTCCGGCGGGCAGCAGCAGCGCGTCGGCGTGGCGCGGGCGCTGGCGGCGGAGCCGGCGGTGCTGCTGATGGATGAACCCTTCGGGGCGCTCGACCCGATCATCCGCGCCAAGGCGCAGGAGGACCTGCTGCAGATCCAGGATCGTTTCGGCACGACCATCGTGCTGGTGACGCATGACATGGACGAGGCGTTCCTGCTCGGCGACCGCGTGGGCGTCATGAGCGAGGGGCGGCTGCTGCAGTACGACCGGCCGGCGGTGTTGCTGACCCGGCCCGCCGATCCCTTCGTGGCGCGCATGACCGGGCTGACGGACCGGGCCATGCGGCTGCTCTCGCTCACCACCGCCGGGGAAGTGGCAGTACCGGGTCCAGCCACCGGACCGCAGGTGCCGGCTTCGGCGAGCCTGCGCGAGGCGCTCTCGGAAATAGTCTGGTGCGGCGCGGACGCGGCGCAGGTTATGGCCGCGGACGGCACGCCGCGTGGCTCGCTAACGGTGGCGTCGATCCTCGCCCACGGCAGGCCGGGCTGATGCGCCTCGCCACCGTGCTGCGCGCGGCGGCGCTGCTGCTGCTGGTGACCTTCCTTTTGGTGCCGCAGCGATTCGCGCCGGTGTTCGCGCCCCTGACGCAGTTCGGCGCCCCCCCGATCTACGACCAGGGGAACCTGCTTTCCCTCGCGCTGGCGCACCTGGGCACGGTGTGCCTGGCCGCCGCCGCCAGCACGCTGGTCGCCGTGGGGCTCGGGATTCTGGTAACCCGGCCGGCGGGACGGGAATTTCTGCCCCTGTCGCGCACCCTGGTGAACATCGGGCAGACCTTCCCGCCGGTGGCGGTGCTGGCCGTCACTGTGCCGCTGGTCGGGTTCGGGGAGAAGCCGACGCTGATCGCACTGTTCGCTTACGGCCTGCTGCCGATCTTCGAAAACACCATCGTCGCCCTGCAGACCACTCCCCCGGCGGTCCTGGAGGCGGCCAGTGGCATGGGCATGAGCGGGGGCCAGCGTCTCCTGCGGGTTGAGCTTCCCTTGGCTATGCCATTGATCCTGGAAGGAATTAGGCTTTCCCTGGTGATCAACGTGGGCACCGCGACCATCGGTTCGACGGTGGCCGCCAAGGGCCTCGGGGAGGTCATCATCGCGGGGCTCTTGTCCAATAACACCGCCTTCATCCTTCAGGGCGGACTGGTCACGGGGCTCATGGCGGTCCTGCTGTATGACGCCATGGTCGCCTTCGAGCGCCGGGTCTTTCGCACCGTACGGATTGACTGAGACGGTCCTCGCGAAAAATTACCTTCGCACTCGCGCGGGGGAACGCGCATTCGCTAGAATTGCTCCGGTTCCGTTCCCGGCTGTGGAGGGTTGCCTGATCCCCGGATTCCCGCGGCCACGGGCGGGGGTACTGTTCGGATGAGTCCCTACGAATTAATTCCAAGCACGCCTGAGGGCGAAGTCAGTGCCGCACTTGCGCGCGGCCGCCGACGCGTTTTAGAAGTTCCGACCCTGCTGCTGATCGCCGGTGTCTACGGCGGCTGGCTCAGCCTGACGCTCGCCTACGGCCACTGGCCGCTCACGCTGCTCATACCCGTCATGATCGTGCTGGTGACGCTGCACGGCTCGTTGCAACACGAGATCGTGCACGGCCACCCGACACGCTGGTACACGCTCAACCGCTTCTTCGGCATCGTGCCGCTGTCCTTGTGGCTGCCGTTCGAGCGTTACCGGCAGCTGCATTGTGCGCATCACCTGGACACGCGGCTCACCGATCCGCTGGATGATCCGGAGTCCTTCTACTGGCAACCCGAGGAGTGGCAACGCCTGAATGCAGCGTCGCGCACGCTGTTGCGGATGCAGCAGACGCTCGCCGGCCGCGTCGTCATCGGTGCCTTCTGGCACATCGGCGCCTTCCTGCGCACCGAGGTGCGCTCACTGGCGCGCGGTCAGAACAACCTCTCGGGCGTGTGGCTCGAGCACCTGCTGTGGTGCGTGCCGGTGATCGCGTGGCTCAAGTATGTGTGCGGCATGCCGCTGTGGCTGTATTTCCTGGCGGTGGTGGTGCCGGCGAACGCGATCCAGCTCATCCGCTCCTTCGCCGAGCATCGTGCGCGCCCCGACGTGGCGCAACGCATTGCCATCGTGGAGCGCTCGTGGATCTTAGGTCCGCTGTTTCTCTTTAATAACCTGCATGCGCTGCACCACGAGGCGCCACTGATCCCCTGGTACGAATACCCGCAGCGCTATCGCATGATCCGCGAGCGGCTGATCGCGGCGAACGGCGGCCTGCTGTACGCCAGCTACTTCGATGTGGCGCGCCGCTTCCTGTTCCGTCCGCACGACGTGATCGAGCATCCCACGGGCAGGGTGCCGACTTTACCGACCTAGCGCGCGGCGGCGCGCGCTGCCTGTCAGGCCGGCACGTCGTAGCCGGCCGCGCGCGCCTGTGCATCCCAGGCGAGCAGCGGCGCGTAGCTCGCCGCCGTCACCGGCGCAAAGCCCTCGAGCAACAATGCCGCGGCCACTGTCGGGAACCAGGGCCGATCTGCCGCCTGCGTGAACGCAGCGCGCAGGCGCTCCACCAGCTGCGGCGGCGCGCCGGCGGCGGCCACGAAGGCCGGCATCGGCGTCACCGGCGTTGCCGCCAGGACGCGCACGCCGGCGGTGAGCTCGGGTGCATGGCGGGCGAGCAGCAGGTGCCAGTAGGCATCCAGGGGGCCCACGTCGAGTCGCCCGTCGCGCACCGCGTCGAGGACGTTGCGCGCGGTGACGAGGTTGCCCTGCATGTGCCGATAGAGTGCGGGCCGTGAGGAAGTGCGGTAGCCGAGCAGCTCGTGGCGCCAGGCATTGAAGCCGGACTGGGAGTGATTCACCGTCCAGCCGGAGCGTCCCCCGAAGGTATCGGCCAGCCTCTGGTAGGGGGAGTCCTTGCGGACGATGAGATCGGTGCGGTAGACGGCCCGCCCCGCGGCCCAGGGTGCCCGCGGGATCGGTGCCGCCAGCGGCACCACTGCGGCAAGCTCCAGGGCCACGGGGAAGCCGCACATGAAAACCGCGCCCAGGTCAGCCCGCGCCCACAGGTGCTCCAGCGGCTGCGGCGCCGGATAATCGACGTAGTGCAGCAGCACGCCGGCATCCTCGGCGACCTGTGTGAGCAACGCGCGCCACGCATCCTCCACCGCCGGTGTCACCGCGTACATGCGCGCGTTGGCGATCCATTTACTCATGATGATCTGCGGGCCGGCGCCTGAGGGTCAGGCGGCGCTTTGAATCTCGAGCGTGCGCCGCGCCACGTAGTCGCTGATCGCCTCACGCACCGCCGGATCCAGCGGCGGCGGCACGTAGTCGGCCAGCATCTTCTTCCAGATGCCGGTGGCCCGCTCGGTCGCATTGCGCGACCCGGCGTCGCGCCAGTTCTCGAAGTTCGACCAGTCCGACAACAGCGGACGGTAGAAGGCGGACTCGTAGCGGGCGAGGGTGTGACTGGAGCCGAAAAAGTGGCCGCCGGCGGCGATGTCCTTGATGGCATCCACCGCCAGGTCATCCTCACTGAAATCCACCGGCTGCAGAATGGCCGCCCAGTTACGCAACAGCTCCGCGTCGACCACGATCTTCTCCAGCGATGCCGACAGGCCGCCCTCGAGCCAGCCGGCCGCGTGATTGATGAGGTGACTGTGGCTGAGGATCGCCGCCTGCAGCGAGAACGCGGTCTCGTAGGTCGACTGCGCATCCACCATCGGGGAGGCGTTGACCGCACTGGTGCGCACGGGCAGCTTGAGCCGCCGGCCGATCTGCGCCCCGGCGATGACGGCGTGCACGTACTCCGGGGTGCCGAAGGCCGGCGAACCGGTGCGCATGTCGACGTTCGAGGTGAAGCCGCCCATGACGCAGGGCGTGCCGGGTCGCAGCAGCTGACACAGCGCAATGATGCCGAGCGCTTCGGCGGTCTGCTGCACCAGGGCGCCGGCGAGGGTGACCGGCGCCATGGCGCCCATGAGCGTGAAGGGCGTGATGACGACGCACTGGCCGTGCCGCGCCATGATCATGATGTTGTCGAGAATCTCCTCATCGACGCGCCTCGGGGAGTTGACGTTCGTCACCGTCATGAGCGTCGGTCGCGCCAGCAGGTCCTCGACCCGGCAGCCGTGTTCGATCGCTGACATGGCGATGGCGTCCTCGGCCTGCACGCCGCCGATGCCGCGGGCGGCCCACACGATGTCCGAGCACTCGATGTGCGCCTGGTAGGTGGCAAGATGGCGGGTCGCCACCGGCACGTCGACGGGCTCGACCACGATGCCACCCTGCCAGTGCAGGATGCCCAGGGTGTGGGTGAGCTTGAGGATGTTGCGAAACGCCTCCAGGTCCCCGTAGCGCCGCCCGCCCTCGAGGTCGCGGATGTTGGGCGCGCCGTTGACCGGCCCGAAATTGACGACGTTGTCGCCGATATGAAGGTGCCGGGCGCCGTTACGGGCATGCAGCACGAAGCGCTCCGGCGCCAGGGCGAGTTGCGCTTCGACGAGGTCGCGTCCGAGGCGCACCAGCTGGGTCGTCTCATCCACCGCGGCGCCGCCGCGCCGGAACACTTCGCGCGCGGCGCTGCTGCGGATCTCTAAGCCCGCCTCCTCGAGGATGCGGTAGGCGGCGATCAGGATGCGCTCCACCTGTTCAGCACTCAGCACCTCCAGCGGCGCCCAGCGGTTGCTGAGGCGCGCGATGGGTGCCAGGGAGGGCCCGGTCGAGCGCGGCGCGCGGGTGCGCTCACGGCGGCGGGAGGGTGCGGGCGCGGGTGCGTCGGTCATGTGGCGGCCCTGTAGCGGTGCGGCAGCGGAGGCGGTCCGTCGCGGCGCCCAAAGAACGTGCCGGACTTGCGGACTTCAGTCTATACGCACCCCGGGGTGTCCAACAGTCCGCCGGCCGGCGCGGTGCCGCCGGGGCTGCCCTGGCCTGACCGCATCGGCAAGCGCATTGCGTTGTCAAGGCAAATGGGTTCACAGGGTTCGCATCCGGCGGCGCGCCGGAGCGACACGGCTGGCGCTGCCCGCGGTTGGCGCCTCGCTGGTGCAGGGCGCGCGTACGCAGCGGTCACCGCCTGCGTGGCCCGTGCACCCATGGCGCAGCGACTACTGGCAGGAGACCTTATGCGATTTTTGAAGCGGTACACATTCCTGGCGACCCTGTGCGCGTGCCTCGGTGGCCTGCTGCCGCAGGCGTTTGCGGACGAAACCTGCAATTCCCCCTACATGAGCAACCTCATCAAGGGGCAGGAAGATTTCGTGCACGTCTGGACCTTAGGGGTCGAAGGGCTGGGCGATGGTTCGGACAAACTGGTGACCATCGATGCCAACCCGGCATCCAAGACCTACGGCAAGGTGATCCACTCGCTCTCGGTGGGCGCACGCGGCGAGGCCCACCACATGGGTTTCACCGATGACCGCAGGTATCTTTGGGCCGGCGGCCTCGACGACAACCGGATTTACGTGTTCGACGTAGGCACGGACCCCGCCAAGCCACGGCTGGTCAAGACCATCACGGACCTGGCGGCGAAGACCAAGTTCGCCGGGCCCCACACCTTCTACGCGCTGCCGGGGCGCATGCTCATCGGCAACCTCTCCAACACGACCGACCGGGGCGGGGCGACCGGCCTCGCCCTGTACAACAACAAGGGCACGCTGATCGCGCGTTACCCGCTACCGACGGCCACGCTCGGCGGGGTGGCCGGTGACGGCTACGGGTACGACGTGGCCATCAATCCGGCCAAGAATGTGCTCCTGACGTCAAGCTTCGCGGGCGCGCAGAACTACATGCGCAACCTCGGCGAGCTGATCAAGGATCCCGCGGCCATGAAGCATTTCGGCAGCACCATGGTGGTATGGAACCTCAAGTCCATGCAGCCGCTGCAGGTCTTAAGCGTGCCGGGCGCGCCGCTGGAGATCCGCTGGTCGCTGGTGCCCGGGCAGAGCTGGGCGATTACCGCGGCGGCACTCACCTCCAAACTCTGGCTCATCAAGCCCGCCGAGGACGGCACCTGGACGGCCAAGGAGGTCGCCAGCATCGGCGAGCCGAGCAAGGTGCCGCTGCCGGTGGATATCTCCCTTAGTGCGGACGGGCGCGGCCTGTGGGTCAACACCTTCATGGACGGCACCACACACTACTTCGACATCTCTGATCCGGAGCATCCCCGCGATGTCTACCAGAAGCGCATCGGCAGCCAGGTCAACATGATCTCGCAGAGCTGGGACGGCAAACGCATCTATACGACTTCGAGCCTGCTGTCGCGCTGGGACAAGACGGGTGCTGACAATGAGCAGTTCCTGCGCGCCTTCAACTGGGACGGTCACTCGCTGCAGCCGGCGTTCGAGATCGATTTCACCAAGGAGCAGCTCGGCCGACCCCATCACATGAAATTCTCGGCACGCTCCGCCGGCAGCCAGAACCTGGCCGCGTTCATCATCCGGTGAGCGCGAACATGCGTTTGGCAATGGGCGTGCGTGGGGTAGTGGGCGTGCTGCTGTGCTGCCTGGCCGCGACCGGCACGGCACTCGCGGCTGCGGATGTCGGGCGCCAGGGGGCACCGCGCATGGACTTCACGCCCCTGCCGGCCGGCAGCTATCGCCTGCCGCCGATCCAGCCGGTGGGCGATGCAGAGTTGCTCGATGAGCGCGGTCGGGCGGTGCACCTGAGCACGCTCACCGCAGGCAAGATCACCCTGCTGACCTTCTTCTATACCTACTGCGTGGATCCGCTCGGTTGCCCGTTTGCACGCGAGACCCTCGTGCAGCTGCGCGACCGCGTGGTCGCCGACCCGGCGCTGGCGCGCAACGTGCGCTTCGTGGGGATCACGTGCGATCCGACCTCGGACACTCCGGCGGTCATCTCCGACTACGCCGCCTCCTTCAGCGCGGAGGCGCGGTTCGAATGGCGATTTCTCACCGCGGCCTCGGTCGCCAAGCTGCTGCCGGTGCTGGAGGACCTGGGGCAGGATGTGAGCATCGACACCGACGCGCACGGGCGCCCGACGCGCACCCTGCACCACATGCTCAAGGTGTTTCTCATCGACGCCCGCGGCCGGGTGCGCGAGATCTACACGCTCAGCTTCATCCAGCCGGACGTGATGTTCAACGATATGCGTACGCTCTATCTTGAGTCGCGCGCACGGGGTGAGCGGCCGCGCACGGCGGCACGCTAGCCGGCGGGGGCGAGGACCCCCGCCGGACACCGCTCGCTAGCGGCGCGCGGGCTCGGGTTCACTCTGGGCGAAGCGTCCCGAGGCGTCGGAGAAGACGATCTCCACGCGCCGGTTCTGCTGGCGCCCGGCCGCGCTTGCGTTGGAAGCGACCGGATAGGCCTTGCCGCGCCCGATGGCACGCACGCTGTCCGCGGGGACCCCGCGGCGGATGAGCGCGGCGGCCACGGCATCCGCGCGCCGTTCCGACAACGCGTCGTTGTACTCATCCGAGCCGACGCTATCGGTGTGGCCCTCGATCATGACGCGCGACTTCGGATTTTCCTTCATGAAGGCGGCGAGTCGATCGATGGTGAGGTCCGCACCGGGCTTGAGGACGGCCTGGCCGGTGTCAAACAGCACATCACCCAGGGTCACTACCATGCCGCGGTCGGTCTGCTTTGCCTGCAGGGCGGCGAGTGCGGCCTGGCTGGCGGCGAGCTTGGCTTTCGCCGCGTCGGTCTCCTGCTCGCGGGCCTGCAGCAAGACCTTGTCACGCTGTTCCTGCGCACTCGCGAGCTCCTGGCGCGAGCGCGCCTCCTGCACCCGCGCCTCGCCGGCTTCCGCATGGCGCTGCGCGAGATAGGCGAGGTGATCGACTTCATCGGGCGGCTTCTTTTGCGCCAGCGCGGTTTCGGCCTGCTGCAGCCGTGAGCGCGCCGCCTCGAGGTCCTTGGCCGCCGCCTGCTGCGTGAGTGGATCCTGCGCCAGGGTGGCGATTTCACTGCGCGCCTGCTCCAGCCGATCGCTGCGCACGGGCGCCGTGGCACAAGCCGCCAGCAGCGTTGCCACGCCAGCGGCAACGAGAATGTTCCTGCTCATGAGTCTCTCCTTGAATGGTTTCACTGCGGCGGCGACTCGGTCGCTGCGGGCGCGGTTGGCGGCGTCTGGTTCGCCTGCGCCGCGGCATCACGCTGCCCCTCACTCTTCAGGGTGCTGGTACCGCGCGCGACTTCCGTGGCGGCATGCTGGGCCTCGGCCGCCGCGGCACGCGCCGTGGCGACGTCGGCGTCCACCGCGGCGGACTCCGCATCAGCCCGGGCCGCGTTATACTTGCGCTCGCCGAAGTTGCGCTCGGCACTGTTGAGTGCGTCGTGGGCGCGCTGCACGTCGGCGGCGGCGTAGCGCTGCGCATTGGACTTGTCGGCCTGCTCCACCAGCGTGCGGGCCTGCGTCATCTGCTCGTGCGGCGGCGGTCCCTCGGCGGCACAGCCGGCCAGCAGGCCGGCGAGCGCAGCGAGGGGAATTAAGATTCGTACTGACATGGCGGTGTCCTAAGATTCGCGTTGTGTGAGCGCATCATGGCGCGGCGGCGAGGAAGGCTGTGTCGGCCGAGGACGCGGATGCACGCCGCGCGTTCCCCAAAGTGCGTCAGCCGCATCTGACTGTGGTTTTTTGGCATCGTGCGCGGTACCCGCCAGGGGCGGGGGTCGCGTAGAATTCGCCCACCCGCGTCGATCGGCCCCTGATGTCCCAGCTCCCCGAAAAAAAGGCCTTCGCGGTCCCCCCCGAGCAGGTGGCGGCCTTCGGGCGCGATGGCGCCGTGGTGCTGCGCGGGCTGCTAAGCCCCGCGGAGGTTGCACTGCTGCGCGAGGGAATCGAGGCGAATCTGGCGCACCCGAGCCCGCGGGCGAAGGTAGCGAGCACCCGGGAGGACCCGGGGTGGTTCATCGAGGACTTCTGCTGCTGGCAGGAGAACGCGGCCTACCGCCGCTTCATCTTCGAGTCCGCGCTGGGTGAGGTCGGGGCGGCGCTGATGGGCAGCGCCGGCGTGCGCCTGTACCACGATCACATGCTGACCAAGGAGCCCGGCACGCGCGCGCGCACGCCCTGGCACCAGGATCAGCCCTACTACAACATCTCAGGCTCCCAGAACTGCAGTTTCTGGATACCGGTGGACCCGGTCAGCCGTGCCTCGACGCTCGAGTTCGTGGCCGGCTCGCACCGCGGTCCGTGGCTGATGCCGCGCTCCTTCATGGATGCGCAGGCGAAGTGGTTTCCCGAAGGCAGCCTTGCGGATCTGCCGGACGTGGAGGCGCGGCGCGACGCGCACCGGATCGTTGGCTGGGAACTGGCGCCCGGTGACGCGGTGTGCTTCCACATGCTCACCCTGCATGCCTCCGGCGGCGTGGCCGCGGGTCAGCGCCGGCGCGTGTTCTCCGTGCGCCTCATCGGGGATGACATCCGCCACGCGCCGCGGCGCTGGCAGACCTCGCCGGACTTCCCAGGTCTTGCGGACTCGCTGGCACCGGGGGCGCCGCTGGAGCACGCGCTGTTTCCGCCGCTGTGGCCGTGAGCCTCGGGGCTAGCCCGGATGGGGCGGGTGCCAGACCGCCTGCGTGGCGATGACCTTCACGGCCTGGCCGGCGGCGAGACGCTCCCCGCCGCGTATCACCAGGCGATCCCCGGGCGAGAGCGGACCGGAAACCTCGATGGCATCGGCCATGCCCACCCCCGGGGTCACGTCCAGCTGCTCCACGGTGTTGGCGCGCGTCACGCGCAGCACGTACGAGTGGTTCTGCCGGATGACGAGTGCGTCGCGCGGCACGGTCACGGCGGTGCGCGCCGCGGTCGAGGGCAGGCTCACCTCCACCGGCGTGCCCACCAGAAACTGCTGCGCGGCGAGGCTCACGCGCACCTCGAACTGGCGCGAGCGATCATCGCCCACCGGCACGACGGTGCGCACGATGCCGCTCTTCTCGACCCCGTGATCGCGCACCGTCACGGTCTGGCCCGGGTGCACGTTCGCCGCCAGTTCCAGCGCCGCCGTCGCCCGTGCCTCGGTATCGGTGGTGTTCACCAGGCGCACGGTGGCGGCGCCGACCTGCACGAACTCACCACGCTGAATGAAGCGCTCGGTCACGAGGCCGGGGAAGGGCGCACGGATCACCGACTCATCGATCTCGTACTGCGCCTGGCGCAGCTGCGCATTGGCGCGGGCGACGTCGTCATTGGAGACCTCGCGCTGCGCCCTGGCGTCATCGAGCTGACTGGCGCTCAGTGCCTGGGTGGCCGCGAGACGGTTGAAGCGCTCCAGCTGTGAGTTCGCCACCTCGTGGGTGGCCCGGGCCCGCGCCACCTGCGCGCGCAGGTCCTCCAGGCGCAGCCGCGGCATGGTGTCATCCAGCCGCGCGATCGGTTCTCCCTGCTTCACGCGCGTGCCGACCTCGGCGATCCACGTCACGCGGCCGGCGATGACGCTCGCGATGCGCGCATCGGAACGGCTGACGATGGAGCCGGGGATCCAGCTGGCAACGCTCAGCGGGCGCACGCTCACGGTACCGACTTCGACCACCGCCCGCTCCGTGGCGGGGGCCGCATCGGCGGCGGTCGCGCGCAAGTCGCACCAGGAGGCCGCGGCGGCGAGCGCCAGCAGCGTCCGGCGGCGTGCTCCGGTGCGGGTCATGACAGATCTCCCTGGGGTGCGCTGCTCCATGGGGGGGCGAGGGCGGCCGCAGCGGGGGCGACGCTGCGTTCACGGTGCAGCAGACGCATCAGCGCCGGGATCAGCACCAGGCTGAAAACCAGGCTGATGACCACGCCGCCGATGTTCACGGCGGCGAGCCCGCGGTAAATGACGCTGCCAGGACCCGGGTTCACGGCCATGGGCAGCGCACCCAGGGCGCCGGTGAGGGTACTGGCGAGGATGGCGCGCAAGCGTTGCTGCAGGCCTGCGCGGATGGCCTGCTCGAGAGGTGCCCCTTCGCCTTCCACGCTGCGCACGGCGGCCACCAGCAGGATGGCGTGATTGATGATGACGCCGATCATCATCACGAAGCCGATCATGGACAGCAGATCGAGCGCCTGGAATTTCACCAGGTCCAGCAGCCGCAGCCCCACCACCCCGCCAACCAGGGCGAGCGGCACGGTGAGCAGCACGATCAGGCTGTCGCGCACCGAGCGGAACAACACCGTCATGAGCAGCAGCAGCACGATGAGTGCCATGCCGAATACCCGGCTCATCGCGACCAGGGTCTGGCTGAGACTGTCGGCGCTGCCGGCCAGGCGCATCGAGCCGTCCGCGGGCATGGCGCTGCGCAGGCTCGGCAGCACCTGCGTGTCGATGATCTTCAGCACCTTCTCCAGTGAGAGCGAGGCGGGCGGGTCGACGGTCAGCGTCACGGTGCGGCGGTGGTTGAGGCGGCGGATGCCCGGCGGGCCCAACGTGGTGGACAGCTGCACCAGGTCGCCAAGCCGCACGGTGAGGCCGGCCGGCGTTACGAGCGGCGCATTGGCGAGATCCTCGGGCGTCGTGCCTTCGCTCGAGCGCAGGATGATCGGCAGGCGGGACTTGCCGTCGAAGTACTCCCCGAGCCAGGCGCCTTCACCCACGGTGCGCACGACCGTGCCGAGGGTGGCACGGTCCCAGCCGACCTCCGCGATGCGCCGGTCGTCGGGCACCGCGTGCAGCTCCAGCTGCGCATCCTCGGGGTTGGGGAAGCTTTGCACGGCGGCGCCGGGGAAGACCTTTTCCAGGAGCGCGCGTCCCTGCAGTACCACGCGGTTCAGCGCCGCGGTGTCCTCGCTCTGCAGGTGAATGCCGACCGAGCGTGCCGAGCCGCCAATGCCGCCGAACAGATCCCCCTCCGCGGTGAACACGCGCGTATCGGGCAGGCCCACGACAATCTTGTCGCGCACCAGCGCCTCGAGCTCCCCGATGCGCTTCTCATCCACCACCCGCGCTCCGATCGTGCCGCCACCGGGCCAGGTGAGCAGGTACCAGTTCTTCAGCCTCGGTTCCGCGCGGCCGTCCATGTAGGGCTTCATGCGCGCCAGCAGGGTCGGCACCAGCTCGCGATTGACGGCCTCGGAACTCATGCCGGGCGGGAAGTTGAAGAAGGCATCGATGGCGGCGCGCTTCACGGGCGGCAGGTAGTCCAGTGGCGGCAGCATCAGCCAGGCGAGCGCGAGCGGGGCCACCAGCAGCCCTGCGATCCAGGAGAGTTGCTTGGTGCGCGTGTCCGTGACCCGCAGCACCCAGTCGGTGAGTCGCGGCCAGCCCTGACCGTAGCCGCTGGGCTTGAGCGGGCGGTTGAGGGCAAACCCCAGCGCGGTGGGCAACAGCGTGAGCGCGGTGATGATCGAGATCGCCACCGCGATCGAAATCGTCAGCGCCAGATCGCCGAACAGCTGGCCCTCGACATCCTTGAGAAAAAGGACCGGCACAAAGACCGCCACGGTGGTCGCGGTCGAAGCGATCAATGCGCCGGCCACCTGGCGTGCGCCCCTGGTCGTCGCTTGTCCCAGGGGCATGCCATTCTCACGCAAGCGCACGACGTTGCCCGAGACCACGATCGCCCCTTCCACCACCATGCCCACCGCGAAGGCGAGGCCGGCGAGGGAGATGACGTTCAGGCTGCGGCCGAGCAGGTCGAGCGCTACGAAGGTCGCACACAGACAGATCGGAATGGTGGCCGCAATCAGCAGCGTCACGCGCCACTCGCGCATGAACCACCACACCACCAGCAGCGCGAGCAATGCGCCGACGATCAGATTCTCCGTGAGCAGGCTGACCGCGCGGCGGATGAAGAGCGAGGCGTCGAAGGACTGCTCGATCCCCAGCCCATGGGCCTTGAGCGCGCCCTCGCGCAGCTCCGCGACCGCCGCCTTCACCGCGTCCAGTGTCGCGAGCACGTTGGCGCCGCTGGCGCGGAATACCTGGATGCCGATCGCCGGATTGCCGTTCTGGTAGGCGAAGAACTGTCGCGGCGGCGGCGCTACGGCAATGGTGGCGACATCCGCGAGGCGCACCGGGCGCCCGTCGCGCCAGGTGAGCACCAGCGCGCCGAGCTGCTCGGGCGTGAAACGCCCGGTGAAGCGCAGCGTGTACTGGCGCCGCCCGACGGCGAGCTGACCGCCGGACACATTGTTGGCGCTGGCGGCGCGGTTGGCGATATCCGGCACGGCAATCCCGAGCGCCGCCGCGCGTGCCAGATCCACAGTGATGCGCACCTCATCCGGTGGGCCGGCATTCACGTTGACCGAAGCGACGCCGGGGATGGCCTCCAGGCGCGCCCGCACCGTGTCCTCGATGAAGCGCCGCTGCGCATCCATGGGGCCGGCGGTGCCGGGCAGCAGCTGCACGAAGAACCACGAGAGAGTCTCATTGGTGTCCCCGTTGCCCCCCAGGGAGACCTCGGGCCGGTCGGCGTCACGCGGCAGTGGCGGCAGGCGGTTCAGGCGCCCGATTGCCTCCACCAGCGCATTCTTCATGTCCGTGCCCAGGGCGAAGCGCAGGTTGATCCCGGCACCGCCGACGAAGGCGTTGCCCTCGATCTCTTCCACGCCCGGCAGTCCTTGCATGACGTTCTCGAGGGGCTCGAGAAGTTCGGACTCCACTTCCTCCGGGGAAGCCGTGCGCCAGTTGGTCTGGATGGAGAGCTCGGGGCGCTTGATGTCGGGGAACAGCTGCAGCGGCAGGCGCCAGAGACTCAGCAGCCCCAGCAGAGTCACGAAAATGGCAATCACGATCACGCCGATCGGACTGCGGCTCGACCACTGCAGGGTTTCCATGGCTCAGGCCTGGGTGACAGGGAACCGTCCCATGCGACTTGGATGCTACTGCCGGGTTCACGGTTTGAACCGGCCTTCTCGTTGGGACGAGAGGAATGCGCGACGTGAGGAGGCCGGGGAACGCCCGCTGCACTGCAACCGGGGCGCCGGGCGCTCAGAAACGGACACGCCGGGGGCTAGTCTGTCGGGGCTCTTCGCGGGGCCGCCGGCGATCGAGGGCCGAGGCCCAAGGGCGCGGTGTCAGAAACCGACGTCGCCGGGCGGGATGGCGTTGACGGTCAGGCGGCTCGCCGAGCGCACAGCAAGCTGGCGCATGAGGTTGCTACGGTGGCGCTCGCGGGTCCTGGCGCGCAGCGACAGCGGTGGCGCCCGCCCGCGCATGCGATAGAGCGCGACACTTCCTGCGCGCGTGCTGAGCGGGACCGCCGCGTCAGTAGCCAGCCCGTGCGGGGCGGACGCGACGGGCGGGCGGCATCGCGCGCGAGCCGCGCCGGGGATCAACCGCGGTGGGTGCCGCGTACGTGCGCCGCGGTGCGTTTGCGAGCGCCCGCGCCCGCGTGACTCAGCTCCCCCAGGATCCCGCATTCCTTATCTTCGCGTGCCGGCTGGCAGCGACGTCGCAAGGCCTTCAGCTGGCGCTCCAGTTGCTGCAGTTCGGTGATCCGCGCAGCGACGTGGGCGACATGCTCGTCCAGCAGGGCGTGCGCCGCCTGGCAGTTGTCGCGGGGCAGGTCACGGAAACGCAGCAATTGTCTGATCTCATCCAGGGCCATGTCCAAGACGCGGCAATTGCGGATGAAGGCGAGCCGCTCGACGTGCGCGCGGCCGTACATGCGGTAGTTGCCCGCGGTGCGGCTGGGCGCCGGCAGCAGTCCTTCCCGCTCGTAGAAGCGGATGGTTTCCGGCTGGCACTGGGTGCGGCGGGCCAGCTCACCGATTTTGAGCGACAGCATCAGGGGACTTGACCTTAAAGTAACTTCAGGGTTTCCACTATACGCCTGCCGTGCGGGGAGCGCCCGCGCAGGCCGCCGCGGCAGTGTGCCGCCCCGCACCGCCCACGCAGCGCGTAACCCGGCACGTCACGCCGCGCCGCGGACTGCGGCAGGCCCGAGGAACGCATCGCCCATGAGCCGCTCGCACCAGCACCACGCAGGCCACCGCCACGGCGCGCACCGTGACGAGCCGGGCGCTGTCCCGGCCGCTGGCGGCGGGCGGCGCCTGCTCATGGCGCTCGCCATACTGGGCACCTTCACGCTGGTCGAGGCGGTCGGAGGCTACCTCGCGAACTCTATCGCGCTGCTCGCCGAAGCGGCGCACATGCTGGCGGACTCCGCCTCGCTGCTGCTGGCGGTGCTCGCGGTGCGTGTCGGGCAGCGTCCCGCAAACGAGCGGCGCACCTATGGCCACCGGCGCTATCAGCCGTTGGCCGCTTTCGTCAACGGGCAACTGCTGCTGCTCCTGACGGCCTGGGTGGTCTACGAGGCGATCGCGCGGCTCACCCGCCTGCCGGTGGTCGACGGACAGCTGATGCTTGGCATCGCGCTGCTGGGCGGTGTGGCGAACCTCGCCGCGTTCCTCGCGCTCGCCGGCGCGCGCTCGCTCAACGAGCGCGGCGCCCGCGCGCACGTGCTGAGCGACCTGCTGGGGTCCCTTGCGGCGAGCGTGGCCGCGGGCCTGATCCTGCTGCGGGGATGGACCGTCGCCGATCCGCTGCTCTCGCTCCTGGTGTCGGTGCTGATCTTCCGTTCGGCGTGGACGCTGACGCGGCAGTCCGCCGACGTATTGCTGGAAAGCGTCCCGGCGAACGTCGATGTGCTGCAGATCCAGGCCGTGCTGATCGGCCACGTGCGCGGACTGGTCGGCGTGCACCACGTGCACGTGTGGTCGATGACCGGGGAGCGACCCACCGTGACCCTGCACGCCAATCTTGAGCCGGGCACCCACCACCACGAGGCCCTCACGGCCATCCATGCGCGCCTGGCCGAACACCTGCACGTCGAGCACTGCACGGTGCAGATCGAGGAGGGCCCCTGTGAGTCCCCCGACTGCCTGCCGGTCGGCGGGCCGGCATCGCGCTGAAGAACCGCCGCGGCCGAGGCGAGGACATGAGCTCTCGCGGGCCTGGCCGGCCATCGCGCGCGCAGGTCCGCGTGCGCCACACTTCGTGCGCAGGCGCACGGGTGCGCCGCGCGGCGCTGCTGTCGCTCCTGCTGGCCGCACGCTTCCCCGAGGCCGCGGTGGCCGCTGCCGCTGAGGCGGCGTCGGATACCGCCTCCGAGCCCGCCACCGCCAGTCCCGCCCCCGACACACGCTGGCCAACGCTGCTCGCGGCCCAGTACACCTACGTGCTGCAGCACCAGACCGGACTGCACTCACCTTACGCCGGCGCGCTGAGCCTCGAGCCGCAGGGCGACACGCAGGCCACGCATACCATCGGCTTCTATGGCGGCTGGGCTCCGGTGGGCTGGGCGCAGCTGTATCTCGACACCGAGAAGTTCATGGGTGGCGGGGTCAGCGGGGCGACCGGACTCGGCGGGCTGACCAACGGTGACGTCGTGCGCGAGGGCGCGGCGGGACTGAAGAAAACCTTCTACCTCGCCCGTGCATACGTGCGCCTGATGCTGCCTTGGGGGGCCCCGGTGTCGCACGTCGAGCGCGCCCAGGATCAGACCGCCGGCACCGAGGCGGTGCGACGCCTCGAGTTGAAGGCCGGACTCGTGGCGGTCACGGACGATTTCGACCACAACCGCTACGCCTCCGCGACGCGCACGCAATTCATGAACTGGTCGCTGTGGGCGAATACCGCCTGGGACTACGCAGCCGACACTCGCGGCTACACCGACGGCCTCGTGCTCGGATACGTGAGTCCTGCCTGGAGTCTCAGGTACGGGCTCTATCGCATGCCGACGCTGGCTAACGGACAGACGCTGGAGACTTTGAACCGCGCGCGGGAGGAGAACCTGGAGCTGACGCTGTCGCCCTGGGCGGGCGGGCTGATCGTGCGCTTTCTCGGCTACTACAACACCGCGGCGATGGGTGACTACCGCGAGGCGCTCGCACTGGCCGCCCGCACCGGCACCGTTCCGGATGTCGCCGCCGATGGGCGCAACGGGCGGCACAAGTACGGCTTCGGACTCAACGGCGAGCTGCCGCTGGCGGATGAGGGTGAGACGGGCCTCTTCCTGCGCGCCGGCTGGAACGACGGTGCCACGGAAACCTTCGCATTCACCGAAGTCGACCGGCAGGTGAGTCTGGGCGCGCAGGTGAGCGGGGCGCACTGGCAGCGGGCGGCGGATCGCGTGGGCCTGGCGGCCGTCCTCGAGGGACTCTCGGGCCCGCATCACGACTACCTCGCAGCGGGCGGCGCCGGCTTCCTGCTCGGCGATGGACGGCTCGCCTACGGGGCCGAGCAGATACTGGAGGTCTATTACCGGCTGCAACTGTGGGACTCAGTGGCGAGCGTGCCGCTGCGCGTGCAGCTGTCTCCGGATTTTCAGTTCATCCGCCGCCCGGGCTACAACGAAGATCGCGGTCCGGTGCGCTTCTACGGGCTGCGCGTGCATCAGGAGTATTGAAAGTGGGA
>Ga0207693_10000112_pt1 | contig 74157 bp, 97 predicted proteins | sample LARL81metaG_FD_184347 | JGI IMG/M metagenome (GOLD analysis project Ga0207693, IMG submission 184347) | Corn, switchgrass and miscanthus rhizosphere microbial communities from Kellogg Biological Station, Michigan, USA - LAR L8-1 metaG... | ecosystem: Host-associated > Plants > Roots >...
TATGTGGGAAGTCTGCTCAAATGCTCGGTGATTGACTTCCGGGCAGCCCTTCGCGACCCGGTCGATTTGCGGGGCCTTCCCTTGGTCGATGCCAAGTCAGGCACGACCCGCTGGCTTCCGCCCGCCGAGCTTCCGCAGGAAGGCCGCGACGGGAAGAAGGGTATTCTGTTCATGGACGAGCTGAATGCAGCATCCCGGATGATGATGGCCGCGTGCTTTGGATTGGTCCTTGAACGGAAGGTGGGCGAATATGTCCTTCCCGATGGCTGGGCAATCATTGCGGCGGGCAATCGCGTGCTTGACCGGGCCGCAGCCAATTCCATGCCGACCGCCTTGCGGAATCGGTTCGCCCATCTGACCATCGTGCCCGATTTACAAAGCTGGTGTGAATGGGCCGCACGGGTGGGCTTGCACCCATTGGTCACCGCCTTCGTTCGCTTCCGCCCTGAATTGCTGCACAAGATGCCGGAAGGCGAGGAGAACAGCTTCCCGACCCCGCGTGCATGGGAACGGGTGGCGAAGATTTGCGATGCGAAGGAAGGCATCCGCCAGCATCTGGTATCAGCCCTTGTGGGCGACGGCCCGGCTGCGGAATTCGAGGGCTTCATCCGGGTATGGAAGAACCTGCCGTCGATCAACGACATCCTCGCCAATCCCCGGACGGTGCACTGCCCTTCTTACGATGAGCCCGCTCAGTGCTACGCCTTGGCGACAGGCTTGGCTCGCCGCTGCGACAAATCCAACTTCACAAATGCGGTGGCCTACACGGATCGGTTGCCGCGCGAATTCAGCGTGATGTTCGTGATCGATGCCATCAAGAAGAACCCCGATCTGAAGAACACCAAGGCATTCACCGGCTGGTTCGCCCGCAATAGCGACGTCCTGATCTGAAAGGAGATCAAACAATGTTGTGGATGGTTATTCAAAAACCAAAGCATCGATACGTGATGATTCAGAATATCCGATGCACAGTGATCGAAGCTCGATCAGGAAGGGCCGCGATTCACCAAGCCAAGATAAGAAACTTCATCTGTGACAGAGACTACAGGCAACCTAAAGCAGTTCAGATCACAGCCGATTTGGACCTGTGGTTCTGAAAGGATCGACCATGACTACTTGGATCATTTCCCACCAAACCGCCTTCTCTTGGTTTTGGTATGGCTTCGCAGCAGCGCAAGTGCTGAACCTTTTCTTCGCACTGATCAAAGGATCAAGAAGATGAAACCACAAGCAATCGACCCGCGCATGATCAAAGCGCGGACATCGCTGATTCACCGCCACCCATTTTGGGGAAGCTTGGCGTTGCATCTGCAAATCGTGGAAGACCCATCGGTGGAGACAATGGCTGTCGATGGGAAGCATTTGTTCTACGCCCCGAAGTTTCTGGACACATTGACGCAGGCGCAAATCGAAGCGGTGATCGCGCACGAAGTTTGCCACTGCGCTTACAAGCACCATGTCCGCAGGGGCAGCCGCGATTTTGAATTGTGGAACGAAGCTTGCGACCACCCGATCAATTTGGACTTACAACGAGCGGGCTTTGATTTGCCGAAGCCCAATCTGTGCGATCCTCAATATGATCGGATGTCGGCTGAAGAAGTCTTCGCCATCATTGCCAAGAAGCAGGCCGAGCAACAGAAGCAGCAGGGCCAAGGCCAAGGGCAAGGGCAGGGCGCGGCAGGAAGCCCGCAGCCGGGCGGGCAACAGCCGGGGCAATCCAAGCCCGGCCAAGGGCAAGGACAGCCCGGAAAGGGCACGATTCGCGGCCCTGCGGGCATGGGAAAGGTGCTTGACGCGGCCCCTGAGCATGATCAGGCGGCAACGGCCAAGGAAGAAGCCGAGTGGGACGTTCTGGTTCGCCAAGCCCTGTCGGTGGAAGCGGGTCGCAATGCCGGAAAGCTGCCCGGCAATTTGGCCCGCATGGCTGAAGCGGTGAAGCAACGGCCCGTCGATTGGCGGGAAGTATTGCACCGCTTCGTCGATAGCCGAGCATCGTGGGACTATTCTTGGTCCCATCCCAACAAGCGCATGTTGGGTGGCGGGATCATTTTCCCCGGCACCGAGCCTGATGGGATCGGCAAGCTTGCGGTGGTCCGCGATACTTCAGGATCGATTGACCGTCGATTGGCGGGCCGCTTCAATAACGAACTGCAAGCCATCCTAGACGATGGATCGGTATCTGAAGTGGTGATGATCGATTGCGACGCTTCCGTTCGCGATGTTCGTCATTTTCAGATGGGCGATCAGATCAGCATGGAAGTCAAAGGCGGCGGTGGCACCCGCTTCTCACCCGCCTTGGAATGGTTGGCACAAAAGGAAACCGACATTGTTGCGATCATCTATCTGACCGATCTGGATTGTCGCGACTTCGGACCTGAACCGAATGTGCCGACCCTGTGGGCTGCCTATGGTCCGAAGGCCCGCAACAGTGTGCCCTTCGGGGAAAAGATCATTCTAATATGAAAGGAAGGTAACCAATGACTATTTTTGAAGCCCACAAAAAGTGGCGGGATGCTTACGCTGCTTGGGTGGACGAAGCCCACGTTGTGCTTGGTCCAAGTGCCCCGGTGAAAGCAATGCAAGGTGAGCCGGGCACCGAATTGCGTCGTTTGTATGATGAGGTTGAGGCGGCAGCCAATGCGTATGACGCTGTCGCTCGTAGCATTCCTTTGTCTGACTGAAGTTTGGAAACATCGAAACCAAAAAGAAGGCACCCAATGCGTAAAGTTCACGTGACGTTTGAATGCTTGGAGAATGTGCTCGGGCCAATGCTGCTCGATATCACCGAGCGACCAAATACCCGGATCATCCAAATGAAGGCGATCAGCGAACGACCGCCGACAGAAAACAAGCCCGCCAAAAACAAAACCGGTCTTTCCACAAGGGAAGTGATCGAAGACCTCGCCATGAAGAAGAAGGGAAAGGGCTTCACCATATCGGAAGCGAAAGCGGCCTTGGAAAATCATGGCTTCTCCAAGTCCACCGTCTACCCGCTGATCACAGACATGAAGAAGGCGGGAATAATCGGTGACGGTATCGACAACAACTACATTTCACTGATGGGGAAATAAATGACACGGAAGATCAACGGCTTTCCGATCTACCGGACCTATTCCTTCACGGGGCAGGACCCGGCTGTGCGCGAAACGCTGAACTGCGTCAAGGACAAAAAGGATTCATCCAAGAAGTCCGGGGTCGCCCGCAGCACCTACCGCAATTGGGATACCCGCAAAACCCGCCGCCCGCAATTCGCAACCCTTCAGGCCACCGCCATCGCCAACGGCAAGCGGTGGAAGCTTGGCGATGATGATTGAAAGGATCACGAACATGGAAACGGAAACCAAAAAAGTGACGATGGAGTTCGGTCGGCACGATCTTGAAACCATCAAGCGGGCTCTGTCGATTGCCAGCACCAAGATCAGCGCCGACGTCCGGCGCAAGCAGAAGGCCGCGCAAGAATCCAGGCGCAATCTGCGGCCCGGTGCTATCGCATCGTTGGCGATGGAAGGCGGTGACTACATAGGGCTGTTTAAGCTGATCGACGCGGTGCTCACCGCCGCATCGAAAAAGGAAGGGGGTGTGTGATGGAACGCAGGCACCCCCGCTGTTCCCCTGACCATTGGCGCGAATTGCTGGTGGCCATGAATCGGTCCGACGACGAAGTGACTGTCAGCGCGGAAGCCTTCAAGGACGTGGCCAATTGCCACGTCCAGAAGGGCGGAAGCATCAGCCGTGACATGGTCCTTCAGGCCGGGCGATCCCGAACTGTGCTGCGCCGGAATCAGCTTTGGACTCTGGTTCAGGAGCACGGGAAGGTTTGTGAAATGAAGGGCGGGTCTGACAAGCCCGCCGACTTCCATACCACCAACGAGCTAATCCGGGCGGGGATCATTAGGCCATGATGCACGCCCACCGAGTGATCGAAGCCATGCGGAAGCGAACGCCCGGCACGCATCCGCCGTTGCGGGAATATCTGTCGGAAGAAAAGATCGACACATTTGCCGATCTGATCGAAGCAGCCGAGAAGTTTGACTTCGGCCCTTTGGTTCTGGAAAGAAAGGACGACACAATCCTGCCGGGCGGGTATGGCTACTCCCTGCCTGATTTCACAGACACCGAATGGGAATTGTGGGGCTTGGGCCTGATCCCGCTTCCTGCCAATCCAAGCTGGTATGAATATCAGCTTGGTACTTCCCGATCCGGGCTGCTTGTTTATACCCATGAAGAAAGGTGGTGCGTCGTTCGGGCTGAATTGGCCCCATCGATGTATTGGGATGCGGTCATGGTTTCCATTCCCCGGAAATCAGCAGCCCACCAAACTTATACACAATGCGAAATGCACTCCGACTGGATGGCCCCGCAGCAGCTTACTGAAGAACAGAAGCGAACCTTGTGGGGCGATCAAGCCCACATATCGATCTATCTGACGCTGATGCTTGGATCGAAGACCACAGAAAAGAAGAATGTGCCTGCCCCGGCCTTCATCAATAAGGCACGAGCCAAGAAGGGGAAGCCCTTGCTGCCGGAGCATACCGTGGTGCGCATTGTGCCCCATCAATACATCACGGAAAGCCAGCGCGAAGCAGGCCGCACCCATGCAAGCCCACGCTTGCATTGGCGTCGGTCCCATTTGCGGGTCTATGATCGGGCCACCCCGGCTTCTACATTCGTGGAAGGGAAGGGATGGTGCGTTGCTATTCCCCGTTGCTTGGTCGGCGTTGCTGACCAAGGCGAAGTCCACCACGAGTATTTTGTGAGGAATGAGACATGACCAAACCCAAGAGCATGGAGAAGTGGCAACCGCTGCGTGAGTCAGCGGTTGTCGGACCACCACCTGAAGATTTGATCAAGGCGACAATGGACCAATTGAAGATCGACAGAGACGAAGCAATCAAGACCCTCAACGATGACGAAAAGAATGTGCGATATTTCGTCAATGATCTGTATCAGGTGCAGCTCCGCGTTGCGGATTACCCGTTGCTGCAACTGAACATTCGCCGCAGGGACGGAAAGCCCATCTTCCGTGATTGGCGGCACTTCCAGCAGATCAAGAATGAAATTGTCGGCCCGGATTGCGAAGCGGTCGAGCTCTATCCTGCAGAAGAGCGCTTGGTCGATCAGGGGAACAAATATCACCTGTGGGCGGTGGCTGATCCGAAGTTCCGCTTCCCCTTCGGGTGGAAAACACGAACAGTGGATTACAGTTCGTATGACTCATCTATAAGCGGACTTCGGCAAAGGGCCTGACCAATGGCAATCAATTACGACGAAGCCACCATGAAGAAGTTGCATGATGAAATGTTGAAGCAGCCTGTATCTGAGTCACTTGTAAAAGACATTATCAGCACTGATGTCAATTTTCTGAAGCTTCAAGATCAGATGCAGGAAGAAATAGCGAAGGCGGTGGGTATTCCCACCGGTATACTGATGGGGGTTGACCCGGCTTCTTCTTCCCCTTCACCGGGAACGATCTACGTCGATCTTGCGGGTGGGCAATTTACAAGACGGTTCCATCGCCTGAACGCTGACCTTGATTGGGTACAGGTTGCGTTCGACAAATGGCGTGGTCGATCACCCCGGCCACCCAACAAGCGGAAGCCTACCCTGCGGCAACTGGAATTTGTCTACGAGCGCTGCATCCATTCGGACGAATTGGAAAGGCATGGGTTGATTCCGCTGGGTGAACTTCCGTCAGTTTGCTGGTCCAATCGGACAAAGCCTTTCCGGTGTAACGGATTCTATTTCGTCCCTTCACGATGGGTCATGTCGGTCCTTCGCAGCCGATATCCCAACCCGCTGCTTTCCGATCTGGAAATATGTGCAGCGGCGGTCTTCCCTGAAACGCTACCAAAGGACCTCGGCCCTGTGGACTTTCAAGCTCTCAACGAGGGGCACGGCTGATGGGCTACGAACCCGCCTACTTGATATATCGGTGCCCGAATTGCGGGGCCGACGTTGGCGTGCGTTGCACTGGTAAAAGGGTTTGCCAAGACCGACTGGTGCGAGCTGCTTCATTGGGCGAAGGCAACGGACAGCCCAAGTGTCTGGATTCAGAAGGAAAGCGCACTGCTGTTGGCGGTCGTCCAAGGAACTACTGACATGGCATTTGATTGGCCACGCTTTCTTGACGCCAACCGGATCGAATACATCGACCGGGGTCCATCCACAGCGAAGGGCAATGTCTACGTGCATTGCCCTTTCTGTGGTGAAGCTGACCAAGGGAATCACATGGGCGTGTCCCTGCTTGGCAAGGGCTGGGGCTGCTGGCGTCAGGACAGCCACCGGGGCATTGCTCCGCACCGATTGATCCAGGCCCTGATTGGCTGCTCATGGGCTGAAGCGGAAAGGATCGCCGGAAGCCGGAAGCAAGTGACCACAGGCGATGGCGATTTGCTGAATCAGGTGTCCGCCTTGGTCGGCATTCCCGCAGCAGCCGGGCAATTCGAACCGGCACTGGAACAGCCGGGCAGTCGCATCACCAGCAAATGCCGACCGCTGTGGGAATATCTCCACAAGCTCCGGGGCTTCCTTGAATACACCGACGAAGTGATCGGGCGATTCAAGCTGACCGGGTCATTGGATGGCCCTTGGCGCTACCGGGTGATCTTCCCTGTGCAGGATTGGGACCGTTCCCTGATTTCATGGACGGGCCGGTCGGTGGTGACCGGGGCCGAGCCCCGCTACCGTTCCCTGACCGTTGAAGCCGAGAAGGCCATAGCGGGTCAGGTCGCCCGGCAGCCGATATCTGACTGTCTGTTGCGCCTTCCTGAATTGGCGAAGGGCGGAAGGCTGCTTGTGATTGCTGAAGGCCCCTTGGATGCCGCCAAGCTGTCCCTGCATGAAAGGGAAAACGAAGCGGTGGCCACCTGTCTGTTCGGAAAGCGAATCAGCACCGGGCAGCTCGATTTGCTGGCTCAGCTTCGCAGCCGCTTCGACCACATTGCCTTGCTGCTCGACCCGGACGCGTCGATGGACGCCATTGCGTTGGAATCCGGAGCGAGCTTCTTGGGGATATCTTCAGTCAGAATGAGGGGCCATGACGCGGGCGAAATGAAAAGCCCGCAAATCCGGGGCCTCTATTCCCGCATCAATCGACGAATGGAATCTTCCCCTTAATCTGTGCTTGCTTCAGCCCGCCCACGGGGCTTTGCTTCCCATCCATTTCCAAGTCCGTTGGAAGCCGACGCACGCGAGATCCTTGCGCTGCGGCAGGCGATGTTTCCACCTATCGTCGGGGTAGGTACGGACGACCCGACACCTTTTTTCTTGTGGGGGTTTCAATCGAATGCAACGACGTCGCCCGCGCGAATACTTCGACCGTGGTCTTCAGCTATGGATCATCAAGACCGCCCACGCCCACCATTGGCGGGTGGCTTCTTGGGTCGGCCCGGACGATCTAATTCAGGAAGGGTTCGTCATTGCCGCGCTGTGCCGCCACCGATATTCCGCAACGGTGCGTTCGAATTCCCACTTCATGTCGCTGGTAAAAGTTTGCTTTCTGAATCGGCTGCACGATTTGGCAAAGCAGCGATCCCGCAATCCCGAGCAAATACCCATTTCTCAAATTGTGGAATTCCGGGGCAGGGAAGAAGCGGCGCTGGAATTGCTGGGTGGTGTGGAGAACGGCGATCAGGAGTTGGTCGCCGCTTTGCGTTCTGCCCCGGCTGAAATCCAAGCCCTGCTCGTTTTGCTGAATGATCCTGTGCTGCGCAGGAAGGCCCGCCATCCCCGTCGCCGTCCGAATGGCTGCCGGGAAACCCACAGCGAGCAATTCAATCGTCTGCTCAAGCTTCCCATTGACACCGACCTGCCCGGAAAGCTCCGGGAACTACTGGTCACCTGACAGTTCTGTCGATACAGCTATACCTTGCAACGCCAGCACCGGTGCTTTAGTAGCCGGTAGATTTGGCACGACCAAATCCTTGCAACCAATGGAGCACCCAATGACCAAAGCATCTGACATCGAAAAAGAATTGACCACCACGCTGAAGATCAAAGCGAAGGTCGGTGAGAAGCGGCAAGTCTTCCTCAATCGCGTCTACGACGCGGTGCTGAAGTGCGACAAGGATACTTGGGACAATCTGTCCGAAGCGGCGCAGAAATGGCAAGGCAAGGCGACCGACTGCCGCGACGACGATGAGCCGATGATTGACTTCGATGGATCGGCCCCGGAAGCCCCGGAAGCCAAGGGCAAGGAAGCCGATGGGGCCAAGGGGAAGGGCAAAGCCCCGGCCAAGGGGAAGCGGGCCGCAGAGAAGGCGGATTCGACGCCTGCAAAGGGCAAAACCAAGGCCGCTGCCAAGGGCGACGGGGAAGGCCGGGCGGTCGGCCAAAAGGGCATCAGCGCCGGGTGGGTGAAGGTCCTGCGCGATCTCGGCAAGAAGGGCGACGAGGGCCTTTCTCTGGAACAGATGGAAAGCTTGGGCGAAAAGCACGGGGTCGGCGGTCGGTACTTCGCCCGCTTCATTCGGGCCGGATATATCGCCCGGATCGAGCGCGGCCAATTCAAGCTGACGCGGGCCGGTGAAAAAGCAATCGACTAAGCCATTCAGAACCGAAGACAAGGAAAAGGGCGACCTCGCGGTCGCCCTTTTTTGTCTTCTCAATCAAGTGGGAAATGGCTCAGTGGCCAAGCTTGTCTAACGCATTTGGTTGCTCCGAATTGTTCCTATGTTCCACGAATCAACATGGCATCCGGAGCTTGCCGCAAAGGCGGGCCGTTCGCAATCCCAGCAAGCTGACCCATCAGGGGCACCCGGTCCATCCTGATCAGCTTCGGAAAAAGCGAACGGCCCCCTTCGCCCACCGCTAGTGGGCGACCAAAGTCACGAACCACAGGATCGCAGCGACCGTCCACAGAACCCACGCGACCTTGTTTCCCCATGCCGGGGTCTGTGCGCAAACGAACATCGCCATGAACCCGACGCCTATGACGAACAGCAATGCGGCGATTGTCAAAATACTGAACATGTGCTTCTCCCTTCAGTGATGCAGCAGCCAGTTGGCCACTGCAATTGTCAGCCCCACCATCAATGCGGACAGAGCGGCAAGGATCGCTGCGACGACCTTCCACGCACCCTTCGCGTTATTGATTTCAGCCTGAACGACATCAACCTTCTGTTCCAGATTGGTGATCTTTTCATTCAGAGCGACAAATGAATTGCGGCGCTGCTCATCCTGCTTATCTAGTCCGCTGGTGATCTGCTGCCGCAAAGTGGTGCTGGTCTCCCCGATGATATTGAAGGCTTCCTTGTCCGCGATCTGATGCCCGGCCAAGGATGTCTTCAAGGTTGCCACATCAACTAGTACCTGACGGGTCAAATCTTCGATCCGCCCAAACGCACGTTCAAGGTCCACGTCGCTCCATTCCCCCTGTCCCTTTGCGGTCCCGTTCCCTGAACCGCTGTATGTTTCTGGTGACATTAGTTCCCTTTCGGTGGCCACGAATGAACCAAGTCGCGAATCGTCGTCAACTTGGATCGGCAATCCGCTCCAGCATCGACCGTCTGGTTCACCCATAAATCAGCCATCACTTCAGTTGAAAGCATCGCCGGTACCGCCGGTTCGGGTAGGCAATTCAAATCGGCTTCTGGAATATCGGGGTAAATATTTTTGATCTGGACTTCCGGCACCCTAATGATTTGTGCCGGTGGTGCTTCCGGTGCTGGTTTGGCGGTCGCGCAACCCGCTAAAGAAACGCATAGAAGCAGGGCCAAGCGGGCGATCTTCCGAAGACAAAGCATGATTCAGTTCCGCTGTAAGTTGTGCTGATGTTTTTGCGTGGGCGATCTGCTCGGCTGACAATTTCGATTGCAGGCCCGCGATGGTGTCCGAATCCTTCCGGGCCTGATCGGCAGCAATAACGTTCGCATCAGCCCGGTCCTTTTCAATCTGCTGCATGGCTGCGTTAATCTGAGCCGTCAGCGCATTATAACGCGCGACCTGCTTGGAAGTGGCAGCCTGTTCCTTCGCCACATCGGCCTTCAGGCCCGCAATGGTGGGTGCATCAATGAAGCCCCGTCCGATCACGCCTGATGCTGCCCCGGCTGCGTAAATGGCCCCGGCCACGATTGCGTAGCCGATCCATCCCCCGCCTGCTGTTGTGAACCATTTCAGAAATACCGCCCACATCTCATTTGCTCTCGGTTCTTCGTTTCACTTCGTGCATTCCCTTGGTGATCGTATGAAAGCCAATCGCCCCGACCAACGCTTCCCAATTGGTGTGCGCGATGTCGCCTGATACCGCTTGGATCGATGCAGCAAAACCGGTCGCTGCAGCGCAAATGGTTGAGCACATGACGCCAACCTTCGACCAGCTCATTTTGGTGGGCGTAGAGTCTTCCAACAGATCGATGAAATAGAGCGCCCTGATCCGCAGGGATGATCCGGCAGGCGGGGCGACTACATCAGCCATTGCGAATCAACGCTTCGATACGAACCGCCCGGCTACCGACTTCCTGATACCACTTGGTGGTCTTCAGATCGTCGGCAGCTTCTTCGAACTGGTCAGCTTCCATCATCCCCATAAAGGTATTGAAGCTTGCAAGCCCGGCGACCCCAAGATTGTAAGCCATGTCGGTCAAGGCCCGCTGCCGGGCTTCGGACAATCCTGCCGCCCAAGGGAAGCGGGCCAACACGGCATCGGCGGTCTTCTTGCTTCGCATCGAAAGCACCACCGCCGATTCTTCTTCGGTCAAAAACGTGAAGCCATATCCGAAGGTGGCAGTGCCTTCGATGGTATCGCCTTTGACAATCCGCTTCTCGGTTTTGTCATCATAGGGGTATGACTCAAAACCTTCGTCGATCTTCAGATCAGCATCAAGCTTCTGTAGATCAACGGTCACGACGTGCGTCCGTAAATTTGGATGAATGCGTCAGAAGGATCGGAAGCCTGACCACCTGATCCGCCGCTGTCACCGAAGTGAATTGTGACCAGTGCATTGACCCCACTGAAGCTGGTACCCATTCCCATCGACCCGGCAGACCCCGGATTGACTCCGTGGCTATTCACCGCGATGTAGCCGAACGAGTAATTCAATCCATCGTTCATCTGCACGGTATAAATGCCCGTGCCTGTCCGGGCGATTGCCCCGACATTCTGACTATCGGCAACCACCACAGCAGCCCCGGACCAATGGAAGCCCGCCCATCCTTTCAAAGCAAGCGGATGGTATAGGAAGTTCGCCGGAGTGACCTGCCGCAACGTATCCGTCATCGTTTCCATTTCTGCGGCGGTGGCTGCACCGTTGGTGCGGCTCATCAGAATGAAGACCGACCCGTTGTACATGATTTCAAACAGGCCGGATGTGGGCAATTCACCCACCGCCAATGCGCTGCCATCTGCATGTTCAATGACCGTGGCACCGAGCCCGCTGATCGCAACAGTCGGCGTGGTGGTCGCATTTGGGGAAGCGATTTTCAGAATGCGAACCGGTGCACCAAGCAGATCAGACAAAGCCACCGGAGCCGGGGTGAGTGCGACCACCAAGGCATCGGCGGTGCCGGTATCCACTCCATAGTTCGCGGACTGCTGCTGATTGGCATTGTTCAGGGTGGCGATGTAAGCGGCCTGCCCGGCTGTCCATAGCTGGGCCACCACGTCGCCTGCAAGCCAAGGCAGCGCGGTGGTGCCTTCCTGCGCACGGACGACCGTCAGGGTATCCCCGGATCGCGCGGTGCAGTGCATGATTTCCTTGATCAGCCCGGTCGCCGCATCCTTCAGGGTGATCACAAACAAATCAGGGGCCGATGGATTCGGGAACAGCGCCCCGGTGCCTGCAGCCACATTCAGGCTGACCGCCACATTCGTGATCGATCCAGCAAGTACGGTCTTTGCATCATTCGCAAACAAGTAGGCCATTTTGGTTTTCCTTTATCCGTTGACCACATAAGTGAATTGAAAGGGTAGTTCTAACGCGCCGGATTCAATCGCTGCCCGCAACAGCGCAACATTAGGAGTTGGCGGAAGCGGGGTAGATGCAACATTCAGTTCGTCGAGTGCGAATTCATTGAACAGGGCTTCATCGAAGATCAGGCCGTTGATGTCGGTTATCAGCCTTGTCGGGAAATTGATGTTGACGATATTCCCCGGCCCCAGCGTCACGCTGATCCCGTAGGTGTTGTCGATATTAAGCGGGATACCATTGATCCCGTTCAGGAACTGCACAATCCGCAGCTTCAGCCATCGAATGTTGAAAATCTTTCCGTAGCGTCTTTCGATGTGCCACGTCAGGATGCGACGGAAGATATCGTCCGTCACCAGAACATTGTCCGCGCTGCTGGTCAGGCGAAGACCGTCGAGCTCCAATTCATTGAACAGGTAGGTATCAAATGGGCCGATCCCGGTGGTGCCCATCCCTGAACCAAGGGCAGGCCGGGCCATCCCGTAAAGCCCTTGCGCCACCCAGTCCAATAATGCCCCGCTGATCGGATCGCCGGTATAGACGGGCAAGTGCAGCGAATTGAACCAGTCCAAGAAGGCTTGTGCGTATGTATTGTATGCTGCGACGAATGCCTGCATGTCATCGTCGTCATTGTATTCCTGATACAAATACGACGGGATGACCGTGCCTGCCGCGACGGGGATCGGGGAATTGAAATTGATCGATCCAGCCCGCGCCCCTGCGGTGGCCCTTCGCAGCGTGAAGGTAGTCGGTGGCGTCGGCGGCGGATACGTGCCATTCCAAAAGCGCATCCACAACTTCGAGCTGATCGTGTGGTTGTTCCCCGGCGGTCCCATGTAGCTGCCGAGATAGGTTGGGTGCGTTGAGGTCTCTGACCATGTGCCGTCGACGAATATCGACTGACTGACATCATCTGAAACCTGAACACCGCCACCCGATAGATTACCTACGACAGTTAAAACCGCTGTCCCTGCTGTTGTGTCAATGGTGTAAAAATTGGTGCCGCTGGGACCATAGTAAAGCGTTCCGTTGACGATATTGGCACGCGGAAGATTGGAAGCGTCTGACTGGTTATTGAAATTGCCAACATGACACGCCCATATCACGGACGCATCGACAGAACTGAGCTTCACAATGTAGGCTTTATTGGTGACGGACTCGTTCGTTTCACAACTGATCAGAACGTGGCCATCGGTTTGGTCGTAGCCGCAGCCGATAACGGAACCGAATTTAGTCCACGTCGGATCAACATCAGCCGGATTGAATGTCCCAAGCTTCGCCCATGAGATCACTCCGCTAGTGACAGAAATCTTATAAAGGCCCGCTGTGTACAGACTGCCGCCAATGTTGGGAACGCCCAAGACGAAAGCGGTGCCCGTTGTCGCAACAGAACCCGGCCCCGCATTCGCGGAGTGCTCATCGACCTGCCCTAGATAAGTATTGTCATTGCCTGATCCGGGGATCGGCAGAACATTCACTGAGCGACCCGCCGTGATGACCATATAATCAAGTGGCGTCGGGGTGCCCTGACGCAGCGGTGCCGTATTCGTCGGATTACCGATGTGAGCGTTGCCGGGCGAAGCGATAGAGCGGCTGGGCGATCCGAACGCCCGATTTAGAGTCAGCGTATCCGCTTTGACTATGTACCACGCGGGCCAATTCGCAGCATCCGCAGTGAATACCAAGTACCCGTTATAACTGAGGTTCAGCGGTGCCCTGTTAAACAACGCCGTTTCGACATTCGGAATGCCGATAGACGCGCTGCTCTTTTCCAGCAGCTCGGTATCATTCGGCCAATTTCCGTCAAACTTTGCCCACCCGCTGTCGGTACCGCCGCTGATTCCGCCGTAGCCAATGTAGACAAAGTTATTGACCCAATCGACCAGCAATGGGCCACCGCCACTGGTTGTGACGATCTCGCCCGTTCGCTTGTATGCAAGGATGGCCGGTGCTGTCATGGGATTAGGTCAGCGCAAGAATGGATGATCCCGCCGTGTTGGCAGGAAGAAGGAGCGTCAGCGTATTACTTGAAACGGGGATGATCCCGCCAAAGTTGCCGACATAGGCCGCTCGGTTCGATTTGGTCTTGTTGTAGATCACGCAGCCGGATGTGCTGAAGGTCGCGGCGACCCACGATGGATTGACCGACCATGACCAAACGCACTCCGATCCTGAAATCGCTGGCGTGATATTCTGAACGTTGGTCCAAACAAATCCGCCTGTGACATATCCGCTGCCATTCGGCAGTTCGTCGCTGTTGCCTGTCAGATCGGAATAATTGGTGGTGTCCGGCCCATAGGTGCCAGTTGGGGCAGCAACCCCCAAAGCAAGGGCAAAAGCATCGCCACCGCTGCTGAAGTCCTGAATCGCTGTCGCGAGCTCAAGCTTCAGGCTGTTTGGAAAGGCTGTGGTAAATCCGGCCATCTAAGTCCCCAAAATGTCAATGTAGCTGCGTGCGTTGCGAAGAAGAACATCCCTGACCGCATCGCGCACGGGCGTAGCGGTGAACATGAAGGACCATTCTGTCGACTTCACGATTTCCCAAATGACGTACCACATTTCATCCGCAGCCGGGCCGGGCAGGTCCGTCGATTGCAGGCCCCGGAATTGATCCGCCAAGCGCCACGCAATCTGCCGACGCAAGGCCGCAATCAGCATGACCCTCTCCACCTTGGCTTCAGGGGCCGGGCGGACAATCATATCCGTTGTGGCCTTCGCCCATGCCAACGGATCAGGCTTCCCCGGCGCTGACAGCATCGGGCGAAGAACCCCGGCTCTAGGACCGGCAGACGCGGGCTCCATGCTGATTTTATCCCTGTGAAACGACGATCTGGCTGGAGTCAGTCAGGAAGAAGCTTTGAGGATCGCCCGGAATGATCGATGTGCCCGCCGTGGGCAGCACGCCCACGCCATTGATCGACACGGCGAACAGCAAGCGCGTCAGCAATTGCGGCGGAAGGATATCAGCCACCGCTGCTGAAAAGACGCTTTGCAATTCGAGCACATTGATTGGCTGCCCCACTGCGATGCCGTTGATGTAAGCCACAATCTCCGGAATCGCCGCTGCCGATATCGCGACCGGTGAAATGAAATTGGTGGCGTTCGTATTCCAAGTCACCGCAATCGCCACATCCTGCTGCGGCGGATTGACGTAGGTCACCAAATAGGTGTCCGGATAATCGTAGATCGACACGGTGATATTGCGATTGTTCGGAGTCACAATCCCACCGCCCGTGTATGGGGCATAGGCTGACGTATCAATCCCAATGCTGAAGTGCGTCGAATCGACCACCGTCACCACGAATGTGCCATTGTAGCTGGTCACCACGGAATCCGAGATGGTAGCCGATTGCCCGTTCACGAAGCCGTGATCGAGCGAAGTATGGACCACGCCCGGATTGGCAGGCGTGACATCAAGCACTTCGTTGATCGATCCGACCAGCGTGGATATGTCGAACAGGGCAATGAAGATCGCGTAGGCCACCTCATTCGGATCGCCACCGCCGCAAAGGATTGACCATCCGCCTGTGGGTTCCTGAACCACCGATATCAGACGGGCTTGCACGCCGGTCACTTTTGCCAGCAGCGTTTTCAGCATCCGGGCCATACCCTGCGATGCGACCAAGCCCGCCATCAGCACCCGGCTGCGGTAGGCTTCTTCCGTTTCCGCTGCGCTTCCGGGCGTGCCGGTTTCAGGATTGTCGACCGACAATGTGATCGTCGATGGCACAGATGTGATCAAGCCCGTGACGGAATTCGCTGGCACCGCCCATTCGCCGGTCTGATTGGCGATGCAAAACATGGGGGATGAAATCCCACCCGATCCAACAATCCCGCCATCCTGCACCACATATTGATGGGTGCCATCCGTGACCGTGAAGCCGACGGAAATCACGAAGCCGGGTGTGCCGCTGAAGACCACGAAGACCGATGTGTTGGTCGACAGATTGGGGATAATCCCGTAGACGCCCGCACCAAGCTGGTTCAGCAGGAATTCATTGGCCCCGAATGGCGACAGCGAATTGATAAGGTCAATCCGCATCTGGTCCATTTGAGTTATCGCACCGACATCGGTGCTGCTGATGTCTTCGATCAGCGATCCCGGCAGCGCGGTGTAGCCGGGGCGGACAGCGGCGACCAATGCCAAAAGCCCCGCAAGCCATACGGCGGGCGGTGTGGGTTGCAATCCTGCGGCGGTGAGTGTCGTCGGTAACGTGACCATTTAGTACCCCGGTCGTTGCGATAATTCGGACAGCGGAACATCAATTTTGATCTGCTGCCCCTGATGGGTGATGACGGAAACATTGTAAGTCGGTGTGCGCGATGGCTGCTTGATGATGATCAGGCTCGCGAAGAAGCCCGCAAACAATTGCTGGGTGCGGGTGACATAAAAATCGGGAAAGACCTGTTGCAGCACTGATGGCTTCGCCGGAATTCCGTAGTTGGCGTAGAAGGGCGATTCGCCAAGGTTCAGCAGAAGCACTTGGATCAGATTGACCAAATAGACCGCGTCATTCGATCCGTTAGCAGCGGTTTCGACGACCGTCCATTTCTTGTTTCCCATCGGGTCGGTATATCGTCCGAAAATTCTCACTGCGACCAGTCCTTTATCATGGCGTTGCGACGGTAGAATTCGAGATTGGATTTCATCCGGTCATCGTCCGGTGCCAACTCCACCGCAGCTTCAGCTTGGGTCACCGCGATGGAATGCAGCCCCAAGTGCCAAGCGGCGATGGATGCAAGGTCGTGCGGCTGCGCACCCCATGACGCAGGATCGTCTGTGTAGAACCCTTCGTGGTTTGTTATCGCAAGGGCCGACATCGTGGCCCCGAAGCATTCTGCCCAACGAGCCGAATGGTGGGCAAGCATCGCCAAAGCGCACCACGGTTCTCTTGTATGCGGTGCTTCAGCGGTAGCCCTACGTGCCCACATCAGGGCTTCAGAACGATTCCCCAATTCTTCGTAGCTGCGGGAAATCACCAGCATGGCGTAGCAGACTTCGTGCGGCCACGCGGACTTCGGAAGCGCGAGATATTTCTTGTAGGCTTCGATGGCTTCCGTCCATTTGCGGTGGAAGCCAAGTTCACGCGCATAGTAGAAGCAGTTCCGTGGATCATTGGGTTCTTCCCTGACCGACGCTGCAAGCAGGTCAAGGTATTGGCCCCGGCTTTTGGAATTGTCGGGTTTGTGTTCCATCAGCATTGCGAATGAATCCGCCCACACTTCTTCGATGCGATCCGGCACCAAGTATTCGTGGCAGGGATGGTGCCAACGGTGCCCGTGGCGTGAGTGAATTCTGTCAGCCCGGAAGGTCAGCCCGCCACCGCAATCGAAACCAAAGCGAAGGCGGGTGGTCTGCCCCAACTTCCAAACCCTTTCGATTTCTTCGCGCCATCCCGGCTGCAATACTTCGTCCAGATCAAGCGCGATGCACACATCGATGTCGCTCGGGATCAAAGCCAAGGCGGCATTACGGGCGACATCAAATCGCCAAGGCGAAATATACACGTCGTGGACAAAGACTTTTGGATTGCCATCCCCGACCCGAATCGCCGGTTCGTTCGCCCAGCGCCACGCCAAGTCTCTCGTTCCGTCATTTGATCCAGTATCCGCAATCAGAATCACATCGGCTGCCGCTGCGGAATCAAGGAAGCGGTAGACGAACTGCGATTCATTTTTCGCGATGGCGTAGACAGCGATCTTCATGAGGTGCTCACGTTTGGACAAAAACAAATGGCCGCGTCGTCACCGATATAACCGCAAGGATCGGCAGGAAGTGGGCACGCAGGATGGCCGGGCTTTCTAATGACATCGGAGCAGCGCGATGTGTAGGTGGCCAATAGAATGCCTGTATCGGGTAGATCATCCGCCGTGCCCGCCGTGCCGGTGGTTCCACATAGGGCGGAAATCGCATCGGCCTCGGTGTGTACACCGCGACGTTTACAGGAATGTCCGACATCAGGACTTCGCGAGCGCACTGGGCCAACTGAGCCATCGGCGTGCCATCCAGCAGCACTTCGCGGGCGACCTGCGCGAATTGCGACTTCGGAGTGCCGTCCATCAGGACTTCGCGGCAAACCTGTGCGAAGCGGGCGAACGTCGTCATGAGTCGATCTTGTAGCCAGACGTTGCAGCATTAAGCGTGGTCGAGGTCCACGGAGTCACGCCACCGCTGTCGGTTTCAAACAACGATACGATGTACGACCAGCTTGTGCCGGGTGCCTGCGCTCCGCCGCTGACGTCCACGCCCAACGATTTCATGTGCAAGCTGACTGTCCGCGCCCCTGCATCTGAATTCTGCACAAGTCCATAGACGTTGACGCAATAGATCGAATTCGGCGTCGTCGCGATGGCCGGGAAGCCAAACAGGTCTTCGTGATTGACCACTGAATCCTGATTGTAATTCAGCGAAGTGTTGGTGCCGTTCAGGTTGCCCGGTGATGGCGGCACCTGATTTTCCTGCGGGTAATTCGCAGCCATCCCGGTCAGGTTGCCGTAGATCGCCCATGACGCCAGCGAACCAGTCATCGCAGGGGCGGTGCCCGGTGCTCCGGAGCCGTAGGTATTGGCCGCGCTGAAACCAAGCAGGCTGCTATCGCTCTGGTACAACGACACCGAAGTGTCGGTGATGTAACCGATCCAATACGGTGTTCCGCCCGTTAAAGCTTGCGGCGTGACGAGCGCCAAATTGAAGCGCGTGTTCGCTGTGGTGCCAACAACTTCTGTACCGGACGAAAGCAGCGTGTGTGCCGCCCCACCGCTGTCGTTGTAAATCACGCCCTTGAACTTTGCAGCAGCGCTTGTTGCCTGCGGAACAATTCCGATGGAATTGATCGTGCAGTTAACCTGCGGCGTGTATTTCCGCAGCACCAATCTGTTCGCGCCGGGTGCGCTGTTTGCATTGTTGTTCGAGACATCCCACCGACCGAGAACGCCAACCTGAGCGGTGAACTGCACCGCCGAATCCGAGTTCGGGAAATCGGTCTCGATGCGCGGATTCGTCAGCAGCAGCGTGTTGTTGAACGAGCCGGAATTGTCATTGATGTAAAGGTCATCATAAATGGTGACGCTGCCGGAGCCGCTGTGCAGCGTGAAATTGTCATATGTCGCTGCGGCCCACGTCAGCCCGGATTGGTTGATCGAGGTGATGAGGCCATTGAGGTAAATCTTGCAGGTGCCGGTGCCGGTGGTGCTGAGTAGAATTTCAATCTCAAGCACATTGGTTGAGTTCGCCGCGACCGATTGCGCCGAGGTAAAGAGCGTGCCGGACCCGAACGAGTTGCCGGTTCCAACGGTGACATTTCCTGACGTGTTGAACGCGACCCAACAGATCGCGGTGCTTCCGAGGGTGAACCAAAATCCCGCGTTGCCGCCGTTGTTCTGCGACATGCGACAACCCAACAGGATTTTCGCAGTCGGCGCTCCGATGGCTTGGGAGCCAAGGGACTGATTGCCCTGAAGCGCCACCGCGAATCCGGTGTTCGACAGCGGCGCAACGAGGGAGCCGACTGTCGCGCCATTCCACCGCAGCGCGAGGTTGTTGGCGCTGATGGCGTCGTTCACGCCTGACAACTGGCAGTATTTGTCGAAACCGTCAGTGAAGCGATTGGTCACGGATCAATCAACTTCTTCAAAGTCCACGCCACCGGAAAGGTGCACTGTTCCAGTCGGAGCGCTGAGCAATTCCCAAACGAAGCCCGCAGCAGCGGCGATGTTAAATGGCTGCCTGCCTTGCTGAGCGGAATCGTAACCGTTGTAAACGTGGCAGCCCTGTTCATCGACAATTGCTGCGGTGCCGCCTGTGGTCGCCTTCGATGTATCGTTAACATGGGCGGTAGCCTGAGCCGCAGCATCGGTTTGTGACGCAATCTTCTGTGGCGTTGGAACCGTTCCGCCTGAACCCTGCGTCACCGTCGCAGGAAGCACGCGGGCACGCATCTGAAGCATTTGCGATACCGGCAGCGAAGTGTCGGTCGCCGTCAGCCAATAGCGTAGGATTTTACCCGGCACGGCTGCGGCGAATTTCAATGAGACCAAATCTTGCGCCGCTGAAACGGCCACGCCTTCAAATGTCACGGTATATTTTGGCATTTCATCTTGTCCCTATGAATAGAAAGGAAAGCCCGAAGGCCGATCCATCCGCCACAGCCGGGGCGACGAATTTGAACAGATCACCCGTGAAGTTGATGGTCGAAGGAAAAGTGATAACCCCGGTGGTCAGCCCTGCGGGAACTGTCACCGATCCGATATTGACCGCCCCATTGAGAAAGTTGGCCGTCCAATCCGCAGCGGGCGGACCTTCGAACTCAACAATGCTGCCCGGCATTCCCGCCGCGATCTGATACCCAACCTTGGTAGGCAGGGCGAAGACTTCATTGTTGGGCGATGCAAGCGGCAGGTACCACGATCCTTGGGGCTGCCAAGCATTGACAGAAGTGGCGATTGCGGTCGCCACGCCGCCGATGATCCGAATGGTGACCCCGTCACCCATAACGATTCCGAATTGCGCGTCGTCGCCAAGCTGCACAGCCGGGGCCGCATTCGCCCGCATGTATTGTGTGCCGCTGCCATTGATCGCAATCGGCCCCGCAAGGGCTGTAGGATTGCCCGGCTGCGGGCCACCGCCACCCCCGCCCCAATTGACCGAGAAGACACCCCCAATGCTTGTGATCGACGAATTGTCAGGCGAAGCCAAGCCAAGCAAGCCCGGCAGGGCGAAGGGCGACCCATTGATGATGACTTCCCCCGTCATCCCAATCGTAGGGGCCGTGGCTTGCACGCCAGCATTGTTCACAAGCAGGGATGACCCACCGCCTATCGTCCGGAGCAAGGCCCCGTCCGGGCCGTAAATCACGACCTGATCGGGGCTGTCCGCCACCGTCCAGTTCTTGTTGGCCAGCGGCATGAAGAACAGCGTCGACAGATTGGCAGCCGGGGCCAAGCTTGCTGTCCCTACCCCAAGCCCTGTCTGACCGCCCAAGCGGGCATCCACAGCGACCACTGTGCCCTTATCGCCGGGCCTGATGGGATACCGGATATACTCCGGGCCGAACATCGGAACCGTGACATTCGGCAGCGTGAATGGCGTGTTCGTCAGTTCGAACTTCACCGTCACAATTGATCCGTCGACCGACACCACAGATGCGGGCAGGGATTTTCCAAGGTTCTGAATCGCGTTCGCTGCCTTCTTCGCAGCGAATTGGTTCATCGAAACTTGGAACGGGGTCTTTTGTGCATTGTTCGCCATTGCTGGCTACCCGGTCTTTTGGGCGGAAGCGTCGATCACGGTCACCCAACTATCAGCGTCAGGCTGCCGGAAGTTTCCGACATGGCGAACCTGCTGCACCAAGAATGATCCCTGAAACGCGGTCTTCAGATCGACTTGCCCGGATTCCGCTGCCTGCGTCGTGGTGGCGAATATCCCCTGTGGCATTTTGACAATGTCGCTCAATTTGATGTCGGCCCGCATAGGGCACTTGAACTGTATAAGGTTCGGCCCGATCCATGTTGGCTGCCCGATCAAATCCTTGAACAAGATATTCGTGGGTATCTGATTCACTGTCCCATCGAAGACCGAGAAGACCTTTTCCGTCAGCGCGATTCTGACCCCGCTATAAGCCCCGCCGATCAGATCGGCAGACATGCCCTGAATGTATGTCGCGTATTCTTCGATGGTTTGGTAGTAGCCGGTATCCGCAACATCCTGCGTGAAGACCAGATCAGGCGATATCTCGATGTCGGCGGTATATCCGGGGAAGGCTGTCGAAAGCGTTTGAGCGATTGCATCCTTGAGCAGCGTGCCCTTGGCCCATGAATGGACGATGTTCTTGGGCTTCGCAATTGTGCCAGCATCGACATTCAGGATCAGATCGAGCGACATTTCTGTGCCGATCCAGTTGCCGAAAGCCTGAAAGACAAAACCCGAAAACAGCAGCCCGGACAGCAGCGGATTGGCGAGCGGCAAGCCCTTCTGCATTCCGCCATAGACCGCAACCTGAAACCCGTTCAGATCATGCGCCTGACTGATTTCCTGAAGACTGATTCCATGTATCTTGATGAATGACCCGCCCGCAGGCGTGCCGAATGAGGACACGATGATGTCCATTTCAACATTCAGTGCGCCGGGCAGCGTCTTCCCGGCCACGAAGCTGGTATACGAAGTATCAAACGCCTGAAGCCTTGCGAGCGACTGCGGGATGAATATCTGCCCGGTCGCCGTGTTGGTAAGCCTGATCGAATAGTACCGCATTCATGGCAGCCCAAAGCCGGTGCGTAATTTCTTGACTTGCGAGTAAAGGTTGTCGAATTGCGCAGCGGTCAAAGCAAAATCCCACCCGGCTGAAAATGCGAAGCGACCGTCAAGCGTGAAGGGCTGCGTTGCATCGCCGGTGCCAAGCACGGTGTCGGACGGGTTGCTGTCGGTATCCCCAAGGAAGATACCGGCAGAAGTTTGGTTCAGCCCATTCACGAAGAAGGTCGACACCCCTGAACTCTGATTGATCGATGCGCCGACGAAATACCAACCGGGCGGGGTCGGGGTGGTTGAAGTCAGATACCACTCAACTCCGGCCTGATAATCATCGGCCCCGGCCAGCAGGAATTTGTCCGCTTGGAAATGCCCGGTGTAGTAATTCACCCCACCGGAGAATTGCAGCCAGCTATAGAATGCGACCGCGATGCCTTCATGCTGAAGCGTCGTGGTGGTATTGAAGATCGACATCCACCGGAAATCAGAAGCACCCGGCGCTGCATGACCCGGAAAATAGATCAGGCCCGCGCAACTGAAGCTCGCGTTCGACTGGTGGATTGCTTCTACCCACGCCGGATTGGCTTCGGCAATGCTGAGGAAATCGGTGCCGTCGCTGCTGAAGTATTCGTTGGCAGACAGCCCGCCCGATTGCCCGTGGAATGTCATGGCGTTCTTATTGAAGTTCAACCCATTGCCCGTCAGATCGGTGACCGTGCCACCGCTGCCCGGATAACTCGCGCTCGATCCTGCATCGATCACAAACTTCGCGGGCGGAATGCCTGCCGCTGAGATGATGAAATTGAAGTTCTGATTCGTGGGAAGCCCGCCACCGCCACCGGTATTGGTATTGACTACCCCACCAGTCGGCGTCGCTGTCAGAATTTTGATGTCGCTGACTTCGAACTGCTGGCTTGATTCGCGGAAGACCAGTGACGTGCTCGAGAAATATCCGGCTGTTATATTGATGTTGTAATTCACGATGCCGAGCTTCGTCGGATCGCCGGGGTCCGCATTCAAGGGGAATTGGAATTCGTTCTGCCCGGTGATCAATGCCTGCGTGGTGCCATTGTAGGCATCCGGGGCCATGCCCGACAGGGTCAGTTCTACCGTATCGTGCAGGATATATCCGTGTGGCTGTTCTGTGACCACAGTCACAAAGCCATTCGCCCACGATGCGGACTGCACCGGGATCGCGTCCACCGATCCGATCACAGGCAGGGTCAGGATGCGAATTCCGTTCAGCGCGAACAAGCTGATGTAATATCGCCGTCCCACCATGTTCCATGTGACGACAGCGGTGTATTGTTGCCCGTCCAAGGTGGGCGTGAATTGGAAGGCCGCAGTCGCCGTCGGCAGAAAGTGGGTATATGTCGTCATGGACTGACCGGGGAAGGCGGTTGCGGCACTGATGTATTCGATGCGTTGCCAGCTTGCGCTGCCGGGATCACAGATGATCCTGCGAGCGTCGGCGGGAAGCCCAAGGTATTCTCAACGCTTGACCACGCGGGTGGCCCGTTGAAAGCTGTGCCGTTGGTGGCCTTCTGCATGAAGCTGCTCAAAGCCTGTTCCGCCTGTTCTTCGGTCAGCAGCGGTATCTCAAAGTCCAATTGCCACGCCCAATTCGCCTGCTTGCTTTCCCCACTTGATACATCGCGGAAGGAGAGCATCAGCGCGTTTGCATAAATGAAAGACGGAGTGGCAAGCGTATATGTGCCGCCCGACTGGTTGTGCTGGTCAAGCGACGCTTTCAACGCGGTAATAATTGCGGGCTTGTTGCCATATCCGCCCGGCTCGCGCACAGGGCAAACCATCCGGAAGGAGACCTTCAACGGGCTTTGAATGACCGCGTTTGCAGCCACCGCCTGATTGGCGAAGGGGTAGTGGCCCACATCCTGATTGATCAATTCGGAACCGGGCAGCGGAATGTATTGGGCGAAGAAGTCGTTCAGATCGATGTTGGTATCCGCATTTTCCAAAATGCCATTGTTGCCGAAGACCGGGTTCCCAAAGGATGCAGCATCGGTCAGCGAAATGATCGGCAGTATCCCACCCGGAAGATTTGTGGCGATGCCGTTGGTCAAGATGATGGGGCTGACCTGATAGGCCAACTGAAAGCGGGAGATTCCTGGGCTGACCATGTCAGTGTGGGAGTTGGGAAGAAGCGACCACTGCGCTTCCGCCTGTGTTGTTCAGAATGTTGATGATCACTTCCTTTGAGAACCCCGCGTTCGCTCTTCGATTTTCCTGCAACGCCATCGCTGACAGGATTGAGGCCAATTGGTCCTTGTTGGCTGGATCAAGCGGATCGTTCGCACCGATCTTCGTGCGTTCCGCCACGGCCTTGATGTAACCTGCGGTATCGTTTTCGTTTGGCGGGGCAAACTTTGTGATGATCCCCGCAATGGTGTTCAGCTTGTCGCGATTTTCGTACAATTGCAATTGATGAGCCGCAGCCTTCACGCCTTCGGCATCCGATCCAAAGGTTTGAAATGCGGTCGTCGATCCGGGCACCCGAAGGTTGAACGGATTGTGCCTGCCGCCACCCGCGCTTGCGAATGGAATTCCGCTCGAGCGCACACCGCCACCGCCACCGCCGCTACCACCGAAGAAATAACGAAGCAATTGAGCGCCGGGCTCCATGACCATGTTTGATCCGTGGCCCGCTGCGGATGCTTCCCGCTGCTTCTCGAAGCTGTAGCCAAAGCCTGCCCCGGCAACCGCGCCAACCGGCCCACCGACAGCGAAACCGCCGACAGCCCCGCCACCCGCCGCTGCTGAAGCCTTCAGGCCCGTGCTGGTGACGAGCCAATGGATTGCCCCGGCCAATGCACCGACGTCTTCTGTGAAGCCTTTGACCTTCGCCTTGAAATCGGACCCGCCCAAATAGGTGGCCCACTCACCCAGTGTCTTACCGAAGTCCTTGATGGCTTCCTTGAGCTTTGGGGTCTCAAGAAATGCCTTGACCGTATCGGCAGCCGATTCGGAAAGGTCGCCAAGCTTGTCAGCCACATCGGTCAGATCATCGACCAAAACATTTTCGATGCGATCCCCGGCCCGCTCGAGTTTGATCAGAAAGTTCTGCCACTTTTCCTGCGTGTCACCGCCAAGATCGAATGACTTGACATCCTTCCCATATTGCCCGGCGACGGTATTAAATGTGCCCGCACCCGTGCCCCTGATCCGGTTGGCTTCCTGAATTCCGATACCAAAATTCTCAAGGCCCAAGGCTCCGATGCGATTGCCGAGCTGTGCTTGCGGAATGCTGTCAAGCAGGGGCTTCAGCTTCTGGAACAGCAGCGGAGCCACATCACCCGTCGTCTTCCCAGCGATATCGGATTCAGTCAGCCCGGCATTATAAAGGAACCGCCGCTTGGACACATCGCTCAGAGACTCGTTCACGCCCGACAGGAAGCTGTTGGGATCGACGTAGCGGCTGTAATTCAGGCCGAAGGCTTGCCGCTGCCCGTATGTCGCATTCAGCCCCAGCGAAGCCCTGCGGCCCGATGACACGGTCTGAGCAAGGCGGTCAAGCCCGAACAGCGATCCCCCGCCAATCAGCCCGGTGGCAAGCGTCCCAAGGCCCGTCCATTTGGCGATGGTCCGCAGATTTTCACCAACGCTACGGGCTGCTTCCTTGGTGTATCGCGCGATGTTCTTCCACGCGGTTTCGGTCTTCTTGATCTCCTTGGTCTGATTTTCCTCAGACTTGGCGAGCTGCTTTGATATCGCATTCCACGTATACAGGGCCTTCACAATGTCGGTGAAGGTATCGCTTTGCGCGTCGACCTGACCGCCGATCTTCTTCCACGCGTCGCCCTGCTTCTTGAGAGCTTCAGTGTACTTTTGGAACAGCGCGTGAAACCGTTTGAATTCGGCGTCATTGACGTCGATATCGATGACAGATTTGACGGTCATGATTGCCCCAAGCCCCGCAAGTAGCGGTGGCGAAAGTCCTGCGCGTCTGCGAAGTCAAGGCCGGGCATTTTCTGCGCGGCGATCAATTCCGCGAAGCCTTCAGTGACGACCCATTCCAAAACTTCGTGCACTACTGTGCTGCCTTCTTGGTAATATCTTCGTCCTTGGTCGGTGTCCGCAAGGAAGCTGCGAATTCCGTAGAGTTCGATGACACGATTCGCGCTTCCCATAGATCGCAGGCCATCCCAAGCACCCCCGGCAGTTGGGTCTTTCGGTGCATGAGCGAGACTACAGTAAAAAAAGCCAGTGCGTTTTCGACCTCGCTGGCTTCGTCCTGATCTAACATGTTTTTGCGGAGCGCTTCATCGAAGGGGATCGCTTCCCAACCTTGCTCGGTCAGAAGGATCGCAGACGTCAGGCGATGGATTTCTCCCACAAGCCCGTGCTGCACTTCGGCAACATATTCGTCGCCACCCATCTTCTTGGCTTCCTGCTTCAGAAGCAGGGCAGCGACAGCGGGTCCGCTGCTGACCCCCAAACCTTCCCCGTAGATCGCGGCGAAGGTTTTGGCGATGACCATGAAATAGGCGTCGAATACCACCCGATTGATTGGCGTCGAATGGATATGGATGGTCTGTCCATTGTCGCGCGGCAATGGTATGACCAGATTCAACTTTCGATTGATGTGAATTGCTTGCATTGGTGGGTGCCTCTGCAATGGTGGAAGGGATCAGGCCAAGCTCTTATTCACTCCACAGATCGTTGTTGATCAAATAGTAACCGCCGATGGTTATCCGATATCCCGCGTCCTTCCCGTTCATCGCAAGCGGGGCCACCGATTGAATGGCCGTGTTGATGAACTGGTAGGGCGGGAATGAACGCGTATCAGGCCGCACCGTTATCGTGCCGATCCGGGCGTCCGCTTCCATTTGCTCCTTGTACAAGCTCGACAGGAACTGCGATTTGAGCAAATGAATGGTGACCTGCACCGGCATATAAGGCTCCGGCGAAGTCACCGCCCCGGTCAGTGTTGGAATGAACAGCACCGCGTCGCCTTGCAAAGCGACCCCGATTCCGTCTTCCCCAAGGAAGCCAGCGGTGACATTCAGTTCGGGAAAGTCGGGGATCACAACAGACGCAATCAGCCTGTTGAGCGTGCCCTGATCAATAAGCGGGTTTCCTGCCACGGTCTATCTCCAATCTGGAAGTAAAAGGTTTCGGTATTTTACAGGGCGACGAAGTTGCTGACGTTGATGTTGAAGACGATCTGCGTGAAGCCCCGCGCGGGCACATAGGCGACTGTCAGACCGGCATACCTGCCAATCTTGTAGTCGCCCGGATTGGCAAGGCTGTAGGGAATGAAAGGCACAGCGTTGATGACCGTCTTCCCGGCGTATTTCCCGCTGTCCAAAGCTTGCTGGAATGCGACGGCGTCAAGCTGCGTCTGAACGATGTCGCCAAGCACAAGGCCGAAGGAAACGCCGTCAGTCATCAGATTGACCACAACCGCTTGCAGGCGATTGATTCCATCCTGATTGTAATACAGCGGGTTCTGCGGGTTGTTCGATCCATTGATTATGGCGTTGGCAATCCGCAGGTCGCCATTGATCTGCACCCAATCCACCGAGTACCAAAAGGTGAAGTCGTTGCCGTCCTTGGTGGTGCCCCAAAAGATCACGGCGTTGCTGATCCCGCCTTCAGCACCGGTGCCAACCCAGTTCGTGAAGGATGCCTTCAGGGCCGCGAGCAGAACATTGTTGCCCACGATGGGATATGGGGTAACCCCGAACAGATAGCTGAAGGCGAAGGGCGTGACCTTATTGGTCGATGATGGGGAATAATTCAGCGCCACCCAAAAGTCTGCGGCAAGACTGAATTCCGTGACCGGAATGCCCGGTGCTTCCACCGCCACGATGGCGCACTTCATCAGGTCGGTGAAGCTGGTGTAATTCGATGTGGTGGCCGTGATCCAGAAGTAGGTCTTGGCGGTCAGGGATTCATACCCGGCCATGAATGACAAGAATGTGCTTTCAGCAGCCCATGACCTCGGCACCAAATATCCGTAGAAGAATTGCGGGCTCGCTGCGATAAAGGCACCAAGCTCGGTCACGCCTTGCGCCGGAGTGCCCGGCCCCAATTCAAGCACGTAGACCGCTTGCTGCGATCCCATCCCGAAGAAGGTGGTCGCCATCGCCACGAGTTCGGACGAATTGCCCGGCGTATATTTGATGGTGCCAGTAGCCGGACTGGTCAGCGTGGATGGAATTGTATACGTGAATGTGCTCGCGGATGCTACGGTCGCCAAGAATGTGCCGTTGTATCCGGCAGGCGTAGCTCCGCTGATGGTGGTCAGGAATGAGCCGGAAGCGGGCATGTTGTCCAATTGGACATCTGCCGTTGCAATGGTCATGGTCAGCGAAGTGGCGACGGTATAGATCAGCGTGCCGCCCGTCGATCCTGCTTCGGCAGTGAATGTGCCGTCAATCGAAGCGAAGCTGCCTGTTCCCGTTGCCCCGGACACAGTAACCACTTGGCCCGGAAGAATTCCGATGTTGGCGGTCAAAGTCAGCGTGACTTCTCCCGTCAAAGTGTCATAGCTGCCTGCCGATATGGTGGTCGAAGGCAACGTCGCCGTCGCTGTGGTGCCTGAAGAAGTCAGGCTCGCCAGCGTGATCGCGGTAGCCAATTGTGCCGTCAGATCGGCAAGCTGCGTCAGCAAAGCCGTTGCACCAACCGCAAGCTTGGTGCCGCCTTGGCTGATCAATGCCCCTGTCTTCTGAAGTGTCGACGGGGTAGGGGCCACCGTCTCCGTGACATTGGTAATGACAATGTTATTGGTCATCGATTTGATTCCCTCAAGGATAATCGGTGCATGGTTCGAACAGATCGTCAGCCGGTGGCCAAGGCCGCATCCGCCCAACCGCCGTCCTGATTTTCTTTACCAGATCAGGACGGCGTTCGCTTTCCAGCAGCTCGATCAGAAACGCTGCCTCATCCCGCGATAGCTGGATGTAAGCGACCGGGGGTTGATAACAGCGCGACATCTGATCTTACGGACCAGTTGGCCCAGTCGCTCCGGTTGCTCCGGTTGCTCCGGTTGGCCCGGTAGGTCCGGTCGCTCCGGTTGCTCCGGTTGCTCCGGTTGGCCCGGTAGGTCCGGTCGGCCCCGCTACTCCGGCACCGGTCTGGTGCCAAGCTCCGGCCCGCCAAACGTAGGAAGCATAAGGCGTGGTGTCGATATTGTAGTAAATCTGCCCGATGGACAGCGCCACTCCGGGCGTGGAAACTCCAGTCGGTGCGCCATGCCCGAACAAAGGCTGTGGTGTCCAGATGGGATTCTGCGGCATTGAATTTTCTCCTATGGGTCTGGTACAGCGTAATTGATGATGACCGTCTTGATCAATTGCCGGGCGATATCCCGCGCAACACTCTGGTAGTAAGACACTTCAAAGTCGACCGACTTGCGCTGTGCAAGTATTCCGAATTCGACCTGCGGCCTTTTATCATCCCTGATCACAGGCATGTTCAGCAGGCCGATGCTGTCGTAATTGACGCTGAACTGATTGACGAAGTCCATGAAAGTCAGTGCCGCGTCGTTGTCGATCCCGTACATCACCACCCGCACAAGGTCTTTGCATAGCTGTGTGTGACCGTAAGTTCGATCTAGTCGCGGCGCTGACCCAATCGCCACAGTCCCCGTTGGTTCGATGTGAATCGTAGCAAACGGTGGCACTTCGTTCTGTGGCGAAAGGAATGACGGAAACAGCGGGAAGGTATCGTTGGAAAAGACTTCCCACGGCTGCGCTTTATAGTTGTTCATCGACAACCAAATCGGCAGCGAATTGGATACGATCAGCCGGTTGCGAAGCTGCTCCGGATCGTCGATCAATTGCGAGGCCATGATCGAATAAATGGCCCGCCCCACATAGTGGTATATGTCGGCCTGACGGTAGAAGCTGCCCCGGCTGCCGAAGGCGAACTTGATTCCGTCGAAGGTGCCCACATACATCAGGCTGGGATTGACCTCATTCAAATCCTTCACTTCGTTTTCGGACGTGAAGATCACCCGGTTGGACACGAAGGTTTCCGACTGATCCTGCGACAGATCGCTGATGTAATGCAGGCTTCCCTTCACCCTGATGAATTGCGCCGGGGTATCCACGGACGCCAACTGGTCCAATTGGGCGGTATCGAACGGCGACGTATTGAACAGGGCGGACGGAGAAAGCTGATCGGCCTTCACCCAAAAGACGAAGCCATCAAGCGGAAGGACCACCCGCTTGTAGAGCGTAAAGTCGACTTCCTGCACATAGGATAACGTCTCGATCCCGGCAGCGAGCGCTGCATTCAGGAACGAGTTGTCGGTGCCGGTTGATTCCGCTGCGTTCGCCATCACTCATCCCTTGGCGGAAAGTCGCCTTGGTCATAATCCGCAAGCTTGATAAAGACGTGCCATCCACATCCGGGCGGATGGTGGTATTTCTTTCCCTTGTGGGTGAATTCCGCTTCCTTGGAATCGAAGAAGCTTTGTGTCACCCGACCATCTGCGTGAACATGGTGCAGACCGATCCCGGTTGTGATCCCGCACTTGCATCGCACCAAGGGCTTTAACTGCTTGCCCGCCATATCCTGAACAGGAAACCAGCCCGGCGCTGTGGTTTTGTCGTACCCATCCAACTTGGGTATCAGGATGGGGTTGTTCGCATCACAGCGGTCGATCCCGCTCACAAGCGACATTGGGTGCGGTTGGAAAGCCATCAGTCAACCCACGCCTTGAATGCTGCCTGATATTGTCCGGTGTCGATGAAGGAAGGCCGACGCTTGTTGGCCTTCGCATAAGGATGCAGCAGGCGATGGTTCACACCCGCCAATGCAGCAGCGGTTGGCACACCGGGGTAGCCGATCTTTTCCGGCCCGCCCATTGACAGCCATTGCTTGAAACGGTCACCGATATCATCGCCCGCCGATGCAAACGGATCGCCTGAAGCCGGTGCGCCTTGCAGCAAGTCTTCCAGCGCACCCGCCAAGCCCTGCTCGAGCGACCGCAGCACGAACAATTTGTCGATCTCGAAGAAGTTCTGCATGACGTGGTATTTGGCTTCCAAGATTTCAGCCACGTCATAGGTGCTGATCGACGGCACCGACTTCCGGGGCTTCCGCTTGCCCTTGCGCGGGGCGGGCTGTGGATAGGCGTAGGGATGGTCGATTACCCCGAGATGCAGCTTCATTTTTAAGCCTTGAGGGGCCGCAGGCCGGGCTTCCAAGGGGCCGGAAGGGCCGGAAGCCGAGGTATGCGGCCAGAATCGCCGGAATTCACGCCTGCCAATGGCCCCGGCTTCATGGGGTTAGGCCCCAAATGGACGTGCCATAGTCCTGCGCGAATGCAAGATATTGACGGCCCCACGGCGTCTTCAGGTTTTGCAGGTTCGCCATCGTGAAGTCCTTGGCCGCTTCGATGTTCAGATAGCTGCTGCTCGTCCCTTCATCGCTTGCCGATTGGATCACGCCCGGAATGAACTTCAGGCAATTGTACTGGTTGCGTGAGTATTTGAAGAAGGGTGCAGGCGGATCGCTTCCGGGGATGGTCGCAGCGCCGGGAAGATCGGCGGCGTAATTGATGAGATTATCACCGCCGAGATTGTAAACCGCCAAGACGTAAATGTCAGGAATGACATTCAGGGTAAGGTTCACAATGTCGACCGAGATTTGCAGCGCAAACGGGATCGCCGGGGAATTGTCCGGCAGCACGGTGGTGTCGATCCCCATGTTCAGGCGAATGAAGTTGGTAAAGCCTGCAACAGACACGGGTTGGATTGTGAAGAACTTACCCATCGAGGTCAGCCCTTGCGGTTGCGCTTGCGGGGCGGTGGCGGGGCTTGCCCGTCAATCTGCTTATTGGTCACCCGGATGCCTTCAGCCACCATGTCGACATTTTCCTGATTGGGCTTCTCTTCCTGCACGACCGACATCTCGAGCGTTTCAAGCGTCGAAGGGTTGTTCGCCTCGGCAAGATGGTGATCAATCAGATTGCTGGCGCTGACCGCTGCCTGCTTGCGGAATTCCTTTCCGCGCTCGACCAAAATACGGGTGTTGCGGTCCATTGCGAGCATGATGTTGTCAATGCTGATCGGGCGGTCGACCGAATAGCACAGCCCGGTGAAGGTGCGAATGTTCTTCACTTCCGATACGGGGATCAATCCGTACTTCTTGTGCTGCTTGACAATGGCGTCAATGTCCGGGGTATTCAGATCGCCCGCGACCTGGATTTGTCTGCCGATCCCGATCCGTTGAATACGCATGGACACCTCTTCAGGCACGCGGTAGGGCAATTCGATGTTCTGCTTCGTCAAGTTTGCGATGTAAAGTTTCATGAGAATTCTCCCAAGGGTCAAAAGGTGGTGTCCGCTACTTTCCCGGACTGGTCACAGTGCGATTTTATTCTCCTGTTTTCCTGATGACCCTTGGGTTGGATATCCGTCGGGGGGTATGGCTTCGACGGTTCAAGAAACGGGGTGGGGATCGCTTTGTTACATCCCCACATCGGAAGCGGATAGTCTTCCGATTACTGATACTGCATCGAGACTCCGGTGATTGCTTCCGGACGAACGCCCCAACCCGATGTCGAACGAAGTTCGCTGACAATATCAATCGCGCCACCGGGGATCGGTGTCGGGATTTCTTTTGGCGCAGCCATGTCGTTCAATTGCAGCGTGCAAGCTTCCAAGCCCGGCGACAGCTTGGCGAACTCGTTGGTATTGATCTTCCCGCCTGCGGGCTTCTGCACTTCAGGCATGACGATGAGGACCAAATCGGTGTTGCCGCCGAGTCCCTGATTGATCAGGGTATCGTCATAGCACCACAAGATTTCATCCTTGTTGTCGCTTGCCACGGATTTGACCACGCCTGCGGTCGAAGTCGTGCCTGCGCCGGGCCGCTGGAATTGCACAAGCTGAACCACGTTGTATTCGAACGTGCCAAGCGTGCGCTGCGGTCCAAGGATGGTGAACTTCCTGCCGATCCCCAATTGATTGGTGCGGGATTTGATCTGCTGGATCTGCGACAAAATGAACAACGCCATTTGCCCGTTGTCATAGGTGACGACGGTATCGTTGTTGTTCGAATCAGGCGGCAGCGGGATTGCCGTCGAACCATTGGTATTGACAATGCCTTCGCCGTTCGCGGGGTTCATCCCGTAAAGCAGCATATTCCGAAGAAGCTGGAAGTGGCCTTGGCGCATACCCAACCGCTGGGCTTCGACGATGGAAACATTCCACCGGCTCATCGCAGCGGTATCATGGTGGTCGTATTCAGCCCGGACCCGAAGCAAGTAGGACGCGGTGCTGATCATCGACATCGCAATGCCGACCGATGGCAGTTCATTGTAAGCCGATTGCCCGCCCGCCATCTTCGTGCGGATATCCGCGCGGCGGATGTAAGCAACCAAATCACCTTCGCCCAAGCGGGTCAGCGGTTCGCCACCCCCAAGAAGATCGAAAGCCCCGGAAGCCTGCGAGTAAGGCAGCAGGATTTCCGGCATTGTGTATGACGGGTTGAGCGTCACATAAGCCGGGGCAATGTTACCCATTTAGAAAATTCCTTTCTGTCAGTGATTGATTGGACGCCCAATCGGTCAGATTTGAACGAGTGCGCAGGAACCGGAACGGTTCCATGTGGCGAAGCCGGTGACCGGGTCGTAGCTGACCACCATGCTGTTGCCGATCTGCACGTTCAGAATTTTGACCGGCAGAATGGCAGCGGCTGCACCGCCAACAAGCAGCGATCCACCAGTGATGGTGGAAGCACCAAGCCCGGACCCGGCATTGTAGACCACTGTCGATCCGGTCGTCCCTGCCAAGGCGGTGAATGTGCCGTTCAGGGAAGCGAATGCCCCGGTGCCGGTCAGCGATGACACCGTGACCGAGTCGCCCGGCCCGAATGTGATCGGGGCGGACATGGTCAGTGTGACCACACCCGTGCCGTCAACATAAGTGCCGGATGAAATGGTCAGCGCAGAAGCGATGTAGGGCACCAACCGCTGATTGGTGAAGTCCCATGACACCGCTTGCGTGATGATATTCCCCTCAAGATCGACCAGTGCAGGATCGATGGCCAGCGCAATGCGGGCGTTCGATCCAAGACGGTAGAAATTGACGGTCATGCCGGAAGCGGCAAGTGGGACCGGCGATTGCGGCGTATTGATCATGGAATGGTCCTGATCAAACACCGAGAAGCCGGTCAGATCGCCAGCGTCGCCACCGTCAGGCGGGTTCTCCGTATCGGCAATCTGCGTAGCGCGGGTGATCTTCCCGCCATTGACGCCGTTTGCCGATCCGCCAGAATATGGCGAAGTGGTTTCACTGATTGCGACACCGCCCCACATGGGAATGGTCTCGCTGTCAGCAAGTACGCCACCGGCCAACCGATAGCGGGCCGAAGGATCGTCCATCGCCTGACCCTGAATGTAGCCATCCGACTGGACATTGAATGAACCCGCACCATTGGTGGTAACAAGCGGGTTGAAGGCAATTTGAGCAGACATTGTTTCTAGTTCCTTTCCGCCGGTTCATTCAATGCCCCGGCTGATGATGCGAAAGTGAATTGACCCCTGATCGATCAGCGGCCCTGTTGTGCCGATGGCGTCAGGAAACCGCCTTTGTCCCAATCCACCTTCTGCACCGGGGCTTTGAAGTCGCGCACGAAGCTGTGCTTGCCGACAAAGCTGATCGTGCGCTGACCGGTCGCATGGTCAGTGCGGGTAATCTGACGAAGCTCGTCTTCCGGCAGATCGACAGGATTGTCCGCAGCCTTGAACGCGTCTGCGTAAATCTGCCCTTCAGCCACATCGAAGGCCGCGTCCGCAATTGCGGCGACATCAACCTTCGACCATGCAGGCGAATGGACCTTCAGCGCGGTAGCCAACCGGCGCTTGTAGGCTTCCAACGTTTCCCCATCCAAGGGGCGCGGCGCTGAATCACCAAAGGCTTGGAAGACCGTGTCCGCCTTCGCCTGCACTTCTGCCCGCTTGCGGAAATCCGCATCGGACATCTGCAACGGCATCCGGCGTTTCAGATCGGCAATTTCGCGCTTCATGGCTTTGACATCGACGCTGTCCTTGCGGGCATCATCGTCATCATCGTCGTCCTTCTTCGCGTCCTTGCGACCCTTCTTTTTGTCGGCAACGGCGACCTTTTTGTCTTCTTCTTCGTCTTCGTCATCGTCGTCGTCATCGTCGTCGTCTTTTTTGTCTTCCTTCTTCCCCTTCATGTCTTCAGGGAAGTCGTCCTTCTTGGCCGCATCCTTTTTGTCGGCCTTTTTGTCTTCCTTCTTTTCTTCTTCTTCGTCGTCGTCATCGTCGTCGGCCTTCTTGGCTTCGAACGCATCCATGCGCGACGACATTGAATCGACCTTCGCTGCGTACTCGTCAAAACGCTGACGATCATCGGCCCGGCCTTTCGCCAAGCTGTCAAGACCCGTCAGGATTTTGTCGAGTTTGTCTCCACCTTCCGCATCTGCTCGCACCTTCGCTTCTGCGGCCTTTCTTTCTTCATCCGTCACTGTACTGTCTCCTTTCACGAGAGTAGCCACACCGGCTGGATCGCCACCTTTGTCCCAAACACCCTTCTCGCAGATGGCGATATGATCGAGCAGAGAAGGTTTACCTTCAATCAGTAATTGTTCACCTGTATCCAATTCCACTTTCGTATTGACGCTTGGATCGCGGAACACCACCGCAGGCGACGTGGAAAGCTGTGTGTTCCGCATTTCCTTGATTGCATCTGCATCGTAGATTTTAGCGATGCCCCAAACTTCGCTCGCTTCCGGCTTCAGGTACGGCAGGAAGACTGATCCAACAACGCGGTCGTTGAATTCCTTGCTGTTCAACATCGCGCTTTTGGGATGCTCGAAGATTACCGACAAGCCCATGCACCGCTGCACGAAGTCTTCATTCATGTACAGCGATGGATCGCGCCACACATATTCGTTGTGCTTGTGGCGATAGGCCATTCCGGTGCCGGTAATGCGGATATTGAACAGCCACATGTTGTCATAGGGCTGCGGGCTGACCAGAAGCCCGGACATCATCGCGCGGGCGACAGCGAGTTCGTCCATGCCAAGGCGGTCGAGCGCAATCTGACAGCCGGGGTGCATCGGCTGCGGTGGCTGATCGATGGGTGCCCAAGCCCATCCGACATGTTCGCCATTGACCGTAGGCGTGAATTCTTCCTTCACCCGCTGAATGAATGTGGTGAAGTCGACTTCTTCCCCCGGCGCTGCTTCGCCCGGTAGCAAGGCAACGCTGCCATTCAGAGGTGCAGGGGCAAGCGGGGTTGGATCACGGGGCCTGATTTGCCGCGTCCATTCGGCCCGTGGCCCTGCGGGTATCTTGCCACATTCTTCGATGGCTTCGCGCTCAGCTGCTTCCAGCTCGGTCTCGTCGCCTTCGATATGGCCACCGGGGAAGCACCAGAAGCCGGGGTAATCACCGCCCGGCCCGCGCTTCAGATACAGGGCCTTGCGATCCTGCGTGATGAAAAGAATTCCGGCAGCGCGGATCATCAGGATACCACTTTCACTTTGCCTTCGGGGATCATGTAGTTGGTATTTTCAGATGGGGCCGATTGGATTTGCAGGTGGCCGTCGCGGGCAGACAGAACCCGACCGGTTTCGCCGTGGCCACGAATGCCCGGCGCATTGATCTTCACCTGCTTGCCGATCATCGGGTGCTTGTCAGCATCGGTCCTCGTCTTTGACCTAGGCGGAACAACCGTCACTGATTTGACGTTGCTCTGCGCCTTCATTTCCTTCTCCATGTGACGAGCTTCACTTTCGTGAGTGTAAACATAGGTGTCAAAGTCACCGGTCTTCCAATAGACTTTGACTTCCCAATAGCTGGAAGCATCACCACGAACGGCCTTCTTCTTGTCAGGGCCTTCCATCATCTTCGCGATGTCGCGGTCGATGTCGTCGATCTTCGCAGCCAATTCCCCGGCCTTGGCAGGATTGCCTTCCGATTTTATCAAGCGGTCAAGCTGGCTCTGAAGCTCGGTACGCAAGGCCCGCAGGCGAACCAGTTCACCTGCTGTGCTGTCGGCCTTTATTTCGCTGACATATATTCCGGTGCAATCCGGGTGCTTTCGGTGGGCAATCTTCGCCGCTTCATCTTTGGTAGCTGCCTTGATGTCCAAATCGGCCACGTGCTTTGACGATTGCGGGGTCTTGAATACTTGTACGTGCCATTCCCGCTCGGCTGCATCAGCCTTCGTGCCCTGATTGGGTTCACGATATGATGCAGCAATGGAATCGATCTTCACCATTGCTTCATCCATCAGGCACGCGTCCATCTTGGCGCAGATCGCGTCAAGCATCGATGAAGCGGGCGATACCGCGCTGTCGCTGCGCGGTTCCCACTCAAGGGCACCTTCGTCGTTTTCGACATAGGCCCCTTTGGTCTGTTTGGCCTTGGCGACCGCTTCCTTGAAGCTGTCGATCTGCCCGGAGATTTTACGGCCGTCTTTCACGACGAAGAAGGTCTCCGGCACATTCTGCTCAATGCGTGAGTCGGCCCGATTTGCCCCTTCCAATTCCTTGGTCAGATCACGGACGTTCTGCTCGAGCTTTTCCTTGCTCGGGATATTGATGGTGTTGAACCGACCGCCCGCCAGCAACTTCTTGGCTTCGGCAAGTTCTTGTTGGATCGCTTCACGTGGCCTGCCTGCATCCGCCCGATCCACGCCCGATATCTTCCCGGCATTCTTGGAAGCGTAGAAGACTTGCTTCCCCTTGTCGCCACCGTATTCCTTTTCCATCGCGGCAAGGATTTCCTCACCTTTTGCTGTCAACGGCATTTGCGTAACCCCTTATTGCAGGATGATCGCGTTGTTGATGACAGCGGTGCTGCCGGAAGCATTGGCAAGCTTGATCTTGAACCACCCGAACAGCTTCCCGTCCGCGATGGCCTTGTTGGTCAGGGTATTGGCGCTGATCGCCTGCGTGGTTTCTTGCACAAGAATATCCCCGGCAGGATCGGCGTATTGATCGATGGTCAGCGTCAGGTCGTGGGTGGCCTTCGCCCAAACCGAAATGTTCGCGCCGTGGCTGATTATGATACCGGAGTCATAGGTGACACCGGTAAGAATTTGTGCCGGGAATGGATTGAGCGGCGGAACCGGGCCTGCAGCATTCGGGTACGGAACCATTGGTTGTCCCTTCTATTGAATGGGCGGAAATTTCAGGCGAAGGCGAATTATGTTGACCTGATCCTTCAGGGCCTGGATCGTTTTCTGCTCTGTCTTGTTCGGCCTTGGCCCTGCGTCCGCTTGCGCCTGCTGCAACTGGAACTGGTACCATTCCAAGTCGCGCTGATCGCTGCGGTTTTCGGCTGCATCCAAACGCTGAAGAATTCGGTCGTTATTCTGCTGAAGTGTTTGTAGCTGCTTGCCAAGCTGCACCAAGGCAATTTCGCCGGGGATTGGCAGCGGGCCGCTCTGAATGATCCCGTCCACAATTGGTGCAGCCCATGACACCACAGTAACACCCATCATCAGCCCGCCACCGACAGCAGCGACCCACTTTGCCAACCGGATGATCTGAATTCTGTCCATGACTGCACCAATCGCTTTAGGATGATTTATTTCTTCCCGGCCTTCTTCGCCTTCCATGCCTTCTGTTTGGCGATGGCTGCGTCGCCTGCCGGATGACCCGCAGGAGCGTGCTCGTAGATCGTCAGCGATCTACCATCTGACATTGCCAGTTGGTAGGCGTCGATGATCCCTTCCTGATCGGTCATCAGCATGTTGGTGCCGTGAGCAATCGATTCCTGCAGCTTGTCCAAATCCAAGCTGCCGTCCGGCGCGTGCGGGTCGTGATTCCATGTGGTAGGTTTATGTGCCATTGGGTGCTCCTTTGCTTTGATCGCCGGTTTCCAATTCGGTGGGCGATATCACCGGTTCCATTCCATTGCGGACCCATTCCAAGGCTGCATCCCGCGCGGCGATTGCGTGGGTCACCTCTTCCTTGAAATGCTGCACGCTATTGATCGCCGGGTGCCTGACGAACAGCAGCATCACAAGAGTGCCTACCCGCTCACCAAAGCCTTTGTGGATTGCACCTTCGTAGTAAGCGATCCGCCTGATTTTCAACTCGCGCTGTGCCGCAGCGGCAAGGTCTTCAGAAGCCGTCACAATCCAGCCACCATTTCGCGCACCTTGGCCTGCGCTTCCTTCAGGCTCTTCTCGCCTTTCGCGGTCAGCATCGACTTCGGCAGATCGCGCACATGGTAGACATATTGGCCGTAGCAGCGACAGAATGGTTCTTCAGCGGGCTGCGTGATCTTGTCGAGAAACCCCGCGTTGCCTTGCCGCATCAATCCCTGCTCGAGAGCCCAGTTGCCCCGAATGGTATAGACCAGCATGTCGCGCTCCTTGTGGTCTTCGCGATAATTGTAGCCCGGCTGCCGCCAATGGCTGTGCCAGATCATCGCAAGCGCGTTGTTGTCTTTCGCCACGATGTCATTGATTGCCGATGTCAGCTTGTGGCCCTGATCAATCAGCACGCGGCGTTCTTCAAATTTGGTCCGCGCCAGCGACTTGCGTATATCCTGCTTGGCTGCGGGCTTCTGACCGGCCACTTTCGTTCCGCCCTTGGGGATCGATGTGGCCCAACCACTGAAGCGTTGCAGCGTCTTCTCGATGGATTGCTGACGGTTCAATCTGATGAGATTGGCCGATGCCAGTATCCGGCGATCCAATTCCGCCCGAAGATGAGGCCGCAACCGTTCAATGGTAAATCTTCCGACCCCGGCATGATACCGAGCGATGCCGCCCTTCTCGACCATGCGGGTATAAATCGCGATCAACCCGCCCCGCAGCATGGCCTCGAGCACATGGGGCTGGGTGAATTCCTTTTCGGCTGCTTCCTTGATCTTCTTTTCCCACATCACCAATCGTTCAACGGTGTCGAAGCCGTGGGTGAGCAAGTCATCCACGGCTTCAGTGACAACGTCGTAGAAGGAATTACCCTTCTGTGATGGCATTAGGGTGCAGGGGCTGCCGGGGTATTCGCAGTGACCGCTGCCGCAAGCGAAGTATCATTCGCGGCAAGCGTGGTTTGCAAATCGGTCAGCGATTGAAGCTGAGCCGGGGTGGCTCCTGCCGCTTGTGCTGCGGCAACTGCATCCGCGATCATTTTCGGGATGCCATTCAGCAGGGCGACAGCCGATTCTTCGACGGTGGTTTCGTTGGCGACTTCAGCGGTAAGCGCGGCAATCTTGTCGTCAAGTACTGACATCTTCACTTCCTCTTGTTTCAGGGTGCGTAGGATTTGGCCGAGCAGTCTTTCGATGCGATCAAGTCGGCCTTGGCAATGATCGCAAATACAACAATCAAATCTGTTCACGGCGTCCCCTTCTGCACATGTGCATAACTAGGGTTTCAGGATCGGCTCCGAACTTCTTCGCCACGGCTTCCTTCAGCGATTTGAAGGCCCGCTGGGCAGCCGCTTCCTTGGCTTGGCGGGCCTTGGCCGCTGCTTCCCGCTCAGCCCGCTGCCGGGCCGTAAACGACGCCTGCTTGGCCCTATTTGAAGCGATGGCGGGCATCAGGGCCACCTAATCGGGCCGGGCTTGGCCCTGCGGGCAAGCTTCGCGGCCTTCCGGCGCTCGTGGCGGTTCTGCGGAAGCTGATCTTCAGGTGTGGTTGCCATTACTTCAAACCCATAAATGACCGGTCCTTGATCCAAGTAGCTATCCACCGAAGACGCGGTTTGATCGCTGCTCGTCAGATAGGAACAGCAGCCTGATGTATTGGTCCTTGATAAGCCGGGCACCATTCAGCGACCCCAAATCCATACGGGGGTCAGGATTACCAACATGACCAGCGTCAAGAAGGCCCCAGCGATAATCAAGGCACCGACGAAGGCTTGCGCGATCTGACCGGCGATCTGAAACGATGCCGATATCATCAGGACGGGTCCACTTGGACGACTTCGCCATTCGACAACGTCACGATTGCCCCGGCAGGATAATCCCGCGAATTCAGCGTGACCACCGCTGTGCCCTTCTTGGGGTGAATGAGGATCATTTGCTGCGTCAGCGCCGCTGCCCCAGCGGTGTGCATTAGATATCCACGAAGCCGCTTCTTCATCAGTCCCACCGCCCGTTCTTCACTTCATTTGCTGAAGTCAGCGCGAAAGTCGCAGCCTTCCCATGTGGCGTTGACATTGTATTTCGATTTGCACCTGACCTTGATATCGGCAGGCACAAAGACAGTTTGCCTACCGCTTTTCGCGGTCAGGTAATCAGCCACAATCTGTTTCAGTTCAGCAGCATCGATGCTGCCGGAAATTACGATTGACATAATCAGCCCCGTCTAGGCAGCGCGATCCATTTTCTTGCTTTGACGCAGCAACTTGGTCAACACATTGACCATTGCAGAGTCAGCCCTTGGCAGCTTCGGCTGATGCTCTTTCGGTGCCGCCTGCTTGCCCGGCTGCTTGTCGCCGTCTTCTTCGTCATCGCCTTCGCCGTCATCTTCGTCGTCGCTCTGATCATTCCCGCCACCGCCACCGTTCTGCATCATTGCGGCCTGCGGGTCGAAGTTCTCCAAGGCGTCGAAGTCGAGCATCAATTCGTTCGGGAACAGCAGCTTCAATTCGTTGAAGTTGTCCGCCAGCCATTGAATGATGATGTTGCGATTGTCGGGATCGACCGCAGGAAGCAGGACTTCGACCGCTTCGATCATCGCATCCAATCGGGTCTTGTCGACCTTCTGCTGTTCCGATGGCGGTTCGGTCAGCAGCGAAGGCCATTCAAACGCGAACGTGTTCACCCAATCGTAGAAGGCTTCGGTATAGGATTTGGTTTCGTATTCAGGGAAGTCAGCCTTCAGCGTTTCGTAGAATTCCGGGGTCCACGCCTTGTACATGCAGACCTTGTCACAGAACTGATACAGGGGCCGCAGCCATGTGCGAACCCCGTCAATGTATTTGGCGATGTTCTTGGCGTCTTCGGTGCCTTCCGCCATCCCGCCGACCATTGTCTCATTTTCCAGAAGCTTCGCGGGCATGTCAGCAGCGGTCGCGATGTTCTTCAGGATATTGGTGCGCACCACCTGATAGGGGCCGTCGAGATTGCGGAAGTTCAGGCTTTCGATTGCATCGTCCGGGCCGATAGAAATGACCCCGCCCGTCGATGCTTCCCTGATCATTCCGCGCTTCTGGCCCCACACCAGTTGCATCATGTTGTTGATGATCGACCCCGGTGCTTTGATCTTGGCAATCAGAACGCCGACCTTCACCGTGACCAAGTCATCGGTCAGAAGCGTTTGCAGAAACGACTTCAGCGGGAACAGCGCTCGCTGGTAGACGCTTCTGCCGACGAAGCCGAAGGCCGATTGTGTGAACGCGATATAGATCGGCTCTTCGTTCAGCACCACAACGCTTCGGCTGCGATGGAATGCGCTGCCCTGAACGCTGACCTGATCGGGTTTCATAAAGTCGATTGACAGCGGGTTCTGGTTCAGCACCAGCGATCCGGCTGTATTCAATGGATCGTAGACGTTGAAGCTGGTCTTCAGCTTCGACAGCTCTTTGTAATCGAGCGGCCTGCCGGGTGGCACGCCTTCCGCCATCAGGGTCAGCGTGGCGATCCCGTAGACGCGCGACAGGGATGCGACATTCTTGATTGCGCCATCGCAGCCAAGCTTGGTCCACATTTCCTCAAAGGCATTCTTCACGCGGTCTTGCGGCGATTTGCTGACCACAATTTCGCGCTTCTGCGATTGGGCCATTTTGATCGGGGCTTCCGCCATCTTGGCCCCAAGCGGGTGGTACAGGTAGATCGTCTTGCAAAGCTGATACGACGGATCGTCGCCCGGCTGTATATCTTCGGCCTGCAACAGATCGGACAACTGGTTGCCCAGCGACGATCCATTGATGCTGATGCTTGCTGGCATTTTCTACCTTCCCTGAATGCGGCGGGGTGGCGGGGGTTCACTCGCCACCACCCCTATCGCCTGCGGTCTTCCGGTGAACTCGGATCGCGGGCGAATGAGAATTGATCAGCCCGTCCAGTCCGTCCAAGGCGGGTCCTTCGGCAACATGCGATACCGGCTCAGCGCCCATGCCAAGTGGCAGAACCAACCCGATCCGAAGGCTGCGATCAGCGACCAGTAAAGGTGGTTCATGGGGCTGCCGCGTGGTGAATGTCGTTCAGCTTCGCGCGAATGGCAGCGGCATCCGATTCCGACATTCCTTCTTCCGGCCTTGGCTGATGCCCGGCCTGATGATCCATCAGCCAATCAAGGTGCAACGCCGCAAAGGCTTTGTGGGCAGCATTGTCCAAGGTAGCGAAGTATGCGTCGCCTGCTTCGGTCATTTTCTTCAGCCGTAGATCGGCAGCGGCCTTCTTGATATCCATCAACCATTCTCCATTGGTCAGTATCCCGACGAGTCACCCAACGCCAACGATATGCCATAGCAGAAGCAATCCAACAGATCGTCGGCCCGCTTGTTCGCATCCGGATCGGCAACCCTGAAGCCCAATATCTGCGACATCATTTGATTGCGGGTGCTGCCCTTGAACGTGGTCACCTTGTCATAGGCTTGCTCGGTCACCTTGACCAAACCCTGATAGACATAACCGCTGACATTGATCGCCCGCTCGTCCTTGCCCTTGCTCACCAGCTCGGTGTCAATGGCTTGGGCTTTCCATCCCCGCTTCACCGCTTGCTGAAGCAGGATCGTGCCGCTGTTTGTATCTTCGATGAATGCACCCAACGATCCAGCGCGGGCCTCGTATTCCTTTGCGAAGGATTCCAGCAGCCGGAACACATTGGGCAGCCATGCTTCAAGGCTTGCGCCTTCGATCTGTACAAGGTCCCAATCCAGAATGTAGAGTGTGTTCCCCTTCGATTTGGTGAAACCGAAATAGATCACGCCGGTGCCGTCATTCTCCTTTCCGGTCTTGATGGCCGTATCAATGACCGCGAAGACGCTGTCGATCCGCTTGGGACAGACCGCAGGCTTCCCATTGATGAGCAGCTTGTCCTTGCCGAAGAAGGCGATACCCGACCAGTCGACGAATTCGGCCAAGTATTCCTGCTGATAAACCAACGGGTGGTTTTCAGCTTCCAGCTCCTTGAAAATGACTTCCCTGCGGGCCAGCCACTCGGCTTCGGTCTCATGGGGATCGCGGATCGGGATGAGGGGATTGTCGAACGTGGGCGCGTGGAATTCTACAAAGCCCAGCTTCTTCTCATTGCAAATCTTGTAAAGGAAATTGTCGGGATCGTTTCCGTTGGTGTTCGACAGAACAATCGCGCTGCCCTGATAATCCAACAGCGTGGGCCTGATCGATTTCTCCCAAATCCCCAACATATTGTTCTTGGTGAATGCACCTTCGTCGATGATCACCTTGTGATAGTGCCGGGATCGCCCGGCTGACTCGTTGTCCAATGTCCAGAAATCAATCCGGCCACCGCCTATGGTACGAATGACCCCTTCGACCTTGCTGCTACTGGTCCGGATCGGCAGAAGCATGGCAGCCAGATCGTTGAAGGCTTCCGATGATTTCTTGTAATCAGGGGCGAACCATCCGATGCATTCCTGATTGATTGCGCCATCAGCGGCAATCACTTCACCGAATGTGGTCTTCCCCCATCGCCTTCCGCACCTGATGGCTTTGAAGCGGGCCGGGTAATCGAATGCTGATACCTGCCCGTCATGCAGGGTCGGCAGTGACACATGGACATCAGGCATGGGGATTTGCCTGAACCCACGCCCGCATGGCCCCGCGCAAATCGCAGTATCCGCAGAATTCCCGAATGGTCTTACCGCGCATATCGCACCGCGTCAGAACAGCCACCGCATCGCGGGCAAGTGTGAAGGCGGTACAACCATATAATCGGGCACCGCACAGGAAGCATTTTCTGTCAGGCATCAGCGAGGCGAATTGCAGAACCAGCAATCCCATGAACTGTCGTTATTTCGCCCGCCGCAGAACGAGCATAGCCACTTGCAGATCGCACGCATCGATTGGGGTCCATATTGGGGAAAAGGATCAGGGGCAGCCGTTGTTGGCCTAACGGATTTCCGCCCCTGATCAGTTATCCCGTCCGGGCTCGGGTGAGTACCGGACGGTGAGGAGTCTGATTGGTGATCTCGGTCAAAGCATCGTCCCGCATGACATGTGCATTCTCTGTGGGCGATCCATTAGGCCCGAAGCAAAGCTGCCCGGCGACAGCCCCGCAATAGGGACAAGGGATTTGGTAAAGCATTCTGCCGGTCTTCTGTGTCATCGCCTGATCTTCACATAGACATGACAGCCAAGCACCACGATCCAGAAGCCAATGATCCCGCCCGCAATGCCTTCAAGGAAACAGACCATCAATGCACCGTGGTTATCCCGGTCGGCGCTGGGGCCGGTAATGCAGGCCTGCGACGTGGAAGCCCGCCTTCGACAATGATGCGGGTATCCCGATTGTCGGGCACATCGGCTTCCCTTGGTATCTCACGCCAACCCGCACGGCATTTCAGGTAGAAGCAAATGGCCCAAGGCTGCCCCTTCTTCAGTGCATCATAAAGCTTTCCCACCGCCATTCCTGTGAAGCTGTTGACCGCCTGATCGAGCTCGAATGCAAAGTGGTCCTGAAGGGTGGTCAGGCTCATGTGATAATACGAGGCAATTTCTGTCTGCTTGACGCCTGCTACGACCAATGCCCTGACACCCGCTTTCAATTCCGCTGTCGGTTTGAATGTCGGCCTGCCGGTCTTCTTCCATTTCTTGTTCGGATCGATGGATTTGTTGACCAATCCTTTGGTCGTCAGGACCGGCTTCTTGGTTCTGCTTGGCTTTGGTTTCTTGCGGGGCATCGTTTCTCTTTGTGTTATGGTATCGGGTACTTTGGATTATGCGGCCTTTTGCTGGGTACCGCTGAAGACCACGCGCTCATGGTAAGCGCACCACGGGTTGTCGATGCCGCTGGTCTTATGGCCGCACATTCTGAAGTTGTGCTTGGCCGGGTCATCGCGGGTATATTTGCACCGCGCTCCGGACGGAAAATCGTTCAGCGGGCCGATGGGTGCTGGCTCAACTGTGGGGATTGGCTCTTGTGATTTCATGGGTTGGGATTTCTTCACAGGCTTGGTGGTGAAGTAGCTTTTCACCTTTTGCCCGGATCGCTTTAATCCCATGCGATCTATAATTCCGCCTACCGCATTGCGCGACAGATCGACCTTGAATGCTGATTGTAAAAGCACCGAGATGGATTTGGGCGAATAACCTTCTTCGAACTTCGCCTTGATAAATTCGCGGTGCTTGTCAGAATGAGGACTTGGCATGGTATTCTAATACCCCCCGGTATAATCGCGATGTTTGGATTGGTGCGCGGTAGTGACAGTTCTGGCGCGATTTGGGGAACTAATGTGATTCGGGGTCTTCGGCAAGAGGGTCTGAAGGCTTCAGGTTGGGGATAATCTCGCCCTGCCGGGCGGACAGCCAATCGACCATTCTATGCACACAATCCATTGCCTCATTGATTTTCCTGATGTCTGGCGCGGGTTTGTGCTTTCCAATCTGAGAAGCTGTCATCACGCAGTGGATTGCCTGTTGAGAATTTCCCATCCGGGCATGAGCCCAAGCCAGTACCAGTAAATGAGCGGACTCGTCGCGGGCAAGCAGCACAAACATGGGTTCGTCGGGCTCGGCTTTGCTGTAGCAGTCCCATTCACCGGGATTGTTCTTGGTGCTCATTTGCTAATACCTTTTCACGTTCAAGAAGGTGGTTGTCGGCATGGGCTTTGATAACTTCGTAGGCTTCCACGCACATGGCATATTTCACATTGTTGCTCGCCAGTGGGATCGGAGACCACACGATCCAAATCGCGATTGCGGTTTCGAGATCCATCAGCGTAACTTCCTTTCTGTAAACTTCTTCATGGCATCATGCAGCTTCATCCACAGGTCGCGGTCGCACATTTCCTGCGGTACATAGTTCATCAGATCAATCAACCGCTGCAATTCCCTGCGATACAATCGAAGGTTGATTTGCTGCCCCTGCACCGGCCCCAGCATCAGTGGATCTCGCTCTGCTTCAGGATGGCGTCGATCTTTTCGTCGACCTTGCCGATTTCCGCGATCACATAATCTTCGAGCACCCTGATCCGCTGCTCAGCCCGCTCATATTCTTCGTCATATTCTTCTTCGGGCGGGCACAGCTCTTCCCTTTCGAGCATCAGGCCGTCCCTGTTGCATTTCAGGGTATGGCGTTCCTTGATCAAATCGATCAGCGTGCGGTCTTCGGGCAGCGCTTCTTCTGATTTGCGCTTCAACAAATCGGCTATGTGCTTGGTGGTAGTCGTCATTTGGATTTCCCTTTGCTGAACTTGCTGGTTTCGTCACCCATGCAATCCCACCGGGGCCATTTCTGACGGGCGAACATTTCCAGATACGGACCGGGTACCAATGCTTCCACGCGCTTGTAGATTTCATCAGGCTTTCTGCTGTGCTCGCGCCTTGAGCTTCTGATCATTTGCGGCACCGCTGCGGACAATCGCTTGGGCTTGCCCCGCGTGAACATGTAGACTTGCTCGGCCTGCTTGCGCGACCAGAAGCCCATTCCGATTCGGTCGCCCTTGTCCCAAATGAAGGCAACGGTCTTGTATTCAAAGCCCCAATGCTCGGCCAAGTTCATGCCCTGTTTCAGATTGGCGTCGGGTATCCAAAGGAACAGTGCGCAATCACGGGCAGCCCATTCGAACACCGGCAACAGCATCAGATCGACAAGGGACATCGCTTTATAGGGCTGCTCAGCCTTCCTCGTGGCGATTGCGTCGGGCCGAGCATAGCTTCTGAAGGCCCACGGCGGGTCGCACAGGATTGCCCCATATTTCCCCCGTGCCGGGCGGGCTTGGGCCTTGGGCTTGCGTCTAATCATCGCTGCGTGCGCCTGAAGACAATTTCCTTCACATCGACATTGATAATCCATCCACCGCAAAACATCGGGCTGTCGATTTCCCGCACGACTTTGGGAAAGCGGTTATCCCCGTGGGGCATCAATATCGTTGTGCAAATGACAACCGATCTTCCATCCTTGTATGTGCAGACAAGTTCCCATTCTTCAGGCGTCATGGTCTGAATTCCTTTCGCGGACTGAATTCGATGAGGGGCTGATTGGCTGCGATATAGAGCGGATGACGGGGCGCACCAAGCTTGGTAACCCCAAGGCAAAATACGTGCTCCTTCTTCGACCGGATTTGTCTCATCAAACCCGACACATGATCGCGGGCAGACAAATGCGCGCCCCACGCACAAATCACAATGTCAGCCCGATCCAGTGCCCGGCCTATCACTCCCTCATTCCTTGGGCCAACAGGGTCACCTATTTGATAGATCGCAATCGGATCGCTCGATCTGACCGCGAAGATATTGACCACCTCAAATGATCCGTAGCTGTGATGCTGACACCATCGAATAAGGGCTTTGATTGTGGGATCATCGATCTTGTCATCCGCTGTCGATGGGTTCAGCATGATGAACAATGCGCGGGGCAAGCCTTCAGCCCATAGTCGCCGCAACAAATAGCGATATCTGCCGCAGTCTGAAATGATCGCGGTTCGGTCAATCAGCATTCTGTAAACTTTCTCAAGTACTCTGCCCTTCGGTCCATCGCTTCAGCCTTGGTTTCCAATTTGCAGTCGGGCAATTCGCAAGCCATGTATTCCCCATATCCGGCACCACAAAGGGCACAGTAATAAGGTTCGCCCAAAAGCCACGGCTCATCATCTACTATACCCATTGCATTTCGACTCCCTTGCTAGATTTTTCCACCACCAATGTTTTGTCGAAGTCGCCCTTGTCCAAGGAATGATGATCGACGAAGAATATCGCCCGCTTCAATTCCAAGGCCCGTTCGCGCAAGTGACCAATCAGATCGTCGATCCCTTCGGGCGATAATCCACGCGTCGGCTCGTCAAGGATTTCAATGTTGGGCTGCAATCCCGCCCGCGACAGCAACACTTCAGACAGGGCAAAGGCGACGGCCAATTGCCAACGCTGTGATTCCCCGCCGCTATAGCTTTTCCACCGCACTGGCTCATTCTGATCGGGCGGATATAGCAGCACCGAGAAAGATGGCGTCACATTCCCGCCCTTGCTTTCCTTTTCGGTATCGAACTTCACGCCCCAATCTTCGAGGCCAAGCATGGCAGCGTGCCGGGCTGCCGACATTTCCAGTTCAAGCAGCACATTGTCGATGATCGACAAGCGGATTTCACGGAACCCTTCCTGCCAGAATTTGTATTGCTCAGCCTGCTCGCGGAATCTGCCGATCACTTCGTCCTTGACTGATATCAGTTTCCGCAATTTGGCGCGGCGATTGATCTGCACTTCCCTTTCATCATCAAAGTGGTCGGTCAGCTTCTTGACCCTTTCAATATCATCGCGGTGACCTTTGATCTGACTGTTCAGGCTTTTCACTTCGATTTCCTGAAATGACCACTCACGCATTCGGTCGCCCCAATCCTGAAGCTTGTCATTCAAGGCAGCGTGCCGATCAGCCGCTGCCTTTGACTCGGCTTCCTGATCACGGTGTAATTCCATCTCGGCCTTGTAATCCCTTTCAATCTGCCGGTGCTCATCAAGCAGATGCTTGCGCGTTACCGGCTGACCACAGGCCGGGCATTTGGCGCTGTCTGATTTCAGGGCCTTGCTCAATGCCTTCGTTCGACCAAGCAAATGTTCGAGATCGGCGTTACTCGCCGCAGCATCTTTGATACAGGCGTCAAGGTCTTCGCGGGCTGCAGCCAATTGCTTCAACAGCTTCTTGTGCAAATCAGGGTCAGGCTTCTTCAGGACAGGCAGCCCGGCCAATTTGTCTTTCGCGGATCGCAACAGCTTCCTGATGGCTGCAAGCTGCTGATCGCGGTCGGCTTCAAATGATTCGCGCCTTTCCTTGATTCGCTGCAAGGCGGATTCCACTTCGACCAATGCGGCGCTGTGTGCGACCTTTTCCGCTTCTTCGGCAGCAATAGCCTTGTCGCATTCCTTTACCGCTTCAGTGGCTCGCCCGGCTGCATCGATGCACCAATCCAAATTCAGGGCATCCGTGAACATCTTCGCCTGCGGCTCAGCATCAAGGTCAAGGAACAGCGAGCCAAACTGCGCAAGCAAAATGGTGCGCCGGAACAATTCTTCAGACATGCCGATCAGCGCCGGGATTTGATCCTGCGTGACTTCCTTGGGGCCTTCGCCCTTCCTTTCATGCTGAAGCACATTCGGGTTTCTTGCCCGCGTGATGAACTGGTTCACACCGTCGCGGGTGAAGGCCAAGCGCACCTGCGTATATTCCTTCGATCCCCACGGCTGAATGGCGGCAGCCGGGCGAGCATCGCGGCCCGTCTTCCCCCACAGCACCCACATCAGGCAGTCCCAAATGGTCGACTTGCCCACGCCATTCGCACCAAGTTCAGGATCAATCTTATTGACCCCGGTCACGTAGTACAGGCCGGGATGCGGATCGAGCTTGATGATGTGCTTACCAACAAGGGCTTTGAAATCCTTGACCCACATTGTGTGGAATTGCAGACCGCTCATTGTGCTACCTTTCGTTTACTATCGGCAGCCGGAATCAAATTTGCTTCTACCAATAATTCGCACATAAGTTCCCCCGGACGAGTCAACTTCGCATAGTTGTGACCCGGCGGTGCCGTGCTGGAACAAGCGGCGGCATCAATCCACACCAATCCCCGTCGATGCAGCGCGGATAGGACCGTCGTTTCAATAAAGTGGCTTCCGCTTCGAACAAGTGACAGACCTTCGATCATGTTTCGTGAAAGCGAAATTTGGAAAGCAACGCTTTGCACATGAGCGGCAAAAATTGCCCGCGCTTCCGATTCCCGATGCTTTTTTAATTTGTCAGAAAAATCGCTCATTGTTCGTGCACCTTGTCATGTTCCAAACGACATTCCTTCTTGCCACAGATGTGAACGGTTTTATTGCCACCACTATCAATGGCACAATCTGAACACGCCAAGGCTGTCGGATCACCACAAACCGAACATGGGTAGGAAGTTTGTGGGCATCTGATCGAACCGTAGTGGGTTCCGCCGCAATGCGGGCAATCCTTGATGGTCATCGTGGCCACCGCCTGCTGATCATATTGGGCTTCGCTTCGCGCACAGCAGCAATGAATTCTTCGCGGTCTTCCTTGCTGGTGAAATACAGGCACAGCGGAACCGAGTCGCCCAACTTCTCATCAGCAGCCCGGCCAATTTCAGAAACCACAAAAGCCATCAGATCGTCCACCGGCGATCCCTGCCGCAGCATCGCATCCCGCGACATGTCTTGGTATTGCTTTTTGCATCGGTCGCGAAGTGTCATCAGTATCCCTCATCCGTCGCACGGGCGATCTGTGCCTGAATCATCAATTCGATGGTCTTTTCTTCGTCCGGCTCAAGCGGCCCGTTCGCCTTTGTCCATTCAGCGGCCCGTTCAATCTTGTCGGTGATATCTTCAAGACCGCTGATCAATGTCCACCCGCTGACAATTTCCCTGAATGCGTCTCTCATTGTGGGCACGGCTTTCCGGTAACGCGTTGATAAAGCGAAGCGGCATTCAGTCGCTCGCCTTCAAAGTTGCTGTTCTTCGCGATGTTGATCAGCCGGTTCAGAAACTCCGGGGTGGTCTGCTTCGATACCGCCGCTTGCTCGCCATACAATCGTTCAAGCACGACAATCGCCAATTGTGCATCGGCGTCACTGATTTCAATTCGCTTACCGCCGCGTCGCTTTTCGTCGACCCCGGCTTCGATGTAGCAGACAGCGAAAGTGGTTTGATCATGGAACTTCTCAATCAGCAGCCACGGCCCCGGATGCCTTCGCTTCGGTGGGATGGCGGGCTTCGGTGGTGGCGCGGTCACATCAGTCATTTCAATCTCCTTTCAGTAGGGCTTGCCCGGCCTTCAACAGCGCCGGGGAAAGCTTCTTCGATTTGGCATAGGCCGCTAGGGCTTCCATCGGCTGAATCGCCGCTCCTGCCCCGGATTCGACGCCTGCATTGGCCTTTTTAGGGGCCAAATCCGGGGCAGCTATCATTTCAGGGCCGAACAGCTCGATATCGGCCCCGGCTGCCAATCGGGCGACGTTGGCCCGGATTGCTTTCCACTCGTGGAACTGGCTTCGCTTCAGATGGACGCGCACCTTCACCTGATCATGCGGATCGATCCCCTGCTGATCGCAAGACAAGTCGAATTCCTTTTCGATGTTCACGCCCTGCAAATCGACCACGTGCTTCTGCTTGGTGCGGAAGTGCAGGTCTTTCGTCGCGCCCCGATCATCAATCAGCAGCACACGCGGCTCGAAGTCATCCCCGAAGCGCACGCGATAGGGCGCACCGACATAGGTAATCTTTTTGCTGACATCCTGCGGGGCATGGACATCCCCCGAATAGACATGACCAAGAATGCGGGCGAAGAATGACGGCGGTATTCCTTCCAAGCGGAAACCGGTTTCGCTTTTTGCCCCATCGAATGTTTGGTGACAGAAGATCAGGTCCGGTTTGTCGAAGTTGATCCCCTTCCACGCTTCCTCATAATTCCGGGTATTCGGCAGAAACATGCACTGGTCCAATTCCATCGGCCCGATCAGAAAGGTCAGGTTTTGAATTTCATTCACGAAGCCGAAGAAGGGTTCAGCTTCATCAATGTAATCGTGATTGCCCCGCAAGATTACCACCGGCGCTGCCTGCCCCACGGCTGCGGTTTCATTCACGAAGCGATTGACAAGCTTGGATGGGTGGCGATCTTTTGAGTTGGTGATATCCCCGCCTAAGACGATCATGTGGGCTTTGTATTTCTTCGCCTGCTTGATCAGCCAAGGGAACAGCCCGAAGCGGTGTTCATCTTCGGGCTTATCGGTCAGGTGCAAATCGGCGGTGAACAGGATGCTCATTTGGGTTTCTTACTCCCATCACAAAGGTGGAGTGCGTTCTTGTGGTAGATACCGCAGCCCGGACAGCGATCTTCCTGCTTAATGGGTTCCGATTTAGGCTTGCGAACGCGGCTACCACCGGGGCCTAAATGATCCCGTTGGTGCTTATAAAGACCAGTCAAATTCCAACGCCGTGTCATCGGCGGGTACCGTAGCCGATGCAGCGCTCGAAGTCGAATACCGCAGCCTTCAGCTTGAAGCTGTCGAGCAGCGGAAGACTGCCCACTTTGTATTTTTCATGCAGCAAAAGATGCCCTTTCCATTCCATCAGAAGCAGCGTGCGCGTGCGGTTTTCCCTTGCGATCATCATGGGGTGCTTCTTGTGCCGGATCGCATCCCGGCAGGTCCGCTTCCAAAAGGCAGCCAATCGCCCGGTGCCCGCAAGCAGCCCACCCTGAATGTCCAAGCTTTTGTAGAACTTGCATTCGATCAGGAAGCGGTCAGCCAGCCAATTGCCTGCGGGATGAATGGCGCAAATGTCACCGGCCATGCTGGAATCGCCTTTCTTCATCTGCCGGTGACGAATGGTAGCCCGCCCGCCTGATGATGCAGATCGCCAAAAGACAGTCTCGTCCGATCCGGGCAAGACCATGCGGGAAAGCTTCTTGCATACATCCCGCTCGAATTGACCACCCTTTTGGGCACCGCGACTACCTTTCTTCTTCCTAGTTCGCTTGGTCGCCATCGTCTTCCTCATATTTGCGACGGGTGGGCAACAGATCGGTTTGCACCGAAGCCCACGCTTTCCGCAGGCCGGGCTCCAATTCCCGCCGCTTCTGATTCAGCTTGGTTGTGGTCCAATCAATCGAAGCATCAAGCAGGTCTTCAGCCTTCGCCGTAGAAAGCCCGGCGACCTTTGTGCGCTTCGCCTTCAGCAACCATTCGAGCGCGGCCTGATAATCTTCCACGCCATACCCGAACCTGATGACAAATTCGCAATCACGGAAAGCCTGCCCGATCTTGTTCTTGATGCACTTGGCCTTAATGCGGATTGCAACCGCTGCCTTGATCCCGCCCACGGTTCGAGTGATGGTTTTCAGATGCGACAACATCACCCGCTGTGACGAATAGAATTCCAAAGCCTTCCCGCCACCGACTGACACCTTTTCACCGAACCGCGCCCCGATCTTGGTGCGGACTTGCGATACGATCATCAGGTGCACGTCGCTATATTCGACATCGGTAATCAGCCGTCGAAACAGCTCACCCAGCTTCTTCTGCTTTTCCATGCCATAGGTTTCTTCGTCGATCTTCCGACGCAGCTCGGCTTCAGATGGCAAGGCATCAAGCGAATCAACTATGTACAGGCCCGGAGCACAATCGCCCTTCGCCTGCTTCAAGCAATCAGACAGATCATCGAACATGTCTTCGATGGTCCGCACTTTCCGTCGCTTGGTCTTCTTGTCGATCCCGAAGTCCACCCGGTGCAGCGGCATTCCCAACGCCTGCGCGTAAGCAGGATCAAATGCAGCTTCTGCTTCCCTATACCAAATCGGTCCCATGTATGTTCGAGCGAAATTGGTGCAAGCTTCGATTGCGACCAATGTCTTGCCCGTGCTTTTGTCACCGATGATGTTTGAGACCCTGCCCAAGGGCCAACCGCCTGATACTACCAAGTCCAGTAGCAGGCAGCCGGAAGATATGAAACGGTAGCTGGTGGTGGGCGAAGCAAAGTACAGCCCACCACCATTTGCTTCCGATTTCGGGCGAGCCCGTTCAATCACGCGCTTTGCCTTTCATCTTTTCCAAAGCCTTCCGTGCCCGCGCTGTTGGCGGCTCCTTGTCGTCGTCGTCATCGTCGTCTTTCGCCGGGGCGCGACGCTTCCCTTTGTCAAAAGGGATTTCATCGTCATCGTCGTCGGCGGGCTTCTTCTTGCGACGGGAAGACCGGTCATCGTCGTCGTCATCCGTTCGGTCCCGATCCGCAGACGAGGCACCCCCACTTCGTGGCTTCCGGCGCTCCGCAGACCCCGCACGTGAAGGGCGGTCGTCATCTTCTTCTTCCTCTTCGTTGCGCCGACCGCGCTTGGGCTTCCGATCATCGTCATCGTCGTCATCGTCAGCCTTCTTTTTCTTTCGGGTACTGCGATCATCGTCGTCATCGTCGTCATCCCGTGCGGGCTTCCGGCGCGTGGTACGATCATCATCGTCGTCCTCGTCTTCCTTGGGCTTCCTACGCTTCGGGCGATCATCACCATCGTCGTCTTCGTCTTCCTTGGGCTTGCGCTTGCGGGGCTGATCGTCGTCATCGTCGTCGTCCTTGGGCTTCTTCGGACGGCGACGGGTATCAGCATCGTCGTCATCCGCTTCAGCCTTGCGCGATCTGCGACCCGATGATCTATCGTCATCGTCGTCGTCCTCGTCTTCCTTGGGCTTCCGCCTACGGGAAGACCGATCATCGTCGTCGTCTTCTTCTTCAGCCTTGGCCCGCTTACCACGGGTTGGGCGGTCGTCTTCTTCTTCTTCTTCGTCCTTGTCCTTCTTGCTTCCAGCCGTACCCATGAAGATTTTTTCCAGATATTTACCATCGTGGAAGATCAGCAAGTCGGGGATCGGACTTTCGCTGATGAAGTCAAGCCACGCTTCCTGACGCGATTCCTTTTCAGACAGCGGGCTTGGCGACCGGTCAATGTCCACCGCTTTGTATTCGGTGTTTTCCATTGTGGTGCCGACCCTGCGGAAGCTGATGTCGTATCCTTGTTCTGGATCATCGATCAGCAGCATCTCGCCGGTCTTCTGATCTTCCGACCGCATTTGCAAATCGGTTTCGATCTTCACACCCAATCGCCAAATCTGCGGCCCGGCCTTTTCATCCTTGCGATTGATGACAAAAGCCAACCGCTGCGATTGCGCACGCAGCTTCTTCTTCGCCTTTTCGTCTTCTTCCTGTGCGTAGGCATCGCAAATCGGGCACCAGTCATCCTCTGCGTGCTTCCACTTCGGGTAATGCTTCGCCATCGATGCAGGGCACAGGTAGGACGAATTGTCCGGGCCGACACCGCGATGGATATATACCGTCAAGGCCCAATTGTCGCCCCACAGCTTCTTGTCCCATGAATAGGGCATGATGCGAAGGGACATGTGACCTTCTGGTATCTTCAGCTTCGGAGCCTTGTCTGACAGGAAGCTGTCAAAGTCACCCGATTGCTGCTGCCGGGATTTGACAGTTTCGTCAGATCGCCCGCCGTACTTGAACTTGCTCATGCTGCTTCATCTCCATTTCCGTTGAAAAAATCTGCTTCATTCAAGTCAATGCTTGCCACCCGCTTCAAATGCTCTTCACGCTCACGGAAGTACCGCCGGGAAGCGAACCCTACCCAAATGTACGCACCCGATCCCAAAAGGATCAGAAGTAAGATCACGGCAATTCCGTCAATCCACATGACACAATTCCTTTCTTTTACCGCCGACGCGGTCGGCTTTCTTCGCGCTCAGAATCAGGGCGACGATCCCGCATCGCTTCGGATCGTCTGTCCCTGATCCTGTCGGCTTCGGCTTCCGAATGCTTTTTCTGTGACGATCCCATCATCGACTTGCTCCAATAGCCTGCGACGAAGCTTTGAATCAGATCACGGATCATCCATCCCCGCTGTGAGTATTCTTCGCGCAGGGCACCCCACATTCCGACCGACAGATTGGCAGCGATTAGCTGCTTTTTCAGATCGACGATCTTGGGGGTGATTTCAATTTCCCGATCCACCGATTTGTCAGTGGCCTTTTCCCCGGCCTTGGCAGCATCCGACCGATATTGTCCATCAAGTTCTGCAATGGTCTGTTCGATCTTCAACTTCAATTCATCGCGGCGGGATTTTTCCAATTCTGACCGCTCGGCAACTGCCAAGGAATAGGTCAGTTGTCGCTCGGCCATTTCGGTGTCGAGATCGTGCTTGTCGATCTTCAACCGCTCCTTGTAAAGCTTCAGGTCATTCGTTTCATTTACCATTTGGGTGCCTTTCCTTTCTTGCCTCACTTCAACATACGATGGGTATTTTCAGCCATGCACTAGCTTGCCTACAGCCAACAAAACCGGGGCTATTCCGTTGCTCGAATGGAAAGGCACCGAAAAGGCATCCAATACCGCAAGTAACGATGCCTGATTCTTTGATTTGGGATTCAGCAGCACCGCGGTAACATAAGCCTGCACCGTATGCCGGATCGATTCGGGATTTTCGCCCTTCAGCCCGCCGATCAATTCAACAAGCATGGCCCAGGGCTGCCGATTGACCAAAGCCTTTGCCAGATCGATAGCGGCGGGAACTTCCACCACCCCTGATTTAAGCAGGCTGCGGGCTTCTTCCCGATTCTTGGCGGCATGGCATATCCCCAAGTTGACAAGGCCCACGCGCGGGCTTCCCAACGCGGCCTTGGCGCATACATCAAGGATGGATTCCCACTCATCGTTGCCCCGGCCCCACTTTTCAAGCTTGGCTACCTTTTCCAGCAGCCCGAATATCAGCCCTTGATCGACAGGCGAGACACCGTAGCGGGTGCAGCGGGATTGAATGTTCGCCGGAACCTTCGCCTGATCAGTCGTGCAAAGGAAAATGTAAATCCACGGCGGTGGCTCTTCCAAGGATTTCAACAGCGACGTGAATGCCTGTCTCGTCAGCGCGTGGACTTCATCAATGATGACCGCCTTGGTCTGACCGTCCAAAGGCTGATACCGGAAATCGTCGGTGATTTCCCGCATGTCTTCGATGCCGGTATATTTGGCTGCGTCGACTTCCGTCACATCCTGCTTCAGGCGACAGCCCATTTCTACAGCGGCAATCCGGGCAAGCGTGGTCTTGCCCACCCCGGACGGCCCTGACAGAAGGTAGGCGTGATTGAGCTTCTGCTTCAGGGATGCCCGGAATGAGCGAACCAAAACATCCTGCCCGATAACGTCCGCCCAAGTCGCCGGGCGATATTTATTGTAAAGCGATTCCATCAAACGTGCTCCATGATTCGGCCATCGGGCGTCAGGCAAACCGATGCGCGGCCCAAATTGACAATGTGCCCGCCTTGGGCGGCGCACGCCTTCTTGTAACGATTAACATCCGCTGACAGATAAAATGCTAACCACACAATGAAACACAACGCAGCAACGGGTATAAAACGCGCGACCCACTTCATCATTTGCTCCCTTCGATGGCTTCTGTTGCTTTGTGCGGGTCGCCCTTGCAGAAGATCAAGCAATACTGGTGGGACCGCCCAAGCTTCCGCGATCCTGAGAATTGCTTTCCTACTCTGATCGACAGCGACCCAACGGCGGTGATCAGCACCGCGTCATTGTAAAGCCGGAGCCCCGCCTGCTCGAAAGCGTAGATCGTTTCAGGCACCAACCCAGCGCAGTAACCATTCTTCTTGTCGCGCACTTCGCCCACCACGAATGCAGCAAAGCGGTTCTTCTTCAGCCGTGAACATGACGCCTTGATAATCTGCTCGTAGGCATCGCAAAACTTGTTCCACGACAGATTGGACAGGTCGGCTGGATCGTCGCTGTATTGCTCGAGGTTCCAATAGGGCGGGCAAGAGAAGACAGCGTCCTGACTTTCCTTCGCGACCACATTGGCGACGTCGCGAGCATCGCAGCAAACCCACCCCGGCATGGGCTTTTCGCAGATATCCTTCGCCTGCTGCTTGTTCGCGTCGATCTGCTCCTTTCGCAGATCACAGCCGAGATACTTGAAGCCCAATCGGGAAGCGACAATTCCGCGCACTGATCCGCCCGCGAAAGGATCAAGGATTTGCCCGCCCTTGGGAACAAACCACCGGTAGAACATTTCGCACAGCACAGGATCGAAGATCGATGTGCCGGTTTGCGATGCAGCACCACCTTCTGTGCCATCATACGGGTGAATGGTCGTGCCGAAACTCAACCCGTTCTTATGCGATGCTGACTGCTTGCTGCGATATGGATCGGTGGTGGTATTGAAGGTCAGCCCGCCCCGCAGATTTGCGGTCTGTTTGCCCGTGGTGCCATCGCCACGTTTGTAGCCTTTGTCGGTTTTGAAAAGCCACGCAGAATTCTTGCCTGACCCGCCACCCGGTATGGCCTTCTTGTTTTTGAATTCACCCTGAAGCGTTCCCGGCCCACCAGTGTTGAATGACGCGGCCTTCTTCGCCCGCTTCTTCGCATCAGGCTCGAGCACCGTATCGGAAAACTTGAGCAAATTTTCGCCTCGCCCGATCTCGCTTCTGATACCCAAAGACAACCACGCAATCTTCCGGGCTTGCCATTCACCCGATCTGCAATCGAGCACGGTGAATGGCGGCAGGCCGAATCGCTGCGACAAGGCCCCGGCCCCGCCTTCGACGAAGACTTCACCTTCCGCAAACAAGTCCTTGTATTCGGTCATGCTGCTGCCTTCCATGTATCAGTGCGGTAGACCGCCGCTTCCTGTTTCTCGTACAGATTGTTCCATACCGAGCATTCGACCACCAATGGCACATTCAAGAAATCGTAGTTCACCGACATCAATGTATCGACGGTCTTGTAAGCTAATTTGTCAAAGTGCTCTTCAGGGAAGATCATCCCGAAGTCATCGTGGATTTCTAGGATCGGCTGCAGGTCCCAATCTTCCTGCTCCGAAAGCTTGTTCATTCCGTCGATCACAATGTCGCACGCGAGCCCTTGCGGCAGCGTGTTGTAAATTTGATTAGGCGAAAGTGGTGCCCTGCGCCTGCGCCCCATCAGATTCTCTAGGTAGCCGGTCTTCTCATAGAACTTCTTCACCCGCTCCTGCCATTTGCGCACCCCGGAGAAGGTGTCCCAAAACTCGTCATACAATGCGCCGCACAATTCCACCGGCACGCCCACCTGCCGGGCAGCGGTATCCAATTGCGCCCCGAAGAACAGCGCGAAGACCCACCCGCCTTTCACCTTGGCATTGCGAAAAGTCTTCATCGCCTTTTTGTCTTCCAAGAACTTTTCGCCACCGACAGCGCGTGGATAGACGTAGGCAAGCTTGCCCGCCCATTCGCCGTGAACATCGTAGCCATCCCAAAGGGACTTCACGAAAGCCTTGTCCTGCGATTCCATCGCAATACAGCGAGCTTCGATCTGTCCATAGTCGACCGAGAAACCCACGTAGCCGGGCGGGGCAATGATCTGTTTGCGAACCTTCTTCCCTTCATCGTCACGAATCGGAATGTTCTGCTCATTCGGGTCTTCGGATGTCAGCCTTCCGCTTTCCGCGTAGTTGATGTTCAGCAGTGGGTGCAGCCTGCCATCAGGGTAGACAATCGGGCTGTCCTTGGTCCAAATGTATGTCGATAGCAACTTGTTCGGTTTCTTGTATTCCAGAATGCGCTTCGCAATGGGCCGCTTGATCGACAAAAGGACAGCTTCGGTGGCTTTGTACCCGCCATTCTTCTGCCTGCCCTGTGGAAGCTGAAGCACGTCGCGAAACAGCTTCACCGCATCATCAGGCGAAAGCGGGTTGAATTCCCGCCGGTATTCCTTCTTGAAAAGCTTGGCGTCCGGATCGCCCGCAATGGCAGCGGCAGCGCCGACAAGCTGTGATTCAAGACCCGCTTTTTGCTTGCGGGCTTCAGCGTCGTCAATCGGCACGCCCTTGATTTGCGTCAGCACCACAGTTGGTGCCCGGCGAATGTGCCACCGGTAGAATTTGAACAGCCCTTCGGCCTTCAGTCGCGCGGCCTGCTGATCGAAAAGCAGCCGGTGATATTTCGCATCGACGCCATTATAAAGCAGCACGTCGTCCAACGGCTGATCCGCAATCTTGGTGGTATCAACATTGGTCAGCGTTTTGATGTTGACCCCGAAGTATTGCAGCGTGAGAAAGCCCAAGCCTAAACAGCTTCGGTCCTTCCGCTTGTCCTTCTCGTCGATCTTCGCGCCAACGCGCTCGTCAAGGATCGCGGCCTGCGACATGCTGCAGTCCCACTTCCCTTGCCGCAGCATGAAGCGACCGAACTTCACCCCGATCCATTCCATCTCGAAGGGCAGGTTGTGGACAATCTTGCGACATTTGGAGATGAAGAATTCGTGCACCGCGTCTTGGATCAGCCGAAACACATCCTTCGGCCACGGATGCTTTGGGTGATCGAAGGGAAAGGCAATGGTCTTGTCGTGAAGCGATATCGCCATCGTGCAAATGTGCGCACCCTTCCGATAAGGGCGCAGGACCGATGTCTCAAAGTCCAAGCCCGCCTGATCGGCTGTGCAAGCCCGCTCTAAAAACTTGATGATCCTTTCCGCAGCGCGGGGCATATCGGGGGTAATAATTTCCACATCGTCGAAGACCTGCTTCTTGGAATGCACCGCAGGATCAGGCAGCGATTCCACTTCATCGAATGCGTGTCGCAAATCCAATCCGAAGACGAAACCTTGCGCGGAATTTTCCCCACCTACCCGAAGCACGCCCGATGGATGCAGCATCGGATAATACCAGCAGGTATGCTTGCCGATCTGAATTGGCAGCCTGCGGCCCCGCCACTTGACAATCCCGGCCTGTCCTTGCGCCAATGCGTGGCCAATCGCCCAAGACAGGGGCACATTCCCCATTCCGAAGATCGCTCGGGGCTTGGTCTTCTCGATATCGCGCACAATGGAAGGGCGGCAGCATTCAATGGCGATCTGATCCGGCGTTTCGTTATCGGCAGGCCGAGTTCGAACGACATTGTTCCAACGGATCGCCACCCCATCCGGCACATGATACCGAAGCAACTGCCCGGATCGCCCTACGAACTGCTTGCCTTCGTAATCCTCATCAGCGCCGGGTGCTTCGCCCAAGATATAGACCAAGGGCTTCCCCGATCCTGAAGCGGGCATGTGCGGGTTTGCATTGTCCTTGATCTTGTTCAGCGGACACGCCTTGCATTCCATCTTGTGATACAGGTCGATGGATTGCTGCTCTTTGTCGACTTGTGGTTTCACATCAGCAAAGGACCATCCCATTACGGCGTCACCGCTACGACATAGCCACTGGTCTTATCCGGCATGACGACAAAGCATTCTTCAGTAATCAGGAATCGAGCGCCCTTCGCCAAACCCTTCTGAACCCGCTCGGTCATCAGGAATACCGACACAGCCGGGTGCTTCTGGTCGAGCGCCATCTTTTCGTTCAGTTCCCCGGCAGCAATGTTGATTGACAGAAGCAACAATTCACCGGCGATCTCAAACGCGACCTTTTCCGCCGCATCACCGATCAGAACCTTCACCCGATCCAAGGCCGGGCGAAGCTTACTCGGAATATCCACCGACTTGGACCAAGCCTTGTCAGGCAACAGCCGTTTCAGATTGCCGACAAAATCCGGCGCTGCTTCAGGATCAAGCAGCCGGGAAAAGATGCGGGTGCCATTTGGAGCGACCGCCACCACGCTATCGTCATACACAAACAATTCACCTTCATCACCACAAATAGAAATCACCTGCTCGCAGAAGGGCAGCGGCAAAACCAGCTTGTCAGTGAATGGGTGCTTCTTCCCAAGCGGAAGGTCCGCCCATGCAACAGTCGCCCGATCTGTCGCATAGACCCCGAGCGTGTCACCCTTGGGAATGAAGCAAACACCGAAGTCTTCCTTCGCGGCAAGCTTCATGTGGGCCAGAGCAGCCGGAAAGTCAGCCTTAAAGGCCCACGGAGCCGTGTCGTCGCCTTCAGGGAAAGCCCAATAGGCGTCAGCCGGGGGAAGGATAGGCAACCGGGAACGATGGCCCGACAATTTCAGCCCCAAATGATCCTTGCCTTCGGTTATTTCGGCCTTCTTGGCGAGGGACTTGTCGACCAATCCAAGCAGCAGCGTTCCGGTCAACCCGCCCTTGAAATCAGTGGCCAAGGGCACCTCGATCCCGATGACATCATTGTACGCGGTCACATGCTTCCCATCGAACCAGAAGCACAGAAGCGCGGTAATAGTGGTCTTCGTTCCCAATCCGGCTTTCGCGACCTTCAGGGCTTCCAACAAAACTTTTCGCTCAATAATCATTCGTGTTCCCCTATCGAGTCGACTATTTCTTCTGCCAATTTTCCGAACACATCAACCGCATGATGACACGGTCGATTTCGCACTGGACCAAGTTGGTCAAGGCAAATCGCGGCGCACGTACCTTGGCCCGTTTCGAACTTCCCACTTTTACAAAGCACCAAAGCTACCCGCCTAATTCTGTCACTCATCCCTGTTCCTTTCAAAGCACGTTAAAGAAAACAGCACCACGTGTGTGGCCGTGCCGCTGCATGAATTCCCAAGCCTTCCGGTCATAGTTGGGACAGGAATTGAATGGGGCCTCGAACCTGGTCTCCCTAGCAAAGTCATACGGACTGGTTTCCACGGTGACATTGGCCGGGAACTTCTGCGCACCGTGTCGGCTTTTCAGACCCACAGCTACCGCACGGATTTCAGATTCGGGAAAAGCCTTCCCCAAACAGCGAGCGAGCATTCCCGACCCCATCGCGCACCAGATTTCAGGCGGATCACCGCCGAGCCGATTGCAAAGCCGGTGCGATAGAAAATTGACGAACGGTTCTTCCGCATCCGGAACGTCAAAGCCTAAGTGCAGGAATTGAGCGTCGACCTTTTCGGCATAGGCCCGCGCCTTGGCCTGAACATTGGTCATGTATCCGGGGCGAACGAACTGCAGATTGGCCCCGTTCCTTCGTGCTGCCGTCTGCCGGGGGTGCAATTCAGCCCGCGCTGCATAAAACAGCGTCACCTTCTGATTTAATCGCTTCCCGATTTCAGACAGCGCGAAAGCTGCCCCACCGCAGAATGGCCCGCCATATACCAGTTCACGCCCTTCTTCGATGATGTAGGGAAGGAAGCGCATCTTGGCCCCGCCCGGCAACAGGTCTTCACGAACGACATCAACCCGCCCCCACTTACCCTTGTGCTCCTGAATGACCGGTCGGGTATCCATTAGAAACCGCAACCGTCGATATGGCTTCTCGCTCATGGCCTACCTTTTCGTTTGAAAACAGTTGGAGCATACCCAATCAACCAAAAGAAAAAGAATGATCCCGCAATCCACGCAAATACAACAACCATCACCCAATCGAATGCTGTCATTTTGGTTTCTCCATCAGCAGCGACGGTTTCCAATACGCATCCAACCCCTTCTTCAAAGCTGCTAGTGCGGTGCCCCGCTTCAGGCGAAGCATGTAGTCAAGTTGCTCGGGATAATCATCGAAGATGACCACCTGAACCACCACGCCCGCGATTGATACCACCGAGCCGGTGGAAAGGTGGCCCACGACGTGTTTGCTCGCCGCTGCATACCACGGCGTATAAACATCGCGGTGATGCCGCCAAGTTTCCTCGCCTATCACATCCACCGGCGCTGAAGCCCGACCCCTTGGACTTCCACCTTCCATGCTGCGATTACCAATCACAAGGAATTTTCCAAAGGCTTCCCACACATCCCTGATTTCATCACAGACGGACTCTTGCTCACCGGACAGTCGCTTCGATCTGTTTTTGTATTTGGCAATCCATGTCAGCGAATCCAGACGGGGCTCCTTCGGCTGCCATTCATTCCCGGTCTTCTCCAATGCCTTGGTCAGCGCAGCGCATTCGATAGACTCGTGGCCGAATTGGGCGAAGGATTCCGCCCGGAAGGCCAAGGCGAAGCGACTGACAAATTCCCGCGATGTAGCGTCTGATTTGACCGCCAAATATCGGACGCAAAGTTGCTCGATAAACTCGAACAGCTTAGGCGAAACCACAGCCTGCAGTTCCACTGTGACTTGCTTGGCATTCCGGGCCTTTTTGGCCCCTTTCAGCAAACGGCGCTCATCGCGCGTCTTGTCCTGATTTGCTTGCACTTTTGGGACTCCCTCTGTCCTACATACTTTCGGTCACTCAGGCCCCTAATTATACCGCCCGTATGTAGAGGGTGATGGGCGGGAATGGGGTCGTTCGTGAAAACCTCTCCCACCGCCAATCAAGGGATGTCTTCCCGGCCTCGGGAAGCCAAGTGGGATCGGGTGACGGCCAGCCAACATCCTAGCGTGCGCTACTGGTGGGAATGGGACAAAGCGCGAGACTCGAGACCTGAAAGCGGAAGCGAGGTCCCACAGCGGTGAATGCAGCGTTGGCCGCTGATAGCTTGTCCGAGACTCCTACCCGAGCTGCATCGGGGAATGGATGACGGGTGACGTCCGAATTATACGATGTCGCTTCCGTCTTTGTGGTCCGCTCCCATTAGGGTACTTCGGTACTCCAGTGGGAAGCGGACGCTTTGACGGATTCTGAACCGATTGCCGATTGTCAAACTAGACTGAACCTCAACTGAACTGAACCTCGCGTGCGTGAGGAATACCGAAGTGGAAACAGCAAAGGAGAATTACCTGTGGAAAGACGACTACCGAAAACCAGTCTCGGTCCGACTGTTGCTCAGCAAGACAAAGCAATGGATCGAATGAAGGGTAAGACCAAATCAGTGGTCAAACCCACCTATCTTCAAAAGGTCAGGGAAAATTATGATCCCGATGACAAACTCGTGTTGCAGGCCGCGAAAGCACCAAAGCCCCAAGATGTGCAATCAACGCCGATGAGCGACGGATACAGCCCGCAAAGACAACATGTCACATGGTTCGAAGGAATCAAGCTCGGCCTGCAATATCGCAGGAAGAAGCTTTCAGACGGGGAAGCCCGCCGCTATTTCATCGGCTATGTGCAAGTGGCGTATGTTCGCTTCCATGATGGCGGGAAGATTATGGTCTGCGGGATTCATCAGGATCGCGCATACGACCGGGAATTTGAATCGGAAGAAGCGGCCCACAAATACATCGTGGCCGAACTGAAAGGGACAGCGGTATGACCATCGAATTCCCGGCACTAAATGATGACCTGCGAGAAATCTTGGGGAAGCCCAATTTTTGGTGCGGTCCCATCGCCCACGCGGCCCGCAACGATGGTGCAGAAATAAAGCCCAAAGCTGAAGACGAACAGGCATTCGTGCTACACCTGATGCTGACTTACTATTTTCGCGATCCGATCACTTGGCGTGATGCCTTTGGTGCGGAATTGGTTCGCCTGTCTAAATTGGAAAGGCTGATGAGATGACCACGCAAAGCCCCGGCCACTGCAAGCATGGGTACATCAATATGCCTTGTGGTTTGTGCCGCGAAGAAGAAGACGCTGCCCTGCGGGATTTAATGGCCCGCGATGAAGGTAAAAAGCACCAGTCCAAACAGGACGGGTGGAAAGCCGGGTGGGATGCTGCCGCGAGCATGTTTTCCGGCATCCTGACAAGTGGCTTGACCGACAAGATCGAGCAAGCGGTCCACGACATGGTCTACGACCATTTCAATAAAGCCAGCGATGAGATCAGGGCAATGACTCCAGTCCGCGATCTGCGGCAGCAAAAGGTTGTCGATTGGGGAATCGATGCCTTCGGCAAGGATCACATGACCAGCGTCGAACAGCGCGGCCTGCGAATGGTCGAAGAAGCCATCGAAGCGGCACAGGCAGCCGGGTGCGACCCCGCTGCGCTGCACCATTTGATCCTGTATGTTTACTCAAAGCCCGTGGGCGATCTAAGGCAGGAAGTTGGCGGCACACAGGTTTGTCTTATGGCGCTGGCGAATGCGGCAGGCTTCAGCGCCGACCAAGCAGAGCAGCAAGAGATCGAGCGGGTGATTTCTCAGCCTGCCGAGCATTGGGCTGCCCGCAATCGGGTAAAGAACGAAGCCGGATTTGTAGCCGGTGCATGGCAAGGAGAAAAGAAATGACCACTTTGAAAGAACTGCGCGATCAAGGAACTGTCGGTGCCGATATGAGCCCCGGCGATCCAGTTTGTGCGTGGGCCGCTGATGAAATCGAGCGCCTGCAGGCCGAGCTCAGAGCGAAGTCAGATGACCACTACCGTGTATTCCTTCTGCAAAAACACTTGGCAGATGACTACAACAAACTGACGATGAAGTTCCTTGAATGCCGGAAGGAATGCGCGGAACTGCGGGCCTGCCTTCGCACAATCGCGACGCTCGCTGCGGAAAATTCGGTTCCCCGCCCATCCTGAAATACCGAACGTATGTTGAGAGTATGGATGAAAAATTGCTTCAGCAATTGGGGAAGATGTCTGCCGCTGAACTGGACGAGCTCATTGCGTTCGCCAAGGACAAGCGGAAGGGCAAGAAGCGTCCTGCCAAATTGCAGGGCGATGATTGGCTGTTCGATGGCTTGGCTGATTTCCTGATCAATCACGGTAAGGTCAACGGCAATTGGCGTTATTCAATTCAGCAGAACGAACGCTACCTGATCTACCTGAAGAAGCGGGATGAAGCCCAAGCCTTCCTTGCCGAGCTGATACCCGAAGGCGACAGCCGGGCAAGGGCGCAGCTAATGCGTCTTGTGGCAATTGCCCTGTCTGATCTGCTGACCGAGCGACAAATCTTTTATCCGTCGACCATGTTGTCACGTGTCGATCTAATCCCTGAAGCCATTGACCGTGCATTCCCCGGCTACGTGCAGGCCGGGCTGTTCCGATCCATCCTTTTACCCGACGAAGAAAGGCCGAAGAAGATGAGCCGTGACCGCTTTGAGTTAGTGAACGGGAATCGCATCCTTGATACCGAGACGCACGATGATGTGCCAAAGGACAACCGTGACATCGTCCGATTTCTGAATCACCTTGTCGAAGAAAAGGCACAGTCAGATCGTGGCAGAAGATAAGCTTACCACTTCCCTTCAGGAATCCGTCCTGACGCTGATCTGTTGCGATGATCGGCGGGGCGCGATTGCGGCCAATCAGATCGATGTAGAATTATTCGAACCACCCTACGATGATATCGCCAAGCGGGCGATCAGCTATCGCAAGCGATTCAAGAAGCCACCCGGCCTTGCTCACCTTGACGATCTGTTCGACCATATCCTTGGCGATCCTAAATCGAAGCGACACCATGTCTACAAGCAGGTGCTTCAGGGGATCAGTGCGCAATCGCAGAACCTGAATGCCGAATATGTTCTGTCTCGGGTTCAGGATTTCCAAGAGCGGCAAAGCCTGAAGGTCGCTGTCCTTGATGCAGCCGAAGCCTACAAGCGGGGCGGGGATGATCTCGTCACCAATGTCCGCACCATTCTGAACGACGCGCTGAAGTTTCGGGAAGACACGAACGACAGCGGTATCTTCCTTGGGGATCGGAAGCAGGTGCTTCGCGTGCTGACCAATCCCCGGCGCACGTCCTACAAGCTTGGCATCAAGGAACTGGACCGCCTTGGCTTGGGGCCGACACAGGGCGAAGTGCTCGCCTTCATGGCCCCAAAGGGCGGGGGAAAGACTTGGTTCTGCATCGAGGCCGCTGTCCGATTGCTTCAGCAACAGGCGAAGGTGGTCCACATCAGCTTGGAAATGTCGGAAGAACGGCTGGTGCCCCGCTACATGCAGCGCATGTTCGCCATCTCGAAACGCAACGAGAGCTTTTCTGTTGCCAATCTCGAGATGGATGATCAGGGACGGGTGGTCGCTCTGAAGCAGCGGCGATCCCGCGCTCGCCTTTCCCTATCCGACAAGGACATCTACGAAAAGATCGGGGCGAAGCTTGACCGCTTCGGATCGCGTCTGTCCAAATTGGTGGTCAAGGAATTCCCGACAAGCACCCTGTCCATCGATCAGGTCGAAGCCTACCTTGATGGACTGGAACTCAGCCACGGCTTCAGCCCGGATGCTTTGATCATCGATTATCCAAAGCTGATGAAGCTGCCGCGCAATCAGGAATACCGGTTGGCGGTCGGCGGAAACTTTGAGGCACTTCGTGGAATGCTCATCCGGCGCAATCTTGCTGGCATCTTCCCGATCCAATCCCATCGCGAAGCGGAAAGCGCGAAGCTCATCACCGGGCAGAATATCGGGGAAGACTACAGCATGGGGCAAACCGCCGACATTCTGATCACTTACAATCAGACCCGCGCGGAGCACGCTGCCGGATTGGCCCGGCTGTATGTCGATAAGGCAAGGAATGAAGAAGACAAGTTCGCGGTTCTGATTGCACAGAATTACAAGACCGGCCAATTCTGTCGCGATTCAGCTTGGGTGCCGGGAAACTATTGGCGCAGCCTGAAAGAGCTCACAGGGAAGGGCGAAGAATGATCAGTAAGGAAACGATGGACGCAGTCTGCTCCGATTGCGCCTTGTATGGTAAAATTATGATGCACCAAGCGGGCGGGGAACCTATTGACCACCTGACAATGGTCACCGCAATATTCCTGAAGGCTGCGTGCGCCTTTGCGGTGCTGCGGAATTGGGATGAAGCCCGCACGCTGAAACGGGCACAGGAAATGGTGCGCGATCATCTGCCCACCGCATACAAGGAAGTCAAAGCGGACTACGAAAACCTGATGAAGCAGCAGGCAGGGGAAGCAAAGCATTGATCACAGAAAGACCAGTCGATCCCGGATGGTATTGGGCGAAGTTCAAGCATGAAGGGGCGAAGCCTGAAATCGTGAAGGTTGAAGGCCCGCTCAGTTGGTCGCCAATGCAGACCACCAAGCGGGCGGGGCGGGGCGGGGCCTACTTCCTTGGGGAATTCGATCTCATCCAAAAGATCGACGATCTGACCTGATGCTGCATCCCCTCGCGATCAAGGAATTCCTGGCTCGCAAGCATGATGACCATTCGTGGCTGAAGAAGATTCCCGAAAAGGAACTGGACCGACAGCTTCGTGACCTTCGCTTCCACGCGGTGCGTCGCGACAAGCCCTTGGACATTCACCAGAAGGTGATGATCCTGCTGGGGATTGCCTACCCGCGCTTCGCCTTTTGGGCCGCAATGGGATCAGGCAAGACCCGCGTGATTCTGGAATTGCTGAACTACTTTTGGCAGCGCAACCAGTTCAGCCGGGGCTTAGTGCTGATCCCATCTGAAAGCGGGGTCTTCTCATGGGTCGACCAGATTGAAGAATGGGAAATCGACATCCCCTTCCTGCCGCTCGGCAATGGCGGCACCGATGAAAAGCGCGATCAGATTGAAGACTTCGACGAAGGATTGATCCTTGCCACCTACAACGGGGCCATGTGGCTGTTTTCCAAGCGGCACAAGAAGGAGCGCCGCAGGATCAATAACATTTACCGGGCGAAGAAGTTCGGTGCGACGATTGATGCAATTATCCCCGATGAATCGACCAAGCTCGGCAATCAAGATTCCCTGATCTACCGAATCTGCCGGGCAATGATCCGGGCCGAAGATGGTCCGAAGTTTGTCTGGCCCTTGGCGGGGCGACCATTCGGACGCGATCCTACGATGATGTGGTCGCAGCAGTTCCTAGTCGATGAAGGCGAGAGCCTTGGCGACACCTTGGGCCTGTTTCGCGCGGCCTTTTTCGATGAGAAAAAGGGCTGGTTCAAAATGTATGACTACAAATTCAAGGAAGAGCTGCGGCCCAAGCTGACCGAGTGCATCGGGCACCGCTCGATTTCCTATTCCATCGGTGAGTGCATCACGCTTCCGAAGAAGGTGCCCATCAAGCGACATGTCGAATTGCCGAAGTCCACCCGATCCTATTACGAAGACGCGGTGAAGGCTCTGTGGCAGGCGCGGGGCGACATGACCAAAGCCGAGAACGCCTTCCTGCGGATGCGGCAATTGTCGTCGGGCTTCCTTGGTACCAAGGATGACGAGACCGGCGAAAAAGCCGAGCTGACCTTTCCGTCAAATCCGAAGCTCGATCTGTTGATCGACTTGGTGACTGAAATGCCGGAAGACCGGAAGTTCGTGGTCTTCCATGACTTCACGCACAGCGGTCGAATGATCAGCGCCGCCATGAAGAAGGCGAAGGTGAAGACCGAGTGGATATGGGGCGGCACCAAAAACACGCAGGATATCCTGCGCCGCTTCAAGCGTGACCCATCGCTCACAGGACTGGTCATCAATTCCCGAATCGGATCGATGGTGCTGAATTTGCAGATCGCCAATTACATTTTCTATTTCGAGTCACCGGTCGGTGCGATTGACCGCGACCAGTCGGAAGCGCGGGTGTGGCGCAAGGGTCAATTGCTGCCCTGCTTCATTTACGATCTGATCTGTCGGGGCACCGCTGATCAGAAGATTCTCGACTTCCATTCCGAAGGGACCGGGCTCCTGAAGGCCCTGCTTCGCCACCCTGAAATCTTGGGGCGCAGGCCCGCCTGAAGCGGCCCCGGAAGCCAGTAGGCCGGAAATCCCGGCAGACTGCCGAAAATGGCCCCGCAAGCTCTTAGGAACACTTCGTAATTTAGCTCTTGCACGCCAATCGGTAACATTCCATATTAACTGCGCTGAACGGCGGGCATGGAAACCCCGCCCCAAGCACAGGGATCAGAAGGCCCCCAAGCAGCCCCGGAATTGGCATCCGCTTTCTGCACCGCGCCTGCCGCGCGATTAGTCGAAAACGGACCAAGCTCAGGCAGGACAAGATACCCCGATAAAAGGGCGCGGTCCAAAACCCCGGAAAGGCCGATCAGCAGCGCCGGGAGAAGAACGGAAATCCAGACGGCGAGCAGTGTCCAAGCGACCGCGAAAGGAATCAGGGAAAGGCCCAAGCGAGCGCCCTGATCAATCGGTAGCCAAAGAGCAGAGATTTCCAGAAATCGAATCACATATCATTTGCGGATTCAGCGGGCCGGATTTCCACCCGGCCTGCCCCGCCAATCTTTTGCATTTGGAAACATCAAAAGGATCAAACAAAATGAAACGCACCATGACGCTTACGCTTTCAATCGAAGTGGAAGATTTGCCTGACAGCGAACTGAAAGAGATCGCGATTGAGCAATTGGGCTGCGACAGTGTCGAAGAAGCCGGGCTTGGATCGGTCGCGACCTATTCGGCTCGTGAAATTGCTGCGAACATGGTCGACGCCATGAACAACACCGACTGGCAGGCCGAAGGGGTGTGGGCGGGCAGCGAAATGTTCGCCAAGTTTGGCAAGATCGAATTCACCAAAGTGGAGTGGAACTGATGGCCACGAAGAAACCGACAGCGCGAATGGAATTGATGTACGGACGCTACGTCGACCCCCGGCACGAAAAGCGGGCCTTCCGCAAAATGGGAATGTCCGATCTGATCTACCTTGCTCATTGCATGGGGGAAGCTGCGGCGATGCGATCCATTCCGCGCCACCAGATCAATCCCTTCCCACCCGGCGAGCGGCGCGACGCTTTCGACCGGGGCTTCTTGCAGGCCGACCCGATGGGCGAATGGATGGGGCGCAACCAATGAAGATCACCCTGACCACAAACGACCCGGCTGAAATCCTGAAAGCCCTTGCCGACGAGGCAAGGCGACAGGCCGAAGGTGAATTCAGCTTCGCCCGGATGGCCCACACGAAGAAGGTTTCAGAAGCCCGAATGAATCGGGGCTTGGCCCTGAAGGACTTTGCTTCCTTCATCGATCAAATCAAAACCGGAGAATGACATGAAGAATAAAGCAGCCGCCGACATCGAAGCCGATAGGCTGAAGGTGCTTGCACATGCCACCCGCTTTGCGTCGGTGGCATTTCGCGGTCGCGGCAAATACGACCGCGTCGAATCCGATACCCTTGAGCAAGCGCGGGTGGCAGCATCCGAGCTTTATTTTGACCGGCCTGTCACGATCTACGCCATTGCCTACAATTTGGATGGCGCATCGATCCGGACAGCCCACATCGAAAATTGGAGCCCAAAATGACCACTTACCTTTTACTTTGCGGTGGATCGGTCGCGGTGCCGCAACTTTCTGCAACGGTGCATGAATTCATCAGTCAGAAAGACACAATTGCCCACGCCAAGGAAATGTCGAAGGCGATTGCCGGTCCGAACGTCTACCGCTTCAGCCTGTGGCTGGGCAAAACTTGCGTTGCTGATTGGCGGGTCGATCAAAAGCCGACCGTTATTGATTGCCCGCACTGAATTGAATTCTGGAAACATCAAAAGGATCAAATCAAATGTCGACTTTCAATCTGTCTGAGAAAGCGGTGCTTGCGAACTTCACCATTTCCCGGTGGGGCGGTCAGCGTCTCGACGAAACGGTGACCAAGGACACCAATACCCGGCTCGCCAATGGCAACGATGTCGGATCATACCGGAAGAAGCTTCTGCCACCGAAGGCCACCCTGAAGATTGACACAATCGTTTATGCGGCCCGCAATTATCACCGGGCGAAGACGCAGCCGTGGCTGGACGACGGCACGCGGGTGCTTCCTTCGACATTGGCAATGGAATACGCCGCGAAGATTCACGAATTTCAATCCGACTTTGGTTCAGCGGTGGACGAATTCATCACCCACGATTATCCCGCCCACTTGCGGTCGGCACCCCGCCGCATGGGGTCGATGTTCAAGAAGGAAGATTATCCCACCCCGGAAAGCCTGCGGAACAGCTACAGCTTCAGGTCACTGATCTTGCCGATTCCAGATGCCCGCGATTTCCGGGTGGGTGGTATCGACCTGAATGAAGCGAAGAAGGAAATTGAATCGGCTATGGGCCAGATTCACGATCAGATGCTGCAAGATATCGGCCTGCGGATTCAGGATACGGTCGGCCACATGGCTGAGCGTCTGAAGAAATACAAACCCGCAGCCGGTAACAAGAAGGCGGAGAGCAGCTTCAAGAATTCGCTGGTCGAGAATGTCCGCGACTTGGTGGCGCTGTTGCCGCACTTCAACCTTGACGCCGACCCGAAGCTTGCCAAGCTGATTGACAGCATCGGGAAGAACTTGTGCAAGCACGAAGCTGAAGACTTGCGCTTGGACAGCAGGCTTCGCACCAAGGTCGCCAAGTCGGCGGACGAAGTGCTGAAAGCCATTTCCGACTACATCGCCTAACCAAAACAAAAACATGCGCTACATTCTGCAATTTGCGGCAATCGCGTTCGCGGCAAAGTGGGTATTTGCTGCTGCGCACCTTTTCCAATCCATTGCCGACGCGATTGCGTCGGTGAATGGCATTCACTGATCAACCAAAGCTGGGTTGGAAACCCCGGCTTCGATCTTGAAAGGATCAAATTCAATGTCTGACATGACACTTGCCATCGCGACAGAGTGCCTTCTCGCCAATGTCGCGGCGAACATTCCCACAATGCTTTGGTCACCACCGGGCGTCGGAAAATCCGACACCGTCCGCTATGTGGGAAGTCTGCTCAAATGCTCGGTGATTGACTTCCGGGCAGCCCTTCGCGACCCGGTCGATTTGCGGGGCCTTCCCTTGGTCGATGCCAAGTCA